>JAESFO010000044.1_pt1 | contig 443413 bp, 431 predicted proteins | sample 9269421 | NCBI WGS metagenome assembly JAESFO01 (sample SAMN14502839, study PRJNA617101) | algae metagenome | isolation source: Nostoc desertorum CM1-VF14 and co-occurring heterotrophs from rocky... | place: USA: Clark Mountains, San Bernardino, California | collected 2000-06-05 | reverse complement strand
AGGCGATTGCCGACAAGGCGATCCGCGACCAGCTGCACCAGTGGGAACAGGCCGGCTACGGCAACCTTCCCGTCTGCATGGCCAAGACGCAATATTCCTTCTCGACCGATCCGAACCTGCGTGGTGCTCCGACCGGCCACACCGTTCCGGTGCGTGAGGTCCGCCTTGCCGCCGGTGCCGGCTTCGTCGTCGTCATCTGCGGCGAGGTCATGACCATGCCTGGCCTGCCCTCCAAGCCATCGTCGGAGAAGATCTTCCTCAACGATCAGGGACAGATCGAGGGGTTGTTCTAAAGGGAATGGCAGTCGGCAATCGGCAGTCGGGGTATCGTTCTTTTCCGACTGCCGACTGCCGATTGCCTCGTTTCAAATGACACTACCGGGGAAGCTTTCACTCTACGAAGCCATCGGTGGTGATGATGGCCTGGATCGTCTCGTCCAGGCATTTTACGACATCATCGAACAGGACGGGGATGCGAAGGAACTGCACCTCCTCCATCGTCGCGGCCATGGTGTCGCCCATTCCCGCATCGAGCAGTTCGACTATCTCTCCGGCTTTCTCGGCGGCCCGCAACACTATGTGCAAAGGCACGGTCACTCGCGGCTGCGCGAGATCCACGAACATGTGCCGATCGGCCCGGAGATGCGCGATCTCTGGCTGAAATGCATGACGAAGGCAGTCGCCGAAGCGGGCATCGCCGAACCGACCGCCGGCCAGCTCATGCAGCATCTGACGCGCGCGGCCGAGGTCGCCGGGAACCAGGACTGAAGCAATTCCAGGAAAAGTGTGTAGCGGTTTTCCGTCCGGAATTGCGCAAAACCAAATAACTATCCAGAAATCGCGGCGCGCGCCTGCTCTTCCAGCCAAGCCACCATCTTGCGGTATGGCACCGGCCCATGGCTGATGCGGGCGACACCGAGCTCGGCCAGCTTCCCGCGCGGCGGCACATGCGCCAGCGCGATGATGTTGACCGGCAGCGTTACCGCCTTGCACAGTTTTTCGATCAATGCCGGATCGCCAAGGCCGGGAGCAAAGAAGCCGTGCGCGCCGGCCTTCTCATAAGCTGCAGCCCGTGCAACCGCCTGTTCGATCAAAGCGTCGCTGTGCTCATCAGGCTTGGCTTTCAGGAAGATGTCGGTGCGAGCATTGATGAAGGCCGGAACGCCGCTCGCGTTGACCGCGTCCGCCGCCGCCTTGATGCGCTCGACCTGCACCGCGATCTCGTAGAGGCCGCCACCGCCGACAATCTGGTCTTCGAAATTGAAGCCGACCGCACCAGCCTCGATCGCCTGTGTCACGGTAGCGGCAACTGTCGCTGGCGCAGGGCCATAGCCGCTTTCGAGATCCATCGTGGCCGGCAATTCCACCGAAGCGGCGATGCGGCGGAAATTGTCGAGCGCCAGTGTCAGCGGGATCTTCTCGCCGTCGGGATAGCCGAACGCAGCCGCGACCGGCCAGCTGCCAGTCGCCAGCGCCTTGGCGCCGGCCTTGACGACAGCCTGGGCGCTGCCTGGATCCCAGACGTTGAAAAGCACCACAGGGTCGCCCTTGACGTGGAGGGCACGGAAAGCACGCGCGCGTTCGATCTGGTCGGTCATGGATTTGCCTTGTGCAGGATATCGGACTGTCGTGACCCTAACGTGCACCTCTCAGCCGCGCCATGGCACAGATCCACAATGCTGACATATCCAACCCGGTCAAAAAGACCTTCTGCAAATCGGCCTCAGACACCCCTTTGATCAGGACAACGGTGTGCGGGCAGCCTCGACGCCATATTCGGCCGCGGCATCGGCGAGTGTGTGCCAAAGGCTGTCGGCGAAACTGGTAAAGACGAGCAGGCTGTAGACCGGACTGCCGTTGGCGGCATCAGGTCCGCGCCACAGATTGACGCCGGTATGGTCGATCGACGTCGCGGCTGCCGCCCCTACCGGAAAAACGGTGTCGTGCAGATCGATCGACGACACTTTCGCCAACGCTTCGCGTACCCTGGCCCCCGACAGTCGGATCAGGCAGCGTCCACCGGACTGATCGCTGAAAGATGCAGTACCCTCGAAGAGGGCCGCCAGCGATGGGACAGGATCCGGCTCATTTCCCGCGCTGAGCACAAAGAACTGATCCGGACCGGTCCAAATCAGCGTAACGCCCTTGCCGACAGCCGCTCCGGGTTTCTCCGGCGGCAGCACACCCCAGGCCTTTTTGGCCGCCTTTGCGACAGCAGCGACCTGGCCACGCCGCGCCATCACCTGCACCAGGTTGAAGTCACTGATTTCCGTCATCGCGATGCCGGCATCGCCGGAGGCCAGACCAAGACGGCCCGGTGCAAACGCCTTGCGCAGCGGTGACTGCGCTTCCCAGGAATACTCAGCCACGCTGGCGCCCTCCTTCCGGATCGTAAAAGACCGGGCTGGCGATCTCGACCTCCATGTCCTCGCCCCGCAACGGATCATAGGCCCGCACGATCTCGCCATGCCGTTCGCGCCCGCGCTCGACCAACGCCAGTGCGATCCAGTGACCGAGCATCGGCGAGTAGCAGACCGAGGTCAGATAGCCCTGATCCGTATCGGGACCGGGAGCCGCGCCCTTGGGGATGATATGCGCGCCCGACCGCAGCCTGTTGGTCTTGTTGACCGGCTTGATGCCCACCACCACCTGTCGGTCTGGCGCCACCAGCGCCTCGCGCCCAGCCATGGCGCGGCCGATATAGTCCTTTTTCTTCGACATCATCTTGCCGAGGCCCAGATCGTCGGCTGTCGTGGTGCCGCTGAGTTCGGGACCGGCGACATGGCCCTTTTCGATGCGCATCACGCCGAGCGCTTCGGTGCCATAGGGGGTGACTCCGAATTCCGCACCGGCACGCATGAGGTTCTCGGCCATGGCTTCGCCATAGCGTGCCGGCACGCCGATTTCGAACGCCATCTCGCCCGAGAACGAGATGCGGTAAAGCCTGGCCCGCATGCCGCCGCGCAACGACACTTCGCGCACACCCATGAACGGAAAACCTTCATTGGAGAGGTCTTCCGCCGGATCGCACAGGTTCTTCAGAAGATCGCGCGTGTTGGGACCCGCGATCGAGAACTGAGCCCACTGGTCGGTGACCGAAGTCAGTTGCACGTCGAGATCGGGCCACAGCACCTGCCGGCAATATTCGAGATGCTGCATCGCAGGCCCGGCCTTGGCGGTGGTGGTGGTGAGGAAATAATGATCCTCGGCCAGCCGCGATGTCGTGCCGTCGTCATAGACCAGCCCGTCCTCGCGCAGCATCAGCCCGTAGCGCGCCTTGCCGACGGCGAGATTGGAGAAGGTGTTGATGTAGAGCCGGTCGAGGAAGGTGCCGGCATCCGGACCACGCACGTCGACCTTGCCCAGCGTGGAAACATCGCAGAAGCCGACGCCGCTGCGTACGGCGCGTACCTCACGCGTCACCGATTCCAGCCAGTCCTTCTCGCCGGCAATCGGATACCATTGCGCGCGCTTCCACAGGCCCGTGTCGACGAACACGGCACCCCGCGCGGCTGCCCAGTGATGTGACGGCGTCAGGCGCCACGCGTGGAAATTCTCGTCACGGTGGTGTCCGGCCAGGGCACCGATCGCCACCGGCGCATAAGGCGGCCGGTAGATCGTGGTGCCGGTATCGGCAATGTCGCGCCCCGTTGCCTCGGCCATCAAGGCAAGACCGTTGACGTTGGACAGCTTGCCCTGGTCGGTCGCCATGCCGAGCGTGGTGTAGCGCTTCAGATGCTCGACGCTCTCGAAGCCTTCACGCTGCGCCAGCTTCACATCGGAAGCCGTTACATCGTGCTGGAAATCGACGAAAGCCTTGCCGCCTTCGACATGCCACAACGGCTTGATGGCAAATCCTTCGTCGTCGCCCTGGGGCTCTTCACCAGCCTTACCCTTGGCGCCGCAATCTTTCGCGGCAACGGTCCCGGCCGCATGGCCTTCGCGCAGGCAGGCAGCGAGCGAGAAATCACCGCTGGCTGCGCCCACCATGACCATGCCGGCAGGACACTGTCCGGGTACAAAAGCCGCGATGTCATCGCGCCAGATCGGCCTGCCGCGCTGGAACGACGACAGCGCCACATTCGGATTCCATCCACCCGACATGGCCAGGCAGTCCGTTTCGATCTGTTGCGTACGGCCGGCTGCATCGCGCACGACGATGCTGCGCACGCCGTCGACACCGCCTTTCACTTCGCTGACGACGCCGCCGAGCTGTCGCAGATTGAGCCCGCGATAGGCCTCGGGAACAACGCCACGGCTGTCGACCACGGCAGCGACGGAAGCCCCTGCACGCTGGACGGCCTCAGCCGTGCGCCAGCCGTCATCATTGTTGGTGAACAGCGCGACCTGGCGCCCAGGCATTGCCGCGAACCGGTTGATGTAGCTGCGCACGGCGGATGCCATCATCACGCCCGGCCTGTCATTGCCTGGGAAGACCAGCGGACGCTCGATCGCACCGGCAGCGACGATGGCGCGCCTGGCGACAATGCGCCAGAGCCGCTGACGCGGCTGGTGTGCCGGTGGTACGGCGACATGGTCATTGACCCGCTCGAGTGCGCCATAGGTGCCGCCGTCATAGACACCGAAGACAGCAGTGCGGGTCATGATGCGGATGTTGGCCAGTCCCGCAATCTCGCGCTGTGCATCCGCCAGCCATGCCGCCGCCGGCTTGCCATCGATTTCGCCATTTTCGGAGAGCAGCCGACCGCCAAGCCGGTTGTCCTCCTCAGCCAGGATGACCCGTGCGCCGGCACGCCCCGCGGCGAGCGCGGCGGCCAGACCGGCCGGGCCGCTGCCGACCACCAGCACGTCGCAATGCGCCCAGGCTTTCTCGTAGTGGTCCGGATCGGCTTCGCCCGATGCCTTGCCGAGGCCGGCGGCACGACGGATGGCCGGCTCGTAGAGCTTTTCCCAAAGCTTCGCCGGCCACATGAAGGTCTTGTAGTAGAAACCGGCGACGAAGATCGGCGAGAACAGCGAGTTCACCGCCATGACGTCGTGACGCAGCGAGGGCCAGCGGTTCTGGCTCTGAGCCGCGAGCCCGTCATAAAGTTCGGCCGTCGTGGCGCGCGTGTTGGGTTCGCGCCGCGCACCGCTACGCAATTCGACCAGCGCGTTCGGCTCTTCCGCACCGGCGGTCAGGATGCCGCGCGGCCGATGATATTTGAACGAGCGACCGATCAGTTTGACGCCATTGGCAACCAGCGCCGAGGTCAGCGTGTCCCCGGCGAAACCGACCATCTTTTTGCCGTCGAAGGTAAAACCCAGCGGCTGCTTGCGGTCGATCTGTCCACCGCTCGACAGGCGGTGCGATTGCGTGCCCGCGGAGACAAAACGCGGCGGCCGTGCGTCGGCGACAGGCTTCTCATTAAAGGCGAGCGGCGCGGCATCACCGGAAATCTGGCTGGTCCTGCTCATGATGTCGCGCCTGCCTTGGCCAACTTCTGCGCACCAGCACCCGCTGCCGCGCGCACGGCCTTGATTTCATGTGTCGTCGTGCTGCGGGTGACGGTCAGCCAGGAACGGCAGCCGCCGCCATGATACCAGCGTTCGTCCATGTCGCCGGCAACGTTGTCACGCAGATAGACGTAGTCGAAGAAAAGGTCCTGCGCGTCCGGCTGCTCGGCGCCGTCGGCAGCGAAAGCCGTCGGCCGTACCGGTGCCGCGTCGCCGAGATAGGTGAACTCTCCGAGCTCGCGTTCACCGCAGAATGGGCATGCTATACGCATGGCGCCTTACTCGCTTTCAATGCAGGTTGGGTTGGGCGCCCTGGCCCTTCTCGTCGATCATCGCGCCGCGCCGGAAGCGGTCGAGCCGGAAGCGTTTCGCTTCCTCATGCGGCTCGTCGCGGGCGAGCAGATGGGCAAAGACCAGGCCGGAGGCCGGTGTCGCCTTGAAGCCGCCGTAACACCAGCCGGCATTGAGATAGAGCCCGTCGATCGGCGTCCTGTCGATGATCGGCGTGCCGTCCATCGACATGTCCATGATGCCACCCCATTGGCGCAGCAGGCGTACGCGTCCGATCATCGGCATCAGCGCCATGCCGCCTTCACACACGTCCTCCATCACCGGCATGTTGCCGCGCTGGGCATAGGAATTATAGCCGTCGAGATCGCCGCCGAAGACGAGCCCGCCCTTGTCGGACTGGCTGACATAGAAGTGGCCGGCGCCGAAGGTGATGACGCCGGGTATGAGCGGCTTGATCGCCTCGGACACGAAGGCCTGCAGCACATGGCTTTCGATCGGCAGGCGCATGCCGGCCATCGCCGCGACGCGCGAGGTGCTGCCGGCCACCGCCATGCCGACCTTGCTGGCGCCGATCGTGCCGCGTGCCGTTTCGACGCCGGTGATCCTGCCGTTCTGGTCGCGCGCGAAGCCGGTCACCTCGCAGTTCTGGATGATGTCGACACCGAAGGAGTCGGCGGCGCGCGCATAACCCCACACGACGGCATCATGGCGGGCCGTGCCGGCGCGCGGCTGCCACAAACCACCCATCACCGGGAAGCGGGCATTGTTGTAGTTCAGGAACGGCAGAACCTTGCGGATCTGCTCGGCATCGAGCAGTTCCGCATCGATGCCGTTGATGCGCATGACGTTGCCGCGCCGGGCGAAGGCATCACGCTGCGCATCGGAATGGTAGAGGTTGATGATGCCGCGCTGGCTCACCATCGTGTTGTAGTTGAGATCCTGCTCCTGCCGCTCCCACAGCTTCATCGATAGTTCGTAGAAGCCGGTGTTGCCAGGCAGCATGTAGTTGGAGCGGATGATGGTGGTGTTGCGGCCGGCATTGCCGGAACCAATCCAGCCCTTCTCCAGCACCGCGACGTTGCGAATGCCGTATTCCTTGGCGAGGTAGTAGGCGGTGGCCAGCCCATGACCGCCGCCGCCGATGATCACCACATCATAATGCTTCTTCGGCTGGGGATCGCGCCAGGCGCGCGTCCAGCCCTTGTGGCCCGAAAGCGCCGCCTTGGCGAGCGAGAAGATCGAGTACCGCATTTCAGTCTGTTCTGACCTTTTGTCCCAAGGCGTTTCCGTTTTTCGGAAACCCCTTACCGCTACCCACTTTTCCTGGACTTGCTCCCGTCGCTACACGTCGAGCGTGTGGTCGCGCTCCCACTGGGTGAAATGCGAAGCGTAGGAATTCCACTCCTGCTGCTTCAGCCGGATGAAGGCAGCCGAGAACTCCTCGCCCATCGCGGCCTTCAGCGACGTGTCCTTGTCGTATTCGCGCAGTGCATCGAGCAGGTTGAGCGGCAGCTTGGCGCCGTGGGTGACGGTGTGTCCGTCCTTGTACATGTCGATGTCGCTGCGCGGACCCGGATCGGCCTTGCTCTTCATGCCGTCGAGGCCGGCAGCGATGATGACAGCCTGCATCAGGTATGGATTGGCAGCACCATCCGGCAGGCGAAGCTCGAAACGACCAGGGCCGGGCACACGCACCATGTGGGTACGGTTGTTGCCGGTCCAGGTCACGGTGTTCGGAGCCCAGGTCGCACCCGATATGGTGCGCGGTGCATTGATGCGCTTGTAGGAATTGACGGTCGGGTTGCAGATCGCAGCCAGTGCAGAAGCATGCTTCATGATGCCGCCGAGGAAATGACGGCCTTGCTCGGAAAGCCCGAGTTCCATGTTCTTGTCGGCGAACGCATTGGTCTTGCCGCCGAGATCCCAGACCGAGATATGCGCATGGCAACCATTGCCGGTCAGGCCCTGGAACGGCTTTGGCATGAAGGTGGCGCGCAGGCCGTGCTTTTCCGCGATCGACTTGACCATGAACTTGAAGAAGGAGTGCTTGTCGGCGGTGGCCAGCACGTCGTCATAGGCCCAGTTCATCTCGAACTGGCCGTTCGCATCCTCATGGTCGTTCTGGTAGGGCTCCCAGTTCAGCGACAGCATCGCATCGCAGATTTCGGCGATCACGTCATAGCGGCGCATCACCGCCTGCTGGTCGTAGCAGGATTTGGCGGCGGTATCGTATTCGTCGGAAATCTGCTTGCCGTCCGGCGTCGTCAGGAAGAATTCCGGCTCGACGCCGGTCTTCACGCGGATGCCGAATTCAGCGGCTTCCGAAACCAGGCGCTTCAGCGTGTTGCGCGGCGCCTGCGCTACGCTCTTGCCTTCCATCAGGCAATCCGAGGCCAGCCAGGCAACCTCCGGCTTCCACGGCAGCTGGATGACCGAGTCCGGATCCGGCACGGCAAGCATGTCCGGGTGCGCCGGCGTCAGGTCCAGCCAAGTGGCAAAGCCGGCAAAGCCGGCTCCGTCCTTCTGCATGTCCGAAATCGCCTGCGCCGGTACCAGCTTGGCACGCTGGCCACCGAACAGGTCGGTGTAGGAGATCATGAAATATTTGACGTTACGCGCCCGGGCGAAATCCTTCAGCTCTGCGGTAACTGCCGTGCTGGCTTCGAAATTGGTTCCCATTGTTTTCCCCTGGGTTGTTCTTCTTGTTGTTTTGATTGATCGAAGAAATTGCCTAGAAGCTGCCCTTTCCGGGTATCCAGCCGGTACCGGCGAGCGGAACGCCAGCCATGGCCGCGGATTCGATGGTCAGGGCGCAGAGGTCCTCCGGTTCCAGGTTGTGGACGTGATTTTTGCCGCAGGCACGGGCGATCGTCTGCGCCTCCAGCGTCATCACTTTGAGATAATTCGCCAGACGTCGGCCGGCCGCGATTGGATCGACGCGTTTCATCAGCTCGGGGTCCTGAGTGGTGATGCCGGCCGGATCCTTGCCTTCGTGCCAGTCGTCATAGGCACCAGCCGTGGTGCCGAGCTTCTGGTACTCGTCTTCCCAGCGCGGGTCGTTGTCGCCCAGCGCGATCAGCGCGGCCGTCCCGATCGACACCGCATCGGCACCCAGTGCCAGTGCCTTGGCCACATCGGCGCCGTTGCGGATGCCGCCGGAGACGATGAGCTGCACCTTGCGGTGCATGCCGAGATCCTGCAGCGCCTTCACCGCCGGCCGGATGCAGGCGAGCGTCGGCTGGCCGACGTGTTCGATAAAAACTTCCTGCGTTGCCGCGGTACCGCCCTGCATGCCGTCGAGCACCACCACATCGGCACCCGCCTTCACGGCAAGGGCCGTGTCGTAATAGGGCCGCGCCCCGCCGACCTTGACGTAGATCGGCTTCTCCCAGTCGGTGATTTCGCGCAGTTCGAGGATCTTGATCTCGAGATCGTCCGGTCCGGTCCAGTCGGGATGGCGGCAGGCCGAACGCTGGTCGATGCCCTTGGGCAGTGTGCGCATTTCGGCGACGCGGTCGGAAATCTTCTGGCCGAGCAGCATGCCGCCGCCGCCCGGCTTGGCGCCCTGGCCGACAACGATCTCGATGGCATCGGCACGACGCAGGTCACGCGGATTCATGCCATAGCGTGACGGCAGATACTGATAGACGAGCGTCTGGGAATGGCCGCGCTCCTCCTCTGTCATGCCGCCGTCGCCGGTGGTCGTCGAAGTGCCGGCGATCGTCGCGCCGCGCCCGAGCGCTTCCTTGGCCGGCCCCGACAGCGAGCCGAAGCTCATGCCGGCGATGGTGATCGGGATTTTCAGCTGAATCGGCTTTTTCGCATGCCGGGCGCCGAGCGTGACGCTGGTGTCACAGCGCTCGCGATAGCCTTCCAGCGGATAACGCGAGATCGAGGCACCGAGAAACAGCAGGTCGTCGAAATGCGGCAGCTTGCGCTTGGCGCCCGAACCGCGGATGTCATAGATGCCGGTCGCCGCCGCGCGGCGGATCTCCGACATCGTATAGTCGTCGAACGTAGCCGACCGGCGAGGCGTCGTCGGAGGATTATGATAGGTCATGTAGGCGTCCCCTCAGTACGCGTCGGCGTTATCGATATTGAAATTGTAGAGCGTACGGGCCGATCCGTAGCGTGTGAATTCTTCCGGTTTGACATCGGAGATACCGGCGCGGTCGAGCAATTCCTTGAGCTTGGCGAGATGCTCCGGCCGCATCTCCTTCTTGATGCAGTCGGCGCCCAGGCTCTTCACCTCGCCGCGCACGAACAGGCGCGCTTCGTAGATGGAGTCGCCCAGCGCATCACCGGCATCGCCCAGCACGACGAGATTGCCGGATTGCGCCATGAAGGCCGACATGTGCCCGACATTACCGCGCACGACGATGTCGATGCCTTTCATCGAGATGCCACAGCGCGAGGAGGCATTGCCCTCGATGACCAGCAGACCGCCACGGCCGGTCGCGCCGGCATACTGACTGGCGTCGCCCTTCACGGTGATCTGGCCCGACATCATGTTTTCGCCGACACCAGGCCCCGCGGAACCGTGCACGGTGATGCTGGCCTTGTCGTTCATGCCGCCGCAGTAGTAGCCTACGCTGCCGCGCACCTCGACGGCGATGGGTTGTGCCACACCGGCAGCCACGGCGTGGCTGCCCTTGGGGTTGATCACCTCCCAGCTTGGTTCATCGGCGGCATCCGCCACCTGATGCAAAGCGAGGTTGAGTTCGCGCAGCGGTGCCGCGTCGAGGTCGAAGACGCGCGGCGAATAGTTGACTTCGCGCTGAGGCGCCTTGGCGAGAGTGGTCACGGACATCAGCTCAGTGCTCCCAGAAATAGACGGTTGACGGCTCCGGCTCCCACACCTTGGCATCCTCGATGCCGGGCAGCTTGGTCAGCGCACGATATTCAGAACCGAAGGCAACGTAGCGATCGGTCTCGGCAAGCACCGCCGGCTTGCAGGCGATGGCATCGCGCACCACGCCAAAACCGTTCTTGGTGCCGACCACGAAAGTGAAGAACCCGTCGAGGTCATTGACGCTGCTTTCCAGTGCCTGGCCGAGATCCAGGCCATGCGCGATCTTCGAGGACAGATAGGCGGCAGCCACCTCGGTGTCGTTCTCGGTCTCGAACTTCATGCCCTCACGGACCAGTTCGCGACGCAGATTGTTGTGGTTGGACAAAGAGCCGTTGTGCACCAGGCATTCATCCGGACCGGTCGAGAAAGGATGCGCGCCGAGCGTGGTGACAGCGGATTCGGTTGCCATGCGGGTGTGGCCGATGCCGTGGGTGCCGGTCATCTTGCTGACGTCGAAGCGCTTCACGACGTCGACAGGCAGGCCTACTTCCTTGTATATTTCGATAGCTTCGCCGGCGCCCATGATGCGTGCCGAGGGACGAAGCTCGGCAATCGCCTCGCGCGCTGCCTCGACCTTGTCGGCCGGCACATCGATCACCGCGTGGGTGGACTTGGCCAGCAGCTTCACCTTCGCGTCGATCTTCTTGCCAAGCTCGGCTTCAAGGCCCGCGAAATCCGTCGTTGGCGACGGCGACTGGATTGTAACCTTGGCTTTGCCTTTCGTGGTCGCGCCGTACACCGCAATGCCCGCACTGTCGGGGCCGCGGTCGGTCAGCATCACCAGCATTTCAGAGAGCATGGCGCCGAGTTGCGGCTCCAATGTCTTGTCCTTCAAGAACAGTCCCACAATTCCGCACACGACGTTACCTCCAATGGCAGCGGTCCGATGATCGAACGCTAGCAGCTTTGAAAATCCAATTCAACTGCTATGAATGTTTTTTTCCTTACAGAAAAGTCCCACATCCTGCCTCGCCGCGGAACCGAGTCCTCCTGGGAGGACTAAAGTCGGAACCAGGGAAAGTTGCCTATCAGTAATATTTCTTGCACAAAGATATTGCCCCGACGACGGAATTCGAGTCAATATGCGTCTGGCGAAAGTGCAGGCCGATAAGAAAAGAATGGCCGCTTTTCGAAGGTACCCTTGAGGAGAAGGACACCCACATGACAGCTTCCTGGCGTTTCTCGACTTTGGCCGACCGCCATCGCGCCCTGGGCTCCAAGCTTGAAGACTGGAGCGGCATGGGCACGGCCTGGACCTATGACAAGGACGCCGACGAAGAATATGTCGCCATCCGCACGAAGGCCGGCCTGATGGACGTCTCGGGACTGAAGAAGGTCCACATCACCGGCCCGCATGCCTCGCACCTCATCGACCTGTGCACGACACGCGACGTCGAGAAGATCTATCCCGGCAAGTCGGTCTATGCCTGCATGCTCAACGAAGCCGGAAAATTCACCGACGATTGCGTCGTCTATCGCATCAGCACCAATTCCTGGATGGTCGTGCATGGGTCAGGCACAGGTCATGAAGAGCTGACCCGCGCATCCATCGGACGCGACGTGTCGGTTCGCTTCGACGACAATCTGCACGACCTGTCGCTGCAGGGCCCGACAGCTGTGGACTATCTTGCCAGGCATGTGCCCGGCATTCGCGACCTCAACTATTTCCATCATATGCAGACCCAGCTGTTTGGCCTGCCGGTGATGATCTCGCGCACCGGCTACACCGGCGAGCGCGGTTATGAAATCTTCTGCCGTGGCCAGGATGCCGGCATGATCTGGGATCGCATCCTCGAAGAGGGCAAGAGCGACGGAATCATTCCCTGCCGCTTCACCACACTCGACATGCTCCGCGTCGAAAGCTACCTGCTCTTCTATCCCTACGACAATTCGCAGAAGTACCCCTTCGAAAATGAAGGACCTGGTGACACGCTGTGGGAGCTGGGGCTGGATTTCACCGTCAGTCCCGGCAAGACCGGTTTCCGCGGCGCCGAGGAACACTACCGCCTCAAGGGCAAGGAGCGCTTCAAGATTTTCGGCGTCCTGCTGGAGGGCACGAAGCCCGCCGACGAAGGCGCGCCGATCTATCGCAACGGCAAAAAAGTGGGTGTCGTCACCTGCGCAATGTATTCACCGCTGGTGAAGAAATCGATGGGCATCGCCCGCCTGGACGTCGACTGTGCCGTCGTCGGCACCGAACTCGAGCTCCGCAACGCGTCCGGGTCGGTGAAGGCGACCGCGCAGGCATTGCCGTTCGATGATCCCAAGAAGCTGAAGCGCACGGCGAAAGGCTGATCCGTTGGACGGTATGCCGGCAAAGACGATCCTCAGTCGCCCGGTCTATGGAACCCTGTCGCCCCAGACCGGCAAGAACCATCTGTTAGTCGCGGATGCCGAAGGTGCATCCGCGATCCTCGACCTGGCGAAGAAGGCTCCGGATGGTTTCTTCGCCAGCACGCATATCATGTTCATCCCCCAAGCGAGCCGCAGCCGGTTCCAGGCTTCACTCAAGGCCCTGAAGCCTGCGCAGTTCTATGAGGGGCCCTCGATCGCGGCTGCCCTGCCACGTCTCAGGCAGACGCTCGCCAATGCTCATATGGGCCTCAGGCTATATCTCGCCGGCACGGAAGGGCTGATCGGCCAGGCCATGCAGGTGGCGCTGGAGGCCGGCATCGATCATTCCTCGATCCAGACCGAACACCGCGGTTCCTGGGCACGCAGGGTACAGTGCGTCCACTGCAAGGGCGTTACAGAAAACGTCACCACGCAGCCGGCCACCTGCGCGCATTGCGGCCTGCTGCTTCTGGTGCGCGATCATTACTCGCGCCGCCTTGCCGCCTTCCAGGGCGTCTGCATCAACGCCGAGGATCAGAGCGAGATCCCTCAGAAGGAGGAGATTTTCCGGTGAGCGCGGGTACGACAAAACTGAACGTCATCGTGACCGACGTGGTTGCGGTCAATGAGCTGGTGAAGCGTTTCCATTTCGAGCGCACCGATGGCGGCGACCTGCCGACCTTTTCCGGCGGAGCCCATGTCGTGGTGGAAATGCGCGACGGCGACAAGTCGAGGCTGAACCCCTACTCGCTGATGAGCTCGCCCCACAACACGCGTGACTACACGATCAGCGTGCGCCGCGACGATTCCGGTCGCGGTGGCTCCCTGTTCATGCACAACCGCGTCAAGCGTGGCATGGAGATGGTGATCTCCTACCCGGTCAACCTGTTCTCGCTCGACCTCAGGGCCAGGAAGCATCTGCTGGTGGCGGGCGGCATCGGCATCACGCCGTTCATGGCGCAGACCGCGCAGCTTGCCGGCGAAGGCGGCAATTTCGAATTGCACTACACCTGCCGGACACCGGCGCTCGGCACCTATGCCGATGTTCTGCGTGATCGCTACGGCAAGCGCGTCAACATCTACTATGACGACACCAACGAGCGCCTGCCACTCGAACGCCTGCTGAGCACACAGCCGCTCGGCACCCACCTCTATGTCTGCGGTCCTGCCGGCATGATCCGTTGGGTACGCGAGGCGGCGACGGCGCATGGCTGGCCGGACGAAACCGTGCACTACGAACACTTCGCCGCGCCGCAGCCAGGCCTGCCCTTCGACGTCACGCTGGCGCTCAGCAAGATGCAGATCAGTGTCGGCGAAGAACAGAGCCTGCTCGAAGCGATGGAAGCCGCCGGTATCGACCCGCCCTATCTGTGCCGCGGCGGCGTCTGCGGCCAGTGCGAGACCAATGTCGTTTCCTATGACGGCACCTTCAAACACAATGACCACTGGCTGACCGAGGCCGAGCATTGTTCAGGCAAGAAGATCATGCCTTGCGTTTCACGCTTCGAGGGCAAGTCCCTCGTGCTGAAGCGCTAGCCTAGGGCGCTTCCGGCGATTTGCGTCCGGAATTGCGTAGACACAAAGAGTTGGAACCACGGGGAGGAACCTATGGGCATCAATTTCAGGCAGGAAACATTCCGGGACGATTTCACCTTCAGGAACAGCCCGGAATTCATCCGGCGGTTTCCCTTCCCGTTCCACGAAGACGCCTACATGTACGCGGTCAACATCGAACCGCATGTGGAAGGCCCGAAAGGCACCGTCTTCGAAAACCTCATCGATGTCGACGAGCACTATGTCGCCGAGATGCAGGACCGCGCCAAGGTGCTGGCGGAGGATCCGCTGCGCTGCCAGTCTCTGCCGCACATGACGCTGGCCGGCTGGGATCTGCTCGAGCTTCTGATGACCGAGCAGGCCAAGGGCTATCCCGAACATTTCTCCCTGACCCGCGACGGCGATCGCTGGCGCTGGATCAACCGGCCGCTTGGCATCGACGACAGCTTCACCTTCGGCGATCTTTCCACCCTGCCTTACGGGCCGATGGAATACATCACGCGCCAGAGCCAGGGCGACTTCTGTATCCTCGACCAGCGTGACGGCAATCTGTGGATGGATGCCGGCATGGTCACCACCCAGGCCGACTGGTCCCTCGACTTCGACATCGGCATGAACTTCTTCGAGTGGCACGCGCCGGTGCCTCTGGCCCATGAAAAAGGCATCTTCACCCGGGCTCTGAAATTCCTCACCAACATCCAGCAGGGTAAGCCGGCACGGCGGCTGAACTGGACGATGACCATCAACCCGCGGCTCGACACCAGTCCAGAGAACTATCACAAATGGGGGCCTGACCGGACCACGGTCACGCCCGACAACGTCGGCGACAAGGTGCATCTGCGCGTCGAACTGCAAAGCTTCTGGCGGCTGCCACGCTCCAACGCGCTGGTCTTCCCGATCCGCTGCTATCTGATCAAGATGGAGGAACTGGTGACCGTGCCGAAATGGGCGCGCCGCTTCCACCGCGTGCTGCGCGACCTGCCGAACGAACTGGTCGAATACAAGGGCCTCACCCGCTATCGGCCGACCACCCTCGAATGGCTGTCGAAATATGACGACGGAGCCCCCACCTCGCCCGGCTTCACCCCGGACTAGTTCCGGGGAATGTCCCTCAGCCGAACGAGACAATAGCGCGCCGGAAGGCGCGCTATTCGTTTCCGGATCCCTGCCTGTAGGAGATGATCGAGAGATAGCGGATCGGCAACGTCGTCAGTTCGTCCGGCCCATGCGGAGCATCAGCGTCGAAGAACAGGCTGTCTCCGGGCAGCATCCGGTAGAGATTGCTGCCATGGCGGTAAACCACCTCTCCTTCCAGCATGTAGAGGAACTCCATGCCATCGTGCTGAAAGGCTGGAAAGACGTCGGAATTTTCGGTCAGCGTGATGAGATAGGGTTCGACGGTCACACCCGCTGTATTCGAACTGATATAACCAAGCAGGTTGTATTGATGGCCGGCACGGGTGCCTCGCCGTTCAACGTCGACGCCTTCTCCGGCCTTCACGAAGACAGCGTTGCGGTCTTCCTCGAAACGCCGGAAGAAAGAACTGAGCGGCACGCCGAGGGCGCGCGACAAGGCCTGCAAGGTTGTCAGTGACGGTGATGTAATACCGTTCTCGATCTTCGACAGCATTCCAAGTGAAATATTGGTCGTCGCTGCAAGGTCGGCAACGGTTATGCCGAGTTTCTTGCGGAAAGCGCGCACTTCATGGCCGATGGCAACTTCAAGAACCTTTTCCCGCGTATCGCGGACGGCGTGAGGATCCTGATGAAGCGGCGACGCCTTGACCTGCGTTGAAGACGATATCTTCTTGGACGCCTTCGCCTTGACGGTAGCGCTGGCGCCCTTACCATCCTTGACCGACTTGTCCATTATATACCCCCGGGAATTTCGTATGTTTACCACAGGTAAACATATTCACCCTTTGGTTCAAGTCCAAAGGCTGAATGCGGCGAAGTGAGCGGGGATTGGAGAAAACCAATCCGTTGGATCGACAGCTCAGAAAAGGATTTGCGCGTTCAATCTCCCGGAGCAGGAATCGCGATCAGACGACGCGATCGGGAACAGGCTCGCCCGCAAAGAAGGCGGTGATGTTGTCGACCACCTTCATGCCCATGGCGACACGGGTCTCTTCGGTGGCGCTGCCAAGATGCGGCAACAGCACAGTGTTCTCCAGCCGGATCAACCGTTCCGGCACCAGCGGTTCCTGCGCGAAGACGTCGAGCCCGGCGCCCGCGATCACACCCGCCTCCAGCGCATCGGCCAGCGCGGTCTCGTCTACTACGTCGCCGCGCGCCGTGTTGATCAGGAAGGCGCTCTTCTTCATGCGAGCGAGCCGTTCGGCATTGATCAGGTTGCGGTTTTCGGCGCCGCCAGGACAGTGCAGCGACACGAAATCGGCTTGCTCCAGCACCGCTTCGATCGAGGGCAACTGCGTCGCGCCCATCGCGCGCGTCTCCTCGTCGTCCACGCGCGAACGATTGAAGAAGACCACCTTCATGTCGAAGCCGAAATGCGCGCGGCGGGCCATCGCCTTGCCGATACGGCCCATGCCGATGATGCCGATCGTCTTGCCGGTCACCTTGGCGCCGATCATGTGCGTCGGACACCAGCCTTTCCACTCGCCGGCACGCAGCTGACGCTCGCCTTCGCCAGTGCGGCGCGCAACCGCGAGCAGCAGGCTCATCGCGATATCGGCGGTGCAGTCGGTCAGCACGCCCGGCGTATTGGTCACCACGATGCCGCGCTGCTTCGCTGCCTCGACATCGATATGGCTGAAGCCGACACCAAAATTGCCGATGATCCTGGCCCGTGGCTGCTCCTCGGGGAAGATCTCGGCCGGCAGCTTGTCGCTGACTGTCGGCAACACGGCATCGAAATTGAGCAGCGCGGCCTTGATCTGCGTTGCCGTAAACGGAATGTCACCCGCATTGAGGGTGGTATCGAAGCGCTCGGAAAGCACCTCTTCAACGGCCGCTGGCCACTTCCGGGTCACGATAACGCGTGGCTTCATCATAGGCTCCTGCATGGTTGAGGCGGCACCGGGACCGGCACCGCCCCACAAGACGATTGGCTAGGCCTGTTTAGGCTGCTTTGCGCTGCTCGGCCAGTACGCCGGCCACGGTTGGCCCGAACGAGGCTGGGGTTTGCACGATGGTCACGCCTGCGTCGCGCAGGATCTCGACTTTCTCCTGCGCAGACTCGCCGAATGCCGAGATGATGGCGCCGGCATGGCCCATGCGTTTTCCCTTCGGCGCCGACAGGCCGGCAATGTAGGCGATCAGCGGCTTCTTCATATTGCTCTTTGCCCACTCGGCGGCTTCCGCCTCCTGTGGCCCGCCGATCTCGCCAATCATCACCACCGCGTCGGTCTCGTCATCCTTCTCGAACAGTTCGAGAATGTCTCTGAAGGACGAACCGTTGATCGGGTCACCGCCAATGCCGACGCTGGTCGACACACCGATGCCGAGCGACTTCATCTGCGAGGCGGCTTCGTATCCAAGCGTGCCCGAGCGTCCAACGATGCCGACGCGGCCAGGCAGATAGATCGAACCCGGCATGATCCCCATCAGCGCCTGCCCCGGGGTTATGACGCCGGCGCAGTTCGGGCCGATCAGCGTCATGCGGTCCTCGCGGCGATAACGCAGCATGTAGCGCTTCACCCGCATCATGTCCTGCGAAGGGATGCCATCGGTAATGCACACGCAGAGTTTGATGCCGGCGTCCGCCGCTTCCATGATCGAGTCTGCCGCGAAAGGCGGCGGTACAAACACGATGCTGGCTTCCGCACCGGTCTCGCGCACCGCGCCCTTGACCGTGTTGAACACCGGAATGCCCTGCTGCGACTGGCCGCCTTTGCCGGGCGTCACGCCGCCGACGACATTGGTGCCGTAGCGCTTCATGTCCTCGGCATGGAAAGAGCCGATCTTGCCGGTCAGGCCCTGGACGATAACCCTGGTATTGCGATTGAGCAGAACTGACATCTCGTCCTCCCTCAGCTGGCTTTCTTGAGTGTCGACTGGCGCATCGCCGTGACCGCCTTCTCGGCGGCTTCGGCCAGCGTGTCGGCGACGATGATCGACTGGCCCGAAGCGCTCAGGATGCGGCGGCCTTCCTCGACATTCGTACCAGCCAGCCGCACCACCAGAGGCACGTTGACGCCGACCTCGTGGATCGCCTTCAGCACGCCTTCGGCCACCCAGTCGCAGCGATTGATGCCCGCAAAAATGTTGACCAGGATCGTCTCGACATTCTTGTCGGCCAGCACGGCGCGGAAAGCCTTGGCCACACGTTCAGGCGAAGCGCCGCCGCCGATATCCAGGAAGTTGGCTGGTTCGCCACCGGCGATCTTGATCATGTCCATCGTCGCCATGGCGAGCCCGGCACCGTTGATGATGCAACCGATATTGCCCTCAAGCCCGACATAGGAGAGACCGCGATCGCTGGCGAAGGTTTCGCGCGGATCTTCCTGCGATTTGTCGCGCAGTTCCGAAATCTCCGGCCGGCGAAACAGCGCGTTCTCGTCAAACGACATCTTGGCATCGAGCGCCATCAAATTGCCTTCGCGGGTCACCACCAGCGGATTGATCTCCAGCATCGAGGCATCATAGTCGCGGAACACCTGGTAGCAGCCCATTATGGTGTCGGTGGCCTTGCCGATCAGGCTGTTCTCCAGTCCGAGCCCGAAGGCGATTTCGCGTGCCTGGAATTGCTGCATGCCGACGCCCGGATCAACAGTGGCGCGGATGATCGAATCCGGCTGGCGTTCGGCAATCTCTTCGATCTCCATGCCGCCCGAGGCGGAAGCCACGATCATGACACGTTCCGCTTTGCGGTCGAGCACGAAGCCGAGATAGATCTCCTGGCGGATGTCGACGGTTTCCTCGATGTAGAGGCGCGAAACCAGCTTGCCGCGTGGCCCGGTCTGGTGCGTCACCAGCTTGCGGCCCAGCATTGCCTCCGCCGCATCAGACACTTCCTTGTCGGATTTACAGAGGCGGATGCCACCGGCCTTGCCGCGCGCACCGGAATGAATCTGGGCTTTCACAACCCATTTGTCGCCACCGATTTCACGCGTGCGATAGGCCGCCTGTTCGGGACTGTAAGCAAGCCCCCCGCGTGGAATGTGCACCGAATGGCGCGAAAGCAGTTCCTTGGCCTGGTATTCATGAATATCCATGTCGAACTCCTCCTCAGTTCGGTAATGCCTGGCGCGAACGCGCCGACTGCTCGATTGCGTCGTGGGTCACCAGGACATTGCGGGCCATGCGCTCGGAAGCGGCATCGATCATCTTGCCGTCCAGCGCAGCAGCGCCCTTGCCCCGTTCTTCCGCTTCCTTCAGCACCTCGATGATGCGCCTTGCGCGGGTGACTTCTTTCTCGGGCGGCGAGAACACCGCATTGGCGAGTTCGATCTGCGAAGGGTGGATCGCCCACTTGCCTTCGATACCGAGTGCGGCGGCACGACGAGCAGCCGCCATGTATCCTTCCGGATCCGAGAAATCGCCGAACGGGCCGTCGATGGCCCGCAGGCCGTAGGCGCGACAGGCAACAGTCATGCGCGACAATGCGAAATGCCACTGGTCGCCTGGATAGTCCGGATTGAGCCCGCCAATGTTGACAGTGCGCGCCTTACAGCTTGCGGCATAGTCGGCGACACCGAAATGCAAGGCCTCCAGCCGTCCGCCGAAGGCTGCGATCGCCTCGACATTGGCCATGCCGAGCGCCGTCTCGATCAGGGCTTCCAGGCCGACACGGGTCGTGTAGCCCCTGGCCATCTCGATCTGATTGACCATCGCTTCGACCATGTAGAGGTCTGCCGGCACGCCGACCTTCGGCACCAGGATCGTATCCAGTCGATCGCCGGCCTGTTCCATGATGTCGACGACGTCGCGATACATGTAGTGCGTGTCGAGGCCGTTGATGCGCACCGACACGGTCTTGCCTTTGGCACGCCAGTCGATGTCGTTCAGCGCCTCGATGATGTTGCGGCGCGCCCGTTCCTTGTCCGGCGGTGCCACCGCATCCTCGATGTCAAGGAAGATGAAGTCGGCAGCACTTGCCGCAGCTTTGCTGATCATCTCCGGATTGGAGCCCGGAACCGCAAGCTCGGAGCGCTGCAGCCGCAGCTTGCGCAGATGGTTGATGGTATGGCTCATGGCAGGTTCTCCTCCCCGACTGTGGTTCAGGCCGCCTTGGCGACAGCGACCGACTCGGCCAGGCGGAAATGTTCGAGCGCGGCTCCGACTCCCGAACCCGGTGCCAGCTTCACGCCGCAGTCGAGCAACGCCATTTCAGCGGCCGACAACGCCCCGCACACCATCACCTCGTTGAGCCAGCCGAGATGGCCGATGCGGAACACCTTGCCGGCGACCTTGTTCAGGCCAACGCCGAGCGAGGTCTGGTATTTGTGATAGGCGCGCTTGACGACTTCCGCGCTGTCGATGCCTTCCGGCACATAGACGGCGCTCACCGTGTCGGAATGCCACTTACGCTCCTTGGCGCAGAGCTTCAGGTCCCAAGCATCGACCGCCTTGCGCACGCCTTCGGCCAGATGATGGTGACGGGCGAAGATCGCCTCCAGGCCTTCCGCCTCGATCAGGTCCAGCGAGACGCGCAGACCGCGCAGCAGCTGGGTTGCCGGCGTATAGGGGAAGAAACCGGTGTCGTTGGCGCGGATCATGTCGTCGAAGGAGAAATAGCAGCGCCGGCCTTTCGCCGTCTTGGCGGCAGCGAGTGCCTTCTGGCTGACTGACAGGAAACCAAGACCTGCCGGCAGCATGAAGCCCTTCTGCGAGCCACTGACCGCGCAGTCCACACCCCATTCTTCCTGGCGGAAGTCGATAGAGCCGATCGAAGACACGCCGTCGACAAAAAGCAGTGCCGGATGACCAGCGGCATCCAGCGCCTTGCGTACGCCGGCGACATCGCTGGTAACCCCCGTGGCCGTCTCATTGTGGGTGCAGAACACCGCCTTGATGCGGTGTTCCTTGTCGGCGGCGAGCCGCTCGGCATAGATCTCGACCGGCACGCCGGTACCCCACTCCACATCGATGACGTCGACGTCGAGTTCCAGCCGCTCGGCCATGTCCACCCACAGGTGCGAGAACTGGCCGAAGCGCGACATCAGCACGTGGTCGCCAGGGCTGAGCGTATTGGTAATGCCCGATTCCCAGGCGCCAGTTCCCGATGACGGGTAGATGAAGACCCGGCCGGTCTCATTCTTGAACACCTGCTTCAAGCCATCGAACAGGCCGAGCGTCAGCTGCGGAAAGGTCGAGGCGCGCATGTCTTCCATCGGCAGGTTCATCGCCTGCCGGACAGCTTCCGGAACGTTGGTCGGCCCGGGGACGAAGAGATGCGTGAAACCAGCCATGATGATCCTCCCGATCTGTCTGCGCCGACCTCAAACCGGCCGGCAGGCATTCGGCGGGCTCCGCCGTGGGAAGAATAATCTTTTCCTCGGCAATTCCTCACAACACCTGCCAAGGTGGAACCTTCCGCCATCAAGCGTCGGACCAACCTGCCTGCCGGGTAGGCGAAGCCCCACCCCGGATAGGCTGAGTGCACCGGGAACGCGGACATGTCGAACAAAGCAAAACGGCGGACCGCGGCCCGCCGTTCGTCAAGGTTTGGAAATGTGCAGCGTTCAGTCGATGTCGAAGGAGACGCCCTGGGCGAGCGGCAGCGCCTTGGAATAGTTCACGGTGTTGGTGGCACGACGCATATAGGCCTTCCATGCATCCGAACCGCTCTCACGACCACCGCCGGTCTCCTTCTCGCCACCGAACGCACCGCCGATCTCGGCACCCGAGGTACCGATGTTGACGTTGGCAATGCCGCAGTCCGAGCCGTCGGCACTCAGGAACCGTTCCGATTCCTGCAGGTCGCGCGTGAAGATCGACGACGACAGCCCGGCACCCACCGCATTGTGCAGGTCGAGCACCGTGTCGAAGTCGGAATACTTCATCACATAGAGGATCGGCGCGAAGGTCTCCTCCAGCACAGGACCAGCCTGCTTCGGCATCTCGACCAGCGCCGGACGCACATAATAGGCATCGCCATGCCCGTTCTCGACGCGAGCGCCGCCGGTGACCGTGCCGCCATGCTCGCCGGCATGCTTTAGGGCCTTCTGCATGGCGTCGAAGGCTGCCTTGTCGATGAGCGGGCCGACCAGCGAGGCGGTTTCCAGCGGATTGCCGACCGAGACGCTTTCATAGGCCTTCTTCAGGCGCGGCACGAGCTGGTCATAGACGCTGTCATGCACGAACAGGCGGCGCAGCGTGGTGCAGCGCTGGCCGGCAGTGCCCATGGCTCCGAAGGCAATGGCACGCAGTGCCATGTCGAGATCGGCACTCGGGCAGACGATGCCGGCATTGTTGCCGCCAAGCTCCAGCACGGCACGGGCAAAACGTTTGGCCAGGCGCGGACCGACCTCACGGCCCATGCGGGTCGAGCCGGTGGCCGAGACCAGCGGCACCTTGGCATGGTCGACCAGCACTTCGCCGATCTCACGCTCGCCAATCAGCACCGGCGCCAGATTGGCAGGGGCATCGGCGCCGAAACGCTTGACCGCACGGGCGAAGATCGCCTCGCAGGCGAGTGCCGTCAGCGGTGTCTTCTCCGATGGCTTCCACACCACGGCATCGCCGCAGACCAGTGCAAGGGCAGCATTCCACGACCATACCGCAACGGGGAAGTTGAAGGCCGAGATGACACCGACGACGCCGAGCGGATGCCAGGTTTCCATCATGCGATGGCCAGGGCGTTCGGTGGCGATGGTCAGGCCGTACAGCTGCCGGGAGAGACCGACGGCGAAGTCGCAGATGTCGATCATTTCCTGGACTTCGCCCAATCCTTCCGACGGGATCTTGCCAACCTCGATCGAGACCAGGCGGCCGAGCTCGGTCTTGTGGGCGCGCAGTTCTTCACCCAGCAGGCGCACCAGTTCGCCACGCTTGGGACCCGGCACCAGGCGCCAGGCCTTGAAGGCCTCATGGGCGGCATCGATCGTCTTGCCGGCATCGGCTGCCGAAACCGTCTTCAGCGCCGCCAGCTGCTCACCCGTCACAGGGCTGCGCACGACCAGATCACCGCTCGAAAGCACATCACGCGAAACCCCAAGCTTCCCAAGCAGATCCGCAGTTTCTGTCGATAGTGTCATCGTCTTCCCTTTCGAATTTGTGCTGATATGGCGACAGCCATGGCCATCTGCCACCCCGCCGCTCACCGGGCGGGCCCTTGGCGTGGCATTACCCGTTTCGCGTCAGATCCGCCACCCCGGCATGGTCCAAGCCGGCAGTGTTCGCCATTGATCCAGTGAGAAGGAAAGCGATCCGCAGAAGCCACCTGGAGCGTTTCCGTTTTCCCGGAAACGCTCCAGGCTTTCGTTCTCGCTGCATTTCTGTGACGCCAAGTGACTCCACCTGGCTACAAAATGCTCTAGCCTGCTTTTTCGGACTTGCCTTGTACAGCCTCGGCCTTGAGCCGGTCGATGTGCATACGGATATGTGCAGCCTCGGCGGCCGTATTCGCGAGTGCGATTGCCCTGTCGAAGGCAATGCGTGCCTCGTCGTTGCGGCCAAGCTTCATCAACAACCCGCCCTTCAGGCCGAAGAAGTGGAAATAGCCGGAAAGCCGCTCGGCCAGCGGCTCGATCATGGCGAGCGCCTCTTCCGGACCGCGCACTTTGGAGACCGCCACCGCACGGTTCAGCGTCACCACCGGTGACGGCTGCATGCGTTCAAGCAGGCTGTAGAGCAGGTCGATCTCCTGCCAGTCGGTGTCTTCGGCCTTGGCTGCACGGGCATGCAGGGCCGCGACTGCCGCCTGCACCTGATACGGACCGGGTTTACGATGGCGCAGAGCCTTGTCGACGAGCGCAAGGCCCTCCTCGATCATCTTGCCGCTCCAGAGTTCCCTGTTCTGGTCTTCGAGCAGCACGATTTCGCCACTGCCATCGAACCGTGCTGGCGCGCGCGCATGCTGCAGCAGCATCAGGGCCAGAAGCCCCATGACTTCCGCTTCCGTCTGGAACAGCCTCAGCAACAGCCGGCCGAGCCGGATCGCCTCCTCGCACAAGGGCTCCCGTGCCTGTGCTTCGCCGCTGTTGGTGGAATAACCTTCGTTGAAAACCAGGTAGACCATCGCCATGACTGCGGCCAGTCGTTCCGACCGCTCGACCGCGCCCGGCGTTTCGAACGGCACGCCGGCGTCTGCGATCCGCGCCTTGGCGCGGGTGATGCGTTGTTCCATGGCGCTTTCACCCACCAGGAAGGCGCGGGCGATCTGCTTGACCGAAAGGCCCGAAACGATGCGCAGCGCCACCGCGATCTGCTGCGTCGGCGGCAGGTCAGGATGACAGCAGATGAACAGCAGCCGCAGGATGTCGTCGCGATAATGCGCGCCATCCAGCCGCTCGGCGATGTCGGACTCTGCATCTTCCAGATCCGACACCTGATCTTCGTCCGGCATCGCTGTCTGTTTGCTTCTCTTGCGCACCGCGTCGATGCCGCTGTTGCGGCCGACGAAGATCAGCCAGGCAGCGGGATCACGCGGCGGCCCGTTTTGCGGCCAGTTCTTCAACGCGCGCAGGCATGCGTCCTGGAATGCTTCTTCCGCCGTGTCGAGATCGCGGAAGTAGCGCAGCAACGCTCCCATGGCCTGCGGCCGCGCAGCGCTGATGACATTGCTGATCCAGGACAGGTCGCTCATGATTTTACCGTTGCAGGACTGAATATGGAAACAGGGCGGATCTCGTAGGAGCCGCCGCTGGGGTTGACCTCGGAAAGTTCGCGCGCGAACTGCAAGGCTTCGTCGAGATTTTCGACGTCGACCGTGTAGAAGCCGAGGAATTGCTCCTTGGTCTCGGCGAAGGGACCGTCGATGACAAGGGATTCGCCCTTCACCTTGCGCAGCGTCGTCGCAGCCGTGGTCGGCAGAAGACGGGCCACCGGGCCAAGTTTGCCAGCATTCGCATATCTTTGCTGGACATCGAGCAGCTTGCCCATGACCGCATCGTCCTGTTCCTTGGTCCAGGAACCGACGACGTCTTCGGAAGCGTAGCAAAGAACGGCGTAAAGCATGGAGAGCCCTTTCTATCTCAGAGGACGAAAGAGTTAGGCGCTTCCCGACACCACGTCGATAAAAAATCCACGATTTCTCCGGATGTCCGCAGCGAGGGCTCAACTCACGGGAATGACGTCTACGGCCTGTGCGCCGGCCTGCCCGCCGGCGGTCTTGAGCACGCCCACGATCGGCGCCACGTCACCATAGTCTCGGCCATAACCGACCGTGATATGGTCGTTGGAAGCGCGCATGCCGTTGGTCGGATCGAATTCCTGCCAGCCGGCCTCGCGTCCGCACCATACCCGAACCCAGGCATGCATGGCATCCGCACCTTCCAGCCGCTCCTGTCCGGCGGGCGGAATGGTGCGCAGGAAGCCGCTGACATAGCCGGCGGGAATGCCCAGCCCGCGCAGGCCGGAAATCATGACGTGCGAGAAATCCTGGCAGACGCCGCGCTTCAGCACGAAAGCATCGGAAGCACGCGTCTGCACGTCGGTTGCGGTGCCGTCATAGGTGAAGTCGCGCCGCATGCGGTTGCAGATTCCTGTCGCGATCGCCGCCACGGAACCGTCGCTGCTCTCGCGGGCATAGGCGGTGATGGCAGGATCGAGATCGGCAAAGTCGGTGGGGGCAAGAAAATGATGCGGTGAATCAGGTTGGAGCGATCGCACGGCGGCGATTTCACCGGCAAGCCCCACGATGTCAGGCGACACATCGAGTCCGATTTCCGGCCGCGCGACGGAAACGCGTGCGCTCATGCGTACGTCGAGTGTCCGGTGTACCTCGCGAAACGCGATCGAGGTTACATTCGAACCGAAGAAGTCATGGAAGTCCGATCGTTCGCCCGGCCCGGGCGCAAAGGACAATGATGCCGCCACGACACGTTGCCTGTCGCCAAGATTGGCCGGAAGCACCCGCACCAGGTGACGTCCACCACCGACGGCTGCCTCGTAGTCGTAGTGCAGGTTGAGGCGGATATCATAGAGCATCGAGCGCCTCAGCCGAAATACGCCTTGGCCAGGCTGCTGTAGAGCCCGCCAATCTCGTCCGCCAGGGCACCGAGCGCCGTGGCTGTCATGTCCAAAGGTTCCTTGACCGCGAGCGCGGTGTTGAGCTTGAGGATGTCCTTAGCCGCAGGCGACAGGTGCCCGACACCATTTTCTCCCGGCAGCAGCCCTATCTCCGTTCTGAGCCGCTCGATCTGGAAAAAGATCGATCGTGGATTGAGCGGATCCAGCACCAGCAGATCGACAACCGTGCTGCGTCCCGCCTGTACTGGATATTGCCGACGATGAGTCATCACGCTGTCGCCGATCTCCAGCATCATGTCGAGCGCGCCTTCCGGTGCGTCCACGCGCGTCAGCCGCGCCAGCATGCGTGCAGTCTGGATACCGCGCTCCAGGCGCCGCCCGATCTCCAGGAAACGCCAGCCCGTGAAGCGGTACATGTTCTCGTGCAGGAGACCCGAGAATCCGGCCAGTTTGCGCAGGATCACCGTCATGGCGCGCGTGGCATCGTCGCCGCGCGACACTGTCGTTTCGAACAGATGCAGCGTCTTTGACAAATCCTTCAGCGCCAGCCAGCCATCCGGCGAGAACCGGTCGCGCACCTGACCCGCGCTGTAGACAGCACTGTCCATCATGTCGAGCAGGCCCGCAGGCACCGGATCGGTGACATCGATGCCAAGCGGATCGAGATGAGCACGCAGTTCCGCCAGCAGCGGCATGGCCGGATCCGAGGTCTCGGCCAGGCGCACGTGATAGGCGCGCAGGATACGGGCGGTATCTTCGGCGCGCTCGATATAGCGGCCCAACCACATCAGGTTTTCCGCCGCCCGGCTCGGCAGGCTGCCTGGCACCGTGCGGTCGAAGCCCTCGCTGTCCCGCGGGAACAGTGTCTCGCGCTCCACCGGCCTGTCGCTGACCACCCAGACATCGGCCGCCTGACCACCACGCTGCATGGCAATCGCCGTCGGATCGAGTGAGAAGCCGACACGCGCGAACCCGCCGGGCATCACCGTCCAGCCGCCCGGCGTGCGCGCCAGATAGACACGAAGACTGGCCGGGCGCGGCTCCAGCCGCCCGTCGACAAAGACCGGGGTCGTCGACAGCGTTACCGCTTCCTGTCCGACGAAGGCGCTGCCGTCAGTCTCGATGCGCGCGACCAGATCTGCCCGCGCTTCCGCAGACAGCGAAGCTCCGAGAACGCTGGCTCCATCATCCTCGAAGGCCAGGCGGGTCGACAGCGCAGGACCGACGATCGTTCGGTCGAGATTGGCCAGCACATGCTTGCGTTCGGCTTCCTGCCCGCACCACCAGGTCGCGACACTGGGCAGAAGCAGATCTTCCTGGCACAACTCCTGGCTGATGCGCGGCAGGAAAGCGAGCAAGGCGCGCGTTTCGAGCAATCCCGAACCCAGACCGTTCACCGCCATGACCGCACCCTGGCGAACCACCTCGACCAGCCCAGGCGTGCCGATCTGTGAATCTGTTCTCAGCTCCAGCGGATCAGCGAAGGCGGCGTCAAGGCGTCGCCACAGCACCGAGATCGGCACCAGGCCGGCCACGGTACGAACCATCAGCCGCCCCTTGGAGACGACGAGGTCCTCGCCCTCGAGCAGCATGATGCCAAGATAGCGCGCGATATAGGCGTGTTCGTAATAGGTCTCGTTGAGCGGCCCCGGTGTCAGGATGGCGACACGCCCACGCGAAGCTGCCGCCGACGAATTCAGGGCATCACGGAAACGCCGGAAGAACCCTGCCAGCCGATGCACATGCAGCTCGCCATAGAGTTCAGACAGCGCACGTGTGGTGGCAACGCGGTTCTCCAGCGCGAAGCCGGCCCCCGACGGCGCCTGCATGCGATCGCCCAGCACCCACCAGCGTCCATCCGGACCACGGCCGAGCTCGAAAGCGCAGAAATGCAGGAAATGCCCCCCAGCCGGCAACGTTCCCGCCAATGGCCGCAGATATTCCGGGCTGCCTGCGATCAGGCCGGGCGGCAGCAATCCAGCTTCCACCAGCCGGTTGGGCCCGTAGATATCGGCAGCGATCCGTTCGAACAGGTCCGCCCGCTGGATCAGGCCGGCGCTGATGGCCGACCACTCCTTCTCGTCGATCAGCAGCGGCACATGCGCCAGCGGCCAGGCACGCTCATTGGCGCCTGCATTGTCGTAGACACGGTAGTAGACACCGGCGTCGCGCAGATACTGGTCTGCCCTGGCAAAGCGCTGCGTCAGTTTTTCCGGACCGAGCGCCTGCAACGATGCAATAAACTGCTTCCACAGTGGACGCGGATTGCCTGACGCGTCGACCATCTCGTCGACGACGCCGTCGATCGGCCGATAATGTTCCAGCAGGCCGCGCGCCTGTCCGGCATGCTCCGATCGCTGCTGATTCCCGCTCGCCATAAGTGATCTAGAACGTTGCTTGTGCCACAAGGTCAAGCCTTGTCGATGTCAGGTCCCAACATGCATTTTCTCTCATCAAGCTCAGGCTGGCCCCAACGATGCGGCAACTGTCGCCTTTCATTTGCCCGTCTCCTTGTGTAAAGCGATGCCAGCAAACTCCCAAGACGGGCAAAAGCCATGGACAAGTTCACCAAGCTCACCGGCGTCGCCGCTCCCCTGCCGATCGTCAACGTCGATACCGACATGATCATCCCGAAGGATTATCTCAAGACGATCAAGCGCACCGGACTTGGCAAGGGACTTTTTGCCGAGATGCGCTTCAATGAAGATGGTTCCGAGAACCCGGATTTCGTGTTGAACAAGCCGGCCTACCGCAAGGCCCAGATCCTGGTTGCCGGCGACAATTTCGGCTGCGGTTCCAGCCGTGAACACGCCCCCTGGGCGCTTCTCGACTTCGGCATCCGTTGTGTGATCTCGACCTCTTTCGCCGACATCTTCTACAACAACTGCTTCAAGAACGGCATCCTGCCGATCACCGTCAGCCAGGAAGATCTCGACAAGCTGATGGACGATGCCGAGCGCGGTGCCAACGCCACCCTCTCGGTCGATCTGGAGGCCAAGGAAATCCGCGGGCCTGACGGCGGTGTCGTCACCTTCGACCTCGACGATTTCAAGCGTCACTGCCTGCTCAACGGCCTCGACGACATTGGCCTGACGATGGAGAAATCCAACGCCATCGCCAGCTTCGAGAAGCGCAACGCCGAGCAGCGCCCCTGGGCCTGAGACCATAGTCGAAACAGCGCTCCGGTGATCCACCGGCGCGCTCTGCTTGGGCGTGGCGGTGTTGGCTGCAGTGCGACAATGGCTGCTGTCGTAACAAAGGGAGGGCCGCAATGGCACCGTTTGCACGTCTTGTGATGGCAGGCCTTCTTTCAACCGGCTTGTCTGGTGTTGCCCTTGCGCAGGAACAAGCCCCTGCCCCGCAGGATGCCCCCGCGACGACTGTTCCCGACACCAACGCACCCGCAGCAACCGATGGCGACGAAAAGCCGGCGCCGGTACCCTTCGCCGGCGGTACGTTCACCATCACCGAACAGCCGGAAATGGACAAGATCCTGGCCTTCGATGGCAAGGAGATCGCCCGTGACTACGACGTCTTCTTCGACAAGATCGTGAAAGTTGCCGGCATCGATGTCGCGCTGTTCGCCGTTGGCCCCGGCGGCAATCAGTGTGGGCCCTCGGCCTTGATAACCTGGAAGCCGGAAGGCAGTTCCACACTGCAGAGCGTGCGCGTCGACCAGGACGATTGTGGCGCCCCGCCAACGGCGGTTGCCGACAATGCCATCTATTTCGTGCCCTATCTCATGCCGGGCGACTCCAAGGACGCCCTGCAATGGTCACCGCAGGATGGCCTGCAGACCGCCGGCCGCCTGACCTACACGCCCGAACTCAACACCAGCTGGAACGACGTCGATCCGTCCAAATACCAGAACATCATCGACGCCTTCCACAACGAGGCCGTCTACAAGGCAGCCGAGAAACTGCTCGGTGATCAGATGGGCAATGTCGCGACCAGCCTTTTGGTCGGCGGCGGCACGGAAAAAACCCCATCCGGCGCCTTCTACGCCAGCGGCTGCGTGCCGCATGCCTGCGGCGGCAGCGACGGTTTCATGGCTGTCGACGTCAAAAACAAGGCGCTCTACTTCGCCCAGCAGACAGACAAGCCGGAGCCGAATGCCTGGCCGGCGCTGAAGGACTGGCCCGAGGAGATGAGGGAAGCCTTGAAGAAGGCATTTCAGCAACCGCAGTAGCGCCCGTCGCGGCGCTCGGGAGGACTATCGATGCGCACACTGATCTCGACGGGCTCGCCCTTCGAAAAGACCGCGGGTTATTCGCGCGCCGTCGTGCAGGGCGACTGGTGCTTCGTCGCCGGCACCACAGGCTACGACTATACCACCATGATCATGCCGGACAGCGTCGAGGCGCAGACCCGCAATTGCATGGAGACCATCACCAAAGCGCTGAAGGAAGGCGGCTTCGAACTGGCCGATGTCGTGCGCGCAAATTATTACATCACCGACCAGAACGACGTGGAGAAGGTCTTCCCCATCCTCGGCGAATTTTTCGGCGACATTCGCCCGGCCGCGACGATGATCACCTGCCTGCTGAACAAGCCGGAAATGAAGATCGAAATCGAGGTCACCGCGCTACGCCGCGGCGCAACGGGCCTGTGACGGTCAAACGCATCGTCGCCAACGTCGCCACGACCGATGTCGCGGCGGCCAGGCGGTTTTACGGCGACGTGCTCGGCCTCGACATCCTGATGGACCATGGCTGGATCGCCACCTATGGCAACAGCGAACGCATGACGGTGCAAGTGTCGTTCGCGGAGCAGGGTGGCAACGAAACGCCGGTGCCCGAACTCTCCATCGAGGTCGATGATGTCGACGCCGTCCTTGCCGGCATGAAGAAAGCCGGCTTCGCCATCGAATATGGCCCATCTGACGAACCCTGGGGCGTACGCCGTTTTTTCGTGCGCGACCCCTTCGGCAAGCTGATCAATATCCTCCAGCACGACTAGACTGGCCTGAACGCCGGCGCTGACCGACCAGCCGGGTTCATCAGAACGGGTAGGGCTGGCCCGGATCCTCTATCGTCAGCCAGCGCAGGTCAGTGAATTCGGCGATCGATGCCTTGCCACCGAACCGTCCGTAACCTGACCCTTTCATGCCGCCGAATGGCATCTGCGCCTCGTCGCCCACGGTAGGCCCGTTGATGTGGCAGATACCGGCCTGGATGCGCGCCGCGACGGCCATGGCGCGACAGATGTCACGGGAGAAGACGGCCGATGAAAGTCCGTATTCGGTGTCGTTGGCGACGCGCACAGCCTCGTCCGCGCCTTTGACGCGGATGACCGGCTTGACGGGGCCGAAGGACTCTTCCGAATAGACGCGCATGGCTGGGGTGACATGGTCGAGCAGCGTTGCCTCCATGACAGTGCCCGTCCGCTTGCCGCCAGCCGCCAGCGTAGCACCTTTGGCAACAGCGTCGGCCACCAGTTCTTCCATCTTGTCGGCCGCCTGACTGCTGATCAAAGAGCCCAGCACGACATGACCGCGAGGATCTCCGGCCGGCAGTTTCGAGGCGCGAGCAGCGAGCTTGGCGACGAATTCGTCCGCGATCTTTTCGTCGACGACCAGGCGTTCGGTGGACATGCAGATCTGGCCCTGATGCATGAACGCGCCGAAGGCTGCTGCATTCACCGCCGCATCGACGTCGGCGTCGTCCAGTACGACGAGCGGCGCCTTGCCGCCGAGTTCGAGCAGCGCCGGCTTGAGGTGCTGGCCAGAGAGCTCGGCGATGATCCGGCCGACCTTGGTCGAACCGGTGAAGTTGACGCGCTTCACCGCCGGATGCGCAATCAGTGCCTTGACGATTGCCGACGCGTCCTTCGGGTCGTTGGTGACAACATTGACAACGCCCCTGGGCAGGCCGGCCTCGACCAGCACCTGACCGATCAGCCGGTGTGTGCCAGGGCACATTTCCGAGGCTTTCAGCACCACTGTGTTACCGCAGGCGAGCGGCATGGCCAGCGCGCGCGTGCCGAGGATGACCGGCGCATTCCATGGCGCGATACCGAGGCAGACGCCGGCCGGCTGGCGGATTGCCATGGCTAACGTGCCTGGCTTGTCCGAGGGAATGATCTCGCCTGATATCTGCGTCGTCATCGCTGCCGCTTCGCGCAGCATGTTCGCTGCCAGCATGACGTTGAACTTCGCCCAGGGACCGGTCGCGCCGGTCTCTTCCATCATCAGCTTGGTGAACTCATCGGCCTTGGAGCTCATGACATCGGCCGCCTTTAAAAGCAAAGCGCGGCGTTCGCCGGGACCGATCCGCGACCAGGCCGGGAAAGCCGCGGCGGCGGCCTCGACGGCGGCGGTGGCGTCAGTGACGCTTGCGGCAGCGGCTCGGGTCGCCAACTTGCCGGTGAATGGATCGAACCGCTCAAAGGACGCTTTTTCCGCCGCCGCCCGTTCATCGCCATCGATCAGAAGTCCGATATCCATGTTTGTCTCCTCGCTCGCGGTGGAGCGTTGCAAAGTCAGAAGCCGAGCACCTCGGCGTTGATTGACGCTTCAAGGCCGCCGTCGACCGGCACATTGGCACCGTTGATCCAGCGAGCGCCGTCCGAGCACAGGAACAGCACGACCGGTGCGATGTCGCCGGAGGTTCCGGCGCGGCCGACCCTCGAAATGTCGCTGTCAACGCGGGCGTCGCCGAGCACCGTGCGGAATTGTTTCAGGATCGGCGTCTCGACTGGACCGGGGCTTACCGCATTGAGCCGGATGCCGCGGCTCTTGAACAATTCCTGATGCGCGGCACGAAAGGTCCAAAGCAGCAACAGTTCCTTCGAGACCGGATAGCCTTCCTCATTCTTCACCGCGTGGTCGGCGATCACCTTGGCCACGTCCGGGAAGCCTTCCACGCTCACCATCGAGGCCGTCCGATTGAGGTTGGCCCGCCAGCCGAAGCCTGCGATCGAGGCGACGTTGACGATAGCGCCGCCTTCGCGAATTCTTGGCGCCAGAGCTTCGGAAAGCGCACGCAGGCCATAGAAATTGACTGCAAGCGTCGGCGCAGCGCCGGTGTTGCCGGAGAGACCCGCGACATTGCAGAGCGCGTCGATGCGCTGCGGCAGCCGTGCAACGAGATCATCGACACCGGCCTCGGACGAGATATCGGCCTGGACGAAGACGCCTTGGTGCCCGGTCGGCTCGTCCCGGTCGACGCCGATCACGTCGGCACCGAGCTGGCCGGCCAGTTCCGCGGTCCGGGCGCCGATGCCCGAGGCGATGCCAGTGATGAGGATCGTTTTGCCGAAGAGCATGCTCACGCTTTCTCCCGATGCGTCGTTGTGGATCCCGGAGCGGCGGTCCCGCCGGCCGATTTCCCTGGGTAGGCGGAGGCCTGACGCGATAACCGACAGAAGCAGGCGCCAGTCAAAGCGCTCCTCCAGCGTTCCCCAAAGACCGTTTGGCATGAAAACCGAGAAGACAAGCGCGGTGGCGCCAAGCCTGACCAGATACCAGATGCCGATACCGCCGAACCACGTTGGCTTCGATCCTCATCAGCCACATTGCATGACGTTTTGGTGCGGTAAAAATAATATTTTGCGGTGTTTTATTAACCCGTGGGTTAAGGAAAGTCGGCCGCGCGACGTCGATCGTCAGGTGTGGTGATGTTAGCGCCGGGTTGTCTTCCGCCTGGCACGAAGCGGGGTTCGTCGACGGTGATGCCCACAGATATCCGTTTTTCTGCGACGAACTGGCAGTGCGGCCGCAGTTTGCTGGGCTGGCGCATCGGTCTGAACTTAGTTCGCCTTGGCGTGAAATGCCTCCACCGCACGCTGTACCCTGAGACCTGCAGCAAAGTCCGCCAGATTGGTTTGAGGTTCACCTCGGATCGCCCGTGCGAATGCGGATAGCCGCGTGTATTCCGATCCGCGCTCGCTCAGAAGCGTGACGTCTTGCCATGCCTTGCCGTCGGAGACCTGCAATTCGCCCCAGTTGCGCAGGCGATAGGAACGGTGGCTGCCGGATATGACCCACTCGTAGCTTTCGGGCACCGCGAGGCCGGCCTGGCCGAAGACGCGCACCGGGATGCCGCCAGCACGAAACAGGCCGAAGGCCGAGATTTCGCTGGCCTCATCCCCCTGTGGGAAATCCAGGGTAGCGAACACCGGCTCGAGTTCGCCGATGAGCCGGTCGGTCAGGTAGGCAAAATGCGAGAAGACTTCGCGGACGAACCCGCCCTCTGCCCGGCCTGACAGCCAGCCGGCATCCGCCTGAAACGCACGCGGCCATTGCGGAAAGGCCAGCCTGATATCGGCGCCACCCACGTTGCCGAGTTCTCCTGCAGCAAGGGCGCGTTCGATCTCCAGCGTGGCGTGACGATCGGACAGCGCGAAATTGACGGCCGCCACCACGCCCGTCTGGGCCGCAAGGTCGGCCATCGCCTGCCCTTCAGCGAGATCAACCGCCAGCGGTTTCTCGCAGAACACGGCTTTGCCGGCGCGCATCGCTTCCATCGCATATGCAGCGTGAAACCTAGGCGGCGTGGCGATGTAGACGGCGTCGACCCCTTCGCTGGCCACAACGGTTCGCGGCTCGGTGGTAAAGCCGATGCCGGGGTATCGGCGACGCTCCCGCGTAACCGCTGCCTCATTGACATCGGCGCAAAGCATCACCTCGAAATCGTCGTGCCTTGCAGCCGCTTCAAGAAGTTCGGTTCCCATGGCTCCAAGACCGACAATACCCAGACCTATACGCTTGCTCATGCTGGGTAACTCCAAGCCCTTTTTGTCGACACATCACTACATCGCACGATATCGCCAAGCTTCCATCCAGGCGCCCGCTTCGTCCGGTCCACGAAGGACTTCGCAGTGGCAACGGGCTTGCACCACAACGGCCTTGCCGTTAGCAAGGCTGCAATTCTCCGAACCCGTGGAAGGTCCCTTAGATGGCAACGAAAAAACTTCTCCTGCTCGCTGGCGACGGCATCGGCCCAGAGGCCATGGCCGAGGTCAAGAAACTGATCGCGGCGATGAACGAGAAGGGAGCCGGGTTTGCGTTCGACGAGGGCCTTGTCGGCGGCAGTGCCTACGACGCGCACGGCCAGGCGATCTCCGAAGAGGATATGGGCAAGGCGCTGGCTGCGGACGCCGTACTGTTCGGTGCGGTCGGTGGCCCTAAGTGGGACAGCGTGCCTTACGAAGTCCGCCCGGAAGCCGGCCTGCTGCGCCTGCGCAAGGACATGGAGCTGTTTGCCAATCTGCGCCCGGCGATCTGCTATCCGGCGCTTGCCGCCTCTTCCTCGCTCAAGCAGGAAGTGGTCGAGGGCCTCGACATCCTGATCGTGCGTGAACTGACCGGAGGCGTCTATTTCGGCGAGCCCAAGCAGATCATCGACCTCGGCAACGGCCAGAAACGCGGCATCGACACGCAGGTCTACGACACCTTCGAGATCGAGCGCATCTCCGGCGTCGCGTTCGAGCTTGCGCGCACCCGCAAGAACCATGTGACGTCGATGGAAAAGCGCAACGTCATGAAGTCGGGCGTTCTGTGGAACGAAGTCGTGACAGCGACCCACAAGGCGAAATATTCCGACGTCAAGCTCGACCACATGCTGGCCGACGCTGGCGGCATGCAGCTGGTGCGCTGGCCCAAGCAGTTCGACGTCATCGTCACCGACAACCTTTTCGGCGACATGCTGTCGGACGTCGCCGCGATGTTGACGGGCTCGCTCGGCATGCTGCCATCGGCCTCGCTCGGTGCACCGGACGCCAAGACCGGCAAGCGCAAGGCGCTCTACGAGCCGGTTCACGGCTCCGCCCCCGACATCGCTGGCCGAGGCATCGCCAACCCGATCGCCATGATCGCCTCCTTCGCCATGTGTCTGCGCTACTCCTTCAACATGGTGGCCGAAGCCGATCGGCTCGAAGCGGCGATCGCTGCCGTGCTGGACGACGGCCTGCGCACCAAGGACATCATGTCCGAAGGCAAGATCGAGGTCGGCACCGTTGCCATGGGCAACGCCATCATCGCCAAGTTCCTCGCCTGACCAACATCCGGCCGGCCCGAAGGGGTCGGCCATTCCCATGTTCGATTGTCTCTTGCCGTCCTCTGTGTTCATGCTGTAATTGAACCGATCCAATCAAATCGATCGTGGGAGATGCAGCATGCCGATCAGAGCACTGGTGTGGGGCGAAAACGTGCATGAACAGGAGAGTGCCGTCGTTGCAGGCATCTATCCGCTCGGCATGCACGGCACCATCGCGGCAGCCCTCAACCACGACAAGGACATCACGGCGGAAACGGTCGTGCTGCAGGACCCCGAACACGGCCTGACCGAAGAGCGCCTGGCGAAGACCGATGTGCTGGTCTGGTGGGGTCATGCCGCTCACGGCAAGGTCGACGATGCCATTGTCGAACGCGTGCAGCAGCGCGTCTGGGAAGGCATGGGCCTGATTGTTCTGCACTCCGGCCATTTCTCGAAGATATTCAAGCGGCTCATGGGCACGCCCTGCTCCCTGAAATGGCGTGAGGCCGGCGAGCGCGAGCGCATCTGGGTGGTCAACCGCAACCACCCCATCGCCAAGGGCCTCGGCGAGTGCATCGAACTTCCGAACGAGGAAATGTACGGCGAGCCCTTCACCGTGCCCGAGCCAATGGAGACGGTCTTTGTCTCCTGGTTCGAGGGCGGCGAAGTGTTCCGATCCGGCCTCACCTATCAGCGTGGTGCCGGCCGTATCTTCTATTTCCGCCCGGGTCACGAGACCTATCCGACCTACCACCACCCCGATGTGCATACCGTGCTGCGCAATGCCGTGCATTGGGCACACAATCCGGTGCCCGCCTGGGCGACGATCGCAGCCGCGCCGAACGTGCCAATTTCGGCGGCCAAGGAACCCCTGGTCGAAAAGGGGCCCAGGCTGCACAAGGACGGTGACGAGGGCCTGCGCTGATGAAACGACTGCTTCTGCTCGGCACCGGCGGCATCGCCGGCCAGCATATGGAGGAGTTCGGCAAGGTGCCGGAGTGCCGGATCGTTGCCTGCGCCGACGCACTGCCCGGTAGGGCTGCCACCTATGCGGAAAAGAACGGCATCACCCATGCCTTCGACGGCCTGGAAGCCGCGCTTGCCTGGGGCGATTTCGACGCCGCGATCAACGCCACGCCTGATGGCGTGCATCGGGAAACGACGCTGACACTGCTTGCAGCCGACAAGCATGTGTTCTGCGAGAAGCCGCTGGCGCCCAACCACGCCGATGCGCTGGAGATGACCGAGGCCGCGGAATGCGCCGACTTGGTCAACATGGTCAACCTGACCTATCGCAACTCGCCTGCCCTGCAACGTGCCCGCCAGCTGGTTGAGGCAGGCGAACTCGGCGAGTTGCGCCATGTTGAGGCAAGCTACCGGCAGAGCTGGCTGGTCGGCAGGGCGTGGGGCGACTGGCGTACGGCCGATCAATGGCTTTGGCGGCTATCGCGCGAACATGGCTCGACTGGCGTGCTCGGCGACGTCGGCATCCACATTCTCGATTTCGCGACCTATGGCGCTGCCGACGACATCGCCAGCCTCAACGCCGAACTGGTCACCTTCCCCAAGGCTCCCGGGGATCAGATCGGCAAATATCGATTGGATGCCAATGACAGCGTGGCGATGACCGCGCGCTTCCGTTCCGGCGCGTTAGCCACCATTCTCGCCACCCGCTACGCCACCGGCCACCTCAATGACCTCGAATTGAAGCTGCACGGCACCAAGGGCGCGCTTTGGGTGCAGACCAACGGCAAGACTTCATCGCTGAAGGGTTGTTTCGGCGAGGATATCGACACCGTCACCTGGCGCGACCTCGAGCTGCCTCAGATCAAGCGCAATGCACGCCGGTTCGTTGACGCGCTGCTTTCCGGCGTCAATGGCGACCCGTCGTTTCGGCGTGCCACTGATATGCAGAAACTGATCGACGCTGCTTTTCTCAGCAGCAGTGACAAACGCCCGATCACCGTCGCCTGAGCATCGCCAGCGACAAATGCCTTCTCCCCGCCATCGGGGAGAAGGCTGAGCATCATCTCAGAAAAACGCCTGCAGGCCGGTCTGCGCGCGGCCAAGGATGAGCGCATGCACATCGTGCGCGCCCTCATAGGTATTGACCGTCTCAAGGTTCTGCGCATGGCGCATGACGTGATAGCCGATCTGGATGCCGTTGCCGCCATGCATGTCACGCGCCATGCGAGCGATGTCGAGCGCCTTGCCACAATTGTTGCGCTTGACGATCGAGATCATCTCCGGCGCCATCTTGCCCTCGTCCATCAGCCGGCCGACGCGCAATGAACCCTGCAGGCCGAGTGCGATGTCGGTCTGCATGTCGGCAAGCTTCTTCTGATAGAGCTGCATGCCGGCCAGAGGCTTGCCGAATTGTTTGCGGTCGAGACCATACTGGCGGGCACGGTGCCAGCAGTCTTCCGCGGCACCCAACGCACCCCAGGAAATGCCGTAGCGTGCACGGTTCAAGCAACCGAACGGGCCCTTGAGGCCGGAAACGTTGGGCAGCAGCGCATCTTCGCCAACCTCGACACCTTCCATCACGATTTCACCCGTGATCGAGGCGCGCAGCGACAACTTGCCGCCGATCTTCGGCGCCGACAGGCCCTTCATGCCCTTCTCCAGCACGAAACCGCGGATCTGGTTGTCATGCGCGGCAGACTTTGCCCAGACCACGAAAACGTCGGCGATCGGCGCGTTGGAAATCCACATCTTCGAGCCGGAAATGCGATAGCCATTCGCCGTCTTTTCGGCACGGGTCTTCATGCCGCCCGGATCGGAACCGGCATCCGGCTCGGTCAGCCCAAAACAGCCGATCCATTCGCCGGAGGCGAGCTTCGGCAGGTACTTCTTGCGCTGTTCTTCCGAGCCGTAGGCATGGATCGGATACATGACCAGCGACGACTGCACGCTCATCATCGAGCGGTAACCGCTGTCGATGCGCTCCACTTCGCGGGCGACGAGGCCATAGGTGACGTAGTTGGCGCCAAGTCCGCCATACTCTTCCGGAACGGTGATGCCGAGCAGACCGGCCTCTCCCATCTCGCGGAAGATCGCCGGATCGGTCTTTTCTTCCATGTAGGCGTCTTCGATGCGCGGCGCGAGCTTGTCAGCGGCGAATGCCGCCGCACCATCGCGGATCATGCGTTCGTCTTCCGAAAGCTGGTCCTCGATGAGGAACGGATCGTCCCAGACGAAGGAATTCTTGTCGGCAGCCATACGTATTTCTCCCAGGATGCGCAGAATGCCCGGCTTATCGACCCCTGCCTAAAAAAAAGCAAATGAAATTGCCTCGGATATCAATAACGATTAGTAATGGATCATGAGTGTACAACGCCGCCTTTTGCCAACCACCGGAGCACTAGCCGCGTTTGAGGCGGTAGCCCGCTTGGGCTCCTTCACGGCGGCGGCCCAGGAACTGGCGCTGACGCAGGGTGCCATCAGCAGGCAGATCAAGCTGTTGGAGGATCAGTTCGGCAAGCGGCTGATCGAGCGCGACAGCCGCAATGTCCAGCTCTCGCCCGAGGGTGAGATCTATGCCGAAACGGTGCGCGCGGCGCTCGGTCAGCTTCGCGAGGCAGCACTTGGATTGATGAGCAATCGGCATGGTGGTGTGCTGAATCTCGCCATCCTGCCCACCTTCGGCACACGCTGGCTGATGCCGCTGATCCCGGAATTCGTCGAACAGAACCCGGACATCACCATTAACTTCGCCACCCGCATTGGCCGTTTCGATTTCGCTCGCGAGCGGCTGGACGCGGCCATCCATGTCGGCCAGCCAGACTGGCCGGGCGCGACGTCGACCCTTCTGATGCGCGAGGAAGTGGCACCGGTCGCCGCGCCCGAATTCCTGAAGGCAAACGCGGTGGCCGAACCGCGTGACCTCGGCCGCCTGCCGCTGTTGCACATGGCCTCGCGCCCCGGCGGCTGGGCCGAATGGTTCGAATACCAGGGGCTTGCCACCCCAACTGGCCCGGGCATGCAGTTCGAGCAGTTCTCGACCGCTGCCCAGGCCTGCATCGCCGGTCTCGGCATTGCGCTGTTGCCACTGTTTCTGATCACGGGCGAGTTGCAGCGTGGCCAGCTGGTGCCAGCGCCCGGTCTCGCCATGCAGAGCCGCAGCGCCTACTATCTGGTGGTACCCAATGAAAAGCGGCTCTACCCGCCAGTCGCCAGTTTCCGCAACTGGCTGCTCACCAAACTGCCGCAGGGCACGACGGCTGAACGATGACGGGCAACGTCACCCTCAGCATGGATGATCTGCGCGCGGTCACTGCCTTTGCCGCCGTAAGTGCCGCCGAGGTGCTGGAAATCTTCGAGGCATCACACCCTTCGGACAGCCGTCCCCGCGACGCCATTGATATCGCCCGGACATTCGCGCAGGGGGCCAGGCGCACCAAATTATTGCGGGATGCAGCCTGGAATGCCCTCAAGGCTGCGCAGCAGTGCCAGGATGCTGACGCTAGCCAGGCTGCACGAGCCGCCATGTGCACCGCGTCGGCGGCCTATCTTCATCCGCTGGCCCGCTCCACTCAGGTCAGGCACATTCTCGGTGCGGCTGCTCATGCCGTCCACGCAGCCGAGCTGGCGGCGGGAGATGCAGCAGATGTTGCAACCCATCTCGAACACGCCGCCCGGTATGCGAACCCGACAGTGATCGATGTGCTATGTCGCTACCCTTTGGCACCGCCGGGCGGAGGACGCGTGGGAGAACTGCTTCGCATCCTCGATCGGGCACTCCGAACCGAAAGACAGATCGGGCCGCAAACGATCGACTGAGAAGCGCGTCACACCATCCTTACGAGCGCTTCAAAGAAATCGACATTGTCATGATCAAGCGGATCGTCGACCGGCGTCGGCTGCGACGACATCTTGGCGATAACCACCTCGCTTGCCGGATCGACGAACAGCCATTGCCCATGAATGCCGATGCCGCAATAGGAGCCCTTGCCACTCTGATACCACTTGTTGCGGTAGCGCCCCTTGGCAAACAGAGGTGCGAAGTCGCCGCGCTTCCAGGCGTCGAGACTGCCGGCGGTCGTCGTGTCGCGAACCCACGCCTCAGAGACGACACGCTTGCCATTGGCGACACCACCCTGGCGCATCATCTCGCCGACCCGGCCAAGGTCGCGCGGAGTCATCGAGACACCGCCGGCGGTGCGTGCCGTGCCGAACCGATCGACCGTGATGGCGCCCTCCCCACAGGTGCCGAGCGGCGCCCATAGTTTTTCGGCGAACAGCTCTGGCACACGCTTGCCGGAAGCACGCTCGACCAGAACGCCGAGCAGATCAGAATTCGGCGAGCGATAGCGGAACACCTCGCCATGCGGTTCAGGCCTGCGCTTGATCGACAACAGGAACTCTTCCAGCCCTTCATCGCCGCCGCCCGGGTTCCACAACGTCGCCCGCCGATAACGGGCGAAAGAGCTTTCAGGATCAAGATAGGCTTCCTCGAAATCGAGGCTCACTGTCATGTCGAGCACATGGCGCACGGTGGCATCGCCATAGGCCGAACCGGTCGCCTCCGGAATATAGGCCGTCACCGGCGCCTCTGGATCGAAACGCCCCTCGCCTTCCAGGATACCGGCAAGGATCGCGGTCAGCGACTTGCTGATCGAAAAGATGATGTGGCGATTGCCGGGCTGCATATGCGGCGCGAACCAGTCGCCGATAAACCTTCCGCCCTTCATGACCGTCAGCGCATCGGTGCTGGAGCGGTCGAGGAATGCCGCGACGGTTTCGGTTCCCTTGGAAAGCGAAAGCGTTTCACCGACCAGCCCGCTGAAATCAGCCATGACCGGTTCTGTACCCGCTGAACGTTCAATGCGCGCACTTGGCACCAGTTCGCCGACATTCTGGAACGACCAGCGATTGAATGGCGTCGTGCGCCAGTTCGCGAGGGCGACATCACTGCGACGGAAGCCATATGCTTCATCGAATTCTGTCGGGTTGGTCATGTCTTGTCCTTCCTGGCTGGTACGCACGACAAAGACGATCCACGATCGCCGGTGCCATCTTTCTGCATCGATTGATCAAGGCGACTTCGAAGTCGCCTTATTCGGCGGCGGAGCCCAGCTCCGCCGCAATTGCCGCGATCGCCTTCAGCGTCGCCATGGCATAAGGCGTGTTCGAGAAATCCGGGAACGATGACAGCTTCACCGTCACCATCCGGCTGTTCCAGTCCACATGGATGAGCTGACCGAAAACGCCACGGCACATGAGTGCGCGCGAGCGCGGATCTTCGATCCAGAACTGGTTGCGATAGCTGCCTTCCGGCAGGCTCTCAGAGAAATTGCCGCCATGCACACCATTCCTGGTGGCCTCGATCCAGTCGGCGGGAACGATTCCGGCACCATTGTCGAGGATCATCTGGCCGAAACGAGCATAGTCCCGAAGCGTGGCGTTGAACCCGCCGTCGGCCAGGGCATAGCCGGCGCTGTCCACGGTGAAACATGCGCTCTCCTCCACACCCAGCTTCTGCCACAGCTCTTCCGAAACAAGCTCTGCCAGCCTGCGTCCGGTCACCCGCTCCATGACGAAGGCCAGAACGTCCGTCTCGATTGACCGATACTCGAAGGCAGCACCGTGCGGGCGCGTGGTTTCCTTCAGGCGCACGATGAGTTCCCATACATGCGCAGGCCACGGGAAAGCAGGATCGCTGCCGGGCGGCACCGGTTTCCAGCCGGAAGCGACATCAACCTGGCCGATGTCGGAATAGCGATCGGTATAGGCTTCCGAAAACTTCACACCGGTCGTCATGTCGAGGACATGCTGGACGGTCGCGCCCGCCCAGCCGGTCTCCGCAAGTTCGGGAAGGTAGACCGTGGCAGGCTTTTCCGGATCGATCTGGCCACGGCCGACAAGGACACCGCAGACCGCTGCCGTCACCGACTTGGCCATAGACTGTGACAGATGCAGCGAGCGCGGCGTCATGCCGTTGAAATACCGCTCATAGGCGATTGCGCCGTCCTTCAGCACCAGGAAGCCGTCGGTATAGGTCTCGTCGAGCAGACCTGCGAGCGTCGAGGCGCGGCCAAGGCTGTCAGTCACCGGCAGACCGTCGAGATCTGTCTCGGCGTATGGCAATTCGCTCACGGGACCAGGGCCGCGCCAGACCTCAACGGTCGGCACGATCTGGCGCATGTTCTGGAAAGCCCAGCGGTTCCATGGGGCCCTGTCCCAGTCGAGCCGGGGCGGCACCAGGGCTGGCGGCGAACCTTGCATGATCGACGGACGGGGATCGCTGTTGCGGTAGGGCTGCATAAGAAGCGCCTCCTGCGACATTTCAAAATGCTTGGACAATGTCTGGTGCAACCGACGACGGTTCGCCAGCACGGATAAGTCGTCCGGCAGCCCTTGCCGCCGGACGACAAGACAGTTTGTTACTTGCGCAGTTCGGTCCAGATCTTCTTGTAAAGCGCGTCAGCTTCTTCCGAGCACATCAGCGCCATGGTGCCATGCGGCTTGGCTTCTTCCGGAACGACAATCTCGGGCGCATCGCGCATTTCGGCCGGCATGAACTTTTCCGAACCCGCAACGCCGTTGGCGTAGCGGTGGAAGGCCGAAAGCCCGGCAGCCACCTCGGGATCCATGATGAAGTTCTGGAACAGCTTGGCGTTCTCCGCGTTCTTGGCGTCCTTCAGGACCACGACATTGTCGGACCAGTAGGTGAAGCCTTCCTTCGGATAGCCGTAGTGGACCTGCGGATGCGCGAGGCGGATGCGCAGGCCGGCGCCGTTCCAGGTCGACGAGGCCTTGAAGTCGCCGGCACCCATCTTGTCGACAGCACCATATTCCATGGCGATCCAGTTGGGCTTGGCGGCCGTCAGCAGGTCGCGCACCTTCTTCAGCACTTCCTTGTCGGCCGTGCACTGCTCGCCACCGACATAGCGGATGGCGGCGGTCATCACGTCCTTCATCTCGGGAACGACGTTGACCTTGCCTTTCAGTTCGTCCGGCGTCTTGAAGATGATGTCCCAGGTGTTGATATCGCCCTTGTAGACATCGGTGTTGACGACCACTCCGACTGTGCCCCAGGCCCATGGCACCGAATATTTGCGACCGGGGTCGAAATCGGGATTGGCCCATTCGGGGGCGATGTTCTTGAAGTTCTCCATGCCGCCTGGATTGGTCTCCAGCAGCAAGCCTTCCTGGATCCAGATCGGCAGGTGCGTCTGTGACGGCACCACGATGTCGAAACCGGAGCCGCCCTGACGCACCTTGGCCAGGGCCGTGTCGTTGGAATCGTAGTCGGTGATGGTGACCTTCACCTTGTACTTTTCCTCGAACTTCTTGATCACATCGGGGTTGGTGTAGTTGCCCCAGTTGTAGATGTTGAGCGTCCCTTCAGCACGGGCTAGGCCGGTCGCTGCAAGCAGCGCCAGCGCCGCCGTCGCGGCAAACAATCTCGAGTTCATGACAAGGGCTCCTTCTTCCAATCTGCGATGTTTCTGCCTGCTTCAGGCAAAAAGCTTGTGACGGCCGGGACCGATTTGTCGGTCCCGGCTTCGTCATTTCAGGCTGTCCTAGAGCGTTTCCGTTTTTCACGGAAACGCGGAAACGCTCTAAGTTTTTGTTTTCGCCGCATTTTTGTAACGCCAAGTGATTCCACTTGGCTACAAAATGCTCGAGTGCTTACTTCTGCAGCTCGGTCCAGATCTTGCTGTAGATCTCCTGGATTTCCGGCGAGCACAGCCGCTGCAATTCGCCGAGCGACTTCACGTCGGCCGGGATGTTCACCTCCGGCGCGTCCTTCATGTCGGCGGGCATGAACTTCTCCGAACCCGCGATGCCGTTGGCATAGCGGTGGAAGGCCGAGTTCAGCGCGGCGTTTTCCGGATCCATCATGAAGTTCTGGAACAGCTTGGCGTTCTCGACGTTCTTGGCTTCCTTGAGCACGACGACGTTGTCGCTCCAGAGGCCGTAGCCTTCCTTCGGATAGTTGTAGTGGATAGCCGGGTTGGCGAGCCGCTGGCGCAGCGCCGAGCCGTTCCAGTCGCTGGTCGCCTTGAAGTCGCCGGCGCCCATCTTCTCGATGGTGTTGTACTCCATCGCGATCCAGTTCGGCTTGGCGGCAACAAGCGTGTCGCGCACCTTCTTCAGCACCGCCTTGTCGTCCGTGCACTGCTGGCCGCCGACATATTTGATGGCAGCGAAGATCACGTCGTTCATCTCGGGAACGACATTGACCTTGCCCTTCAACTCGTCAGGCGTGTTGAAGATGATGCCCCAGCTGTTTGCCGGTCCCTTGTAGGCGTCGGTGTTGACGACCACGCCGATCGTGCCCCAGGCCCACGGCACGGTATATTTGCGGCCGGGATCGAAATCGGGATTGGCCCATTCCGGAGCAACGTTCTTGAAGTTCTCCATCTTGCCAGGATTGGTTTCCTGGATGAGACCTTCCTTGATCCAGACCGGAATGAAGGTCTGCGACGGGATGGCGATGTCGAAACCGGTGCCGCCCTGACGCACCTTGGCGAGTGCGGTGTCGTTGGAATCGTAGTCGGTGACGGTGACCTTGACGCTGTATTTCTGCTCGAACTTCTTGATCATGTCGGGGCTGATGTAATTGCCCCAGTTGTAGATGTTGAGCGCACCCTCGGCACGGGCAAGGCCCGACGAGGCGAGCAGCGCCAGCCCTGCGGCTGTCGCGGTGGTCTTCCAGTTCATTCTGTTCTCCCATTATTGCTTTGGTTTTTTGACATCCGGTTTACACCGTCAGTCGCGTTTCTTGCTGACGAAGAAAAACAACGTGACGATGACGACCGACAGCAGCAGAAACGCCGTCGATATCGCGTTGATCTCGGGGGTGATGCCACGGCGGATCTGACCGAGCATGTAGGTTGGCAGCGTGTCCTGGCCGCCGGACTTGACGAACTCGGTGATGACCACGTCATCCAGCGAAATCACGAAAGCCAGCATCAGTCCGGCAAGGATGCCGGGCCATAGCAATGGCAGCGTCACTCTGCGGAACGCCCGCCACGGCGTGGCGTAGAGATCGGCCGCCGCGCGCTCCAGCGACAGGTCCATGTTCTCCAACCGCGCACGGATCGGCAGGTAAGCGAAGGGGATGCAGAAGGCCGTGTGCGCGGCGATCAGGTAACCCAGGCCTGAATAGCCGGTGAAGATCTTGATGCGCGAAAAGAAGATCAGCAGCGCCACGCCGGTAACGATTTCCGGCACCATCAGCGGCTGGTTGATCATCGCATATTTGAAGGTCAGACCCGGATAGGGCGGTGTGCGGGTCGTCGCGAGCGCGGCCATCGTGGCCGCGATGGTCGCCAGCGTCGCTGCGATCGCTGCGATCTGGAACGAGCGCAGCGTGGCGTCGATGACCTGTGCGTTCTGCGAGGCGGACTGGAACCACTTCAACGAAAAGCCGCCCCATTCCGACGTCGATGGCGCTTCATTGAAGGCATAGACCACGAGCACGATGATCGGCATGTAGAGCGCGACAAAGCACACGGCGGCGATCGTCGTGAAGCCCGGCTGATGGCGAATGGAGAAACTCTTAGCCATGCCGCACCTCCTGCGAACCGGCGTTGCGTACATAGACAAGCAGCGCCACCATGACGATGAGCATGACGGTGATCGATAGCGCCGAGCCCAGTGGCCAGTTGCGGCCCTGGCCGAACTGCAGCTCGATCAGGTTGGACAGCATCATGTTCTTGCCGCCGCCGAGCACGCTCGGCGTCACATAGGCGCCGATAGCCGGGATAAAGACCAGGATCGAGCCGGCGATGACGCCGGGTTTGACCAGTGGGAAGATGATGCGGCGCAGCACCTGCCAGCGCGAGGCGTAAAGATCGTAACCGGCCTCGACCAGCCGGAAATCCAGCTTTTCCATCGAGGCATAGACCGGCAGCACCATCAGCGGCAGGTAGACATAGGCCATGCCGATCAGGATCGCGACGTCGGTGTACAGGATCTGGATCGGCGCCGAGACGATACCGAGCTTCATCAGCACGGTGTTGACGATGCCTTCGTTGCGGATGATCTGCAGAACCGCGAAGGTGCGGATGAGCAGGTTCGTCCAGAACGGGATCGTGATCAGGAACAGCCACAGATCGCGTGTCTTTTCGCTGCGTGTCGCCATGAAGTAGGCAGTCGGGAAGCCGATCGCCAACGTGATGATCGTCGTGACGATCGCGAGCTTCACCGAGCGCCAGAAAATGCTGATATGGGCACTTGCCAGCGACAGCGTGTCATCGAAGATGTCGCGCTCGAACAGCACCGAGACCCAGGCCTCGGGCGAAAACTGCCACTTCACGTCGCCATAGGAACCGGGCGTCAGGAAGGAATAGACAAGCACGATCGCCAGCGGACCGACTGCGGCGAAGAAGATGGTGAGCATGGCGGGCGCGGACAGGTACCAGCGGTTACGGATGTCGCGCTGGTCGGCAGCCCTGGCAATTTCCTCGGCGGTAGCCATCAGTCCCTCAACACTTGCGCTGCGTCGTCACCGATCGCGATGCCGGCCTTGTCGCCTGTTTCAAAACCACAGCCGGCACTGCGTGCATTCTGCTGCCGCACGATGAAGAGGTCATCGCTGCCGTCGAGCCGCACATGGATATGCGTGTCGGTGCCGAAATAGACGACATTCTCGACCGTGCCCGAAAGCTCTGCCTTGCCCTTGACCAGCTTGGCGTGTTCGGGTCGAACCACCACGGTGGCTTCGCCTTTCGGCTGGAAACCGTCGGCAACGCTGGCGGTGATGGTGGCGCCCGATTTCAACGTGGCGCGCGCTTTGCCATTCTCGATACCCGCGATGGAGGCTGTCAGGAAATTGGTCTCGCCGATGAAGTCGGCGACGAACCGGTCCGCCGGTTTGTCGTAGATGTCCCAAGGCGAGCCGACCTGCAGGATCTTGCCCGACGACATCACAGCGATGCGGTCGGACATCGTAAGCGCCTCTTCCTGGTCGTGCGTGACGAAGATGAAGGTGATGCCGGTCTGGTTCTGCAGCCGCTTCAGTTCGATCTGCATTTCCTTGCGCAGCTTGTAGTCGAGCGCTGACAATGGTTCGTCAAGCAGGAGCACTTTCGGCTGTGGTGCCAGCGCACGAGCCAGCGCAACACGCTGTTGCTGGCCACCGGAAATCTGACTGGTACGTCGGGAAGCCAGATGCTCCATACGCACCAGCTTCAGCATCTCGCCGACACGGGCCTTGACCTCGGCCTTGGGTTTGCCCAGCATTTCCAGACCGAAGCCGATATTCTGCGCCACCGTCATGTGCGGGAACAGCGCATAACTCTGGAAAACGGTATTGACCGGCCGCTTGAACGGCGGCAGCACCGCGATATCGTCGCCATAGAGCAGGATTTCGCCTGCGCTCGGATAATCGAAACCGGCAATCAGTCGCAGCAGCGTTGTCTTCCCGCAGCCGGAAGGTCCCAGCAGCGTGAAGAACTCGTTCTCCCGGATCGAAACCGAGACCGTATCCAATGCGGCAACCGCCGCGTCCCCAGCACCGAAGACCTTCCGCACACCGCGGACCTCGATCGCGTTCTTACCCGGTTGTTCCGGCACTCAAGCCCCTCTTGTTTTCTTGGCCCGTCCTCGAAAACAGGCCTTTTCTTCTGGTTTAGATTGTCACCACAAGCCGCCACGCTTGGCAACAATCGGATCGAATATCAGTTCATCAGGCGAAACGAATGTTCACCATCAGGACTGATAGGTAACCTTGCCGCCGCAGATGGTCGTGACGGGGCGCACCTCATGCAGCCGCTGCGGCTCCACCGCCTCGACATCCTGTGAAAGCACGACGAGATCGGCCATGAACCCTGGCTTCAGCTTGCCCTTGCGCTGCTCCATGAACTCGGCATAAGCGCCCTCCACGGTGTAGGCCGCGATCGACTCCCTCAGCGAGAAGCTCTGGTCCGGATCGCCTTGCGCCCAAGGCTTGCGCAACACCGCCGCCTGGATGCCGAGGATTGGATCGATCGGCGAAACCGGCCAGTCTGAGGCGAAGACGACATGCGCGCCTGCATCCTTCAGCGTACGCCAGGCATAACTCAACGGCCAGCGCGCCTTGCCGATACGCGACACTGTCGGCTCCAGCGGGAAGTCCATCGCACCCGGCGGATGCGGAGGCTGCATCGAGGCAATCACGCCAAGTTCGGCAAATCGCGGAACATCGGAAGCAGCGACCACCTCGATATGCTCGATGCGGTGGCGGCTCTCGCGCTTTCCGTTGGCCTTTGCCGCTGCTTCGTAGCCGTTTAGCACGGCCTGCACAGCACCATCACCAATCGAATGCACCGCGATCTGCAACCCACGCGCATCGACAGCCACGGCCAAAACCTTGAATTCGTCAGGCGTGAACAGCGGCTCGCCAACCCAGTCCGGGCGATCGGCATAAGGCTCGATCATCACAGCCGTCCACGAATCCAGCACGCCGTCGTAGAAGACCTTGACGATGCCGGACGACAGCCACTCGCTATCGTAGCGTTCGGCCATCACCGAGGCTTTCTCCAGAGCATCGAGTTTCATGAAGTTCTTGAAGTGGAAGGGTATCTGCACGCGGCAGGAAAGTCCCTCCTCGGCTTCGATCTCGGCCAGCAGCTCGAGCTGATAGAGATTGCCGTCCATGTTCTGGATCGACGTGATGCCATGTTGGGCACACCAGGCCAGGCCGCGCCGCATGATGTCGCGGTCGGCGGCACGCTGCTGTGGTGTCGGCGCGGGATCTGGCTCTCCGCCAGTCGACAGGCCAAGCCGCACACGCTCCTCGCCGGCCAGCGCCAGCACAGGCCCGAACGCTTCGCCTTCGCGCAATTCGCCTTCGGCCAGTCCGTCTTCGCCCATGACGATCTCGTTGCCAGGGCCGAGCGTGCGGCCATGCAGTACGCCGGCGGCTTCGAGCGCCTTTGTGTTGGCCCACATCGTATGATGGTCGGGGGCAGCCATGCAGAATGGACGGTCGGGCAGGATCGCGTCGAGATGATGCCGCGTCACCCGCTCTTCGCCGAGGATGGTGTAGTCGGCGCTCTGCGCAACCAGCATTGGTGCACGTGGCCGGGAGGCTGAATAGGCAAGGACCGCATCCTTGAGGGCATCGAACCCTTGCACGCCGGCAAGCTGCAGATGCGCCAGTTCGGCCGCGCCGGAGAAGAGATGCATATGCGCTTCGATGAAGCCGGGAAGCACCGAACCGCCTCTGGCGTCGATGATTTTGGTCGCAGACCCTGTAAAGGTCTCCACGGCGGCACGGCTGCCGACTGCGAGGATGGACCCGTCCTTGATGGCAACGGCTTCGGCGACGGGACTGTCGTCATCCATGGTCAATACACGGCCGTTGACGACGATCAGATCGGCTTGATGAACCGCACCAGTGACAGACATCGCGACTCCGCGCTTTTGACTGACCAAGACTGCCCCAACCCTGCATCTCACGCCCGACCGTTCCGCTGGAACGGCGTGATCGGACAGAAATTGATGCCAGTCTGCCGCCTCCGGAATTCCCCTTAGTTTCCCTGAAGACAGCGTGGAGAAAAAATGCGACTATTTATTCGCGTTTGTCAATACGCAGGATTCGGAATGCTTTGCGAAGAACGCCCCTCGTATATGGTGCCCGCAATCAGGGATCGAGGAAGTCAGTAAGTGAATCGCAGTCTCAACCGGAAGACCAAGATAGCGCTTGAGCCGCGCAAGCAGCCGCGACAGGAGCGCTCGAGCAAGGTCGTCGATCGGATTCTCGATGCTGCCTTGATCCTGACCCGAGAGCAGGGAACAGGGACACCGACAACGCTCGCCATTGCGCAGCGCGCCGGCTTGTCGGTCGGCTCGGTCTATCAATATTACCCCAACAAGGAAGCCATTCTTCTCGATCTCGCCCGCCGCTGGCTGGGAGCATTCCCTGAAGTGATCGAGAAGCGCACCAGAGTTCCGCGCCCAACGACCCGCGCTGCATTTCAGCGCGAAGTGCGGGAACTGTTCATCGACACCTCCAGACTTTATCTCGAGAATGCCAGCCTGATGCCGGTCATCGAGGCCATCACCGGCAACCCGGATCTACGCCCCATCCAGAACGAATATGACGAGCAGATCATTGCACTGTACGCCGCCTGGCTGCGGCATGTGAATCCGGCCCTGCAGGAAGACGTCGCGAACCGCTTGGGCGTGGTGATGATGGAGGTCGGGCACGTCTGCCGCCTTGTCGGCCTCAAGAAGGACCGCAGGACTTTCGATCTGCTCGAGGACGATGTCGAGACCATGTGGATCGCCCTCGTCACGCCCTATCTCGACCTCAACGAATAACCATTCCAGGGAAGGAACCTTATGAAGACTGTCTATTCGCCGCTTCATGCCGGTCATGCCGGCACGATGGAGCTGATGTCGGGAGCGATCGTGCCCGGCTTCGAGAAACCGTCCCGCGCAGAGATCATCAAGGCACGTGTCGAGAGCGAGAAGCTCGGACCGATTCTGCCTCCGGAGGTCCACGACCTCGCTGCCGCCAAGCGCATCCACAAGGCAGACTACATCGACTTCCTGCCAACCGTTTACCCCGAGTGGGAAGCACTTGGCCGCTCCGGATCGGCCATTCCCTACACCTGGCCGACACGCGGCCTGCGCGGCGATGTCGTGCCCGACACCATCGACGCCAAGCTGGGATATTATTCCTTCGATGCCGGCGCGCCTTTCGTCAAAGGCACATGGGAAGCGATCAAATCCTCCTATGACGTTGCCCTGACCGGCGCGAAGCTGGTCAAGAATGGCGAGCCGGCCTTCGCGCTGTGCCGTCCACCCGGCCACCATGCCGGCGCCGGTTTCATGGGCGGCTACTGCTACATCAACAACGCGGCGGTGGCCGCGCAATGGTTCCTCGACCAGGGCGCCAAGCGCGTCTCCATCCTCGACGTCGACTACCATCACGGCAACGGCACACAGGAGATCTTCTACTCCCGGGCCGACGTGCAGGTTCTGAACCTGCATGGTGACCCGATGGTCGAATACCCCTACTTCCTCGGCCATGCCGACGAGCATGGAGAAGGCGCCGGCGAAGGTTTCAATTTCAACTATCCTCTCCCCTTCGGAACAACCTGGGAAGCCTGGAACGCGGCCCTCGACGACGCCTGCGCAAAACTCTCCGCCTACGGCCCGGATGTCGTCGTCGTTTCGCTCGGCGTTGACACCTTCGAGAAGGATCCGATCAGCCAGTTCAAGCTCAAGAGCAGCGACTATCCCAAGATCGGCGCCCGGATTGCCAGGTTGAAGCTACCGACCTTGTTCGTGATGGAGGGTGGCTATGCCGTCGACGAAATCGGCGTGAACGCAGTTGGCGTCCTGACCGGTTTCGAGGGGCGATAGCTGCTATGCCTCGCCGCCCCTGGAAACACTCCAGGGGCGGCCAGACATTTTTTTTCGTGGCTCGAAATCCAGCAAATGCGCGGCCTGAGTCGCGTCTGCGAGTCCGCTGAATCCCGATCTGTCAATTCCCGTTTGAAGTCGGATTCATCAACCGCTAAATTAAACCCGAATCAGCCGTTCCAAGGGGGCACGGCGAGCCATCCAAAGTCCTGTTGTACCGGAGTTTTCCGGCACAAGGCGCGATTGGTTTCGCGTCCCCTGCCCGATTCGGCCGATAGGTGCCGTTGTGCGCCGAGAGTGTGTTTTAGGTGAATGTGACGCGTACCCCGCGTCCGGCGCTGCTCAACCAGCACCGGGCATAAGAATCGATTCCGGCCCGAAGACTATGACAGCCTTTGCAGCGCCTATAGATTCCGACATGATCGGAACACGTCTGGCCTCTCGCGCGGACCTGACAGGGTTTCTCACCCAACTCTCCGACGAGATCGGTGCCGACAGCTACATGCTGGTGGCAATCATCCATGACGAGGAACGCAACGATGCCCGTATCGTCGCGTCGAACTGGCTTTACGACGCGATCGAATTGATCGGCAAGCACCTGATCGCCGCTCTGGCCCATGGTCCCCTCACCTCGCCTCCAGGCAATCGGCCGCGCGCACTCGTTGCATCTCACGCAGAGACGGCAGCAGGGCTGCTGAACGGCGAGGAAGCCAAGCTGCTCGATGTGCTGGGACATGCGGAACTCTATTCGCTGCGCCTCGACGTCGGCCGGCAGCGCCTTTTCCTGCTGTTTTCTGCGGCCGAGGCCGGCACCATCCAGCAGGACGCCCTCAACCGGGCTCAGTTGAAGTGCTGCTACGCGCTTTCGCAAGTACCGCAGCTTCTCGCAACCGCGGCACTGCAGGATCCACTTTCCGACCGTGAGCGCGAGTGCCTGTTCTGGGTCTCGGAAGGCAAGACGACCGAGGAGGTTGCCGTCATCCTCGGGGTCTCGGCCAACACGGTCAACAGCTACATCACCCACGCCATCCAGAAGTTCTCTGCTTCCAACCGGGCAATGGCGATCGCGACAGCGATCAGGAGCGGCATCATTTGACACACGCTCGCGCACACGAAACTGGCGACGATCCATTCTTCGCATATCGCAATCCGTTCGGCGCATCTGCAGCGAATTCCGACCTCTTCACCGTCACCATTCCCGATGCCGTGCGCCGCTGCCGCTGGATCGCGATGGACATCAATGCCGGTGCATTCGGATTGTATTTTGTCTCGCCATCTGCCGACCGGCCACGTTTGGTGCCGTGTTTCGATTCCGACTATCCAGGCATGGCCGGAGCAACGCGCAACATCTCCACGGCGGCCAGCGAAGACATAATCCAGCACGTGCGCCATTCCACCGGCCCGCGATTCTGGTCGGCCGAAATCGACCAAAATCCTGAAGCTGCGCGCGCTTTCCCCTGGATCGAGCGTACAGCTGCCCTCGTTCCGGATACGACCGGCATAGCCTTCCCGGTTCATGCCGAGCGCAGCCAGAGCGGCCTGGTGGTATTCTTCGGCGCAAACGTCACGCCTCGGCTAGGCGATACCATCTACGACATCCACGCTCGCTGCTTCACCTTGTTCGATGCCGTGTCTCGCATCCGGCCTGGAGACACCGGCCGGGCAAAAGCCATGTCGAAGCGCGAACTGGAATGCCTGAAGCTTACCGCCAACGGCTATACCAGTGAGGAAATCGCACGGCTTTTGAAGCTGTCGGTCCACACCGCCAACCAGTATCTCACCCAGTCGGCGCAAAAACTGGATGCGGTGAACCGTACGCAGGCGGTTGCGAAGGCCTTGCGTTTGGGCCTTATCGACTGAACCTGCCTTATCCTATCGGCTCGGGACGCCGAATACGGGAGCCTTCCAGCATGGTCTCCAGCAACTCGGTGTTGCGGGTCGGATCTTCGTCCGGTTTCTCGAACGAGATGTAGTTCAAGACCACCGAAGCTTCGTTTTCCGTCAGCGTGAGCTGGAAATAGACCGTCACGCCGCGCGGCCGCAATTCCAGGTCGAGCACGATGCGCGGCGAACCGCTCCAGTCGACATGCGCCTCGCCGCCATTGCCAAGCCGCAGTGTGCCGGGCACGAAGAACAGTTCGGATGCTGAATCCACCAGGTCCGACAGGCAGGCGAAATGCTCGAGCCGGATGAAGGCGATATAGTCGGCGACATCGATGAGCCTGAGTTCGGCCACCACCTGTTCGATGGCACGGGCTACGATGACTTCGCGCGAAAGTGTGTGCGGCTGTCGATTCATGAGGTCCGTCGGCGCTCTGCCTTTTTCGAGTAAACGATGCGTACCAGCTCTGCCACTGCCTGGTAAAATTGTGACGGGATGACGCTATCAACCGAAACTTGCTTGTACATGGAGCGAGCAAGCGCAACGTCCTCGAACACGGGAATATTGTGCTCGCGCGCGATTTCGCGAATACGCAACGCCACCAGGTCCTGTCCCTTGGCAAGCACCACCGGCGCGGCATCCTGATCGCGGACGTAACGCAGCGCGATCGAGAAATGGGTCGGGTTGGCAATGACCAGTGTGGCATTGGGCACCGCCGTCATCATGCGCCGCCTTGCCCTGTCGCGGGCCAGAGAGCGCAGCCTCGACTTGACGATCGGGTCACCTTCTGACTGCTTCAGCTCATCCTTCACTTCCTGCTTGCTCATCCTCAGGTCTCGCCGCCAATGGAACCGCGACCAGACAAAGTCGGCGGCAGCGATGACTGTCATGACAAAGACGATTGCCACAAGGATCTGGATGGCGATCGAGCGTATGACCAGACCGAACTCGACGGGACCGGTGATCATGCCGTTGAGCAGCCTACGATGGTCCTGCGACAGGGTGAAAACCAGTACCGCCATGACGAAGCCGAGCTTGGCCAGCGATTTCAGGAACTCGACGAAACCCTGCAGGCCAAACAGTCGCTTCCAGCCCTGGGCGAGCGAAATACGCGACCATTGCGGCCGAATCCGCTCGCCGACGAACTGCGGAACATTCTGGAATACCGACGCACCGACGCCTGCAATCACCAGCAGCACCAGCAGTGCGACCACCGCGCGGCCGATTTCGACCATCACCATTCCATAGAGATGGATGACGTCAGTCTCGGTGTCGATCGACCAGGATTCTGGCCTCTCGAGAAACGATGCCAGGAAGACGCTGAGGTTTACCGTCGCCTCACGTGCGTAAAAGATCGCAAAAACCAGGATCGCCACAAAGGAAGTTAGCAGCGCCGCCTCTTTGGAGTGAGGCAACTTGCCCTTCTCCATCGTGTCGCGGATCTTCTTCTCTGTGGGTTCCTCTGTTTTGGAATCCTTGTCGTCGGCTTCCGCCATGCCGCGCCCGCCGGACTAGCGTTGGTCAGGCTGCATCGGCAGCGCTCTGCGCTGCCGGCAGTTCGAACGCGCCTTCCCGCGCAAGGCGCACCGTCGAAGCCGCAACATTCTTGCGTGCCGCCATGATGTCGGCCAGCGGAACGCCTTCCGAACCCTGGCTGAGTTCCGCTTCGATCATACGGCGCGAGCGCTGGCCGATCGAGGACAGCACAGCTTCGGTGAGCGCCGGCGTGGCGCCACGCAGGGCCAGCGTAACCACCTCGCTCGACAAACCGTCGAAAACAAGAACGCGTGCTTTCTGCGTGAGCAGGGGCAGATCGTCGAAGTTGAAGATACGGGCGCGTACGCCTTCGAGATCGGGCGTGCCGGCGGCCTCCAGATCCTGCATCGTCTCGTCGAGCTGGGTCTTGTCCATTTCATTGAGCAGGCTGGCAACGCGGATCTGGCCTGCCGTCGTATCCTTCGACGCGGTTTCGGCCAACACACGTGCACGAAGCTGGCTTTCAACGATCTTCGTCGCTGTTTCCGGAATGACACTCATCGTCACCATGCGCCGCAGGATTTCGCTGCGCTGTTGTTTGTCCAGCGTGAGCAGAACTGCCGACGCCGGCTGCGGCGCCAGCATTGAAAGGACTGCCGCTGAAGTCTGCGGATGCTCTCCTGCGAGGAAACTGCCCAACCGCTGCGGTTCCAGCTTCTCGAGTTGCGGCCATATCGACGGGGGGCCAGCCGGCTCCGCTTCCGCCTTCTTGCCGCTCATGATGGCGTCGACTTCCTCGGGCGACAATGACTCGTTTAGGATCGTATCCATCTTGTCTGCGGAATCGAGCAGACCTGCCCCTTCCGTGAACTCCGCCTCGAATTCCGCGACGACACGTTCCAGGTCGGCCTGCGGAATGGTTCGCAACAGGCGCGCCGCCTCGATCAACGCCTTGAGTTCTTCCTGCTTGAAGAACTTCAGCAGCTTGCTCGCTGAAGGCTTTCCCATCGCAACCAGGATTGCGGCGGCCTTCTGTGCGCGGGTCAGCGTCAGCGGCGTGCTCATCCCCTCATCCTCGCTGCTTGCCTGGCGGGTCGCATATCCGGTCAACCGTTCTTTTTGGTCGCCACGATCTCGGTCAGGCGAATGCCGAAGCGCGACGGGTCGTTTTCAAGGACTGTGATCTCTCCGCGTGCGATGCGGCGGCCGTTGACGACAACATCGACCGGTTCGCCGATGCGACGGTTCAACGCCACGGTCGATCCCTTCTGCAAGCCCATCAGGTCGGATACCTGCATCTCGGCGCTACCGAGCACGATCTGAACGTCAACCGGGATGTTGAGGATGACACCAGGGTTGGTTGCGGTTGCCTCGCGTGCCGGCGTGCCGGCACGCTGCTCTTCTTCCTGCAGCACACCGCGCAATTCCTCGATCGCACGGTTGAGCTGATCGTCCGAGGCTTCGAGGTCGGCTTCCGGGTTGGTCTTGCTCATGCGTCGTCTCCAAATAGTCCCGGCATCAGCCGGGCATCAACCCGTCGATGAAGTCCTGGCCGGCATCAAAGGGTTGCTTGATGCGAACCGTATAGTTCTGACCAAGTTTGCCGAATTCGCAGACAAACAGCGTCTTGTTGCGCGCGGACAGTTGCGCCTGTCCCTGTGCGTTTTCCTCGATGTCGAGGACTTGCCCGACATGCAGCCGTGCCAGATCGCCCAAGGTCATCCTTGCCAGCGGCATCGTCGCTTCGAGAGTGACGGCAGAGCGCATCACCTCCTCGGAAAAGCGTTCGTGCCATTCGGTCTGCGACGACGTCTCCTCTTCGGTTCCGCCATTGCGCTGCACCAGAAGCACGCGCTGCGGTATCATCACCGTGATCGTGCCGCTTTCCGTTGGAGTCGACAGGCCGAAGACAAGACGTACGGCAGCACCATCGCGCAGGACCCGACGCCTGGCTTCCTGGCCAGACATGGCGCGCGGAACCGGAAAACGCAGATCAAGCGAACGCTTGCCCGATCCGTTCAGCGCCTGCGCGATCTCTTCGAAAACCAGTGTCGCCACTTCGGCTTCCAACGGCGACAGGTCGCGCTCGATCGGCGAAACCGCGGCTTCCGGGTCTCCACCGAAAAGAGCAGAGACCATCACAGCCACAGCCTGCGCATCCATAACCATCGTCAGCGCGTCCGACGAAACGGTCGAAGGCGCGACTGTCATGGCGAAATTGTCGCCGGCATGCGCCCGCGCCTGGGTGGTGCGGGAGACCTCGACAGCGCGAAGGTCGAGCGTCACCTGCGCGCCGATCTCACCGGAAAAACGCTTCTGCAATGGGGAGACAATGCGTTCGCCCATCGAGCGGCCAGCGCCGATAACATGCGACGCTTCTCCGCTGTCGCCGACCAGACGCTCGATCACCAGCGCACGGCTGTCATCCATGGTGGCAAGGCCGCTCATGACGCCATCACATCGTTGCTCTTACAGGCCATGCTTACGCCGCCTTCTTGTCCGCGGCACCGGTGCTCAGCGTGCTCTGCTCAACGGCGTCGATCGACGGGCGATCATAAGACGAGATCGTCTTGCGGCCAAACTCGATGGCAACCTGGGGCAGCGATCCGTTCATGTAGGCAAGCAGCGTCTGCTTCACGATGATGTAGAGCCGGTTCTTCTTCTCGCGCACCATCTTGATCTTGGTGGCAATGGGGCCAACCACTGCATAGGAGAGGAAGATGCCCAGGAAGGTGCCGACAAGTGCTGCGCCGATCAGACCACCCAGGATTTCCGGCGACTGGTCGAGCGCACCCATCGCCTTCACCACACCCAGCACGGCCGCCACGATACCGAGTGCCGGCAGGCCGTCACCGACGGCAACCATCGCATGATAGGGTTTAAGCTTGTCGGACTTGATGGTCTGGATCTCTTCATCCATCAGCGCCTCGATCTCGAACGGACGGGCATTGCCGATGATGATGATGCGGCAATAGTCGCAGATGAAATGCGTGAGGTCGTGGTTCTTGAGCACCGTCGGAAACGCCTGGAAGATCGGCGACTCCTCCGGATTGTCGATATGGGCTTCAACCTCGGAGCGCGACTTGGAACGCAGCTCGCGCATCAGCGAGTGCAGGACACCCAGGGTCTCGAGATAGTCTCGTTCCTTCGGCACCGATTGTTTGAAGGCTTCCAGGATGGCCTTTCCCGTGTCCTTAACCGTCTTCATCGGGTTGGCGACAAGGAAGCACCCCAGCGCCGCACCGCAGATGATCACAGCTTCCCATGGCTGGATCAGCACCTGCACGTGCCCGCCCATGGCCATGAAGCCGCCGAGGACGCAACCAAGCGTCACCACCAAGCCGATCAAAATGCCCACTGCCGGTCCTTCCGAGATTCAACTGCAGACGGAATAGACGCCGTGCCTTGTGTGAGGCTTGAATCCTGGAACCGCACCCACCTTGCTTTTGACAGATGCGATTCAGCCTCGCGCAAGGAAGTTGACCTACTTTAGCACGGACTGCTTCAGCGGGAGGCGTGCGTGAGCACCTATCTGGACTATCAGTTGATCACCAGGGACCTTAACCGGTCCCTTGACCGGACCAGCAAGCAGGTCACGGTGTCGCGCGATACGAAGTACTATCTCGACAACATCGGCAAGGTGAAGTCGATCGACGAATTTCTGAAGAACGACCGCCTTTTCAAATATGCCATGAAGGCCTTTGGCCTCGAAGACATGGCATATGCCAAGGCCTTCATGAAAAAGGCGCTGACCGAGGGCGTCGACAAGCCCGACTCATTCGCCAACAAGCTGACCGACAAGCGCTACGCCGAATTCGTCAAAGCCTTCAATTTCAAGCGCTACGGCGAGTTGGCCACCTCCTACAATGGCGCACAACATGATGTGCCGAAGAATTTCGCCCTGCAGGTCGGCATCACATATACGCAGCAGGGCAGCGGCTTTCTCGAAGGCGAAATCCGCAATTACATCGGCAAGATTTCGAGCGTGAAGTCGATCGACGACCTTATGGGCGATTCCAGGTTGCTGACCATCGCCCTTGGCGCCTTCGGACTCGATGCCAAGAAGGAGACGCCGGAGCGTATCCGCGAAATGCTGGAGGGCGGGGTCAGCAATCCAGACAGCCCCGCCAACAAGCTCGCCGCGGCAGGCGACAAGCGCTACGCGAATTTCGTCACCGCCTTCGATTTCACCCAATTCGGCGCCAACACCACGTCCAAGGACGCTGTTCAGTTTGCCGTGCCCAAGCAGTACATCGCAAACGCCGGGTTTTCCACGATCCTGCAGCGGCCGGAATACACCAAGGCCGAGAGCGAGTACTACAAACTCAATATCGGCAAGGTGACGTCGGCTTACGATCTGGTCAATGACAAGCGCCTGCTGAGGGTAGCCATGTCCGCTTTCGGGCTGGACATGGATGCGGAAGACCCAACAGCCATCCGCAAGATGCTGGACGGCGGCATCACGGATCCGAAGAGCCCGGCGAATGTGGCAGGCAAAGCCTATGTCGACTTTGTCACAGCCTTCAATTTTGCCGAGTACGGTCGTGATACGGCCACGCGCGATGCAGTTCAGAAGGACACGCTCAAACTATACACCACGAAAAGCCAGATCGGTCTGATCAAGCCCGGCGCCGACTACATCGCCGCCGAAACGGCTTACTACAACGCCAATGTCGTCAAGCTGCGCTCCGTGGACGGCTTGCTGGCCGACAAGCGTCTGCTGAACTACGCACTGACCGCCTATGGCCTCGACCCCAGCAAGGAAACGCCGGCGCGCATCCGCCAGATGCTGGAAGGCGGCATCACCGATCCGAACAGTCCGGCCAACAAATCGGGCAGCAAGAACTATGTTGCCTTCGTCACCGCCTTCAATTTCGCCCAATATGGCGAGAAGGCAGTGACCCGTTCGCTGGCGCAACAGCCTGCGACCGACAAGTATGTCCGGCAGACGCTTGAGGAAGATGCCGGCAAGACCAATGAAGGCGTGCGGCTGGCGCTCTATTTCCAGCGCAAGGCGCCGGCACTGACAAACTGGTACGAAGTTCTGGCCGACAAGGCACTTTCCCAGGTGGTGCGCACGGCATTCGGTTTGCCGGAAGCCTTTGCCAAAGCCGATATCGACAAGCAGGTGAAGCTGTTCGAGAGCAAGTTCAACATCAAGGATTTTGCCGATCCGGTGAAGCTCGGCAAGTTCATCACCCGCTACACCACCATGTACGAGCTCGACAATCCATCGTCGCCACAGATGTCGGCTGCCACGATCCTGTTTGCCCAGCCGACCGCCGCCGGTGTTTCCACCGATCTCCTCTTTGCCATGCAGCGGCTGAAGAAGTTTTAGGACAATCATGCAAGATAGCCTTTACGTCTCCCTGTCCTCGCAGATCGCGCTGGAGAAGCGCCTCAACACGATCGCCGACAACGTCGCCAATGCCTCGACCATCGGCTTTCGCGCAACGGGTGTGAAGTTCGAGGATGTCGTCGCCGGTACGGGCCAGCGGTCTGTCGCCTTTGCTTCCACCGGCGATACTTTCCTTTCCGGTGCTAACGGCGGCATGCAGGAAACAGGCAATCCGTTCGACTTTGCTGTGAAAGGGAACGCCTGGTTTGGCATCCAGACACCGTCGGGCACCATCATGACGCGCGACGGCCGCTTCTCCATGAACCAGAATGGCGAGTTGCTTTCGATCGAAGGGCATCCCGTACTCGACGCCGGCGGCGCTCCGATCCAGCTCGATCCGCGCGGCGGGCCGCCCAAGGTCGGCGCGGACGGCGCCTTGCATCAGGGCGACCGCCAGGTCGGCGCCATCGGCCTGTTCACCTTCGACCCTGGTGTGAACTTCACCCGCTACGGCAATTCCGGCATCGTGCCCCCGCGGGCGCCGGAGCCGGTCACTGACCGTTCCGACGTCGGCGTGGCGCAAGGCTTCCTGGAAAACTCCAACGTCAATCCAGTCATGGAAATGATGCGCCTGATTCAGGTGCAGCGCGCCTTCGAGAATGTCGCGGCGATGGTCCGGCAGGCCGGCAACTCGACCGACGAGGCGATCAAGACGCTGGGTTCGAAGTAGTCCGCGATGGCCGCCGCCGACCGGTCCCTGATCCGCACCACTGAACACGATGCAAGGCCTGAGAACCGGCTTGCCGTGTTGGAGCACGTCTGGCGTCGCTTCGACCATGACGATGCGATGCTGAAACGGGGCGGCCTTGTCGCCGAGGTATCCGCCACACATTACAAGGTGCGTGGCCTGTCGGATATCGCAAGGCTCGGCGACATCGTCGAACACCGGAGCCGGAGCGGCAATCGCCGCGGCGAAATCGTCCATATCGGGCGCGACGACATCGTCGTCGCGCCCTTCGAACGCAGCCCGGATGCCGGCATAGGCGACACGGTTTTCCGGCGTGGTCCGCTTGCGGTGACGCCGCACGCCTCGTGGCGTGGCCGCACCATCGACGCGCTCGCGCGTGCCATCGACGGTGGCCCACCTCTGCTGCGCAAGAACGAGGTCGAACTTCCGCACGACGCCACGCCTGGAGCGATGGCACGGCAACGCGTCGGCACATCCTTCATGACCGGTGTCCGTGTCATCGATATCTTCACCCCGCTCTGCTTCGGCCAGCGCATGGGCGTCTTCGCCGGCTCAGGCGTCGGCAAATCGACGCTGCTTGCCATGCTGGCCGGCGCCGACGCCTTTGACACGGTGGTCGTGGCGCTTGTCGGTGAACGTGGTCGCGAGGTGCGCGAATTCCTTGAGGATACGATCGGCGCAACGGCAATGGCAAAGACCGTGGCCGTGGTTGCAACCAGCGACGAAAGCGCCATGATGCGGCGGCGTGCCCCCGATACCGCCATGCGCGTCGCCGAACACTTCCGCGACCAGGGTCATCGCGTGCTGCTGGTCCTGGACTCCATCACGCGTTTCGCTCATGCCTTGCGTGAGGTGGCGACAGGTACCGGCGAACCGCCCGTGGCACGCGGCTATCCGGCGTCGGTGTTCACCGATCTGCCCAAACTGCTCGAGCGTGCCGGTCCCGGGCTCGAAGGCACCGGCTCGATCACTGCCATCATCTCTGTGCTCGTCGACGGCGATGATCACAACGACCCGGTCGCAGATTCCGTGCGCGGCATTCTCGACGGTCACGTCGTGCTCGATCGTTCGATCGCCGAACAGGGCCGTTATCCGCCCGTCAACCCGCTTGCCTCCATTTCGCGTCTCGCCTCTAAAGCCTGGACGCCTGATCAACAGACATTGGTGACAAGGCTGAAGGCGATGATCTCGCGTTTCGAGGACACCCGCGACATCCGCCTGCTCGGTGCCTATCAGGGCGGAGCAGACCCTGAACTCGACATGGCGGTGCGTCAGGTGCCGCTCATTTACGAAGCCCTGACACAATCACCGAAGGACGGCGCCTCGGCCGATCCCTTCTCGGATCTCGCCCATCATCTGAGAGGCAGGCACAATGCCGATCCGACAGACTGACCTGGAACAGACCGAAGCGCTGCTGCACGAGATGCTTGCTCAGGCAACGGCAGCAGAAAAACGTGCGGGCCCGAGAAAGCGCCTGCTGTCCAGGCTGTTGAGCCCGCTTTCAAGGCAGGAACGCAAGCCGGCTCTGGCCTACAAATCGAAGAAAAAGACGGTGAAGGCAGAACAAGGGTTTGGCAGCAGCGAGGCCTTGGCCGAACTGTTTGCACCGCCAGATATTACGCCGGAACCCAAGGTTCATTTACCAAATCTAAGCCGACGACCCGCTAGAACCTCCAGAACCGATTTCCCTGATCGGCCCCTGCAATCGAGCGAGCCGTTCCAGAGGATGAAGAAAGATACCCGGCGCAGCGACTTCATCATGGCCGCTTCGGGCGTCATGCTCGGCCTCGTTTGCGCGCTTTTCCCTTGGTACATCTTCTTCAATCCGGAACAATTTGGCGTACAGGGCATCAAGTTCGGCGGCCGTGGTCAGAACGCCGGGCGCATGGTCGTAGCGCCGGATGGTAGCGGAACCAATCCGATGCAGGGTCAAGCCGAGGCGCTGGAACCGAACCTCGACATGTCCTTCACCGCCACGCTGCAAAGCCGCCCTCTCGCGCCCGAACAAGTGCCAGGCGTCGAAGAACAGCCTTATCCGGTCGAAGCCGTAGCTTTCCGGCTGGTTCACATAGCCAACGGTCGCGCCATGATCGAGGACAATTCGGGGCTGTGGGTCGTGCAAACCGGTTCGACACTGCCAGATTCGTCGCGCGTGAAATCAATTGAACAGCGCGCAGGCAAATGGGTGCTGGTCACCAACACCGACCGCGTACTCGAAATCTCCAACTAGCGTACCGGCGGGCCCTGCCGCCACGCGCAAGGCCCGCGCAAGACTGGTGTCCTAATTTCCGGTTAACGATCCGGAGATTCCCATGGAGCCCGTCAACCTTTTCAACCTTGCCACCAGACAGTCGCAATGGCTGTCGGTTCGCCAGTCGTCCGTCGCCGGCAACATCGCCAACGCGAACACGCCAGGCTACACCGCGACGGACGTCGAACCCTTCGAAAAGGTTCTCGACCGCGCAGCCGTTCGCCTGAGCGCGACGCAGAGCGGCCATCTTGGCGGCGTCACGGAAGCAGCCTTCAGCGTCAAGCAGCAGGAGCCCACGGGCCCGGCGATGCCGTCCAAGAACACGGTGGTGATGGAAAACGAGCTCATGAAGGCGGGCGAAATTCGCCGTTCGTTCGAGCTCAACACCGCCATCGTGAAAGCTTTCCACACCATGATGATGACCACGATAAAGGGCTGACGCGATGGACGCTCTTACCGCCGCTCTCAAGGTTGCAGCTTCAGGCCTCGGCGCCCAGTCCGAACGCATGCGCGTCGTTTCTGAAAACCTCGCCAACGCACAGTCCACGGGAACCACGCCGGGCGCCGATCCTTATCGCCGCAAGACGATCTCCTTCGTCTCGGAACTCGACCGCGCCTCTGGCGGCTCGACCGTGGAGATCAACTCCATCGCCCAGGACCCATCTGATTTTCCGGTTGAATTCCAGCCCGGCAACCAGGCCGCTGACGCAAAGGGCTACGTGAAGATGCCCAACGTCAACGTGCTGATTGAAATGGCCGACATGACCGAGGCGAACCGCTCCTACGAAGCGAACCTGCAGGTCGTGAAACAGGCCCGCGATCTTATCTCGATGACCATTGACCTTATGAGGAACCAGTCATGATTGGCGGTATCGGCGCAGTCCAGTTGAAACCCGCCACCGGCGGCTCGGAAACCTCGACTGATCTTTTCGGCGCAACGAGCGCCGCACCCACCGGCACGCAGGTGGCATCCACCTTCGCCGAAGCGCTGAACCAGGCGGCGACAAAGACTGTCAACACGCTGCAGAACGCCGAACAGGTCTCCATCCAGGCGTTAAAGGGCGACGTTGACACCCGGCAGGTGGTCGACGCGGTGATGGGCGCTCAGCAGGCGCTCCAGACGACCATCGCCATCCGCGACAAGATCGTCACGGCCTATCTCGAAGTCAGCCGCATGAGCATCTGAGGACGCCCCCGTGAAAGCCCTTGCCATCGCCGCCACCGGCATGAACGCCCAGCAGACCAATCTGGAAGTCATCGCCAACAACATCGCCAACATCAACACGACCGGCTACAAGCGCGCGCGTGCGGAATTCTCCGACCTGCTCTACCAGGTCGACCGCACCCAGGGCGTGCCCGATCGCGGCAACAGCTCGATCGTGCCCGAAGGCGTGTCGGTCGGCCTTGGCGTGAAGACGAGCGCGGTGCGCAACGTCCACATCCAGGGCAGTTTCACCAACACCGGCAACGCCTATGACCTTGCCCTCGACGGCAAGGGCTGGTTCCAGATCGAAGGCAGCGACGGTCAGACGCTCTACACCCGTGCCGGCACCTTCAACACCAACGCCACCGGGCAGATGGTGACGGTCGACGGCGCACCAATCGTTCCCGCGATCACCGTGCCGCTCGACACCAAGGAACTCATCATCAACAAATCGGGTCAGGTCTTTGCCAGGGTCGATGGACAGCTGGAACTGCAGAACCTGGGCCAGTTGACCGTCGCGACCTTCGCCAACGAGGCCGGTCTGGCCCCGCTGGGCGACAACCTGTTCCAGGAAACAGAAGCATCGGGGCCAGCCAATGTCGGCGTTCCGGGCGATCCCGGCTTTGCAACAATCCGTCAGAACTATGTTGAAAACTCCAACGTCGACCCGGTCAAGGAAATCACCGATCTGATTTCCGCACAGCGCGCCTATGAGATGAACTCCAAAGTCATTCAGGCGGCTGACGAAATGGCCGCGGTTGTCTCCAAGAACATCCGGTAACAAAGATGACCCGGCCCGCACCCCGTTCCACCGCTTACGGTCTGACACTCGCCCTGGCCCTGGCCATCGGCGCGCTGCCGGCGTTCGCCGACGAGGTCGTGCTGATCCCCAACCGGGTCATCTATCCGGGCGAGACGATCGGCCTGCCCGCCCTGAAGCAAGTCACTCTCGCACCGGGTCGTCGCAAACCGGCCGGCATGATCACCATCGCTTCCGAACTCGACGGCAAGGTTGCCAAACGCACCTTGCTGCCCGGCCGCTACATACCGGCCAACTCGGTTCGCGAAGCCTGGCTGGTCGAACAGGGAGCGACGGTACAGGTCTTCTTCACCGCCGGCGTGCTCACCATCTCGGCCTCAGCGGTGTCCCTGCAGCCAGGCTCGGCCGGCGACCTGATCAAGGTCCGCAACGTCGACAGCGGCAAGGTGCTTTCCGGGACAGTGATGGCCGACGGCTCCATCCAGGTTTCCGCTACATGAAGCGTGCATTTTCCTTCGTCCTTGCGGCACTGCTCTGTGCACAGCCCGTTCTGGCCGATGGCCTGAACGCGAAGGCCAAGCGCGAGCTTGCTGCCAAGGCCTCGCGTGAGGGCGGGCAGTTCGACGATCCAAGCTACGACGGCGACACCGCCAGCCGCATGTTCCAGGTTTCGCCAGGGCCGAGCTCGCTGCCGCCTGGCCAGGTCGCCTCGCGTATAAAGGACGTCGCCCGTCTGCAGAGCGCCCGCGACAACCAGCTTGTCGGCTACGGCCTGGTCATCGGGCTGCAGGGTACCGGCGACTCGCTGCGCAACTCGCCCTTCACCGAGCAGTCGATCCGCGCCATGCTGGAGAACCTCGGCATCGCTTCGCAGGGCACCAACGCACGCGCCAAGAATGTCGCGGCGGTCATCGTCACCGCCAACATGCCGCCCTTCGTACAATCGGGTGCCCGCATCGACATCAGCGTGTCGTCGATGGGCGATGCCACCTCGCTGCAAGGCGGCACCCTCATCATGACCCCGCTGAAAGCCGCCGACGGCGAAATCTACGCAGTCGGCCAGGGCTCCGTCGTGGTCTCCGGCTTCACCGCGCAAGGACAGGCACAGCAGGTGACACAGGGCGTCCCGACAGCCGGCCGCGTGCCGAACGGTGCCATCGTCGAACGCGCGGTTCAGGCCGAATTCGGCGATCAGTCGATGCTGACGCTGCAGCTCTACAATGCGGATTTTTCGACAGCGGTCCGTATCGCGGACGCCGTCAACGACTATACGCGCCAGCGTTTCGGCGTGCGTGTCGCCGCAGAACGTGACAGCCGGACCGTTTCCATCAAGAAACCGAAGGGCATAGCGGCAGCGCGCTTCTACGCGGAAATCGAAAATCTCGTCATCGAGACCGATACTCCTGCCCGTGTCGTCATCGACGAACGCACCGGCACGATCGTCATCGGCAACAAGGTCAAGATCTCGCGTGTCGCCATCAGCCACGGCACGCTCACCGTGCGCATCACCGAAGCGCCGACGGTCGTGCAGCCTGAACCATTCTCGCGCGGCGTCACGGCGGTCGAGCCGAACACCGCCATCGATATCAGCCAGCCCAATGCCCGTGTCGCCGTCCTCGATGGCCCCGATCTGCAGACGCTGGTCTCCGGTCTCAACCGCCTCGGCGTCAAGCCCGACGGCATCATCGCCATTCTGCAAGGCATCAAGTCCGCCGGCGCGCTGCAGGCCGACCTCGTGCTCCAATAGGCTGTTCGATGAAAAGCACACGCAGCATCCAGGCATCGACCATCAAGGCAGGCGCACTGATCGCGCTTCTGGGCGCGCTCGGATCCACCCATGCCGAAGAAGTACGGCAGGTGCTGCCGGGCGGACAGGGTGCGGTCGCTGCGCAAAACCTGACCCGCGAAGCGCCGAGGACTGAACTGGCCGAACCCGCCCCGCACGTGGCAGCGCAGGAAGGCGCCGTTGCCCTCACCACGGGAACAATCACCCCGCCAAGTGATGAAAGCGAAGTCCAGCGCTTCTGCTCCAACATCGCCGACGCCGCACGCGACCGTCGCTATTCGCTTCAGGCGGCCGAACTCAAGCAGCTGCAGACCGAAGTCGACAAACGTATCGGCGCGCTCGAGGAAAAGCGCGCCGAATACGAGGAATGGCTGAAACGGCGCGAGGTCTTCCTTGCCCGTGCGGAGGACAGCTTGGTCAAAATCTATTCCGGCATGAAACCCGACGCCGCCGCCGAGCGGTTGGCCGGCACCAATATCGAACTCGCCGCCGCCATCCTGATGAAACTCGATGCGCGCAAGGCAAGCGTCATACTCAACGAAATGGACACCAAGGCGGCTGCCGCGCTCACCGGCATCATGGGCAGCGCCGCCCGCAGGGTAGACCCGACATGATCCGCAAGGCACTGATCCTCATCGCCACCGCCAGCCTCGCCGGCTGCGCTTCTGACCTGCGCGATGTCAACAAGGAACCGCGAATGTCTCCGGTTGGCTCGGGTATCCGCAGCCAGGCAGAACCGGTCTACCAGTATCCTGAACCACCGGCCACGCAACGGCGCCGCTTTTCGCTGTGGGATGACCGCCAGAGCCGACTGTTTACCGATCCACGCGCCCTGCGTGCCGGCGACATCCTCACCGTCATGATCAAGATCAACGATCGGGCCAAGTTCAAGAACCAGAACGATCGCAGCCGTACTGCAAGCCGTTCGTTGGGTTTGAAGGCCGACGCTGAATGGGACAGCGCCAGCACCGGCGGCAAGCTGGATGGCAGCATGGAATCGAAGACCAAGACCAATGCCGACGGTGCCATCGAACGTTCGGAAACCATCGAGCTCAATGTCGCCGCCGTCGTCACCAACGTGCTGCCGAATGGCAATCTGATGATCACTGGCTCGCAGGAAGTGCGCGTCAACTACGAGATGCGCGTCCTGACCATCGCCGGCATCGTGCGCCCGGCCGATATCGGGCCGCAAAACACCATCGCCTATGACCGCATCGCCGAGGCGCGCATTTCTTATGGCGGCCGTGGCCGCGTCTCCGAGGTCCAGCAGCCCGGGTACGGCCAGCAGGTTCTCGACCAGGTACTGCCGTTCTAGCGGATAGAAGAACGTGGCCAACACAGAGCAGATAGCGCCGCCGAAAGGCCCCTCGCTCATCATTCAGATGGCGATGTTGCTTGCCATGACAGGCGCGGCATTGGGCGTCGGCTGGTTCGCCGGCACCTACCTCAAGAACTCCGAGAAACCGGCACCGCCGGCCAAGGAAAGCCACGAGAAGAAAGCGACCCACGAGGCCAAGAAGGAAGGCGACGCAGGCCCAGCCCTGGTTGATCTCGCGCCGATGACCACCAATCTGGCAGCGCCTGCCGAAGTCTGGGCCCGTGTGCAGCTCTCCCTGGTTTTCGACGGACCGCCGCCGCCCGGCATGGCCGAAGAAGTGCACCAGGATCTGCTTGCCTTCCTGCGCACGGTGAAGATGCATCAGGTCGAAGGCGCCAGCGGCTATCAGCATCTGCGTGCGGATCTGCAGGAGCGCGCCGCCATCCGCAGTGGCGGCAAGGTCAAAGAAGTACTGGTCAGGACACTGTTGTTCGAATGAAAAAACTTCTCGTCCTCCTGACCGTTTTCGCCGCAACGGCAACGGCCGCAAGCGCCCAGCAGATCGATCTCGGCGGCATCGGTCAGGCAAGCGGCACCACGGTAGCGACCATCATCCAGATGTTCGGGCTGCTCACCGTGCTGTCGGTAGCACCGGGTCTGCTCATCATGGTGACGAGCTTCACCCGCTTCATCATCGCTTTTTCGATCCTGCGCGCCGGTATCGGCCTGCAGTCCACCCCGGCCAACCTGATCCTAATCTCGCTGTCGCTGTTCATGACCTTCTATGTCATGGCGCCGACCTTCGACCGCGCCTGGGCCAACGGCGTGAAGCCGCTCATGGACAACCAGATCAGCCAGCAGGTGGCGCTGGAGCGCATTTCCGATCCGTTCCGCACCTTCATGCTGAACAATGTCCGCGACAAGGATTTCGATCTGTTCGCCGACCTCGCCCGCGAGCGCGGCCAGACGGTGGAAAGAGGCACGGTCGACCTGCGTATCCTGGTGCCGGCGTTCATGATCTCCGAAATCCGTCGCGGCTTCGAGATCGGCTTCCTGATCGTGCTGCCTTTCCTGGTCATCGACCTGATCGTGGCCACCATCACCATGGCAATGGGCATGATGATGCTGCCGCCGACCGTTGTGTCGCTGCCTTTCAAGATCATGTTCTTCGTGCTGATCGACGGCTGGAACCTGCTGGTCGGCAGCCTGGTGCGGTCGTTTAGTTAGGACTGCACCCGACAAGACGTCGAGCAAGGCGCGCCCGGAAGGCACAACGGCACGCATATGCGTGCCGTTTGAGGTACGTTCTCACACGGCCCCCGGGAAAGATATCCGCCAATCAATCTTCCGCCCTGACGTGCTTGCCTGTTCTGCCCAAGCGGTGATCCCAGTCCAGTCAAAGAGAATGGATTTGGCGAGACCCATCGGTTCATCCGTATCCAACGGCAGGAAGCGGGTCGCGGGATGCCATGGCACACCGTCAGTTCCGAGTTGGATTTGCGAGTGCCTGAGTCCGAACAGCAAGGTAGGAACACCGAGCCCAGCCGAAAGCTCTGCCGTGGCGGTACCGGCCGAAATCACTATGTCGCAGGCACCAGCCAGGTAGGCCGCAGATACCAGATCGTTCATCTGATCGATGTTGGGGAAGTCATAGAGCGGCAGTCCCAACTCCCGCAGGAAATCCACCTCTTCACGGCACTCGTCATATTGCAGACAGATGAACTTGGCTGCGCCAAGCAGCTTCAGGGGTGCCAGATACTCCCCTTTCACATAATACTGGTTTCTAAGCACATTCCGGTTGGACGACCGCCAGCACAGGCCAATGACCGGCTGGTTCGGGGCGGCATCGATATCCAGACGCACCCGGGTCTCGATCTCCGTATCGCGTTTGAGCCAGGGGCTGCACTTGGCCCGCATTTCCGCAACCGTTGGGCGGAAGTGCCTTGCCAGGGAGCCGATGGGGATCTCGAAATCGAAATCCTTGTAGTCTTCCGGGTTGCGAAGATCGGCAGGCTTTTCAGCGCGAACTTCCACCGTGGGAAAGGAGTTTCGAAAAAGCGGGGCCAGCTTTGCGTGGCTTTCGAAGGTTATCCGGGCATCTGTCGCGATGAGATCAGACAGCACGCCGGCGAAGCGAATTTCGTCTCCCACTCCCTGCTCCCGCCAGACCAGCACACGCTTCGCTTCAAGGTTCTCCCCATTCCAGCGTGGTATGTCGAACGTGCGGCGCTCCGAAGGGAAATCAGGCCAGCTCCATCGCGCTTCGTAGTTGTCAAAGGCGTCCGGCAATTCGCCCGCCTCCAGTTGCACTATCGAGAGGTTCCAACGCGCGAGCACATTGGACGGCTCCTTCTCAAGAACCGACTTCTGCATGGCTATCGCCTTGTCGAGATTGCCGAGCCGAGCATGGATCACGCCAATGGTAGACGTCATCGAAGTCCAGCCGGCAGCATTGCGAACCAGCAGTGCTTCTGCCTCTTGCAGGGCTTCATTCAGAAATCCTGCAGAAACAAGACAGTCAATCCAGACGCGATCGACAACTACCTCTTCCTCCTCGCCTGTCACAAGGGCGCGGATCCGCTGATAATTGTTGACGACATATTCGTAATTGGACGCTCGAGATGCGGTAACGAGACGATAGCACCACAACTGAGACGGGGGTGAATCCAGCAACCCGATCGCTTCGTCAAAGAGGGCCTCCGCACGACTATAGCGCCGCTCGTCGAGAGCTTCCTGAGCCTGCTTCACAAGCTCGGCCGCCTTCCCCGCATTCTGTCGGTCTCTTTCTGAAACAGCCGGCTTGGTCCCGGCCAGCGAACGCGCAAGATCCGCACCAGCACCGTTAACTGCTTGAACAAGCGCCGCCGCACCCCGAATGTTGCCCATTACCGTAGATTGATTGCCAGTCGTGTTTCTCACGTTGGCAGTGTTCTTCCCTGACGGCATCGACTGTCCCGATCCCCTAATCCTGATGCTGCTTCTCAGCACCCCTGCCGTCATTCTTGCAAATTTAGATTGCGCGAGGCTTTCTCCCGGCTTGGGATACGATGGGAGTTCGGCAAAATACCTGCAGATTCCAGACCATATATTAGCAGTTTGGTAGGACCTCTTCGCCATAAAGGCAGCCACACAGGGTGGGTGGTTGAAACGGCCACAGGCATGATGCCGCTCCAACCCTGGCCGGTAGCTGTCCGGCATGTTCCTTAGTCGAGTTTAGTAAAAGGAACAGGACTCATGTCCAGCATTCTGACCAACGCCTCCGCCTTGACCGCTCTCCAGAGCCTCAACGCCACCAACAAAAACCTCCAGGTTACCCAGGGCCGTATCGCCACCGGCATGCGCGTCGCTGAAGCCGCCGACAACGCTGCCTACTGGTCGATCGCCACCACCATGCGCTCCGACAACAAGGCCAACTCGGTCGTTCAGGACGCACTCGGCCTCGGCGCCGGCAAAGTGGACACCGCCTACACCGCGATGAACTCGGCGATCAACGTCGTCGACCAGATCAAGCAGAAGGTTCTGCTGGCCAAGACCTCCAGCGCCGCCGACCGCGACCGCATCCAGACGGAAATCGGCAACCTGCAGTCGCAGCTGAAGGACAACATTGCTGGTGCCAACTATGCCGGCTCCAACCTGCTTCAGACCAGCAGCAACACCGCGGCGGTCGACAAGAAGCTCACGGTCATGACTTCCTACAACCGTGATTCGGCCGGCGCAGTAACCACCGGCACGATCGATGTCGATTTCACGAACATCCGACTGATCGACACCAATGGTGCCACCGGTGCTGCGAAGGCAGGCATCCTGGACAAGGCCGTTGGCGCCACCGGCAGCCCGTCGATCCTGAGCCTCAAGGTCAACGGCACCGCTAGCCAGACCACGGCCACTGCGTACGACAACCTGCTGACCGGCATCGAAAAGGCCCTGAAGAGCATGGCCAGCGGCGCTGCCGAACTCGGCGCAGGCAAGGCTCGTATCGACCTGCAGAAGGACTTCGTGTCCAAGCTCTCGGACTCGATCGACCGTGGTGTGGGCCAGCTCGTCGACGCCGACATGAACAAGGAATCGACCCGTCTGCAGGCCCTTCAGGTCCAGCAGCAGCTCGGTATCCAGGCTCTGTCGATCGCCAACGGTTCGTCGCAGCAGATCCTGTCGCTGTTCCGCGGCTGATCCCGAACCTCCTCAGGCAACACAACCAATCGTCAGGCCGCGCCAAAAGCGCGGCCTGATTTTTTTATTTCTTAACGTTCGTGACTTGCATTAGAACCCTCTTTAATGACCTGTTAACCATGACTGGTTAGCTATTGTTAACCACGTTGCTCCGCCGTCCGTTTCAAGGAGACCAACGCTGGCGGTCAGTCATCGCGCAGGGAATGCGCGGCCATCTAAAGGGGAGTTATCTTGGCGAGCATCATGACCAATGCCTCGGCGCTGACCGCGCTGCAGAGCCTGAACGCCACCAACAAGGCGCTCGAACAGACCCAGTCGCGCATTTCGACCGGTTATCGTGTTTCGACAGCTTCCGACAATGCCGCCTACTGGTCGATCGCCACCACCATGCGCTCCGACAACAAGGCGAATTCGGTCGTCCAGGACGCGCTCGGCCTCGGGGCCGGCAAGGTCGACACGGCATACACCGCCATGAACAAGGCGATCGAAGTCGTCGACGCCATCAAACAGAAGATCCTGCTCGCAAAGGCATCCGGCTCGGAACAGCGCAGCAAGATCCAGGGCGATATCGACTCGCTGCAGAAACAGCTCAAGGACAACATTGCCGGCGCCAGCTACGCTGGCACGAACATGCTGAAGACAGATTCAGCCGTTATGGGCGCGAGCCTCGGCATCATCTCTTCCTACAACCGCGACTCCGCCGGCAATGTCACGACCGGCATGATCGACATTCCATTGAAAAATGTTCGACTGATCGACGCGAATGGAACGGCCAAGGCAGGCATTCTCGACAGTGCCACAGGCACCGTCTCGACCAAGGCACTGCTCGACATGTCGGTCTCCAACCTCACCGGCATCTCCGGCACAACCGATGCCGACAAATTCGACAAGCTGCTCACCGATGTGGAAAAGGTGCTTGGCAAGATGGCCAGCGCAGCGTCCGAACTCGGCGCCGCGAAGTCCCGCGTCGACATGCAGAAGGATTTCGTCTCGAAGCTTTCCGATTCGATTGATCGAGGTGTCGGACAGCTTGTCGACGCCGACATGGATCGAGAATCAACAAGGCTTCAGGCACTGCAGGTGCAGCAGCAGCTCGGCATCCAGGCCTTGTCGATTGCCAACTCCAGCGCCCAGAACATCCTGTCTCTGTTCAAGAGCTGATCGGCAGCGGGTTCTGCTCGCCTGAATTTTGTTCCCTATTCATCGGGCCGCGCCACAAGCGCGGCCCGCTACCATTTTCGCACAAGCTTCAGCGTCTAGTGTTCCAACGGGCAATCATGCAGGGACCCTCGACCCGTGCCGGAACAACTTAGAAGCATCGTCATCAATCTTCAGGATTTTGGCACCAAGCGGCTGGCCATCATGGCTGGCATCGCGCTTTTGACGCTTGCCGTCATCGGCGTCGGCTCGGTTTACCTGAACCGCCCTTCCTATGAGACGCTCTATGTCGGCCTCGAACGTTCCGACGTGAACCAGATCGGCATGGTGCTTTCCGAAGCCGGCTTCAATTTCGACGTCGGTTCGGACGGCACCAGCGTGTCGGTACCTGTCGGCACCACCGCCAAGGCGCGCATGCTGTTGGCCGAAAAGGGCCTGCCGACCAGCGCCAACGCTGGCTACGAGCTGTTCGACAAGGTCGGTTCACTCGGCCTTACGTCCTTCATGCAGCAGGTTACCCGCGTGCGTGCACTGGAAGGCGAGATCGCCCGCACCATCCAGTCGCTGGCCGGCGTCAAGGCCGCTCGCGTTCACATCGTGATGTCCGAGCGCGCCAATTTCCGCCGCGAGGAGCAGCAGCCGTCCGCATCCGTGGTCATCCGTTATGCCGGTATCGATGGCGGCAAGGCTGCCATGTCGATCCGCCATCTGGTCGCTGCAGCCGTTCCCGGCCTGTCGGCGGAGAAAGTGACGGTGCTTGATTCGGCCGGCAATCTGCTGGCTGCCGGCGACGACCCATCCAACACCAGCGCAGCTCGTTCGCTCGGCGTCGAACGCACCGTCGAAAGCCAGATCGAGGACAACATCCGGCGCGCACTGACGCCCTATCTCGGTCCGGACAACTTCCGCGCCAGCGTCAAGGCCGACGTCAACACCGACACGCGCCAGACCGAAGAAACTATCTTCGATCCGGAATCGCGGGTCGAGCGTTCCATCCAGACCGTCAAGGCGAACGAGAACAGCAACCAGCGCCAGGCGGCAACGCCGGCCACGGTAGAACAGAATCTGCCGGAGACACAGGCAGCCGCAACAGACGGTCCGCAGTCGAGCTCGCAAAACGACCGCAAGGAAGAGATCACCAACTACGAGATCAATTCCAAGAAGATCGCCACGGTTTCCAACGGCTACACGGTCACCAAGATGTCGATCGCAGTCGTCGTCAATCAGCAGCGATTGCTGTCGGTCCTCGGCAAGGACGCCAAGCCGGAGCAGATCGCCCAGCGCGTCGCCGACATCAAGAAGATGGTTGCCTCGGCTACCGGCCTCGACGAAAAGCGCGGCGATATCATCGATGTCTCGGCGGTCGAATTCATCGATGGGCTGGATGGCCAGGAACTCGCTTCGCCTGGCATCCTCGACGCAGTCGCGAGTTATACCGGCAGCCTGATCAATGCCGCTGCCTTCATCATTGTCGTATTCCTTGTCGCCTTCTTCGGCCTGCGTCCGATGGCTGCGGCACTGACCAACAAGCCGGCAGCGCTGCCCGGTCCGAGCTTCGATGATGTGCAGCGCTCGCTGCCCAATCCGGGGGCTGGCTCCGAAGCGGAAACACCCGCTCCCGCGCTTGCGGACAACAGCCGCCCGGCGCCCCTCGACGACCTGCGCAGGAAGCTGCGACCCGCGCCGCAGGACAGGCTCGCCCGCATGGTCGACATCAATGAGGAGCGTACGGCCAACATCCTGCGCAAATGGACGGCCCAGGAAGCCGTGGGCTGATGCGACAGGCATCCCTTTCCGACCTGCTGCCGGATTTCGGCACGCCGGCCCACCATGGCAGCGTGCCGGCCCATACGCTCGTCGAGCCGGCCTCCTTTGGCGATGGCCCTCCTGCGATCGACGTCGACAAGTTGATCGCAATGGCGGTCGCCAAGGCCGAGGACGCGCTCGAAGCCAGGTTGACGGCAGCCTTCGACGAACAGCTCGAGACAGAGCGCCAGGCCGCTGCCGAGCAGGCCAAGGCGTTGGTTGACGGCCTGGGCGACGATGTCGGCAAGGCGATCGCCCAGCGAACGGAGCAACTGGAACACCATCTGCATGATCTGATGGGCGATACAGTCGCGCGCATCATTGGCGGCATGCTGAGCGACGAGTTGCAGAAACGCTCGCTCGTCGCGCTGGAAAAGGTCATTCGCGATACGCTCGCCGATAGCGAATCCGTCCGCATTTCTGTCCGCGGACCGCTCTCCCTGTACGAGCCCTTGAAGGCCGCGCTCGGCAAACGGGCAGCGAGCCTAGATTTCACGGAAGCGTCCGCGCTCGACCTGACCCTCGTCGTCAATGACACCGTTGTCGAAACACGCATGTCGGAATGGTCGACAGCCCTGTCTGAGGTCCTTTCATGAGTACGACAGAAGGCGCTGATCACAGGCAGGAGATCATCATCGTCCGTCGCAACCACGACGACCATGATGACGGTCACCATGGTGGTGTCTGGAAAATCGCCTTCGCGGATTTCATGACCGCAATGATGTGCTTTTTCCTGGTCATGTGGTTGATCAACGCAGCGAATGAACAGACCAGGGCAGCGGTTGCGTCCTACTTCAATCCGGTTCCGCTGATCGATCGCAGTGCCAGCCGCAAGGGTCTGCAGGATATCGGCGACGGGCCCGATGAACCCGGCTACACCTCCAACGACCCTGTGGAAGGCGCCGCCAAGCAGGGTCACAACGGCAAAGGCAATCCCGGCAGCGCGCAGGAACAACAGAGCGGTCAGAACGCCAAAGAAGACAAAGCCGAAGAGGCCAAGAACGCCGACGAGAAATTGTTCGCCGATCCCTACGCAGTTCTCGCCGAAATCGCTGCCGAGACCGGTACGAGGCAGAACGTCAGCACCAAAGGTGAAGGTGGGGCACAGATCGCTGGCCCAGCCACCGGCGCTTCCGGCGGCGATTCCTATCGCGATCCGTTCGCTCCGGATTTCTGGTCACAGCAGATATCGACTCCTCTGCCCGAGGCCAGCGCCGAAGCGGCCAAGCCGGAAGAGCAGTCACAGCTAACGAAGACAGCGGCCAAGGATCAGCAAACCGTCAAGTCGCAGATCAAGGAACAGCCTGTCGGCAAGAACCAACAGGCGCACACGGATCAGGGCGCGGTCAAGGATCCTTCCATGGCCAAACCGGACGCTGCCAAGGAAAACACCGAGACAGCCAGGCAGGACAAGGCTCCGACACCCACGACTGAAAAAGCGGCAGAAGAGGTGAAGAAGAAGATCGCCGAGGCCTTCAAACCAGGCGAGGCAATTGCCGACGGCGTCAGCGTCGAGGCAACCGACAAAGGTGTCGTCATTTCGGTCACCGACAGCTTCAACTTCGGCATGTTCGAAATCGGCTCGGCAGTGCCACGCCGTGACCTCGTGCTTGCAATGGAAAAGATCGGTCGCATCGTCAAGGATCAGAAGGGCACGGTTGCCATCCAGGGCCATACCGACGCCCGTCCCTTCAAGGGCGGTTATGACAACTGGCGGCTTTCCACTGCCCGTGCGCATTCGGCCTACTACATGCTGGTGCGTGGTGGCCTGGACGAAAGCCGTATCAAGGAAGTTGCCGGTTTCGCCGACCGCGAGCCGAAGAACAAGGCGGACCCTCTCGCCGCCGTCAACCGGCGCATCGAAATCCTGCTGGAGACGGGGGGATGACCCGCGCTGCGCGCATCCTTGGGTTAACTCTGCTTGGGTTGGGTGTCGCCACGTCCGCCCTCGCCCAGGATCCGTTGCAGCCCTATCAGATGGTGCGCTCGCTCCAGCTCGTGCAGGACAGGCTGGCGTCGGGCGACCACGCCGCACTGCCAATGCAGAACAAGCTGCTCGAAATGGCGGACGCCCGCTTTCGTGCGTCGAAACCTGACGATTTCAAGGAGCCCAAGAACCTGCGCGCGTTGCTCGTCTACGGCATGAGCGGCGGCAACCCGGCAACGGTCAGAGGTGCAGCCGGTCGTATCCAGCTCGATCAGACCAATCAGGCGATCGTCGATGGCATTCTGGATTACCTGGGCGGTCAGCCAGGGCCTGCCATTGCAGCATTGCAGCCGATCGATCCGATGACACTATCGCCCGATGTCGGCGCGTTCGTCGCCCTGATCAAGGGATCTCTGTTGGCGATTGACAATCCTGTTCAGGCGCTGACGCTACTCGATCAGGCCAGGCTGCTCAGCCCCGGCACGCTGGTGGAGGAGGCCGCATTGCGACGTTCAGTGGCGATTGCAACGACCAACGGCGACGCGGCCCGGTTTGCGCAGGCCTCCACCCAATATGTCGAACGCTACCTGCTTTCTCCCTATGCCAGCCAGTTCGCCGACAGTTTTGTCGCCGGTGTGGTGACACTGCATATGGCGCTGAGCCAGGACAAGCTGGCTGACATCACCTCGATGATGGACACGGAGCGGGAACGGGTCATCTATCTGCGTATCGCGCGCCGCGCGGCCATCGACGGATTGAATGACCTTTCTGCTTTCGCATCCACGAAGGCTATTCCCCAGGACAAGGGCGCGACGCAAGCGGATGATCCGCGCGCTGAACTCTACGCCAACCTGTCCAGCATCACCTCGGCGACGGTCGATGACATTCGCGCCAAGCTGAAGACGATCGACCGCAGCCGGCTGTCACCGAGTGACCGTTCTCTGCTCGATGCGGCCCAGCAAATTACCCAGGAAGTCGTTGCACCGCCGATACCGGCGGTCTTCGATCTGCCGCCCTCCGCGACCGCCAGGCCGCAGCCGAACGTCGCTGCACAAGAAAAGGCTGGGGCAGCAAGCGATCCGGCCGGCAAAGCGCGCACAGCAGCCGCTCAGGACGATGGTTCAGATCTCCCTCTGGTCGAGGACGCCATCTCAGAGCGGCCTGCAACTGAAATGGCAGCGGAACCGGCGGAGACGCCACTCCCTGCAACCCAGGATGCAGCGATCCAGCCGCCACCTGCAACCATCCTGCCCGCGTCCGCGAATGGTGGCTCGGACACAACCGATGCCGCGATCGCGAATACCAAACGCAAACTCGACAAGATCGACCTTCTGCTGGGAGCTTCGCCTCAATGACTGCAAGTGTAGGCCAGAACTTCCCAGGTATTGCGTTGCCGCGGTCGGGCAACCAGCAGTCAGCCGGCAAGGCCGGTGAAGATGGGCCTGCCTTCGACGACTTGCTTGCTCATCGGGAAGCGCCAGGCAAAGAGAAGACGGTTCAGCGCGGATCGGACAGCTCGCATTGGGAAAAGATCCGCGCTGATTTCAACTTCAGCGACCGCGATCGTGTCGCTGCGCCCGAAGACGATCTCGCAACGGAGATCGGCGACGAAGCTGGCAACGAGGAGCCAGGCGACAAGACGTCGTCCGACACCCAGGAGCAGGTGGCAGGCAACCGCATACCATTGTTCCTGAGTCTGCACAGTCTGGGTCAGCGGCAATCGGACAATCCGGAGAAGCAGCCCGAACCAGACACAGCCGATGCCGAAGCTGATATCCTGTCCGCAGACAAGGCAAAGCGCCCGGCGGTCTTGCAGGGAACAAAGGACACTGGAACGAGCCTTGGCGATGGCAAGCCATCGCCGAAGATCCATATCGACCAATCGGCTGCAACTCGCCCGGCAGCTGGCGCGACGATGGCAACCAATACACCAAACGTCATCGCGGGAACTTCCGCGCAGGACGCAGCCATATCGGCTGGCTCTGCGAGCGAAGAAGCCCTCGCGGGCGACAATGCGGTCACGTCGGCCGAACCGTCGAAGAGCGCAGTCAGCGGTCGGGCTTCGAATGATGCTCTGAAACAGTCGGGTGCCTCACGCGCGACAGTCTCGGCCGAGCAGAATTTTCCGGCACCAGCCCTTCAAAACGTCAGCCAGGCTGCGCGCGACGTCCTCGATGCAATTGCCAGCAACGCCTCACCGGCAAGGGCCGCGTCAGCGGCCGCAACGGGCGCTCAAAACGGCTCGCCTGTTGCAGTTCCGGCACACATATTGAAGATCGAATTGCATCCGGCGGAGTTAGGCACTGTCACCGCCAATCTTCGCCTCGCTGGCGAGCAACTGTCGATTGAGTTGAAGCCCGATAGCTACGAAGCACACCGTCGATTGAGCTCTGATAGCGAAGCGATTGTGAAATCGCTGAAGTCGCTCGGATTCGACATCGACAAGGTGACGATCCTGCAACCATCGATAGCATCGACACCAGCCGCGCGGGCGGACGCACCGCAGGCAGGAACGTCATCCGGACGCGATCAATCGTCCTTCCAGCCAGGCAATTTCAGCGGGAACGGCGATGGCACAAACGGGCAATCGGGAAGGAACCGTGGTGATGACAGGCAATCGGACCAGCGCTCTGCGCCGCCTTCTCAGGACCGCCCTGGCCGCGGCCTGTTTATCTAGCGCGCCTGTCGCCCAGACGGCGACGGCAGCGACCAATCCCTGCGAAGCCGAGATCCTGCGCGCCGCGGACCGCTATCAGATACCCGCCGGCATTCTCTACGCGGTTGGATTGACCGAAACCGGGAACAAAGGCAGCCTTCAGCCCAATGCCTTGAATATAGAAGGAAAAGCTGTATTTCCGCGCTCCCGTTCCGAGGCACTTCTGGCCTTCGAGACTGCACGGCGCGAAGGTAAGTCTCTGATCGATCTCGGCTGTATGCAGATCAACCATCGCTATCACGGCGACCAGTTTCGCAGCGTCGAGGACATGCTCGATCCGCGTCGAAACGTCGACTACGCTGCGCGCTTCCTTACACAGTTGCACGCCCGGCATGAAACCTGGTCGATGGCGGTTGCCCGCTATCATGCCGGTCCCGACAACGATCCCGCCCAGAAGCGTTATGTCTGTCGGGTGATCACCAACATGGTCGCCGTCGGCTTTGGCAAATGGACGGCCAACGCACGCAGTTTCTGCACACCATAGGTTGTAGCCAAGACAGCGCGCCAACCGCACCCTTGCGGTGCGAATATGCGCTGTCTTCGTCGCTCAATTCGATCTGCATCGCCGTCAGATTGTACGCGGTACAACCATCGCGATTCCCGACTCCCAAGAATGCAGTCACAAGAAATGACGGTTAGTCAGGATTCGTGACGGGGACTACGCCTTTCCGCACGGGGCAGATGAACTGATTCGGGGGCTGGGCGATGATCGTAATCGTGGACGAACGCGAACTCGTAACTGATGGTTACAGCTCGATGTTCGATCGGGAAGGTGTGGCGAGCGCCGGTTTCGCGCCGAGCGAATTCGACGCCTGGGTTTCCAGTGCCGCCGACGACGACCTGAAATCGGTACGAGCCTTTCTGATCGGTGATTGCCGCGAGGGTGCTGTCTCACCCCGGCAGATCAGGGACCGCACCGGCGCTCCTGTCATTGCACTGAGCGACCATAACTCCCTCGAAAATACCTTGCGCCTTTTCGAATCCGGCGTCGACGACGTCGTGCGCAAGCCGGTCCACATCCGTGAAATCCTGGCCCGCATCACCGCGATCCGCCGCCGCGCCCATGAAGACGCCTCCTTCACCGAGATCGGCGCGATGCGCATCTTCATTGATGGCCGCGACCCGGAGATCGATGGCCAGCCCATGCCGTTGCCGCGCCGCGAGCGGCGTATCCTCGAATACCTGGCCAGCAACCGCGGCCGGCGGGTCACGAAGACCCAGGTCTTCAATGCGATCTACGGCATCTTCGACGAGGAGGTCGAGGAGAACGTGGTGGAGAGCCACATCTCCAAACTGCGCAAGAAGCTGCGCGAGCGACTCGGCCACGACCCGATCGATTCCAAACGCTTCCTCGGTTACCGGCTGGTCGCCTGATGCGCCCTGCCCGCGCCAGCCTCGCGCAAGACAAGACGGTTAGCTTGGCAGGCGACCCCATGCGCCTAACGGAGACGTTGCGATGAGCCTTTATGGAATGATGCGGACCGGCGTTTCCGGCATGAACGCCCAGGCCAACCGCCTGTCCACCGTCGCCGACAACATCGCCAATTCAGACACCACCGGCTACAAGCGTTCGTCGATCGAGTTCTCGAGCCTGGTAATGCCGACCACCGGTGGCGCCTACAATTCGGGCGGTGTCAACTCGACGATCCGCACGGCCATCTCCGATCGCGGCGACCTCAAGGGCACCACTTCGGTCTCCGATCTCGCCATCCGCGGCGACGGCTTCTTCGTGGTGCAGGATTCCTCCGGCACGCCCTACATGACCCGCGCGGGTTCCTTCGTTCCGGACGCGCAAGGCAGGCTCGTCAACGCCGCCGGCTACCAGCTGATGGCCTACAGCTATGCCAACGGTGTGCCGGCTGCGACGGTCAACGGCTTCCAGGGTCTGGTACCTGTCCAGATTTCCGACGGAAAGATGACGGCGACACCTTCCAGCTCCGGCACCTTCAGCGGCAACCTGCCCTCCGGCGCCAACGCCATCGTCGCGCCGGCAACCGCTCCCTCCGGCAACGCTGCGACCGCGCAATACACCAACAAGTCGTCGATGGTCGTCTACGACAACCTCGGCAACAAGGTGATGGTCGACATCTACTTCACCAAGACTGCCGCCGGCACCTGGGATGTGGCCGTCTTCGACCAGTCCAAGGCAGCAGCCGGAGGACCTTTCCCTTATGGTGCAGGCGGCCTGCTGGGCAATGCCACCCTCACCTTCGACGGCACCGGCAAGCTGACCGGCGCAACCGATAGCGTCACCTTCACGCCTCCGGGCGGCGTCCCGCTGAAGCTCGATTTCAAGGGTCTCAGCCAGATCGGCACCGGCTATACCGTCACCGGGCAGGTCAACGGCAACGGCCCGAGCAACATCGAGAAGGTGACGATCGGCAAGGACGGCACCATTTATGCCCAGTATCAGGACGGTTCGACCAAGCCGCTCTACAAGATCCCGCTGGCGCAGGTGCCGAGCCCCGACCGGCTGATCCAGCAGTCCGGCAACGTCTTCACGCAGAGCCCGGATTCCGGTGACGTCCAGATCGGTTTTGCCAGTGAAGGCAAGCGTGGCGAGATCATTTCCGGCGCGCTCGAAAACTCCAACGTCGATATCGCCGAAGAGCTCACCAACATGATCTCCTCGCAGCGCAGCTATACGGCCAACTCGAAGGTGTTCCAGACCGGTTCCGAACTGATGGACATCCTCGTCAACCTGAAGAGATAAGGCGCGGCTCTGAGGCCCGGTCGATGGTCGACCGGGCCTCAGCCGCATCACTGCCTGAAAGACCCGCATGTCGTTGTCATCCGCACTCAGCATCGCCCAGTCATCACTCAAGGCAACGTCGCGGCAGACAAGCATCGTCTCGCGCAACGTCGCGGATGCCTCCAATCCGGACTATTCCCGCCGCATCGCGGTCCTTTCCTATACCGATCCCGGCGTCAGCGCAGTCAAGATCCATCGCGCGGCCAATGACCTTTTGTTTCGGCAAAACCTGGGTGCTCTTTCGTCATGGAGCGGGCAGGCAACGCTCGCCCAGGGCATGGACCGGCTCGAACTGCAGGTGAACGGCGTCGACAACACCTCTTCGGCTTCCACTGCAATAGGCGCCCTGCAGAAGGCGCTCCAGCTCTATGCGACGACGCCGTCGAACCAGAACCTCGGCACCAGCCTGATCGAATCGGCGCGCCAGGTGGTCCGTTCCCTGAATGATGGCACCAAGGCCATCCAGGACTTCCGCACCAAGACCGATGGCGAGATCGCAACCGCCGTCAATGACATGAACGACCTGCTCAAGCAGTTCGAAGTCGCCAACCAGGCCGTCATCAACGGCACGCGCTCCGGAGAGGACGTCTCCGATGCGCTCGACCAGCGCAACGCGGTTCTGAAGAAGCTTTCGGAATTTGTTCCGATCTCCACCTACACCCGTGGCGACAATGACATGGTCATCACCACCGGTGACGGGACCACCCTGTTCGAAACCATTCCGCGCTCCGTGACCTTCACGCCTTCGCCTGGATACGCACCAGGTGCGGTCGGTGGTCAGATCTACATCGACAAGGTACCGCTGAAGGTTGCCGGCACGGCCGAAGCCTCTGGCAAGCTGGCTGGCATGTTGCAATTGCGCGACAACGTCACTGTCACGATGCAGCGCCAGCTGGATGAGGTCGCGCGCGGTCTCATTACCGCTTTTGCCGAGACGGCTCCTGGCCAACCCGACGCCGTCGGCCTCTTCAGCTGGCCAGGCGCACCTGGAATTCCACCCGCCGGCACACTGATTGACGGGCTTGCGGGAACGATCAAGATCAATGCTGCTGTCGATCCCGCGGCCGGCGGCAATCCGGTTCTGTTGCGCGATGGCGGCATCAACGGCGCGGTCTATCGCACCAATCCCGCCGCGGCCGGCGGCGGTGCCTCTTATGCCGACAAGCTGATCGCCTACGGCGAAAAGCTCACCAAGCCAATACCTTTCGACCCTGGCGCCGGCATCACTGCCAACTCCAGCGTCGTCTCCTACGCCGCCAATTCGATCGGCTGGTTCGAAGGTGTGCGCCAGCAAGCCTCCAACCTTGCCGACTCGAAGGAAGCACTGGCCCAGCGGACCGGCGAGGCTCTTTCCAACGCCACCGGCGTCAATGTCGACAACGAGATGTCGCTGATGCTGGATCTCGAACACACCTATCAGGCTTCCGCCCGCATCCTGACCACCGTCAATCAGATGCTCGATGCCCTTCTCGCAGCGGTGAAATAAGTCATGAAGACCACCTCCGTTTCGTCCTCGGCCATGTCCAATGCGATGCGGTATTCGCAATCGCGCATGCAGGTCGAGCTCATCAAGCGCCAGAAGGAAATGGAGACGCTGCGCGTCGCCGACCTCGGGCTGGCGCTCGGTGCGCGTACCTCACAGTCGGTCACTTTCGCACGCGACCTGGAGCGGCTGAACACCATCGTCGATTCCAACAAGCTGATTTCGTCCCGGCTCTCGACCACACAGGACGCACTTGGCAAGCTCGGCGATGCAGCGCAGAAGCTGCTGACTGCGGTCAGCACCGCCATCAGTGGCGATCCGGGCTCGAATGTCACGCGCGATGCCGGCAAGGCCGCCCTGCAGTCGATGACATCGATCCTCAATTCGAGCATCAATGGCGAATATCTGTTCGCCGGCACCAACACCGACGTAAAGCCGATCAACGACTTCACCGCAGCGGGCTCGCCCGCCAAGGCAGCCCTCGACGCCGCCTTTGTCGCGCGCTTCGGCTTCGCCTCGACGGATCCCGCAGCGGCCAACCTGACCGGCGCGCAGCTGGACAATTTCATTTCCACAGACGTGATGCCCCAGTTCTTCGGGCCGGCCTGGAAGACGAACTGGTCGAACGCCACCGACCAGCAGATCGTCAGCCGCATCTCATTGAACGAAACCACGGAGTCTTCCGTCAGCGCCAACACGGACGGCGTGAAGAAATTCGCGATGGCGGCAGCCATCGTAACAACGCTGTTCTCCGGCAACCTCAACGCAGATGCCAAGAAGGCCGTTGCCCAGAAGGCGTTAACCCTGACAGGCGAAGCCCTCGGCAGCATCGCGCAAACACAATCGCAAGCTGGTATCATCGAGCAGCGCGTGACCGATGCGAGCGACCGCATGAAAGCGCAGATCAATCTGTTCGAAAAGCATGTGATCGACCTGGAAGGCGTCGACGAATACGAAGCCGCCAATCGCGTCAACGATCTGATGTCCCATATCCAGCAATCGTTCGCGCTTACGGCGCGCCTTCAGCAGCTCAGCCTGATCAACTTCCTGAAGTAACCGGCGATCGGACAAGCGATGTATCAATTCTCCTACGCCGACATCCAGACGGACTCCGTAGCGGATGCCAAGGAACGCGAGCGGCACCTGCTGACGCGGTCGATCGATCTGCTGATCGAAGCAGCCAATGCCGGCACCCAATCCATGCAGGCGGTGGAAGCCCTGCACTTCACCAACCGTGTCTGGACGGCGCTGCTCGAGGATCTCTCCTCGGATGAAAATGCTCTGCCAAAGGAACTGCGCGCCAACCTGATCTCGATCGGCTTGTGGCTGCTGCGTGAGACCGAGGACATCCGCCAGGGTCGTTCCAACAATTTCGATGGTCTGATCGAAGTCTCGCAGATCATCCGGGACGGCATTCAATGACACCATCCAAGAGCACCCTGAAGCTCTCGCTGAAACCCGGTGAGCGCATCTATCTCAACGGCGCTGTCATCCGCGTCGATCGCAAGGTCACGCTTGAACTGCTGAACGATGTCCAATTCCTGCTGGAAGGCCATGTTCTTCAGGCCGAGGATGCATCGACGCCGCTCCGACAGCTCTATTTCGTGGCGCAGATCATGCTGATCAATCCGCAGGGCGCCGAAAAGGCACGCGAGATGTTTCGCCATTCGCTGCCGCTGCTGCTCGCCTCCTTCCACAATGAGCGTATCCGCTCGACGCTGAAGGACGTCGACCGCATGGTTTCGGAAGACCACGTCTATGAAGCGCTGCGGGCCATCCGCTCGCTTTATCCGCTGGAAAAGCTGGCGCTTGACGCAAACGAGAATGAACTCCAGGACGCTCCGCGTCCGCTGGCAATGGGAGCACGCTGATCATGGCTGTCGACATGAACGTCAACAACAACGTCGGCAACGGCACGCCGCAGACACAGCAGAAATCGAAGACCTCGGTCGACTACCAGTCCTTCCTGAAGCTCCTGATGGCGCAGATGAAGAATCAGGATCCGACCAAGCCGATGGACTCCACCCAGTACGTCGCGCAACTCGCCCAGTTCTCGCAGGTCGAGCAATCGGTGCAGATGAACACCAAGCTGGAGTACATCCTCCAGTCTTCTGCACTGTCGCAGGCGGACTCGCTGATCGGTCGGCAGTTGACCTCGGCGGACGGCAAGACCACGGGTGTGGTCAAGGAAGTGCGACTGGCCAGCGACGGCCTTATCGCCGTGCTGAACGACGGCAAGGAAGTGCCAGTCCTGCCGGGCGTCGTCGTCAAGCAGGCCCCAGCGGCAGCCTGAGGCACGCACGATGAATGAGGCCGACGCACTAGATATCGTCCAGTTCGCCGTCTGGACGGTGCTGACGGCCTCGGCCCCCGTCGTGCTTGTCGCCATGGTCGTCGGTATCGGTATCGCGCTTATCCAGGCCTTGACGCAGATCCAGGAAATCACACTGACATTCGTGCCGAAGATCGTCGCCATCATGCTGGTGGTGGCGCTGACGGGGCCGTTTGTCGGCGGCCAGATCTCGGCCTTTACCAACGTCGTATTCGAGCGGATTCAACACGGCTTCTGATCCCGTCGGCCTTGGCCGATGAATTCAGCCGGTGGCGGAGTCCAGAACGTTTCCGTTTCCCACGGAAACGCTCTAGTTCTTTGTTTTTAGGCAATTCCGGACGGAAAACCGTTGCGTACCTTTCCTGGAATTGCCCTATCTTCCGACTGGACCAGTCGGATCACGAAAACTCGTTCGCCTTTTCCGCAGTCTCGTCTAACTTTGTCGGCAAACGCCGCCAGCAGAGCAGCGATTCACGAGACGAGATATGCCCCAAGACAGCGGTCCGGCTATCGAGGACGAGCCGAACAGTCAGCGCGTTTCCGCGCTGGCACCCTTTCAGCATGGTATCTTCCGCGCCGTGTGGAGTGCCAGCCTGGTCTCCAATCTCGGCGGCCTGATCCAGGGCGTTGGCGCTGCCTGGATGATGACGCAGATCGCCACCTCTCCATATCAGGTGGCGTTGGTGCAGGCCTCGACGACATTGCCGATCATGCTGTTCGCGCTAATCGCCGGCGCGATCGCCGACAGTTACAACCGTCGCAAAGTGATGCTGATCGCGCAGAGTTTCATGCTCGTGGTGTCGCTGCTGTTGATGGTTTTCACCCAACTCGACCTGCTCACGCCGTGGCTGCTGCTGGCCTTTACCTTCCTGATCGACTGCGGCACCGCGCTCAACAGCCCGTCCTGGCAGGCTTCCGTCGGCGATATGGTTCCGCGCAACAAGGTGCCAGCTGCGGTGGCGCTGAACTCGATGGGTTTCAACCTGACACGCAGCGTCGGGCCGGCGCTCGGCGGCATCATCGTCGCGACGCTCGGTGCCGCAGCCGCCTTCGCCGCCAACGCTTTCAGCTATGTCGGACTGATCATCGTCATGGCGCGCTGGAAGCCGAACCTGCCGATGTCCAACTTGCCACGCGAATCGCTCGGCGCAGCGATGGGTGCCGGCCTGCGCTACGTCGCCATGTCGCCCAATATCGGCAAGGTACTCGTGCGCGGTTTCATCTTTGGGTTCAGCGCGGGTGCCGTGCTGGCCCTGCTGCCGCTGGTGACACGTGACCTCATCAAAGGTGGCGCGCTGACCTACGGTGTCATGCTGGGCGCTTTCGGCATCGGTGCCGTCATCGGCGCGCTGACCAGCGCGCGGCTGAGACAAGTCCTCCCCAGCGAAACCATGGTACGCTCGGCGTTCCTTGGCTTTGCGCTTTGCGCGACTGTCGCAGGCGTCAGCCCCCATGCCTGGCAGGTGGCGCTTGGCCTCCTTGTCGGCGGCGCCTGCTGGGTCACGGCACTTTCGCATTTCAACATCACCGTGCAGATGTCCACCCCGCGCTGGGTGGTTGGACGGGTGCTTTCCATTTACCAGATGGCGACCTTCGGCGGCATCGCCCTGGGCAGTTGGATCTGGGGCGTGACCGCCGATAGCCACGGTGCCAGTATTGCCCTGCTGGCTGCGGCGGCGACGATGTTGGTCGGCGCAGCAATCGGCTTCATACTCCCGCTGCCGCAGCACATCGCCCCCAATCTCGATCCGCTCGACCGCTGGCGCGAGCCCATGCTGGCGCTCGACCTCAGACCTCGCTCGGGGCCGATCGAGATCACGATCGAATATGTCATCAAGGAAGAGGACGTACCGGAGTTCCTGAAGGTGATGACTGATCGGGCGCGCGTACGCCGACGCGACGGCGCACGCAACTGGGTGCTTGCCCGCGACCTCGAACATCCCGAAATCTGGATGGAAAGTTATCACACGCCCACCTGGCTGGATTACATCCGCCACAACACCCGCGCGACGCATGCCGATGCGGAAATCACCGAGCGCATCCGAGCGCTGCATTCCGGCATCGAGCGACCCAGGGTACGGCGAATGATCGAGCGCCCGACCAATCCGGTCGGCTACTACGGCACTGTGAAGCCGCATGAAGAACACTGAACCGGTCAGTCGTGACCGGAGGTCCGTCAGCCTTCGCCGGAAAGATCGCGCCGCGCCTTGTCGAGTTCTTCGGCATAGCGTCGCAGGAGATGTCCTTCGGTGAGCAGGCCGACGACCCTGCGGCTCTCGAAGTCTTCCACCACCGCCAGTTCCTCGGCGCCGGCGCGGTGGAAAGTCTCTGCCGCCGATTGCACATTCATCGATGGCACCAACACGGAATCGCCGAAGCGCGTGAGGGTCAGAACCGTGCTTGCGGGATCGGGCTGGTCGCCATAGGCGTCCGACACGATGATCATGCCAATATAGCGCTGCTCGCCATCCACCGCGATGACACGCTGTGCCGATCCGAGCGGAACCTGCTGGCGGAACTCGGTGATGGTCGTCATGGCTGCGATGGTGCGGACATCCTTGCGCATCATCAAGCCGACCGTGAGGCTGCGCATCCAGCCGACATCCTGTGCCGAACGAATGGTTTCACCGCGCAGGTGGAAGCGCCAGGTCGAGAACGAATAACCGAAGGTCTCGCGCACCAGGATTGAGGTGATGATCGCGGCAGCGAGCACCACGCCCGTCAGTGTCAGGTCGCCCGTCGACTCCAGCGCCAGGAAAGCCATGGTCAGTGGCCCACCGATGATGCCGACCGCCATCGAACTCATGCCGACGACGGCCGCAACGGCCGGGTCGATTCCTGCCGCGGGCGCGATTGCCAGCATAAGCGCCGCAAAGATCTTGCCCAGCAGCGCGCCAAGCAGCAGTGAAGCGAAGAACAGGCCGCCGCGGAAACCAGAGCCGAGCGAAATCACGGAAGCTGCGATCTTGAGCAGGAACACGGTGACGATGACGGTGAGACCGTAGTTCATCGCGAATTCCCGGTGCAGCGCACCGTGCCCGCTCGACAGCACCTGCGGCGTGACCAGCCCGAGCAGCCCGACAGCGCAACCGCCCAGAAACGGCCTGAGCGAAGAATCGATCGACAGTCGCGTCAGACCGCGTTCGACGGCGGCGACCATATACATGATTGCGACCGAAATGCCGCCCGCGATCAATCCGAGCACCAGGAACGGCAGGTACTGGCTGGCGGTCAGCTGCGGCACCGCACCGAGTTCCAGCGGAAACGGCGCCCCGCCCAGCCAGCCCGTCACCAGCGTGGCACAGATCGCCGCTGTCATGACCGGGGCGACATTGGCGATGGAATAGATACCGATGATCAACTCGAAGCCATAGAAGGCTCCGGTCAAAGGCGCATCAAACGCGGCGGCGATAGCACCGGCGGCACCAGCTCCGACGAGGATGCGGACATCGTTGCGCTTCATGCGGAAGAACCGCGCCAGACGCGAACCGAAGCCGCCACCGACCTGCGTGTATCCTGCCTCGAGACCGACCGAAGCGCCAAAGCCGGAAGACAGCATCGTCTGGCCGGCGATGATGAAGGTGTCGGTCAGCGACATGCGCCCGCCATAAAGCGCATTCGCCTCGATCGGATCGATCGGCGTGCGGAATTTGCGCTTGCGCAGCCAGATGATGGAGAGGCCGAGCAACAACCCGCCGACAGCCGGCATTGCCGCCTGCAGCGGATGGCTGAGCGAAAACATCGACGACAGTCGGCCGCCTTCCGGCACATCGAACAGCAGCCAATGCATGCCTTGGACGAAGGCGCTCATCGCGGTCACCGCCACGCCTGAAAACGCACCGACCACTGCCGCGATCAGAACGATGATGATGCCGCGCGCCTCCAGCATGGGAACCGAGCGGACCAGAAGGGCGCGCAGGCGACGGGCTTGAACAGGCAGGGAATGGGTTGAAGACAACGGACGGCTCGCGAATGTCTTTATGGGCAAGGCCCTTGATCGCCTGATACGCCCCACACTGTGGCATGGCAACCGCGCAAGGCGACGCATCCAGTCTGCCAGTGCCGCGATTCTCAAAATTGCATCCTTCGAGGCTCGCGCAAGCTTGGCCGGTTACGGTGCATGGCCCGGACTGCCGTTTCAGGACCGGCGAGCACTGTATGCGAGGTAGACATGGCCATCAGCGAAAGCATTTCCGCGGAGACAATGCCGCGCAACAGTCGCGATGTCTTCTTCGCCCTGGGCATCGTTGTTATCCTGGCTGTGCTGTTTCTGCCGATCCCGGCCTTCCTGATCGACGTCGGCCTCGCCTTCTCGATCGCGCTTTCAGTGCTGATCCTCATGGTCGCATTGTGGATTCCGCGGCCGCTCGACTTTTCGTCATTTCCAACTGTTCTGCTGATTGCCACCATGCTGCGCCTGTCGCTGAACATCGCGACGACACGTATGATCCTGTCGCATGGCAATGAGGGAACCCACGCCGCCGGCTATGTGATTTCCGGTTTTTCGAAGCTGGTCATGTCGAGTGATTTCGTCATCGGTCTGATCGTGTTCCTGATCCTGATCGTGGTGAACTTCATCGTCATCACCAAGGGTGCCACCCGTATCGCGGAAGTCGGCGCCCGCTTCACGCTGGACGCGATCCCCGGCAAGCAGATGTCCATCGACGCCGACCTGTCTGCCGGCATGATCGACGAAAAGACCGCGCAGTTGCGTCGCCGCGAACTGGAGGAGGAATCCTCCTTCTTCGGCTCCATGGACGGTGCTTCGAAATTCGTCCGCGGTGACGCCATCGCCGGCCTGATCATCACGGCCATCAACATCGTAGGCGGCATCGCCATCGGCTATCTGCGCCACAACATGGGCCTGGGTGAAGCCGCCGATGTCTTCATCAAGCTTTCGGTCGGCGACGGCCTCGTCACCCAGATCCCAGCCCTCATCGTCTCTCTCGCCGCCGGCCTGCTCGTCTCCAAGGGCGGCACGCGCGGCTCCGCCGACAAGGCGGTGTTCGGCCAGCTCGGGGCGCATCCGCGCGCGCTCTATGTCGCGGCCGCCCTGCTCGGCTTGCTTGCCGTCATGCCGGGCTTGCCGATGTTCCCGTTCGTGACCCTCGGTGCGGCCATGGCCGGCATGGGTTACATCATTCCGCTGCGCCAGAACCGCCGTCTGGCCGAGCAGGAAGAGGCGCGCAACCGTGAAGCCGCGGTCAAGGTCGAGGAAGAAAAGAACTCGGTGAAATCGTCGCTGGCGACCGCGGAAATCGAACTGCTGATCGGCAAGCAACTCTCGACCAAGCTGCTCACCTCGCATCAGGAACTTGCCTTCCGCATGGGCAAGATGCGCAAGAAGTTCGCGACGCAATACGGCTTCGTCGTGCCCGAGGTGAAACTCACCGACGATTTCGGCATCCCGCCGAAAAGCTACCAGATCAAGATTCACGGCACCGTCGTGGCTGAACACCAGATGCGGGTTGGCGAACTCATGGTACTGCTTGGTAATCGCGATCTGCCGGACATCCCGGGCGAGGAGGTGCGCGAGCCGGCATTCGGCATGCGCGCCTATTCAGTGATGGAAGCTTTCGCCGAAGACCTGAAGCGCGAACAGTACACCTTCGCCGACAACATGTCGGTGTTGCTCACCCATCTCTCCGAGGTGGTCCGCAACAACCTGCCGCAGTTGTTGTCCTACAAGGATATGAAGACGCTGCTGGACAGCCAGGATCCGGAATACCGCAAGCTGGCCGACGAAATCTGCTCCTCGCATATTTCCTATCCGGGCCTGCAGGCAGTGCTCAAGCTGCTGCTTGCCGAGCGTGTCTCGATCCGCAACCTGCACCTCATCATTGAGGCGATCGCCGAGATCGCCCCGCATGTGCGGCGCACGGAGCAGATCGTCGAGCATGTGCGCATCCGCATGGCGCAGCAGATTTGCGGCGACCTCTCCGAAGGGGGCGTGCTCAAGGTGCTGCGACTCGGCAATCGCTGGGACCTCGCCTTCCATCAGAGCCTCAAACGCGATGCCAAGGGCGAGATCCGCGAATTCGATATCGACCCGCGCCAGCTGGAAGAATTCGGCCAGGAAGCATCGAAGGCAGTCCGCCAGCACATGGAGGCCGGCGAACGCTTCGTGCTGGTCACCGCACCGGATGCCCGCCCCTATGTGCGCATGATCATCGAACGGCTATTCACCACCTTGCCGGTGCTCAGCCATGTCGAGATCGCCAAGGGTGTCGAGATCAGGGTGCTCGGGACCATTTCCTGACCATGGATCTGACAACGGTCACGCAAGGCTTCGTGCTGGCGGCGTTCCTCGCCTTTTGCCGTGTCGGCGCCTGCTTCATGTTGATGCCGGGCCTGTCCTCGATCCGCCTGCCGCTGCAAATCCGTCTGTTCACGGCTGTCGCCGCCACAGTCGGGCTGCTCGCCTTCATGTGGGACAAGATCTATCCCTATGTCGACACCAGACCCGCCATCTTCGTGCCGATGATCGTTTCGGAGCTGTTGGTGGGCGGTCTGATCGGTGCCCTGACCCGGCTCTATATGGAAGCACTGCGTTTTATCGGCGCCGGGATTGCCATGCTGATCGGTTATGGCGGCGCTGGGGGACCGGCGATCGAAGAGCCCGAACCACAGGCGGCAATCGCCGCGCTGATCTCATTTTCGGCATTGATGTTGCTCTTTGCACTCAATTTCCATCACGAGGTCATCCGCGCGCTGATTTCATCCTACAATGTGGCGCCGGTGAATGTCTTCTTCAGCGCACAGGCGTCGCTTGTCGATGTCACCGACACGCTGTCGGAATCGTTCCTGCTGGTGCTCAGGCTGGGCAGCCCCTTCGTTGCCTATGCCATCCTGATCAATCTGGCGATCGGCTTCGTCAACAAACTGACACCGCAGATCCCAATCTACTTCATCTCGCTTCCGTTCGTCATCGCAGGCGGCTTGATCCTGTTCTATTTCGCCATTCCGACGCTGCTGTCGCTGTTCGGCGACGGCTTCATCGAAACCACGCTGGCGAGGTGAGCGATGACAAACCGCAAGGATCGCCTGAAGAAGCTCGTCGAGGTGCAGGAGCAGTTGAAGGCGCTGCACGAGATGCGCCGGGCCGGCTACCTGGCCAAGGCCGTTGCCGCCGAGCAGGAAGCAGCGGAAATCGCCGCGCGTTTCGATGCGCCGGATTCCTTGTCCACGCTGTTTCCGGAAATCTACCAGCAACGGATCTCGGCTGCCCGCGCCGAGCGTGACCGCAATCTCGACAATGCGCGCCGCGAAGCAGGCAGTCTCGCCACCGCAACGGCACGAACCAACATGGTCGAGCGTGCCTATCGTGACGCGCGCCGCGACGACGAACGCCAGCGCTCCGATCGCGAACGGCTCGACCTGATCGAACAGAAACGCGGCACAGAAAAATGAAGATGCCGAAATGAAGATGACACCGAGACGACGACCGGCACTGCCCCCGCAAGCCTGCGGCAAGCTTGTTCGGCCATCATCACTCAACGCACAATAGAAAGAAGGTACAGCTTTTTGGCGATCTCCCCTCCCAGCGACATCGTCCTGGACGTGGCCCGTGCTGCCGAGCCGATGGACGTCGAAGCCGCTCGCGCCGCGCTCACCAAGCGCGCCGGGGGTGCCTCCGTTGCCTTCGCGGTCGATGCCGATATGGGATCGCGTCCGGCGGGACCGCCGGCAGGAACGGATCGCGGTCAGGAATTCAAGCGCTTTGAAGCCATGGTGCTGCAGACCTTCATCCAGAACATGCTGCCGAAGGATACGGAAAGCGTCTACGGCAAAGGCTTGGCGGGGGACATGTGGAAGTCGCAGCTTGCCGAGCATATGGCCGACGTGATGGCCGAGCGCGGCGGCATCGGCATTGCCCGCTCGATGCTGGCCGACCGCTATCGCGACGGCGAACGCACTGTGCCTGTCGGCCCCGTCACGGGCGGACCGGAGAAAGCGACAATCGACGAGCAGAACCGACTGTCGGATTCGCTTGTGCAGGAAATTCAGCGCCGAATGGTACGCTCGCTCGACGGCGATGCGGCGCCGATTGAAACGAAGACGAGGGTTTAGGAAAGACCATGGATCAGTTGGAGCACAATTCGGGCCTCGTGGCACATTCCGACCTCACCATCTCGCGGGTGGGCAGCCTGACCGCCATCATCAATCGCATCGAAGAAGCGGTCGAGACAGAGACGGCTGCCATCCGCACCGACATGAATTTCGATCTCAGGGCTTCGAACGCGCGCAAAAGCCGTTGCCTCTATGAACTCAACCGCGCCATCAAGAACATCACCGCCGAAGATCTCGTCGACGAGCACAAGGAAGGCCTCCTGCGTCTGCGCGGCAAGCTGGAGCGCAACGAGGCCGCACTGCTCGCCCATCTCAGTGCCGTCAGCGAAGTGGCGAACCTGATGAAGAACGCAATCCAGCACGCAGAAGCCGACGGAACCTATTCCGCGGGCGAATTCGGCTGGGCCAAGTCGTAGCAGGGCCATGATCAAGTTCATTGTCGCAGCGCTCTGGATCGTCGCCGCTACCGTCGGCGCAACGTTCTATGCCTTTCAGGCAGCAGGCGCGCGCGGCGATGATCCCACGCCGAAGCCGTTGCTCGGCGGACTTGATTATGTCTCGACCGAGATTATCTCGGTGCCGATCATCCGCGGCTCCGCAGTGCAAGGTTATTTCCTGACCAAGCTGGTCTACACGGTAGAGCCAAAGGAAATGGCCAAGCTGTCGGTGCCCGCGATGGCGCTGATCACCGACCAGGTCTATTCCTATCTCTACGCCAATCCGCAGATCGATTTCTCCAAGCAGGATACGGTCGACCTCGACAAGTTCCGCAACTCGATCCGCGAGAGCGTCAATGCCCGCGTCGGCATCGAGCTCATTCACGATGTGCTGGTCAACCAGGTCAACTATCTCAGCAAGGACGACATCCGCGACAATGCCATCAAGCGGCGCGGCAATGGGCTTATGGAACCGATCATGAAGCCGCTGCAACCCAAGGCGGAAGCACCTGCCGAGCCGGCGGCCCATTGAAGCCGGCAATCCTGCCGTTCCCCAGCACGCGGGCTGACGGGCAGCTGTTCATAGACTGGCTTCGCCGTCCAGACATGAAGCTGCCGTTGCAAGAAACCGGATCACGGCGGGTCGGGTCGGCTCTCCGGCCGTTGCGATCGACGTGTATAATTTCACGTCGAGATCCTCGATCGGCCTGAAGACCAGCTGGGGATGGGTGCCGGCAAGCGAGGCAGGCACGAACGCCACGCCGAGCCCCGAGGCGGCCTGGTCGAGCATGGAATGCCAGCGGAACATTTCTTCACGCAGCCTGGGTTGGAAGCCGGCTTTCCCGCAAGCCGCCAATATCGAGTTGTACATGATCGGACCGAGCTCTTCGGCGCAGACGATCAGGCGCTCTGACATCAGATCCGCCAGTTTGAGAACGGCCTGGCCGGCCAAGGCATGGTCGGCGCGTAACGCTGCCACGATCCACTCCTCGCCCGCCGGCCGCATCACCAGTTGCGGCACGTTCAGGGGTGGATGAAGAAAGGCCACATCGATCGAGCCGGCCGTCAGGGCATCAGCCTGCTCGATGGTTGGCAGGTTCAGCAGGGTGACGTCCACCCCTGGATACAGTTCCGTGTAGCGGCGGATGATGGCCGTCATGTTTCCCGCCTCGGGCAGCTCGCAATAACCGATCGCGAGAGCACCGGCGTCACCGCGTGCCGCGTCCTGAGCCATCTGAACGGCCCGGCTGACGTGGTTCAAAGCGACGCTCAGTTCTCGCGCCAGTATCATCCCGGCTTCGGTGAGAATGACCTTGTGCGGCGAGCGGCGCAGCAGCGTACAGCCAATCTGCTCCTCGAGTTTCTTGATCTGATAGGTGAGGGCCGGCTGCGTCACATGCAGGCGCGCCGCTGCCTTGCTGTAGTGCAATTCCTCGACCAGGACACAAAAGCTTTGGGCATATTTGAGCATGATCGAAGATAAAATTTTTCAATCACCAAGCGCAACAAAATAAATTTCCCATTCAACAAAAGGCAACCTAGTCTCCACCAAAAGGGGAACATCGAAGGCAGCACTGTTCACCTCCCGATCTCACGGGAGGATCAGTGCACATGACCGCCAGTCAGGTGGAACGGGAGAGATTTGTGCGTGGAAGAAGCTGCATCCAACCTTCGCTAAGCATTGCACTGGTGGCGCTCGGGCTTTTCCCGGGTCTTTCACATGCTGCTGAAAATCGAGCCGATTTGATGCAGGCGCATCGCGGGGGAACGGTCCGCGTCGTCGCCAAGTCGGCCGGCGGGACGATCGATCCGCAGATCAACTATGCGCCGCTCTACTGGAGCTATTATGGCGGGGTTTACGATGGACTCGTCACCTTCCGCAAAGCCGGCGGAACTGACAGTCTCACCATCGTTGCTGATCTTGCCGAGGCGATGCCGAGCGTTGAAAATGCCGGCAAGACCTACGTCTTCAAATTGCGCAAGGGCATCAAGTTCTCGAACGGCAAGGACCTGACAACCGACGACGTCGTGGCCTCGTTCCAGCGCATCTTCAAGGTATCGAGCCCGACCTCCGGGACCTGGTACAAGGATATCGTCGGCGCCGATGCCTGCCTTGCCAAACCTGCCGACTGCACGCTCGACGGCGGCGTTGTCGCCGACAAGTCGAAATGGACCATCACCATCAATCTCACTGCCCCCGACGGCGAATTCCTGGACAAGCTGTCGATGCCGCATGCCTCGATCCTGCCGGCTGAAACCGTCGGCAAGGATGTCGGCATCGATCCGATACCCGGCACAGGCCCCTATGCGTTCGAAAGCTATGATCCCAACAAGGCTCTCATCTGGGCACGAAACCCGCATTTCAAGGAATGGAGTGTCGAGGCACAGCCAGATGGCTATGCCGATCGCTTCGAGCTTCGTTTCGGATTGACAGCCGATGCCCAGGTCAACGCGATCATCAATGACCAGGCCGATGTCATGTTCGATCAGCCTCCGGCCTCTCGCCTTGCCGAATTGGGAACCAGGTTCCCAACCCAGGTCCACCTCGATCCGCAGCTCGCCTTCTGGTACCTGCCGCTCAACGTCAACCTGGCTCCTTTCGACAATCTCAAGGCGCGCCAGGCACTAGCCCACGCCATCGATCTCAAGGCGGTGGTCAACTTCTTCGGCGGCCGCAATCTCGCAACGCCCACCTGCCAGATCCTGCCGCCAGGGATGCAGGGCTACAAGCCGTTCTGTCTCCACACAAAGGATCCCGGCAGCAAGTGGACTGCGCCGGATCTGGAGAAGGCGAAGCAGTTGGTTGATGAGTCTGGAACCAAGGGACAGACCGTCACCATCCTCACCGAGGACGGTGAGATCTCCCGCAATATCGGCTCATATCTGCAAAGCGTCCTCAACCAGATCGGCTACAACGCAAACATAAAATCGATATCCGGCAACATACACTACGGCTACATCCAGAACACCAGCAACAAAGTTCAGATATCCGTCACGCAATGGTACGCAGACTACCCGGCCGCCAGCGATTTCCTGAACGTTTTGCTCGGATGCGGCTCGTTTCGAGAGGGCTCTGATTCCTCTCCCAACATCTCCGGCTTCTGTGACAAGGATCTCCAGGCCCAGATGGACAAGGCGCTGGCTCTTGGCATCACGGATCAGGCAGGTGAGCTGTGGGCAGCAATCGACCAGGGCATGATGAAGCAGGTCCCGCTCATTCCCCTGTTCAATCCCAAACAGGTTACGCTCGTCTCCAAACGCATGGGCAATTTCCAGTTTTCCAAGGCGACCAACACCTGGGCCTATACACTGGGATGGGTGCGTTAGATGGCGACGGAGCCTGCCTTCGGGTCGGCTGTGCCGACCCTGTCCGACGATTCGCGGGCTCGCGGTCCGTGGACACAGGCACTGCATCGGTTTTCGCGTGACGGATCGGCCCTGGCCGCAGCACTTGTTCTGGTCGTCGTTGTCGTGGCCTCGCTGCTTGCACCGATCTATGCCGGGCGGATTGCCGGCGTGGACCCGTTCAGCTCCAACCTCGAAGGTGAAATCACGCTCGCTGGCGAGAATATCCCGGTCCTGGCGCCATCGACCGAAGGACTTGGGATCGGTGTCATTCCAATTGGCCCGACATGGCAGCTCAATACCTACTTCCTGGGAGCCGACGAGCAGGGGCGGGACGTGTTGGCTCGGCTGTTGTACGGCGGGCGAGCCACCCTGTTCATCGGCAGCGCTTCGACGGCGATCACCCTGGTTCTCGCGGCATTCGTTGGTATCTGTGCTGGTTTCTTCGGTGGCTGGATCGACCGGGTTCTGTCCCGTGTTCTGGATATACTCTGGGCTTTCCCGATCTACCTGCTGGCCATCTCACTCTCGATCGTCCTGCTCAATTCCCGCATCGAACTCGGCCCTCTCGTCATCGATTCCAGCAGCCTCATCATCCCGATCATCATCATCGGCGTCATCTATGTGCCTTACGTGGCTCGCCCGATCAGGGGTCAGGTTCTCGCCTTGAGAAAAAGCGATTTTGTCACGGCCGCCATTGGCCTCGGCGTGCCGCCTCACCGGATCCTGGCTCGCGATATTCTGCCGAATGTCATCACCACGCTGATCGTGTTCGTTCCGCTGATGATGGCGCTGAACATCGCCACGGAAACAGCCCTCTCATTCCTGTCCCTCGGCGTGCAATCACCAGGCGCGAGCTGGGGCACGATCATTCGGGACGGGCAGAGCCTGCTCTACAGCCGGCCCTGGGTATCGACCGCACCGGGACTTGTCATCATCGTCACCATCGTGGCGCTCAACATCCTCGGCGATGGCGTTCGCGACGCCTTCGATCCGCGCGCCAAGCTGAGGCCGTAAGACGATGATGTTGGCGGCCCTTGTCCAACGCCTCGCGCAGATGCTGTTCGTGATGTTCGGCATCAGCGTCCTGGTTTTCCTGATCTTTTTCGCGACGCCGGGTTCGGATCCTGCCGCGCGCATCGCGGGCAAGAATGCCGCTCCGGAAACACTGGTCGCAGTGCGACATGACTTCGGCCTCGATCAGCCTTTGCCCGTGCAATACGCCGTGATGATGAAGAAGCTTTTCGTGACCCACGATCTCGTTTCTTTCGTCAACCGCGGACTGAAGGTCGTTCCCGCGATCATCGAAGCCGCCCCGGTAACCCTCTCACTCGTTTTCGGCGCCGCGGTATTCTGGCTCATCGGCGGGCTCGCGGTCGGCATCCTCGCCGCCGCGTGGCGTGATGGCTTTGTCGATCGGATCTTGATGATCCTTTCCCTGACGGGGGTTGCCATTCCCGTTTTCTGGCTCGGCGAGATGACCAACCTCCTGTCGCAGAACCGGTTGCATGACACGCTGCTTTTCTCGTGGGTTCCGGCGCTCGGATACGTATCCTTGCACGCCGACCCGACCGGCTGGTTCAAGGCCCTGCTGCTGCCCTGGCTCACATTGTCGCTGGGCTTCATCGGTATTTATGGACGCGTGCTGCGTGCCAACATCGTCGAGACCTACCAGGAAGATTTCATCCGCACGGCGCGCGCCAAGGGCATATCGGAAACACGCGTCCTGTTGCGTCACGCCTTGCGCATGTCGCTCGTCCCTTTCGTGACCATGTTCGGGCTCGATTTCGGCGCCCTCGTCGGCGGTGGAGCCCTGGTGACCGAAGTGATCTTCGGTCTCAATGGCGTCGGCAAGCTGACCTATGACTCCCTGCAGAGCCTCGATCTGCCGGTGATCATGGCAAGCGTCATGTACGCTTCCTTCTTCGTGGTGCTGGCCAATGCAATCGTCGACATGACTTACGCAGTGCTCGACCCTCGCACGAGGAGCCACTGAGATGCCGACACCGCTTCTCGACGTGCAGGGGCTCTCCATTTCTTTTGCCGGTCGCAATGGTCCAATCAAGGTGATCGAGGACCTGTGTTTCCAGGTCAACGAACAGGAAACGCTCTGCATCGTCGGCGAATCCGGCTCGGGCAAGACCGTCGCTCTTCTGAGCATGCTCGGGCTGCTCGATCCTCTCTCGTCAAGGGTTGAGGGTTCCGCCTCGTTCAAGGGAGCCAACATCCTTGGCGCTTCCCAAGAAACGCTCCGTCAGATCCGCGGGCGCGAAATCGCGCTGATTTCCCAGGACCCGATGACGGCCATGATCCCTGTCCGAACCGTCGGCTGGCAGATCGTGGAGCAGATCCAAGCCCACAACGGACTTTCGCGCCGAGCTGCCTGGAACAGGGCAATCGAATTGCTCGGGGAAGTCGGCATCGCGAACCCACGCATGATCGCCGGGCAATTCCCGCATCAGCTCTCAGGCGGCATGCGCCAGCGCGCGATGATTGCCATGGCCTTGTCATGCAATCCGTCGCTGCTCATCGCCGACGAGCCCACGACCGCACTCGACGTGACGGTTCAGGCCCAGGTTCTCGACCTGTTGCGGCGCCTGAGGCGAGACTTCGGGTCCTCGATCGTGCTGATAACCCACGACATGGGTGTCGTCGCCGAAATGGCCGACCGTGTCCTTGTCATGTATGCCGGCCGCATCGTCGAACATGGCTCATGCGACGCGATCTTTGCGGACGCATGGCATCCGTACACCTGGGGACTTCTCGATTCGATCCCGCCGCTGGATGGCCCTCGGCCAGATCGTCTGGTCTCCATACCTGGGTCGCCACCTCAACCTGACAAACGGCCGCCCGGATGCGTTTTTGCGCCACGCTGCCACGCGCGTATCGCGGCGTGCGCCGAGCCACCACCGCGACAGTTGGCCGATGGCCGCGATGCCCTGTGCGTCATTGACTACGCCAACAGACACGCCGGACGGTCCCATCCCGTGCATACGATGGACCAATCCGCATGACGGCGATTCAGGCACCCTCGGCCTTTCAGGACACAAGGCCTCTGCTCCGCGTCGACGGCCTCTCCAAGACCTTCATGGTGGGCAGGACCTTCATCCCTGGCAGCGGCCAGGCAGTGCGAGCCGTCGATGCCGTCTCCTTCGATGTCTTCCCCGGCGAAACGCTCGGCCTGGTCGGCGAATCCGGCTGCGGCAAATCCACCCTCGGCCGCAGCCTGATGCGTCTCCACGACGTCAGCGCCGGCCGCATCGAATTGGATGGGATCGACATTGCGAGGCTCTCACCCCGGCAGTTGCGACCCTACCGCCGGCATATGCAGATGATCTTCCAGGATCCGGCTGCCTCGCTCAATCCGCGCCGCCGGGTCGGGGATCTACTTGCCGAACCATTGCGTGTCCACAGGATTGCCGATCGCGCCGGGATCGCCCGCCGATTGCGGGAACTGATGGATATCGTCAGCCTCCCGGCTTCCTTTCTCGACCGCTATCCGCATGAGTTCTCTGGCGGTCAGCGCCAGCGCATCGGCATTGCCCGTGCCCTGGCCCTGGAACCCAAACTGATCGTCGCCGACGAACCGGTCTCGGCCCTCGACGTGTCGGTGCAGGCGCAGATCGTAAACCTGCTCTCCGACCTGCGCAGGCAGCTGCAACTTACGACCCTGTTCATTGCGCACGATCTCAGCGTGGTGCGCCAGGTGTCGGAGCGCACGGCGGTGATGTATCTCGGCTCGATCGTGGAGATCGGTCAGACCGACCTTTTGTTTCGAAGACCAGCACACCCTTATACCCAGGCATTGCTGTCCGCGATCCCCGTCCCGCGTTTGGCCGCCAACAGGAAACGCGAGCGCATCCTGCTGAAGGGCGAGATCCCGAGCCCCGCCAATCCACCGTCGGGCTGCCGCTTTCACCCGCGCTGCCCCGTATCACACGAACGCTGCAGGACGGAGCGCCCCGCCCTGACCCAGCTTGCCGACGGCCGCAAGGTCGCTTGCCATTTCCCTTTCTCGCTGCAGACGACCTGAAACCGACACTTTGTGAACTCCAGACCCGAGGAGATACTCTTGGCCAAGCTCGCAGAACATGCCTGTCACACGCTTACGCCTACGACGAAGGCAAATTGCTCGACACCTCACCGTTTCAGACTTTCGGACACGAAGGCTGGCATTGCGTCGCTGTTTCTGGGTACTGCCTTGGCTATGTGCGTTCAGCTTCCGACAGCCTCTGCGGAAAATGCTCTTGGTAACTCCGCCCCCGTGAGCGCCCTGCTGACCCACGCCAAGACCAATGACATTCCTCCTCGGCTACAGTGGGAGGCCAATTATGGTTATTGCGGGGAGGTGTCACTGATCAGCGCCGGCCTCTACTACGGCCAATACGTATCTCAGTATGATGCTCGCGCGATCGCCAGCAAGAATGCCAACCAGTCTACGGAAGGCAGCCAACTTCTGCTTGGCGTGAACGACTCCTACGCCGCAGCGCAGATGCATCTGACCGCGATAGCCTGGAAAAACACCTCCACGTCGAACACCAACAACTTCCTTGCGTGGGTTAAGGAGAATGTCGCATCGGGCTATCCGGTTGTCATCGGCGTCTACTACAATCAGCGCTCGTTCGACGTATCCAACGACCCGAATGCAGGTGACAATGAGTACGACCATATCGTCCCTGTCACCGGCGTTTCATCGAAACATCCGCTCACCAAGCCGGCGGCCTACTACGCCGACGATGAACTCACGTTCAGCGACAACGGGCTTTATACTCCCAACGGCAAGCCGACCTATGTTTACAAATATCCGTTCGGATCCTTCCAGGCGACCCGCAGGGAAGCGAATTCGAAGACCCATCCCGACTATTCACTGGCCCGCGGCGGCAGCAACTATGGCATTGCGATAACCGGGATCATCGATCGCGATGGTCAGACGCTGCCGGTACGTCTGTCGACGAATGTGAATTATGAAAAACCGATCATGCGCGAAGGCTCCAATACCCGGCCGGCTTCGCAGGATCTGACGCTGACGATCACGGTCTCGGGACTCCAGCCCGGCGTGTCCTACAATTTGTACCGCTACAGCAGCTTCCAGTCGGTACCGAATTCGGCATTCAACGCCGCAGCGTCGAAAGCGTCCAAGAAATGGAAAATCAACATCAAGTCTGGATCGTCGGCTACCATGACGGAAAGGATCAAGTCGGACGAGATAGCCGTCTATCGTGCCGTTCCGGAGACCGCGCCGTGACGTAGCGCCGAGACCCACCAGCCTTTTCGTTTGATGAATTGCCAGAAGCCTGCTCGCCATAGGCAGCAGCGCTCGTGCAGGAGCCGAAGAATGTCCGTGAAGCCCGAATTGCATGCCGACACCATTGTTTACAACGGCACGATCTGGTGCGGTTATGAAGAGGGCACGGTTGAAGCGCTGGCCATCTGGCAAGGCAAGGTGCTTGCGATCGGCACGACGGATCAGATCTTGTCGCTAAGAGGTGACAGGACACGCATGATCGACCTTGCGGGGCGCTTTGCCACCCCCGGCCTGAACGATGCCCACCTTCATCTGCTTCTGGTCGGCATGACGCTCAGCTGGATCGATGCCTCGCCCCAGGCCGCGCCCACATTGGAGGGTCTGCTGGAGATCATACGGGACAAGGCAGCATCAACTCCCCCGGGAACATGGATCAAGGCGCGAGGTTACGACCAGACCAAGCTCAATATCGGCAGGCATCCACACAGGTCGGAACTCGACGCCGCTGCTCCGGACAACCCGGTCCTGCTCGAGCGCGCCTGCGGTCACGTCGCGATCTTCAACTCCCAGGCTTTCGAACTGGCGGGGGTTGATGAAAATACGCCGGTGCCGGAGGGCGGCCTCATCGAGCAGAAGAACGGCGTACTGACCGGCATGGTTGCCGAGAATGCCCAGCAGATCGTTCTGAAAACCATGCCTAAACCGACGACGGAAGAAATGGTGGATGCCATCGAGGCAGCGGGGCATCTGCTGCTTTCCTATGGCATCACCAGCGTCATGGACGCCGCAGTTGGACAGGTTGCAGGATTCGATGAAATCCGCGCCTACAATCTCGCCAGGCTGCAAAAACGGCTGCCGGTACGCAGCTGGCTCGTGCTGCTTCAGGACCGCCAGTCCATGGTGCAACAGTGCTTTGAAGCCGGGCTGTTGTCGGGTGTCGGCGATGACATGCTGACGATCGGCGCGGTCAAGATCTTCCTCGACGGCTCGGCCGGCGGTCGGACGGCATGGATGAGCGAGCCTTACCTCGGCGACGACCACACCAGAGGCGTACAGATTTTGCCCGATGCGGAACTGGAGGCGTTGGTGCTGGACGCCCATCAAAAGGGCTATCAGCTGGCCTGCCACGCCATCGGTGATGCCGCCATCGGGCAACTCATCACCGCTTATGAAAAGGCGCTTGCCGCCTACCCTGATCCAGACCGGCGGCATCGCATAGAACATTGCGGCTTTTCCACGCCCGAACAGCACGAGCGGATGCAAAAGGCCGGCATCTACCCCTGCCCGCAGCAGGTGTTCATCTATGACTTCGGCGACGCCTACATATCCGTCCTTGGTGAGGAACGAGCGCTGTCGAGCTATCCGCTCAAGACCTGGAAGAACCTCGGTTTCAAACCGGCCACGGGCAGTGACTCCCCCGTCTCACATCCGAACCCATATCCGAACATCTATTCGATGCTGACGCGCGAGACCGGCAAGGGAACCGTGATGGACGCGCGCGAGCGCGTGACCATCGAAGAAGCCCTTCAGGTCTACACCGAATACGGCGCCTTTTCGCAAAAGCTCGAGAACGTCAAAGGCAAGCTCATACCGGGCCAGGTCGCGGATATCGCGGTCTTCTCGCGCAACATGCTGACGGCTCAGCCCGCGGATATTCTCCATGATACACATTGTATGCTGACCATCCGCGGCGGCGAAGTGGTTTTCGAGCGTCATTGAACCTGTGCCCGGCATTGGCACAGGCTCACGCCCTTACGCCCCGACTTGCGAGACGATCCAGCGATAGAGTTCATTGGCGACGGGATGATCGAGTTTGCTGTTCGGCATGACGAAATGGTACCCGTTCTCTGTCGGCAGCGGCAGGTCGACCACCACCTGTAGCCTCGCCGCAGCCAGCTCTTGTTCGATCAGATAGAGCGGCAGCAGCGCCACGCCGAGCCCGGCATGCGCGGCCTGTATCACCATGGTGAACTGGTCGAAACGATGCCCCTGGAAGGCCGCCTGCGTTTCCACGCCGGCCTGATGGAACCAGTCGACCCACGCTTTTGGTCTTGTCGCGAGATGCAGCAGTGGCAGATGGGTGAGGTCGTCGGGCGTGCGCGGCGGCTCAGCCTCAACCAGTGCCGGGCTTGCCACCGGCACGATCACTTCCTGGCAGATGTAGCGGCACGTGGCATTGGCCCAGATCGGCTGGCCATAATGGATCGCCGCATCGAAACCCTGATCCTCGAGATCGAACGGAGCCGAGCGCGAGGCGATGTCGAGCGCTACGCCCTGATGCGCCCGCAGGAAGTCCGGCAGTCGCGGGACCAGCCAGCGCGAGCCAAAGGTCGGCAAGGTGGCAAGGCGCAGCAGCGCAGCCTTGGAGCCGGCCATGGCACGCAACATGGCCGCTTCGCCCTGCTCCAGCAGCTTACGCGCGTCGGGCAGGAATTTCCGGCCCGCTTCCGACAGCACCACACGCTGCCGCACCCGCTCGAAAAGCGTGATGCCGAGCTGGGCTTCCAACTCACGAATCTGGCGGCTGACCGTGCTCTGGGTGAGGTTCAGCTCCCGCCCTGCCTGGGTGACGCTGCCATGGCGCGCGGCGCTCTCGAAGGCCTGCAGCCTGCCGAGGTCTGGGATCAGGCTACGGGATAAGGTCATGCAATTTTCGCATCAAGTCAGATTGATTCAGGGTAATTCAGTCGCCCTGCCTCGCGATATATCATCAAACACGCATCAAGTCGCCATTTCATCCAGCCTTCCGTCCTTGCAACGATTGGGAAGTCCCATGCCAGTCTCGCGCTTCATGTCCAGCGACGCCATCCGTTCCACTTTCTCCGCCGCCATGTCTGCCATGTACCGGGATGAAGTGCCTGCCTATGGCACGCTGATGGAGCTGGTCGCCGACATCAACGCGGCGACCCTCGAGCAGCAGCCCGGATTGAGGGCCAGCCTCGAGGCCACCGAGACTCTGGACCGGATCTCGGAGGAGCGTCACGGCGCCATCCGCCTCGGCACCGAAGCCGAGCTTGCCATGATGCGGCGCGTGTTTGCCGTCATGGGCATGTTTCCGGTCGGCTACTACGACCTGAGCGAAGCCGGCGTCCCGGTCCACTCCACAGCCTTCCGCCCGGTCGGCGAAGCAGCGCTCAAGATTAATCCGTTCCGGGTGTTCACCTCGCTGCTTCGGCTCGACCTGATCACCGACCCGAAATTGCGCGAAGCCGCCCGGGAAATCCTCGGGCGCCGCCGCATCTTCTCGGAAGGTGCAGTCATGCTGGTGGAAAAGGCCGAACGCGATGGCGGCCTTTCGCCGGAAGACGGCGAGCGCTTCGTGGCCGAGGTGCTTGGCACCTTCCGTTGGCACGAACAGGCGAGCGTCGACCATGCGCTCTACGAGCGCCTGCATGCTGCCCATCGCCTGATCGCCGACGTCGTCTCCTTCAAGGGACCGCACATCAACCACCTCACTCCGCGCACGCTCGACATCGATGCCGTGCAGGATCAGATGCCGCGACGCGGCATCGTGCCCAAGGCCGTGGTCGAAGGGCCGCCCAGCCGCGCCTGCCCGATCCTGCTGCGGCAGACTTCGTTCAAGGCGATCGAGGAACGTGTCCTGTTCCCCGACGCGAGCGGTGCGCTCGCAGGAGGATCACACACAGCCCGTTTCGGGGAAATCGAACAGCGCGGCGTGGCCCTGACCCCGAAAGGTCGCGGCCTCTATGACCGGCTGCTCAACGAAGCGCGCGCCAAGGTGCGCCCAGCCGCCGACGGCTCGAACGCGCAAGACTATGTTACCGCGCTGCAGGAAAGCTTCACCGCTTTCCCGGATAACTGGAGCGCGATCCGCAAGGCGGGGCTTGGCTACTTCCTCTATTCCATCTTACCGGGAGCCGATCTCTCCGGTCACGCCGGTACCGGCATAGAGAGCCTGATCGAGGCTGGCCTGGTGCGTTTCGACCCGATCGTCTACGAGGACTTCCTGCCGGTATCGGCTGCGGGCATCTTCCAGTCCAATCTGGGTGACGAAGCTGTGCAGGATTTCGCGGCCAGCCCGAACCAGAAGTTGTTCGAGACCGCCCTGGGCGCAACCGTGCTCAACGAGTTCGAACACTATGCCGGCATCGAGCGCGCCTCGTCCGAACAATGCCTGGCCGCGGCCCGAACCCTGTCGGCAGCCGCCTGATGGTGCTTGGCGCCGATCACCTCGACCGGCTCGCCGCCATTCTCGGCCCGCAGGGACTGCTCACCTTGCCGAGCGACATGGTGTCCTACGAAAACGCTGCCCGCTATGCAGGGGGGCGTGCCGCCTTCGTCGCGCGCCCGGCCTCGACCGAGACCGTGTCGCAGGTGGTTGGCTATTGTGTCCGTCACGACATCACGCTGGTGCCGCAGTCCGGCAACACCGGTCTGGTCGGCGGCTCCACCCCGGACGACAGCGGCAAGCAGGGCGTGCTCAGCCTGGAGCGTCTGCGCTCGACCTTCGAGCTCGATATCGACAACCGCAGCCTGCGCGTCGATGCGGGTTTCCGTCTCTCGGAACTCAACGCGCGGCTCGAACCGCACGGCCTGTTCTTTCCCATCGATCTCGGGGCCGATCCCATGGCAGGCGGCATGGTCGCCGCCAATACCGGCGGTGCACGTTTTCTGCGTTTCGGCGATGTACGCCGCAACACGCTGGCATTGAAGCTGGTGCTGGCCGACGAAGACGGCACCGTCCTGCATTGCGGTAAGGGTCTGCGCAAGGACAACACCGGCCCCGACTGGAAACAGCTTTTCATCGGCACAGGCGGCGCCTTCGGCATCGTCACCGAATGCACCTTCAACCTGGAGCGCCTGCCCAGACAAACGGCCACAGCCTATCTCGTGCCGGCCACGACCATGGCCGCCCTCACTTTGCTCAACGAACTGGAAGCGCGTGCCGGCACCTTGCTCAGCGCCTTCGAAGGCATGTCGGGAGCGGTGATCGGTCATGCCCTCGCCCACGTACCGTCATTGCGCAATCCGTTTCCCGGCGGTGCGACGCCCGGCTATGTCATCCTCGTCGAGCTGTCGCGTTCCTGGGCTCCGCGTGCCGGCGAACAGACGCTGGACGCCATGCTGGAAGAGATCCTGGCGGAAATATGGGAGCTACCCGGCGGCCCGCTGGTCGACGCCTTCATCGGTGCGCCCGCTGAAATGTGGGCCTTGCGGCATACTCTGTCGGAGGGCGCGAAGGCCGCAGGCTATGTCGTCGGGCTCGACCTCTCCTTCCGACGCGGCGAAGTCATGCGCTTTCGCGAGCACATGACAAGGCTGCTGGCGAAGGAATTCCCGCAAGTCGAAATCTGCGACTTCGGCCATATCGGCGATGGCGGCGTGCATTTCAATCTTGTGCTGCCGCGCGACCGCAATGGCGCTGCGGACATGACTTCCGCGGCGCGCTTGCGCAGCTTCGTGACTGAGATCGCGGTCGAAGAGCATGGCGGCAGTTTCAGCGCCGAACACGGGCTCGGCCGCAGCAACCAGCATTTCTACGACCGCTACACACCCGAAAAACTGAAACGGATGGCTGCACAACTGCGGCAGGCGACGTCACCGGGCGTCACCGGCGTGGTGCGGCTTTGAACAACGGGCGACGCCCTGCAAAATGGAAAGGTGAATGTCATGACACTATCGACAGAAACTGCGGATCTGCTTGGGAAGCTTGGAGTTTCGCGGGATGTGCTTTCGAGCGGTGATCTGGTCGTGCGCAGCCCTGTGACGGGTGAGCAGCTGGCGGCGCTGAAGACGGTTTCGGCAGCCGATGCCGGCAAGACGATCGATGCCGCCCATGAGGCCTTCAAGGCCTGGCGCCTGGTGCCGGGTCCCAAGCGTGGCGAACTGGTGCGCCTGCTGGGTGAAGAACTGCGCGCCCACAAGACCGAGCTCGGCCGCCTGGTCTCGATCGAGGTTGGCAAGATCCCGTCGGAAGGATTGGGCGAAGTCCAGGAAATGATCGACATCTGCGACTTCGCCGTCGGTCTCTCCCGGCAGCTGTACGGCCTGACCATCGCCACCGAACGCCCTGGCCATCGCATGATGGAAACCTGGCATCCGCTCGGCGTCGTCGGTGTCATCTCGGCCTTCAACTTCCCCGTTGCGGTATGGTCGTGGAATGCTGCCCTTGCACTGGTCTGCGGCGATGCCGTGGTGTGGAAGCCATCGGAGAAGACACCGCTGACGGCACTCGCCTGCGAGGCGATCTTCGCCCGTGCGGTCAAGCGTTTCGGCGCCGATGCCCCTGCCAATCTGGCGCCGGTGCTGATTGGCGAGCGTGAGATCGGCGAAGTGCTGGTCGACCATGCCAAGGTGCCGCTGGTCTCGGCCACCGGCTCGACCCGCATGGGCCGTGAGGTCGGTCCGCGCCTGGCCAAACGTTTTGCCCGTGCCGTGCTGGAGCTTGGCGGCAACAATGCCGGCATCGTCTGCCCGAGTGCCGATCTCGACATGGCACTGCGTGCCATTGCCTTCGGAGCCATGGGCACTGCCGGCCAGCGCTGCACCACGCTGCGCCGCCTGTTCGTGCATGACAGCGTCTATGACCAGCTCGTGCCGCGCCTGAAGAAGGCCTATGAAAGCGTCTCGGTCGGCAATCCGCTGGAAACCGCCTCGCTGGTCGGCCCGCTCATCGACAAGGCAGCCTTCGACGCCATGCAGAAGGCCCTAAAGCATGCCGGCGAGCATGGCGGCACGGTCACCGGCGGCGCTCGCGTCGAGAACGGGCATGGCGATGCCTATTATGTGCGTCCGGCGCTGGTCGAGATGCCGAAGCAGGCTGGTCCTGTGCTGGAGGAGACCTTCGCGCCGATCCTCTATGTGATGAAGTATTCCGACTTCGACACGGTGCTCGACCTGCACAATGCGGTGGGTGCCGGGCTGTCGTCGTCGATCTTCACGCGCGACCTGCAGGAATCGGAACGGTTCCTGAGTGCCGACGGCTCGGACTGCGGCATTGCCAACGTCAACATCGGTACCTCGGGTGCCGAGATCGGCGGTGCGTTCGGTGGCGAGAAGGAGACCGGCGGTGGTCGTGAGAGCGGTTCGGATGCATGGAAGGCCTATATGCGTCGTGCCACCAACACCGTGAACTATTCCAAGGCGCTGCCGCTCGCCCAGGGCGTCTCCTTCGACATCGACTGAACGCTGCACATTTCCAAACCTTGACGAACGGCGGGCCGCGGTCCGCCGTTTTGCTTTGTGCTGCGGAAGCCATCAGCTCAGCATCATACTCAGACAATAAAAACGTTTTTATTTTTCTTGAAATCGTTTTTATTGCTTGATAGCGTTCGAGAAAGCGAGAGGAGAAAGCGGCGATCATGGCCAAAGCCAAGTCTGCACCCGGCAGCAGCTTGCCGACGATCAAGACGCTGGCCGCCCATACCGGCTATTCGATCGGCACCATCTCGAAGGCCTTGCGCGGCTCGCCGGTCGTCACCGACGTCACTCGCGAGGAGATCCTCGCCGCCGCCCGTGAACTCGGCTACCAGGCCAACGCGCGCGGCATGGCGCTGCGTACGGGCAAGACCTATCAGGCTGCGGTGCTGATGCCGATCACCTCGGCCGCTGGTTACGAATGGGACGGCGTCGAATACACGCAGATCCTCAGCGGCATCTCGCAGGCGCTGGACGGCAGCGACTACCAGCTTTCCGTCTATGGCTACCGAAATTTCGACGATGCCTGTGTCGTCGCGCGCCGCATCGCTGAGCAGCGGCTCGCTGACGGCATGATCTTTTCCGGCGTGCGGGCAAACGACCCGCGTATCGCCATGCTGGTCGAGGCTGGCTTCCCTTTCGTAGCGCTTGGCCGCTGCCGGCAGTCGCTCGCCTATGCCCATGTCGACGTCGACAACGAATGGGCCGCCTATGCGGCAACCGCCAGGCTGATCGCCGGCGGTCATCGCCGCATCGCGCTCATCAATGCCGAGCCGCGCCTGTCCTATGCATTGGACAGGATCGACGGCTTCAGCCGGGCATTCAAGGAGGCCGGACATCAACCCTCACTCGATCTGGTGAATGGCGGCGACCTCACCGCCCGCTTCGGCCGCGACACGACATTGAGCCTTTTCAGGCAGTCGTCGCCGCCGACGGCTTTGGTGTGCGTGAACGAAGCCACCACCCTGGGCGTGCTTTCGGCGTTGGGCAGCCTCGGCCTTCGTGTCGGCGAACATGTCGACGTGATCGCCTATGACGACATCAACGTCAGCGCCTATTTCAGTCCGCCGATCACCACCCTCTACCAGCCGATCGAAGTGCTCGGCCGCCGGCTCGGCGAATTCCTGCTGCTGCGCATGGTGGATGAAGGCGCGGCAAAACTTGCCGAGGTCTTCCGGCCCGAACTGATTGGCCGGCAGCCCGACAATCTGAGCGGCCGCATCGGCCGCACCTGATCCGATCAATCAAGCTCAAAAAACGGGAGGAAAGAGCATGAAGAAAATTCTGACTGGACTTGTGATGGCGCTGCTGATGTCCGGCGCGGCACATGCGGCCGATCTCGGCGGCAAATTGCTGAAGGTGGGGTCGGACACCACCTCCCCGCCAATGGAGAGTGTAGATACTGCGACCGGCCAGATCGTCGGCTTCGATGTCGACGTCGTCAACGCCATCTGCGCCAAGATCAACTGCAAGGCGGAGTTCGTCACCACCGGCTGGGACGGCATCTTCGCTGCACTCGACCAGGGCAATTTCGATCTCGTCGCCTCCGGCGTCTCCATCACCGACGAGCGAAAGAAGGCGATGGACTTCTCCGAGCCCTACATCGTCAACAGCCAGGCCATCCTGATGCGCGTCGAGGATGAAGGACTAACCGCCGAAGACTTCAAGACAAAGGGCAAGAAGCTCTCCGCCCAGGCCAATACGACCGACGCCCAAGTGGCCGAAAGCGTCGCGGGCAAGGACAACGTCACGGCCTATGACAGCTTCGCAGCCTCCCTCATTGCGCTCAAGAACAAGGATGTCGACGGCGTCGTCATCAACGGCGCCAACGCTGCTGCCTACGAGAAGGAGTTTGCCGGCGAGCTGGTGGTACCCATCCGCAACCTGCAATCCGATCCGCTCGGCCTCGTCTTTCGCAAGGGCGACGAGAACATCGCCGCGTTCAATGAAGGCATCGCAGCGATCAAGGCGGATGGCACGCTCGACACGCTGATAGCCAAGTACTGGGGCACCAAGTAGCAGCTTCGCTGTCACGGGCTCCGGCGTGACGCCGCGCCGGAGCTTTTTTCCGAAGGAGGGCGGATAGATGCGCTACCTCATGCGCCTGCGACCCAGCAATCTGATCATCGCAGCCGCCCTGCCGTTCATCGTCTACCTGTTCGCGAGTTCGCCGGACTACCAGCGTTCGTTGCGTGCCATCGTCGGCGTCGAGCATGGCTCCTCGGCCTTCATTCCAGGCTTCCTGCTGCTGGTCGTGGCTTTCGCGGCGGGTGTTGGAAGCGTCCTGTTTTCGCGCACATCGGCACCAAGACCACATCTTGCCAGGGCGTGCGCCATGGTGAACCTGCTGGCAGCCATCGCTGTCGCCAGCGTCGGTATCGTCCGTCCTTATGTGGCCTCTGTCGTTGCCAACGCGGTCGATCCCTTCACCTCGAAACTGGTGGTGCAGGGCGTGACCCCACGCCGGCTCACCGATGCCGCCGACGCGATGGTGCAGGGTTATGCGTCAGGGCTTTTCTGGGCCTATCTGGCAATCACTGTCGCCGCGCTTGCGCTTTTCTTTTTCGGCGGCCAAGTACCACGCGCAACGAAAGCTGGTCGGACAATCCTGCTTGCGGTCAACGGCATCGGCCTTGTCGTTGTCCTTTTCCTGGCGCCGATGGCCTTCGCTGCCGGTGTTGCCACGACCATTCGCGCCGCGGTCGCCGCCTACATCCTGGCAGCGCTGCTCGGCTTGGTCTGGGTCGGGCTGCTCAAGCTCGACTACAGCCGGCGCGCAAATCTCATCTTCGTTGCGCTGACCGCGTTGTTCGCCTGCGCAGCGGCATGGTTCCTGCTGCAGCCGAGCCAGGACTATGTGCTGGTTGGCAAGCTCGACGGCAAGGTCGGCATTGTCTCCGGCACACCGTCGGGCGCGATCGGCGCCGTTCGCTACGGCCAGTTTCCCGGCGCGCCGGGCGAGGAAGTACCGCTCCGCACCTTCAAGGGTCCGATAGAAGCCGTCGCCGCACTCGAAAAGAAGGCTGATGTCAGCGCAGCACTTCTGCCGGTAGCTGCAGCACCAGCCGACCTGCCTGTGCTTTGGCGTACCGCTGCGCTGAAGGATTCCGACAGGGCCTCCGGTATCACCCTTGCGGTGCTCGCCATCGTCACCGGCCTGCTCACCTTTGGCGGCCACATCCATCGCCGCCACCCGCTTTCGATCGGCTCGGAATTCATCGTCGACACGATCCGCGGCATCCCCATGCTGGTGATCGTGCTCTATGTCGGCCTGCCGCTGGCCGGCGCGCTGAAGGATGCCACTCAGGGCGTGTTCGACCCGCCCAATCTCGCGCGCGGCATCGCGGCCATGGCGCTGGCCTACTCCGCCTACCTGGCCGAGATCTTCCGCTCCGGCATCAACGCCATCCCTCGCGGCCAGATCGAGGCGGCGCGCAGCCTCGGCCTCAACAGCTGGCAGACGGCGCGTCTCGTCATCCTGCCTCAGGCCTTCCGCATCATCATCCCGCCGCTTGGCAATGAACTGATCGCCATTCTCAAGGACACCTCGCTGCTGTCGATCCTGTCCATCCGCGACATCACCCAGCGCATGCGGGAATTTCAGTCGGCGAGCTTCCTGCCGTTCGCGCCCTACAATTCCGCCGCCATCTTCTACATCCTGCTGACGCTGGCGGCGGCCAGCCTGGTCAGCACAGTCGAGAGAAAATATGACATCAAGCATCGATAAAAGGCGCATCCTGGACGCACGCGCGGCCTCGCTTGTTCTGCCGCAGGGTTTCGTCTTCGGCGCCGCCACGGCCGCTTACCAGATCGAAGGTGCGCCGACGGCCGACGGCAAGGGCGAGAGCATCTGGGACCGCTTCTGCAAGGTGCCCGGCGTCATCATTGACGGCTCCAGCGGCGACATTGCCTGCGATAGCTACCATCGCTGGAAAGACGATATCGCCGTTCTGAAGGCGCTCGGGCTTGGCGCCTACCGTTTCTCCTTCGCCTGGGCACGACTGCTGCCCGAGGGACGCGGCACCGTCAACGCCAAGGGGGTAGCCTTCTACGACCGGCTGATCGATGATCTCCTGGCAGCCGGCATCGAACCTTATGCGACACTCTACCACTGGGACCTGCCGCAGGCATTGCAGGACCAGGGCGGCTGGTACAACCGCGCCACCGCCGACGCACTGGCCGATTATGCGGGACTGGCAGCCCGCAGCTTTGGCGACCGCGTCAAGAAATGGACGACGCTCAACGAGCCATGGACCTTCTGCTGGTCAGGCCATGCCTCGGGTGAGGATGCGCCGGGTCTGCGCGACGGCACCAAAGGTGGCGTGACGGCGAGCCATCACGCACTGCTCGGTCACGGCAAGGCCGTACCGATCATCCGCGCCGAGGTGCCGGACGCCTCCGTCGGTATCGTCTTCGACCTCAATGTGGCGGAGCCCGCCAGTGCCGATCCGCGCGATATCGCCGCCGCGCGACGCTTCGACGGCGCCCAGAACCGCTGGTTCCTCGATGCGGTTTTCAAGGGTAGCTACCCTCAGGACATGCTCGAGCTCTATGGCGATCTGCTTCCGGCGATCCATGCCGACGACAACGCCATCATCGCAGCACCTGTCGACTATCTCGGCGTCAACATCTACCGCCGCTCGGTCATTGCCGAAGGCACGGAGCTGGCGCCGCTGAATTATCGGCGCGTCCAGCCGGAAGGCCTCTACTCCGCCGTAGGCTACGAGATCTGGCCACGCTGCATGTACGATGTGCTGCGTTATGTGAACGACATCTATGCCCCGAAGGAGATCTACATTTCCGAGAACGGCGTCGCCACGCGACCGGAGATCGTCGGACCCGACGGCCATGTCTGGGACGAGTTGCGCGCCGCCTATTATGTCGAGCATCTGGAACAGGTCGCCAAGGCGGCAGACGAAGGCGTACCTGTGCGCGGTTATTTCGCCTGGACGCTGATGGATAATTTCGAATGGGCCTACGGCTACACAACGCCGTTCGGCATCACTCACGTCGACTACGAGACGCAGAAACGGACGGTGAAATATTCCGGCGAAATCTATGCGGCGATCGCGCGTCAGCAGGCGGCTGTCAGGCCGCGGAGCGCTGCAATTGGTGGCTAGGACCGTCCTTGTCACCGGTGCCGGACGCGGACTTGGCCGCGAACTGGCGTGGCAGTATGCGACAGGCGGCTGGCAGGTCATCGCCTGCGGCCGCAGCCGTCCGGTGCACGGCACTGAGACCGGCATCGAGTTCCAGCCGCTCGAGGTTGCCGATCCGGCGTCGATCTCAGCGCTGGCGGCTCGGCTCACCGGCCGACCGCTCGACGTGCTTGTCAACAATGCTGGCGTGCGCAGCCCACTCTCCGGCCTGGATCGCCTGCAGCCGGAGGAATTCCTCGATGTGCTGCGCATCAACACGCTTGGCCCGCTCCTGTTGACACGGGCATTGCGGGCGAACCTGCGCCTTGGCAGCAGCCCAGTCGTCGCCAATATCGGCTCGCGCGCGGGCTCGATGGCGGAAGGCCTGCTCGACGACGATGACGACGACTATGCCTATCGCTGCTCCAAGGCAGCACTCAACATGGCAACCGTACAGCTTGCGCGAGATTTGCAGCCGGACGGTATCACCCTGCTGTCGCTGCATCCCGGATGGGTGAAGACCGACATGGGCGGCGCGGAAGCCGTCCTGCCGGTGGAGGAAAGCGCAAAAGCATTGCGATCGATCATCGCCGCAGCAAAACCAGAATACAGCGGGGCCTTCCTGGCATTCGACGGTAGGTCCGTGAGCTGGTAGCGCCCGCAGGACCTGCTGGCGGTGTCGGTCGGCTCGATTCAGCCCGCTGAAACGCTCACGTTACCGATATTCGTGGTCGAAATGGACACCCGGTCCCTGCCTTGTGCCTTTGCCTCGTACAATGCGGTATCGGCCAACATAAGAAGCTCGCGAAAATTCCTGGCATTGGTTGGGCATGTTGCGATGCCGATGCTGACCGTCACCGACCTGCTCAGCTTGGGATGAACCGTATTGGCGACTGCCACCCTCATGCGCTCGGCAAGCATGAATGCGCCCGCCGCCGCCTCCGGGCAGAGCAGTGCGAACTCCTCGCCGCCATACCGAAAGAGTTCGTCACCCTCCCGCTTGGCGTTCAGAAGAGCGTCCGCCACGGCCTGAAGAACCCCGTCGCCCTCGGCATGTCCATGGTTGTCATTGACGGCTTTGAAATGATCGATGTCGATCATCATCAAGCTCAATGGAAGCGCTGACTTCAGAGCTTCCGCCAGCATTGCCGGGCCCTTTTCATCGAGCTGGCCACGATCCTGGAGGCCTGTCAGAGGGTCCTTGCCAATCCGCCCGACGAGCTTCTCGTAACGGTGTCGATAGGTGAGCCTGTCGAAAACATCTGTGGCGCGTCTCACGCCGACCGGAAGTGGGCTTTTCTCTACAAACTGCAGGTAAAGCGCCAGCATCGCGCTGAAGAAAAGCGCCGAGCCGATCTTGGCGATCCAGCCACCGTAGAAGGCGGACAAGGGAGCCCCGGTTACGAGATACAGCCCCAGATAGAAAAACAGCTGGTCGAAGCTCAGGACGATCGCCAGGCTGATGAACATGCGGCCCAGAATGGTGTTCGTGACGATTGTTCCGAGCCGCTCGAAGAGCAACACCATGCCGATCAGGTCTATGAAAAGCAGAGCGGTCCCCCAGACCATCAGGAAACCGATCTGGTTGATGAAATGCATCTCCGGCTGGCGCCAGGCAAGTTGCGCCGGATCGCTGTAGTAGTTCAGTGGCAGGGCCAGAACCACCATCAGCAAATTGCCGATAAGCAAGCCGTAGGTGGGCTGCCGCATGCTCTCGGCATCTTCCTTGATGTAGAGCAGCAGGAAGAAGGCGAGCTTGCCGGCAAACATCACGGTCGAGCCGGGCGAGATCAGCCCGAACGGCAGCTGGATGAAATAAACAGCCGCGAGATAAGTCTCCAGGAAGTGCATCGCTCCGAGCGTGCAGAAAAAGACGCCCATGCCGAGGCTTGTCCTGACGCGGAAGACAAATGCCATCGCCGCAAAATAGACAGAGGCCTGCGTCAGCAGAACCAGGAAACCGGACATGTTGCGATTACCCCCAAGCGCATGAAGCCCCGATGCTCGATGACGCTTCCGGCCGCGCCTTGCGGCCTGGTGCGCCGTTGCATTGAGACATGCCGCTGCCGGCTGGCCATCTAGGATATTCCGCAAGAAGCCGCAACACCCACAGCCAGCCCGCGCGGCAATGTGATCGACGGTGCTCGAGCAATTCCAGGAAAAATGCGCAGCGGTTTTCCGGGCCGGAATTGCATAAAAGACAGTCAGAGCGTTTCCGCATTTCCGTGAAAAACGGAAATGCTCTGGGAGTGGACAGCTGGTATGACTACATGGATATCCGGTTGATCGAGCCCATGACCGACGGAGCTTCATGAACAATCGTGAACATAAGGGACAGCTGACGCTGACATTGCTGTCAGTCGCGATGTTGTTCCTGGCTGCGATCTTCGCATTTGGCCAGCTTCCATTTTCGTCTTCGTCGGGTTCGCCCCAGACGAAGACCATGGAAATGGCCCTGGCGCGTCATACCATTCCAAAACGCGCACTCGTCGCAATGGCAAAAGCCAATCGTCCGCTGCATTTGCATGACAGCGTGGACGATTCGGCAGGGATCCTGCCGGTTGTGTCCACATTGACCCCGCCCTCGACAGCCGGCGCAAGCACGACGGATCCCGGACATTGCGCGCCTGTCGGGTTGGTTCGCACCTACAACGCCTGCGCCCCTCCGACAGTCTGATCCTTGCCAACCCGGCAATTGCGGGCCCGCGCGACATGCATCCCGTGGGAGCATTTCGCTTCGCAGGATCTCTGCTTTGTCACGGATTCCTACGATCCAGGCCGGGCGATGGCAATCCAGACGAACCGTTCACCCGTTTTGCTGGCCGCATCCCCGGCAACAATTCATGTCCTGCCTTCGCCCTGAAGATTCTTTCACGCCGCGAGGGATTAAATGTCGGACAGGCACCGTATACCTCGCATGAAGACCAGACGGTCATCCTTTGACGTATTCGCTCAGCTCGGTTCGCTGCGTCGCTATGCGCGGTCCCTGACGCGCAACGACGCGGACGCGGAGGACCTCGTCCACGACGCGCTGGTGCGTGCATATGAGCGCCGCTCGGGTTTCCGCTCCGGCGGCAATCTGCGCGGCTGGCTGCTTTCGATCCTCCACAACACCTTCATCGACCGCATGCGCTCGGCGCGCGCCGAGCAGCGGCGGATGGATGCCGCGGCACAGCTCGCCGACACCTCCATGGAAGCGCCACAGGAACATTCGGCGCGTCTCGCCCAGGTGCGGGAGAATTTCCTCGCACTGCCCGAGGAACAACGGGCCGCCATCCATCTCGTGGCGATCGAGGGCCTCCCCTATCAGGAAGCCGCCGACGCGCTCGGCATTCCGGTGGGCACGTTGATGTCGAGACTGGGACGCGCCCGCGCGGCGCTTCGCGACATGGAAGAAAACCTTTCGTCCCGACCCGGACATCTCAGGATTGTAGGAGGAACATCGTGACGGACCCGGTGACGGACACCGATATCCTCAGCTATGTCGACGATCAGCTCGACACGTCGCGTCGGATCGACGTCGAGGCCTACCTTGCCGCACGCCCCGAAGAGGCCGCCCGCGTGATGGCCGACCTGCGGCTTCACGATGAACTTCGCCTGGCCCTTTCGGTGCCATCACGTGCGGTACGGTCAGGAACGACGGAAGCTGCCCGGCAGCTCCAGCGCGGTCTTCTCCGGGGTCGGATTTTCGCCGTTCTCCAGCGCGCAGCAGCAGTCGCGATGTTCGTCGGCGCCGGCTGGATCGCACATGAAGCCATCGGACCGTTCGGGGTCAGTCAGTCGATCGCCTCGGTTCCGCCACCGGCCTATGTCGAGGAGGCCGTCCGCGCCCATGGCACCAGCCTGCTGCGCGCCTCGATGACGTCGCAGCCGAAGGTCAGCGACTATGATCCAGCCGAGATCCTGTCGGCGACCGCGATCACCATGCCTGCGCTGCCCAGGGACTGGAGCGTCCAGGATGTCCAGATCTATCCATCCCGCTTCGGTCCGAGCGTCGAACTGGCGGTCCATTCGGATTCGATCGGTGACGCGTCGCTGTTCGCGGTTCGGCCCGGAACTTTCGACGTCGTCAAACCCAAGCAGACAGATATCGGCGGCACCGCATCAAGCTATTTCCAGATCGGCGAAGTCGCCTACGCACTGGTTGGGCGCGGCAATCCGAGGGAACTCGGCGCCTCGGCCAAGAAGCTCGCCGACAGCCTTTATTGATCATCCACCCAAGGAGACCTGACATGAACTCGCCCAATTATCGTCAACAGGCCGGCTTCGGCCAGCCTAGTGCCGTCCTCTTCGATGAAGGCCTGCGCCAGCACATGCTGCGCGTCTACAACTACATGGCGCTCGGACTTGTCCTGACAGGCGTCGTTGCCTTCACCGTGAGCTCGGTCCCCGCACTCTATGTGCCGATCTTCTCCAGCCCGTTGAAATGGGTGGTGATGCTCGCGCCGCTGGCCTTCGTGCTGCTCTTCTCGTTCCGCATCCAGACCATGTCGGCCGCCGGCGCGCAGGCAATGTTCTGGGCCTTCTGCGCGGTCATGGGCCTGTCGCTTGCCTCGGTGTTCCTCGTCTTCACCGGCACCTCGATCGCCCGTACCTTCTTCATCGCCGCCACGATGTTCGGCGCAATGAGCCTCTACGGGTACACGACGAAGACCGACATGACGAAGTTCTCGTCCTTCCTGATCATGGGATTGATCGGCGTCGTCATCGCCAGCATCGTCAACATCTTCCTTGGTTCGTCGGCCCTGCAGTTCGCGATCTCGGTCATCGGCATCGTCGTCTTCCTCGGCCTGACCGCCTGGGACACGCAGAACATCAAGGAACAGTATGCCGAGAACTTCGACAGCGAGTCCCGCCAGAAAATGGCCGTCTGGGGTGCCTTCTCGCTGTACCTGAACTTCGTCAACATCTTCCAGCTGCTGCTGAATTTCACGGGCGAGCGCGAATAAGCGCGCTCGACAACCGGCACAATTGAGGAGACCAGCATGGACCGCAACGACAGCCAGGCGATCGATCAGCTCTTCGGCAAGCTTGCCCTCGTCGAGCAGCAGTCGCCGCCGCGCGACAACGAAGCCGAGGCCTTTATCCGCGAAAAGATCGCATCCCAGCCCGGCGCACCGTACTACATGGCGCAGACCATCGTCGTGCAGGAACAGGCCTTGAAGTCCGCGCAGGCTCACATCGAACAGCTTGAAGCCGAAGCTTCACGCGCGTCCAACGGTGGCCTTTTCGGTGGACTGTTCGGCGGCAGCCGGCAACCGCGTCGCATGTCCGTCCCACAGGTCGGAACCAATGCAGCCTATGCCCCTGGCGTGGAACAGCAGTCGCCCTACCACCAGGGCGGCGGTTTCGGCCAGCAACGCGCCGGCGGCGGCTTTCTTGCCGGAGCAGCACAAACCGCCATGGGTGTCGCCGGCGGCATGCTGCTCGCAAACGCCGTCGGCAGCATGTTCGGTGCGGGCGAAGCCCAGGCAGCCGAACAACCCGCGAAGGAGCCTGCCGCCGAGGATACAGGGTTCGATGGCGGTGGCATGGAAGACATGGAGTTCTAGTCGACATCCATGTGATGGCTGACGACCTCACAGTCGTCTCCCCGTAGGGCCAACTATCCAAGGCTCTTGCCAGCCTGCGCACCCAGTGCGCAGGCTTCTGCTTGCGGTCAGTTGCCGGAGGCGTCCTCACACCTCCGCTGTGGGCAATCACATGCCGTTTATTCCCAGAAATCACGTTGACGTAAACGTCAACTGAAGGTTATAGAACGGCATCGGCGCCGATGCCTCCTTGAAACGCGTTTCGCGCGAGGCTTGACCGCTGCAGTGCCCGGCAGAGCCGGATGGAAACGAACAAGCGCGACGCGCAGAAGACTGGGAGATAATCATGGGCGTTCAGGAAATCGCGGCAGGCCTCAAGTCCAAGGTCGAAAGCGCCGGCTTCGACAAGTCGGTGAAGTTCGACACCGGCGCCGACGGCGTCATCGTCATCGACGGCGCATCGATCTCGACCACGGACGCCCCGACCGACTGCACCATCAAGCTTTCGCTCGACAATCTGGAGTCGCTGCTCTCCGGCGATCTCAACCCGACCATGGCGTTCATGACCGGCAAGCTGAAGGTCGAGGGCGACATGTCGGTCGCCATGGCACTCAGCCAGTTGATCGGCTGACCCGAAGGCCATCGCTTCGATATCGACGACCGCCGGACCCAGCGTATCGACCTGAAAATCGAAATCGATCTCGGGGAAGCACGATACGCGAATGCAAAATGTTAGAGCGTCCTTGTGCGTCCAGTGACGCGCGCGCGCTCTAACAGCGGAGCGCGTTCCTAGGCAGCATCTGCTGGCGCTGATGGCAGTTGCGGCAACATTGGGCCCAAACCCGCCTGCCGCCGTCGAGAGCAGTTCCAGGAAGCTGCGCAACGGTTTTCCGTCCGGAATTGCACAAACGACAAAGTCAGAGCGTTTCCGTGGAAAAACGGGAACGCTCCAGCCCCGCCGCTTCAGGCTGCTGCGACCCGCATCGCCGCGCGCTCGCCTGCCTTTCGCCCTGAAGCCCTCAGCGTGCCGCGGGCACCATCCAGTGCACCCGGCGCCAGTTCCAGCGCCAGGAAGCGATCGCGCTCGTAGGGACCGGGCATCGCCAGCCGGCCGGTCTTTTCGGCCGAGAAGCCGAAACGCGCATAATAAGGAGCGTCACCGACAAGCAGGATCACCCGGTGGCCGAGGCGAGCCGCCTCGGTCACCGCATGATGCATCAGCGCCGAACCGATGCCGGCGCTCTTGACCGTCGGATCGACAGCGAGCGGACCGAGCAGCAACGCTGCTCCACCCTGGTCGCCCAGGCGGACATCCCACAGCCGCACGGTCCCGACGACAGTGCCGCCCTCGCTGCGCGCAACAAAGGCAAGCCCCTCGGAAGCGCGGCGTCCACGCCGCAGCTTTTCCGACGACTTGCGCTTGCGTCCCGCTCCCATGGCGCGGTCGAGCAACGCCTCACGAGCGGCGATGTCGGCGCCGGTTTCGGCGGTGATGATGATAGCAGGCAACGCTGCCGGCAGGGTTTTGGCAATGTCCATTTCCGCGATCCTTCACGAGCGGAGAACTGTTCCACAAGCGAACCCACCGCCGGCGCCCAAAGGCACCGGCGAGCAGGTGATCTGACGGGCTGTCCGCCCGTCAGATCACGTAGGATCGGAGCGGCTCGAAGCCGTTGAACGCAACCGCCGAATAGGTGGTTGTGTAGGCGCCGGTGCCCTCGATAAGCACTTCGTCACCGATGGTGAGCGAAAGCGGCAGCGGATACGGCGCCTTTTCGTACATGACGTCGGCCGAATCGCAGGTCGGGCCGGCGAGCACGCAGAGCGCCTTCTCATCCTCGTCACGCGCGGTCACGATCGGGTAACGGATCGCCTCGTCCATCGTCTCGGCGAGACCGCCGAACTTGCCGATGTCGAGGTAGACCCAGCGCACATTGTCGTTGTCGGCCTTCTTCGAGATCAGCACGACTTCCGACTTGATGACGCCGGCATTGCCCACCATGCCGCGACCCGGCTCGATGATGGTTTCCGGAATGTCGTTGCCGAAGTGCTTGCGCAGCGCACCGAAGATCGCCTGGCCATAAGCCTGCGCTGCCGGCACATCCTTCAGGTAACGGGTCGGGAAACCGCCGCCCATGTTGACCATCTTGAGCACGATGCCTTCCTCGGCAAGCGTCGAGAACACGCGCTTGGCATCGGCCAGGGCACGGTCCCACGCGGTCAGGTCGGTCTGCTGCGAGCCGACATGGAACGACACGCCGTAGGCATCGAGGCCAAGCTTGCGGGCATGACGCAGAACGTCGACGGCCATCGCCGGCACGCAACCGAACTTGCGCGACAGCGGCCATTCGGCGCCCTCACCATCGGTCAGCACACGGCAGAACACGCGGGCGCCTGGCGCGGCGCGCGAAACCTTCTCGACTTCTTCGACGCTGTCGACTGCATAGAGACGGATGCCCAGCGCATAGGCCTTGGCGATATCGCGCTCCTTCTTGATGGTGTTGCCGAAGGAGATGCGGTCGGCGGTTGCACCCGCGTCCAGCGCCATCTCGACCTCGGCAACCGACGCGGTGTCGAAGGACGAACCCATCGCAGCAAGCAGGCGCAGGATCTCCGGCGCCGGGTTTGCCTTCACTGCATAATAGATCTTGGAATCGGGCAGCGCCTTCTCGAAGGCGCGGAAATTGTCACGCACGACGTCGAGATCGACGACGAGGCAGGGGCCTTCCGGACGTCGGGTGGCGAGGAAATCGAGAACACGTTGCGTAGCCATAGGACTCTCCATCGCGCCTTGCGGCGCGTGCAAAGGTGCGGGACGCGGGCTTCAGCCTCGCGAACACGCGGTCAAACAAAGGCGGGACGAAAATCCGATAGCACCAGCCGGTGGAGACCCCGGAGCCATCGAAAGCCGTCTCGCGGCGATGGACCTAGCCTTGCCCGGCTATGATCCGCTTTGTCTGCCTTGGCTTGGATGGGAATTCCCAACCGCACTGCCGGCAATGAGGGTGTGCCTCTTCAGTAAACCCGGTCTATGGACAACCGGAAAACACCAGAAAGGCCCGCACCGTCGTTGCTTCAAGACGTCCTCGGATCGGCGGTTGGCCGCTGAACCGACCGGGCTCGTTACTTCCCGGGTACCGTCCCGATATCCTCGCCATTCGAGGGTCGGGGGACGCCCACAGGCACGTGCGACTTTGGGCAAGCGCGATATAGGCGCGCATGTTTTCACAATCAATTAAAATCGAACCTTGGCTTGAAAAAAATCCGTTGTCGAACGACTGTGGACGCACCGTATCCAGATATTGAACGATGCCCCAGCAGAACAACCGCTTCAACGCCTTCCTTGACCTCGGCCAAGCCCCTGTTTCCCATACACAATCTGGACCATTGGCAGGGCTGACGCTGGCGGTGAAGGATATTTTCGACGTTGCGGGTTATGTCACCGGCTGCGGCAACCCCGACAGGACGGAAACCGGCAAACCCGCGCCCTCGACGGCACCCACGGTGCAAAGGCTGGTCGACGCCGGTGCGCGATTCGTCGGCAAGACGCAGACCGACGAACTCGCCTTCTCGCTGATGGGACAGAACGCGCACTATCCGCACCCGGTGAATCCTGCTGCGCCTGGCCGTGTCACCGGCGGTTCTTCGTCCGGCTCGGCGGCCGCGGTTGCGGGAGGGCTCGCCGACATCGGCACTGGCTCCGATACCGGCGGCTCCATCCGTGCACCAGCCAGCTTCTGCGGCCTGGTTGGCCTGCGCGCCACGCATGGCGCGATCTCTCTGCAAGGCACCATGCCACTGGCACCCAGCTTCGACACTTTCGGCTGGTTCGCCAAGGATATCGATGTGTACGAGAAGGTAGCACAGGTGCTGCTTGAGGAAAGCGATGCGGTGCTGCCTTCGCGCACGTTCCGCCTGGCCGGTCTCGACGCCCTCCTGCTGGGCGAAGCAGAGGTGCATGCATACCAGCATATGATCAAGGCGATCGCGCCGATCCTCGGCAAACCACAGGATGCGCCTGCCCTCACCCACGATCTCGATGACCTCTACTGGTGTTTCCGCAGGCTGCAGGCACGCGAGGCCTGGGAATCGCACGGCACCTGGATATCCGAGAAGGATCGCCGCCTTGGCCCGGGTGTGAAGGAGCGTTTCGGCTTCGGCGCGACCATCGAGACGAAGGTCGCTAAGGCAGAGACCGCGCGTCGTGATGCCTTCCGAGCCGAGTTGGCTGATCGTCTCGACAAAAACGGCATACTCGTTTTGCCGACCGTCCCCGGCGCAGCACCGCTCGCAGCTTCGAGCTTCGAGGACACGCAGGCCTATCGCGAGCGAGCCCTGCATCTGCTCTGCCTCTCCGGTCTCTCCGGCTTTCCGCAACTGACCTTGCCGCTGGGCATGGTCGATGGCGCGCCTTTCGGCATCTCCTTGCTCGGCCCCGCCGGGAGCGATCTTGCCTTGATTGGGCTCGGACGACGCATTCTCGAAACGACTGGAAAGGCCTGACGCCATGGACACGCTCACCCGGATGCGCGCCTTTATCGACGTGGTCGAGGCGGAAGGCTTCTCGGCGGCCGGCCGCAAGATCGGCCGCTCCAAGGCGCTGCTGTCCAAATATGTGCGCGAGCTGGAAGACGAGCTCGGTGCGCTGCTGCTCAACCGCACCACGCGCCAGTTCTCGCTGACGGAAGCAGGCCACACCTACTATCGCCGCGCTTCCGAGATCGTGCGCGAGATCGACAGCCTGTCCGACGCGGTACGCGACAGCGCCGGCGACGTTCGCGGCAGGATCAAGCTGACCGCGCCGCGCACCATGGCCGACGCGGCCGTCGGTCAATCCATGATCGACTTTGCCAAGCAATATCCGGATGTCTCGCTGGAAGTGCATCTCGACGACCGTTTCGTCGATCTCGTCGAAGAAGGTTTCGATCTGGCCATCCGCATCACCCGGCTGGAAAACTCCTCGCTGATCGCGCGCAAGCTGGCCCCGTTCTCGCTCAAGCTGTGCGGTTCGCATGAACTGATCGCCAAATATGGCAAGCCGACCCGACCGCAGGATCTCGCGCATATGCCCTGTGTGGTCGACACCAATGGCCGCTGGGCTTCGAACTGGCCGTTTCGCGATGATGATGGCGATATCACCAGCATTCCAATCAGTGGTCCGATGATGGTCAACAGCCCGATCACGACGCGCATGGCTGCTCTGGACGGGCTTGGTTTTGCGCTGTTGCCCGATTTTATCGCCGCGCCCGAAATCAAGAGCGGCCGGCTGGTGTCCTTGCTGGAAGACCGCATCGACTTCAACGGCGGCATCTTCGCCGTCTACCCGCACCGCCGCTATCTGCCCGCCAAGGTGCGCGTCTTCGTCGACTTCATGGTGCAATGGTTCAAGACGCACGAAACGTCATAACATTTTCTTGAGCTAGGTCCCATTTTCGCCCGGTTTCTGGTAACCCTCAGGCCGCACTGACACTGGGGAATCGTCGCCGGCCATGCACGTTCGGGCATCAACAGCCACCATGGCCGTTACCTTCGGTCTGCTTTTCGCCGGAACGATGCCGGCCCTTGTCCATCCGCACGTCTTTGCCGAAGCCCGCCTCGACGTCGTGCTTTCTGCGGACCATCAGTCGATCGCCGCGCTTCGCCATCTGTGGCGCTTCGACGAACTTTTTTCCTCCACCGTGCTGATGGAATTCGACAAGAATTCCGACCTCAAGCTGGACGACGCCGAACTGAAGGAAGTGGCGAACACCATCAAGGCATCGCTTTCCGAGTACAATTATTTCCAGATGGTCACGCTCGATGGCAAGGACATCAAGATGAAGGCGCCGGCCGAAATCGTCGCCTCCTTTGACAACAACCAGCTGATCGTCCTGTTCGAGGACCAGCCGCAGGAGCCGATCAAGCTGAAGGGCAAGATCGATCTCGGCGTCTATGATCCGACTTTCTACACCGCCATCGACTTCACCGACGACACCAATCTGTCGGTGAAGGATCTGCCAGCCTCGTGCAAGCGCGCGGTGGTGCGGCCAGACCCAGACACGGCGATCGCCCAAAACCAGAAAACGCTCACCGAGGCCTTCTTCACCGATCCGACAGGCACCGACATGAGCAAGATCTTCGCCACCAAGCTCGAGCTGAATTGCCGCACGGAAGGGTAACCTCGATGAACAGGACGACCACCCGCCTGATCTTCTGCCTGCTTGGTGTTGCCTGTATCACTGCAGCCGGCCACGCTTATGCGCAGAGTTCGCTCGGCATCGGCACCAATGATGCCATGACGCCGACGACCGGCCTGTTTGCGGGCTTTTTGAACTGGGTCAACCTGCATCAGCAGCGTTTTTACCATGCTCTCGCCGAGGCCATCAAAGCGATGCGCCAGGACGGCTCGAAGCTGTGGCTGCTGATCGGCCTGTCGTTCCTTTACGGCATCTTCCACGCCGCCGGCCCAGGTCACGGCAAGGCGGTGATCTCCTCCTACATGCTGGCCAACGAAGTCGCGTTGCGGCGTGGCATCCTGCTGTCGTTCATCTCCGCCTTCCTGCAGGCCGTGACGGCGATTGTGGTGATGCTGCTCGCTTATTTCGTGCTGCGCGGCACCTCCGTCTCCATGACCGACACGGCATGGTTCCTGGAGATTGCCTCCTACGCTTTCGTCACGGCATTCGGCGCCTGGTTGCTGTGGCGAAAGCTCGGTCCGTCGCTGACGCGGCTGTTTGGAGCAGCACCGGCGTACAGCCTGTCGGCCGCGCATGCCGGCCACGCCAGCCATGTGCACGCCGCCCACAGCCATGATCACGGCGCACATGATCATGACCATCACGATCACCATGGCCATGAGCATCATGCGCACGACCACCACGATCATGGCGGGCATCACCACCGCGATCACGGTCATGGGCCGGGCGAGGTCTGCGAAACCTGCGGGCATTCGCATGCACCGGACCCGACGCTGCTTTCTGGCGATCGCTTCGACTGGCGCACCGCCTGGACGGCCGTCGCCGCCGTCGGCATCCGACCGTGCTCCGGTGCGCTGATCGTGCTGTCCTTTGCCTTCCTGAACGGGCTTTGGGCTGGCGGCATCCTGTCGGTGTTGGCGATGGCGGTCGGTACCGCGATAACCGTTTCCATTCTGGCAACGCTGGCCGTCGTGGCAAAGGATTGGGCGGTGGCGCTTGCAGGCGACGGCCGCCTCGGCAATCGTGTCCATTCGGCCATCGAAATCGGCGGCGCAGCGCTGGTCTTCCTGTTCGGCCTGATCCTGTTGACCGCCAGCCTTGGCGCCTGATCTTCTCTCAGCTGAGAGCGACGACGGCCCCGCCGATCAGTTCATCTCGTCCTCGATATGAGCGCGGATGATCTCCTCGAAACTGCTTTCGGCGACGAAACCGAGTTCCCGTGCGCGGCGCGCTTCAAAACGGGTCGGCCAGTTCTTTACGATCGCCCAGACGGTCTCGTCGGGCTCCTCGCGGATCAGGGCGACCGCCTTGCTGCCCGCAACACGCCCGAGCGCATCGATCTGCTCTGCAACACTGACGCCGACGCCGGGCATGTTGAGCGCGCGGCGCGGACCGACCACTGCGCCATCGATCTCGGCGGCACGAATCAGGAAGCCCACCGCCGAACGAGGGCTGGCGTGGGTGTGCACCACCTTACGCGGGACCGGCAGTACCGCGGCCTCACCCTTCAATGGTTCACGGATGATGCCGGAGAAGAAGCCGGATGCGGCCTTGTTCGGTTTGCCGGGCCGCACGCAAATGGTCGGCAGCCGGATAGCGACGCCATCGAACAGGCCGCGCCGCGAATAATCGCACAGCAGAGCCTCCCCCATCAGCTTCTGGGTGCCGTAGGAAGTCAGCGGCGTCGCGTGGAAATCGTCCGGGATGACTTCCGGAAAGGGCGCTCCGAATACCGCGATCGATGATGTGAACACCAGCCGCGGATTGTAGGCAGCAAGGCGAACCGCATCGAACAAGGCGCGTGTACCATCGAGATTGACACGATAGCCGAGATCGAAATTGGCTTCCGCTTCGCCCGAAACAACTCCCGCCAGATGGAAGATCACGTCCGGCTTCGCCGCAACAAGTGTCTCAGCCGCTCCCGAAGCAGCCAGATCACCGGTATGGGCATTGATGACAATATCGGCGCTACCGGTTGCCTCGGGGGCCACGATGTCGTGCAGATCGATGTGGCTGATCTGGCGGCCGCTCAGTATCCTCTCCTTGAAGAGACGGGCAGTCAGCTTGCGGCCGATCATGCCAGCCGCGCCGGTGATCAGCACGCGCATTTCAATCCCTCCCTTGCGCGCGCTTTCGCCCGCGCAGCCAGAACACCAGGAAGAAAGCGGCCACGAACAGAACCGCGAAAGCGCCGGCCAGCACCGTCGAGAAATGGCCGATCGCCAGCATGATTGTCGGCAGATAATAGGCGGTCACACCGAACAGCAGCATGATCGACAGCGCAGCGATAGCGGCGCTCTTGTTTTCAGGACTCATCATCACTCCGGACCACCTGCACTTCCCGTCAGGATGGTTAGCACAGCCGACGCTTTAATGCAGGTGCCTGGGCTGCGATGTGACGCCACGGACCTGGTCGCGCGCGCGGCCGTCTTCGGCGCGGCGGTCGTAGTCGATCTCAACGGTGGCGTGGCTGATGCCATGCTGGGTGAACAGCCGCTGTTTGATGGCATCCACGGCAATATGCGCGTCCAGACCATCCATCAGGCTAGCATGCAGCGTCGCCATGTTGCTGGCGCCGTCGATCGACCACAGATGGACATGATGGATTTCACGAACGCCTTTGATGGAGGCTTGCAGGTCCTGGGTAATCATGTCGCGATCGAGCCCGGGAGGAGAGCCTTCCAGGAGCACATGCGCGGCTGCACGCATCAGGCTCCAGGCAGTTGATAGGATCAGCACCGCGACCAGCACCGACAGGATCGGATCGATCGGCGTCCAGCCGGTTGCCATGATGACCAGCGCGGCAACGATTGCGGCCAGCGAGCCCAGCAGGTCGCCCAGAACATGCACGATGGCACCGCGCATGTTGAGGCTTTCGCGGCTTCCACCATGCAGGATCACGAAGCCTGCGATGTTGACCACGAGCCCGAGCAACGCAACCATGAGCATTGGCCCGCCCAGCACCGGCGGAGGTGCCTGGAACCGCTGCCAGGCCTCGTAGCAGATCCACACCGCAACGAAAAAAATCGCCAGCCCGTTGGTATAGGCGACAAGGGTCTTGACCCTGCCGTAGCCGTAAGTGTGCCGGCCTGTCGCTGGTTTGTCGGCGAGATGGAAGGCATACCACGCCAGCGCCAGCGCAATGGCGTCGGTGAACATGTGGCCGGCATCTGCAAGCAGTGCCAAAGAACCCGTGAGCATCCCGCCGATTATTTCGGCGACCATGAATCCACCGGTCAGTATTGCAGCAATCAGCACGCGCTTCTTGTCTGAAGTTTCGTGCCGATGTCCTGCCCCACCGTGATTGTGGTCACCGTCTGTGTGGGAATGATGCTCACGACCCATCGGTCACCCCTCTTTGGGCGCCGAACTTAATTCAATCCATTTGGATATTAAAGTATCCGATGAGGTTCATACACCGAACCATGAAAAAATTTTCCCGGCTAACAAAGACACATTAGGAAGGCTAAATATATTTAGGCTTGGAAATCCTCCAGACGGCGCTTTTGCTGGCCTTGGTCGTCGAAATTGCTCGGATCGAGCCAGGCTTCATAGGCCTTCTTCAGATCCGGCCATTCCTTGTCGATGACGGAATACCACGCTGTGTCGCGATTCTCGCCCTTGACCACGAGGTTCTGGCGAAAAATACCTTCGAACTTGAAGCCGAATCGCTCCGCCGCCCGTTTTGAGGGCGCATTGTTGTTGTTGCATTTCCATTCGTAGCGCCGATAGCCCAGATCGTCGAAAGCATATTGCGCAAACAGGAACTGCGCCTCCGTCGCCGCCGGTTTGCGCGCGACCAGTGGGCCCCAATAGATATGACCGATTTCGATGACGCCATGGGCGGGTTCGATACGCATCAGCGTCTGACGTCCGGCGACCTTGCCGGTCGCCTTGTCGATCACCGCAAAATAGAGCGGGTCCGCGCTTGCTTCCGCCTTGTCCAGCCACGGCTGGAAATCCTCGCGTTTCTCAGGCGCGAATTCCGGCAACCAGCGGAAACGGCCGTCGGCGTCGCTGACGGAAGACGCTTCGAAAAGTCCGTCGCCGTGGCGAGCGGCATCGAGCGGTTCGAGACGCACATAGCGCCCTTCGAGCACCTTGCGTTCGGGACGCGGACGCGGCTGCCAGTTCTTAAGGTCCTCGGTCACCGTCGACTCCATATCAGGCGATTTCGAAGAATTATTTCATCTATGGGTGGTCGCAACCGTCTGTAAGTGCGACCTTCGGTCTAAAGTCGATGCAATAATTCTTCGAAATCGCTTTGTTTAACAGGGCCTCTCCACCCTTCCAAAAAACATCAGCCCTCAACTAGCACCAGCTGGACCAACAAAATGATCCACACAATCCCTGCCTTCGACCGCCTCGGCGAGGAAAACGCATTCGCCGTGCTTGCCCGCGCCACCGCGCTCGCCCAGCAGGGACGCGACATCGTCAATCTCGGCATTGGCCAGCCGGATTTCCGCACGCCGGGGCACATTGTCGAGGCGGCAATCAAGGCTTTGCGCGACGGCCATCATGGCTACACGCCTGCCACCGGCCTTCTGGCCACGCGCGAAGCCGTCGCGCGCCGTACGCTGACGACGACCGGCATCGAGGTTTCACCGGACAATGTGATGATCCTGCCGGGCGGTAAGCCGACCATGTTCGCCGCCATCCTGATGTTCGGAGAGCCGGGCACCGATATCCTTTATCCGGATCCCGGTTTCCCGATCTACCGCTCGATGATCGAGTTCACCGGCGCGCGGCCCGTTCCGGTGCCGATCCGCGAAGAAAACGGCTTTGCTTTCTCGGCCGACGAGACGCTGGCGTTGATCACACCGGCCACGCGGCTGCTCATCCTCAATTCGCCGGCCAATCCGACCGGTGGTGTCACCCCGCGTGCCGAGATCGAGAAGCTGGTAAAGGGGTTGGAGCAGCATCCGCACGTCGCCATCCTCTCCGACGAGATCTACGACGTCATGACCTATGATGGCGAGGCACACACGTCCCTGCTTCAGTTTCCGGAAATCCGCGACAGGTTGATCGTGCTCAACGGCTGGTCGAAGACCTGGGCGATGACAGGCTGGCGTATGGGTTGGTCGATCTGGCCGAATGGGGAGAAAGGCGCGCATCTCTACGACAAGGTGCGCAAGCTTGCGGTCAACTGCTGGTCCTGCGTGAATGCACCGAGCCAATATGCCGGCATCGCCGCCATAGATGGACCTCAAGACGAGGTCGCAGCCATGATGCGCGCCTTCGACCGTCGTCGCAGGCTGGTGGTGGAGGGCCTGAACACGCTGCCGGGTACTTCGTGCATTGCCCCGAAGGGAGCCTTCTACGCCTTCCCCAATATTTCGGGCACCGGTTGGGCGGCCAAGAAGCTGGCCACGGCGCTGCTGGAGCAAGCCGGCGTGGCGCTGATCGGAGGACCGGATTTTGGCGTGCTCGGCGAAGGCTACATGCGGCTTTCCTATGCCAATTCGGAAGAGAACATTCTTCGTGCGCTGGAGCGCATCGGTGACTTCCTCGCTGCGAATGCCAAGCCTTAGGAGGACACGACATGAGACGCATCGTCGCCATCGGGTTTGCGGCTTTCGCCTTGCTTGGCGCGACCATGCTTCCCAGCCTTGCCGACGAGCCGGTCAAGGCCTGTGGCGGCATAAGGGGTCTCACCTGCGATGCCGGCCAGTTCTGCGAGTTTCCGGCCGAAACCCAATGCGGCCGTGCCGACCGCATGGGAATCTGCATGCCCAGGCCTGAGGTCTGCACAGAGGAATATCGGCCGGTCTGCGGATGCGACGGAAAGACCTATGGCAATGACTGCTCACGCCGCGCGGCGGGGACCGCCAAGCTCAAGGATAGGGAGTGCTGACCGGTTCATCCTCCTTATGAGCGAGGAGGGAGAGTTGCTGCCTACCCCCGCCCCACCAATGGCATCTTGGTTGCCATCACCGTCATGAACAGCACGTTGGCGTCGAGCGGCTGGCCGGCCATGTAGACAACCGCTTCCGCCACGCGCTCGACATCCATCACCGCTTCCGCGGCAATCGTGCCGTTGGCTTGCGGTACCCCTACCGTCATCGGCACGGCCATGTCGGTCAGTGCATTGCCGATATCGATCTGCCCACAGGCGATGTCGAAGGGACGGCCATCGAGCGCCAGCGTCTTGGTAAGGCCGGTGATCGCGTGTTTCGTGGCCGTATAGGGCACGGAACCCGGCCTTGGTGCCTGCGCCGAAACCGAGCCGTTGTTGATGATACGCCCGCCCATCGGCGTTTGCCGGCGCATGGTGGCGAAGGCCGCGCGAGCGCACAGGAACGAGCCGGTCAGGTTGACCGCCACGACATCGTTCCAGACCTCGACCGGAATCTCGTCGATCGGCGTTGACTTGTATCCCATGCCGGCATTGTTGAAGAGCAGGTCAACACGCCCGAAGGCAGTGACGGCTTCCTCGAACAGGGCTTCGACCTGCTCTGGCTGGGTGATATCGCATGCCACCGCCAGTGCACGAGCCTCGGCCTTGCCGGCACCCGCGATCGCCTCCTCCAGCAGTGCTTTGCGGCGACCGCAGAACACCGTGTTCCAGCCGTCTTTCAGCAGCGCGGTTGCCACGCTCCTGCCGATACCAGTGCCAGCGCCGGTGATGATTGCAGTGCCCTTGATTGTCATGTCGTCCTCCGACAGCAATTCCGGCAAAAGTGCGCAGCGGTTTTGCGCCCGGAATTGCTTGAAAACAAAGAGTTGGAGCACCGCCGCGTTTCCGCGAAAACGCGGCGGTGCGCCATGAAGGAAAAGGCATGGCAAACGACGCTGTCAATGACAAGCGCCAGCGGGGCCGGAACAACTGCGAGATCAACAAAAAAGGGCGGTCATTGGCGACCGCCCCGATCTGAACCAGCTTGGGAGGAGGAAAGCCGATCCGACTAATTAAAATGATGCGCCTGACTGGTTAACGAAATGTTAACAGCCATACCGTCTCAATCGCGTGGCAACCCCTACCACTTGGTGATGGCGCCGGATGCCGGCACAGGTTCCTTCGCTGCCGAAACGGTCGCCTCGATGTGGTCGACCAGCTTGTCGTCCAGGCCGAGCCGTCCGGCCAGCATGTCGAGATAGCCACGCTCGGCGCGCGTGTCCGGCTCGATAGCCAGGCGTGAGGCCGTATAAAGCTCGATCTTCTGCGCCTCGTTCCTGGCAGCCGAGGCGAGTGCGTCAACGTCGGCTGGCGCAGCCAAGGCTTCCTTCAAGAACTCCGTCGCTTCAGCGCCGAGACCGGAAAGGCTGACCTTGTCGATGATCTTGCCACGCTCTTCCTCGTCGATGCGTCCGTCGGCCTTGGCGGCGGCGATCATGGCGCGCACGATGGTGAGCGCGAACTCACCCTCGCCTTGCGGTGCCTGCGCCGGATCGAAGCTGTCGCCGGCCGGCGGCGGCAGCAGTTCCGGCTGCCTTGCTGTTTCGGCCGGCTGCTGGCCGGCCTTGTAGTTCTGGTAGGCCTTGTAGGCGAGACCGCCAATGGCAGCGAGACCGCCGAGCTTCACGGCCGTCCCGGTGACCTGGCGCCCCGCGCCTGTGCCGAGCAGTACGGCGGCAAGCGCACCGGCGGCAAGCGGGTTGTCCTTGGCCATCTGCACGGCCTGGCCCGCTTTGTCACGCACCGTTCCGGCAGTTCCGGGTACCTGCGAACTCAGGAGATCGTCGAGCAGTTTCTTGGGGTCGAACATCAAAGGCTCCAGCTAAAGCAATTCCAGCAAAAGCGTGTATCGGTCTTGCGTTCGGAATTGCGTAAAAACAAAAGTTAGAGCATTTCCGCGTTTCCGTGAAAACGGAAACGCTCTGGGCTCGGCGGTTATACCCGCAGAGGTAGGCTCGCCAAGGCAACATTACAATGACGTTCTAGATCCGGTCCCGCCAGGCAACCGATAAAAGCGCTTCTAGCTGCCGATATGCCGGCGCTCGCCGCGCTGCTCCGCCAGTTCCACCTGGCGATGACGCTCGGCATAGCGGGCACGATCTTCGTCGCTGCGCGCTTCATAACAATGCGGGCAAGAGACCCCTGGCTGATACTGTGCCGAAATCCGCTCCCGAGGGGTCAGCGGATGCCGGCAAGCCCGGCATAGCTCCGCTTCCCCTTCTTCGAGGCCATGCGATACGGAAACGCGCTCGTCGAAGACGAAACACTCGCCTTTCCAGAGGCTCTCTTCCTGCGGCACATCTTCCAGATACCTCAGGATGCCACCCTTGAGATGGAACACATCGTCGAAGCCGAGCGACTTCACATAGGCGGTCGCCTTCTCGCAGCGTATGCCGCCCGTGCAGAACATGGCGATCTTCTTGCCTTCGAGTTCCGCACTGTGTTCGCGCGCCCATTGCGGAAACTCTCGAAAGCTCTTGGTATGAGGATCGATGGCATTCTTGAAGGTGCCCAGCGTCACCTCGTAGTCGTTGCGCGTGTCAATGACGACCGTATCAGGATCGGAGATCAAGGCATTCCAGTCGGCGGCCTCGACGTAGCTGCCAGCGGCGCGAAGCGGATCGATGTCTTCCACGCCCATGGTGACGATTTCCCGCTTCAGCCGCACCTTCATGCGATGAAACGGCATTTCGGCAGCTGAGGAGTATTTGACCTCCAGACCGGCGAATTCCGGCATCGCCTCCAGATAGGCGATGAGTTCCGCAATGGCTTCTTGGCTGCCGGCGACAGTACCGTTGATGCCCTCACGTGCCAGAAGCAGTGTGCCCTTGATGTCATGTCCGCAACAGAAGGCGGCCAGCGCCTGACGCAGCGCCTCGTAGCCATCGAGACGCACAAAACGATAAAGCGCTGCGACGCGGAAAGGAGAAGAGGACGGGTTCATGCCCGCTGCCCTACCGCCTTGCCCGGCGATTTTCAATGCAGGCGGGAAAGATCAAGGATTACAGGCGCATCGCCCACTCCATCCGATAGCGCAATTACCCAAATGTTCATCCGCGCTCGATAGGATCGTTTGACAACGGCTCCCGCCTCAGGGAGTGGGGATCGCATGTTCAGCAAGCATACAGCGGACGAAATCGAAAAGGCAGCGCGGGAATTCGGGCTGGAACCCAAGGCGTTGCTTGCCATTGCCGAGGTGGAAAGTGCCGGCCAGGTTTTTGCCAGGATCGATGGACGTAATGAACCATTGATCCGTTTTGAGGGACATTATTTCGATCGCCGGCTTGCAGGCGGCAGACAGGAAACGGCGCGAGCAGCAGGCCTTGCCTCTCCCATTGCAGGCGAGATCGCCAATCCGCGCAGCCAGGCTGCACGTTGGCAACTTATCGAGCGGGCAGCGGAAATCGACAGGCAGGCTGCCTATGAATCGACTTCCTGGGGGTTGGGCCAGGTCATGGGCGCGCACTGGCAATGGTTGGGCTTCGATACGGTCGACGGCCTGGTCGACGAAGCACGCTCCGGAGCCTCCGGCCAGGCCCGGCTGATGGCGCGCTATATCGACAAATCAGGGCTCGCCACGGCACTCAACGCCCATGATTGGGAAGCCGTTGGCCGCGGCTACAATGGCCCCGGCTTCGCCAAGAACGGTTACCATCTGAAGTTGGCGGAAGCCTACAGGCAGCAGGTGGAGGGACCTGGCCCGGGCGACCGGCTCATGAAGATCGGCTCCCGGGGTGAACTGGTCACCGGGTTGCAGGAAGCTCTGGTTGCCCTGGACTATGTTGTCGACACGGATGGCATCTATGGTCCCGGCACGGCCAGCGCGGTGAGCAGATTTCAGCAAGAACATGGCCTCGCCGCCGACGGCATTGCCGGTCAGGCTACCCAGGCTGTCATCGGCCATGCATTGCGGGCAGCCAAGGGTGCGCCGTCCTTCTGGAGCCGGGTTGCGGGACTTGCCAGCATGATTTTCAGGTCGCACCGAACCTGACCCGCCAGCGGCCAGCCCCTCCAACACAGTGTCATCATGACACCGTAGACTCGAAAAACACGGTCTGTTAAATCGATTGAAACAGCAAGGAAGCGCGACGTCATGACCAGCAAAACCCAGAAACTTCTTTCGCTGCTCGATGGCCAGCCGGTCATCCCCGTGATCAAGATTGCCGACGCCAAGGATGCAGTGCCGTTGGCACGCGCGCTGGCGCGCGGCGGCCTCAGGGCGATCGAAATCACGCTGCGCACCGATGCCGCGCTCGAAGCAATCCGCCGCGCGGCAGCGGAGGTGGAAGAAGCCATCGTCGGCGCCGGCACCATCCTGAATGCGCGACAGTTCGAGGAGGCATCCAAGGCCGGCTCGCAATTCATCGTCAGTCCCGGCATCACCAGCCAACTGCTGTCCGCCGCCGCCGACAGCCCTGTGCCGCTGCTGCCGGGAGCGATTACACCGGGTGAAATCATGGCCGCTCGAGAAGCCGGGCTCGACTTCCTGAAGTTCTTTCCGGCAGAGCAGGCAGGCGGGGCGGCCTTTCTGAAGGCATTGTCCTCGCCGATTGCCGATGTGAAATTCTGCCCGACCGGCGGCATCGGCGCCAACAACGCAACCGATTATCTCAGCCTTCCCAACGTGATTTGTGTCGGCGGCTCCTGGGTTGCGCCGGACGAGATGGTCAAGGCTGGTGACTGGGCCGGGATCGAGGCTCTGGCACGCGAAGCCAGCAAGTTGCGCAAATCCTAGAACAGCCAGCCAACCTGTTTACGGCACGCCCAAAAACGAAAACCGCGCCATATGGCGCGGTTTTGCGTTTCAGGAACCCTGCAAACTATTTGGTCGGGAAGCGTGCGACCGACATGAACTTCACCGCTGTTCCGGTAAATCGGTTCGAATCCGCCATTTCGTTGGCGGTCTGGAAGCCTGCCGTATAGACCTCGCTCGGTGCCGTGCGAACCACGTTGTAAGCCATCCGCGGCGCAGTGGTGGAATCGGTCACCTTGGCGATCTGCTCGTTGCCCTGGAGTGCCCAGCGCGCCACTTTCGGCGCCGCCGGAACAACCACCGACTTGTGGTCGGGCTTGGCGTCCTGCGCATTGGCACGCGCTGCCTTGCGTGTCGTCTTCACGTTGCCACCCATCGCCGCAGCGGGATCGGATCCGGCCGGGCGACTTGCCACGGCAGTGCGCGGAGTTGCCGCATCGACGCCGGAGGGGTCGTTGAAGGCCGAACGCGAGGCCGGCAGAGCCGCAACCTGATAGGTGTCGGTCGATGCCTGCTCCAGAACCGCCTTGACCTCGTCAGGACGCTGGGTCGGCAGCATGGCCAACGCATCGGTCGCCGTCTGCTGCCCGTCACGCTTGGCAGTATCGGCCAGCGCGAGCAGCACCGATTCCTGGTTGGGCTCAGCTGCACCAGGCGTCTTGGGCCGGCGTGTCGGCAACGGAACATTGCCGGCTACAGCCTGCACGCCAGCAACCGACGTGGTTTCGGCGATCGGCGCGGGGGCATTGGGATCAGCCATGCCAAAAGGCACGTTTTCCGCTGGTACTGGCGCGGCAGCCGCCACAACGGCAGGCTGCTCTGCCTGCTGGACGGCAGAGGCGTCGGCGACACCAAACGGAACGGTTTCAGGTGTCGGCGCTGCTGCAATGCCGACATCCGCCTTCGGACGCGGCGCGGCACCCGGCACAGGCACCGAACGCGCCGGCAATGCGGCAAGGATCGTTTCCGGTGTCTGTTTCGGCTCTTCAGCCATCTGCGGCTCTTCCGGCTCGGTGGAAGCCGGCATTTCAATACGCTGCGCGTTCTCGGGCGAGACGATGGCAATGCCCGGCAGGCTGCTCTTGGCCGATGCAGCCGGCTTCATGGCAGCCTTCGGCTTCGGTGCCGGCGCCATGGCGACATCGGCCGAATCGTCCTCCTCATCCTCGCCACCACCAAAGAAGGCAGCAAGGAAACCGCCCGACTTGTGGGTCGAGCCACCGGCGCTGGCCAGTTCGATGTTCGGCGTACCGCCGGACTTGCGCGCCTTGTAGGAAGCCATCGCCTGCTCGTAGCCAGGCAACGGCCGGCCATCGCTCGGCACGTGCAGCGTCTTGCCGTTCGGGAACAGGCGCGCCAGCTCCTGCCGGCTGATGCCCGGCCAGTGGCGCACATTGCCCACGTCCATATGCACAAATGGTGAGCCTGAGGTCGGATAGTAGCCGACGCCGCCGCCCTGCATCTTCAGGCCGATGTCGCGCAGCTTCTTCAGCGGCACGCCTTCGATGTAGAAATCCATCGCCTTGCCGAGGATGTGCTGGCTTTTCTCGGCGACGCCGCTGCGGCGGCTGCGTGATTTCAGCATGGCATTTGTGGAGGGCGCGCGGTAGCCGCAGATCACCTGGATGTAGCCACGCGAACCGCTCTGCCGATAGGCTTCCCACACCAGATCCATCAGGCGCGGATCCATCTTGGTCGGCTCGTTGCGACGCCAATCGCGCAGGAAGAAGTTCAGCTTCTTGAGGCCAGCCTGGTCATAGCGGCCGTTCCGCTTGAAGACGATCTCGTCAACTTCGCCGGTGTGCAGATTGCGCAGCTTCAGCGCGCGGACCTCGGCGCTGGCAGTTCCTGCCGAGACGGCCAACAGACCCACAGCCATAACTGCGCCAGTCAGCCACTTCTGCCAGACGCTCAATGAGGATGGACGCCTGTTCTGGTGTCGTTCGATTCTGCTCAAATCAAATGGCCTTGCAGACTGCCGTTTGTCCCCGGATTTGATCAAACGGATGCGGTTGGATTCACACCCGATAATCGATCCTAATGGTTAATCGACGCTTATTGAAGCTGAAATGCGGTAACACCATGGCGATATCCCGCCCAAAATGCTGCGCCTCAACTCGTGGTAAACCACTGGTTTAAACCAGGAAACTCACCCGAAGCTTGCGCGGGATTCAGGAAGCGATTTTTTCCGCGCGCCCGGTTTCCGGGTCAATGCCGTACTCCTTGAGCTTTCTGTACAGCGTGGAGCGGCCAATGCCAAGCCGTCTGGCCACCTCGCTCATCTGGCCATTGTAGTGATCGATGGCGAGCCTGATCATCTCCAATTCGACCGCAGCAAGCGAACGGACATTGCCGCGCTCGTCCAGCGCGGTCAGCATGCCGAACCTTGGTTCGACCCTCGGCATGCGATCGCTGACAGCCTCCGCGACAGTGGGTCGCTCGCGAGGCAGTGCCGGTTCGACCTCGTCGGGCAAATCGGGCACGACCGACGGCGCTGCGACCTCAAGCACCACCGTACCTTCCACCTGGGCACGGATTTGCGGAAACTCCTCCGGCGTGAGCACCTCGCCCTCAACGAGCACCGATGCCCGATAGATGGCATTTTCCAGCTGGCGGATATTGCCTGGCCAGTCATACGCCTGAAGCATGGCAAGGGCGGCATCCGAGAGGGTGAGGCGTCGGCGCGGACCGACGGGCGACACCTTGTCCATGAAGTACCTGGCAAGAAAGGGGATGTCCTCCTTGCGACGACGCAAAGGCGGCACCAAAATCGGGAAGACGTTGAGCCGATAGAACAAGTCCTCGCGAAAACGACTGTCCTTCACCTGCTGCAGCAGATCGCGATGGGTCGCCGAGATCAGGCGGATATCGACCTTGACGGTGGAGCGAGCGCCGACCGGGTCGACTTCCCCCTCCTGCACCGCACGCAGGAGCTTCACCTGTACGTCGAGTGGCAGGTCACCGATTTCGTCCAGGAACAGCGTGCCGGTATGAGCCTCGACGAACTTGCCGGTGTGTTTTTCGGTGGCACCGGTGAAGGAGCCTTTCTCATGACCGAACAGGATCGATTCGACGAGATTGTCGGGGATGGCGCCGCAATTGACGGTAACGAACGGTTTTGTCTTGCGGTCGCTGCTGCCCTGGATGGCCCGGGCCACCATTTCCTTGCCGACGCCGGACTCGCCTTCAATCAGGATCGGGATTGAAGACCCCGCCGCTTTCTGGCCGAGCCGGATCACCCGCTCCATCGACGAACTGCGCGTGGCGAGGTCCTTGAAAGTAAGCGTCTGGCCAGGACGGCGCGACGATCGCTTCACCGCGACCTCGACCTCCTCCACCTTGAGTGCACTGGTGATCGCCGCGTTCAGGCGCTCCGGCGAGGCCGGCTTGACGACAAAGTCGAAGGCGCCATGACGCATCGCCTTCACCACGGTCTCGATGCCGCCTTGCGCGGTCTGCACGATGACAGGGATATGGATATCGCGGTCGCGCATGGCCTGCAGGACCGCGATGCCGTCCATGCCGGGCATGGTGAGGTCGAGCACCACGACAGAAACCTCGCGTGCGCCGGGACCGTCCATTAAGGCAAGGCCAGCTTCGCCGTTTTCAGCGGTGAGTGCTGAATGGCCGAAACGACCGACCGCAGCCTCCACAAGTCTGCGCTGTACCGGGTCGTCATCGACGATGAGGATCGAACCTGTCATGAGTGTTGCGAATTCGCCCCCAGAGCAATTCCAGGAAAAGTGCGTAGCGGTTTTCCGTCCGGAACTGCGTTAAAACAAAAAATTAGAGCGTTTCCGCGTTTCCGTAGAAACGGAAACGCTCTGAGCCTGCGCCTTGCCCTATGGATCATCTTGGCACAGGGTTCTAAATAAGCTTTCAAAAAAGCCGGTGAACGAATTGCTTAGAAATTGACCGGCTTCGCGCGACATTTCCGGAAGGTGTTGAAATGCATACTTTTTTCGGCCGGCTGCACGCACCGGCCCAGTCCGGTCGCAAGGCTTTGGAGCTCGGCAGTCTGCCTGAGTGGAACCTTGCCGATCTCTATCCCGGTATGGATGCCCCGGAACTGCGGCGCGACATCGACAAGGCCAGCGCGGATGCAGTCGCCTTCGAGAGCCGCTGGAAGGGCACGCTGGCAGCAGAGGCCGCACGCGGCGCCGAGGGCAAGCTCGGTCAAGCGCTGAAGGCATATGAAGCGCTGGAAGAGCTTGTCGGCAAGATCGTTTCCTATGCCGGCCTTGTCTATGCCGGCGACACCTCCGACCCGCAGCGTGCGAAGCTCTATGGTGACGTACAGGAAAAGATGACGGATGCGTCTTCGCATCTGCTGTTCTTCGGCCTGGAACTGAACCTCGTCGAAGACGAGGCGATCGAACAGGCGCTCCATGCCGACCCGGCATTCGGCCATTACCGGCCCTGGGTGCTGGATCTGAGGAAGGACAAACCTTTCCAGCTGGAAGACCGTGTCGAGCAGCTGTTCCACGAAAAGTCGGTCACCGGCCGCGGCGCCTGGAACCGCCTGTTCGACGAGACGATGACGGAACTGCGCTTCGACATTGATGGCGAAAAGCTCACCCTGGAACCGACGCTGAACAGGCTGCAGGACGCCGATGGCGCGGTCCGCCGCCAGGCTTCGGAGGCACTGGCCGCCACCTTTGCCAAGAACCTGCGCACGTTCACGCTGATCACCAACACACTGGCCAAGGACAAGGAGATCTCCGACCGCTGGCGCGGTTTCGAGGACATCGCCGACTCCCGCCACCTTGCCAACCGCGTCGAGCGCAGCGTCGTGGATGCGCTGGCGAGCGCCGTTCGCGATGCGTATCCGCGCCTGTCGCACCGCTATTATCGCATGAAGGCCCGCTGGCTCGGCATGGACGAGATGAACCACTGGGACCGTAACGCGCCATTGCCCGAAACGCCGCAAGCGACCATACCGTGGGACGAAGCCAGGAACACCGTTCTGTCAGCCTATCACCGCTTCTCGCCGGAGATGGCAGACATCGCGCGCCACTTTTTCGACCGCAACTGGATAGATGCGCCGGTACGGCCCGGCAAATCGCCCGGCGCCTTCGCGCATCCCACGGTGCCGTCCGCACATCCTTATGTGCTGCTGAACTATATGGGCAAACCGCGCGACGTGATGACGCTGGCGCACGAGCTCGGCCATGGCGTGCATCAGGTGCTGGCCGGCGGTCAGGGTGCCTTGATGGCCTCCACACCTCTGACACTGGCAGAAACCGCCTCGGTATTTGGCGAAATGCTGACCTTCCGTTCCTTGCTCGACAAGACCGAGGACCGGCGCGAGCGCAAGGCCATGCTTGCCCAGAAGGTGGAGGACATGATCAACACCGTCGTGCGTCAGATCGCCTTCTACGAATTCGAGCGCAAGGTGCACACCGAGCGCAAGAACGGCGAGCTGACCTCCGATCAGCTCGGCAAGTTCTGGCTGGAAGTGCAGGCCGAGAGCCTGGGACCGGCGATCAAGCTGCGCGAGGGCTACGAGACCTTCTGGACCTACATCCCTCACTTCATTCATTCGCCGTTCTACGTCTACGCTTACGCCTTCGGCGACTGCCTGGTGAACTCGCTCTACGCCGTCTACCAGAATGCCGAACGCGGCTTCCAGGAGAAGTATTTCGACATGTTGCGCGCCGGCGGCACCAAGCATCACTCCGAACTGCTGAAGCCGTTCGGCCTGGATGCCAGCGACCCGGCGTTCTGGCAGATCGGACTTGGCGTGATCTCCAATCTGATCGACGAATTGGAAGCCCTGGACTAGAGCATTTCCCGTTCGGCCAGGGCCATGATGCTAAGAATCGAAGGCGATTTTTGGCATCATGCGTTGCGCAGCGGAGCCGGATGGGGTTTGGGGGTATAAGGTAAATTGACGGCATCCCCTTTCGCACTTTTTCGCGATGACCCGGCCGGTCGCGACGTGCTGTTCGAACAGCCGTCCGCGTTGATCGTTGCCGATAGCCCGCAGGATTTCGAACCCGCGCTGAAACAGGCTGAGGTCGCGCGCCGCGACGGCAAATGGCTGGCCGGCTATTTTTCCTATGAGGCCGGCTATCTGCTTGAGCCCAAGCTGAAGCCACTGCTGCCCGAAGGCCGACGCGCACCCTTGGTCGCGCTCGGCGTGTTCGACGGACCATCCGACCGCATCCTGCCGTCGACCCGGGCTGCCACCAACGGGCCGATCTTCGACGCCAGGGCGCAATGGTCTTATGGAGACTATGAAAAACGCTTTGCGCGCCTGCATCTTCACCTGCGCAAAGGCGATTGCTACCAGGGCAACCTCACCTTTCCCATCAAGGCGCAATGGTCGGGCGATCCGCTTGGCGCCTTCAACGCGCTCATTGCCCGCCAGCCGGTAAAATACGGAGCGCTCGTCTCGCTGGCCGGTCCGACGGTGCTGTCGCGCTCGCCGGAACTGTTCTTCCAGGTCGATGCAGATGGCTGGATCGAGACCCATCCGATGAAGGGTACCGCACCGCGTGGTGCTACACCGGAGGAGGACGCAGCGCTCAAGGAATTTCTGCGCAACGACGAGAAAAATCAGGCGGAAAACCGCATGATCGTCGACCTGCTGCGCAATGACATCTCGCTGATTTCCGAAGTCGGCACGCTCGACGTGCCGGACCTGTTCCGCATCGAGAGCTACCCGACCGTGCATCAGCTGGTGTCGACGGTGCGGGCCAGGCTGCTGCCCGGCCTCACCATCCGGGACATTTTCGCCGCGCTGTTTCCCTGCGGCTCGATCACCGGAGCGCCGAAGATCCGCGCCATGGAGATACTGCGCGAGCTGGAAGGGACGCCGCGCGACGCCTATTGCGGTGCCATCGGCTGGATCGCGCCCAACGGCACGATGCGCTTTTCGGTCGCCATCCGCACCATCTCGCTCTTTGCCGACGGTGAGGCGATTTACAATGTCGGTGGTGGCGTTGTGTTCGATTCCACTGCAGAGGAGGAGTATGAGGAGTGCCTGCTGAAAGCCCGCTTCGCGACGGGGACGCTCCCGGCTACTCGTTGATCGAGACGCTGCGCTGGGAACCACAAAGCGGCTTCCTGCGCCTCGATCGCCACCTTGCCCGACTGAGCGCCTCGGCCACGGCCCTCGGCTTCCGCCACGACACTGACGCCGCAGGCGCCGCGTTGCTGAGCGCTGTCAAAGACGCGTCGGCGCCGCAACGCGTGCGCCTGACCCTTGTTGCTGACGGCAGCGTGGCGGCTGCGGCCCAGCCGTTCCAACCCCTCCCCGATAACACTGTCTGGACCTTGCGGCTGGCACGCGCGCAGCTTTCGTCACGGGACGCATTGCTGCGTTACAAGACCAGCCGTCGCGACGTCTATCAGCAGGCCCGTGCCGAATATGCCGCCGCCGAAGCCGACGAAATGCTGCTCGCCAACGAGCGCGGTGAAATCTGTGAAGGCACCATCACCAACCTGTTCATCGACGCCGGCGAAGGCGGGACATTGGTTACCCCGGCGCTCACCTGCGGTCTGCTGCCAGGCATATTGCGCGGCGAATTGCTGGATCAAGGCAGGGCACGCGAAGCGGTTCTAACCTTGCGCGATCTGACCGCAGCAAAGCAGCTTTACGCAGGAAACTCACTGCGCGGACTGATCGCGGCAAGGCTCAGTCGATAGGCTCGGCACCGATGGGAGGAGCAACAATGCCAACACGGCCATCAGGTTCATCACGAGCGTATCGCGCGCCGGCGGCTTTGCTTGCCACGGCGATGGTGCTTGGCCTGCCCTTGCCGGCCTGGCCGCAGCAAGAAGACGCCCGGCTGACGCCGCAGCAGATGCGCGAAGACCTCACAGTGCTGCGCGACACATGGCTGCCGCAGGACACAAGCTTCGACGAAGCCGAGAAGCGCGATTTCAACCGTGTGATCGACGCAGCCATCGCCAACGCAGACGGCATGTCCGCCGCGGACTTCGCTCTCGCGGTCCAAAAGGCGGCAGCGACTTCGGGCAATGGCCACACCACGGCAGCAATCGGCCCGGCATTGCGTGTCCTTCCTGTCCGGGCATGGTGGTTTGCCGACGGACTCTATGTCGTCAGTGCCGACGAGGCGCATAAGGATCTGCTCGGCGCGCGGATAGAAAAGTTCGGGGCGCTGTCCAGCGAAGAAGCGCTGGTGCGTGTCACGCCGTTCATTTCCGGCACCGGCATGCGTGTCCGCTATCTCAGTGCCGCATTCCTCACCAGCCCGGATGTGCTGAAAGCAATCGGTGTCGGGCCAGACGACACCGTCACACTCACGGTTTCAAAGGACGGCAGGACCGGAGAGACGTTGCTCGAGCCGGCATCGAGACGTGCTCCCGGCGACGAAGGACAGCCGACCAAACGCGTCTATTCCATCCTGGTGCCTGATGGGCAGGACAGCCCGAACCGCTGGCCGCATATCCTGGACACTGTTGTTACCCGTTCACCGGCCTATGCTGCCCGCACGGATGCCGAGCAGCGCTGGCTCGGCTCTGACCGGCACATTCTCTACATCCGTAGCAATTCAATCAACAGCCTGGGGGAGACGCCGCTCCAGCTGAAATTGGGTGACATTGTTGCGAAATCGGTAGTGAAGGGTCGCCCGCGCGCAGTCATTGTCGACCTGCGTTTCAACAATGGCGGCGATTTCTTCAACACGATCCTTTTTTCTCAGGCACTGCCGAAGTTGATGCCACGCGGCGGTCGCATCATAGTCCTCGTCGGTCGCGCGACATTTTCGGCGGCACTCGTCACGGCAGCGATGCTGAAAGGCGCTTCCGAGGACAACGTCGTCCTCATAGGCGAACCAATGGGCGACGATGGTCGGTTCTGGGCCGAAGGCGGCGACGTGAAGCTTCCGAATTCCGGCATCGAGGTGCACTACAGCGATGCCTTCGAGGACTATGAAGATGGCTGCCGCGATCCCGGCGAATGCTATTGGCCGACCGTTGCGTTCGGCCCGCGAGGCATTTCGCTGAAACCGGACTTCCTGATCGATTCGACATTTGCCGACTATGCTGCCGGTCGTGACCCTGTGCTTGAGAAGGCGCTTGATCTTGCCAGATGAAGGCCCTGGCCCTCAAATCATCCGACTCGATTGCTGATTGGAAAAGCTATGTTCGTCGTCAACCTCACCTACAAAGCTCCGCTGACCGAGATCGACAAACTGCGCGACGCGCATATGGAATGGGTGAAGGCCGGCTATGCAGACGGTGTCTTCATCGCCTCCGGCGCCAAGCGGCCGCGCACCGGCGGCGTCATCCTCGCCCGCGGCACGCGCGAGGCGCTCGATGCACGACTGGCGCAAGATCCCTTCACCAAGGCCGATGTCGCCGACTACGATGTGATCGACTTTGCCGCGACCAGCGCTGCCGCCGGACTGGAAGTGCTGAAAGACTGATGACCGTGCAACACCCCCTGCCCCCGCATACGCCTTACGACGGCTCGTCGAAAGCTTTCGCCATCGGCCTGAGACCCCTGGAACTCGACCGCTGGCTGGAAGTCGATGGGTATTTCGGCGCGCAGTTGGCCGAGAAACATCGCCTTTACGCCGAATTGCCGGACAAGGTCTTTGTCGAAGAAGCCGACACACGGGACGCGCAGGGTGAGGTGCTCGAACTCATCGAGACGAGCATGGGCCAATATCACGAGCAGGCTCTGACCAAAGCGCGAACGTTGGGCACCATCGGCCCTGGCGCTCTTGCTGATGCGCCGCTGGTAACCGCTTCACTGATGGCGCAGGACGATCTGATCCTGATGCGCCGCGGCGACGATGGCTGGCGCCTTGCCGCCGGTTCGCTGTGCTTTCCTTCATCCTGGTCGCTGACGGAGAAGTTCGGCAAGCCGCTGGACCGCATCCACGATCCGGTACCGGGGTTCGGCACCGGCACGCGGCCCGCCGACATCATCAGCCGCATGTTCGACAACCTTCAGGGTCAGGCCGTGGAACGCTTCAACTGGTCGGTCCAGGCCAATGGTGCGCTTTACCATCCGCTGTCGGACCGCCAGCGTATCGCCCGCTCCGCGGAGAGGCAGTCGACTTTCCCGGATGGCGACATCAACGCGCACGCCTTCATTCGCGTCGAACGGCAGACGCTGCGCAAATTACCTCTCTCGCGCGACATCCTGTTCACCATACGCATCTATCTCGACCCGCTGGCGGTGCTCGTCCGCCATCCCGACCGGGGACGTATCGCCGCAGGCTTCACCCGGCAGCTCGGCGAACTGGAGGAAGCGCAGCTCGATTACAAGGGCCTGACTGCAGACCGCGACCGGTTGGTGACGTATCTCGACGGCATGGCCGACGGCTGAGGCACTGCAATCCGGTCGTTAACGCCAGTGACCGGATTCGCTTTATTGTGACAAGCATGTATGGTTTAGCAGTTGCAGCCGGGCGCATCCGCGCCCGGCTTTTCTGTGAGGTCATACGACAAAGAAGGAGTGCCGCAAAAAATGGCGAATGAAAAATGGCCCGTCTATGGTGAGATCACCGGCCCGATCGTGATGATTGGTTTCGGTTCGATCGGCCGTGGCTCGCTTCCGCTCATCGAGCGCCATTTCAAATTCGACAAGTCTCGCATGGTGATCATCGATCCCAGCGAGGAGAACCGCAAACTGGCGGATGAACGCGGCATCACCTTCATCAAGCAGGCCATTACCAAGGACAATTACAAGGAATTGCTGACCCCGTTGCTGACCAATGGCGGCGGCCAGGGTTTCTGCGTGAACCTTTCGGTCGACACCGGTTCGGTCGACCTCATGCGGCTCACCCGCAAGCTCGGTGCGCTTTACGTCGATACTGTCGTCGAACCCTGGCTCGGCTTCTACTTCGATACCGAAGCCAGCAACGCCTCGCGCACCAACTATGCGCTTCGCGAGGGGCTCCTGGCGGAAAAGCGCAAGCATCCTGGCGGCCCGACCGCGGTCTCGACCTGCGGCGCCAACCCCGGCATGGTGTCATGGTTCGTCAAGCAGGCACTGATCGACCTTGCCAGGGAACTGGGACTCGAGGTCGAGACGCCCGCGCAGCACGACCGCGAAGGCTGGGCCAAGCTGATGAAGAAGGCCGGCGTCAAGGGCGTGCACATCGCCGAGCGCGACACCCAGCGCAGCAAGAAGCCGAAGCCACTGAATGTCTTCTGGAACACCTGGTCGGTCGAAGGCTTCATTTCGGAAGGCCTGCAGCCGGCCGAACTCGGCTGGGGCACCCATGAGAAGTGGATGCCGAAGAACGCCAAGAAGCACAAGAAAGGCTCGAAGGCCGCTATCTACCTGGAGCAGGCGGGTGCCAACACGCGCGTGCGCACCTGGGTGCCGACCCCTGGTCCGCAATACGGCTTCCTGGTCACCCACAATGAGGCGATCTCGATCTCCGACTTCTTCACCGTGCGCGATAAGCATGGCGAAGTGACCTATCGCCCGACCTGCCACTACGCCTACCATCCGAGCAACGACGCCGTGCTGTCATTGCACGAGATGTTCGGCGCGGCTGGCAAGGCACAGCCGGTACACCACGTGCTTGAGGAAAACGAGCTGGTCGATGGTTCCGATGAACTCGGCGTCCTGCTCTACGGCCACAAGAAGAACGCCTACTGGTACGGCTCGCAACTGACGCTGGAAGAAGCCCGCAAGCTTGCGCCTCACCAGAACGCCACCGGCCTGCAGGTGTCGTCGGCAGTGCTTGCCGGCATGGTCTGGGCACTCGAAAACCCGGAAGCCGGCATCGTTGAGACCGACGAGATGGACTTCGCCCGCTGCCTGGAAGTGCAGAAGCCCTATCTCGGCCCGGTCAACGGGTACTACACCGACTGGACGCCGCTGGATGGACGCCCCGGCCTGTTCAAGGAAGACATCGACGAGAAGGACCCCTGGCAGTTCCGCAACATCCTGGTGCGCTGACAGGAGCAGATCCCAACAAAAAGGGCGCCGACCGGCGCCCTTTTTTTGCGGATCAAAATAGCCGCTGGCACAGCAGGGGCAGTGTCGCTACTTCCTCAGCTCCGCTTCGATGTCGTCCAGCGCCTTATCCTTGCCAATGCCGGTGAGGAATGCCAGCCCCTTGACGATGGGTACGGTCACCGAAGCCGAGATCGGCGTGGTCGAGACGATCAGGTCGACACCATCGGCGAGGCTCGCCACTTCGGTCGCCTTGCATTGCATCGCGTTGAAGGTCAGCCCGCGCGCCTTCATGGCTTCCGTCACCGTGGCGTTGACCGCCGTGGACGTGGCAACGCCGGTGCCGCAGGCGAAAAGAATGGTCTTCTGCTTGGCCATATTGGATGTCCCTTACCGCTAGCTCAGTACTGCTCTGACATCGTCCACGCTCGCAGCCTTTTTCAGGCCCGCCAGCGCGTCGGGGCTCTGGATCGTGCCCATGATCTCCTGCAGCATTTCTATCTGCTTGTCCTTGTCGTTGATGGCAAGCAGGAAGACGATGCCGACGGAAACAGCCTCGTCGGGTTCTTCCATATTGGCGAAGTCGACCGGCTTCGACAGCACTGCCAACCCAACGCCTGCCTTGTTGACATGGATGGGATCCGTGTGGGGCACAGCGACGTTTTCGGCCAGCCCGAGCGGCAAGCCTGTCGGCATGGTCTGCTCGCGCTTCACCACGGCATCCGCATAGCTTGGCTTGACGTAACCAAGGGCCTCCAGTCGCGATGCCAGTTGACGGATCACGGCCTCATTGTTGTCGGCGTCCACGCCAAGCAGGATCGCTTCGGGGTCGATATGGTCGATCAAGGCTTGCGCCATGCTTAGTTCTCCAGGTTTGGGGCCGGCGACGATCTCGCGCCACCGGCCCCATGTTTCATTTCGGCGGGTGGGCTCCGCCTGTGGCGGACGCAGACCCGTCCGGACGGCCTCAGGCCGCCTCGTCCTCAGCGCCAGCGGCCCGTTCCCAGGCCAGCGTGTTGCGGCGGTAAAGCACGAAGGCGCCTGCAATCACCAGCGCCAGCACGGCGAGACCAGCAACGCCAAGGCCCTGGATCGCCTCGATGATCACGTAGGGAATCCACAGGAAGCCGTCGACCACCGAAGTGATCTGCACCGCATGCTCGGGCATCTTGAACCCGGACGCGACGGCAGCGCTGGTGAACAGCGGCGCCAGCGCATTGGCAACGTAGAAGCCGAGCGCAAGCGTGATGGTGCCCACCACAACCATGCGGAAGACATTGCCCTTGAGCAGTGGTGCTGTCATCGCCACGATGAACGGGATGACGGCAAGGTCGGCGAACAGGATGACGCGGTTGCCCGGCAGGATCACCGACAGGATGATCGCGATCGGAACCAGGATCAGCGAAGACGAGATCGCGGCCGGATGCCCGATCAGGATCGCCGAGTCGAGACCGACCAGCAGCTCGCGGTCACCCGTGCGCTTGCGCACGAATTCCTGCGCGGCATCGGACACCGGCAGCAGGCCTTCCATCAGCACCTTCACCATGCGCGGCAGCAGCAGCATGACCGCGGCAAGCGTCATGCCCGTGGAAAGTACCTTCGACAGCACCGTGCCGAAATCGCCGGCGTTGTAGTAGGCGATCAGGCCGAGCACGAGGCCGATGATCAGGCCGAGCACCACCGGTTCGCCGAACACGCCGAAGCGCTTTTCGATCGTCTCGGTGCTGATGTTGATCTTGTTGATGCCGGGGATGCGGTCCATCACCCAGTTGAGCACGATGGCGATCGGCAGGATCTGGGCGGATGCCAGATGCGGCACTGAAACGCCCGGAATGCCGTAGAACTGCTGTACGGCACGCGCCGACCAATCGGCGAACAGCAGGGCCAGCGCCGCCACCAGCGCCGCGACGATCAGGCCGTAGGCCAGGCTGTTGGTGGCAGCCGTGGCCAGCGAACCGACAAAGGCGAAATGCCAGAAATTCCACACGTCGACATTGAGCGTCCGTGTCAGGCGCAGGAGCAGGAGCGCCACGTTGACGGCGATGCCGATCGGGATCACCCAGAGGCCGACGGACGAGCCGAAGGCGATGGCCGCGGCAGACGGCCAGCCGACATCAACGATGTCACGCTGAATGCCGGTGTTGGTGACGATGGCCTTTGCCACGTCGCCGATCGAGGTGAGCATCAGCCCCAACACCAGGTTGATACCGATGAAGGCGACGCCGATGGTGACGGCGGCACGAAATGCCCTGCCGACCTTGGCGCCCAGCACCACCGCGATGATGAAAATGACGATGGGCAACAGAACCGTCGCGCCAAGCGTATCCACGGCCGATTTCAGGCCGGTCAAAAACGTGTCCATTTTTCCTCCCCAGGACGCCCGGTTGTGTCCGGCGCGCCGCTCCAAGAACATTTGTGTTCTTCGATATACGAAAGTTGCAGCCTTTCAAGAGGCTGTCAATCAGCTCTCCCCGACAAAACGGTGGACCTTGGCGCCCGCCAAACTGTTGCTGGCGGGCCACGCTACACGCTTCGCATCTATTAGCGAGCCTTGTTTTCATCATCAATTCGAGCGATGGAAGATGCGCGGACCGAGGAGAGGTTTTACGACATGATGACAGCGCGCAAACTTGTTTCGGCCAGCCTAGCCGTAGCCGCAACCATGGCACTGGCCGCCTGCCAGACCGGGGGTGGCCCCGGCGAGCCGCCGCCTGCTGCCGCGCCGAAGGGCGTGGAGGGCTCCTGGATCGATGCACAGGGGACCGGGCTTTCGACCATTTCGACTGGCAAATTCCAGACAGTCGCCACCGACACAGGCCAGAAGCTTGCCGACGGCAGCTATCGCATGACCAGCCAGACTTCGATCGAGATCAACGGCACGTCGCTGATCCGCCAGTCGCCGATCGCGTTCAACTGCCTTCTCGTCTCGATCAACCAGCTCAACTGTACCAGCCAGGCCGGCCAGAATTTCGTGCTGACGCGCCGCAGCTGACCAAAGCCGGCGCGGCAAGCGCCAACACCGCTATTCCTTTGAACGGCCGCATCCAGCGATGCGGCCGTTTTCGTTCGCGCGAGACGTTTCGCCGGCAAAACCCCGGCCGCGAATCCGCTTGCAACAGTGGAAAGGCAATGGGAACATGCCCGCGAGGGCGTGTAAAACTCCAGTCAAGCAGGGCGCTTACAACACCACGGCAGGCCATCCGCATCGCTCCCGGGTTCGACACGATCATTGCCCAGGACGAGGCATCACGAACGCAACGGAGAGCAGGAATGAAGAAGATCGCTGTCGCCACGGCACTTTCGGCCTCGGCACTCGGTATGAGCACCGGCATGTCCTTTGCCGACTACACGCTGAACATCCTGCATATCAACGACTGGCACAGCCGCATCGAAAGCAACAACAAGTACGAATCCACCTGTTCTGCCGAAGAAGAAACCAAAGGTGAGTGCTTTGGTGGCGCCGCACGTCTCGTCACGGCGATTGCTGCCGAACGCAAGAAGCTGGAAGGCCAGAACGTGCTGCTGCTCAATGGCGGCGACAACTTCCAGGGCTCGCTCTTCTATACGACCTATAAGGGAAAGACCGAGGCAGAATTCCTGAACCAGATGAAGTTCGACGCCATGACCGTCGGCAATCATGAATTCGACGATGGTGAAGATGCCTTGGCACCATTCCTCGACGTCATCAAGTTCCCGGTGCTTTCAGCCAATGTAAAGGCGAGTGCAGCAGCCAAGGTCGGCGACCGCATCAAGCCTTCCGTCGTTATTGAACTTGGCGGCCAGAAGATCGGCATCATCGGTGCCGTCACCAATGACACACCCGATCTCGCCACGCCCGGCCCCAACATCACCATCGAGGACGACGTCAAGACCATCACCGCCGAGGTCGAGAAGCTGAAGGGCAAGGGCGTCAACAAGATCATCGCGCTGACCCATGTCGGCTACCCACGCGACAAGGAGATGATCGCCAGGATCCCCGGCATCGACGTGGTGGTCGGCGGACATTCGCATTCGCTGCTGTCCAACACCGATCCAAAGGCCGAGGGTCCCTACCCGACGATGATCGACAACCCGGACGGCTACAAGGTACCGGTGACCCAGGCCGCCTCCTATTCCAAGCTGCTCGGCGAATTCAAGGTCGTGTTCGACGACAATGGCGTGGTCAAGGAAGCGAGCGGAAATCCGATCCCCCTCGACAAGTCGGTGACGCCGGATCCGCAGGTACTCGCACGCATCAAGGAACTCGGCGCACCTATCGAGGAATTGAAGGCCAAACAGGTCGGCGAAACCACCGCCGCCATCGACGGCAGCCGCGAAAGCTGCCGGACACGCGAATGTGCCATGGGCAACCTCGTTTCAGACGCGGTGCTCGACCGCGTGAAGGGCCAGGGCGTCGAGATCGTCTTCACCAATGGCGGTGGCCTGCGCGCCTCGATCGACCAGGGCAAGGTCTCGATGGGCGAAGTGCTGACGGTGCTGCCGTTCCAGAACACCGTCGCCACCTTCAAGATTCCCGGCAAGACCGTGGTCGGCGCTCTGGAGCATGGCGTTTCCGGGGTTGAAGAAGGCAAGGGCCAGTTCCCGCAGGTGGCCGGCCTCAGATACTCCTTCGACAGGTCTGCGCCGGCCAATGGCGGCCGCATCAAATCGGTCGAGGTCATGGACGGCGGCCAGTGGAAGCCTATCGATCCGGCCAGGGAATACATCGTTGCCACCAACAACTATGTCCGCCAGGGCGGCGACGGCTACAAGCTGTTCATCGACGGCAAGGATGCCTACGACTACGGTCCGAGCCTGGAACAGGTTGTAGCCGACTATATCGGCGCCCACAGCCCGTACACCCCGAAGCTGGAGGGCCGTATCACCGAGGTGGGTGCAGCACAGCCGTCCGAGACAGAGAAACCGACGGACGCCGCGCAAGGCGGCACCCCGGCACCTGCCGAGGTCGCACCAGCCGTGCCGGCTCCGCCTGCCGCGTCCAACGACATTGCCAACACGCCACCAGCAGTCGAAGCACCGGCAGCAAAACCAGGCGAAGCCGCTCCAGCGGAAGCTGCCAAGCCAACTGACGCTGCAGCGTCAGTCCAGGCAGGCGGCACCCACACCATCGTCAAGGGCGACACCTATTGGGATATCGCAGTGAAAGCCTATGGCGACGGCACCAAATGGCGGCGCATCGCGCACGCCAATCCTGGCCAGGAACCGCATCGGCTGCTGGTGGGGAGCGACCTGAAGATACCGGCAAAATGAATGCTGCCTCGATCTTCTCCTCCGCGGGGAGATCGATACCACTGAGGGTGCGGCCAGACGCGGCATTGAAACCGCGTCCGGCGCTGTTAATTAGATGCCCATGACATTCGCTACCGAAACCGAGGCTCCCTTGCCCGCTGGCAGCCTGACAAACAACAGCCCTGAAAAAGTCGGGCTGATGCTCATCAATCTCGGCACCCCGGACGGTACCGAATATGGGCCGATGTGGCGCTATTTGCGCGAATTCCTGTCCGATCCACGCGTTATCGAGCTGCCGCGCTGGGCCTGGTATCCGATCCTCTACGGCCTGGTCCTGACGACGCGGCCGAGGAAGTCCGGGGCCAATTACGCCAAGATCTGGAACCGAGAGAAGAACGAGTCGCCGCTGCGTACCTATACGCGTGGCCAGGGTGAGAAACTGGTGCAACGCCTTGGCGATCTTGCCAATGTCAGCGTCGACTGGGCGATGCGTTACGGCAATCCGTCGACGCGCTCGGTGGTGGAGAAATTGGTCGCTCAAGGCTGCGACCGCATCCTCACCTTCCCGCTCTATCCACAATATTCGGCAACGACGACAGCCACCGCCAACGACCAGTTGTTCCGCACGCTGATGACCATGCGGCGCGCACCGGCTGTGCGCTCCGTTCCGCCCTATTATGCCGAGCCGGTCTACATCGACGCCCTCGCCCGTTCGATCGAAAAGCACCTGGCCACATTGGACTTCGAACCGGAACTGGTGGTCGCTTCCTATCACGGCATCCCGAAACCTTATGCCGACAAGGGCGATCCTTACCAGCAGCACTGCCTGGAAACGACGCGACTGCTGCGTGAAAAGCTCGGCTGGAGCGAAGCGCGACTGATCTCCACCTTCCAGTCGCGTTTCGGCGCACAGGAATGGCTGCAGCCATACACCGACAAGACGATGGAACGCCTGGGCAAGGAGGGCGTCAGGCGTATCGCCGTCGTCAATCCAGGCTTCTCGTCGGACTGCATCGAGACACTGGAAGAGATCGCGCAGGAAGCACAGGAGATTTTCCTGCATGCCGGCGGCGAGAAGTTCGCTCATATCCCCTGCCTGAATGACAGCCCGGAAGGCATGGACGTGATCGAGACCTTGGCACGGCGGGAACTGGCAGGCTGGATCTGATCGCCGGCGACAGAGTATTCGAACAAGACAAAGCTGCGTTCCCTCTCGATTGCTAGCTGCCCCGGATTGTAACGGCACTGAAACACACTTAAGTGTTTCGCGAGGTTCAGCCTCGCAACTCTGTCGGCAATTGAGGGAGAGCCGAATGGATTTCAGCGGTTTCACGGGTTTCGACATCGCGATCGTCGTTCTGGTCGCGCTGGTCCTCATCCTTCTTTTCAAAGGCATCCGCACGGTGCCACAGGGCTTCAACCATACGGTCGAGCGTTTCGGCCGCTACACCAAGACACTGACGCCGGGTCTCAACATCATCAATCCCATCTTCGAGCGCATCGGCGCCAAGTTGAACATGATGGAGCAGGTGCTCGATGTCCCGACGCAGGAAATCATTACCCGTGACAATGCCATTGTTGGTGTCGACGGCATCGCCTTCTATCAGATCCTGAATGCCGCACAGGCCGCCTATCAGGTGTCGGGACTGGAGAACGCCATTCTCAACCTGACCATGACCAACATCCGCACCGTGATGGGTTCGATGGACCTGGACGAGCTGCTCTCCAACCGCGATGCCATCAACGAACGCCTGCTGCGCGTTGTAGACGAGGCCGCACATCCGTGGGGCGTCAAGATCACCCGCGTCGAGATCAAGGACATCAACCCGCCGGCCAACCTCGTCGATTCCATGGCCCGCCAGATGATGGCCGAACGTGACAAGCGCGCGCAGATCCTGGCTGCAGAAGGCCTGAAGCAGTCCCAGATCCTCGAAGCCGAGGGCCGCCGTGAAGCCGCTTTCCGCGACGCCGAAGCGCGCGAGCGCTCCGCCGAAGCCGAGGCACGAGCCACCCAGGTGGTGTCGGAAGCCATCTCCAAGGGTGACGTGCAGGCGATCAATTACTTCGTGGCGCAGAAATACACCGAGGCACTGGCCAAGATCGGCACGGCCGGCAATTCCAAAATCGTGCTGATGCCAATGGAGGCTTCCTCGCTGATCGGCACCTTGGGTGGCATTGGCGAAATCGCCAAGGAAGTGTTCAAGGGCGATGGTCCGGGCACGCAGAGGCAGGCGGCACGCCCGCCGCTGGTGCGCCCGAACGAAAGCTGATTGCGGAGTACGGCCATGCTGCAGCGGCTTCTCCTCGAACTCGGCCCCTGGAACTGGATGGTTCTCGGCTTCGCATTGCTGGTGGCGGAAATCCTCGCCCCCGGCGTCTTCCTGTTGTGGATCGGCATAGCCGCGCTGTTGATCGGAGCGGCTTCGCTCATTCTATGGGACACCGCCTTCTGGACCTGGCAGGCGCAGGTGCTGTGCTTCCTGGTCCTGGCTCTGTTGTCGGCCTATGCCGGCAAACGCTTCTTCAGCAGCAAGCACGACAGCAGCGACCAGCCGCTGCTCAACCGGCGTGGCGAGCAGATGGTCGGCCGGACTGCAACATTGGCCGAGCCGATCCGCGAAGGTCGTGGCCGCATCCAGCTCGGCGATACGCTGTGGCGGGTCTCTGGACCTGACCTGCCGGCCGGTGCACGCGTTCGGGTAACGGGCGCGGCGGAAACGGATCTGGAATTGACCGTCGAAAAGATCTGAGGTTCCGAACCGACAACGCTGCCACGCATTGACGATTTGGCATGGAACGGTGTTTCAGATCAGGCAGCACCGATGCGTAGCAGATCGTGGAAATGCACCACGCCCACCGGCATTCCACCTTCCACCACAACAAGCGCACTGATGTTGTGCTTGTTGAGCAAGGCAATGGCCGCGCCGGCGAACATTTGCGGCTCGACCGTTTTCGGCGTGCGGGTCATGACTTCGTCGACCGTTGTCTCACCAAGATTGCGGTGCAGATTGCGGGCGAGGTCGCCGTCGGTGACGATGCCGGCCAATTTGCCATCGCTATCGACGACACACACGCAGCCGACTTTCTTCTGAGCCAGGGTCATCACCGCTTCCGGCATCCTGGTGCCGAGCGAGACGAGCGGAATCTGGTCGCCGGTGCGCATGATCTCGGAAATCAGCGTGAGGTTGGCGCCAAGCTGCCCGCCGGGGTGAAAGGTGCGGAAGTGATCCGGCGTAAAGCCGCGCGCTTCCAGCAACGCGATGGCCAGGGCATCGCCCATCACCAATTGCAGCAACGTCGAAGTGGTCGGAGCCAGTCCGTGCGGACAGGCTTCCTGTGCCTTGGGCAAAGCCAGAACCGCATCGGCTGCGCGTCCCAGAGCCGATTTCTCGCCGGAAGTCAGCCCGATCAGAGGGATCGAAAACCGCCGCGAATAGTCGATGATGCCTTTGAGCTCCAGACTCTCGCCGGACCATGACAGTGCGATAATGGCATCGTCCGGTGCAATCATGCCGAGATCACCGTGATTGGCCTCGACAGGATGCACGAAGAAGGCAGGCGTACCGGTAGAAGCGAGCGTTGCTGCGATCTTGGAGCCGATATGGCCGCTCTTGCCGACGCCAGTGACGATGACGCGACCGGTGATGCGGGACAGGATATCGACAGCTCGCGCAAACGGTTCGGCCAGGCCGTTCTCCAGCGCCGTACAGAGCGCGGCCAGCCCGGCCTGTTCGGTGGCCACGGTTCTAAGTGCCGAAGCAATGGCGGCTTGACGATCCGCCGGCTTCTTCTTCAAGCTTGCAGCATGCATGGACGAAGCGATTATCCTTTCCCGCTCCATCTGTCCATTTCATTCGTTTGCCGGCCATACGGCGTCCGAACCTAACACTCCATTAACCATCCCAATTTACGGTTCGGTAAGCATGGCGCCAGGGGTGTGCGCCACAAACGTGTGGTAACGATGTCGCGGGCCCAGCCTGACAGAAGCAGCCAAGGAAAGACGGCCGCCGGCGCTTTGCTGCTGGCCGCAACGGCTTTGCCTTTGCTGTTGGCATCATCTGCTTTTGCCCAGCAACTTAACTTGCGCGGTCCCCTCAACGAGCAGGTCGGCACGCAGAATCAGCCCGGCGGCCTGCCCCCGGCAGGGCAACTCGGCGCCAACGGTCTGCCGCCGCTCAATCGCACACCGGGTGCTTTGCCACCAGCCATAGGGCCGGCGGAGGGAATCCCGAATCCAGCATATCAGCCTGCCAGCCCAGGCGCTTTGCCGGATGACCCCAACGCGCTGGGTGGCGCACCTGTTGCCGGCCCCGGCCAGTTGAACGCCGACAATCCCGCTCAGCCTGGAGCAGCCGATCCAAATAGGCCTGGGGCCGCGCAAGCTGCGGACCCTTTCGCGGATCAGGCAGCCGGAGCACCACGTCGCCGGGCCGGGACTACGGCAAGACAGCCCGCCGATGCCAATCTTCAGGGCGCCGCCACTGGACAGCGCGGCCGCAGCGGAGCGACAACCGCGCAAAACGGTGACCAGGCCAATCAAGCAGCAACCCGGCGCAACGCGCCTCGCCGCCCTGGCACCGCGGCTGCCGCGGCGGAAGCTGATCAGGAAGTCGACCGCATTGTTCGCACCGGAACCATCGACTCGGCGGATCGCGCGCCCCTTGATCCGCGCGCAGCACGTACCGAAGCAATCGAGGGCGGCGCCATGCGACGGGACGACACGCCCTATGCGCCGCTTGGCATCAAGGTCGGCAGCTTCACGCTGAGGCCCTCCTTGGAGCAAGGCGTGCTTGCTACTTCAAATGCCAACAACAGCGCCTCCGGTCGCTCTGCAACGATTTCGCAAAGCACCTTGCGCCTCAATGCGGTATCCGACTGGGCAACCAATTCGGCCACCATCGACGGCAATTTCAATTACCAGAAAAGCCTTTCCGGCCAGGAACTCAAGGAATGGCGCGGTAACCTCCAGGGCACGCTCAATGTCGACCTCGATCACGACTGGCGGGCCATCGGCAGGCTTGGTTTTGATACGGCACCGGAAGGTGCGACGTCGCCCGAGGGCGTGCCGGGTGCGATCACGCAGCCGCAGCGCAAAACCTTCGAAGGCAGCCTTGCCCTGCAGAAGGACGTGGGCAAGCTGCGCCTCGGCCTGACCGGTGCAGCCGAGCGCAGCATCTTTGGTGACGCGACGCTTGGCGATGGCACGATACAGTCCCAGGAGACCCGCAACTCGACGCTCTACACCACCACCTTGCGTGGCGGTTACCAGATTTCGCCGGCACTGACCCCCTTTGCCGAGGTCGAAATCGGCCGCCGCGCCTTTGACGAAACGGTTGACCTCAACGGCTACGAACGCTCGTCCAAGCGTCTCGGCCTGCGCGGCGGCGTGGAGCTCAACCTTGGCGAGAAGCTGAACGGCGAGGTGTCCGTCGGCTGGCTGCGCCAGACTTTCGACGACAGCCGCCTGCTTCCGGTCTCGGGTGCGACGGTGGCTGCGGATCTGCGCTGGTCGCCAGTACGCGGCACCATCGTCGGGTTCAACGGCCAAACCGTGCTGGAAGACACCACCACGCCCGGCCAGAGCGGCTCGGTGCTCTACAATTCAAGCATCACCCTGCAACGCGAGATGCGCGCCAATCTTACCGGCAACGCCGCCTTGGGTCTGTCCTATCGTGACTACAAGGGCACCGGCGATCATGACCTGATCTACAGCGCGCAGGTCGGCGCGACATGGTGGCTAAACCGCTATCTCGGCCTGACCTCCTATGTGCGTCACGAACGGCTGACCAGCAGCATCGAGGGTCGTGACAGCAAGACCAACAGCGTCTATCTCGGCCTGACCGTCCAGCGGTAAGGCGACAGTCAGCGTTGCCACTCGCCTCGAAGGGCATCCGGCCGGGCTATGAACCCGGCCGACAACTCTCAGACGGCAGAAGTCCTGATCCCGGCGCTCTCGAATTCGTCCAGCAGCCCGCGGATGACACCGGCCATGCTGCTGTCAGTGCCCTCGCGCCACAGCGCGAAGGCGACATTGGCCTCGACGAAACCTTCCGGTGAGCCGCAATCGAAAGTGCGACCACGATAGTGGTAGCCATAGAACGACTGCTTGCTCATCAGCTTCAGCATGCCGTCGGTCAGCTGGATCTCGTTGCCGGCACCGCGCTCCTGGTTTTCCAAGATCTGGAAGATCTCCGGCTGCAGGATATAGCGGCCGTTGATGTAGAAATTCGACGGGGCCGTACCCTTCGTCGGCTTCTCCACCATCTCGGTGATGCGGAAACCGGTATGGGTGTCCTCGCCACGACCGACGATGCCATACTTGTGCGCTTCGGCCGGGTCGCATTCCTGCACGGCGATGATGTTGTTGCCGGTTTCTTCGTAAAGTTCGACCATGTCTTTCATGCAGCTCTTCTGCGACTGCATGATCATGTCGGGCAGCAACAGGGCGAATGGTTCATCGCCGACGAGTTCACGCGCGCACCAGACGGCGTGGCCAAGACCCAGCGGCACCTGTTGGCGGGTAAACGAGGTCTGCCCCGGCGCCGGCTGCAGGCGCTGCAGGCGCTCCAGCACCTGATCCTTGCCGCGCTGGGCGAGCGTGTCATAAAGCTCGAACTGCACGTCGAAGTGATCTTCGATCACCGCCTTGTTGCGACCGGTGACGAAAATGAAATGTTCGATGCCGGCTTCCCGTGCTTCATCCACCACATATTGGATGACAGGCCGGTCGACGACGGTCAGCATTTCCTTCGGAATGGCCTTGGTTGCGGGAAGAAAGCGCGTGCCGAGGCCTGCGACCGGGAAAACTGCCTTTCTGACTTTTCTCATAGATCCATCATCCGTTGCGGGGACAACCCCTTTGCCGGGACATTTTCATGCCGGAATTGAAGACTAGAGCAATTCCAGCAAAAGTGTGCAACGGTTTTGCGTCCGGAATTGCGCAAAAACAAAGAGTTAGAGTGTTTCCGTGTTTCCGCTAAAGCCGAACACTCTAATGAACGGCCGGGCGCCTCCTGTCAAAATTTCTATCGGTCGCGTTTTTTGTTGCCCGGCCGTTCTATGGTAAACCAAATCATAACCGGGTTCGGTCATGAATGCTCTTCCTGCGATGAAAATGGAGGACATGATGCCCTTTCGCACCGCCGCTAGAGCGTTTTCGTTCTTTACGGAAACGCGGGTACGCTCTAGCTCTTTGTTTTTACGCAATTCCGGACGCAAAACCGCTGCACACTTTTGCTGGAATTGCTCTAAACGACTTGCCAGTCTTGCCACGGCGACGGCGCTGTCGATTGCCCTGCTGATCCCGACCGGGCCAGCGCAGGCCGATGCCGGCTTCCGCAACTGGGTCGCTTCGTTCCGCGCCACCGCCGTTCAATCAGGCGTGTCTGGTGCGATCTATGACGAGGCATTCCGCAACATCAGGGATCCTGATCTGGAGGTGCTCGAGAAAGCGCGTTTCCAGCCCGAATTCACGGCTCCCGCCTGGGATTATTTCGACAACCGCGTACACGAGCAGTCGATCGCCAACGGACAGGCGATGGCACGCAAATGGAAACCATGGCTGGACAAGATCGAGGCCCGCTTCGGCGTCGACCGCTACATCCTGCTCGCCATCTGGTCGATGGAATCCAACTACGGCGAGATGCTCAAGCGTACCGATGTCATGCGCAACGTCATCCGTTCGCTGGCAACCCTGGGCTATGGCGACAAGAAGCGCTCCAAATTCGCCCGTACCCAGTTGATCGCAGCACTCAAGATCCTGCAGACCGGCGACATCGATGAAAGCCATCTGCAAGGTTCGTGGGCCGGCGCGATGGGTCACACCCAGTTCATTCCGACCAGCTACCAGAGCTATGCCGTCGATTTCGATGGCAATGGCCGCCGCGACATCTGGAATTCGGTGCCCGATGCGCTGGCAACCGCAGCAAACCTCCTGAAGAAGAACGGCTGGCAATCAGGCAAGACCTGGGGTTATGAAGTGGCCCTTCCTGATGGCAAGATGCCGGGTGGCTCCATGTCGCTCGCCAAATGGCAGTCGCTTGGTGTTGCCCGCGCCAGCGGCAAGCCCTTCAGGAACGGCGCGGACAAGGCCGAGCTGAAGCTGCCGGGCGGCCGCGAAGGCCCAGCCTTCCTGGTTACCCGCAACTTCCACGTGATCAAGCGCTACAACAACGCCGACAAGTATGCCTTCGCCGTTGGCCTGCTGGCCGACCAGATTGCCGGCTACGGCACGCTGGTGAACGACTGGAGCCGGCCGTTCACCAAGCTGAGTTTTGCCGAAAAGCAGGAATTGCAGCAGCGTCTGGCCGACCACGGCTATTACAGCGGCAATTTTGACGGCAAGATCGGGCAGGCCTCCAAGGATGCCATCATGGCCTATCAGTCCAAGGTCGGCTTGACCCCGGACGGCAATCCCAGCATGGAAGTGCTGAAGACGCTGCGGCGGCGGTAAGCGCGCCGGGCACCTGAAGAACGGGGCGATCCGGCCCGATCGGATCGCCTGTGTCGGAAACGGAGAGGCAGCTTGGCAGCGGCAACGCGCTTGATGGCAAGACTACGCCGGCTGCCGTTCCTCATCGTTGCGGCGGCCGTACTGTTGGTCGGCACCGCTGCCACGGTCCACGTCCCTGCCTTTGCCCAAGAAGAAGAAGCACGGCCATGGTCGTTGCGCGACCTCTTCTTTCCGCGCCGCAGCGAGCGTGTAGCGCCGCTGCCGGAAGACCGCTTCCCGGCGCGTCCGAAAAAGAAGAAGCCTGTCGTGCGCAAACCGGCCGAGCCACAGGTGCCGGTGGTCGAGAAGACAACCGATGCTCGTACCATCCTGGTGATCGGCGACTTCATCGCGAGTGGCCTCGCCGAAGGGCTGAATGAGGTCTTCGCCAACAATCCCGCCATCCGCGTTGCCGACAAGGCCAAGGGTTCCTCCGGCTTCGTGCGCGACGACGTCTATAACTGGCCGCAGGAGATCTCTGCGTTGCTGGCGGCTGAGAAGCCTGCCGTCGTCATCGTCATGATGGGGTCGAATGACCGCCAGCAGATGAAGGTGGGGGAAGAACGCGAGCAGCCGCGAACGGAAGTCTGGACCAAGGCCTATGAATTGCGCACCGAGGCGCTTGCGAAAGCCTTGGCGAACTCGAAGATCCCCTATCTCTGGGTCGGCATGCCGGCCTTCAAGACACAGAAAATGACCGCCGACATGCTGGCCTTCAATGGCATCTATCGCGCAGCGGCAGAGACCTACAATGGCGAGTTCGTCGACATCTGGGATGGTTTCGTCGACGAGAACGGCGCTTTTGTCTCGACCGGTCCCGATGTCAATGGTCAGCCGGTGCGCCTGCGCGCCGATGACGGCATCAACCTGACCCGCGGTGGCAAGCGCAAGCTGGCCTTTTACGCCGAAAAGCCGCTGATGAAGATCCTCGGTCTGTCGACGCCGACTGCCCCGGCATCGCTGCCGGTCGGCCCTCTGCCCGGGGGTCAGCCAACGACGCCGGCCGCCCCTATGCCGGTCGATCGCACCGAACCGATCGCGCTTGGCGACCCGGCACTCGATGGGGGAACGGAATTGCTGGGGGCCACGCAGCCGACAAAGCCAACCCTCATACTTCCAGGCGAAAAGCTGGCCGTCCAGGGTATTGCCCCGGCCGCCTCGCCCGGGCGCGCCGATGATTTTGGCGGCTCTGCAAAACCCGCACCGGCTGCTTCAGGCACGCCGACAGCTCCCGACAAGACCGGCGCCTTGCAACCGTAGAAAAGCAGCGCCCACGCCTGTTCTATGAAAACGGCAAACGCCTGCGGGTTCGTCTTCCAGGACCCACCCGCAGAGCAGGTCAGCGCGGCAGCACGCTCCCGCCGGTCAATGCCTCATCGATCGCGCGCGCGGCCTGACGGCCTTCGCGGATCGCCCACACCACCAGCGACTGGCCACGACGGATATCGCCGGCAGCATAGAGCCGGTCGATATTGGTGCGGTAGTCGTGATCGTCGGCCGCGACATTCTTCGACCGGCGCACGTCGGTGATGATGTCGAGCTTGCCGTCCAGTTCAGCCGTCACCGCACCGCCGATCGGGCCGGCAAAACCGATGGCAATGAAGGCGAGGTCGGCGCGGATGACAAATTCCGAGCCGGGAATCGGCTTGCGCTTCTCGTCCACCTCGCAGCACTTCACGCCGGTCAGCTGACCCTCCTCACCGATGAACTCCAGCGTTGCCACCTGGAACTCGCGCTCGGCGCCTTCAGCCTGGCTCGAAGAGGTGCGCATCTTGGTCGCCCAATAAGGCCAGACCGAAAGCTTGTCTTCCTTTTCAGGCGGCTGCGGACGGATATCGAGCTGGGTGACGCGCACAGCCCCCTGGCGGAACGCCGTGCCGACGCAGTCGGAGGCGGTATCGCCACCACCGACGACCACGACATGCTGGCCGGATGCCACGATCGGCTTCGATGCCCAGGCGACCGACTGGATGTCTTCGCCGCCGACGCGCTTGTTCTGCTGCACGAGATAAGGCATCGCGTCATGCACGCCTTCGAGATCGTCGCCCGGAATTCCGGCCGGACGCGGCGTTTCCGAACCACCGCAATAAAGCACTGCGTCGTACTCGGCGAGCAGCTCCTCAACTTTCTTGTCGACGCCGACATTGACCCCGCAATGGAACGTCACGCCCTCGCCCGCCATCTGTTCGACGCGGCGATCGATATAGTGCTTTTCCATCTTGAAGTCGGGAATGCCGAAGCGCAGCAGGCCGCCGGGACGGCTCTCGCGCTCGAAGACATGCACGTCATGGCCAGCGCGACCGAGCTGCTGCGCCGCAGCCATGCCAGCCGGGCCGGACCCGATGACGGCAACCCTCTTGCCAGTCTTCTTCTCCGGCGGATAGGGGCGCACAAAGCCGGTCTCGTAGGCCTTGTCGGCCAGCGCCTGCTCCACCGTCTTGATGGCGACTGGGATGTCTTCCAGGTTCAACGTGCAGGCTTCCTCGCACGGCGCCGGACAGATGCGGCCGGTGAATTCCGGAAAATTGTTGGTGGAATGAAGGTTGCGGATCGCAGCGTCCCAGTCGCCGTTATAGACGAGGTCGTTCCAGTCCGGGATCTGGTTGTGGATAGGACAGCCCGTCGGGCCGTGGCAGAAAGGGATGCCACAATCCATGCAGCGCGCGGCCTGCTTCTCGACCTCCGGCTGCGACATCGGCAGCGTGAACTCGCGAAAATGCCGGATACGGTCGGATGCCGGCTGGTACTTGTGCACCTGCCGGTCGATCTCAAGAAAACCTGTTACCTTGCCCATGTCTCGGTTCCTGTAGAGCACGTGGCGGGGTTACCGCCGCACCCGTTATCCTCATCCGGTCGCAAGCGCAACCGCGGGATCGGGTCAATGATTGGCTGTGTTGTGTGACGGGCGCCGGGAAGCGCCTGCTTCCCGGCTCACCGGACGCCTATTCGGCCGCCACGCTCATGCGGGCGCGCTCCATTTCCTGCAGCGCGCGGCGATACTCGACCGGCATGACTTTCCGGAATTTCGGCCGGAAGCTCGCCCAATTGTCGAGGATCTCCTTGCCGCGTGTCGAACCGGTGAAGTGCACGTGGTTCGAGATCAGCTGGTAGAGGCGCTCCTCGTCGTGACTGGTCATGTCGCCGGACACGTCGACGCGGCCCTTGTGGTCGATGTCACCGCCGTGATGGAGCAGTTTTTCCATCAGGTCGTCCTCTTCCGGAACCGGCTCGAGCTCGACCATGGCCATGTTGCAGCGAAGCGCGAAATCGCCCTCTTCATCCAGCACATAGGCCACGCCTCCCGACATGCCGGCGGCGAAGTTGCGGCCGGTCTTGCCGATGACGACGACGACGCCGCCGGTCATGTATTCGCAGCCATGGTCACCCACGCCTTCGACGACAGCCGCCGCGCCTGAGTTGCGCACGGCGAAACGCTCGCCAGCAACGCCTCGGAAGTAGCATTCGCCCTCGATGGCACCGTAGAGCACGGTGTTGCCGACGATGATCGAGTCCTCGGCGACGATCTTGGCATCTTCCGGCGGCCGGATGACGATGCGGCCACCCGACAGGCCCTTGGCGACATAGTCGTTGCCGGCGCCGATCAGCTCGAACGACACACCGCGTGCCAGGAAGGCGCCGAAGGACTGCCCGGCGGTGCCGGTCAGCGTCACTTTGATGGTGTCCTCGCGCAGGCCCTTGTGCCTGAAACGCTTGGCGACCTCGCCCGACAGCATGGCGCCGGCGGAACGGTCGACATTGCGGATCGGTAACGCGATCTCGACAGGTTGGCGTGCATCGAGCGCAGGTTTGGCCTGTTCGATCATCTGGCGGTCGAGCACATCATCGATCGGATGTTTCTGGCGCTCGGTCCAGTGCACCGCCTCGCGTGGCGCCTCGGGCTTGTAGAACATCTTCGAGAAGTCCAGCCCGCGTGCCTTCCAGTGGTTGATCACCTCACGCTTTTCGAGAAGGTCGGTATCGCCGATGATCTGATCGAGATGGGTATAACCCATTTCAGCCAGCAGCTCGCGCACCTCTTCCGCCACGTAGAAGAAGTAGTTGATGATGTGTTCCGGCGTGCCCTTGAAACGCTTGCGCAGCACCGGATCCTGGGTGGCGACGCCAACCGGGCAGGTGTTCAGGTGGCACTTGCGCATCATGATGCAGCCGGCCGCGATCAGCGGTGCGGTCGAGAAGCCGAACTCGTCGGCGCCCAGCAGTGCCCCGACTATAACGTCGCGACCGGTACGCAGGCCACCGTCGACCTGCAGCGCCACCCTGGAACGCAGGCCGTTGAGCACCAGTGTCTGGTGTGTCTCGGCCAGCCCCATTTCCCAGGGCGAGCCGGCATGCTTGAGCGAGGTCAACGGCGAAGCACCGGTACCACCGTCATAACCGGAGATGGTGATGTGGTCGGCGCGGGCCTTGGCGACGCCTGCGGCAACCGTACCGACACCCACTTCCGACACCAGCTTCACCGATACGTCGGCAGCCGGATTGACGTTCTTGAGGTCGTAGATCAGCTGCGCCAGATCTTCGATCGAATAGATGTCGTGGTGCGGCGGCGGCGAGATCAGGCCGACGCCCGGCGTCGAATGGCGAACCTTGGCGATGGTCGCGTCAACCTTGTGGCCGGGCAACTGGCCGCCCTCGCCGGGCTTGGCGCCCTGCGCCACCTTGATCTGCATCATATCGGAGTTGACGAGGTATTCGGCGCTGACGCCAAAACGGCCCGACGCCACCTGCTTGATGGCAGAACGTTCGAGATTTCGACCACCACCAGGCAAAGGCAAATAGCGATCCGGTTCCTCGCCGCCTTCACCCGTGTTCGACTTGCCGCCGATCGTGTTCATGGCGATCGCCAGGGTGGTGTGGGCTTCTCTCGATATCGAACCGAAAGACATCGCGCCCGTCGAGAAGCGCTTCACGATGTCGGCCGCTGACATCACCTCTTCCAGCGCCACCTTCTTGCGACCGGTCTCTTCGGCCAGCTTGACGCGGAACAGGCCACGGATCTGCTGGGCGCGTGCCGTTTCGCTGTCGATCTGCTGCGAGAATTCCTTGAAGGTCGACCAGGAGCCCTTGCGCACGGCATGCTGCAGCGTGGCCACGGCATCAGGCGTCCACATATGGGCCTCGCCGCGCATACGATACATGTACTCGCCGCCAACCTGCAGGGTGGTGCGCAGCACCGGATCGTCGCCAAAGGCATCGCCATGGCGTGCCACCGTCTCTTCCGAAACCTCGTCGAGGCCGACGCCCTCGATCAGCGAAGCCGTGCCGGTGAAGTACTTCTCGATGAAGTCGTTCTTCAGGCCTATCGCATCGAAGATCTGCGCGCCGCAATAGGACTGGTAGGTCGAGATGCCCATCTTGGACATCACCTTGAGGATGCCCTTGCCGATCGACTTGATGTAGCGCGAGACGACTTCGGAGGCATCGACCTCTTCCGGCATTTCGCCCTTCTTGTGCATGTCGAGCAGCGTATCGAAGGCGAGATAGGGGTTGATCGCCTCGGCGCCGTAGCCAGCGAGGCAGCAGAAGTGGTGCACTTCGCGCGGCTCGCCCGACTCCACGACCAGACCGACCGACGTGCGCAGGCCCTTGCGGATCAAGTGATGATGAACCGCAGCCGTCGCCAGCAGTGCCGGGATGGCGATGCGGTCCGGTCCAACCTGGCGGTCAGACAGGATGATGATGTTGTAGCCACCGGCAACTGCCGCCTCGGCTCGGTCACACAGGCGCTCGACCGCACCTGCCATACCTGCGGCCCCTTCCGTGATCGAATAGGTGACATCGATGGTTTTGGTGTCGAAGCGATCCTCGGTGTGCCCGATGGAACGGATCTTCTCCAGGTCGCCATTGGTCAGGATCGGCTGGCGCACCTCCAGCCGCTTCTTGCGGGAGGAACCGACCAGGTCGAAAATATTCGGCCGCGGTCCGATGAAGGACACCAGGCTCATCACCAGTTCCTCGCGGATCGGGTCGATCGGTGGATTGGTGACCTGGGCGAAGTTCTGCTTGAAATAGGTGTAGAGCAGCTTCGACTTGTCCGACATCGCCGAAATCGGCGTATCGGTACCCATCGAACCGACGGCTTCCTGGCCGGTCACGGCCATCGGCGCCATCAGCAGCTTGAGGTCTTCCTGGCTGTAGCCGAAGGATTGCTGGCGATCGAGCAGGGTGACGTCCTTGCGCAGCGCACGCGGCTCCACCGGATTCAGGTCCTCGAGCACCAGTTGGGTGCGCTTCAGCCAATCCTTGTAGGGATGCTGCGCGGCGATCTCCTTCTTGATCTCCTCGTCCGAAATGATGCGGCCCTCGACCAGATCGATCAGCAGCATCTTGCCGGGCTGCAGGCGCCACTTGCGCACGATGTGCTTTTCCTCGACCGGCAGCACACCAGCTTCGGAGGCCAGGATGACACGATCGTCGTCGGTGACGATGTAGCGTGCCGGCCTCAGGCCGTTGCGGTCCAGCGTCGCGCCGATCTGGCGCCCGTCGGTGAAGCAGACGGCGGCGGGGCCATCCCACGGCTCCATCAGCGCCGCATGGTATTCATAGAAAGCCTTGCGACCGGCATCCATCGACTTGTTGCCGGCCCAGGCTTCCGGGATCAGCATCATCATCGAATGCGCCAGCGTGTAGCCACCCTGGAACAGGAACTCGAGCGCATTGTCGAAACAGGCCGTGTCCGACTGTCCTTCGTAGGAGATCGGCCACAGCTTGGAGATGTTGTTGCCGAACAGCTCGGAATCGACCGAAGCCTGACGCGCCGCCATCCAGTTGTTGTTGCCGCGCACGGTGTTGATCTCACCGTTGTGGGCGACCATGCGGTAGGGATGCGCCAGTTTCCACGATGGGAAGGTGTTGGTCGAAAAGCGCTGATGAACCAGGATCAGCGCCGTCTCGAAGCGCGGATCGGACAGGTCCTTGTAATAGGCACCAACCTGGTAGGCCAGGAACATGCCCTTGTAGACGATGGTGCGCGCCGACAGCGACACACAGTAGGAACCGATGTCCTTGTTGTTGTGCTCGGCGTAGATGCGGCCCGAAATCACCTTGCGCAGGAGATAGAGGCGCGCCTCGTATTCCTCGTCATTGTCGATATCGGGCGTACGGCCGATGAACACCTGGCGATGGAACGGCTCGGCCGCCGCAATGTCCGGTGCCTTCGACAAGGAGGAATTGTCGACCGGAACGTCGCGGAAACCGATGAGCGGCAGGCCTTCAGACTGAGCAGACTCGGCGATGATTGCGTCGACATGAGCGCGCAGTTCCGGATCTCTCGGCATGAACCAGTGGCCGACACCATACTGGCCGGCCGGCGGCAGCTCGATGTCCTGCTTGGCCATTTCCTCGCGGAAGAAACGGTCAGGGATCTGCACAAGAACGCCGGCACCATCGCCCATCAACGGGTCTGCCCCCACCGCGCCGCGATGGGTAAGGTTCTCCAGCATGAACAGGCCGTCCTTGACGATCTGGTGTGACTTCACGCCCTTCATCTGCGCGATGAAGCCGACGCCGCAGGCGTCATGCTCGTTGCGCGGATCATACATGCCCTGGGCCGAGGGCGATCGGTCGAACAGCCCTGTAGTCGGATTGGTGGTGGTTCGCAGGGCGGTTTTGACGGTGGCCGCTTTCGTCTGTGCAACCGAGGCAAAAACCGTCGTCACAGATGGCGTCACTTCCGTCATCGTCCTATCCTCTGCTCCGCGCCACTCGGGCGCCTCTTCTCCATGGGAAGCTTGACACTTCCCTCTCCACACTTCTCGCACCTGTCGCGAAATCCTGGCGAACCATGCCGGGCATCGTCCGGCCGCGGTTCGGCCTGTCATCGCACGCCACTCGTGGCGGCAGCCGGACGAGCGTCTATCTTACGCCAATCCAGCCTGGTTGGTACCGGTAAATAAGACAGCAATGCTGTCCTAAATTTCTATGGCAGAAATCCCGACACCACACAAGACCGATTCGGAAATTTTCCAGCCGATTAGCGAAAGAAAATTACGCAAGACCTGCCACCGCAGAAATTTTCTGGCCCGATAGCACAAATGACCTCTGGCTCCAAACATCCGGCCAGTGCTGGACCTTGCAGACCGGGCAGGAATGCCGTCATGGTTCGCGCCTTCCCCGAATTTCCAGGAAATGGGCCCTGAAAGCATGTTTTTTGCCTCCGACAACTGGGCCGGCGCCCATCCCAAGGTTGCCGCCGCGATCAACGCGCACAACACCGGCTTTGCTGCGGCCTATGGCGACAGCGATCTCGACAGAGCGGTCGCGCAGCGCTTCAGCGAGGTTTTCGAACGCGAAGTCGCAGTCTTCTTCGTAGCCACCGGCACCGCCGCAAACTCGCTTTCGCTCACCGCCTACAACAAACCCGGCGGCATCACTTTCTGCCATCGCGAATCGCACATCGTGGAAGACGAATGCGGCGCGCCGGAATATTTCACCGGCGGCTCGCGGCTGCGGCCTGTCGACGGTGCGCTTGGCCGCATCGACCCGGCGGCCCTGGAGCAGGCGGTCCAGCGCTTTGCCGGAGAAATCGTTCATGCCGGCAGGCCGATGGCGATCTCCATCACGCAGTCGACCGAAACAGGAACGATCTACGGGCTGGATGATATCGAGGCCATTTCCAGGATCGCCAGCCGCTACGGCCTGCCGCTGCATATGGACGGCGCCCGTTTTGCCAACGCGCTCGCTTCGCTGGAGGCAAGCCCCGCCGAAATGACCTGGAAGCGCGGCATCGACATCCTGTCCTTCGGCGGCACGAAGAATGGCTGCTGGTGTGCGGAAGCGATCGTGCTGTTCGATCTCGACCGCGCCAAGGAGCTTGCCTTCCTGCGCAAGCGTGCAGCGCAGCTTTTCTCCAAGTCGCGTTTCATCGCCGCCCAGTTCGATGCCTACTTCAAGGACGGGTTGTGGATGGAAACCGCGCACCACGCCAATGCCATGGCCGGAAGGCTGGCGGCGGCGATCGAGGATGACGACAGTTCCAAACTGGCCTGGCTGCCGCAGGCCAATGAAGTCTTCGCGATCCTCGACAAGAAGAAGGCCGAACGGCTTCTGGCTTCAGGAGCTGCTTTCTACGACTGGCACAAGCCGCACGGGTTCGACGGCCATATCGCCGAGAACGAAGGGCTCTACCGGTTCGTGACCAGTTTCGCCACCACCGAAAAGGACGTCGACCGCTTCGCCGAACAACTCAAGGCCTGAAGCCCAAGCGAAAGCAACTGCCATGACGGTGATGTTTCAGGTCGACGCATTTTCGGATCGGATCTTTGGTGGCAATCCGGCCGCCGTGCTTGTCCTCGACGACTGGCTGGCTGAAGAGACCATGCAGTCCATAGCCGCCGAAAACAATCTGGCCGAGACCGCCTTCGCCCGGCCGAACGGCAGGGGCTGGGACCTGCGCTGGTTTACGCCGGTCCATGAGGTCGAGTTTTGCGGGCATGCCACTCTGGCGACCGCGCACGTCCTTGCCGCGCATCACGAGGTGGTCGGCGAAATGGCCTTCTCCACCCGCGTCGGCGAACTGCGTGTTGTCCGCGTCGACGGCGGCTATCGCATGGACCTGCCGAGCTTTCCTCCGGAAACACTGCCGGACCTGCCCGCGCCGATCGCCGAGCTGTTCGCCGATATCGACCACAAAGCTTTTCGCAATTTCGAGAACATCTTCGTCGAACTGCCTAACGAAGCGGCTGTCCGCGCCTTCATCCCGGATCTGACAAGAATCGCCACGCTGAAACTGCAGGGCCTGGTCATCACCGGAAAGGGCGACACCCACGACTTCGTTTCGCGCTATTTCGCGCCAGGCGTCGGCATCCCGGAAGACCCCGTGACCGGCTCGATCCACGCGACACTTGTTCCTCACTGGGCACGCAAGCTTGGCAAGATCCATTTGTCGGCATTCCAGGCTTCAGCGCGCGGCGGCCATCTCCTGTGTGAACTCTCCGGCGATCGTGTGCTGATCACCGGCAAGGCCGTGACCTTCATGAAGGCGGAAATTCATCTGCCATGATGTGCCGGGCGGAATTTTGTATAAAAACATCACCGTAAGCTGATGGCTCCAGAGAAAAGACCATGCCCTCCACCGAGCTACTCATCGCCTTTTTCATCACGACGTCGGTTTTTGCCTACATCCCAGGCCCCGCTATGCTGTACGCCACGGCACAGACCATCGCGCGCGGCCGCTGGTCGGGTTTCATGGCAGCGGTTGGCATCCATCTCGGTTGCACGGTGCACGTGGTCGCCGCAGCTGCAGGGCTCTCGGTACTCTTCCACGCTGTCCCGGTTCTTTATCTGCTGGTGAAGCTCGCAGGTGCGGCCTATCTGGTCTGGCTTGGCATCTCGATGTTCCGCGCAAGGTCTGACGGCGGTGAAATCAACCCACATACCATTGGCGCGAAATCAGGCCGCCGCGCTTTCGTGGAAAGCATCACCGTCGAGGTGCTCAATCCGAAAACGGCGCTGTTTTTCCTGGCCTTCCTGCCGCAGTTCATCGATCCCTCGGCATCGTTCCCGGTCTGGGTGCAGTTTTTGATCCTCGGCAGCCTCGCCAACCTGATCTTTTCCTCGGCCGACATCGTCTGCGTCCTACTCGCCGGCCTCATCGTCACGCGCCTGAAACGCTCCAGCGGTGCCCAGCGGCTGATGCGCCGCGCCGGCGGTGCGCTGCTGGTGGGGCTCGGCGCACACCTCGCATTGCAGAGGACCTGACCTCACCTCATCATCACCCGCAGGAAGCTCGAACGGCCTGGTCGAAGTTTTGTCGGGCCCTCTTGACTTAAAGCTCACTTGAACTTTTAGAACCGTTGCTCGATCGATCCGGATGGCCGCAGAACGGCGTCCCGGACGCGTCAGAGGGAAGCAACCACCCGCCGTGAAGGATGGACTGCCAGCCCGAGTGGATGGAGACGAGGCATGACAATGGTGCAATCGATAGTCCCGATGAGAACCTCACGATCGGTTATCGGCTGCAAGATAACACTGCTCACGGTCGCGACCCTGACGATCATGGCCGGCACCACGATCTCGCCCTCGTTGCCGGCCATCGAGGCGCACTTTGCCGATGTCGACGGTGTCAAACTGCTCAGCCGTATGGTGCTGACACTGCCGGCCTTGTTCGTTGCCTTCTGCGCGCCGCTGATCGGCGGTCTCGCTGATCGTTACGGAAGGCTGCGCCTGCTGATCGGCTCAATCCTGCTCTATGGACTCTCCGGTATTTCGGGCCTGTTCGTCGACAGCCTGCCGGCGCTGCTTGCCGGCCGCGCCGCACTCGGCATCGCGATCGGCGGCATCATGACGCTGACCACCGCGCTGGTCGGCGACTATTTCAGCGGCAGCGAGCGCGAGCGTTATCTGGGACTGCAGCAGGCCTTCACCGGCCTGGGCGGTGTTGCTTTCGTCGCCGCAGGTGGTCTTCTCGCCGACTATCACTGGCGTGCCCCTTTCGCGATCTATGCCGTGGCTTTCGCCATCATCCCCGCCGCGATCGCCTTCCTGACAGAACCAGGGAGGTCGACGCCAAACGGCGGGCAGGCCATCGATCCTCCGTCCGAACACGCGATTCACTGGCTGCCGGTCGCTGCCCTGTGTGCACTCGCCTTCCTCGTCAACATGATCTTCTATTTCATCCCGTCGCAGTTGCCTTTCTACCTGCGCGCGGTCGGCATCGGCGCCGCAAGCAATGCCGGCTTTGCGCTCGGTCTCCACAATCTGGTCATGGCGGGTTCGGCACTTGCCTATGGCCGGTTGCGTGCCAGGCTTTCCGTGCCGGCGATTTTTGTCATCGGCCTTTGCCTGATGACCTTGGGATTTGTGTTGGTCGCCTTTTCAACGACGATGCCGTCTGTGCTCTTTGCGATGGCGATCGCCGGCGCGGGTCTCGGTCTCACCATACCCAACCTGATGTCTGGGATCATCACGCAGTCCAGCCCGGCAACCCGCGGGCGCCTGGCCGGCATGGTGACAGCATCGATGTTCATCGGTCACTTCACCTCGCCTTTCGCCAGTCAGCCTCCGATCGAGGCCGTCGGCTTCCAGGAGAGCTATCTCGCTGCTGCCTGCGGGCTTGCCGCGCTTGCCATCATCTGTGGGGCCATTGCGCTCAACCGTAAAAGCGGCGTGTAGGACCCCTGACCCATCCCAAATCGCAACAAAAAAGCGGCGCCACAAGGCGCCGCTTTCGTCTCGGGAGGGAGACTTGCTGAAACCCAGAGCGTTTCCGTTTTCACGGAAACACTCTGGGTTTTGTTTTCGCCGCATTTTCGTAACGCCAAGTGATTCCACCTGGCTACAAAACGCTCTAGGGCTTAGTTGGCCGCCTTGGCTTCGATCTGCTTGGTCTTGGCCGGAGCAGCCGAGATCGCGATCTTGCGGGGCTTCAGCTCTTCGGGAATGTTGCGCTTCAGGTCGATGTGAAGCAGGCCGTTCTTGAGTGCCGCACCGACGACGTCGACATGATCGGCCAGCTGGAAGCGACGCTCGAAGGAGCGAGCGGCAATGCCGCGATAAAGCACTTCCGAGCCTTCGCCGTTGGCCTCTTCCTTGCGCTCACCCTTGATGGTCAGCACATTGCGGTGGGCCTCGATCGAAATCTCGTCATCCGAGAAACCGGCGACGGCCATGGAAATCCGATAGGAATCCTCGCCGGTGCGCTCGATGTTGTAAGGCGGATAGCTCTGGCCGCCTTCGGGCTGGGCCAGTGAATCCAGCATCGTGAACAGACGGTCAAAACCGACGGTCGAGCGATAAAGCGGGGAAAAATCAACATGACGCATGGTGTGTTCTCCTGTTGAGCAACATGGTTTGGTTCAGGCGAAACCCTTGAGGCGTTTCCAATGAACCAGCAGCCCCGACATCGGCGGCCGCAACAGACATCTGGGGGTGCCGGAAAGAGGTTTCAAGGCATTCGATCGAGGTTCCTGGCACCAGTTCCAGATGAACGGCAGATGAACCACCTCTTCTGCCGCCGTTCAGACGGCCGACACTAACTTCATTCCAACATCGCAATCAGCGGCCGAACATCGCCGCAACGAAGCCGAGCCGGGTGCAACGTCCCTTCCTCCCGGATCGACAGGAGCCGGAAGCGCTGCGTCACGCGCTTCCGGCTTCAGACGTTTGGGGGACCTCGCGCGTCACCGGATTTGCTTTGCATTTTAGCGGATAGCCTCTATCACCTGCTGGTTGGCCCGCCCGCGGGTGCGAACACTCGAAGCGCCCGATGACGGATCTCTTCTACGAACTCGACGGCAACCCCGTCCCTGAAAACGCCTTTTCCGGCTTCCTCACCACGCGCGACCGCAAGCAGATCCGCTTCGCCAGATTCTCCGCAACCGAAAGGCCGTTGAAAGGTACGGTGGTGGTTCTGCCCGGCCGCAATGAATGCATCGAGAAATATTTCGAGACCGTGCGGAACCTGACAGGCCGCGGTTTCGGGGTTGCTATGCTCGACTGGCGCGGCCAGGGCGCTTCCGACCGCCTGCTCAAAAACCCTCAGCGCGGCTATGTGAAGAGCTTCCAGGACTATGCCAGGGATCTCGAGCAACTGTTCACGGAAGTGGTCCTGCCCGACTGCCGCGGACCGTATTACATCCTTGCGCATTCTGCCGGCGCTCTCGTGGCGTTGCTGGCCAGCGCCAATATGGTCAACCGCGTGCAGCGCATGGTGTTGATCGCACCCTTTCTCGACCTGCCCGATCAGCGCGTATCGATGACGACCGTGCGCCGCCTCGGCGGTGTCCTGACTTGTCTCGGCCTTGGCCGCCTCTATGCTGCCTGGGGACCGCGCAAGGCCCTGCCGACGCCGTTCGAACGCAATCTGCTGACCAGCGATCCCGAGCGCTATCGTCGCAACACCGGGCTGTATCAGGCCTATCCGCAACTGGCGCTGGGAGGCCCCACAGTTCGCTGGCTGCGCGCCGCCGCCATTGCCACGGAAACCGTGCGCGACCCTGAATTCATGGCCGCGATGAAGATCCCGACACTGATCATCGGCGCGGGTAGCGATCGCGTCGTCTCGACACGCGCGGTTGAGCATTTCGCCCGCCACATCCGGCTCGGTTCCTTCGTCATGATCGACGGCGCCAAACACGAGATCCTGCAAGAGAAAGACTATTATCGCGAGCAGTTCCTGGCAGCTTTCGACGCCTTCATACCGGGCGGCGCGACGCAGGCAGAGGCAACCTCGGGTTGAAACGCGGAACACGAGACAGAACCAGGATGACCCGCAACCTGCAGTTTGTCGTGTTGGCTGGCTCGTTGTTCGCCAGTGCTCTGGCAGTCCCTGCGCTGGCCGATGAACCAGAGCGCGTCGTGCAGGAATGGTATCGACGTCTCTCCGAAACCGACATTGCCGGTCTTGCCAGCCTGATCGCGCCGAACGCCGTCTTTCACACCGAGGCCTCGGGCAAGTCGCAGAGCCGTGAGGAATTCATCGCCTATATGGACCAGTCTCAGGATGTCCTGGCCAACGCCGAGATTCGCCACAAACTGCAGGAAAAAGACGAAACGACGATCACGATGATCGTCTGCTACGACTTCCAGCCGGGCCTCACGCTCAACGAGGAAACCTACAGCATCGCTGACGGCAAGATCGTCAACGCGCGCCAGAAGCGCCTGGCCGAGGATTGCAACGGCTTCTGATCGATTATCGCAACCAGCCTTTATCCCCTCAAGGCCGCCATGGCAGCCTCATGCAATTCGGGTGTCGCTGCCGCCAGGATATCGCCACCATTTTCGGCCGGTCGCCCGTCGAAAGTGGTGATGACGCCGCCTGCCTTCTCGATGATCGGGATCAGGGCCACGATGTCGTAGGGTTTCAGCCCCGGGTCGGCGACGATGTCGACCGTGCCCGCCGCCACCATCGCGAAGGCGTAACAATCAGTACCGTATCGCGACAGCTGCACCTTGGTCTCGAAAAGGTCGAAACGGCTGCGCGCATCGCCCTTGAACAGCGCCGGCGTGGTGGTGAACAGCGTGGCGTCTTCCAGCTTCGTTGTCTTGCGTGCGGTCAGCTTGCGCGGACCGCCAGGTCCTTCGTAGAAGGCACCATCAGCATTGGCGTAGAACAATTCGCCGGTGAAGGGCTGTGACATCAGCCCGGCCACCGCGTCGCCGTCAACGGTCAGCCCCACCAGCGTGCCCCACACCGGAAGGCCGGAAATGAAAGCACGGGTGCCGTCGATCGGATCGATCACCCAGACATGCCGGCTGGCAAGGTTCTCGCTGCCGTGCTCTTCGCCCAGGATCCCGTGATCCGGAAACTCGGCGCCGATCAGCGCGCGGATCGCTCGTTCCGCCTCCCGATCAGCCTCTGTGACGGGATCGAAGCCACCGGAGAGCTTGTTGACCACGGCGCCCTGACTGCGGAAGCGCGGTAAGGTCTCTGCCGCGGCGGCGCCGGCGATCCGCCGCATGAAGTCGGGGGAAATGTTCAAGATGCCTCTCCTGGAATTGCCGGCCGGATCGTGTGCCGGGCGTACTTAACAAAAGCGTTGCGGGAATGTCACGTGCGCCGCGCGGCAAGCCTTTCCTATTTCATTCTGAATTAATTATCAGGTTGACTTTTGTGCAATGCACAATAACCTCGAAGGTGGACAGGTTCTCCTGTCCATGCCCATCTTGGGCGTTTCCTCCCTAGACTTCGACCGCGTCGTGTCAACGATGCGGTCTTTTTTTACTCGAGGGTAAGTAGCGAATGGTGAGATAGTGAGTGGTGGATTGTCAGAGGCTGAAAGCAGTCCGGCCATCCTACTCGCTATCTCACTATTCGCTCACTCCGCCGCCTCCGGCAGGTCGAGGAAGTGGTGGTCCGGCACCGCCATCAGGTCCGCGGCAAAGCGCGCCAGATCCTGCGCCAGAGGGTCGAACCCGACGGACTTCTGGAAGGTGCGTTCGTTCATGTAGAGCCCGCGGTTCACCTCGATCTGCAGCGCATGCAGATTGCGCACCGGCCGGCCATAGTGCTCGGTGATGAAGCCGCCGGCATAAGGTTTGTTGTAGGCGACCGAATACCCCATGCTGCTCAGGAGCGAGATCGCCTCCTGTGTCAGCATCGCCGAAGCAGACGTGCCGAAGCGGTCGCCGATGATGAAATCGGGGCGCATGCCCTGATCGCTGGTGCGCACGCTAGCCGGCATCGAATGGCAATCGATCAGCACCGCATAGCCGAAACGGGCATGTGTGCCGGCGATCAGCCGCTTCAATGCCTCGTGATAGGGCTTGTAGATCAGCTCGATGCGCTGGAAAGCCTCGGCGATCGGCAGCCGCGCGGCATAGATGTCCAGCCCCTCGCCCACCAGCCGCGGCACGGTGCCGAGCCCGCCAGCCACGCGTGCGGAGCGGATGTTGCAATAAGGCGGCACCGGCTCGATGAACATGCGCGGGTCGAGTTCCCACGGCTCGCGGTTCACGTCGAGATAGGCTCGTGGAAAGTTTGCGGCGAGCATCGGCGCGCCGAGCATGATCGCCGCACCGAACAGCTCATCGACATAACAATCCTCGGAGCGACGGATGCTGCTGCGGTCGAGCTTGGTCATCGCCAGGAACCGATCGGGATAATGGCGACCGCTATGCGGAGAATTGAAGACGAAAGGAACGCGCTGCTCTGCGCCCGCGCGGATTTCGAAGGGCGCGACGGCCGTAAAATCCTCAACTGGCGACGTCAAATTTCCAGAACCCATCGAAACGCGTCTCTCATGCCCCCCAACGTGCCACCGCGCTGTGGTCGTGTCCAGCGTTTCAGCGGTCTCAAACGGCTTGACGCTGGGGGATAGACGCCCATCATTCACTTGATGTTTACCCTCGCGATTCCATATACGTGATGGTTAACGGGATTGTTCCTCCACAATCTCGGGGGATGATTCGGACGGGACGAGAATGGCACGTATCCTGCTGGCGGAAGACGACGACGACATGCGCCGGTTCCTGGTCAAGGCGCTTGAGCGCGCAGGCTACCAGGTCAGCGATTTCGACAATGGCGCCAGCGCCTATGAGCGGCTGCGCGAAGAGCCGTTCTCACTGCTCTTGACCGACATTGTCATGCCCGAAATGGACGGCATCGAGCTCGCCCGGCGAGCCACGGAAATCGATCCGGATCTCAAGGTGATGTTCATCACCGGATTCGCCGCTGTTGCGCTGAACCCCGATTCGAAAGCGCCGCGCGACGCCAAGGTGCTGTCCAAGCCCTTCCACCTGCGCGACCTCGTCAACGAGGTCGAGAAGATGCTGCACGCCGCATAAGCGGCGGCGCGACTGCAACACACATCGTGGTCGTTTGCGAAGCGCAAATCCGTGTGCGCCTGCACATATTCGTGGCCGATTCGGCTCCAGCCCAGCTGGACTTTTCTCGAAAATCATCCTGCCCACGGCAGAATGCGACCACCGGAGCAGCCGATATCCTATGGAGGGAACCAGCGCCGTCGCGACATTTTGGATGTCGGCTTTCTTTCGGTGTTTCTCGCTATTGACGCGCCGGAACAAAAGTGGTGTATGCGCGGCGTCGGATGGGCGTGTAGCTCAGCGGGAGAGCACTACGTTGACATCGTAGGGGTCACAGGTTCAATCCCTGTCACGCCCACCATCCGGACTTCTGGTCGTGAATGAACGTCACCCGAAAAATTGCCGGGTCCACTTTTTCCGCCGTTCGCACCATCGAAAACGCAACTTGCAAGCAGCTTGCAAGACTTGCCACATACTTTGGTACCAAGCTTGATCGCCCGCTTTGCTCTCGCCTAGCTGCGCAACCGATCCCTCACTTCCATCAGAGCAAAGCCAAGCAGGTTCTCACCTTGCCACAGCATCGGATTCTTGGCGCGGTCGTCGTCTGCTGCCAACCCGATGCCCCAGATCCGATCAACTGGACTTGCTTCGACAAGAACCTTTTCTTCTGTCGCCAGCAGGAAGGCTGTCAGCTCCGGATTCTGCCTGAATTTTTCAAAGCTGCCTTCCGCAACGATCCGCCGCTTGCTGTTGTCCCATGACAGTTCATCAAAGTTGCGCACTTCCCGGCCGAACTGCTTCACCTGTTTCGGGCTCAACGCTTCGATGATCTTCAACCTCGTCTCGTTGTCCCCGAAGAGCCTGGCCTTTTCGGCCATCATCCAATGCTCCGCGGTGCGATACTGCATGCCGGCAACTTCAAAGGGGGACGGCCACCACTGGCTGAAGCAGGATACGGTGAGGCGACCATCACTGGATGGCTGGTGCCCCCAGAAAAACAAGAACTCCAACGCAGCGCCCGAGCGAAAAACATCTTGAAGCTGATCAATGCGCATATGTGCGTTCCATCATCCCTAAATTCGAAGAGGTACCGCTCTTTTCAACGCGCTCGGCCACGGCCAAAGCGGATGGGCAGATCTCTCTTTATGGACAAGAGGTAGCATCGCAGCAAGGATTGCTGCGAATCGATTGGAGATTCAACAATGACCACAGGACGCCATGGCGGCTGTGCGTGCGGCAAGGTTCGCTACTCCGTATCAGGCGAGCCGCTGCGCGTAGGCCTCTGCCATTGCACCGACTGCAGGCGCACCAGCGGCTCGGCTTTCACTTTCTATGGAATCTGGCCGCTGGCGGCGTTCAAATGCGAAGGACAGACCTCGGCTTATAAGGACCGCAGCTTCTGCCCGACCTGCGGCAGCCAGGTGTTCGCGCTCAGCGACGCCGAGGCCGAGATCATGGCCGGCACGCTCGATGAGGCGCCGTCCGATCTCGTCCCGCAATACGAGCTTTGGATCCCGCGCCGCGAGCCCTGGCTGCATGCCTTGCCCGGAACCGATCAATTCCAGGGCAACCGCTGACCCCGCACCCGGCTGCGGATAGTCACTCCGGAAGGCCGGCCTTGCGAAAGCCTTCGACGAAATGCTCCAGCATCGCGCTGTCGCGAAATGGCTCCGTCGCAGCCCAGTGGCTGGTCGTGAAATGGGGGTTGCCGACAAGGAACAGTTCGACTTCTGCGCTTGCCTCATCAAGGCGACCAAGCTGTGCAAGGCTCGCCGCCAGGAAGCGGCGCGAGCTTGTGCGATACGTTTCATCCCTGCGCAGCGTCTCGACGGCCGCCTTATAGTCCCGGGAGGCATACTGCGCCTGGCCGAGTGTCGAATAATACCAGCTGGCCGGGTAGGGATTCAGCCGAAACGCCTTGCGGATGTGCTCGAGCCCTTCGTCGATCCAGCCGGCCAAAACCGCGACGTCGGACAACGCCGCCCAGGCATCCGCCTCGTTGGGATCAAGCGCGATCGCCCTGGCGAATTCCGCGTCCGCTTCTGCGAAACTGCGTTCATAGGTCAGCAGATAGCCCAGCACCCAGCGGCAGCCGGCATCGTTCGGATCGATCGCCACGGCTTTGCGCGCCAATTCCAGGGCAACGTTGCGGTCCTCTTCAGTCGGCCCGCCCCAATGCACCCATCCCATCCAGCGATTCATGGCAAGCCAGCGATAGGGCTCGGCATAATCGGGATCGAGCGAGACCGCCCGCGTCAGCATCAAATGCGCTTCCCGCGCCGTCTGTGGCGAGTCATCCATCAGCCTGCGCGCCCTGACGCAGAGGTCGTAGGCTTCGAGATTCCTGGGTCGATTGCGCGGCGTCGAGGCGCGCAGCCGACCGAGCAGCGCCTCGACGATCCTGGCTGTCACCTCGTCCTGAACGGCAAAGATATCTTCGAGCCCCCGATCGAAGCGCTCCGCCCAAAGATGCTCGCCGCTCGCAGCGTCGACCAATTGGGCATTGATGCGGACATGCCCGGCGGCGCGGCGCGCGCTTCCCTCCAGCAGGTAACGCACACCAAGGTCCTGCGCGATGGTGCGCACATCTATTGCCTTCCCCTTGTAGGAAAAGGCCGAATTGCGTGCGATGACGAACAGCCCGGGAATCCTGGAAAGGTCGGTGATGAGATCCTCCGTCAACCCATCCGCGAAGGATTCCTGCTCGGCATCATTGCTGACGTTGACAAAGGGCAACACCGCGATGGAGGGCTTTCCGGGCAACGGCAAAGGTTTTCGCTGCACGCTCTCAAGTTTTTCGACGCTGCCCGAGAAGCGATAACCAACGCGTGGCACGGTGGCGATCCATTCACCGCTGCCATCTCCAGCCGAGCCCAGCAGCTTCCTGAGTTGCGCAATCTGCACAGTCAGATTGCCTTCCTCGACGGCCATGCCCGGCCAGGCTGCATCCATCAGTTCGGCCTTGCCGAGGATTTCGCCAGCTCGCCCCACAAGAGCCGCAAGCAATCTCAGTCCGCGATAGCCCGTTGCCACGGGGGCATCGTTCCGGGTCAGCGTTCCCGCATCCGGATCAAGCAAGAAGGGGCCGAAGGCAAAGCGCGATCCTGGCATGGCGCATCCTTAGAGCCTTTCCGGCTAATAGGAAACCGGGACACCGGGGACAGGTCGATCCAGCGCCCGAAATGAACGCGCCCAGGGGAGAAATCCCTGTCGACACAACGCAACCCGTTGTAGTTGGTGTTTGACGGACGATCACGGCGATCTCCAGACGATCGCCGCCGAAGATCAGGATAACTGCCATGGTTTTCTGGGCTGCGAACATCACCGTGTTGGCGGTGGCCTATCTTCTCGGCTCCATACCCTCAGGTTATCTGGCAGGCAGATGGCTGAAGGGCATCGACATCCGGGAGCACGGCTCCCGATCCACCGGGGCAACGAACGCACTTAGAACGCTCGGAAAAGGTCCGGCCCTGGCAGTTCTGCTGGTCGATGTTTTGAAGGGTGTGGCAGCAGTCGCTTTTGCGCGCTGGTTTTCACTTTGGTTCTCTTCAATGCTGCAAGGGGCGACGCCGCTGGCTGACCTGCAGATATGGCAACCCTGGCTTGTCTGCCTTGCCGGGCTCGCCGCGCTGCTGGGACATGGCCGGTCGATCTGGCTGAATTTCACCGGAGGCAAGTCGGCTGCGACGGGGCTCGGCGTGTTGTTGGCAATGTCCTGGCCGATAGGCCTGGGCGCGGCTGCGATTTTTGGAATTTCGCTGGCCGCGTCGAGAATCGTTTCATTGAGCTCGATGCTTGCGGCGGCGACCGCCGTCGCGCTCGTCTGCTTCCTGGAACAGCCCTTGGCCTATCGGTTGCTGGTGATCGCAGGCGGCATCTACGTCATCATACGCCACAGTGCCAACATTCACCGGCTGCTGTCAGGGACGGAACCACGCCTTGGGCAGAAATCCTGATCGGCGGCGCTCCACCGCATGCGGAGGCCGGATCACTCATGCCTGACAATGGTACCGATCGCATTCACCAGAAGGCGTGATGCGGTCTGCGCGGTCAGGCCATCGATGTCGGCCGGCGGATAGAATTCGACAAGATCGAACCCGACGATCCTGGCGCGTTGGCCAACGCCCGCGATCAGGTCGATCACCTGTGTATAGGTGAGGCCACCAGGCGTACGCGCCGCTACCCCCGGCATGATACCGGGATCGAGGCCATCGCAGTCGAGGGTAACGACCACCCTTGCACCCGCCGGGATATGCCGAAGAGCGGCGTCGACGCCGATGGCGTGCACTTCGCGGGCGGTGACAAACCGACTGCCATAGTGCTGCGCCGCTTCGATTTCAGGCAGTCTTGCGCTGCCAACGCTGCGCAGGCCGACCTGCACCATGCCTGCGACGTGTGGCATCTCGCTCGCCCGGCGCATCGGGCTCGAATAGCCGAAGCGCTCGCCATGCAGTTCATCGCGCCAGTCGATATGGGCGTCGATCTGCAGGATCCAGACCGGCCCATGCTCCGCAAAACCGGCAAGGAACGGGATGACCACGGAATCGTCGCCCCCGAGCAGGATCGGCACGGCCGGCGATACGAGGATTTCCCGTGTCTTCGCCTCGATCCCGGCCCGGTTGCCGGCATTGTCGTGCATGGTGGTCGCAATGTCGCCGATATCGGTGCAGGAGGCTGGTCCGCCACCGAACAGCGGACCGCCGAGATCGAAGTCCCAGTGTTCGACAAGCCCTGCATCGTCCTGGCTGGCCGCGCGGATCGCATTGGCAGCCGAAACGTAACCGCTGCTGTCCTCGCCGGGATAGGTGCTGCCGTACCCAGCTCCGAAGATGATCGCACGGGGTACCCGGCCATCGGCGAGGTCTGTGGGAAAACCGAGAAAGGATGATGAAGTGGGCATGTCTTGACCGCTGCGATGATGGTTCAACCGAATTCAGAAGTGGGCTGGCTCGCTTGCCGATATCCCTTCCCGGATCTTCGGGGTCGCAAAACTAGCCCATTTGGAAGTTTTGAGAACTATTTGGGCAGCCTTAATTACGACGCTGGCTGCGTCCGGCAGAATTCAACCTCATTTCCCAAGCGAGGGCCAAGCCCTCCAGCCGATATGGAGGTTGCCATGAACGACTCCCTTTGCGCCAGCCCTTCGCCAACCAGGCAATCAGGATCATCAGCCAAGCCGGCGTCGTACCCGCGTTACAGTCTTTTGACCCTGTTCGACAACATCACGGCCTGGCGGGAACGCACCCGCTTTCGCTGGGAGCTCAGACGGCTAGCAAGAGATAATCCCCACCTGATCGATGATCTGGGACTCACTCGGGAACAGGTCGAGGACGAGATCGGCAAGCTGCCCTTCTGGCAGCGATAGCTGTGCCGCTACCCGATCCTGGCTCGCGACGCCGCCACCGACAGCCGCTGATCTGCACCGGTTGTCACCTGCCGGTAAAGCCAGTGGAGGATCGGGATGAGCACCAGCGTCATCGCCAGTGGCTTGAACCAGGGATTCAGGGCCGCGTGAACACTGCGGTCGATCCCGGTCCATCCGCACATGAAGACCACCGCCCCCAGGAGCAGCGGCAGGTTCCAGCCCTCATCCCAGGTTCTCATGAGTGAAATGGCAAGCGCGGCCGGCGCGACGAGCATGACATAGGTGTTGGATTCGACCCTGGGGTTGAAAACCGTCATGTAATAGGCCGCCAGCAGGAAAATGGCGAACGCGCTCAACTGGCGATCGTTTTTTCTGTTCAGCCACAGCGAGGCAAGCAGCACGGCGGCAGCCGCGGCCAAACGCAGGACGATGGTCACGCTGGCTGGAACGGAAACGTCCAGTGCCGCAAAAAACCCCGTAAAGTCTGCCGCCTCGAAGGTGCCCGACCGGTTTGCTCCCATCGATGTGAGCAGCCGGAAGAATTCGGCATGCTGAGCATTCACATAGTCTGCCGGGCCAAACGCATAAGGGATGGCGAAAACCAGACCGATTGCGAGGAGCAGGAAAGGGATGAGCCGCAGTCTGATGGCCCCGACCAGCAGGATCATGACGATGGCGGTTGGCTTGGCAATCAAGGCCACAGACGCCCAAAGCATTGTTTCGGCGCGACGATTGTCCAGGGCAGATAAGGTCAACAGCCAGCAGGCTGCCGTCAGCAGCACCGTTGCCTGCCCGTTGCGGATAGCACCCAGTGACAGCGGGATGGCCAGGAAAAAAGCCAGCGACGCAATGTGCTCCGCCCTGACCTTGTCGAAGACACGAGCCTGCTTGACGATCGCGAAGCTGAGCAGACCTGCGCCAAGAAGCCGCCACAGGACTCCGCCCACCTCGGACCCGAGCCAGGCGAATGGGCTGTAGAGCGCGGCGAAGGCGGGCGTATACAGATAGCCCATTGCGCTGTTGAGGTCATAGAGCGGACGTCCCGCGTGGAACATCGCGGTACCAAACTCATAGGCCGGCAACACCGAATGTGACAGCGGTTTAAGGGCTGCCAGGCAGACCGCGGTTACGACGGTCAGAAACCACAGCACGAAGCCACTGCGCTCATAGAGCGCTTTCAACGAATTCACGATAACCCCCAACCCCAAGCGCGCACAAATATGCGCGAGACCCAATGTGCTGCCAACATTGGCGGCTTTAGGGCGTCCATCGTCCCCTTATTGGTCCAGATTGGGAGAATCGCCTTTCAGCGTCATACCCATCTGCAGGAACGCTTTCCGCGAAGCGCTCCTACACCATGTTTCGTGGGGTTTTGTGACAGGTCACGCGGGTCCTGTGCGACCGCTTACCCTTCCAGCCACACCTTTTCGAAATGCTGCTCAAGTGCCTGGTGTTGCTCGCAATTGTGCACGCCGTTGCGGAAGCTGCGGAAGACCGAGCGCCAGTACGGCTGAATGATGATGCCGGCATCACGCAGATTCTTCTCGATCTTGCCCATGACCTCCTGCCGCTGCTTGGCCTCTGGCATCGCCAGCGCCTTGTCGAGCAGTTCGTCGAATTCCTTGCTGGAGTAAGCGCTTTCGTTCCAGGCGGCGCCGGATCGATAGGCGAGCGCAAGCACCTGCACTCCCAGTGGCCGCCCCAGCCATTCAGTGCAGGAAAAAGGATACTTGCTCCAGTCGTTCCAGAAGGTGGCAGCTGGCAGTACCGTTCGCTTCACCTTGAGGCCCGCATCACGCATCTGGGCGGCGATCGCATCACCGCTCGACTTCTGCCATTCGACATCGACGGAGATCAGGTCGAACTCGTGGTCGCCCTTGCCGGTTTCCTGAAGCAGCGCCTTGGATTCCTCCACCTTGCGTACGGCAGGCCCGACATCAGCATATTCAGGATGCATCGGTCCGACATGGTGGTTGTCGGCAGGCTTGCCACGATCGTCGAGCGCGATCTTGAGCACCGCGCTGTTGTCCACGGCGAGCTGTGCTGCGCGCCGTACCCTGACGTCGTCATAGGGAACATTGTTGACGTTGAAACGCGCCACGATCGTTGAGCCGGTCGCGATCTCGGATTGACCGAGCCCGATTGACTCGGTCTGCGACAGGATATCGGCCGAAGTCTCGTGGTTGGTGTCGATCTCGCCGGATTCGAAGGCCGACAGCATCGGGCTGGGGTCGGAACCATAGTCGATCCACTTGATACCATCGAGATGGACTTCACCTTTCCACCATTTCTCCTTGCGCTTGACCTCGGCGCTGGTTTCAGCGTCCCAGTTCACCAGTTCGAACGGGCCGGTGGTGATGGCCAGCGCCTTCTTGGGATCGCCGTCTCCCTGATAGGAGCGGTGCATGATCAGCGCCGGGTAGTCGGCCATGCCGGCAATCAGCGAAATGTCCGGTTTCGGCAGGTTGAGACGAACAGTATGGTCGTCGACCCGTTCGATGCCGCCTGCGACAACCTTCTTTGAATTATCGTCGACCAGCGCGCCCATCCGCGCGGCCAGCGAATTGCCGGCAACATCGGCCTCGCACCAACGGGTCAGATTGTGGATGACATCATCGGCATTGAAGGCATCGCCATTCGACCAGGTGATGCCTTTCCGCACCTTCAGTGTCAGCGTCCTGGCATCGTCGCTCATCTCCCAGGCTTCCAGCAGCCAGGGTTCAAAGCTGAAGTCGCGATTCCAGCGCACCAGATATTCGTTGCAGTGACGCGCGACATTCGACATCTCGACGCCGTCGAAAGTACGCGGGTCCTTGAAACCCTTGACGTTCATGGCGACCTTGAGCACCCCGCCTTTCTCCGGCTCTTCGGCGTGGGCAGGTGTCGGCGCGATCCCGCCAAGCGCAAAAGCGCCGGCTGCACTCACTCCGAGCGCAGCCATCGCGGCGAGATATTCGCGCCGGTTCATTCCGCCTTTCCTGAAGTCATGTGCCATCGGTTCGGCGCGCGGATGCAGCGGCCGGTCGGTCAACATCAGCTTGATCATGGCTCTCCCCTGCCTGACCCCGGCTTGGCGATTGCCGGGCATTCTCGGTAGAGCGAAGGATAAGTCCGGAGCGGGACCGGAAATGTTCCGTTTCCCGTAAATCTTGTGCGCTGTTCCGCGACCTGTTGTCCGGGAAGCGCAACGCCCCTGCAAACGACAGACGCCGGGCAATGCAAGCCCATCAATATGGCCAGCGGCCCTCACCCAGCGCCGCGCTCGCCGTGACGATATCCGTCATCGCCGCACCCGCGCGCGGTGCGCGCTTGCGAGCCCGCAGGAAGCTATGCGTCAGGCGTCTTTCGTTGAGCCATGCCGCCTTCCCCCCTGCGGCGAGAATGCGGTCGCGATAGGTTTCGCCGTCAGACGACAACGGATCACATTCGGCTGTGACGATCACCGTCGGTGGCAATCCGGTAAAGTCGCTGTCCGATAGCGGCTCCAGTGTTGCGTCGTCCAGACGTGGCGCCTGGCCGGCGCGTACCTGCCTGTAGAAGGCGAGGTCGGTCGTTGACAGCAGCGGCGCTTCGGCATGGTCGATGTAAGACCCAGCCGACGGATCGCCGCCAAGGCTCGGATAGATCAGGACCTGGCCGATAGCCGGTCGTGGCCGTTCGCGCGTGGCATGGGCCACGGCGGCGGCCAGATTGCCGCCTGCACTCTCTCCGCACAGCACGATCGGAAGCTCGGTCCCGGCCACGAGCCAGTCGAAAGCGGCGACAGCGTCATCGAAGGCAGCAGGATGCAGATTTTCCGGTGCCAGACGGTAATCTATGGAGATCACGGCAAAGCCGGTTTCATCACAAAGGTCGGCGCAGATATCGTCGTGGCTGTCCAGCCCGCCGAAGACAAAACCGCCGCCGTGGAAATAGAGGATGGCCGCCCGCGGCGAGCGGCCATCCGGCCGGTAACGGCGAAATGGGATGGTACGATCGGCCAACGTGATCGCGTCATCCTCGGTTTCGACACCGGCGGGGCGGCCGGTATGAAAGACGGCCGCCATCTCGTCGTAAAGTGCACGTTCCTGTTCGACGGGCATGTCGGCGGGCGGGAAATGCCTTGCGGTCACCGCGTCGATGTAGGTCCAGTACTCCGGATCGAGCAGTGCTGCGTATTTCCCGCGATCCATCATCCCTTAAGGTCCAATTGGGCGTTCGATACCCCGTCAGAGGGATCGGTAGAGTTCCGCGGCATTTTCATAGGTGAAGCGCATCGGCACGGAGCCTTCGACCTGCCAGGCGGCAACCACTTCGCCTGCCATCAACCGACATGCTGTGTCCGTATCAGCAACAGCGCCGCCATAGAGACGGTTGGCAAGGTTGAGGATCGCCGTCTGATGCATGGCGGCACTGCCACTACCGCAGGCGTCCTTGACCAGCAGGACGCGGAAGCCGGCGGTCACTGCGTCGCGCACCGTCGCGTCGATGCAGGCCTCGGTCCAGACCCCGGCGACGATCAGCCACTCGATGCCATTGGCTCTGAGAAGCTCAATCGCTTCCGCTGTGCGGAAGGCGCTTGCATGTGCCTTGATCAACAGCGTTTCGCCGTCTCCCGGTGCCACTTCGGCGCAGATTGCCGTCAGCGGATCGTCCTTGCTTGAGAAAGCCGATTTGCCATTTCCATCAAGGGGGTGAAACGGCCGCTCCTGCGTTTCGAGATCGACGATGTAGGCCCAATGGTACAGCGGCACGTCGTTTGCGCGCGCTGCGGCCTGCAGCCGCTGCACATTGGCAAGCAGATCGGAAAAGCCGTCGACCAGATAGCGGCTGTCCCTGCGGTGCTCTTCCTGCAGGTCGACGAAGACGGCGGCAGCCGTGCCGCGCCGGATCGAAACAGGCGCCTTCATCAGGCACGGCCTTCGAGGAATTCGTCCTCGTAGGGAAAGCGCGAAAGCAACTCCGTCCCCGTTTCGGTGATCAGCATTTCGTCCTCCAGCTTGACGCCCTCACGTCCGCCTTTCTCGCCGATATAGCTTTCGACGGAAACCACCATGCCGGGCTGCATGATGCCGTCGCGGCCATAGGTTTCATAATCCATGGAGTGCGCGATGAAAGGCGTTTCGCCGTGCATGCCAACCCCGTGCATGACGGAGGTGTAGCGCTGGTCGACGAAACGGTCCGGGATCTTCCAGGCTTTCTCGGCGATCTCACGAAACGCCATCCCCGGCTTCACGATCGAAATGTTGTGCTGCACCTGGTCGTAGGCCATACGGTAGAGCATCTTCTGATAGTCGCTCGGTTTGCCCGGTCCACAACGGAAGGTACGGGAAAAATCCGAATAATAACCATAGCAGCCGATCGTATCGGTATCGAGCGCCACCAGTTCTCCAGGCCGCACCTTGCGGCCGCTCGCCTCGTTGAACCAGGGATTGGTGCGCTGGCCAGAGGTCAGGAGCCGTGTCTCGATGAACTCGCCGCCTTGCCGGATCACCTCATGATACATGATGGCGAAGAGTTCGTTTTCAGCAACGCCGGGTTTGATCGCTTCGCGCACGGCAGCAACCGCAGCCTCTGCGCCAGCCATCGAAGCGACGAGGCATTTCACCTCCTGCGGTGTCTTGATCGCGCGCACAGCCAGGATCTCGCCCTGGCAATCCTTCACGTCGCAGCCACGCTTCTGCAGCGCCAGGGCCTGCAGGTGGCTGCAGCGGTCCAGCCCAAGCTTCATCGAGCCGCCGCCATGCGTCTTCAGGAGATCAGCGATCTCGTCGGCGAAAGGTCCAGCCGTCTCGTCGTCACGGCCGGAAACCGACGACCACACCAGCTTGGAGGGCCTGGCCTCGTCCACCGTGTCGAGCACCATGGAGACATGGTAGCTCTGCGGATATTCGAACAGCACGATCGGCCCCTCGGCCGGGATGAAGAAGTAGCGTGTCGAATTGCGCAGGAAGTAGCCGAACATGTTGCGCGAGCCGGTGGCGTAGCGCTGATTGTAGGGATCGAACAGCACCACTGCGCCATACCCGGCCTCGCGCATCCAGCCACGCAGCCTTTCGAGCCGCTCTTTCCTCAGCGCCGCCGCGTCGATGAAGGAAGGCTCCGTGTCGGAAAGCCACATGCCGCCGGAGGGATCTGCGGTCGCCGGATGGCGCATGCGATCCTTGAAGTCGACGTCGTCGGTGCTGTCGGGGTCAAAAACCACAATGCTCATGCCGGCCTCTCAAGAGCGTTTTCGGTTTTCGGAAACGCTCTAACTCTTTGTTTTTACGCGATTCTGGACGGAAAACCGCTACGCACTTTTCCTAGAATTGCTCTGAGGCTTTCGACAATGAGGCAAATCGCCGATCTGAATTGTGCTGAAAGCCGCAAGGATTGTGCGGTGATCCGCTCAGCTAGCTTCGTCGCGCAGCTTTTGGCGTGTGGCCGTATTGTTCGCGAAAGGCTCGGGCAAAGCTCGACATCGAGGCAAAGCCGCAGGCCAGCGAGACCTCACGTACGGCAAGTGTCGAATGCGCCAGAAGATCGGCGGCACGCTTCAGTCGCAGCCGGCGATAATAACTGTTCGGTGACGTCGAAAGTTCGGTGCGGAAACTGCGCTCCAACCGGTCCGGCGAGACGCCAAGGCGCTCTGCCAGGTCGCCCATGGCGAGCCGTTCCTCGACAGCGTCTTCCATGATGGCGATGGCCGACAGCACCAGTTCGTTGCGCACGCCGGTGCGCAGCCGCAACGGCATCAGCTTGCGATCGACGCTCGAGCGCAGCGGACTGTGCACGAACCATTCGGCGACACCGGCGGCAAGCTCGGCGCCGTAGTCGCCGGCAACGATCTCCAGCATCATGTCCAGACTGCCCACCCCGCCTGCAGACGTGAAACGCCGACGATCAATGACATAGAGATCGCGACGAAGGTCGATCTCGGGAAATGCTTCGGTGAAAGCCGCCTGGCTCGTCCAATGCAGGGTGCAGGCGTGACCGTCGAGCAGGCCCGCACGTGCAAGGAAAAAGGCCGCGTCGGCCACCGCACCGAGATGTGCGCCGCTGCGCAGGCTCTTGCGAATCCAGCTGATGGCATCTGCCGCGACCAGATGGTCGGCATTGCCGCCGGAACAGACCACGATGCGATCCGCTTTGGGATTGGCAGTTGCAGCAAAGCCCGGCTGGATGATGACACCGTTGGAGGCCTCGACCGGTTCGCGACCCGCGCCCACGATAATCCAGCGATAGCATTCCCTCTTTGCCAGCGTGTTGGCAGCGCGCAACGGCTCGATGATCGACGAGAACGCCATCATCGGGAACTGCGGAAACACCAGGACGGCGAAGGTGATGGGGGCGTGGCTGGCCATCAATGCGACTTTGGCGGGGGCTGCGTTTCTCATCCGGCATCAACGGCGCGACACCTCACGCGCGATGAGAATTTACAGACGCTGTCGGAGTCAACCTCTGTCAGGCAGCACGCGCCGCACTCAATGTTTGTTGACGAAGCAAAGGACATGACGTGTTGCATCAGGCGAGAATGATCAAACGCCGCTCTTGCCAGGCATTTCGGAATTGATCATACTCCATGAATAATTCCGATCGATGCTCGCGATCGACCGGAATCACGACGTTCCAGACATCCTAACGCGATCAGGGAGGGCGCATCGGGATGGCCGGCCGGCTCAATCGCGGGCTGAGGAATTACACCGGGAAAGACATTCAGGTTTCATCACGGTCCGAGCACCTTGGGCGCTCGAACCGAGTTGGGAGGTAGCCGGCGACAGCCGGTCATATGACTGCAACAAGGGAGGAAGTTCATGTTGCGCAAATTGCTTATCGGAACGATGCTCGGCTCGGCACTGACCGCCGGCTATGCTGCATCGACCTACGCCGCTGGCGGCTCGGTCGAAGTGCTGCACTGGTGGACATCTGGCGGCGAAGCCGCCGCGCTCGACGTTCTGAAGAAGAAGCTCGAAAGCCAGGGCGTCACCTGGAAGGATATGCCGGTAGCCGGCGGCGGCGGTGAAGCGGCGATGACCGCACTGCGCGCCCGCGTTACCGCTGGAGATCCTCCGACCGCCGTGCAGGCTCTCGGCTTCGACATCACCGACTGGGCCAAGCAGGGCGTCGTCGGCGATCTCGGCGAAGTGGCCGACAAGGAAGGCTGGGACAAGGTGGTTCCGACCGCGCTGCAGAACTTCGCCAAGCACGATGGCAAGTGGATCGCGGCACCGGTCAACGTGCATTCGACCAACTGGGTCTGGATTTCCAAGAAGGCGCTCGACGCTGCCGGCGGCAAGGTACCCGAGAACTGGGACGAGCTGGTCGCGGTGCTCGACAAGATGAAGGCAAACGGCATCACGCCACTCGCCCATGGCGGCCAGGCCTGGCAGGACGCCACCATCTTCGACGCGGTCGTGCTGTCACTTGGCACCGACTTCTACAAGGCTTCGATGATCGACAACGATCCTGCCGCCCTCGGTGGCGAGAAGATGGTCGAAGCCTTCGATCGCATGGCCAAGCTGAAGAGCTATGTCGACAAGGACTTCTCGGGTCGTGACTGGAACCTGGCGTCGGCCATGGTCATCGAAGGCAAGGCCGGCATGCAGATGATGGGCGACTGGGCCAAGGGCGAGTTCCTGAAGGCCGGCCAGAAGCCGGGCTCCGACTTCGTCTGCATCCGCTTCCCGGGCACGCAGGGCGCGGTCACCTTCAACTCCGACATGTTCATGATGTTCAAGGTCGGCGACGACAAGAAGGCGGCGCAGCTCACCATGGCCTCCGATATCGAGAGCCCTGACTTCCAGTCGTCGTTCAATGTGGTGAAGGGTTCGGTGCCGGCACGCACCGACGTGCCGGACACCGCTTTTGACGACTGCGGCAAGAAGGGCATCAAGGATCTGGCCGAAGCCAATTCGTCCGGCAAGCTGTTCGGCTCGATGGCCCACGGCTACGCCGTACCGGCAGCGGTGAAGAACGCCATGTATGACGTGATCACCCGCCACTTCAACGGTGAACTCGACTCCAAGGCTGCCGCGGCCGCCCTGGTCGAGGCGGTTGCTGCAGCGAAGGGCTGACAAGGTCTGAGCTTCCGTGCCCCGGCTTCGGTCGGGGCACCCATTCTTTTTCCAACCGAGGCGAACCATGGCCGACGCCACCATGACCGGGCGAAATGCCTTAGCAAATCCGCGCGCCACCCTGCAGGACCTGTTGCCGAAGATCGTGCTGGCGCCGAGCTTCGCGGTGATCCTGATCTTCGTCTACGGCTTCATCGCATTTACCGCCGTGTTGTCCTTCTCGGGCTCGAAGCTGCTGCCGGATTTCTCGACCTGGGTCGGTTTCAGCAATTATGTGCGCCTGTTCAACCACCCGAACTGGATCGTGGCGCTCAAGAACCTTGCGATCTTTTCGATCCTCTACATCGTCATCTGTTCGGTGATCGGGCTCGCGCTCGCCATCTTCCTCGACCAGAAGATCCGCGGCGAAGGCATGCTCAGGCCCATCTACCTCTACCCGATGGCACTGTCCTTCATCGTCACCGGCGTGGCCTGGAAATGGTTTCTCGACCCCGGCATCGGCCTTGAGCACGTCATGCAGTCCATCGGCTGGGAAAGCTTCTCGTTCCGCTGGATCAAGGACGGCAAGATGGCGATCTACACCATCGTGATCGCTGCCGTCTGGCAGTCGTCCGGCTTTGTCATGGCGATGTTCCTTGCAGGACTGCGCGGCGTCGACAACGAGATCATCAAGGCCGCCCAGATCGACGGCGCTTCCACCTTTGTCATCTACCGCCGCATCATCATCCCGCTGATGCGCCCCGTCTTCCTGTCGGCTTTCGTCGTGCTCGCCCACCTGGCCATCAAATCTTATGACCTCGTCGTGGCCATGACCGATGGCGGCCCGGGAACCGCAACCTGGACGCCGGCGCTGTTCATGCAGAAATTCACCTTCGGCCGCAACGAAATGGGCATGGGCGCAGCGTCTGCCATCATCATGATGATGATGATCTTCGCTATCATCGTGCCCTATCTCTACTCCGAACTCGGGGGGAAGAAGAAATGAGCGCCCCCTCGCAAGACGTCGCCACGCGCAACGGCGTTGTCGTCCGTGCGCTGATCTATGCGCTGCTCATCCTGTTCGCGGTCTACTATCTGCTGCCGCTCTACGTGATGGTGGTGAATTCGCTGAAGCCCCTCGACGAAATCCGTCAGGGCAACATGCTGGCTCTGCCGCAGCAATGGACGGTTGCTCCCTGGCTGTCGGCCTGGTCGACGGCACAGATTGGCGTCTCGCCGACCGGCCTGAAGCCCTATTTCCTGAATTCGGTTCTGATGGTGGTGCCGGCGGTGGCGATCTCGACGGTGCTCGGGGCGCTGAACGGCTATGTGCTGACCAAATGGCGCTTCAAGGGCGACAACATCGTCTTCGGCATGATGCTGCTCGCCTGTTTCATCCCCTTCCAGATCGTGCTGATCCCTTCGGCACGCATCCTCGGCCTGCTTGGGCTGGCCGGCACGGTGCCCGGCCTGGTCCTGATCCACGCCATCTACGGGCTCGGCTTCACGACGCTGTTCTTCCGCAACTATTATGAAGCCTTCCCGACCGAGCTGGTCAAAGCAGCGCAGATCGACGGTGCCTCCTTCTTCCAGATCTTCCGGCGGATCCTCCTGCCCTCGTCGGGACCGATCATCGTGGTCACCGTGATCTGGCAGTTCACCAACATCTGGAACGACTTCCTGTTTGGATCGTCGTTCTCAAGCGTCGATTCCATCCCCATCACGGTGGCGCTGAACAATCTGGTCAATTCCTCGACGGGCGTGAAGGAATACAATGTCCACTTCGCCGGCGCGATCCTGGCGGCCCTTCCCACCCTTATCGTCTACATCGTCTCCGGACGTTACTTCGTGCGCGGCCTGATGGCCGGCGCCGTGAAAGGCTAAGGCACCATGTCCTTTCTTGAGATCGACAATCTCGAAAAATCCTTCGGCACGACCAGGATCCTGAAGGGCGTCACACTCGGCATCGAGGAAGGCGGCTTCCTTGTGCTGGTGGGGCCCTCCGGCTGCGGCAAGTCGACATTGCTCAACACCATCGCGGGGCTGGAGCAGATCACCAGCGGTGAGATCCGCATCGCCGGCAAGCGTGTGAACGAACTGCACCCGTCGAAGCGCGACATCGCCATGGTGTTCCAGTCCTATGCGCTTTATCCCAACATGACGGTCGGTGAAAACATCGGCTTCGGTATGGAGATCCGCGGTGTCGCCAAGCCCGAGCGCGACAAGGCGATCGCCGAAGTGGCGCAACTCCTGCAGATCAGTCACCTGCTCGACCGCAAACCCAGCCAGCTGTCCGGCGGCCAGCGCCAGCGCGTTGCGATGGGCCGCGCGCTGGTGCGCAAGCCGCAGGTCTTCCTGTTCGACGAGCCGCTCTCCAATCTCGACGCCAAGCTGCGCATCGACATGCGCACCGAGATCAAGCGCCTGCACCAGCGTATGAAGACGACCATCGTCTATGTCACCCACGACCAGATCGAGGCGATGACGCTGGCCACGAAGATCGCGGTGTTGAAGGACGGCATCCTGCAGCAGTTCGGCACGCCGGCGGAAATCTACAACAACCCGGTCAACATGTTCGTCGCCGACTTCATGGGCTCGCCGGCCATGAACCTTGTGCCTGCCACCATCGGCCAGAGCGGCAGCGAGGCCACCGTCGAGCTCGCCCGTGCCGGGGCCGCCCCCGTCTCGCTTGCGCTCAACGGCGCGTCAAGCGCCCTGTCGGCCTATCGTGGCAAGGAAGTGGTGTTCGGCATCCGCCCCGAGGCCCTGACCGATCCTGATGGTGCAGACCGCAACGCGAAACATCTGGTGACGACCGATTGCCACATAGAAGTGGTCGAACCGGCAGGCTCCGACACTTTCGCGGTCACCAATCTGGGTGGCAAGGGCGTGGTGGCTCGCCTGCGCGCTGACGCGCGCATCAAGCCCGGCGCCACCGCCCCGCTTACCTTCAACCTGACCAAGGCGGTGTTTTTCGATCCGGCGACGCAGGAAAGGATCGCGTAGGAACGCCATGATCCGCCACTGTGTTTTCGTGAAATTTCGCGAGGATGTTCCCGCGGCGGAAAGATCGGCGATCCATTCCGACCTTTCCGCACTCCGCGATGTGATCGACGGCATGGGTGCCGTGCATTTCAACGGCAATGTCAGCCCTGAACCCTTCGCTCGTGGCTTCACGCATGGCTTCACCATCGATTTCAGTAATGCGATCGCTCGCGACGCCTATCTGGTAGACGAGGCGCACCAGAAAGCGGGCGCGCGTCTGGTCGCTGCACTCGCAGGTGGCACGGACGGCTTGATGGTGTTCGATCTGGAGATTGCCGGCGACTGACAAGCGGCAGAAGCCATCGCCACTCCTTTGGGGAAAAGGCGCGTTTGCCTGCGCTCAGCCCAGTCTCAAGGCCACGACACCGGTGACGATGCCAAACGCAGCGGCGGAGCGCCACACCGTCATCTTTTCGCCAAGCGCGAAGACGGAGATCAGCATGGCGAACAGGATCGAGCTTTCACGCAAAGACGCCACGGTGGCGATCGGCGCCTTGGTCATTGCCCACATCACGATCCAGTAGGCGGTGCCGCTCAGACCGCCGGTGATGGCACCGACTTTCCAGTCGCGCGCCATGGCCGGCAGTGATTGCGGTCCACGCACAGCCAGGCACAGGATCAACGACCAGATACCGTCCGCAAGGAACAGATAGACGGCATAGCTCGAGGCGCTGGCCGCGAGCCGTGCCCCACTGCCGTCGGACAATGTGTAGCTGGCGATGAAAACGGAGGTGGCGAGCGCATAACCGACGGCGTGCACATTGAGCTTTTCCAGATGACCGCCGCCGCGAAACGACATCACAAGCGTACCGGCGCACAAGAGCAGAATGCCGATGATCGACAGCGGGCCAGGCACTTCTGAAACGACGAAGATGCCGCCTATGGCGGCGAGCAAGGGGGCGGTACCGCGCGCCAGCGGATAGGTCTGGGCAAGATCGCCGGCCTTGTATGCACCGATCAGGCAAAGCTTGTAGCCCATATGGAACATGGTGGAGGCGAAAATCCACGGCCACACTTCGGCTTTTGGAAATTCGACAAACGGCACCGCCAGCAACGCCATCGAAGCCATACCCAGCGTCAGAACCGTGACTGACAGGAAACGATCGAGATGCACCTTCACCATCGCGTTCCAGCTTGCGTGCATGGCAGCGGCGGCCAGCACGGCGAGGAAGACGGCAAGGCTCATTCGTATCCGGCCCCTTTCAGGCAGCACGCCCGCCTTCGTTTCGGACGCACAGGCACATCGCCGGGTGCACGATCAGCTCGAAAATTCATTATCCGGCTCAGCTCTTGTGCTCGCAATACGCCGTTGCGCAGCAGGCTGCAATGTACAGCCGGCGCACAAGAACTTGGGCCAGTTGATCGACAAGCCGAGCACAGCAGCCGTGACCGGAAGCTGGGGACCCGTCTTCGAACAGTGGAAAATGGAGATGGCTGCAGGCCTGGTCAGGGGCTCAGGCTTCGTCCACCGAACTGCCGGAACAGCCGTTCGCGCAGCAAGGCTTTCATCGGCCCTCAGGATACATACGGGCGCACCTCATTGTGGAGTGTGCGCCCGTGAGTGCTGGATCGATACAGCCTCAGTGCAGAACCAGCACGTCGCCGGAGGAGAAGGAAATCTCCGCCTTGTCGCCGACATTGGGCGGCGGCGTCGAGGAATTGTTGAAGGTGTCGAGCGAGATCTTCGAAGCGCCGATACCGACCCTGACTCGGATCACCGAACCCAGGAAGTGCACGTCGGCGATCTCGCCGGACAGCGTCGCGTCGTGGCCGGGGCGCGGTCCCAGCGCAATTGCCTCGGGTCGCAGCGCCAGCGAAAGCGTGTCGCCGGTCTTCGAGCCGTTCAGCTTGCCCTTCAGCCCGATTTCCTCGGCATTGATGCGCACGCGCCCGGAACCGGCATCGCTCACCACGCCTTCCAGCACGTTGAGCGTGCCGACGAAATTCGCGACGAATTTGGTGGCGGGGCGATTGTAGATCTCGAACGGCGCACCGACCTGCTCGGCCTTGCCGCCATACATCACCGCGATGCGGTCCGAAATCGACAGCGCTTCTTCCTGGTCATGCGTGACGAAGATGGTGGTGATGCCCAGCTCCTTCTGGATCGCTCTGATTTCATCACGCAGCGATACGCGCACCTTGGCGTCCAGCGCCGACAGCGGCTCGTCAAGAAGGAGCAGCTTCGGCTTCGGCGCCAGCGCGCGGGCCAGGGCGACGCGCTGCTGCTGGCCGCCGGATAGCTGGTAGGGATAGCGATCGCCCAGTTGCGGCAGCTTGATCAGTTCCAGCATCTCGCCCACGCGCCGGTCACTCTCGGCCTTGGCAACGCCGGCGACCTTGAGGCCGAAGGCAACATTCTGCGCTACCGTCAGGTTCGGAAACAGCGCATAGGCCTGGAACACCATGCCGACGTTGCGCTGGTTGGGCTTCAGCCGCGTCACATCCTTGCCGCCGACGATGATGGAGCCCGCGGTCGGTTCCTCGAAACCGGCGACCATGCGCAGCACCGTCGTCTTGCCGCAGCCTGATGGGCCGAGGAAGGAGACGAACTCGCCCCGTTCGATGTCGAGGTTGAAATCCTCGACCACCGTCGTGGGCCCGAAGCTTTTCTTCACATGCTGGATCGACAGGAATGGATCGGCCATGGGCGGGACTTTCTCGGGGCTCAATTCGGGCGGTTGGCCGATTTCGGCGCGAAACGGGAAAGCACCTGGATGACAGACATGCAACCCCAGGTGATGACGAAGGCGATGATGGCGAGCGCCGCCGGCTCATAGGCACGGTTGGCACCGATGTTCTGCAGATACGGGCCAAAGGCCGGGCGGTTGAGCAGGCTGGCTATGGTGAATTCGCCGATGACGATGGCGAAGGTCAGGAAGGCGCCGGAAAGCACGGCAATCAGCACGTTGGGCAGGATGACGCGGCTGATGATCGTAGTCCAGCCTGCGCCGAGGATCTGCGCGGCCTCGGTCAAGGTGCGCACGTCGATCGTCCGCAAGCCGGTGTCCACGGCGCGGTACATATAAGGCAGCGCCAGCGTCGCATAGCCGATGACCAGCAGCGCATTGGTGCCCATGTCGCTCGACAGGAACGGCAGCGGCGAATTCGAGCCGTACATGCGAATGTAGCCGAAGACGATGACAATGGCCGGGATAACCAGCGGCAGCAGCGTCACGAACTCGACGACCGGCCGAAGCTGCGGCAGGCGCAGCCTGATCCAATAGGCGGTAGGCACCACCAGCAGAACGCCAAGGATGATGGTGAAGACGGCAGCCACCACCGAGAAAGTGAAGCTTTCCTGGAAGCGTGTATCGCCAAGCACCACCCTGTAGGCCTCGAACGAATATTCTCCGCGCTTCATGCGCATGGAGAATTCCATCGTCGCGATCAGCGGCACGAAGAAATAAGCAGCGCCAAGGATAAAGGTGACCCAGGCCCAGAACTTGCCCGACTTCATTTCAGCCACCTTTCCGAACGGGTCCGGAACCAGATGTAGAAGACATTGGCGAGCCCGGTGATGAAGATCATGCCGAAGGCAATGGCGTAGCCCAGATTAGCATTGTGCAGAACGTCACCACGGATCTGCGCATAGAGCACGATCGGCACGATGTTGAGCGACGAACCGGTCAGCGCATAAGCGGTGGCGATCGCGCCGAAGGAATTGGCGAAGAGCAGGATGACCGTACCAAGGAAGCTCGGCCAGATCACCGGGATGACGACCATGCGCCAGTACTGCCACTGGGTGGCACCAAGCGTGGCAGCGGCCTCGCCCCATTCCTTCCTGATGCCGTCAATGGCCGGCGTGATGATCACGACCATCAGCGGAATCTGAAAGTAGAGATAGGTGAGCGTCAGGCCCCAGAAGGAGAGCACGTTGAAGCCGTACTGGTAGAGATCGAAACCGACTGAACGCAGAAGCACGGTGACGAGCCCCAGGCGGCCCAGCGTCGCGAGAAAGGCGAATGCCAGCGGCACGCCGGCGAATTGCGAGGCGACACCGGAGAAGGTGAGCGTCGCGGAACGGGTCCAGTTGGGCAGGCCGCCGCGCACGATCGCGATGGCGATGGCCAGACCGATGAACGCACCGAGAAGCGACGACGCGACAGAGACCTTGATCGAGATCCAGTAGGCGGCGCGGATCGTCGGCTGCGAAAGCTCGACGATGTTCTCCAGCGTAAAGGCGCCATCCACGTTCTGGAATGCGCCGACGATCAGGTACAGCGTCGGCAGGATCAGGAACATCAGCGCAAAGATGATGAACGGCGCCACGCCCAGCCACTGCGTCGGCAGTCGCGTCGCGCGCGCCTGCGCCGGCGGTAAGGTTTTCCCGGCAGCAGCCGGTCCTGAAAGGCTGATATCAGTCATGCCGGCCTGTCTTTTCCAGAAAGAATCCGGGCGGCACGGGACCGCCCGGATGTTCGTCAGCAAATTACTTGACGTTGGCGCCGACCGCCGAGTCCCAGCTCTTGGTGATCGCTTCCTTGGCGGCACCCTGTTCGTCCAGCGTCGGGAACACGGCCTTTTCATAGGCAGCGGCCGGCGGCAGCTTGTCGAGCAGTTCCTGCGGGATCTTGCCGTTCTTGGCGAGATCGTTGAAGCGGATCGGGTGGCAATAGCCCTTCAGCCAGCCGATCTGGCCTTCGTCGGAATAGAGGTGTTCCATCCAGAGCTTGGCAGCGTTCGGGTGCGGCGCGTAGGCGCTGATCGCCTGCACATAGACACCTGCGACAACGCCCTTGGCCGGGATCACGATCTCTGTCGGCGGGTTGCCGTTCAGCGTGTCGCGGCCCGACAGGTTGTTGTAGTCCCAGTTGATCAGGATCGGCGTCTGGCCCTGGGCCAGCGTCGCCGGCTTGCCGATGACCGGAACGAAGTTGCCGGCGGCATTGAGCTTCTTGAAGAACTCGAGACCAGCGTCACCAGCGGCCTTGCCGGCAGCGGCGCCCGAAGCGAGACCGGCAGCGTGAACGGCCTGGATCGCCTGGTTGGATGCGCGCGGATCGCCGGCCAGCGCAACCGAGTTGGCGTATTCCGGCTTCAGCAGGTCGTCCCAGTCGGCCGGGATGTTCTTGACCAGGTCCTTGTTCACCATGAAGGACAGGACGCCGTAATAGTCGCCATACCAGAAGCCTTCGGCGTCCTTGGCGCTGTCAGGGATCGAGTCCCAGGTCGAGACCTTGTATGGCTGGATCAGGCCGTCCTTCTTGGCGGACGGGCCGAAGGAGAGGCCGACGTCGATGACGTCAGGCGCCTGCGGGCCCTTGTTGTCCTTGTTGGCCTTGATCGCCTCGATCTCATCGCCCGAACCAGCGTCGGGGTTGAGTTCGTTGACCTTGATTTCCGGATACTTCGCCTTGAAGGCGTCGATGACGGCGCCGTAACCGCACCAGTCGTGCGGCAGCGCGATCGTGGTGAGCTGACCTTCGGCCTTGGCCGCGGCAACGAGCTCAGCTGAAGGCTCGGCCGACGAGATCGCCGTCGTGACCATCAGGGCCACTGCCGTAAGGGAAAGCACTTTTCCCGTGAATCTGAACATTTGTCTCTCCGTTGAACTGCGCCGTGGGACGCCAGCAACTGGCTGGTATCCTCGATATATGACAGTCCGATGAAGGCGGACCGCCCCCGCGCCCCGAAGGGCTGGAAAAAGTTAACTACAACTGCCGGGCACCCGCAATCGGGTGCCCAATCATTTTCCGGCTAAACTTTTTGGCGCCTCCTCCCAGCCCTTTCGTTCCCCTTGCTTTTCTTATTTTTCGCAAGCTTGCGAAAGACAGTCGCACCTGCCTCGCGCGTCTCTTATACCGTTCCCGACAAAGAGTTTTCCAGCAGCGACAGCGCCGCCTTCTTGGTCAGCTTAACAGGATTGCCGCCGGCGGTCGGGTCGACGATCGCCATATCTGCGATCAGCGCCTTGCGCTTCTTGTCCATGTCCAGCCCCTTGATCAGGCCACCGAGCGTATGGGGAACCTTGAGTTCCTTGCGCAGCTTGATGATGGCCTTGGCGAAGCCGTCGAAGCCGCCCTTGATGCCGCAATAGGCAGCCAGGCGCTCGATCTTGCCCTCGACGGCATCGCGGTTGAAGGCGAGCACATAGGGCATGAAGACGGCATTGGTCATGCCGTGATGGGTGTCATAGAGCGCACCGATCGGATGCGACAGCGAATGGATCGCACCCAGACCTTTCTGGAAGGCAGTGGCGCCCATGGCGGCCGCGCTCATCATGTGCGCACGGGCAGTCAGGTCCTTGCCGTTGGCATAGGCCTTGGGCAGGTTCTCGAACACCAGCCGCACGCCTTCGACCGCAATGCCATCGGCCATCGGATGATAGCCAGGTGCGCAATAGGCCTCCAGGCAATGGGCGAGCGCGTCCATGCCGGTTCCAGCCGTGATGAAGGCTGGCATGCCAACCGACAGCGCAGGATCTGCAATGACGATGCCCGGCAGCATCTTCGGGTGGAAGATCACCTTCTTGGTGTGGCTCTCCTCGTGCGTGATGACACCGGCGCGACCGACTTCCGAGCCAGTGCCGGCGGTGGTTGGCACGGCAACGATCGGCACGATGGCGTCGGAATTCGCACGCGTCCACCAGTCGCCGATGTCCTCGAAATCCCAGACCGGACGCGTCTGCCCAGCCTGGAAGGCAATCAGCTTGCCAAGGTCGAGCGCCGAGCCCCCGCCGAAGGCGATGACACCGTCATGCTTGCCCTTCTTGAAGGCCGCGATGCCGGCCGTGAGGTTGGACTCGATCGGGTTCGGCTTCACTTCCGAGAAAACGCCGTAGGGGACCTTGGCTTCATCGAGGATCTTCAGCGTCGAGGCCACCACCGGCAACTTGGCGAGGCCCGGATCGGTGACGAACAGCGGCTTCTTGATGCCGGTCGCGGCCAGCGCATCCGGCAATTCCGAGATGCGGCCGGCGCCGAAACGCACGGTGGTGGGGTAATTCCATTTCGAGACGAGTTTGGACATGTGTTGTTTGCCTATTGGATGAATTCAAGTGGTGAATGTGTTGGCGACGCGTCGCGAGAGCTTCATGTACGGTATCCAGATCACCGAAAAGACCACGCTGCGGAGGAGTTCGATTGTCGTCTGCTCATCCAGCAGCGGCTGATTGGTAGCCTTCATGAGATCGCCGAAAAGGACCTGCGTCCCGATCAGATCGAGGACGATGAAGGCCAGGCCTCCGGCAGCCCATATGACGAACAGGCGTTGAAAGGAGGCGCTCCTCCGAAACAGCAGCACCAGCAGGATGACGGGCAGCACAATCAGGACAACGATGTTGCCGACAAACTCCAGCACCAGGAAGGCCGACAGACTGCCCGGCAGCCGCTGCATCGACGCCAGCAGCTCTCCGTAGCCTGCCAGATGAAAAACGCCGCGCAGCGGTGTTACCAGCAATCCGATGATCGGCAGGATCAGCCAACCGCCCAGACCGACAGGACCGTCCTGAAGAGGACGGTTCACGTCCCCTCCGGGGTTCCCGGCGATCGGGTTCGGATTTGGCCCTTCCTGGCTCATACCTTCTCGCGCAAATGGTAGCTCTTCGGCCGGGTCAGGTTGTCGTAGCCGATCTGCGATAGTGCCGCGCCCTTGCCGGTATCCTTGACTCCGGTCCATACCAGCGCCGGATCGAGATAGTCACAACGGTTCATGAAGACGGTGCCGGTCTCGACGCGATCGCCGATGGCAACGGCACGGTCGGTGTCGGCCGTCCAGATCGAGGCCGTCAGCCCATACGGGCTGTCGTTCATCAGTGCGATCGCTTCCTCATCGTTACGCACCTTCATGATGCCGACGATCGGGCCGAAGCTCTCCTCGCGCATCACGCTCATCTGGTGATCTACATTGGTGAGCACCTCGGCGGGCAGGTAAGGAGACCCGGCCTTGTCCGCGGCGTCCTTGGTGTTCATGTGCGCGGTTGCCCCCTTGCGCAAGGCCTCGGCCTTCTGCTCGCGAATGAAGTCGGCAAAACGCGCCTGCGCCATCGGCCCCATCGTGGTCGCCTGTTCGAGCGGATTGCCCAGCACATAGCTTCTGGTTTCCGCGATGAAGCCTTCGACGAAATCGTCATAGATCTTCTCGTGCACATAGACGCGTTCGATGCCGCAGCAGCACTGGCCCGAATTGAAGAATGCGCCTTCGACGAGATTGGCGACCGCGTGGTCAAGCTTGGCGTCCGGCAGCACATAGGCCGGGTCCTTGCCGCCGAGCTCGAGGCCGAGCGTCATGAAGGTGCCTGCTGCCGCCTTCTCGATGGCCCGCCCACCGGCAACGGAGCCGGTGAAGTTGACATGGTCGATCTTGCCGGAGCCCAGCAGCTTCTCGGTCTGCGCATGGTTGAGCACGATGTTCTGGAAGACATATTTCGGCAGGCCGGCAGCTTCGAAGGCCTTGGCGAAACGCTCGCCGACGAGCAAGGTTTGCGCGGCGTGCTTGAGGATAACGGTGGAACCCGCAATCAGCGCCGGCACGATGGTGTTGACGGATGTGAGGTATGGATAGTTCCACGGCGCGATCACCATGACGACGCCGAGCGGATCCTTCTTCACATAGCGGCGGAAACCGTCCTTCGGATTGGATGCCGGCACCGGCGCCAGTGCGCGTTCGGCAATCTCGACCATGTATTGCGTGCGTTCCTTGACGCCGCCGAACTCGCCGCCATAGCGCACCGGACGACCCATCTGCCAGGCCAGTTCCGGCACGATCTCGTCAGCCATGCCGACCAGCGCTTCCAGCATCTTCAGCATGTATTTGGCACGCTCCGCCACTGGCAGCCGCGCCCAGTCGGCCTGCGCAGTGCGGGCGCGCTCGACAGCGGCACTGATGGCCTGGTCCGTCGCGACCGGTCGTTCGACATAGATCGAGCCGTCGATGGGGGAAGTGAGCTTGACCGTCTCGGTCATATCGATGTCCTTCATATCAAAAAATGGTTCGCCGCTTCGTTCTCAAAGGGCCAGCGAACGGGATAAGCCGGGTAGCGTCTAAACGAAATGGGTTTCGTCAAACACCCTGCCCGGCCCATTCGGATCGCGTTTCCGTGAAGCAGAAACGCTCTGGTGATCAATACCGTTCGAAGCCGCGGTGCAGTTCCCAGTCGGTGATGCGGCGGTCATATTCGAACTGCTCCCAGCGGGCAGTGTGCACATAGTGCTCGATCACCTCCTCGCCGAAAGCAGCCTTCAGCATCTTCGACTTGGCCATGGTGTCGGTCGCCTCTCGAAGGGTTTTCGGAATCTCCGGCAGGCGCGAGGCCTGGTAGGCATCACCCACGAACGGCTTCTGCAGTTCCAGCTTCTCATCGATACCGGCAAGGCCAGCCGCGATCAGCGCAGCGAAAGCGAGATAGGGATTGAGATCGGCGCCACCGATGCGGCATTCCATACGGATGCCCTTGGTGCCCTCCCCGCACAGGCGGAAGCCGGCGGTGCGGTTGTCTTCCGACCACATGATCTTGGTCGGCGCGAAGGTGCCGGACTGGAAGCGCTTGTAGGAATTGATGTAGGGCGCCAGGAACCAGGTGAACTCCTTGGCGTATTTGAGCTGCCCGGCCGACCAAGCCTGACCGAGCGCCGACAGTGTCCACGGACCCTTCTTGTCATAGAACAGCGGTGTCTTGCCGTCTGCGCTCCACAGCGAATTGTGGATGTGGCTGGAGTTGCCGGCCAGACCGTAATTGTACTTGGCCATGAAGGTGATCGCCTTGCCTTCGGAATCGGCAATCTCCTTGGCGCCGTTCTTCAGGATGACGTGACGATCGGCCATCTCCAGCGCCTCGGCATAGCGCACGTTGATCTCTTCCTGGCCCGGGCCCCATTCGCCCTTTGAATTCTCGATCGGAATGCCGGCGGCCTGCATCTCGTTGCGCAGGCGGCGCATGATGCCTTCTTCCTTGGTGGTGATGCCGATCTGGTAGTCGCCGATGTAGGGCGACGCCGTGTCGATACCCTGCCAATGCTTCTTGCGGGCAGCGTCATAGCTCTCGCTGAACAGATAGAACTCCAGCTCGGATGCGAAATAGCCGATATAGCCACGCTCGCTCAGCCGCTTCACCTGCTTGCGCAGAATGGCGCGCGGTGAATGGGCAAGGTCCTCGTGGCTGTGGTGATCGAGCAGGTCGCACAACACCAACGCCGTTTTTTCGAGCCAGGGTATCTGCCTCAGCGTCGCCAGGTCGGGCTTCATGACGAAGTCGCCATATCCCTTCGACCAGCTCGCGGCCTTGTAGCCGGGCACAGGCTCCATATCGATGTCGTCGGCCAGCAGATAGTTGCAGCCATGCGTTTCGTCATGCGCTGAATCGACGAAATATTGCGCCAGGAAACGCTTGCCGACGAGTCGGCCCTGCATGTCGACGGCACAGGCGAGAACGGTGTCGATCTCCCCGGCCTGGACCGCCTTCTTCAACTGATCGAACGAAAGGTTGCCTGCCATTCTTAGAGCACTCCGGCTTGCATTATTTTGATTTTTTGGAACGGATTTTATGGAAGGGAGACCGTGGCCGGAAACCGGCCACGGTCGTATCTGCAAGGCTCAGTGGCCGCCGCCGGTCTCGCCGACCGCGCGTTCGGCGGCGGCGATCTCGGCGGCGCGCTTGGCCACCTCGTCACCGATCGGCGGGCCCTGGAAGCGGCGCGCCTCGAAACCGAACCAGACGATGGCGGTAACGATCAGGAAGCCGACTGTGATGTAGAGTGCCCAATCGTTGGGCGGCTGCACGCCGATGACGAAGATCAGCACCATGGCGATGATCGACAGCACGGCGAACAATTTGAACATGCCTTCACCGAGGTTCCATGGTCCCATCACATTCCACTTGGATGTGCCCCAGGCGAACAGGCCAAGCGCGATCGGAATGGTGAATGAGAAGAACAGGAAGATGACCGTGCAAGCCACGACGATGGTGTAGACCGGCGTGTCACCGATCGAGACCAGCGATGACCCCCAGACAAACAGGACGGCCAGGACCGAGCCGGTCCAGATAGCCGCCACTGGCGTGCGGTAGGTCGGGCTCACTTTGGCCAGCGCCTTCGAGCCCGGCAGGCCGCCGTCACGTGAGAAAGCGAAGATCATGCGCGAGACCGACGTCACGGTAGCCAGGCCGCACAGCCACTGCGCCACAAGGATGGCGAGGTAGAGGATGTCCTTGATGACGGGATGGACCTGCTCGCTCATCGCCCAGAAGAACACGTTCCAGCCCTGCTTTGCGGCATCGTCCATATTCGGCAGCATCAGCACGAAAGCGCAGAGCATGATGTAACCGAACAGCGCTGACCAGAGCACCGAACCGACCATGGCGCGCGGCACTGAATGCGCAGCTTTCAGCGTTTCCTCGGAAGTATGCGCGGAGGCGTCATAGCCGGTGATGGTGTAGATCGGCAAAAGCAGGCCGAGCAGGAACACCCAGGTCGCCGAATTGGTTGGCCAGACATTGCCACCCGCCTCGCCGGAATAGTTGGCGAAGGTGAACAGCCGGCTGAATTCATAGGTATCGGCGGCGGCGAGGCAGACGATTGCCAGTGCGATCGCCGTTGCAAAGATCAGGTATCCGGAGAAGTCAGTGAGCTTGGCGGTAAGGCCGATGCCCATGTGGTTCACCAGCGCCTGGGCGCCGGTAATGATCGCCAGGAAGATGATGCGTGTTGTGGTTGTATCCTCCAAAGCGAGATACGGCGTGCCGAAGGCACCCATGAAGAAATAATACGTGCCGACATTGATGGCGCCGAGCACGGTGACGAGGCCCAGCAGGTTGAACCAGGCGGTCAGCCAACCGGTGAAACGATTGCCGAGGATCGAACCCCAGTGATAGAGGCCGCCGGCCGTCGGATAGGCCGAGCTGATCTGCGCCATCGCCACTGCGAACACCAGCGACACGAAGCAGCCGAGCGGCCAGCCGATGCCGATGGCGGCGCCACCGGCGCCAGACGTTGCCTGCGCCAGCGAATTGATGCCACCGGACAGGATACAGATGATGGAGAAGGAGACGGCGAAGTTGGAGAACTGGCTCATTCTCCGTTCGAGCTCCTGGGCGTAGCCCATGGAATGGAGGACTTTGACGTCCTCGCTCTTGTCAGTTTCAGAGTAACCAGGCGCTGCCATGAGAGTGTTCCCTTATTTATACTTTCAGATGGTGCCTTCGATCGTGCGTACCGTTTTCATTGGCGGCTTCGGCAGCCGCGCCGGTTCGAGGCCGGTGAAGATGCCCGCCAGCCGTTCTCCCCATTTTTTCTGTCCGGCTTGATCCCGGATCTCATCGTTGCGGATTTCGATCATCGCGCACAACAGGCCACGCGAGCGCGCGTGCCGCTCCAGCGTGAAGTAGACACGATCTGCCGGCGAATAGGGCTGGTTGGCGCCGACGGTTAAGCTTCCTTCCCGCTCCAGCGCCGCAATCAGCGGCGCCGACAGCCGCGTGTCTTCGTCATGGATGATGCCGATATGCCAGGGTCGGTCGATGCCTTTGTAGACCGGCGTGAAGGAATGCACCGACACCAGTCGTGTCTCCAGCCCACGCGCTGTACGCGCCTCGATCAGGTCTTCGATCGCCTGGTGAAAAGGTTTCCAGCAGCGATCGATGCGCGCCTGGCGTGCTTCGGATGACAGGTTCTCATTGCCGGGAATGATCGTCGTTTCGCTGACGGGTGGCACCAGATCTGGCGCGCCGAGAGGCCGATTGCAGTCCAGCACCAGTCGCGAGACGCAGGTTTCGACGAGTGGCGCATCGAGCCGTGCACTCAAGATCTGCGCCACCGGCAGCGCACCGGGATCCCACGCAATGTGGCGGGCAAGGTCGGAAGTCGGAAGACCGAGCGTGCCGAATTCGGCAGGCAGGAAGTTCGAAGCGTGGTCGCAGGTAAAGACAAAGGCACCCACACCGCCGGGGTTCGTCACCCTTACGGAATCCGCATCCGGACGCCTGTTATGGCTTGTCCTCTCCATCCGATCCGCCGTCCCCGGGAGCGTATCGTATGTTACGTATTTTGTTTCATTGCGCTCCCATGAATGATTTCATACACTTTGTCCGTCTTTGTCAAACGCCTTTTCCGAAATGCGTGGGGGATACCGGGTTGGGAACGCAGACGACGACCACATCCATTGCAGAGCTCATCGCGGACCGCATCGATTCCATGCCGGCAGGCGAACGCCGTGCTGCGCAGACGCTGGTTGCCAACTATCCTGTCATCGGCCTGAAGACGGTGGCCGACTTCTCCCAGCAGGCCGGAGTCTCCTCGCCGACGATCCTGCGTTTCGTCGCTCGGCTGGGCTTTCAGAACTACCCGGAATTCCAGTCCGCCCTGCAGGACGAGCTCGCCGCGCAGTTGCAGTCGCCGGCCTCGCGCACAACGGCTGCTCCGAGCCGAAGCGATGCTGCCTCGCCGATGATCGAGGCCACCCTCGACAATCTGCGCGAGACCTTCCGCCACCTCTCGGACAGGCAACTGAACGAGATCGCGGAAAAGATGGCCGACCATCGCGGCCACATGTTCCTGATCGGCGGACGTTTCACCGATCCGCTGGCGCGCTACATGGCCGCCCACCTTGCCATCATCCGTCCCAATGTCTTCCACCTTGTCGGCCAGGAAAGCATGTGGCGGGACCGGCTGATCGATATGGGCAAGCGCGACGTGCTGGTGATCTTCGACATCCGCCGCTACCAGGACAGCCTGATCCGCTTCGCCGAGAAAGCCCACCAGCGCGGCGTGCAGATCGTGTTGTTCACCGACCAGTGGCTTTCGCCGATTGCCCGCTTCGCCCGCCACGTCATTGCCGGGCGCACGGCCGTCCCCTCACCGTGGGACTCGTCCGCCGCACTCTTCGTCGTCGCCGAGACGTTGATCGGTGCCGTTACCCGCCAGATGGAACCGGACAGCGCGCGGCGCATTCGCGAAATGGAAGGCCTTCGCTAGAGTATTTTGTAGCCAAGTGGAATCACTTGGCGTTACAAAAATGCGACGAAAACAAAAGCTTAGAACGTTTCCGCGTTTCCGTGAAAAACGGAAGCGCTCTAGACCGGCAAGTAGCCTAGCGGAGCAGCCGTCCCTCGATCGACCAGCGCGCGGCGAGGAAATTCAGCGCCGCCGCCACCACGACGCCGGCGATCTTGGCTGGCCAGACGCCGATCCATCCGGACAGTCCCACGATGAAGGCGCTGGAAACGCCAAGCGAGATCAACGCGCCCAGCGAGATGAAACGGAAGATGGAATGGCTGAGCGGGATCGAGCGGTCGCGCTCGAACGACCAGAAACGATTGGCCACGAAAGAAAACGCAACGGCGACAAGCCAGGCGCCGACATTGGCGGCCAATGGCGGGAGTGTAAGCCAGAGTAGCACGGTGAAAGCCGCAAGATCGATTGTCGTATTTGCGAGACCGACAACGGCGAAACGGATCATCTTGCTGCCGAGCGAACGGCCTGGCTCACGGCTCACGACAGGCCACTCCGCACGCCAGCATCATTCGCTGCAAGAAACGCACCGAACGCGTCCGAGGCCATGAAGGCATATTCGACCTCCCGCACCGTCTGCATCGGGTCGCGCGACACGAGCTCGGCATCGACATGGCCTGGATGACACATGAACACGCCGTCTTCGCGCAATGTCGAAACAGCCGCGCGCAAGGTCGGCGCGAAATCGTCTGGCCGCTTCCAGTCGTAGATGCCGGCAAGCGGCTTCATGACCAGAAAACCGGCAGCCTCCATGCTTCGGTCGAAGCCACGCGCCAGCGCTGCAATCGCCGCCCTCTTCATGGCTGTGACACCAACTTCGAGCGATACCGCCGGCGCGCCTCGTAGCATCGGCTTCTCAGAACCGGCAAAACGCGTCTTCAGCCAGGTGCGCACAGCAGGCAGAAAATGCACATGCTGGTGCCCGTCAATGAAATCCGGCGTGCAACCGAGCGCATCGACAAAACGAGCAAATTGCGCATCGAGTTCGGCGTGAACATCCTCTGTCTTGATATGTCTCCGCCGGAACGGCACCGCCAGCACGCCGAGCGGCGGCAACCGCCCTTCCGACACCAGGCTGGAACCGGTCGTCAGGGCAGGCTGGTCGGTCAGTGTGAGGTGCAGTCCGACCAGAACCTGGCCGATGAGGGGTTTGATGTGCGCCGCCGCCTGCTGCCATTCCGGAAATCCGGTCATGCAGCCGGTGCCTGTGAGGCGCCCCCTTTGCAACAGGTCGAGGATGGCCTCCGATACCCCGGGCGCCAGTCCGTAGTCGTCGGCGATCAGGCGGATCTGCCGTGTCACGGCTCGTTGCCATCCTTCGCATCGCTCACCACATCGCGCACGATATAGACTGGACGATCCTTGCTTTCGCTCAACGCCACCCAGACATATTCGCCGATGAGGCCGAGCAGTGCGAGGTTGAAGCCGCCCAGCACCACGACGGCGATCAGCAGACTCGGGAAGCCTGGCACGGCGATGCCGTAGAAAAAGACTTCAAAGAAAATCTTGAGGCCATAGACGCCTCCTGCAAGGGCCGCAGCAAGCCCGCTCAGGGTGAGGATGCGCAACGGCACCACGGAGAAGGAGGCGATGCCTTCGAGCGAAAAGGCAAGCAGGTTGCCTCGGCTCCATTTGCTGGTACCGCTCGCGCGATCCGCCGGGGTGTAGATCAGCGCCTTGTGCCGGAAACCCGCCCAGGCGTACAGCCCTTTGTTGAAGCGCCGCTTGTCACGCAGCAGGGTGAACGCTTTTGCCGCCGGCGCGCGCATGACACGGAAGTCGCCGGCATTTTCAGGGATGTCGAAACGCTGGCTGGAGTTGATCAGGCTGTAGAACAATTTTGCCAACTGGCTGCGTTTCCAGCTCGCACCCTCGCGATTTGTGCGGGCATAGACAACGTCGATGTCAGGGTTTTCAACCAGTTCGGTGATGAGCTTCAGACTGACATCCAGCGAATGCTGCAGATCGGCATCCATGATCAGAACCAGGTCGCCCCGTGTCCTGTCGAGACCGGCAAGAACGGCCACCTCCTTGCCGAAATTGCGGCTGAGCCGCACGATTTCCCAGTCACCCGTCAGCGCCTTGGCGAATAGCCCGGCGCTATCGTCGGTGCTGCCATCATCCACCAGGATCTTGCGTGTCTTGAGACCGAAACGGCGCAAGACTTCTGCCTCGAGTTCCGAGAGCAACCGCGCGAAGCCCGGCACGGAAGCCGCCTCGTTCAAAAAAGGTGCTACGATGTCGAGTGTCGTCTTGGATTCAGACATGAGCCGTCGTCCCCTGGCGCTTGAATTTGCCATGCGCCACCGACCAGAACCACCATAGGATTGGGAGCGTGATCGCCGTCATCGCAACAGGGCGGAACCAGAGGCGCAAGGCCTCCTGGAGGTGCGAGTTGATGCCACTGAGGCCCGTGGCAAACAAGGCTACGGCCAGAATACCGCGCAGAATGCCGCCATCTTCATTGTCCCAGATCACGGCCAGGGCGACACCGGCAGGCATCGCCAGCAGAGCAAAGGTGTTGTACTCGACCCGGGGATTGAGCACGCTCATGTAAAAAGCAGCGGTCACGAAAATCGCCAGACCAGCGAGCCGGCGGTCGAGATAACGATCGTACCACAGCACCAGAAGCAGCGTCGGCACGGCAGCAATGATCCGCACGATGGTTGCCGCCTGGGTAGAGACAGGCAGACCGAATGCGGTGAAGGGGGCCGTGAAGTCAGCCATCTCGAAAGCAGTCGACTTGTCGACCGACATCGATGTCATCAGCGTGGCAAAGTCGCGATAGAGCTGGTTGATATAGCCTGCTGGCGCAAAGGCGTAGGGAAGCGCCAGCACGAAAAGCAGCGCCAAGGCAAGGATTGGGGCAAGCCGCAGTCGAAGTGCTCCGACCAGCAGAAAAACGATGAGGGCGGTTGGTTTGGCGACCACCGCGATTGTTGCCCACAGGAACGTCTCGGCACGCCGACCCTCGAGCGCCGAAAGCACCAGCAGCCAGCAGGCGCCCGTCAGCAGAATGGTGGCCTGGCCATTTCGCAGCGCGCCGGCCGTAATCGGCACGGCCAGGAAAAGCGCATATGAAACCATCCAGAGCCGGTTTTCGGGCTCGATCGTTCGAACCTGCCGCCAGACCGCATAAGTCAGTACGGCAAAACCCAGGATGCGCCACAGGCTATCGCCGATGACCGGGCCGAGTTTCATGAACGGCACATACAGCGCCGCGAAGGCGGGGGAGTAGAGATAGCCCATGGCGATGTCGAGATCGTAGAGCGGCTTGCCGGCAAGAAACATATCGCTGGCAATACGGTAGGCACGCATCACCGAGCGGTGATCGGGCGCCATGCCGGCCATTACGAGAATGACGACAAAGCCGCCCGTCCACAGGGCAAGACCACCCCAGTCCCAAGACTGCCTGACTTTTGCCATTGCCCAACATTGCCCAAAGCCGGCAGCTTCTCGCAATCGGAAGCCGCCTCGAACTCGGCGCGGGCATATCATGGCCTGGGCTGTGCGGTACAGTCCACGCGCCGATGTCCCGCACTGGCGAGTCCAGAGACAGCTGTCTAGGCGGCCAACATTGCCGCAGGATTGCGATCAGGGCCGGATGAAGACCTTGCCATTGGGTTTCGCAAGTTCAGCCGGAACACGTTGCATGGCCTCCGCCAGCGGCACCACGGCAGTCACGTCGGTAGACCAGCGCCCGTCGGAAAAGCGCCGCTGCACCTCGAGCGCCGCCGGGCCGCGGCGATCCTTATGCTTGCGCATCCAATCGGTCAGCCAGAAGCCTTCCACCTGCTTCTGCTGGAAGATCAACTGGCCGGGCTCGCGGATCAGCGTATCCGACGGATCGAGGCGCCCATAGATGATCCAGCGCGAACGCTTCGGCATGGCGTCGAACACCAGCGAGGCGAGCGGGCCGGTGACGGCATCGAGGAAGATGCGCGGTTGCTCGGCTTTCATCACCTCGCGCAACGTCGCGGCGAAGTCAGGCGCTTTCTCGTTGAGCACATGCGCCGCGCCCAGTTCCTTCAGCGGCGCGATCTGGTCGTCGCGACGCACCGTCACGACCGGGTGGTAACCGTCCTCCTTTGCGAGCCCGATGATCAGCTTGCAGAGCTGGCTGGCACCAGCGGTCATGACGAAGGCCTTGTGCCCTTCATCCTTGACGAGGCCGTACATGGCGATCGCCGTCAGCGGATTGACGATCATCGCCGCTGCATCCTCATCGCGGACACTATCGATCAGCGGTATGCAGGCGAGTGCTTCGGCCAGCGCATAATCGGCCCAGGCGCCCCAGTTGGTAAGGCCGGTGGCGAAGGCAATCCGCTTGCCGACCAGGCTCTGCGCGTAGCTGTCCTCGCCTGCGGCAACCACGGTGCCGACGCCCTCGAACCCGGCAGGTTGGCCTTGCGCACGGGGTTGGCCATAGAGCCCTTTCACGAACATCACGTCGGAAGGATTGATCGAAGCCAGGCTCACCTTGATGAGCACCTGCGTTGTTCCCGGCACCGGCACTCCGATGGTGCCCGATCGCACATAGGGCTCCATCGCTTCCAGAACGCTGCCACTCGGCGCGCGTGCATAGCCGTCGCCGACCAGAAGAAGTGCCTGCATTTCGGAGGGAATGGTCATGGCTGCATTCCTTGCCTGAGGTTACGGTTTGAGGATCAGCTTGCCGGAAGCGCCACGCCCCAGCACGCGCGTCAGGACACTGGCCGCGTCGGCCAGTGGATAAATGCCTTCGATCACCGGCTTGACCTTGCCAGCGAGATACCAGCCGACCAGCTCGCGCATGTTGTCGGCATAGGCCTGCGGTTCCTTGACGGTGAAATCGCCCCAATAGACGCCGACGACCGAGAATCCCTTCACCAATGTCAGGTTGACCGCCAGCTTGGGAATGGTTCCGGAAGCAAAGCCGATGACCAGCAGCCGTCCGTTCCAGCCCATCGCACGCGCCAGCGCCTCGAACGCGTCACCGCCGACGGGATCGAAGCCGACATCGACACCTTTGCCGCCGGTGATTTCCTTGAGTGCTTCCTTCAGGTTGTCGTAGCCGATAGCGATGTCGGCACCGGCCCCCAGGGCAATACGCTGCTTTTCCGGCGAAGACGCCACGCCGATGAGCTTGGCGCCCATGGCCTTGCCGATCTGCACGGCAGCGACGCCGGTGGCGCCGGCCGCACCCAGCACACAAAGCGTCTCGCCGGGTTTGAGCTGGCCGCGTTGCTTCAGGGCATGATGCGACGTGCCATAACCGCAAATGAGCGCGCAGGCATCGGCAGCATCCATCCCGTCAGGCAGCCTCATGGTCACCGCTTCGGAAACGGCCACCTTTTCAGCATAGCCGTTGATGACGGTGAGTGCCGCGACCCTGTCGCCGACCTTCAGACCTGTCACCTTCGGACCGATGGCGGCCACCCGCCCGGCCACCTCCATGCCCGGCACGAATGGCGTCGGCGGCTTCATCTGGTAGAGGCCCTGGACCAGCAACCCGTCGGGATAGTTGACACCGATGGCCTCGGCTTCGATGACCACGGCATCCCCCTTGGCCTCGGGTTCCGGCCAATCACCATAGACGAGCTGATCGAGCGGCGCGAAGGCACGGGCAATGATGGCTTTCATGCTCTTCTCCCCACTTGCACGCTGAACCAACCCTAGAGCTTTTCCTGAGTGTATTTCCTGAGTTCTTCGCGTGCGACCTGGCGGCGATGCACGGCATCAGGTCCATCGGCCAGCCGCAATGTACGAAGATGCGTCCAGCTGCGCGCCAGGGGGGTGTCCTGGCTGATGCCTTGCGCACCATGCATCTGCACCGCCTCGTCGACCACCTTCAGCGCGACCCGCGGCGCGATCACCTTGATCTGGCTGATCCAGGGTGCTGCGGCGCGTGCGTCACCCTGATCGATCATCCAGGCTGCCTTGAGGCAGAGCAGCCTGGCCATTTCGATCTCCATCCGGCATTCGGCGATGATATCGAAATTGGCACCGAGCCTGGCCAGCGGCTGGCCGAACGCCTCGCGACGCATCGACCGCCTGGACAGAAGCTCCAGTGCCATCTCGGCCTGGCCGATGGCGCGCATGCAGTGATGGATGCGGCCAGGCCCCAGCCGGCCCTGTGCGATCTCGAAGCCCCTGCCCTCGCCAAGGATCATGTTGGCGGCCGGCACCCGCACATTGTCGAAGCGCAGATGCATGTGCCCATGCGGCGCATCGTCGTCGCCATAGACCTGCATGGCGCGTACCCTGGTGACACCCTTGCTGTCCGCAGGCACCAGGATCATCGAATGCTGCTTGTGCTTGGGTTCGCTGTCGCCCCCGGTCTTCACCATGACGATGTGGATGGCACAGCGCGGATCACCGGCACCGGAAGCCCACCATTTTTCGCCGTTCAGCACATAGTCGCCACCGTCGCGTTCGCAGCGCATCGAAATGTTGGTGGCATCGGAGGACGCCACATCCGGCTCCGTCATCAGATAGGCAGAGCGGATCTTGCCGTCGAGCAGCGGAGCCAGCCACCTGTCCTTCTGTGCCTGTGAACCATAGCGCTCCAGCACTTCCATGTTGCCGGTGTCGGGTGCCGAACAATTGAAGGTCTCGGCACCGAGATGCGCCTTGCCCATCTCTTCCGCGAGATAGGCGTATTCAACCGTCGTGAGCCCGTAACCACGCTCCGAACCGGTCAGCCAGAAATTCCACAGGCCGCGCTCGCGCGCCCGGGACTTCAGCCCCTCCAGGATCTCGGCCTGGCGCTTCGAATATGTCCAGCGATCGCCCGCCTTGCCGACTTCGGCCAGGAATTCCTCGTCCAGCGGCATCACCTCATCGCGCACCATTGCGGCGACCTGGGCGTGGATTGGCTTCAGCCGCTCCGTCATGCCGAGATTCATGTCGGCCATCACAGGCTCCCGTCTCCAGAGCATTCCCGGCTTTTCGCAGACACGCGGAAACTGCCAGTTTTCGCAGTCATGCGCCGATACCCAATCCGCGCGCGGTGAAATCGACGACCTGCGCTACGATTACCTCGACGTCGTGCTCGCTTTCGCCGGGACGCGGCGTGTACCAGAACAGCGGCGAATTCAGCGAGACGAACATCAACTGTTCGGTGACACGCGGATCGTCGAAACGCATGTCGCCGGCTTCACGCGCGGCGACGATCACCTGCCGGAAAATCGCGCCATAGTCATTACGGTACTGCATCAGCCGCGCGAACTCCTCGCGCTGTTCCGGCGTGGTTGCACCGCGCAGATAGAGTTCGACGCCTTCCCAGACGACACGCTGATAGGGTCGGGTCACGATCATCTGGCGCGTGTGGACTGTTGCCATGCGCCGCCAAAGCGCAGCCGCCGGCCCAGCAATGTCACGCACCGGCTCGATCGCTGCGTAGTTCATCTCCATGCCGGCACGAAAGACATCGGCAAAGAGGTCTCCCTTCGACGGATAGTGATGATAGATGCGCCCCTTGGTCGATCCGAGGCTGCGCGCGACATCGTCGATCGAGCTTGCCGCGTAACCCTTCGCCATGAAACAGGCGGCGGCGGCATCGAGGATCGCGGCGCGCGAGCCGTCGGCGACGCTCATGCCGCCGACGGCTCTGGCCTCCTCTTCCCGCTCCGCCAAGTGCGGTCTCGCTGCCATTGCCCCTCGATTTTTGCCGGCTTTACAAGGCTCGAAGTTCAACATACTACTCGGTATGTTGTCAATCCGAAGACGGTCAGGTTTAATCCGGATCGGGAAGCGGCAGGAGGACCGATGAGCTATCTCGATGAACTGTTCTCGGTGTCTGGCAAGACAGCGCTGGTGACAGGAGCCGCCACCGGCATCGGCCGCATGGCCGCTACCGCCCTCGTGCATGGCGGCGCCACGGTCATGATCGCCTCGCGCAAGGGCGAGGACTGCCTCAAGGTCGCTGACGAATTGAACGCTCTTGGAACGTCCGGTCGCGCGGAAGGTTTCGCCGGCGATGTCTCCTCCGAAACCGGGATTGCCGCTTTGGTCGAAGCGGTGAAGGCACGGACCGACCAGCTTCACATCCTGATCAACAATGCCGGCATTTCCTGGGGTGCACCGCTGGAGAGCTTCCCCTATCAGGCCTGGGCCAAGGTGTTCGGCGTCAACGTCACGGCTGTGTTTCACCTGACCCGCGAGTTGCTGCCGCTGTTGGAAAAGGCGGCGACCGATGCCGATCCCGCGCGCATCATCAATCTTGGTTCGGTCATGGGCACGCAGCCGCTGGCGGACGACGCCTATTCCTACACGGCTTCCAAAGGCGCCGTTCACCACTTGACCCGCACGCTCGCGATCGAGCTCGCCGCACGGCGCATCACCGTCAACGCCTTTGCCCCCGGGCCGTTCCAGAGCCGCATGACGGCCTTTGCCACCGGCACGGAGGAACAGGCAAGGCATGTCGGCGGCCATGTTCCCATCGGCCGCATCGGGCAGCCGGATGACATTGGCGGCGCCACGCTCTATTTGTGCAGCCGGGCTGGCAGCTATGTCACCGGCGCGATCCTGCCGATCGATGGCGGACAATCGGTGCAGCACGGCCTGACCCTGTTCAAGGAATGAAGCCGCGACGGCGCCAGGAGATATCCGTGCAACCCATCAGCCTCGAAATATTGCTCGCCAGTGTCGGCAAGGAAGTCGGCATCTCGCCCTGGCGTGTGGTCACGCAAACCATGATCGACCAGTTCGCCGACGCGACCGACGATCATCAGTTCATCCATTGCGATCCGGAACGTGCGGCGGCGGAAGCGCCCTTCGGCGGCACGATCGCGCACGGATTCCTCACCCTGTCGCTGCTTTCAGCCATGACGTTCGAAACCCTGCCACCGCTTGCAAAAGGAAAGATGGGCGTCAATCACGGTTTCGACGAAGTTCGGTTCCTGGCCCCGGTCAAGACCGGCGCCCGCATCCGCACCCGTTTCGTGCTGGCTGACGTCAAGGCACGGCCATCCGGCTGGGTGCAGACTGCACATGACGTGACCATCGAGATCGAAGGTTCGCTGAAACCGGCGCTCACCGCACGCTGGCTGACGCTGACCTTCGTCGAGCCTGAAGCGCAGGACGCATGACCGACCCGAACACGCTCGATCCCACACTGCTTGCTCCTTATCTGGAGCAGAAAATTCATGGCTTCTCAAAGCTGCAGTCGATCGAGAAGTTCAAATCGGGCCAGTCCAATCCAACCTATCTGCTGACTGCCGAAAGCGGCCGTTATGTGCTGCGAGCCAAGCCGCCCGGGCATTTGCTGAAATCGGCGCACCAGGTCGATCGCGAGTTCCGCGTCATGCGGGCATTGGCCGAAACAGATGTGCCGGTGCCCCGCATGCTGCATCTGTCCGACGATGATTCGCCGATCGGACGCATGTTCTACGTGATGGCCTTTGTCGAGGGCCGGATCTTCTGGGATCCGGCCCTCCCCGAGGCCTCGGGCGGGCAAGAACGGGCGGCGATCTATGACGCGATGAACGCCACGCTGGCGGCGCTCCACAATGTCGACATCGAGACGGTCGGTCTCGCCGACTACGGCAAGCCCGGCAATTATTTCGAACGGCAGCTCGGCCGTTGGGCGAGCCAGTATCGCGCCTCCGAAACCGAACCCAATGCCGAGATGGAAACCCTGATCATCTGGCTGGAGGCCAACAAGCCTGCGGACGACGGCCAGCTCGCCCTCGTGCATGGCGACTACCGGCTGGACAATATGATGTTTGCGCGGGCGCGCGCCGATGTCATAGCAGTGCTCGACTGGGAATTGTCGACACTCGGCCATCCCTTCGCCGACATCGCTTATCAGTGCATGCAGTGGCGCCTGCCGCATCAGTCCGGCTTCAAGGGGCTCGGCGGCATCGATCGCGCTGCAGCCGGACTGCCGTCGGAGGAAGACTATGTCGCCTCCTATTGCCGTCGCCGGGGTCTGGACGGCATCGACAACTGGACCTTCCTGCTTGCCTTCTCCTTCTTCCGGCTCGCGGCGATCTGCCAGGGCGTCTACAAGCGCGCCCTCGACGGCAACGCTTCCAATCCGGCCAAGGCGAAGATTTATGCCGATGCGGTCAAGCTGCTTGCCCATCTTGCCGTACAACTGATCGAAAAAGGAAAATGACCATGGGCCGTTTCGACGGAGCGACGGTGCTCATCACGGGCGCCACGGGCGGCCTCGGTCAAGGTGCGGCCAAAGGCTTCGCTGCCGAAGGCGCCCGGCTGATCCTCTCCGACCTCGACGGCGATGTGCTGCAGAACCTTGCTGGGAGCCTCGACGCTGAAACGGCAACGCTGGCCGGCAACGTAGCCGACGAAACGCTCTCGGAAGCCTTGGTGAAACTTGCCGTCGAACGGTTCGGCAGGCTCGACGTCGCCGTCAACAATGCCGGCATCGCGCAGAGCTTCGTGCGGCTGCCGCAGGTTGCTTCGGATGAGGCGCGCCGCATCCTTGAAATCGACCTGCTCGGCGTTTTCTACGCCATGAAACACCAGATCCCGCAGATGGAGCGGCAATTCAAGGCTGGTGGCAAAGGCGGCGCGATCGTCAACATTGCATCCGTGGCGGGACTGGTCGGCGCACCGAAGCTTTCAGTCTATGCCGCGGCGAAACACGGTGTCGTCGGTCTCACCAAATCGGCAGCCGCCGAATATGCCACCAAGGGGATCAGGGTGAATGCCATATGTCCGGCGCATACGCGCACAAAAATGGTCGATGACTTCGTGAAGTTGTCGGGCGCATCGGAAACCTTGGCCCTGTCGGAACTGACGCGCGGCGTGCCGATGAAACGCGTTGGCGAGGTACCGGAGATCATCGAGGCTATGCTTTTCGCCGCCGACCCCAAAAACACCTTCATGACCGGCCATTCACTTGCCGTCGATGGTGGCATTGGAGCCATTTGAGTAAGGTCCTGGAAGGCAATTTCCCCAACGATATCTTGCGGATGACTGTACTGGGTATATACTGCCAAGGTGAGGGGAATGGGAGCAAAACAAAAAAAGAAAGGCAACAAGATTGCCCCAGAATGCGCAAACACGCCGTGAACAACAAAAGGCGGCATTGCGATCGGAACTCGTGGCCGCAGCTCACAAGCTGGTACAGGAGGAAGGCTACGAGGGTTTGACCATCCGAAAGCTGGCCAAGATGGTCGGCTATGCGCCGATGTCGGTCTATTCCTACTTCGCCGACAAACAGGACATCCTGTTTGCCTTGGCCGAAGACGCCTTCCAGATATTGGCCAGACGCATTGAGCAGAATGCTCCTGACGATCCGATCGATGCGTTGCGTGCGGTCATGACCGAGTACGCCGCATTTGGCCTTGGTAATCCGAATGAATACCGCACCGTCTTCATGACCGAGAAGACCAAGCTGCCCGAAGGCCGTTCGTTCGAAAAGCTCGACGAGGAAAACCCGGCGATGAAATTGCTCATCGACCGCGTCGAAGCCTGCGTCGCTGCCGGCAAGCTGAAGGGTGATCCCCACGCCATCGCCACCATGTTGTGGGCGACCGGGCACGGCACGATCTCACTGCTGATTACTTTCCCCTTCTACCATTTCGGCGACCAGCAGGCTTTCGTGAAACGGATGTGCGAATTCGGGCTGGCAGCCCTGCAGGGCCAGGATATTCCTCCCCTTGGGGATCAGCCTCCCAAGAAGTGCTGAGGCTGTAGCGCGGCTATCGATGGCGCAATAACGCGAAGCTTGCAGTCAACCTCGCCATGAGCCTTTCTGGCTTCGTGACGTGGTGGCAAGGCTGGCGCCTGCGACAAACCGCACCAGTCAATCATATCCCGACAGTTTTCGGTCAGTCCTTTCAATAGCTTGACGCGGATGTGTGCTCCGCGTTCGCATCGGCGTCTCACAAGTTCCCAAAGAAATTTTTCGTACACGTACAATTTTCTCTTGAACTTTCGACGAGACGGGCATACATGTGCGCTGTAACGTACATGTACGGAAATGAAATTCAGATCCCGAACCGGAGAAAGTCGATGAAAACGACAGCTCTTGCCCTCGCCACCCTGGTTGCCCTTTCGGGCACCGCCTTCGCTGGCGAAACCGTGAGGACCCATGCCCCCGCCACCCATGCCCAGACCACCGGCAACGTCGACTATTCGTCGACTGGCTCGATCGAACAGGGCAAGACCACCAACGGCCCCCGCCTCGGCGTTGAGGGCAGCCCGTGGACCATGCCGTCCATTCGGTAAGGCATCCCCCTCCCTTACACGCTGACGGCAAAAAGGGCGGCTGGATATCCAACCGCCCTTTTTCTTTGGATCGCGAGCACGTTTTCAGCGACCGATGATCGCCTGAAAGCAACCTATCGCTTTGGTTTGCCTGGCTTTTCCGGCGCTCCCGAAATGGATGTGTTCGTGACCGCGACCGGATCGCTGGCCGGGAACGTATCCTCCAGCCCCTCTTCCAGTTCTTCTTCAGCATCATGCCCGCTGCGCCGTTCATGCTCGAACGAGCGTACCGCTTCCGTCTTTTCCGGTTTTGGCGATGCGGCGGATTTGGATGGACTGGCCATGGATACTCCCTCTGTTCGGGCAGAAAACGGTACGGCCAGCCTTTTGGTTCCTCGCCTTCGCGCGTTCAGAAGAACGCGCGGCTCTAAGCTGCCGCGTCGCGTGCTGCCTCGGAAAGGAAAGTAAAGACATAGTCCGAGAAGGAGCGCCAGCATTCGACGCGGAAAGCGTCTTCTGCCGTGCGATAGATCACGATCTCGACCTTGCCGAAAATGGTGCGCGAACAGGCGCCGACGGGGAAGACCGCCAGTGACAGGTCCTGCGGGCAGCCGGCACTGAGCGTCACTTCCGCTCCCGGTCCGGTCACACCAATCGCCACATTCCTGTGTGAGACGCCCACCGCCGAATGCAGCTGCTTGACCTTGGCACAGTCAGCCAGCGGGTCCCCACCGGCATCGTCGATGAGCAGCCATTCGTCCGGCCCCAGCCAAAGCGCATGGCGGCCGCCCTTCGAGACCGAGGTCTTGGGCTTCTTCGGCAACGTCAGCCCAAGAGCCTTGGACAGGGCCGCGAGCGAAGTCTCGGGAGCACGCAGAGAAACGCGTTCGGCCGGATCAAGCGCGGTCAGCGTCACGTGCGCAGCCGAGGCATTGCGCCCCGCCAGTGCGGGATGGCGCTCTGCCTGAACGATGCCGGTTTTCTGGGCAGCCTTAGCCATTGAGGCGCTCTCCCTTTTCGTCGAAGAACACCATGCCGGTGACTTCCACTTCAATCACCTTGTCCGGCATCGGCACGTAGAGCGTTTCGCCCATGCGGTCACGTCCACCGGCAACCAGCCCCAACGCGATCGAGCGTCCGCAATTCTCCGACCAGTAGCTCGACGTGACATGGCCGATCATCTTCATCGGGATCGGCTGGTTCGGATTGTCGACGACCTGTGCGCCTTCCTCCAGAACGATCTTCGGGTCCTTGGTCCTGAGACCAACGAGCTGCTTGCGGCCCTTGGCGACGAGGTCTGGCCGCGTCAGGCCACGGATGCCGACGAAGTCGGTCTTCTTCTTGCCGACCGCCCAGTCGAGACCGGCGTCATTCGGCGTGACGGTGCCGTCCGTATCCTGGCCGACGATGATGTAACCTTTCTCGGCACGCAGCACGTGCATGGCCTCGGTGCCGTAGGCTGCGGCACCATGCTTCTGCCCCTCGGCCCAAAGGGCCTCCCAGACAGCCTGGCCGTAATCGGCCGGCACATTGACCTCGAAGCCGCGATCGCCGGTGAACGACATGCGGAAAAGCCGGGTCGGCACGCCGCAGATCCTGCCTACGCGCACCGACATATGCGGCAACGCCTCGTCGGACATGTCGATGCCTTCGACCAGCGGCGCGATGATGTCGCGCGACTTCGGCCCCTGTACCGCAATCACCGCCCACTGTTCGGAGATCGAGGTCAGCCAGACGTTGAGATGCGGGAACTCGGTCTGGAGATAATCCTCCATGTGGTTCATGACGCGGGCGGCTCCGCCCGTCGTCGTCGTCACATGGAAGCGGTCAGTGGCAAGACGGCCGACCACGCCGTCGTCATAGATGAACCCATCCTCGCGCAGCATGATGCCATAGCGGCAGCGGCCGACTTCCAGCTTCTCCCACGGATTGGTGTAGAGCAGTTCCATGAACTTGGCGGCATCGGGCCCGACCACTTCGATCTTGCCCAGCGTGGAAGCGTCGAAAAGACCTGCCGTCTTGCGCACCGCGACACATTCGCGGTTGACGGCCGCGTGCATGTCTTCCCCGGCGCGCGGGAAATACCAGGCGCGCTTCCATTGCCCGACATCCTCGAACACGGCGCCATGCTGTTCGGCCCAGCCATACATCGGCGTGCGGCGCGTCGGATCGAACAGTGGCCCGCGTGCATGCGAAATGATGGCGCCGAAGGTGACCGGCGTATAGGGCGCACGGAATGTGGTGAGGCCGACTTCCGGGATGGCTTTGCCCAGCATGTCGGCAGCGATCGCCAGGCCGTGCATGTTGGAGGTCTTGCCCTGGTCGGTCGCCATGCCGTTGGTGGTAAAGCGCTTGACATGCTCGATCGAGCGCATGCCTTCGCGCACTGCCTGGCGGATGTCCTTGGCGGTGACGTCGTTCTGGAAATCGACGAAGGCCTTTACCGTTGTGTCCGGGCCGGCACCGGGTGCGGAACCCAGCATGCCGCGCGACCAGATTTCGTCGGCATCGACTTTGGGCTTGCTCCCCTTCGCTGCCTTGCCGCCAGTTTCCTTCGCGGCCTTGGCACCAGCGGCATAGGCCTCGTCGATCGAAGCAGCGAGGCCGTCAGTGCCGTTGCACGCACCGACCGACACGCAATCCTGCGCATAGGTGCCGGGCACGAAACGCTTGTCTTCGTTGAAGGCGACCTTGCCGCGTGATTGCGAGAACAGATGCACCGACGGTGTCCAGCCTGCCGACATCAGCAACGCGTCGATGGCAATCGTGCGCTCGCCGCCACCGTTCTTCGGCTGCACGGTCATGGACGAGACCCGCAGCTTGCCGCCGACGCGCGTGACCGCGCGGCCGTCATGGATTTCAATGCCGGCAGCGCGCGCCTGGTCGATCAGCGTGCCGGAAGGATTGTCGCGCAGATCGACGATGGCGGCGATATTGATGCCGGCCTTCTTCAGGTCGATCGCAGCGGCATAGGCGGAATCGTTTGCCGTATAGACGCCGACATTGCGGCCGACAGCGACACCATAGTGGTTGAGATAGGTTCGCGCGGCGGATGCCAGCATCACGCCCGGACGATCATTGTCGGCGAACACCATATGACGCTCGATCGCGCCAGTGGCGAGCACAACCCGTTTGGCGCGCACCTGCCACAGCCGCTCGCGCGGCACATCGTGGCCGGGATCAGCCTGATGGTCACTGACGCGCTCCACCAGGCCGATAAAGTTCTGTGCATAGTAGCCGAACGCCGTCGTGCGCGGCAGCACCCGCACATTGCCCATGTTTTTCAGCCTTGCCACGACACCTTGTGCCCAGGCCCAACCACCCTGGCCTTCGATGCGTGCCCCGCTTTCGAAGCGCAACGCGCCGCCGAACTCGGCCTGCTCATCGGCGATGATGACACGCACACCCGCCTCAGCTGCTGCCAGTGCCGCCGCAAGCCCGGCGGCACCGCCGCCAAGCACCAGGACATCGCAATGCGCAAAGCGGGACGAGTAGTGGTCGGGGTCCGGCTGGTCCGGCGCCACGCCGAGGCCGGCCGCAGAGCGGATGTTCGGTTCGTAGAGGTTCTTCCAGGCCGATTTGGGCCACATGAAGGTCTTGTAGTAGAAGCCTGCCGAGAAGAACGGCGAGGCCACGTCGTTGACCGCCCCCACGTCGAAGGAAAGCGACGGCCAGCGGTTCTGCGACTTGGCCGACAGCCCGTCATAAAGTTCCTGCACCGTGGCACGCACATTGGGCGTCTTGCGGGCGCTGTCGCGTGCGATTTCCACCAGCGCGTTCGGCTCTTCCGCTCCTGCGGACAGGAAGCCGCGCGGACGGTGGTATTTGAACGAGCGACCGACCAGATGCACGCCATTGGCGAGCAGCGCCGAAGCCAGCGTATCACCTTCGACACCGGTATAGGCCTTGCCGTCGAAGGTGAAGCGGGCAGTCCTGGCGGGCGTCAACCGGCCGGCATTGCTGATGCGAAAGGCGCCGCTCATTTGGAAACTCCGGGCAGCTTGGAAGGCTTCGGCTCACCTGCCTTGTAGGTCATCACGAACTTGTCGCTGACGGTGTCGCGCACCGCGTTGAAGAAGCGCGCGCAGCCGTGCACGTGCCGCCAGCGCTCGTAGATGATCCCCTTGGGGTTCGCGCGGATGAAGAAGAACTTTTCGAAATCGTCGTCGCTGATGGCGGCGATATCGGTCGGGCGCGCGATATGCGCCTCGCCGGCGTTGCGGAATTCGAGTTCCGGACGCTCTTCCTCGCAATAGGGGCAGCGGATGAGAAGCATTGTCTTTGATCCTAGAGTTCGCCGTCGCCGATGCGCGCGCCTTGCGGCTGGTCGCAGAGTTTCTCGCCGAGTGTTTCGAAGGGCGCGACACGTTTGATCAGCGTCTCCACCGAGTCCGCCGGTGCGAAAAGGTCTCGGTTGGCCATGTTGAGCAAAGTGAGCTGGAAAGGATCGGTCGTAACGATGACGACCCGTGGATCCTTCGCGCTCTCGTCGCCGGATGATGCAGACTTCTCGACAAAGGAAACGGTCTTGTGCCCGGCGCTCCAAACGCAACCGAGGTAGCCCGACGGGACCGAGAACGGCCAGTCGTCTTCATGCGCGGCACGGCTGATATCCTGCAGCCGCACTTCGCTCACGTCGGGCAGATGGAACATCCCCTTTTCGCCGGCCAGCACGAACGGCGCAGCAAGAGCCATGGTCGCCGCCAGTGTCTGCATCAGTGCGCCACGGCAGCGGCTGCCGCCTCATCGATCAGTCGCCCGCTGCGGAAGCGTTCGATTGTGAAGGGCGCGTTGATCGAATGTGGCTCGTCCCGCGCGATCGTATGGGCAAAGACATGACCCGAACCCGGTGTCGCCTTGAAACCGCCCGTACCCCAGCCGCAATTGACATAGAGCCCTTTGACCGGCGTCTTGGCCAGGATGGGCGAACGATCCGGCGTCACGTCGACGATGCCACCCCACGAGCGCAGCATCTTCATGCGCGTGAACATCGGAAACATTTCGCAGATCGCGTCCAGCGTATGCTGGAGGATATGCAATCCACCGGTCTGCGAATAGGAAACGTACTGGTCGGTGCCGGCGCCGATCACCAGTTCGCCCTTGTCAGACTGGGAGATGTAGGCGTGCACCGTGTTGGACATCACCACGCACGGGAACACCGGCTTCACCGGTTCGGACACAAGCGCCTGCAGCGGGTAACTTTCCAATGGCATGCGCACATCGGCCATCTGCATGATCACCGAGGAATGGCCGGCAGCAACCACGCCGACCTTGCGCGCACCGATGAAACCTTTCGAGGTCTCGACACCGGTCACCGCGCCGCTGGCATCGCGCCGGATACCGGTGACCTCGCAGTTCTGGATGATGTCGACGCCGCGGTCTGCCGCTCCGCGGGCATAGCCCCATGCAACCGCATCATGGCGAGCGGTACCGCCGCGCCGCTGCAGTGCTGCGCCCACCACCGGGTAGCGCGCGTTGCGCGAGATGTTGAGTGGCGGGCAATAAGCCTTGGCTTCTTCCGGCGTCAGCCATTCATTGTCGATGCCGTTGAGGCGGTTGGCGTGGACATGGCGCTTCAGCACCTGGATATCGTGCACATTGTGCGCCAGCATCATCACGCCGCGCGCCGAGTACATGACGTTGTAGTTGAGGTCCTGCGATAGCCCGTCCCACAGCTTCACGGCATGGTCGTAGATGCCCGCGCTCTCATCATAAAGATAGTTGGAGCGGATGATGGTGGTGTTGCGTCCGGTGTTGCCGCCGCCGAGCCAGCCCTTTTCGATCACGCCGACGTTGGTGATGCCGTGTTCCTTGGCCAGATAATAGGCTGTCGCCAGTCCGTGCCCGCCGGCGCCGACGATGATGACATCGTAGCTCTTCTTCGGCTCCGGCGAGGGCCACTGCTCTTCCCAGCCCTTGTGGCCGCGCATGGCCTCGCGGGCGATGGCGAATACTGAATATTTCTTCACGTTACCTGGCCTCGCGTATGGCAATCGGGGGTCCGATGCGCGAGCAGTATCACTAGCGAAACCTTGCAGCCATCCTTGCACTGTTTGCGACGGCAATTGCCGTTTTGCGCCGTCGTGTTCCTCGATCCGCCAAGGCGGGTTTCGGGTGGTTCACCTTCCACCGATCTGCGAGCAAGCGCCATCCACTTTTCGGAAGGAACAAGACCATGCTCGCACTGACCAACAAGGTCGCCATCGTCACCGGTGCCTCCTCCGGCATCGGCCGCGCCACCGCGCTGCTGTTCGCCAGGGAAGGCGCCAGAATTGTTGCCGCCGCGCGCCGCCAGGCTGAACTCGATGCCCTGGTCGCAGAGATCGTCGAGGATGGCGGCGAGGCGGTCGCCCTTGCCGGCGACGTCAACGACGAAGCCTACGCCAGAGCGCTGGTAGAACTGGCGCAGGGCCGCTTCGGTGGCCTGGATATCGCCTTCAACAATGCCGGCGCCGTCGGCCCGATGGGACCGGTGTCGGACATGCCGCGCCAGACCTGGGAAGACGTGCTCGACACCAATCTGACCAGCGCCTTCCTCGCCGCCAAGCATCAGATCCCCGCGCTTCTGGCACGCGGCAGCGGCTCGCTGATCTTCACCTCGAGCTTCGTAGGCGTCACTGCCGGCATGCCGGGCATGGCCGCCTATGCCGCCGCCAAGGCAGGACTGGTCGGGCTCACCCAGGTCCTGGCTGCCGAATATGGCCGCGAGGGCATCCGTGTGAACGCGCTGCTGCCCGGTGGCACCGATACGCCCGCCGCCACCTTCAAGACCGCCGATGAACGCGCCTTCGTCGAAGGCCTGCATGCGCTGAAGCGCATCGCGCGACCGGAGGAGATTGCCCACTCGGCTCTCTATCTGGCTTCGGACGCCTCTTCCTTCACCACCGGCACCGCCCTGTTCGCCGACGGCGGCGTCTCCATCAACCGCACCTGATCAAGGAGCGACGAAACGCCCGGATACAATCGCGACTGTTTGAATTGACGATTGTGTCCGGGCGCTTCATTCTGAGCAGATCGGCGGCAATGAAAGGTGCGACGCGGCAAAAACCGCGAAAGCCCGACAAGCAACAGTGGACATTCAGTCCTGATTCTGCTATTTGCCGCCGGAATTCGTGGTGGAAGCGCCGCGGAGGCTTGTGGCTATTGCCGCTTTGCCTAATGATTTCAAATTGAAAGACAGGATCGCCCGTGCAGGTACTCGTCCGCGACAACAACGTTGATCAGGCGCTTCGCGCGCTCAAGAAGAAAATGCAGCGCGAAGGCATCTTCCGTGAAATGAAGATGCGCGGTCACTACGAGAAGCCGTCCGAGAAGCGTGCGCGTGAGAAGGCCGAGGCCGTGCGCCGCGCCCGCAAGCTGGCCCGCAAGCGCGCCCAGCGCGAAGGCCTGCTGCCCTCGACCCCGCGCCCGGCCCCGACCGGCGCCGGTGCAGCGCGCGCTCCGCGCTAATCCTGCCTGCATCCATCCTTTTCGAAGGATATCCAAGGTGGCGCGATGTAAATCGCCGCCACCTTTTTGTTTGACGCAAGCGGATATTTGTATAACGCAGGACGGCGGGACAGGGGCCGGAGCGATGGTCCGGGATGCCGGGCGTCGATGTTGAGGATACGGCAGCCGATGCATGTTTTGACCACGGAGCGCAAAAACTCCTTGAATGGTTTTGTCTTGAGCGCCGCCTTGATGGCAGGCCTGGCGTTGGCCGGTTGCCAGTCGACGCCGACGGGCGAACTCAATGCGATCGACAAGGCCCAGGGGTCGAGCCAGAACATCTCTTCGCTCTCTTCGGTCGTCGACCGCAACCCCCGCGACCCCGAAGCCTACAATGTGCGCGGTTCGGCATATGGCCGAGGCGGCAATTATCAGGCTGCGCTGAAGGATTTCGACACCGCGATCCAGCTGAAGCCCGATTTCTACCAGGCCTATTCGAACCGTGCGCTGATCTACCGTTTCATCGGCGACCAGCAGAAGGCACTGGCCGACTACAACCGCTCCATCCAGATAAACGCGAATTACGACGCTGCCTACATCGGTCGCGGCAACCTCTATCGCAAGGCCGGCCGCACGCAGGATGCCTTCAACGATTTCCAGAAGGCAATCCAGCTCGATACGACTGATGCCCGCGCCTATCACAACCGCGGACTGATCTATCAGAGCCAGGGCCAGCATACGTTCGCCATCGAGGATTTCTCGACAGCGATCTCGTTGTCGCCTGAAGCCTCCGAACCTTACAACGGTCGCGGCTTATCCTATCTGGCGCTCAACCAGGACGACAACGCCTTCGCCGACTTCAACATGGCCATCAAGCTTGACGGCAAGAATGCCGAAGCCTGGACCAACCAGGGGCTCATCTACGAGCGCAAGGGCGAGAAGGCCAAGGCGATAAAATCCTACAAGGAAGCCGCCCGGCTGGCGCCAACCTATCAGCCGGCACGTGACGGTCTCTCGCGCGTGGGCGGAGCTTAAGCCCGGTACAAATCGGTGCGGCATGCATGGCTGCACCGACCGTCATTGCAACTGACGAAGAAGCCAGGAAATGCCAAGGTTCCCCTGGCGCGTCGCAACGGACGCGCATTTGAACCGTGGCTGATCGGCAACGGCATCCCCTCATTTTAACCACGCGACAACTCGACCACGATTGCGCCACCATCACGCCACGGTTTTGAGGGAACGCTCTTGGTACTGAGCCGTTGTCCGGCATGAACTACAGAAGGATCGCCACCATGAAGAAACTTGCTTGTTTAGCCGCCCTGGCCATGACGACTGTTGCCGCGCCGGCGAGCGCCGGCAAGGTTGAACTTGGTGTCCTCGACTGTGTCATCGACGGCGGCCAGTCCTACATCGTCGCCTCCAACAAGGGCGTCACCTGCACTTACCGTCCCTACAACAGCCGCAAGTCCGAGCTCTACACCGGCGTCATCTCCAAGCTCGGCGTCGATCTCGGCATGACACACCAGGGTCAACTGTCCTGGGCGGTTCTCGCCGCCTCGAGCAGCTATGATTCCGGCGCCCTCGCCGGCAAGTATTTCGGCGTCAACGCCGAGGCCAGCGTGGTGACCGGCGGCGGTCTCAACGTACTGGTCGGTGGGTTCGACAATTCCTATGCACTGCAGCCGCTCTCGGTGCAGGCACAGACCGGCCTCAATGTCGCGGCCGCGGTGACGTCACTGGAACTGCAGCATTCGCTGAAGTAAGCCGAAATTCAGTTTCGGGCGGGGCGCTCGCGCCCCGCCAAGACAAATTTCGGACGGATATGCCGGCCCTCAGAAAGCCCGCACCCGCTCGCCAAGCACACGGCGCGCTTCTTCATACTTCGCGCGAGCATCGACAATATCCTTGTCCAGTTGCTCCAGCGCCCGTTCCTGGTCCAGCATCTTCTGCGCATAAAGGCGCGCGAGATCCGATCCTTCGGGCGCAGCGCCGATGTTCTCGCGAATGCGCTCCTGATCGGCAGTGATCCCGTCACGACGCTCCTGACGGCTGGCCAAAACCTGGCTGGCCTCGTCGCTCGTCTTGGCCGCTTCTGCGATCGCGGCAAGTCGTGCTTTGCTCTCGGCATCGAGCTCAGTGCTGGCAATCAGTGCGAGAATACGCTCGGCGGTTAGCTCCTGTATGGCAACCGTCTCGACGACAGGCCGCTCCATCACCACCGGAAATTCCCTGGTCTTGCCGGGCTCGACCTCAAAACGCATCCGGTAGGCAGAACCGGCCAGCGTCGCTTCCTCGGCTTTCGGCTGCACCAGACGCCAATCCTGCGCGCGGGGCTGCTCGATCACCATGCGCCTCGTCTCGGTAGCGATGTTCTTGACGCGGTAGAGCGTTGTCTCGCGCAGCTTGCTTTCGATCTGCAATGCACCATCGACCGACTTGACCTTGGTGACGGCCGATGCGGTCCGGTTTTCGCGGTCGACAAGGATTTTTTGTTCCGCACCAAAGCCCACAAGGCGGGAGTCGCCCGCCGGCAGAAGCGGGAATTGCGCTTCGCCCGAAAACAGTGGACCTGCATCGGTCGCCTCGTAGATGGTAGCCGATCCCGCAGGCAGCGACGTCGGCCCATCGTTCTTGAGGGTCATCCCCTGCCAGGGATTGCGCCCGCCGCCCTGATACCAGGCCACGGCTTCCGCCGGTACTTTCTGGTCGACGAACGGTATGGTCAGGCTTTCACCGGATCCGACACTGACCGGAACCGACAGGGTGAAGCTGGCGCCGGCAGCGTTTTCTTCGGTTGACGCAGGCACGACATCGGCCTGCTGAACCATTTCATCCTGAACGGCGGCCATTGCACTGCGAGCCACCATCCGCTTCTGTTGCGGCGCGGCGGGCACTGCCATCTCGGCATAGTTTGCTCCACCGAGCGCAACCTGCCCCTGATCGGTTCGCGGCAAGGCAGCCTGGCTCACCGGCGGTGCGATGGTCTGGCGTGAAACATAATAGGGATCGTAGAGCGCCTGGCGAAACGTAACAGGCGCAGCCGACGACAGCGTCACCGCGACATCCTTCCAGGCATCGCCAGTCATGTTCTCCAGCACCACCCAGCCTTGCAGTTGCGCCTTGTCCTCACCCGCTTTCGGCAAGGTCAGACGGTACGCGGTTTTCCAGACAGGAGCCTCGGCAACATAGCCGATTCGCACGGTACGCTGCGCACCATCAGCCAGATGGATGGAGATGTCGCGCCCGGAACGATCCTGTGCGCTGCGCAGTGCGGTCAGCGCGCCGGAAACCTGCTCACCCAGCCGCGCATCGGCAAACTCGAGACCTTGCGCGTCCTCGAGAACAAACTGATCCATCACAGCGCCAGAAAATACCGACACGCGTGTCCGCGTGATTGTCCGGCCGTCCTTGTCCGTGACCTGCTCCGGCTGGACGCTGACGATGCGTCCCGCAATGCTGCGTGGCGCCGACACTCTGATCTCCGCGCCCTTCAGGGCCGCCATCAGAGATGCCATGCTGTCCAGATCCGCTCGCGAAAATGGCAGTGCGTTGAAGGCTTCGTCGGCACCCGCCTTGCCCGGCAACGTGGCCGAGCCCGTGCCGGCGGGATCGAGGATGATCATGCTCTTGAGAATGTCGTCGACCTGGTCAAGCCGCGATCGCAACCTCAGCGTTTCCTTGCCGGTAACCGTCGCTTCATATTCGAAATAACCGACGCCCCCGGTGCCGAGGACCGCCCGTTTGAGCACAAGGTCGGCGGAATGAGCAGGGGCAGTCATCGCGGTTGCTCCGAGCAGAATGAGGGTGAAAAGACGCATCGAGTACCTCGTTTCATCAGATTCGACGACGCTGCAGACTATTCGTGGCGATGTGATGAACGAAAGCAGGATATCCGGCAACGGGCAGGACGCAGTCAGGGCTCCATTGCGAGCTGCAAAATAACGCTTGCATTCAATCGCACTTGAGGTTTTACAAGTAAACACTTGGAAAATACGGTACCAGTCGCAGCGGGCGGCTTCGGACGAGCGCACATGACACAAGACAAGGCGAACCGGGTGGATTGGCGTGCATTGTGGGCCAGCGGCGACCTCGCGCGCTTCTGCTTCATTTCGCTGGGCATCCTGCTGCACGCCACCAACGAGACGATGGTGGCGACCATCATGCCTGCCATGGTGGGCGATCTGTCCGGCGTGCAACTGGTCGGCTGGTCGCTGGCGATCTACGAGCTCGGTGCCATCGTTGCAGGCGCGGCAGCGGGCCGCATGGTCAGCTATGTCGCGCTGCGCAGCAATGTCATGGTCGCCGCCCTGTTCTATTCGACCGGCGCGCTCATCTGTGCGACCGCGCCGTCCATGCAGGCCTTCCTCGCCGGCCGTCTCATCGAAGGCCTGGGCGGCGGCGCACTGGTTTCGCTCGCCTTTGTCTCGGTCGAGCGGTTGTTTCCGCGCGCGATCTGGCCGCAATTGTTCGGCCTGATGTCGGCAATCTGGGGCGTGGCGGCCTTCAGCGGCCCAATGCTCGGGGCATTGATGGCAGAATTGCTTTCCTGGCGCTGGGCCTTTGGCGTTTTTGTCGTCGGCGGCGTGGCGATGGCGCTGGCGAGCTTGGTTGTGCTGAACACGCCTGAAGCGCGGCGCACACAAAGGGGCGACACACTACTACCGCCCTTTCCGGCCTTGCCGCTGGCCTGCCTGGCCCTCAGTGTGATCCTGATCGCCTCGGCCGGTGTCGACGTTGCGCTGCTGCGCTCCAGCCTGCTGCTCGGGCTTGGGCTTGCCGGGCTGGCCTTGTTTTTCCGCATCGATGCACTGAAGCCGCAATCCAGGCTGTTTCCGGCAAACCTGTTCTCGTGGCGCACGCCGGTCGGCAGCGGCATGACAATGATCGCCGCGTTCTCGGTGGCCACCTGTTCCTTTGCGGTCTACGGGCCATTGATCCTGACCAATCTGCACGGCATCTCGATGCTGACCACGGGCTACATCATCGCCGCGGAGTCGATCGCCTGGTCGATCCTGTCGATCCTTGTGGCCAACGCACCGCCTGAACGCGAACGGACGATCATCGTCTGCGGTGCGGTGATGATCGCCGCCGGCATTGCCGGCTTCGCCTATACGGTTCCGCACGGCTCGATCCCGCTCATCCTCTTCTGCGCACTGCTGCAAGGCGGCGGCTTCGGCATCGTCTGGCCTTTCGTGACACGCATGATCGTCGCTTCCGCGCCCGCCAACGAGCAGACCATCGCATCGTCGGCGGTGCCGACCATGCAGCGCATCGGCTATGCGGTCGGCGCTGCAAGTGCCGGCATCGTCGCCAACGCCAGCGGCTTTTCGGAGGGTCTCAACCGCACGGCGGCGGCAAATGCAGGGGTCTGGCTGTTCCTGGCCTTCGTGCCGCTCGGCCTGCTCGGCGCCATCGCGGCGTACAAACTCTTCTCGGTGCCGAGACGGCCCGGCCTGCCGCAGCAGGCCTGAGTCCGCCGTCGAACGACGAGTCAGACCGCCTTCAGGCGTCTTGCAATCAGCTCTGCCAGGCGTGAGGCAACCTCTGCCTTGGTCAGCTCCGGCCATTCGTCGATGCCGCTCTTCGAAACGATACGAACGCGGTTGCGGTCACCGCCCATTACGCCGGCAGGGCCAACACCGCTGTCATGCGAGACATCGTTGGCGACGATGAAGTCGGCACCTTTCCTGCTCAGCTTGGCCTCGGCGTTCTTCTGGATATCCTGTGTCTCGGCAGCAAAACCGACCACCAGGCGGGGCCGTTTCGCATGATGCCCGATACCTGCCAGGATATCGGGGTTCTCCACCATCTGCAGCGCGGGTGGCCCCTCACCTACGACTTTCTTGATCTTTTCGTCGGCGGAATTCGCCGTCCGCCAGTCGGCAACAGCTGCCACGAACACTGCCGCGTCAGCCGGCAACAGGTGTTCGACGGCGGCCTGCATCTGACGCGCCGTCTCCACATGTATCGTCGTGACACCGGCCGGATCGGCGATCGTCACCGGACCGGAAACCAGATGGACGTCGGCGCCGAGCCTTGCAAGAGCACCAGCCAGCGCATGCCCCTGTTTCCCCGACGAGCGGTTGGCGATGTAACGCACGGGATCGATCGGTTCGTGCGTCGGACCGGACGTGATGATGATCTTCTTGCCGGCCAACGGTTTCGGCTGGCTGTCGAACTGCGTCTCGATCGCCGCCACGATCTCCAGCGGCTCGGTCATGCGGCCTTCGCCGGCTTCGCCGCTTTCGGCCATCTCGCCCCTGGCCGGACCGACAAAAGCCACGCCGTCCCTCACGAGCGTGGCATGGTTGCGCCGCGTTGCCGGATGCGCCCACATTCTGGGGTTCATAGCCGGCGCCATCAGCACCTTCTTGTCGGTCGCGAGCAGCACCGTCGACGCAAGATCGTTGGCGTGGCCGTTGGCAAGCTTGGCCATAAGATCGGCCGTAGCCGGTGCCACAACGATCAGATCCGCCTCGCGAGACAGCTTGATGTGGCCGACATCATGCTCGTCCTGACGATCGAACAGGTCGGTGAAAACATGGTCAGCCGAGAGCGCACCGACGGAAAGCTGAGTGACGAATTCCTGTGCGGCCGCGGTCATCACGCAACGCACCGCAGCGCCGCGCTCGCGCAGGCGCCGGATCAGATCAAGCGACTTGTAGGCCGCGATACCGCCGCCGATGACAAGAAGGATACGCTTTCCGGAAAGGGTCATGCTTTGCTCTCAACAGCAGTGCTGTCAGATTAGCTTCCAGGCAATGAAGATCAAGGTCAGCGCGATCACCCAGAGCGCCACGCGCCCGGAGCGCGTGTGACGTGCCTCGGCCTTGCCGATCGCCTTTGCGGTCGCGTCGTCGAAACGCAAGCCGTGTTCGGCCATCAGGTCGATCTCACGCGAGAGCCGCTCCGCGCGCGCCGCCAGCTCCGGTGCCTGCCTGGCCAGGGAAACCAGCGCACCAACGCCCTCGCGCGCATCGTCGAGCATGCCACGCGGACCGAGATTGGAGCGGATCCAGTCGCCCACCACCGGCTCGGCCGTCTTCCACATGTTGAAGGCCGGGTCGAGCGTACGAGCAACGCCCTCGACAACCACCATCGTTTTCTGCAGCAGGACGAGTTCCGGCCGGGTCTGCATGTCGAACAGTTCCGTCACCTCGAACAGCAGCGTCAGCAGCTTGGCCATGGAAATGGTTTCCGCCGGCTGGCCATGGATCGGCTCGCCGATGGCACGGATCGCCTGCGCGAAGGCGGCGACATCATGCTTGTGCGGCACATAGCCAGCTTCGAAATGCACCTCCGCCACGCGCAGGTAGTTGCGCGTGATGAAGCCGTAGAGGATCTCGGCCAGGAAGCGCCGCTCCTTCTTGCCGAGGCGGCCGGCAATGCCAAGGTCGACCGCCACGATGGTGCCGTCGGCTTCCACGAACAGATTGCCCGGATGCATGTCCGCATGAAAGAAGCCGTCGCGCAGCGTATGGCGCAGGAAGGATTGGATCAGGTTGGCGGCGATCGCCTTGAGGTCGTGACCAGCCGCTGCCAGGCCGGCGATATCGTTCATCTTGATGCCGTCGACCCACTCCATGGTGAGCACGTCGCGGCCGGTGCGCTCCCAGTCGACAGCCGGCACACGAAAGCCGGGATCGGCCTTGGTGTTTTCGCCAAGTTCCGAAAGTGCCGCCCCTTCGAGCCGCAGGTCCATTTCGATCTTGGTGGTCTGGGCGAGTGTTTCTGTGACTTCGACCGGACGCAGGCGCCGCGATGACGGGATGTATTTTTCCTGCAGGCGCGCAGCCAGGAAATAGCTTTCGAGATCGTGATGGAACCGCTTGCGCACGCCGGGCCGGATCACCTTGACCGCAACCTTGGTCGGAATGCCGTCACGTAGCACTTCGGCCTCATGCACCTGTGCAATCGACGCAGCTGCCACGGGTTCTTCCAGCCGGACATAAAGATCGGAAACGGACCGGCCAAGCGACGACTCGATTGCCGCTACGGCCTGCGATTGCGGGAACGTGCCCATCTTGTCCTGCAGCAGGGCAAGATCGAGCGCGATGTCGTTGCCGACCACGTCCGGCCGCGTCGCCAGGAACTGGCCAAGCTTGACATAGGACGGTCCCAGCCGCGCCACCGCATGCGCCATGCGGTCGCTGCGGCCCTCGCGCAAGGCGCGACGGCGTGTAAACAGCCTGGCCATCTGCCAGCCGAATTTCGGCATTCCGGTCAGCTGGTCGCCGGGGATCGCCGCAACGACACCCTCGCGCACCAGCACCCAGCCGGCCCGAACGAGCCGGAACGCCGCTCCGACAGAAGTCATGAACGCACCCGCATCAAAGCTTCCAGCCCGAGTGCGCGGCGGCAATGCCACCGGTATAGTTGCGGAAGCTGACACGCCCGAAGCCGGCCTTGCCGATCATCGCTGCGAAATTCTGCTGGTTCGGAAACTTGACGATGGATTCGACCAGATAGGCATAGGGTTCGCCATCGCCGGTCACCGCCTTGCCGATTTTCGGGATGGCGTTGAACGACCAGGCTTCATAGACCTTGTCGAGCAGCGGCATTTCCACTTCGGAGAATTCGAGACAGAGGAACCGCCCGCCAGGCTTGAGCACCCGGAAGGCCTCGCTCAGGGCCACCTCTATACGCGGCACGTTGCGGATGCCGAAGGCAATCGTGTAGGCGTCGAAGGAATTGTCGGCGAACGGCAGGTCCTCGGCATTGGCCTCGACGAAATCGATGTTCGCGGCCAATCCCCGCTTTTCCGCTCGCTCGCGGCCGACGCCAAGCATGGAGCCGTTGATGTCGAGCACCGTCGCCTTCGCCTGGCCATGGCTGGCATCGATGATTCGAAAAGCGATGTCGCCGGTGCCGCCGGCCACGTCGAGCACCCTCCAGTCCGATCGCTTCGGCGGGTTGAGCCAGGCCACCATGGCGTCCTTCCACAGGCGGTGCATGCCAGCCGACATCAGGTCATTCATCAGGTCGTAGCGTTTGGCGACCTTGTGGAACACCTCGTTGACCAGTGGCTGCTTCTCGCCGGTTCCGACCTGCCGGAAGCCGTAGGAGGTCTCCATGCCTCCCGTCGCGGTGGTTCTCTCAACAGACATCTTTTTCATCCGCCATAAAATCGGCCGGACCATAGCCGATCGCAGTAGGCGACGCTATTGTCAAAGGCGCGGTGTTCGGCCGCGCCGGATGGCCCGTTCACAGGAATGCCTCATGGTCTTGAAAGCCGAATTGCACTGCCACATCGAAGGAGCGGCAGCCCCCGAGCTCGTTGTGCGGCAGGCACGGAAATACGGCAAGGACCCCTCTCCCTTCATCCGTGACGGCTCCTTTGTCTGGCACGATTTCACCTCATTCCTGGCAGCCTACGACTTCTCGGCCGATCTTTTCCGCACCGAAGAGGACTATGCGCTGCTGGCCGAGCATTACCTGACCAGCCTGGCGCGCGACGGCGCCATCTATTCGGAGGTGTTCACCTCTCCCGACCATGCCGTGCGCGCCGGCCTGTCGCCCAAGGCCTATACCGATGCGCTCGGCGAAGGGATGGTGCGTGCGAAAGCCAAGACCGGTATCGAAGGGCGCATGATCGTCACCGGGGTACGCCATGTCGGCGTCGAGGCGATAGAAAAGGCTGCCCGTTTCGCCGCCAGATGCGGACACCCGCTGGTCACCGGCTTCGGTGTTGCCGGCGACGAGCGCATGGGTGATTTCGAGGATTATGTCCGCGCCTTCGAGATTGCCCGCGAAGCAGGTCTCGGCATCACAATCCATGCTGGCGAACTGATGGGCTGGGAAAGCGTGCAGGCCGCGCTCGACCATATCCGTCCATCGCGCATCGGCCACGGCGTCCGTGCCATCGAAAACCCGGACCTCGTGCGCCGCATTGCAGATGAGGGCGTGGTGCTGGAATGTTGCCCCGGATCAAACATCGCGCTGAAGGTATTCGACGGCTTTGCCGACCATCCCTTCCCGGCGCTGAAGGCAGCCGGTTGCAAGGTGACTTTGAATTCCGATGATCCACCCTATTTCTGGACGTCGCTGAAACGCGAATACGACATCGCGGCCGAGCACTTCGGGATGAACGACAAGACACTGACGGCGGTGACCCGTACAGCGATCGATGCGGCTTTCGTCGACAAGAAGACCAGGGCTGGTCTCCTGGCCAGACTCGGGAAATCATAAGGTCCGCATCGAGACCACGGATAGCCATGGAACGATTTCAGAAACTCTATGCCGCGATGGAGAAATTTGATCCGTCGAACGGTACCGGATGGCATAACTACATAGAATGGTCGGGCCTGTTTCAGCTCACCGAAGTCGTCGGCCTGGATGGAATGCTGAATGAAATTGTACTTTCGGAAGTAAAGGACCACTATTGGGAAAAAATCGTAAACGAAGATTTCATGTTACATTTTTTCACCGATCTGAACTTCATGCTCGCACAAATAGATGACGTTCGAAATCTGAATGTCATTGGCACCATCAAAGCACCGGCGGAAGATGTGAGCGGTTTGGTGTGGGACGGTTTCACATTTTGCGGCTACGAATTGCTCGACCAGGATCACGACATCAGTGCCTTGACCAACTGCGGCGGCTTCCCCGACGTTTTTCGGAATGACGAACTCTCAAGCCAGGGACTTGTTCTGGATTTCGGCCGTGCGACACAAATCCGGCATGACCTTCAGCAACTGTATCCGGAAGAACGTCACGCCGACTGCAACATCTGGGCGGTCTTCCGGAGGCAGGGGTAGCTGCACGAAAAATCGGGCCACCAGTCGTCAATGACCCGAGTTCCGGGGAACTATCCCCGGCAAATGTTCGTCAGGTGACTCCACAAGGCGGGCGACGTTCACTATTCATTGGAATAGCTTGACCTGTGCCGGAGTTGTTCATGAAGGGCGTAACCGTCGTCGACCATCCGCTTGTCCAGCACAAGCTGACTATCATGCGCAACAAGGAGACGTCGACGGCGTCGTTCAGGCGGCTGCTGCGTGAGATTTCGCTTCTGCTCGGTTACGAGGTGACGCGCAACCTGGAGCTCACAAAGACCACCATCGAGACCCCGATGGAGACGATGGAAGCCCCCACGCTCGAAGGCAAGAAGCTGGTCTTCGCCTCGGTGCTTCGCGCCGGCAACGGCCTGCTGGAAGGCCTGCTCGATCTGGTGCCTGCCGCCCGTGTCGCTCATATCGGTCTCTACCGCGATCATGAAACACTGGAAGCGGTGGAATATTTCTTCAAGGCACCGAGCGACCTCGCCGACCGTCTGATCATCGTGGTGGACCCGATGCTGGCCACCGCCAACTCGGCAATCGCGGCGATCGACAAGCTGAAGGAACGCGGTGCGACCAACATCCTTTTCCTGTGCCTGCTTGCCGCCCCCGAAGGCATCGAACGCTTTACCACCGCCCATCCCGATGTGCCGGTCTACACAGCCTCCATCGACCGCGAACTGAATGAGAAAGGTTACATCCTGCCGGGGCTTGGTGACGCCGGCGATCGCATGTTCGGCACGAAATAGGCCTTTACCTTTTGTTTACGCATCCGCGTGGTTTCGGGCCATCGTGGAGCCAGTAGGGGCCGAAATTAAAGCGCCGGATACCAAGCCTGCCTAAGATCGCCCTGAGCGGGGGCGTTCCATGCTGCGTAAACTGGTCATTCTGGGTGTTTTCGCCGGCGGCACGGCGGCAATCCCCTCCGTTTTCCAATCGAACCCGGATCTCCTCAACACTTTCCTTGGCAGGGGCAGCGATACGCCTGCCACGGCAGTGAACCTGCCCGGCAGTTCAGGCACGGCCGGACAGGCCGCTCAGCAACCTCTCGGTCGCAAGGTGCTGATCAAGGCCGATGCGACCGGTCATTTCCGCTCGCCGTTCAAGATCAACGGCAGGCAGGTTGATGCCCTCATCGATACGGGTGCAACGCTGGTGGCGCTGAACACGTCGACGGCGCGGCGCGTCGGGCTTTCGCTCAGCCCGTCCGATTTCACGCAGCAGGTCTCGACTGCGAACGGCCCGGTCAAAGTAGCAGTGGTGCGGCTCTCCAGTCTGCAGGTCGGCAAGATCGCGCTGGACAACATCGACGCCGTCGTCATCGACGACAGGGCGCTCAGCACCAACCTGATCGGCATGAGCTTCCTGAGCCGCCTTGGCAAATATGCCGTCGAGGACGGCGAGTTGTTGATGGTGCAATGACAGGTGGGCTGCGCTCGAGCGGCTAACCGCGTGACACAACTCGGCGCAGGATCGCCTTTTCCGTAGCCGGTTTGGCAGAACCGACCACATAGGCGGCTGAAACAGCAGCGACAGCTTGCTCGGCTGCGGCCTGCGAACGCGCATGGACAAGCGCGATGGCTTCACCCGGGCGCACTTCTGCGCCGACAGGCAAAAGACGAGTGAGACCGACAGCATGGTCGACCTTCTCTTCCGGCCGTGTCCGACCGCCCCCCAGAGCCACGACCGCAAGCCCGATCTCACGTGTAGCAATCCCGGTGACAAATCCCTTGCGATCCGCCTTGACTTCCACCTGGACCGGCGCCCGGGGCAGATATTTCGCGGCCTTCTCGACAAAATCCACCGGACCACCCAGCACCGAAACCATGCGGCCGAACACCGCCGCGGCCCGACCACTGCTCAGTGCCTCCGTGGCGCGCTGCAGCCCGTCCTGGTTGGAAGTAACGAGACCAGCCGACTGCAGCATTTCAGCGGCCAGGGCCAGCGTCACAGTCTCCAGGCGCCTGTCGCGGCTGCGCCCAGTGAGGAAATCGACCGCATTCTGCACCTCGACGGCATTGCCGGCAGCCGAGGCGAGCGGCTCGTTCATGCCAGTCACCAGCGCGCTGGTCTTCAACCCGGCACCGTTGGCAACCTCGACCAGGCTGGTCGCAAGTGCGGTCGCGTCGCGCGACTTTTCCATGAAGGCGCCGTTGCCGACCTTTACATCCAGAACGAGTGACTGCAGCCCAGCAGCGAGTTTTTTCGACAGGATGGAGGCCGTGATCAAAGGCACCGATTCCACCGTCGCGGTGACGTCGCGGATCGCATAAAGCCGCTTGTCGGCTGGAGCCAGGTCGCCGGTCTGGCCGATGATCGCGGCACCCGCTTCCAGCACGGCCTGGCGCAGCAAACCAAGATCGGGCTGGCTGACATAGCCGGGGATTGAATCCATCTTGTCCAGCGTGCCGCCGGTGTGGCCGAGGCCACGGCCGGAAATCATCGGCACGTAGGCGCCGCAGGCCGCCAGGATAGGTGCCAGCATCAGGGAGACGTTGTCGCCGACGCCGCCGGTGGAATGCTTGTCGGTGACGGGACCAGGCAGGTCCGACCAGTCGAGCACATCGCCGGAATCGCGCATGGCCGTGGTCAAGGCCACCGCTTCGTCGCGGTTCATGCCGTTGAAGAAGACGGCCATGGCGAAAGACGCGGCCTGCCCTTCGCTGACGGCGCCGGTGGTCACGCCCGAAACGAAGGCCGCGATCTCCTCAACCGACAGCTTCAGCCCGTCACGCTTCCTGCGGATGATCTCCTGAGGCAGCATCAGGCGCCGTCCAGCAGTCCGTCCTGGAACACTTTCTTCAGCACCTTGGCGAGCTTCGCCCCGCCGATCGGCGCCATGTCCTTGGTCTCTGTGTGCGAAAGCTCTGCACCCGTCATGCCGGCGGCCAGGTTGGTGATGACCGAACAGGCCGCTACAGTCAGCCCAAAGAAACGCGCCAGGATCACTTCGGGTACGGTCGACATGCCGACCGCGGTGGCACCCATGATGCGTGCCATGCGGATTTCCGCCGGGGTCTCAAAGGACGGGCCCGAGAACCACATGTAGACACCCTGGTGCAGCTTGGTATTGGTCGCTTTCGCAGCCCGCTCGATCGCCGCGCGCATGCCGGCGTCATAGGCTTCCGTCAGGCCGACAAAGCGGCGGTCGGTCGGCTCGCCGAAAAGCGGATTGGAGCCCGAGAAATTGATGTGGTCGTTGATCAGCATCACCGATCCTGGCGGCATGTCGGGGTCGACGGAACCTGCAGCGTTGGTGAGGATCAGCCTGGTTATGCCGATGCCGGCCAGCGTTTCGATCACCGGCCGCATGACAGCGGCATCACCATGCTCGTAATAGTGGGAACGGCCGGCCAGCATCAGCACCGGCTTGCCGGCGAAATGCCCTGCCACCACCGCGCCAGCATGACCGGTCACGCCACTTTTCGGAAAACCCGGCAACTCGGCATAGGGAATACGCACGGCATTCTCGATCTCGTCGACGAGGCTGCCGAGACCCGAGCCCAGCACCAGCGCGACACTCGGCGCCAGGCCATCCAACCGTTCAACGAGGCGGTCGATTGCGTCCTTCATTTGAGGATATCACCCCTGAAGCCGTAAGGCAGCATGTCGCCCATGGTGACGGTCTCGGCCACACCTGTCTCGTCGCAGAGATAGAGTTTGGTGTCGGGCCGGGTGAACTCGGCCAACCGCTGGCGACAGCCGCCGCAGGGCGAACACTTCGCCATGCGTTCGGCGATGACGGCAATTTCCACGATCTTGCCGCCGCCGCCCATGATGTAATGCCCCAGCGCCGTCGTCTCCGCGCACCAGCCCTCCGGATAGGAAGCCACCTCGATGTTGGCCCCGACAAAAACCCGTCCGTCCTCGGTGCGAAGCGCCGCCCCGACAGGGAACTTCGAATAGGGCGCGTAGGCCTTGGCCATGGCCGCCTTGGCGGCGAGGTAGAGGTCATGCGACATGGATCAGCGTTCTTTCACGTAAGGCACGCCGCCGGCGCGGGGCGGGATCGCCTTGCCGATGAAACCGGCAAGCAGGATCACGGTGAGAATGTAAGGCAGCGCCTGCATGAGTTGCACCGGCACCTTGCCGATGATCGGCAACGGCGCGCCTTGCAAGCGGATCGCCAAGGCATCGAGGAAACCGAACAGCAGGCAGGCGAACATCGCGTTGACCGGCCGCCACTTGGCGAAGATCAGCGCGGCAAGCGCGATATAACCCTTGCCCGCAGTCATGTCCTTCACGAAACCACCGCTTTGCACCATGGAAAGATATGCGCCGGCGATAGCGGTAAAGACGCCCGTGCAGATAACGGCGCGGTAGCGCAGCCAGGCGACGGAAATACCGGCCGTATCGACCGCCGCCGGGTTCTCGCCGACGGCACGCAGCCGGAGCCCAAAGCGGGTGCGGAACAGCACCCACCAGGTGAACGGCACGGCAAGGAAAGCGACGTAGACCAGCAGCGAATGGCCGGAGATCAATTCCGAGTAGATCGGCCCGATGATCGGCACGTCGCGTATCGCGTCGGCACCAGGAAGCGTGATCGCCTCGAACCGTTCGTTCGGCGCCAGTGCTGGCGTGCGGCCGCCTTGCTGGAACCAGGCCTGACCGAGAATGATGGTGGAGCCGGCAGCGATGAAGTTGATCGCCAGGCCTGAAACGATCTGGTTGCCGCGATGCGTGATCGAGGCGAAGCCGTGCACCAGCGCAAGTGACACCGAAACCAGGATGGCCATGCCGAGGCCGATCCAGGCCGAATGGAAGACCGAGGCTGCAGCAGCGCCCGCAAAGGCGGCGGCCAGCATCTTGCCTTCGAGGCCGATGTCGAAAATACCCGAGCGTTCCGAATAGAGACCGGCCAGGCAGGCCAGAAGCAGCGGCACCGAGAGGCGGATGGTGGAGTCCAGCGTCTGGATGATGACGTCGAAGAAACTCATCTCAGGCCCCCTCCCCCTTGACGGCAGTCAAACCCACCGACTTCGGGCTGATCGAAGCGAACAGTGTCTGGATATAGGGCCGGAACATGTGTTCGAGCGCGCCCGCGAACAGGATCACGAGCCCCTGGATAATGACGATCATGTCGCGGCTGATCGCCGGCATCTCGAAGGAGAGTTCGGCACCACCCTGGTAGAGCATGCCGAACAGGATCGAAGCGAGGATGATGCCGACCGGGTGCGCGCGCCCCATCAGCGCAACAGCGATGCCGATGAAGCCGGCGCCGCCTGCCAGATCGACATAGACGCTGTGCTGGTCGCCCATGATCGCATTGATCGACATCATGCCGGCGAGTGCGCCCGAAATCAGCATGGCGATGATGGTGACGCGGACTTCCGAAATGCCGGCATAACGCGCCGCCTTCTGGCTGAAACCAAAGGTGCGGATCTCATAGCCGAGCTTGGTGCGCCAGATCAGCAGCCAGACCAGATAGGCCATTACCAGTGCGAGCAGGAAGGACACGTTGAACGGTGCGGAACGGATCTTGGCCGTGCCGAACAGTTCGATGATCCAGTTCAGCCTGGGCAACTGTGCACCGGCTTCAAGCATGCGGGTTTTCACTTCCTGCATCGCCTCGGGCTTCAGGATGTCGCGCAGCACATAGATCATCAGGCTCGCCGCGATCATGTTGAACATGATGGTGGTGATGACGATGTGCGAGCCGCGCTTGGCCTGCAGATATGCGGGAAGGAACGCCCATGCCGCGCCGAAGATGGCAGCACCGGCAATCGCGAAGGGAAAGGTCACGTACCAGGGTACGACCCTGTCGAGCGCCAGGCAGACCAGGCCCACGCCAAGGCCGGCGACATAGGCCTGGCCTTCACCGCCGATGTTGAACAGCCCGGCATGCATGGCCACGGCAACGGCGAGGCCGGTGAAAATGAAGTTCGTCGCGTAGAAGAGCGTGTAGGCGATGCCCTGGCCGCGGCCGAACGCTCCTTCCACGAGGATGACAGCGGCCCGGAACGGATTTTCGCCGACCAGCAGCACAACGAGGCCCGCAACGATGAAGGCAACCGCCAGATTGATCAGCGGGATCAGCCCGTAATCGGCCCAGGCCGGCAGCTTGGCATAAGGCGTGCTCATTCGGCGGCTTCCTTCTGCTCCACGCCGGCCATCAGCAGGCCAAGCTCGCCTTCGCTGGCCTCAGGCCCACGTTCGCCGACGACGCGCCCGGCAAACATCACCAGGATACGGTCGGACAGCGATCGGATCTCGTCGAGTTCGACCGAAACTAGCAACACCGCCTTGCCCTGGTCGCGCATGGCGATCAGCCGCTTGTGGATGAACTCGATGGCGCCGACGTCAACGCCGCGCGTCGGCTGGCCGACGATCAGCACACCCGGGTCCTGCTCGATTTCCCTTGCCAGCACGATCTTCTGTTGGTTGCCACCTGAGAAATTGGCGGTCTTGAGACGTGGATTGGCGGGGCGGATATCGTATTTGGCAATCTTGTCCTTGGCATCGGCCATAATGGCATCGACATCCAGAAAAGGGCCTTTGAGGTAACGCTTGTCGTTATGGTAGCCGAGGATCGAGTTCTCGTTTTCCTCGAAAGCCAGCACCAGGCCGACATGGTGCCGGTCCTCCGGCACATGGGCCAGCCCGCGCTGGCGCAGCTCGCCGGGGTCGGCAGCACCTGTCAGGTCGATCGGCTTGCCGTCCAGGGTCACGCTGCCCGAAACCGCCTTGCGGATACCCGAGATCGCCTCCAGCAGCTCCGACTGGCCATTGCCGGCGACGCCGGCAATGCCGACGATCTCGCCGGCGCGAACGTCGAGCGAAACATCGTCGACCATGGTGACACCGCGCTGGTCCTTCACCACCAGGTTCTTGACCGAAAGCTTGACCTCGCCCGCCTGGGCTTCGCCCTTCTCGACCCGCAGCAGCACACGCCGGCCGACCATCAGCTCGGCCAGTTCCTCGACAGTCGTCTTCCTGGTCTCACGCGTCGCCACCATCGTTCCCTGGCGCATGACGGAGACGGAATCGGTGATCGCCATGATCTCGCGCAGCTTGTGCGTGATCAGCACGATCGTCTTGCCCTGGTCCTTGAGCTGCTTGAGGATCCGGAACAGGTGGTCGGCCTCGGCCGGTGTCAAAACGCCGGTGGGCTCATCCAGGATCAGGATTTCGGCACCTCGGTAGAGCGCCTTGAGGATTTCGACACGCTGCTGCAAACCGACAGGCAGCTCCTCGATGATGGCGTCAGGGTCCACTTCCAGCCCGTATTCGCGCTCCAGCCGCTCGAGCTCCGAACGCGCCTTGGCGATCGAGGATTTGAGCAGCGCATCGCTCTCGGCGCCGAGAATGATGTTCTCGAGCACGGTGAAATTGTCAACCAGCATGAAATGCTGGTGCACCATGCCGATGCCGGTAGCGATGGCATCATTGGATGTCTTGATCGAGGCCGGCTTGCCGTTGACGCGTATCTCCCCACTGTCGGCCTGGTAAAAGCCGTAGAGGATCGACATCAGCGTCGACTTGCCGGCGCCGTTCTCCCCAACGATGCCGTGGATCGTCCCACGAGCGATCTCGAGGTTGATGTCGCGATTGGCACGCACGGCGCCAAAACTCTTGTTGATGCCGATCAGCTCGATTGCGGCTTCCGCCATGCGATCGTTCCCACAATTTTTTTATCGTTTGGTCAAATTGACTAGCACGGCACCCGTCCCCTGCCAATTGGCCGGCTATGGCATCCACTCTCGACAAATCCCGGCATGCTTGTCAATTTCGAACACACGGGGCATGCGCCATTGGCAGCCGCTGTAACGCGACTCAAGCCCGCCAAAGCAGGGTCCCTAGCGCATCGGCCCGAAAATCGGAATCGATTTTCGGAAAGTCCGATGCGTAGGTTAATAGGTTTTAGAGCGTCCTTTGCGCGTCCAAACGGACGCGCGGTGCTCTAAGGAAATTGATATGTCCGAAGAACGATTGACGACGCTGGAGATCCACGCCGCGGAGCAAGACAAGACTATCGAGGAGCTGTCCGGCCAGATCGCTGAGCAGTGGAAGACGATCGAGCGCCTGCAGAAAAAGCTCGACGCGTTGACCAACCGCTTCCTGGCTCTGGAAGAGCAGACCGCACCGGACGTTCCGGTGACCAAACCACCACACTGGTAGAGGCACCCGCTTGGCAAGGAGAGCGCAGCGATGACCGGGGAAAGCGACCGTATCGCGCGCGCCAGCGACTATGTGCTCGGGTTTATGAACGAGCGCGATCGCGAGCGAGCCGAGCGCGACCTCGAGATCGATCCCGCCTTCCGCAACGCCGTGATGCAGCTGGCCGAACGCATGCACCTGTTCGACCGCAGCGCCACGAATGAGGCCAACCGTCCTTGGCAGGACGTCGCGCACGCATCGCCGAATTGCCGCAGATGTCGCCGCAGGCCAACCCGAAGGCCGGCAATCGCAGCATCGGCGCGCCGCTTCCACCGGTCGGAATCGCCCTGCATGCCTTGCCGGGGCGGCTCGCCATCGTGGTTGCCACAGGCTTGATCGTCGCCTTCGCCTTTGGTTATCTCGTTGGCCGTCTGAGCCTGGGTTGAGACCCAGGCTCAGGGCGTGTCTGGTTTCTCTGCGATCGTCGCGGCATCCACCGACGGCTCCCACAATTCGATCGGATTGCCTTCCGGATCGTGGATCCGGGCGAAACGGCCGACTTCCGAATCCCACTCTTCGCGCGTTTCGACCGCAATGCCGGCCGCCTTCAGGCTGGCAATCATGCCGTCCAGGTCGTCGACACGAAAGTTGATCAGCCACTGCTGCTCGGCACGACCGAAATAGTCGGTGTCCTCGGCGAATGGAGTGAACACGGTGAGGCCTGCATCCTGGCGCCATACGGTCTTGGCGATGTCATCGATACCTAGATGACGTTCGTACCACTCGGCCAGCAGCTTCGGGTCACGGGCACGGAAGAACATGCCACCGATACCGGTTACCTTTGCCATGCCGTGTCTCCCTTGCAGCATCGCCCTGTAGCGACTTTAGCATGTAAGAGATTACTTGAAGACGCCTCGATAGTCGGCTTTTCGAAGCGTGCTAAAATTTCCGTTGCATCAGCACCAGCGGTGCCCCGTCGATGATCATCCGTTCGACGGTGGTCCAGCCGAGCCTGGCGTAGAGTGCCTCCGCGGCGTCGGTATAGAGATAGAGAACATTGCAGTTGACCGATCGGGCGTGCGTTTCGACGGCTTCGACAAGCGTGCGGCCAAGTCCGCGCCCACGATAGGGTTCCGCGACGACCAATCCCGCAAGCCATGGTGAAAGATCGTGCAACGGTTCGATTTCCTCGCGCACGAACAGGCATGATCCGGCCAGTTCGCCGTCGATCTCAGCAACGAACCCGGCCTCGAAGCCGTCGCCATCGACCAGCCCAGCCAGCGCGACGACATCCGCTTCCCGCGTATGCTCGCCATCGACGAAGAAGGTGGCATGACGCAACGCCGCCAGCGGCACAAGATCGGATTGACCCATCATACGAATGACGGTGGACATGGAAGTCTCCTGAGCGAGATGAAGCCACCTGCCTGCACCCTTGCAACCCGGCAAAACCCCATCGCACAGGGCCGATGGACCAACTTTGCCGGCAAAAAAGAACCGCCGGGCTTTCGCCCGGCGGTTCCTCATTCGCTGCTCAAAAGCAGATCAATACGGGCACTTGTTGTCGCTGGAATAGTCGTGCACTTCGATCTTGCCGCCGATGATCTCTTCCTTGGCCTTGTCGGCCGCCGCCTTCATATCGGCGGTGATGAGATCCTTGTTGTTGTCGTCCAGGGCGTAGTCGACGCCGCCTTCCTTGAGGCCGAGATTGTTGATGCCGCCGGTGAACTTGCCGTCCTTGGCATCCATGAATGCGCTGTAGACGGCAACGTCGACGCGCTTCAGCATCGAGGTCAGCACCTTGCCCGGCTGCAGGCCGTTCTGGTTGGAATCGACGCCGATGCCAAGCTTGCCGGCATCGGCGGCAGCCTGCAGCACACCAACGCCGGTACCGCCGGCAGCGGCGTAGATCACGTCGGCGCCCTGGTCCATCTGGGTCTTGGCGATTTCACCGCCCTTGGCCGGATCGTTCCAGGCAGCCGGCGTATCGCCGGTCATGTTGTAGATGACGTCGGTCGCGCCGCTGGCCTTGGCGCCGCCGACATAACCGCAGCCGAACTTGCGGATCAGCGGAATGTCCATGCCGCCGATGAAGCCGACCTTCTTGGTTTTGGAGGCCATCGCGCCCAGCAGACCGACGATGTAGGAGCCTTCCTGCTCCTTGAACTTCAGCGAGCGCACATTCGGCAGGTCGACCTGATCGTCGATGATGGCGAACTTCAGCTCCGGATATTCCTTGGCCACCTTGGTCAGCGAATCCACCCAGGAGAAACCGGCCATGACGATCGGGCTGCGGCCGTCTTCGGCGAAGCGGCGCAGAGCCTGCTCACGCTGCGAGGCGTTCGAAACCTCGAATTCGACATAGGAGACGCCGCTCTCCTTCTTGAATTTCTCGGCGCCATTGTAGGCAGCCTCGTTGAAGGATTTGTCGAACTTGCCGCCGAGATCGTAGAGCAGCGCCGGCTTGATGTCTTCGGCCATGGCCGGGAATGCCAGCGCAGTTGCGGCCAGAAGGCCGAGAACGATACGTTTCATAGGATCCACACCCCTGAGGTTTATTTTTCCAGTCTGCCGCAGGTCCGGGTTCCGGCCCGGCTTGCGACGTCCGGCAGGAGCTGTTCCCTCCCGCTCAAGCTTTATCTTGCACGGCTGGGAACAAAACTCACGTGGAATTTTGACCCTTTGGAAAAAGCATGGCGCCGATGCGGCGCCATGGAAAACCGTTTCTGAATAGGACGCTAGCGGCAGTAACGGGCAGCCCTATTGCGCCGCCGTCTGTCGTCAGGCCGTCGCGGCGGCAGTTGGAATGGCGCAGCTCACGCCCGTACCCTTCAAGCCGCAATAGCCGTAAGGGTTCTTCGCCAGATACTGCTGGTGATCTTCTTCGGCGAAGTAGAATTCAGGCGCTGGCGCGATCTCGGTCGTGATCTTGTCACGACCGGCAGCGCGCAACGAAGCCTGGTAGGCGTCGCGCGAGGCAATCGCGGCCTGCTGCTGCGCATCCGAGAATGTGTAGATGGCGGAGCGATATGTCGTGCCGACATCGTTGCCCTGGCGCATGCCTTGGGTGGGATCATGCGCCTCCCAGAATATCTTCAACAGTTCCGCATAGGAGACGACCTTCGGGTCGAACACCACCAGCACGACCTCGGCATGCCCGGTGAGCCCGGTGCAGGTTTCCTGATAGGTCGGGTTGGGCGTGATGCCACCGGCGTAACCAACGGCCGTTACCCATACACCGTCCGTCTGCCAGAACAGCCGTTCCGCACCCCAGAAGCAGCCAAGGCCGAACAGCGCCGTTTCCAGCCCTTCGGGATAGGGGCCTTTCAGAGGCCGCTTCGAGACATGGTGTTTTGAGGCTGTCGGGATCGGCCGCTCGCGGCCTGGCAATGCCTCTTCGCGTTTCGGCAGATTGATCTTCTTGTTCAGCATGTCACTGAGGAAAAACATGAGATGTCTCCCTGTTTCGTCGACTTCTAATTCGTCGCAGACACTGGAATGTTACGTGTTGACCGCGAAGTTTCCTGCACGCCGCTGCCTGCGATAGCCGATCGCATAGAGCAGGAAGGCCAGCACCGCGAACAGCACGAAACCCGGCAGGTCGAGTGCCCTGTCGATCACCGAGTCCCAGGCGACAGCGCCCGCCTTCTCGCGCACGAACGCTTCCGTCCTGGCCAATGTATCGGGCGAAACCGCGCCCCAGCTCACCTTGAGCGGGGTCAGCACCAGATGCGAGGCCGCAACCGTGCGCGTAGCGTCGAGCACGGCCATGATGACCGCGATCGCCAATGCCACCATGGCCGCAAGTCTGAACAGGAAACGGAACATGCAGACCTTTCCAGCGTCTGTTTCACATCTACAGATATGGCTTGAGGCCGGACCACGCAATTGCCGTGTAGCCGATAAAAGCATGTTCGCGTCCATCTACCTGTTCCCTGGATGCCCCACGGTGACGTTTCACCCAGAACGGTACCCCTCCTGCGATCACACGCCGGAGATGGCTGACTTCAAAAAGAAAGCATGAAGAAGCGCCGGGAATACTGCCGATATGACTTGGCATTCGCTGCCGGATCGACTAGATGAGCCCCGCACCCGAAGCTTCGACGGCTCAGGGCGCAGGAACGGATTGACCATCGGTCGAGGCAATCCCACGCGAACCACGGTTCGGTTTCAGCAAGGGATGCGCTCCCGAAGACCGGCGCGGCAGAACCGGCCGTGACAGCGCAAACGACGGAGAGGTGGCCGAGTGGTTGAAGGCGCACGCCTGGAAAGTGTGTATACGGGAAACCGTATCGCGGGTTCGAATCCCGCTCTCTCCGCCAGCAATTTTCAAACAGAATAGTATTTTCAATCCTCGAGAACGAACTAGCACCTTCCCGCGAGTGACGCCGGCAGACATGCTTCCTCCGATGTGATTGTGGTCTCGGGATCATAATTGACGATCACGGCGGAACACCCGCCTTACGACCCTTGTCGCCGGGCCCTGCGCACAGGACCGCGCAGGAAAATCGGAGTGTCCGAAAAGCAAAATTTGACATTGGCGCTCAAGAAGATTACACGCATCCAATCGATATTTGTTTGAATGACTTTTGTTTATCTGCGCGCTGGACGCGCCCTTGACGAACCTCTCCCTTCAAAAATCGAGATAATCTCCGTTGTGCAGTCGCGCGACGGGCAAATTAATATTTCCATGAAAAAGGGTTCATCATGAGCACCGGAACAGTTAAGTGGTTCAATGCCACGAAAGGCTTCGGCTTTATTCAGCCTGACGATGGCAGCCAGGACGTTTTCGTTCACATTTCGGCTGTTGAGCGCGCAGGAATGCGTAGTCTCGCAGAGGGCCAGAAGCTCGGCTACGAAATGGTGCGCGACACGAAGTCGGGTAAGATGTCGGCCGATCAGCTCACGGCTGCCTAAAGCGGCATTCACCTCACCGGTGACCACGGATGTACTGGCATCGTAAAGAGGTGAGCGCCACAGGAAGGCCGGGCATTTGCCTGGCCTTTTTCTTTGAAGGATCGAGATGACGTGACCGCGAATTCCAAAAAACCTCACGACGGGGCCGAAACGTCCTTCAGCAAAACGCAGACGCAGCATCTTGCGCTGAACAGAATTCTTTCGGAGCGTGACGCCGTAAGCCAGGCCCGTGAAGAAAAAACGGCGCGTTTGCGGGAATTGCGCCTGGCAAAGGAAGCGGAAGAGCTCATGGCGGCATCCGCCGCCCAACACAAGGGAAAACGCTGATGGCCAAGCGAGCTGTTCTGGTGGCCATGGCGCCGGACTCCACTGTCGCCGATGTCGTGCAAATGCTTGCCAATCCGGTCGAATATGTCCGCCGTATCCTTGAGAAGCTGGAGCGCTGCCGCCGCATCCATGGCAACGCGCAGGTGCGGATCGGGGTGCGGGGTCGCGTCGAATGTCCCAACTACCTGATCGAATATCTCCGCCATGATGCCAAGAACGGTCACACGTCCGTCCACCAGGACGCCGCATACAGCGGCAGCACGCATCGCGAACTCGCCCCAAGGCACATCGAGGAGACCACGAACTGGTCGCCCGAGGAAATGAACATCACTGCGGTATCGGCGCTGATCGGGCGCCTGCGCAATGCACGCGAATGACCGTCAGAGCGAATATGGCCATGAATTTTGCCGCCAACGAAGAGCCCCTTCGGCACCCTAGATCGGGAACACAGCCGTACCCGGACCGGAACAGTCTAGAGACGGTCTCTGCTGGCGCTTCAGCCAAGACACTGCGCACGCGAAACGCGCGAACGTCACGAGAACCAGAGTTGCACCGACAGCCGCGTGCAGAACGATCTTGACTGCATCCCTCTCCGACGACGGTTTCGACTGCAACGCTTGTGGTGCGTGCTGCTCCTACTCATCGACATGGCCAAGGTTTTCGACCGAGACCGATACTCAACTCGACCAGATTCCTGCTGAGAATGTTTCCCGCGACGGAAGCGGGATGCGCTGCGACGGTGCACGCTGCTCGGCGCTTGTCGGTAAAGTTGGGACATCGACATCGTGTTCCATCTATGCAAACCGCCCCGATGTCTGCCGTGCCTGCGAACCGGGCGGCGACGACTGCCTCATGGCACGCAGGGCATTGGGTTTATCACGGCTTCGTCCGGCAAGTGCGGAAGAAGCGCAATCGAGCCTGCCTGCTTCAAATCCTGCGTAATGCGCCGACGGTTCACGTTGCGCACGGCAGGCGCAGCATCGCCCTTGGCCTTGCCTAGTCAACGGCAACGATGATCCGTCCTCGCGGTGCAGGATTCTCCCATCCATCGGCATTGCTTTTGGCATAGGAAGAACATAACATGAACGCATGGCTGTTCTTACTATCGCTGAAAAGCTCGCGGTTCTTTCAGACGCCGCGAAATATGATGCCTCTTGCGCTTCATCAGGCGCGGAAAAGCGCGACTCCAGGAAGTCGGGCGGCATCGGTTCGATTGAGGGAATGGGCATCTGCCATTCCTATGCGCCGGACGGCCGTTGCATATCGCTGCTTAAGATCCTGCTGACCAATTTTTGCATCTACGATTGCAGCTATTGCATCAATCGCTCTTCATCCAACGTCCGTCGCGCGCGCTTTACTGTCGACGAGGTCGTGAAACTGACCGTCTCCTTCTACAAGCGCAACTACATTGAAGGCCTGTTCCTGTCCTCGGGCGTCATCCGCTCACCTGACGAGACGATGGCAGAGTTGGTCGAGGTGGCACGCCGATTGCGTGAGGAAGAAAACTTCGCGGGTTACATCCACCTGAAGACGATCCCCGAATCCTCAAGGGATCTGCTCGATGCGGCAGCACGCCATGCAGACCGCCTGTCGATCAACGTCGAACTGCCGACCGACGAGGGCGTGAAAAAGCTCGCACCGGAAAAGCGGCCGGAGACGATCCGGCTGTCCATGGCTGCGCTGCGCTCGAAGATCGAGGAAAACTCGGAGCCCACACTCAGGACGAAGATGCGGCAACGCTACGCCACCGGCGGGCAGTCGACGCAGATGATCATCGGCGCCGACGCCACGCCCGATGCCGGCATCCTCAAGACCAGCGCGCGTCTCTACGGCAGCTACCGCCTGCGCCGCGTCTATTATTCAGCGTTCAGCCCCATCCCCGACGCCTCGTCCTCCCTGCCGTTGAAAAAGCCACCGCTGATGCGCGAGCACCGCCTGTACCAGGCCGATTGGCTGATGCGCTTCTATGGCTTCGCCGAGGAGGAGATCCTCGACGGCCGGGCAGACGGCATGCTCGACCTCGAGATCGACCCAAAACTCTCCTGGGCGCTCCGGCACCGCGCCATCTTTCCAGTCGACGTGAACAAGGCCGAGCGGGAAGTGCTGTTGCGCGTACCAGGCCTCGGCGAGAAGGTGGTCACGCGCATTGTCGAGACGCGCCGGCATCGTCGGCTCCGCCTCGAAGACGTTGGACGGCTGTGTCATTCCATCGCCAAGGTCAGGCCCTTCATCGTTGCCCAGGGCTGGTCTCCCGGCGCGCTGACCGACCAGCCCGCATTGCGCGACAAGATCGTTTCTTCCTGCGAGCAGCTTTCGCTGTTTTGACGATGCAGCTTTTCGACCTTTGCACCTACACCGTGCGCCTGACCAACCAGACCGACTTCGAGGGCTGGCGCGATGCGGCCCGCAATCTCGTCTTGAACGATGTCGAGCCGCAGGAAATCGCCTGGGTAGTGGATGCAACGGACCACGCGGCTAGCCAGTTGCCGGCCGCGCCCACTGGCAGCCAGCTCAAGGTCTCTCGCGACTTCGTCGAACGTGCGGAAATGGCCTCGTGCCACAGCGATCCCGAGCGCTTTGCCCTGCTCTATCGGATGCTTTGGCGGATGCGGTCAGAAGCGGAACTGCTGAAGATCGCGTCGGACCCGGATGTCAGGCGGTTCGAAGCGATGGAAAGAGCGGTCGGGCGCGACATGCACAAGATGCGCGCCTTTGTGCGCTTCCGAGAGATCGATGAAGGCGAGGACGCGCGCTATGTCGCCTGGTTCGAGCCAGACCATTTCATTGTCGGACGCAATGCGCCGTTCTTTGTCCGCCGCTTTACAGGAATGCGCTGGTCGATCCTGACGCCTCTTCTGTGCGCCCATTGGGACAAGATCGAACTCACCTTCACGCCTGGCGCCGACAAACGCAGCGCGCCGGCCGATGACACCACCGAAGCGCTATGGCGCACTTATTACGAGAACATCTTCAACCCCGCGCGGCTGAAGACCAAAGCCATGCAGAAGGAGATGCCCAAGAAATATTGGCGGAACCTTCCTGAGGCCCCGCTCATTCCCAATCTGGTGGCTGGCGCGGACGCCGCTGCCAGGGAGATGATTGCGAAAATGCCGACGGCTCCGGCTCCCCATCATGCCAAGGTCCAGGCGAAGCACTGGCCGACATCCCCCGCGCGCGCCACAAGCGATGATGGCGTGGACGCGGACTCCATCGCAAAGTTGCGTAAGGCAGCAGAAGGCTGCCGGCGCTGCCCTCTTTGGCGCGAGGCGACGCAAACGGTTTTCGGCGAAGGCCCGGACGGTGCTGCGGCCGTCTTCGTCGGCGAACAGCCTGGCGACCAGGAGGATATTGCGGGCAAGCCTTTCGTCGGCCCTGCCGGTAAAGTGTTCGACGCCGTGCTCGAAGAGGCGGCCATCGACCGCCGGAAAATCTACATCACCAACGCCGTGAAGCACTTCAAGTTCGAGCCGCGGGGCAAGCGCCGCATCCATTCGAAACCCAACGCCGGCGAAATCCAGGCCTGCCGATGGTGGCTCGACAAGGAACTGGAGTTGACCAAGCCGGGCCTCGTCGTTGCGCTCGGTGCAACTGCGGCACAATCCCTGCTCGGCAAGGCCATCCCGATCACCAGAATGCGCGGCCAGATGATCGAGCGCGAGGACGGCCTGCACATCTTCCTCACCATCCACCCGTCCTTCATCCTGCGCATCCGCGATACCGCTGACAAGCAAGCCGAGCGCGACCGCTTCCTGCGGGACATGCAAGCGGTTAAGGCGTTGATGGCGTCGTAAGTCTCCAACCTTGGGCGAAGGCCTGGAGCGTGCGTTCGATTGCTCCTCAACCTGCACGCGCAAATGCAACAATACGCGCAACGACGTCTGCGTCTTCAAGAAGCCGCCTGTGGCCGAGGCCATTGACCGCTACCCATTGAGCACCACGCCAGATTGAAGCAACCTCTTCTGCCGCTGTGGAAGACACGATCCTGTCGTCGGTCGAATGCACGAACAGCGCCGGCTGTCGCACGGCTGTCGCCTCGCGGCGCATGTCGATCCAGTCGGGATGTTCACCTGTCAGATCATTCAGCAGTTCCATCAACGCCTCAACGGCTACACCCTTCAGTCCTGCCTGTGCAGACGCGGTGCGAACGAAATTGCCGTAGTGCGTAGGTGTTGCCAGAAGTACGATGCGTTCGGCAGCAAGACCTTCCGCCAACGCATGAACGAGGCAGGCGCCACCAATGGAATGACCGAGAGCCAATGCGAAGGGGCCTGCTTCGGCAGCAACCGCGTGCAGCACGCGCACAGCAAGCGGAATGGAAAGACGTTCACCACCAGAGCGGCCGTGCCCCGGCAGGTCGGGCGACCAAAGGGTAAAACCAGCTGCCACCAACCTGTCGCCGATCGCCCTGAAGTCGGACGACGCACCCTCCCAGCCGTGCACCAACAGAACGTTTGGTCCATCGCCACGCCGGCGCAGGTTCACCAGGATTTCAGCGCCATCCGGCCAATTGCCCGGTGCTGTGACCAGAAGCGAAATCTCAGTTTCGCCCTTGGTAAGGGTGTCCACGGGTGGTCGCCGTACCCGCAACAAACGATCAGCAAAAGCTTCGATGCGAGGCTCGGGATCCGGGATGGTGCCATGCTGCGGGGTCATGCTCGGACACGAGTCTTCGATAATAAGTTTGATTTTCAAACCAACTCTTTACATGATGAGTTTGAAAACACAACTCTTATTTGGTTTGATTTCCCAACCTTGCAGAGGGTAAGTTTGGGCATGCTTTCAATTCCACCAAGTGAGGTTCCACGCCATTGCAATATCGCCGACGCCCTGGAGGTGGTTGGCGATCGCTGGAGCCTGCTCGTCGTCCGTGAATTGTTTTACGGTCCGCAGCGTTTCACGGACATCGCTCGCCACACCGGAGCACCGCGGGACATTCTCGCTGTTCGGCTTCGCAAGCTTGAGGAACACGGTGTCCTCATGCGCGTTCCGTACAGCGAACATCCTCCTCGCCATGAGTACCGGTTGACGCCCTCCGGTCGTGCGCTGTCACCCGTACTTCTCACATTGAAGCGCTGGGGTAGTGAAAACCTCAGCGGCGGTGCTGATCCCATTGTCCTGAGACATTCATGTGGGGCGGAATTTGTCGCTCAGGTGCACTGCAAGGCCTGTGGCGAAATCCTCCCCATGGATGCAAGCGATGCCGGCAAACTTTTTGTCGCAGATCTCCCGCGCGACTGATCACCCGGTGCATGGACCGCGCCGTGGTCACATGCTCTGCCATACCGGTGAGACAGCCGCGAAACATGCCGGCAGCGCAGATAGAAAAACGCAAGCACCGTTTGGCGACAATGATCCGGTTCTAGATCGCAGCTGCCGAGCGGGCTCGTCTCTGCAATTCGGATTGAACTGCGGACTGCAGGCCGATGATCTCCGTCCGGATCGCATCGTCGGCGACGCCGTCAGCGCGCAATCCGGCGACGATACCGGCAATGCGCTCTCGCCAGAACGCGTTGGCGCTCGGACCATGGACGACCTCCAAATCGTCGGAGATCGAGCGGACCAGGGTTGCGCGAGAATGAAGAGGAAAGGGAATCAATTCAGCCATGTCGGGACGATCGGCCATGGATGGTTTACCAACAGTGAACCGAACCTTTTTTCAGGTTTAGCCAGACCCGGTTTGTTTCCTCTTCAAAACGCCCCCGAAGCTCCACAAAAACTCCACACAATATCGACACATCCTGAACGCAGCGCGATCAAGCGCCCCTAAAGGTGGGTTGCGACATAAGCGCTCTTGCAATTTTGCCGCCAACCATCGCCAGGCGACGGAAAACAGCGGACGACAACACGCCGGAAGATAGTTTGCCGATAATGGTCGAAAACGCGCTTGTGCTGCTCGTCGAGGACGAGCCCGAAATCGTCGACATCCTTGAGACCTATTTCGGCCGGGAGGGTTTTCGGACCGTCAGCGCGAATGACGGCCCGACTGGACTGGCGCACCATCTGCGGCTTCGGCCCGATATCATCATTCTGGATGTGAAGATGCCGGGACAGGACGGTTATGAAGTGCTCGCCGCCCTGCGCAGACGAGGCGACACCCCCGTCATCATGGTCACGGCGCTCGCGGAAGATCTGGACAAGCTGCAGGCTCTCCGCATCGGAGCGGACGACTATGTCGTTAAACCTTTCAATCCCCTCGAGGTTGTCGCCCGCGCAAAGGCCGTGTTGCGACGAACGCGGGGGAGAGATGCGGGAAACGCGATCAGGGTCGGACCTCTCACGGTTGATCCCAATGCATATATGGCATCAGTGGAAACGGCGAACGGTCAGGTCTCACTGGAACTGACCCGGACCGAATTTCGCCTTCTGGCCCACATGGCCGGTTCGCCGAACCGGGTTTTCGAGCGCGGTGAGTTGGTCGACGCGTGTCTCCCAGAAGGAGAAGCATTGGAACGCACGGTCGACAGCCATGTGAGCAATCTGAGACGCAAGCTTGCTTCGCTCGGAGCCGATGGTCTCGTGACCGGAGTACGCGGGGTCGGCTACAAGCTCGTCACGAGCTGACGCCAGGAGGCCCGATGCATTCCATATCGACTGCAGGACCGAACAGCCCAATGCCTCTCGTTGATTGACCGGACGTCGATGAGAAAGGGGACCCTCAGCAGCCAGGTGATGCTGTCGATCAGTGCTGTGACGCTGCTCGCGCTCGCGGTCATGTTCTTCGGCGGGATTTTCTACTATTACAACTATGAATGGCTCGTCCCCGTTTCGATCCAGGGTGAAGAGAGCGATTGGGTATTCACCGATTTCGTCGCGCTTGCCATCTTCGTTGCGATCAGCCTGGTTGCAGCAGGGATCGTCGGATGGAGGCTGGCGCGTCGAATTCTACGCCCCCTGGAGACCGTAGCCAAAGCGCTTCGCTCCATCACCACCGGAGACTTCAGCGCCCGCGCCGAAGTGGTCCAGAACGGTTTTGGAGAAGCTGAAACGCTGATCAGCGATTTCAACGCGATGGCTTGGCGCCTGGAGACCGCCGAATCCGAACTGCGGTTCTCGAACTCCGCCATCGCACACGAACTGCGCACGCCGCTGACGATCCTCCGGGGGCGTTTGCAGGGAATGGCCGACGGTGTCTTTCCGCCTACCAAAGAGCTGTATGGCAATCTCATCGCGCATGTTGATGGTTTGACGCATCTCGTCGAAGACCTGCGGACCCTTGGCCTTGCCAGCGCCGGTCATCTCGATCTGGAACTGGAAATGGCGGATCTGGCCTCTGAGGTCGAGGCGATAGCCGGTGCCATGGAACCGGAAATGGCGGCCGCGGACATAAGGCTGGAACGGGACCTGCAGTCCGTCCCGTGCAAGATCGATCGCAATCGCGTGCGCCAGGCGTTGTTGGCCGTGCTCGACAATGCACGCCGTTACGCTCCGCACAGCACGGTACGCATGGAGACCTTCGTCTCCGGCTCAGCCGGCATCATTCGCTGCTCCGACTCCGGTCCGGGCGTGCCTCCCGGAAGCCACGAAAAGATGTTCGAGCGATTTTGGCGGGCCGACGAATCCCGCTCTCGCAAGAGTGGCGGCAGCGGCATGGGATTGGCCATCGTGAGAGCTGTCCTGCGTGCGCATGGCGGAGATGCCGTGGCCCGATCGACGCCAAGCGGCGGTCTTGTCATCGAGGTTTCGTTGCCGCTCGCCCCTGTCCCTGGCATGGTTTCTGGCTGAGACAAGATCGGCCGGCTCACGGTCGCTTACATATCCCACTGAGGGAGGATCGTTCGTCGGCATGCGCGTGACGTCGAAAGGCCTTCCTTCACAGAACCTCCACGTACCATCCATGGAATCGCGACTTTTGCAGCCTGAGATGGAAGATGCACTTCCAATGTCGTGACGTCTTTCGACCGGCGTCGAAGCAACGGAAGCCGGCAGGTTAGGAGGGCCAGCCGGACAGCGTACAGAGCATTTGGAATAAAGGCGGTTTGATTTGAAAAGCGCGCGTCGGGACTTGGTGTCGGAATTGGTTCGTGCCGACAGATGTTGGCGCTCCCACGCAGAGCGAAAATTCATGCGCCATGACATTTCAGAGGCCCGTGCAATGCCTTTGATTTGGGTCTCAAGATTGGGAAATGGCGTCTGGCAATCCGAAGTAGCGAACAGTATCGGCATTCGTGCAGCGACGCTTGCCGACATGATTACCCAGCTTGAAGCAGCCAAATTGATTGAACGTCGCGAAGATCCGAAGGATCAACGCGCAAAAGCCCTTTGGCTTACGGAAGAAGGCTCCGCCTTGGCTGCCAAGCTCGAAGAAGTGCTTTGCGAACTGCACGAAGACATCTTGTCCGAATTCGATACGTCAGAGCTGGAAATCGCCACGAAAATCCTGCGCCGTATTTCGATGCGACAACCAAAATCCAGTCGCTTTCTCACCAACAGATAAAAAACATCGCATCCACCAGGATGCGATCACGCGTAAAAAGCAACATAAAATACTTATTGATAAATTTTGCCTGAAAAATCGTCAAACACGTAAAGTGCAAAACTTACCCAAACAACATCATCTAATCGATGAATGATATTTCGTTCATAACATAAACTCGATTAGATGACGGCTCCGTATCGATTGCAGGGGATACATCGATACGGAACCGTCCATCGACTGGAGGCCGATGTGCTTTCCATATATTACAACACTTTCCAAATTGCGACTCTGATAAATAATTATAGAAAAATAATTTTGGTTAGGTTCCTTACTTTAAGTATAATTCTGATTAGATTCCGAACTAAATCGTGGCAATATAACAACATCCAAGACAGCTATACGAACAAACGATCAATAAAGCGCGGAATCAATTTGCCGACGATCGGATTCGATGCGATGGCTTCGCACGAAAAGGAAAAAGATTCTGCCTTTTCGAGAACACTTTTCCAAAGACAGGAGTTTGAAAATGAACGTTAAGAGCCTTCTCCTCGGCTCGGCTGCGGCTTTGCTCGCGGTTTCTGGTGCGCGCGCTGCCGACGCTGTCGTCGTCGCCGAGCCGGAGCCAGCGGAATACGTCAAGATCTGTGACGTGTATGGCGCCGGCTACTTCTATATCCCGGGCACCGAAACCTGCCTGCGTGTTGGCGGTTATGTGCGCTATGACGTCGGTCTCGGCGATTTCGGCGGCGTCAAGACAACAGACCGTCTGAATGGCCGCGAGCGTGACACCTATGCCAAGAACGCCCGCTTCACGCTGAAGACCTGGACCGGCCAGGAAACCGAATACGGCACCCTGAAGACCTACACAGAGACCCGCTTCAACTTCGGCAACAGCGGCGACAACGCCAATGCCCGCAACAAAGACGTCACGCTGAACTTCGCTTGGATCCAGCTTGGTGGCCTGCGCGTCGGTAAGGATGAATCGGCCTTCAATACCTTCTCGGGTTATGCCGGCAACGTCATCAACGACGATTTCATCCCCTTCGGCGAGTACGACACCAACCTGATCAGCTACACCTTCGACGCTGGCAACGGCTTCTCGGCAATCGTCTCGTTGGAACAGGGATCGGGCAGCTACAACACCCGCGTCAAGAATGATGCCGGCCTGTGGGTTGCCAGGGCCGCAAATCAGACCATCGACAGCTATGTTCCGCACGTGGTCGCAGGCGCCAAGTACACCCAGGGTTGGGGCTCCATCTCCGGCGTTGCAGCTTACAACAGCGCTTATGAAGAGTGGGCCGGCAAGGTCCGCCTGGATGTGAAGGCAACCGACCAGATTTCGCTCTTCGTGCTCGGTGGCTATGGTACCGAAAAGAACTCGCTGCGCAGCTTCTACAAGCCATGGGATGGCAAGTGGGCAGTCTGGGGTGGCGGCACCTACAAGTTCAACGAGAAGACCGCGTTCAACATCCAGGCCTCCTATGACCAAGGCAAGACCTTTGCCCTGGCCGCGAACATCGCGCATCAGTTGGTTCCAGGCTTCACGGTCACTGGCGAAGTGGACTACTTCAACAAGTCTGCCAGCAAGTACCACGCCAAGAGCGACGGGGTTGGCGGCGTACTTCGCTTCCAGCGCGATTTCTAAAACCTCGTCCTGAACAAAAAATCGGAACCCGGCCAACGGCCGGGTTCTCGCTTTTAGCAGCAGGCGAAGCCTGCCACTCAGTCGTGATGAACTCGATCCCGGCGCTGCTCTTCGCGCCAAAGTTCCCAGCGGCGACGCAACTCGCCTTTGCGCAGGCCATTGGTATCCGCAAGAACGGTGGCCTGCATTATCCGGTCGGTGCGGAAATGTCGGAAACCTTGCCGCAACTCGCACCAGGCGACGATCAGCCGCGTCGCCTCATCGTAACCCAGGATGACCGGCCAGACGATGCGGTCCGTCTCCTCGCCGGTTTCGGATCGATAATGCAGATGTAGCTTCCTGCCTTCGCGGATCGCCATCCGCAGTTCCGTCGTGTCGACCGGGTCCAACGTCGCGGTTCTTCCCGGCTTGGCACCGACACTTGGCGCGACGATGAACTGCCGCAGACGTTCGGGGACGACCGCCGCGATCTTGGCCACGACATCGCTCGCTGCGCCTGAGAGGACCCTGTCGCCACGTGCTGCAACCCATTGCGATCCCAGCACGACGGCCTCGAGCTCGTCGGGCGTCAGCATCAGCGGCGGCATGTCGTATTCTGGAGCCAGCAGATAGCCGAGACCTGCCTCTCCCACGATGGGAACCCTCTGGCCGATGAGGTCGGCCATGTCACGGTACACAGTGCGTTTGGATACCTCGATTTCCTCGGCCAACGCTGCGGCTGTCACCGGGCGGGTCGACCGCCGCAATATCTGGATGATCTGAAACAACCGATCGGCACGACGCATGCAATGCTGACTCCTGCTGCCATTATGGTGGCAACAGGCGTGTGCCACAAGCCTGTTGCGACATCACATCCGTCGCCACAAATCGAAGGACTTCAATCGATGAAATTTGCATCCATCCGTCTGATCGCCGCCGACGTACAGGGCATGGTCGGCTTTTACGAAACGGTGACCGGCCAACGCGCCGAGTGGCTGGCTCCCGTCTTCGCCGAGATCGTCATGCCATCGGCTACACTCGCCATCGGCAGCGCGGAGACTGTTGCCCTGTTCAAGGAAGGCAGCGCCGAGCCATCCGCCAACCGCACGGCGATCATCGAATTCATGGTTGATGATGTCGACGCCGAGTATGCACGGTTGAAGGGCACGGTCGAACTGGTACATGAGCCCAGGCTGATGCCTTGGGGAAACCGCTCGATGCAGTTCCGCGACCCCGAAGGCACCATCGTATCGCTTTTCACACCCGCCACCGATGCTGCCAGGAAACGGTTCGGATTGCTGTGACCCTGCCTGGCATCAACGCTTCTGTCGTATTCGGCTTTTGAGCACAGCATTCTGCCGGGTGCCTCGAAGATGGACATGCAATTGTCATGGCCCATGCCTCAAATGGGGTAAGCTTCTTCATCTTCGCCGGTTTACATGTAAGCTGCCTTGATGGTGTGGGGGTGTCAGACACTTTCAAGGCAAGCCGTCTGGTTATCCTATCGACTCGACGGCTTTTCGGGTGAGTAACGCAGAAGGGGAACCTGCGCCATGTTCAGTATGAAAGAAAACCACTTTGGCCATGAGGCCAAGACAGAGCGCTCGATCGTCAAGTTTTTCGATCCATGGGAGCGCAAACTGGCCTTCGATACCGACCACAATGATCGAATGGCACCGAGCATTTCCAGCGAAAACCAGGAGCGTGTCGACGTTGACGAACGCTGACGCCGCCCAGGCGGCATCTTGAACCGCCGGCGGCGCGCGCAAATTGTCAAGCTGGAGCAGGTGCCGACTTTGTCTCGGCAACCTTTTCCGTCCATCCGAAAACCGGCGCGATGTGTTCCACCACATCGGACAGGATCTGCTCGTAGTCCTCGTGCCGGAAACTGTAAGGCAGTTCGAGGCGCAATTCCTCTGCTTCAGCTAACACGGGATCGCTGAGTAACGCCTCCACGATTGCCTGCGATGGCCCCACCAGATCGCGTGCGAACAATGTGCGCCGCTCGCCATGCGGTTTGCCTGTTCTTTCATCGCGGCCCTCGCCATAGGCGCGATAGCGCTGGCGCGTCACTGCGTCGGCACTGTCGAAAGGTACGATGACCCGGCCGAGCGCGACACGGCCGTGGCCAGCCTGAGCCTTGAAGACTTCCAGTTGCCGAAGCTGCGCTTCGAAGAAATTGTCCGTGCCTTCACCCGAAGTCACATTGCCGATCAAGAGATTGAGGCCGTTACGTCCTGCCCATTCGGCGGATCGCAGCGAGCCGCCACCGTACCAGATCCGCTCGGAAAGGCCGGCCGCATACGGCTGAAGCCTTGGCGTGACGCGGCCGCCAGGAAACTCGACGATTGCGCCGGGCGCGCCGATGGGCTCGCCCTTGAGGTTGCGGACAAAACGCAACACCCGCTCATGCGAGAAATCGAAACTGCGCCAGTCACCATCGAACACCAGCGGCCCCAGCGTCTCGGCATGTGGAGGCGTGCCGGCACTCAATCCGACATTGAGCCGTCCACGTGACAGGACATCGACAGTCGAAAGATCTTCCGCCAGCCGATAGGGGCTTTCATAACCGATCGGAATGACTGCAGTGCCGAGTTCGATCCTGCGGGTGCGCTGACTGGCCGCCGCCAGAAAGGCCGCGGCCGAGGAGATTCCGGGTTCCAGGTGACGCTGCCTGACCCAGGCGCCGTCGAAACCGATGTCCTCGCCGAATTCGAACAGCTGCAGCGTCTTCTCGAAACCGGCGGCAGGATCGTTGTCGGGATAGTTGCCCGGCGTGAGGAAGGCAAGGCGCCGGATGCTGGGCGGCGTCATGGATGGCACACCTGACAGATTGGACGTTCAAGCATCGAACCAACGCCTCAATATTTCGGCAAGCCGGGCGGGTTGGTGTGCGACTGTGCGATCGCCTCCGGCCCCAGGTTCCATTTGTCGAGAACCTGCTTGTACTTGCCGTCCTTGATCGTTTCGTTGAGAGCCGCTGTGACGACGTCGGCGATGCCGCTGCCGCGGCGCGTCACCACGCCGACATCCGTGGTCAGCGGCCAGCCGGCGTTGACAGTGCCGACCAGTCGCGCGTCTCCGGTCACCGCTGCCTGATAGGATTGCACCGCATTGACGCTGAAGACGGCGTCGGCACGCCCGGAGCGAAGCGCCAGGCTCGACGCAGCCTCATCGTCGAACAGGATGATCTCGGCCGATTTCAACCCGGCCTCATGGTTGCGCCGATCCCATTCCATGATGATCTTTTCCTGGATCGTACCCGGATCGGTGACGATCTTCAGCCCGGCTATGTCCTTCGGTTCGGCGATCTTCTGGATCGGACTGTCCTTGCGGACATAGAAGCCGTGCAGACCCTGCCGATAGCTGGAAAAATCGTATTTGAGCTTGCGTTCCTCGGTCACGCCGACATTGGAAATAACGGCGTCGAATTTACCGGAGACGATGCCGAGTGGCCAGTCTTCCCAGGCGACAGCCACCAGCTTCAGTGGTCGACCGAGCTTGTCGGCGACGAGTTGCGCGATATCCGGATCGGCACCGATAACGGTGGCCGCATCCGTTGCGTAGCTGGCGATCGGCGGCACCCCGGACGGTGCGACCGCCACCGTGAAAGCACCTTCGTCGACGAAGTGGAAATCCTTCGGGATGGACTTCACCAATGCCTCATCCTTGTCGGCGCGCACGCGACCGCTCTGTTCCGGACTGAGATCGAACTGAGCGGTGGCGGAAGCACCTGCAGCCACGAGAAGTGCGACGAGGAAAACAGGCGTAAGAAGGCGTGTTCTGGGAGGCATGGCATAACTCGTTTGCAAGATGGACCGCGTGTCAGGCCGCAAGCGTGCAAGACGCCTGCGGCCTCAGACTTCTGCTCAGCTGTTGGGTTTTGGCAGGCCGAGAGGATTGGTGGCCGACTTGCCGATCGCCTCCTCCGTCAGGCTCCACTTCTTCAAGACCTCGCCATACTTGCCACTGGCGATCAGTTCGTTGACGGCAACCGTGAAGGGATCAGCCAGGCCGCTGCCCTTGCGGGTGGCTACCGCGATCTCCGCGGTGCGCGGCCAGCCACCGCTGACAACGCCAACCAGCTTGGTTCCCCCGTTGACCGCCGCACCATAGGCCAGGGTGGCATTCGGGTTGAACTCGGCGTCCGCCCTGCCCGACTGGATCGCCAGCTGGCTCGCCGCGCGGTCATCATAATACTGTACCTCGACCGGCTTCAGGCCCGCCGCGACATTCTCGCGGTCCCACTCCAGCAGGATCTTCTCCTGGTTGGTACCGGCCCCGGTGATGACCTTCAGTCCGGCAACGTCTTTCGGCTCCTTGATCGACGTGATCTTGCTATCCTTCTTCACGTAGAAACCAAGCACGTCCTGCCGGTAAGTGGAAAAGTCGAACTTCTCCTTGCGCTCCTCCGTCACCGTCACGTTGCTGATGACAGCATCGAACTTGCCGGAGGACAGGCCGAGCGGCCAGTCTTCCCAGGCGACGGCGACGAGATTGAGTTTCAGGCCCAGCGTTTCGGCAAGCAAGACAGCCAGGTCCGGATCGGTACCGACAACCGCCTTGGCGTCCGTCGCATAAGTGGCAACCGGTGGATCCCACGGATTGATGCCGATGGTCAGAATACCGGGCTCGACGAACTTGTAATCCTTCGGGATCGCCGCGATTGCCTTTTCGTTTTTCTCGGCATGAATGCGCGTTGGCTGCTCCGGGCTGAGATCGAACTCCGCCGCCAGGGATGTCGTCGCCCACAATCCGAGGCCAGCGAGGCCCGCTGCTACAAAGGAAAATCGACTGCGATGGAATGTCATGTGCCTGCTCCTGTTTCGAGACGTGCGAAAGCCTGTCCGACACGAACGGACGGATGCGCCAGTGATCCGCACATATGACTGGCGTGGGAAAGAATGCTGACCAGAGCGTCTCCGTTTTTACGGAAACGCGGAAACGCTCTAACTCTTTTTGCGCAATTCCGGACTTTTCCTGGAATTGCTCTAGAGGACCTTCGCCAGGAAGGCGCGGGTGCGCGGATGCGTCGGATCGCTGAAGAGTTTCGCCGGTGGCGCCACCTCAACCACCTTGCCGCTTTCCATGAAGACGACAGTGTCGGCAATCTCGCGAGCGAAGCCGATTTCATGGGTGACGATCACAAGGGTCGTGCCGGAATCCGCCAGTTCCTTGATGACGTCGAGGACTTCGCCGACCAGCTCCGGATCGAGGGCCGAGGTCGGCTCGTCGAACAACAGGACCTTGGGCCTCAGTGCGAGCGCCCGGGCAATCGCCACACGCTGCTGTTGGCCGCCGGACAGATGGCGCGGATAGGCATTGGCCTTGTCGGACAAGCCGATACGGGCGAGCAGATCGAGGGCTGTTTCAACCGCTTCGGCGCGCGGTACTCCATGGACCGACATCGGAGCCTCGATGATGTTTTCAACCACCGTCAGATGCGGGAACAGGTTGAAGTTCTGGAATACCATGCCGACGGCCGAACGGCGACGGCGGATGGCACCCTCCTTCAGCTCATAGAGCACGTTGCCGTCGCGCGCATAACCGATCAATTCATCGTCAATCGAAATGAAGCCTTCGTCCGTGCGTTCCAGATGATTGATCGTGCGCAGCAGCGTCGACTTGCCGGCGCCCGAAGGGCCGATGATGGCCGTAACCGTTCCGGGTGCCAAAGTGAGACTGACCTGATCGAGAACAGTCAGGACGCCGAAGCGCTTGCTGACATCACGGATTTCGATGCGGCCGGCACCACGATCGCCCAGATTGACCGCAGCCAGGGGCTTGCGGACGACGGCCTGCTTCGTCTCTACCGCAATCCGCTCTCCGACCACCGGTCCGAACGGCAGCCCCGAAAGGAATGCGGCGATCCGCCTGAACACCGGGCTCGGCGCCTTGCGAGTGGCACCCTTGGAGTAATACTGCTCGATCGCGATCTGGATGAGTGAGAGCACGCTCATGATGACCAGGTACCAGACCGTGGCCACCATCAGCAGCGGGATGACTTCCAGGTTGCGGCGATAGATGACCTGGACGGTGTAGAACAGTTCCGGCAGGGCGAGCACATAGACCATCGAGGTCGATTTCGCGAGGCCGATGATCTCGTTGAAACCACTGGGCAGGATGGCGCGCATCGCCTGCGGCAGCACGATGTTGAGCGCCTGGCGCCCCCGTGACAATCCGAGCGCCGCGGCAGCCTCGTGCTGTCCCTGATCGACCGACAGGATGCCGCCACGAATGATCTCAGCCGAAAAAGCGGCCTGGTTCAGGCTGAGCCCGATCAGCGCCACTGCGAACGGGCTGAGCACCTCGACGGTGTTGTATTGCGCAAACAGGATGCTGGTGAACGGTACACCGACATCGACGGTCGGATAGAGGTAACCAAGATTGTTCAGGACCAGCAGCAGCACGATCAGCGGGATCGATCGCAGGAACCAGATATAGGCCCAGGACACGCCGGACAGGAGCGGCGAGGTCGACACACGCGCAAAGGCCAGCACCGTGCCGAGCAGGAAACCGAGTGCCGATGCGAGCACCGTCAGAAGCAAGGTGCGGCCAAGACCAACCAGGACCGGTTCGGAGAAGAAGAATTTCGCGAAAATGTCCCAGCCCCAGCGCGGATTGGTCAAGACGGAGTGCAGTGTGGCCGCAATCACGAGAACCGCGACGATCGTGCCGACCGTGCGCCAGTGATGCTTGGCCGGCACGACCCTATAACCCGTATGATTTTCGATGGACCGCAGTCGCCCGGCAGCGGAAATCTCGCCAACATCCGTAACTGTTGTCATTTCAGCTCCGCCTATCCAGAAACAATATTTGTATATTTGTATTTTCTCAGCTTTGAGATTTCATATTCAGAATTATTTACCTTCGGTCACGGCAAGTTTTTTCAAGTTTTCGTTCGGAATTGACATTGCCATCCAAAATTCAGGAGCGATTACTCAAACTCTTCAACAAATAGGCAATCAACCAGCCTTGCGTATGGGTTCGACCGCCGCCGCAACCAGCGCGCTGATGTCCTTCTCGAAAGGCAGTGAGCCGTGGATTTCCGGATCGACGGCCGTGTCGAACAGCGCAGTGTAGCCGGTGCTGAGATAGAGACCCGCCGCCTCGGGTTGGCGAAAGCCGGTCGTCAGATAGATCCTGCTGTAACCTTGCCTGGCGGCCTGCGCCTCGAGTTCCACCAGTACAACACGTGCCAGTCCCTGCCTGCGGAGATCGACATGTGTCCAGACTCGCTTGAGTTCGGCGGTGCGCTCGTCATAGCGCTTGAAGGCACCTCCGGCGATGGCGGTGCCGCCACGCATCAGCAGGACGAAAGCGCCGTGGGGTGGTGCAAACAGCTCCGCAGGATAGCGCGCCATTTCCGCACCTGCCGGTTCACCCCAATAGTTGCCGTAGCGTGTCTCATATTCCCAGGTAAGCGCCTCGATCAGCGGTTGCGCGCGCGGATCGAGCGGCGTGGTGTAAAGAAAGCCGTCGGTCATGGCGCGTCGGTTCCTTCAGGGGTCGGATTGTTGCCGTTGCGATCGGCCAGGTAGTCCTGCACCAGATGCGCCCAGTAGCGGGCGGCATCGATCAGGATGTCGTCGTTGAAATCGTAGCGCGGGCTGTGCAGGTCGGCGCTGTCGCCATTGCCGATGAACAGATAGCTGCCTGGTCGCTCCTGCAGCATGAAGGCGAAATCCTCGCTGGCGGTGATCGGCCCGAAATCCGTCTCGAGCCGCCGCTCACCGAAGTGCCGCGACGCGACCTGGCGCGCGAACACCGTCTCCCGCTCATGGTTGACCAGCGTGGAATAGCCACGCGGATAGTTGATCTCGACCCGCGCGCCATAACTCGCGGCCTGCGCTTCGGCCAGGGCGATGATGCGGGCCTTGATCTGCTCACGCACCGCTTCGTTGAAGGTGCGCACCGTCAGCTTCAACTCGACGCTGTCGGGTATGACATTGGCCGCGATGCCACCATTGATGGTGCCGACCGTCACGACGGCGGTCTCGAGCGGATCGACGTTGCGCGAAACGACCGTCTGCAGCGCCAGCACCAGCGAAGCAGCGGCAACAACCGGATCGACCGCCTGCGCCGGCTTCGCGCCGTGGCCACCCTTGCCAATGACACGGATGATGACAAGGTCGACCGAGGCCATCGTAGGGCCCGAGCGGAAACCGAACTGGCCGGTCGGCACGCCCGGCCAGTTGTGCAGCCCGAAAACAGCATCGACGGGAAACCGGTCGAACAGGCCGTCGTTGATCATGGCACGCGCACCGGCACCGCCCTCTTCCGACGGCTGGAAGATCGCCCGGAACGTCCCGGAGAATTTACGGGTCTCGGAAAGGTATCGCGCCGCTGCCAGAAGAATTGTCGTATGACCGTCGTGACCGCAGGCATGCATGGTGCCTGATATCGTGCTGGCATAGTCAAGACCGGTCGCCTCCACGATGGGCAGCGCGTCCATGTCGGCCCTTATGCCGATCGAGGCATCGCTGGCGCCGTTGCGCAATGTGCCGACGACGCCGGTCTTGCCGACGCCGCGTGTCACGTCGTAACCCCAGGATTCCAGCAGTTCCGCGACCAGCGCCGCGGTCTTCACCTCGCGAAAACCCATTTCCGGTTCGCTGTGCAGCCTGTGCCGCAGAGCGACGAATTCGTCGCGATTGGCAAGGAGTGTCGAAGCGACGTCATCCTTGGCCGGAGCGGCTTGATGAATGGTCATCAGGCCGCCCGCTCCGCCGCGGATTTGGCCACCCCGCTGGAGTTCTGGTAGCGGCTCTCCTTGAAGGGTAGGCCGAGATGATCGCGCAGTGTCGCACCGGTGAGCTGGCTGCTGTGCCGGCCGCGCGCCTCGAGCAGCGGCAGGACATGCTCTACGAAGTCATCGAGACCTTCGGTGATCACCTGGAACGAAAGAACGAAACCGTCGGCAGCGCCACCGTCGACCCAACGGATGATCTCGTCCGCCACCTTTTCAGGCGTGCCGATGAAGCGCGTGCGCGGCGTTGCCACTTCCAGCGCGACCTCACGAAGCGTCTGTCCCCGCTCTCGCGCGGTTCGCTTGATGCGATCGGTGGTCGAGCGGAAGTTGTTCTGGCCGATGTCGCCCAGATCGGGGAACGACTCATCGAGCGGATAGGCCGCGAAATCGTGATGATCAAAGAAGCGGCCGAGATAGCGCAGCGCTTCCGGCACGCTGACGAGATCGCGGATCAACTGATATTTACGCTCAGCCTCCGCCTCGGTCGCCCCGACGATCGGGGCGATGCCGGGGAAGATCTTGATGTCGTCGGCACCGCGTCCATGCGCTACGGCAGCGTCCTTGAGCCGCCGGGAAAGCGCCTTGTTTTCCTCGAAGGAGTCGGCACCCGCGAAGACGGCGTCGGCATGACGGCCGCCCAACGACACGCCGTCCTCGGAGGCACCCGCCTGGAACAGCACCGGCTGTCCCTGGGCGGAGCGGCCGAGATTCAGCGGCCCTTCCGCCGAGTGGAACCGCCCCTTGTAATTGAGACGATGCATCCTGGAGAAATCGGCATACTGGCCGGTGTCGCGATCGCGCACGAAGGCATCGTCGTCCCAGGAATCCCACAGACCCTTGACGATCTCGATATGCTCGGCAGCGATCTGATAGCGCAGTGCATGCTCGGGATGCTTGTCACGGCCATAATTCTTGGCCGATCCTTCGAGCGGGGAGGTAACGGCATTCCAGCCGGCGCGGCCGCCGCTCACAAGGTCCACCGAGCCGAACTGCCGTGCGACGGTAAACGGGTCGCTATAGGATGTGGAAAGCGTTCCGACCAGGCCGATGCGATCCGTCGCCACGGCCAATGCCGACAGGAGGACGATCGGCTCGAACCGGTTGAGAAAATGCGGGATCGACTGTTCGTTGACGTAGAGCCCGTCGGCCACGAACGCGAAAGCGATGCCAGCCGCTTCGGCCCGCCGGGCAGTCCTGACATAGTAGTCGAAATTGGTGCTGGCGTCGGCCGGCACGCTGGGGTGCCGCCAGGCATTCATGTGGCCGCCTGGGCCTTGCAGCATGATGCCGAATGGAATGCGTTTTTCACTCATGCGCGAAATCCTTCTTCCTGGTCGGGCTGTGTCTCACGCGGCGGCAGCCGAGCGTCGACGCGCCAGGAGCTCCAGCGTGGCGAGACGCCAGGAACCGTTGACGGCCGGTTCGACAATGAATTCGGCGATACCGTAACGATGGGCCAGGCGATCGAATTCGGCCCAGACCTGATCGGGCGTGCCAGCGATCACGCTCGATTGCTTCGGTTCGATGCGGTACTCGACGGCGCCCACCTGACGGGCATATTCCTCGGCCTGCTCCGCGCTGCCGACCGTTACGCTCTGGGCACCCGGCACATGCACCTTGAACAGCTTGGTGTTTTCTGCCTCTGCGATGGCCTCGCCGGCATATTCCGAAACGATCGCGGACACCGCGACGATCGGTGCCTTGCCGGCGATGCTGCGATAGGTCGAGGCGACCGCATCGAGCAGGGCGTCGTCACCATTGAGATGGCGTGCGAAGACGAATTCCCAGCCATGCGCCGCGGCGAGCTCCGCGCTCTCCACGCTGGCGCCGAGCACGAAGCGCTGCGGCGCAACCGTTGGCAACGGCGTCGCAGCCAGTCCTTCGACCGGTCCTTTCCGGTCAAGATATGCGCCCAGCTCGGCGATCTGCTGCGCGAAGTCGGATTTGCGGGCCGGATCACGATCTGCTTGCAATGCGCGGGTCGACAGCGGCAGGCCGCCTGGCGCCTTGCCGACACCGAGGTCGACGCGACCTGGCGCCAGCGAGGCAAGCAGATTGAAATTCTCCGCCACCTTGTAGGCGCTGTAGTGCTGCAGCATGACACCGCCCGAACCGATCCTGATGCGGCTGGTGTGGGCGAGCAGATGGGAAATGAGGATTTCCGGCGACGAACTGGCGAGATCGGGAACGTTGTGGTGCTCCGCCACCCAGAAACGATGATAGCCCAGACGTTCCGCCAGTTGCGCCATCGCGATGGTGCGCTTCAGCGCATCCGTCGGGCTGTCCTGGCCGACAAGCGGGCTCTTATCCAGGGCACTCAGAACGTAGGACATGTCATCCCCTTTTTTCGTCGCCGCGAGTTCGGGATTTTAGTCGATTAATTCCATAGACTTTATAGTCTATTTGGCGAAATTAACGGCCTATGGAGAAAAGCCTTTCAGCCGGCGAGCGAAATCCGGAATGCCTCGTTCATCTCAACGAAAGCCGATCCGCTTCGCTCTACGGATGGGGTGGCGGAACAAGCCCGCGCTCCACCAGGGCCGCGATGATCGGCTCCGCTCCGGCTACAAACTCTCTCCCCCCGGCCTCACCGGAGGCCTGCCCCGACGTTTCACCGGGCGGCAAAATGAGAACAGGCAGGGCTTGGTTCGCCTCTCCAACCAGGGCAACGACCGCCGCACGCGGTCGTTTGAAGTCGACCCTTCGGATCTCCAACAGATCCTCGAGCGCGGGAAACGAGGCAATGACGCCCTCGACGAGCGCGGAATGGCGACAGAAGAAGCGTTGCTCCGGATACGCTGCGTCCTCGAAATCCGGGGAAAGCAGAAAAAGCTGCGGTTTATGCGGGTCAGTCGTCGTCAAGGGAATATCCTGTTCTCCGGCAGGGCGTCCCGGGACTAAGCCGGCAACGGTCCGATATCCGATTGCGCGACGCGCAATTGGTGGAGCCCGTCGCCCTGCAATCTCCAACGGCGAGAATTCTTATTGAAATTGAGATTGCGGGAAAGAAAACCGCCTCTTTCGCTGTCATCCGTATCGAATGATTTTTGCGCCGACATCATCGCCGATAGATTCGGAGCGACGCCTGATGAATGACTATTTGCTAAAATAGAACCGTGGCCGATGCTGGATGATGCTGCCGGGCGGGGCTGACTTCCCGCAACCCGACTTCGTCTGGCAACGCCTATGGCCACCTGCGCGGCAATGACCACCTCAGCATGGAGGTACGGTATGGAGGAATTCGCACACGCTGAAATCCTGCCGCTCAAGCAGCACACGCAGCCATAACCGCAGTGGTGGAGGCCTCTCCCCATATCGACCCGTCACTTTTCGATTATTTCGCGCTGCGATTATTTTTTACTGTCAGGCAAGGGAAAGCGGCGCTAGAAGGCCCCGGTAATCAAGACGGCGCCCCTGTAGCAATACGGTCGCCGGCCACTCGAAACTTCCCCGCAGGTCGTTAAGAACAGGCTCCGCAAAAGCTGTGCATTTGCAGGGTCGCTTCCACGGCGTCTTAAGCGACTCGGTGTATCTCTTGGTTGCATACGTGCATGCCCCAACCAATGAGGAAATGACAGCATGGCTTCTATTTCGAAGGCTGCCCCCTCCAGGGACGGCAGTAAGTTTCACACGGTTCCACTGCTTTGTGCTGCAATCGTGACAATGGCCCTATCGGGCTGCAACTCCATAACCGACAGCACTATAAAATCCGCGTCCGTCACCACGCAGGCGAGCCACGCCTTCACAGCAGAAGCCATCAAGCCTAAAGGCAAGATCGCGGCGGTCAGCCGCCGCGCCGCGACGGCGAAGAGCACACAGAACGTGTCCGAGAACGTGCGGTTCTATGGCCGCGCACCGCACATCTGCTCGCCGAGCGGCTTCGGACAGACCTCTCACTGTTTCCTCCGGACCTGACGCGCGTCCCCAATACGGAATCCGGCAACTGTCCGAACAGTTGCCGGATCTGGAGCGTTTCCGTTTTTTACGGAAACGCGGAAATGCTCTAACTCTTTGTTCTTACGCAATCCCGGGCGGAAAACCGTTATACATTTTTCCGGGAGTTGCTCGGGTCAGCGCTTGAGTGCCAGCTTGTCTTCGACCTTACCCAATCTTGCGACGACATAGTCACCCCGACGCAGCTTGGTGATTTCATCACCTTTCCGGACAGGCGCGTTTGCAAAGACATACCAATCGCCCTTCGGCTCACGCTTCTGGAATATGATGTTGCCTTTTCTGCGGTGGCTGAAGCAGGTCAGGGCTGGCGCAGCGCCGGCCTTGACATACCAGTCAGCCCTGAAACAAAGCCGGCCGGCATCGGCAATGAACCAGCTTCCCACCCCATACGAAGCGTTCTTGCCCTTCCCAGTCCATGCCGAAAAACGGCGCTGCGGCACGGCAAAATAACCGGCGCCGTCTTTCCAAATCCACGACCGCTGGCTGTAGAGCCGATAAAGGTCCTCGTTGCTGAGCGGTTCGGCCTGTTTGATCGTGGCCGCGCTCGGCGCAGCTGGCGAAGCGGCAACCGTTGCAGCGCCCGCCGCGCCGACCAGTGCCGCAACCATGATCAGTCTGTGTGCAATGGTCATCTCTTTTCTCCCACCCTTCGCTTCATTCAATTCGATGCTTCACGTGTCTGCACGACGCGCCAGTTGGGCAGGCCGTATCCCTTCGGCCAGGGATAGACCTCGCGATCGTCGAAGTAGACGATGGCCTTCAGCTCGGGAAATTCGGGATAGGATTTGGCGACGCTCTGTGCCCAATCCTTGACGTAGCCGGCATCCCCTTCATAGCCGAGCTCTGCAACCACGATCGGTTTGCCGAAGCCTTTCACGCGGGCGTATTTCTCCCGCATCTGCTCGACGAAACTCGTTTCATGGCCGACGACACCCCGGTCGTAAGGTTGGTAGCCGAACACCGACAGGCCGACGATGTCGACGAAATTGGTGCCGGGATAGAATGCCTCCAGGCCCGCATTCCCCAATGGCGACCACATGTATTTGGCGGTCTTGTTGTGCTCTCGGCACACGGTCACCATGCGCTGATAGGCTTTCGCATAATCCGGTGGATTCCAGTGCGCCCAGGTGAACTGGTTGTTGGTCTCGTCCATTTCCTGCGCCCAACGAATGGTGACATCGCTTTTCAGCTTGGCTGCTTCCGAGCAGACAGCGGCCATATACCCGTCGCGTTCACCGCTCAGGACGCTCTTCAGCAACTGCGACGAAGACAGCCGCCAGTTCGGCGACCACGACCAAGGTTCGACGGTGATCAGCAGTGAGCGCCCGCGTTTCTGCGCATAGTCGTCCGCCAGTGCGAGCGTGCGAAGATCGACGTCCTCCCAGGGCAGGAACAGATGCTCGATCTTCGAATTGGCGTCGTTGCCGAAATCGCCATGCGGGTCGTAGGCTCCAAAGCCGACGGATGCCGGCGTGATCACCGGACGCTTGTCGGAAGGCATGGTTGCCGTCGCCGAGTTTCCATTGGGGATGCCAAGAGGACGTTTGTTGGCCGCCAGGCTCACCCCGCTCAACATCAGTCCCGCGCACGAAAGCGCGATAGCTGCGAGTTTCCTCTTCATTGTCGTTCTCCGTTGTCAAAACGCACCGACCGGCGCCCGCGTCGGCAATGGTGCGAATTTTGGGGTTTCTGTCGCCTGCGCCACTGGCCGATAGGCCATCACCTTGGCGCTGACCGTGTCTTGTTCCACGAGCTTGCGGTACTCGTCGTCCTTGTCCGGCGCTGCATGCCTGAACACGTACCAGGCTCCAGATGGTTCCTTCTTTTGATAGACCGTGCCGTCATGAACCATATGGCGGAAGCAGGTCTTGTTGGGAGAGTTGCCGCCCGGGCTGTGCCACACAGCCCGCAGACACAACTGCCCGTCATTGGCGAGGGTCCAACGTCCCTCCGCCCAACTGGCGCTGGCCGCGTTGCCAGACCAGGCCCTGAAAACGCGCCCCTTTTCCTGGAAGCGTCCCGCGCCGTCACTCCACTGCCAGGTCTTGTCCCGGTAAAGGTCGAAGAGTTCGAGCGCGGTCATCGCTCGTGCCTGGACAGGCACCGCGATCGTCTCACCGGCGTGCGTCGAGCCGCAACCCAGCGCGACACCCAAGGCTATGACGGTGAACAGGAGCGCCCTGCTACGACCGCAGCGGTTCTGGAAGCAATCGATGACGTGACTGTTCATCGTCCCTCACTTTCCACGCACCATCCGCGGCAAGCCGGAAGCTGTCTTTTCGAAATCCGGCTCATCCGTTGTGGGGTTTGCCCATTCCGCGTGCTCGGAGCGTTGCCCGACCACCGAAACATGGAAGCCTGCGGCGGACGCCGCGCCCGGCTCGAGCGCATTGCGCAGGTCGACGAGCACCGGCGTCCGCACCAGCCGCCTGAGACGGCCTAGATCGATACGGCGGATGCTGTCCCACTCGGTAAGCACCACCACCGCATCAGAATTGCGAGCGCATTCATAAGGATCGTCCAGCAGTGTGACGTCCTCCAGCAACCGTGCAGCATTCTGCAATCCGACCGGATCATAGGCGCGGACCACCGCTCCATAGCGCTGCAATGTCTCGATCAGTGGCACCGAAGGCGCTTCGCGCATGTCGTCGGTGTCAGGCTTGAAGGTTAGCCCAAGCACGGCAATCGTCAGCCCCTCGACATCACCGCCGACAGCTTCGATGACCTTCAGCGCCATCTTGCGTTTGCGGGCCTCGTTGGCGACGATAGTCTCCTCGACAATGCGCAAGACCACTCCGTAGTCCTGAGCGGTCCTCAGCAGCGCGAGCGTATCCTTCGGGAAGCAGGATCCGCCATAGCCCGGACCGGCATTGAGGAAGCTTGTGCCAATACGCCGGTCGAGCCCTATGCCCAACGCGAGCTCGCCGACATTGCAGTCGACCTTCTCGCACAGATCGGCCAGCTCGTTGATGAATGTGATCTTGGTGGCAAGGAAGGCGTTTGCCGCATATTTGATGAGTTCCGACGTGCGCCTGTCCGTGAAGACAAGTGGGGTTTCGCCCAGCGCTTCCTGGTAAAGCGCTGCCATGACAGCGCGCGCGCGACCATCCTCGACGCCAACAACCACCCGGTCAGGCTTCAGAAAGTCGCCGATCGCCGCTCCTTCCCGAAGGAATTCCGGGTTCGAGGCCACCGAGAACGACCCGTATGGACGCGCATGGGCGATGATCTTCTCCACCGCGTCACCCGTACTGACGGGAACGGTCGATTTGACCGCAACCACGGCGCCTTCGGCCAGGAACGGCGCCATCTCGCGCGCCGCCATGTAGACGAACGAAAGATCGGCATCGCCCTGTCCCGGTCGCGATGGCGTGCCGACCGCGATGAACACAACCTGGGCGTTTGCAACGGCCGCAGCAAGATCACAGGTAAAGGCAAGCCTCCCCGCCGCCTGATTGCGCGCAACCATCTCGTCAAGGTCCGGCTCATAAATCGGCAATCGCCCTTTGAGAAGGCCCGCGATCTTCTCGGCATTCTTGTCGACGCAGATCACCTCATGGCCCCATTCAGCGAAGCACGTCCCGCTGACGAGGCCGACATATCCCGTTCCAACGACTGCGATCTTCATGATACCCAACGCCTTGCGGCGCCCCCATTACGCGTTTCAACACTCACTCCGCCGTATCCTCGGCGGCCCAGCGCCAATGCGGCCTGAACACCGTCTTGCGCAGCTCCGTACGACCAACACCGGCGCCGGCGGCCGAATAGCGCTCCTCGAAAAGCTGCAGATGTTGTCCGCCCCAGGCGAGAACCTCGACACTCTCGCGGCCGTGCATGACAGCGGCAAAAGCCGGCAACGCGACGATCGAAAGGATACCCGCGGTCATCGCCGGTCGATAAAACCGGCTGACCACCCTCATGCGGTTCTCGCGACCGTGCCTGACCAGAATGACGATCGTCAGCATGGCGTAGAAAACGCTGTTGATGATCGCGAAAAGATAGAAGCCGCGACCGGCGCCGGCGTCTTCAGTCAACAAGGCTGGCAAGGCGGAGCCCACGGCGATCGCCACGTAAGGCGCATAAACTCTGAACGGCAACGGATCGACTTCCGAAGTCCCCTTGGGGGTTACGCGAAATTCGACAAAGGTTCCGGTCATCCAGTCGCGCAGAGCAGAGACACTGCCAGCGAGTGCCCAAGGCCAGCGGGCCAACAGGAAGAATGCGCTTTCCCAGCTCCAGATCTTGGCATCGACGGGCCTGAAGCAGCCTGCGGCGCGCCAATGGAAGCACATCCCGATAAGGATCAGCCATTGCGGCAGGAAATGCATCAGGAAATCCGGATAGGTGACTGCCACGAAATTTTCGTCGCGCAGCAGAGCAATGACCGGTGTCGCCACCATCAAGGCCATCAACGAAGAAAAGAGCGGATACCAAAGTTGAGAGAACAGGAACTGGAACTGCAACCGTCGCGGCAGGCGAGGCACGTAGATCGGCGAATGTTGCAGCAGTAACGTCACCAGGCTGCGCGACCACTGGAATTCCTGGGTGACAAGATCGGCAAAGGTACTGGGACCATCGCCATGTGCGATCGCGTTCACCGCATGAACACCGCGCCAACCGTGCGCGTTCATCATCAACGTCGTCGAGTGATCCTCGGCCAGTTCCGGCCCCAGGCCGCCGATTTCCTTGAGCGCAACCGTGCGCACCGCATAGTGTGATCCGAAGCAGAGCGGAGCGAGCCCGGCGTTGTGACCAACCTGCATCGCCCCATGGAGGCTTGCCTCTGCATAAAGCCGCCCGCGTGCCGACCAGCTTCGGTCAGCGTTGCGATCACAGATACTCGGCGCGGAAACATAGCCAATCGACGGATCCGCGAACGGCCGCAACATGTTCCACAGATAGTCGGGCTCCGGCACATGGTCGGCATCCAGCTGCGAAACGAAATCGTAGCGGTCATAACCGTAGTGATCATAGAAGAACGCGAGGTTGCCTTCCTTGCAGCGCGTGCGCCGTGGCCATGCAGGGCGATGATAGTCAGATCGGCCGTGGCGGGTTGAGATGAAGACGCCATACCAACGGCACCAATCAATGGTGTCGGGCGAAGGGTCTTCATCGGCAAGCCACGTGTCGTGCGGAACGGTCTGGGCCAGCATCGCGCGCAAGGTCTCGGCTACGACCGGAAATGGTTCCGATGGGGCCTTGGTCACCACCATGGCAACGCGACTGCCTGCAGGTATCCGCAAGGAACCGATGGGATGGCGGGCACGCGCAAAGACTGCGATCAGATAGACCGGCATCAGTGTGATCCAGGCAAGTTCGTAGGTGGTCAGAACACTTCCGAACAGGCTGAAATGATGGGACGGATGAAGCCACCAAACCCAGAAGTAAAGCAGTGCCATGAACCAGAACGCGACGCCTGCGAAATACTCCGCACGGCGATGACCCGTCAGGACCGGAGCCAACAACGGCTTCTGGGCCGGCCGAGCACAGCGGTTTTCGGTGAAGGAGGGCTTCATCATGACCGCGCCTCCAGACCGAAGAAAGGCGCTGCCGTACGCACGATGGTGTCGAGGTCCGAATATTGCGGCGAGAAGCCGAGTGTCGAGCGAGCAAGACTTGGATCGGCATAGAGCGCTGGCGGGTCGCCGGCACGACGCGGCTGGATGGCTATCGGAACGCTGTGCCCGGTAACGCGATCGATGGTTTCGAGTATTTCGAGGATCGAGGCACCGTGCCCGGTGCCCAGATTCACGGCAAGATTGCCACCGCCTCGCGCCAGATGCTCGTAGGCGAGCACATGGGCCCAGGCGAGATCGCTGACGTGGATGTAATCGCGCACGCAGGTCCCGTCGGCGGTGTCGTAGTCGTCGCCGAAGACCTCAAGCCGTTCGATGCGGCCGGCGGCGGCCAGCAACGCCCGCGGGATGAGATGCGTTTCGGGATCATGCCATTCGCCAAGCTCACCGTCGGGATCCGCTCCGCAGGCATTGAAATAGCGCAGCGCCACATAGTGCAGGCCAAAGGCGGTGGCATAGTCGGCCAGCATATGTTCAGCGATCAGCTTCGTCTTGCCGTAGGGATTGATCGGGACCTGCGGCATGCTCTCGGCGATCGGAAGGCTGGCGGGCACGCCATAGGTGGCGCAGCTGGAGGAGAAGATGATCTTTTCCAACCCCGCCTGGCGGGCGGCGTCGAGCAGTGACAGCATCCCCGCGACGTTGTTGTGGTAATATTTTGAAGGATCCTCGACGGATTCGCCGACATAGGCCGAAGCGGCAAAATGAATGGCGGCCGTCGGCTGAAAATGTTCCATCGTGCGCGTCAAGTGAACGGTATCCAGCACATCGCCGTGCACGAATGGCCCCCAGCGCACCGACGAACGATTTCCTGTCGCCAGGTTGTCATAGACGACCGGCTCCAAACCTCTCGACCGCAGGAGCTTTGCTGTGTGGCTTCCGATATAACCGGCACCACCGGTGACGAGGATACGCCGGCTGCCCATCATGCCACCTCGGTGAGCTTGCGACCTTCGGCAGCAAGAACGGCTTCGAAGTAGGCTATGGTTTTTTTCAAGCCCTCAGTCAGCACCACTCTGGGCTGCCAGCCGAGTTCGTGCATCGCCAGCGAAACATCGGGACGCCTCTGACGCGGATCGTCTGTCGGCAATGGGTGGTGAACAATGCGCGACCGCGAGCCAGTCAAGGCAAGCACCTGGTCGGCGAGTTCGGCAACTGTGAACTCGACCGGATTGCCCAGATTGATTGGCCCCGTCAGCGACGGTGGCGACGCCATCATACAGAGGAAGCCGGCAACCAGATCATCGACAAAGCAGAAGGAACGTGTCTGCGAACCGTCACCGTAGATGGTGATGTCCTGGTCCTGGAGAGCCTGGACTATGAAATTGGAAATAACGCGGCCATCGTCGGGCCGCATCCGCGGCCCGTAAGTATTGAAGATACGGACAATCTTGATTTCGACGCCGCGAATCCTGCTGAAGTCGTGAAACAACGTTTCGGCGCAACGCTTGCCTTCATCATAGCAGGAGCGTGGCCCGAAGGGGTTGACGTTTCCCCAGTAGCTCTCGGCCTGCGGATGAACGTTCGGATCGCCATAGACTTCTGAAGTCGAGGCCTGAAAGATGCGGGCATGGTAGCGGGCAGCATTCTCCAGCAAGTTCAGAGCACCAAGCACGCTGGTCTTGGTGGTATGGATCGGATCAGCCTGATAATGCGGCGGTGAAGCCGGGCACGCTAGATTGTAGATCTCGTCTACCTTCAGATCGATCGGGTCGACGACATCGTGCCGAAGCAGCGTGAAGGCCCCCGACGATCTCAGATGCCGGACGTTTTCCGGCCTGCCCGTGGAGAAATTGTCGATACAGACGACCCGATGTCCCTGTCGGATCAGAAGTTCGCACAAATGTGAGCCTAGAAATCCGGCACCACCGGCGACGAGAATTGTCTTGGAAGATTTCCAACGCGATATCGGTAAAACGTCGTCCCAAGCCGGCTCAATAATTACCGGCTCGGAACGAAATAAATTGTTGGCCACTCTACTCACCAACGCCTCCAACGATTTTACGCAAACACAGATTTTTGTTTTTTTAATTTTATGAATTCCAAACTCAATTAAACATTATTTCGTAATTCTCCCCGCCAGCCCGAATGTTTAACGTCGTTAATTAGAAATTAAACATCAAATATTTAGAGCATATGTTCAGGGAGGTGTCGTTATCCTTGAATCCGAGATATTATCCCGGTGTCCATTTCTCTCAGCCGATTCTTGCGAAGGTCTGCGCGTGAAATGCAGCTCAATCCCGATGCTTCTGCCGTCACAAATTTTCGCCAAAAACTGACGGCACGTAGAAGAAGCGGATTTTTGGTTTGCAACTTTTTGAAAGGTTGCAACGTTTGTTTGATAGGATGATCTGGGCTGGAGGACCTGAATGAGTGATCGTTCAGACCACCCTGATAGGATGATCGCGTCGCCCGACCCAGCAGGGGTGCCTCGCTTGGAACGACGGCGTTGGCCGCGCGAATCCGATCAGACAGACAATGCGAATGCTTGCGCACCGCCAGCGCTTACCCCACTGCGATTTTCAACTGCGTCACTTGAGCCTGTCGAGCAGTTCGCTGTCTGGCGCTCGCATTTGCAACCGATAGCAGAGGTTGGCCTGCCCGACGGTGTGACGCCGCAGGACGGTTTCGCTGCCGAGCACACAGCCTGGAATCTCGGCAAGATGCTGCTGGTGCGACAGCGCACCGATGCATATCGCTACACGCGATCGGCTGAAAAATTGCGCTCGAGTTCAATAGATCATTGGTACATCGGCATCCCGCACAGGGGAAATGCCTGGACCGAAGTCGATGGCCATGTCGTGGAAAGCCGTCGCGACACGGTTACCTTTCGCTCGCTCGGTCACCCCTACCGCGGTCGGGCCACCGACAGCGAGGTGACCCTGCTCTACCTGCCATATGACCTCTTCGCCGATCACGCGGGCATGTTGGTCGCAGCCAACAATTCGGTCTTCTCGGGAAATTATGCGACCCTCTTGATAGACTATATCGGCAGTGTCGAAACAAGGCTGCCGTCGTTGGTAGCCAGCGACCTGCCAAAGATCGTGTCTACGATACGAGACATGCTCGTCACATGCCTGGCAGAGACAGCACCCAGCCGTCAAAATGGCACCAACCCCCAGACATTGAGCACCATGGAGCGAGTACACCGCTATATCCACAGCAACCTCGGTGCACAGAACCTCAATCCCGACAGCATTTCTCGCGCGATGGGCATTTCCCGCACGCGTCTCTACCAACTCTTCGAGGCAAGTGGCGGCGTTCTCAACTACATCCGCAAGAAACGCCTGCAGGATGCTTATGCGGCGCTCAGCGATCCAATCAACAACCAGCGCATACTGGATATCGCCGAAGAAGCAGGCTTCGACGTTGCCGCAAATTTCACGCGCGCATTCATCCACGAGTTCGGCTTGAACCCGAGCGACGTCCGAAAAGCGGCTGTCGGTCAGCCGCCCGCCGCCCTTCACGACGATCCATCGCCAACGCCGACATTCGAGAAATGGCTGCGCGAACTAGGGCGCTGATCCCCAATCCAGGACAGAATTCGCGCCGAGCAATCCAAAGAAGCTCGTCGCCCTCGCCAACGGTCGACTTTATGTCTGGCGTTGCTCGGCAAGCCAATCCCATGCTCCTTGGACATCGTCGTCTCTGAGCCTGTCCTGCGTAGACAGGGCATACCACGCGCGGCCCGTTTCCAGGACTTGTCCATAAGGGCGCACGAGCGCGCCCGTCGCCAGAGCGACCTCGACCAGCGGCAGGCTGCCCAGCGCCACGCCCTGGCCGAGTTCGGCCGCGGCCAGGGCAAGATCACAGTCACTGAAGTTGCTGCCATGCCAGCTGCCATTCGTTTCGACGCCAGCCCCCCTCAGCCAATCAGCCCAGCCAAGCGGCCGCTCGTCATGGATGAGCGGGACGCCGAGCAGACCGGACGGGTCGTCCAGGGTTCTCGCCAGCGCCGCAGTTGCGACCGGTGACAGGATGTCCTTTGCGATCAGCAGACTCTCGTAACCCTCAGGCGGTGCTTCGGCGTGGATGATCGCCAGGTCTATTTCCATCGTCTGGAAGTCGATCGCTGTCCCGCTGGTGTCGAGCCAGGGCTCGCAGGCAGGCACAGCCGCCTGTAAGGAAGGCAAGCGATGCAGCAGCCATCGCCGACTGAAATCGCGTGGCGCATAGATGACGACGCTACCGGGCTTTCGGTACGGCTCCAGACGCCGGTAGCCCTCCTCCATCAATTCGAGGCAGCGGCGCACCGTGCGCTGATAGTCGCGCCCCGCGTCCGTCAACCGAACCTCTCGACCAATGCGCAGGAACAGCGGTTGTCCGACATGACCTTCGAGCAGGCGCATCTGATGACTGATTGCCGACTGGGTGAGGCCGAGCTCCTCGGCGGCACGGCTGAAGCTTTCGAGCCGCGAAGCTGCTTCGAACCCTTTCAGGAACTGAGTGGGAGGAATATGCCGAAACCGCACCATTCATGAATTCCATTCAATAAAAGCAGGAATCCTTCTCAGTTGTATGGGATCGGCATCGGCATAACAATGAGCTCCATACATGAATGGAGAGTTTTCATGAATGCCATCGAGTGGCCGGCACAGCAGCTGAAATTTCGACGGCCCGCGGAATTCGAGCCTCACGCAAAGACGTGGATGGCATGGCCACATCGTCGGGACCTGTACGGCGCCGGTCTATCGGCAATGCAGCAGGCCTACGCGGATGTCGCGCATGCCATTGCCCAGTTCGAACCCGTCAGCATGGTGGTTCATCCCGATCACTCGAGGGATGCCCATGCCTTGCTTGGAAACCACATCGATGTCGTGGAAATCCCGATCGACGATTGCTGGATCCGCGATTCAGGCCCGACCTTCCTCAAACTGGCCAATGGCAGCCTCGGCGGAGTGTCCTGGCGCTTCAACGCCTGGGGCCGCAAGCACGAGCCTTATGACCAGGACAATGCACTGGCCGAACGAATCCTGGATCGAGAGGATGCGCTTGCCCTTCGCTCCTTCCTCTATTGCGAAGGCGGCTCGCTGACCACCGATGGTGAAGGAACGCTGATCGCGACCGAAACCAGCCTGCTGCATTCCAATCGCAATCCTGGTGTATCGAAGGCATGGGTGGAGAAGGAACTCATCCGCATGCTCGGCCTCGAAAAGGTCGTGTGGCTGCCAGGCGACCCGCTGGATCTCGAAACAGATGGCCACGTCGATGGCATGTGCTGCTTCGTGCGTCCCGGTGTGGTGATGTTCGAATACAATCCCGACCCAGCGGACCTGCACGGGCGTATCCTGGCCGACAATCTTGCGGCCCTGCGCAGCCAGACCGACGCGCGCGGACGCAGCTTCGACGTCATCCCCATCCCTGAGGCCTACGATGTCGAAGCGACCAGCGACGTGTTCGCCCGTTCCTACATCAATTTTGCCATTGCCAATGGCGGCATCGTCATGCCGACCTTCGGCCGTCCTTCGGGCGAAGAGGCCATGGCGGCGGTCGCACGCGCCTTTCCGGATCGACGCATCGTCACTGTCGATGTCGGGGCTGTCGTACCTGCCGGAGGCGCCATCCACTGCATCACCCAGGAACAGCCCCTGTAATGGACGAACGAAAGAAGCCATCATGGACACGTCGTCACGTCATCATGGCAACAGCAGGATTGGCGCTTATGCCTGAGATCGCAATCAAGTCGGCGAACGCGGAAAGCTGGAAGGTAACCGTTCCCTCCGAGGCTGAGCCGCATGCCAGGACCTGGATGGCCTGGCCAAGCACACCGGCCGTTTATGGCGGGCCAGGTGCTTACTATGAAAGTGTCCAGGAGACGTTGGGCCGACTGGCGGCGGCGATCGCCGAGAACGAGCCGGTGACTATCGCCGCGGCTGCAGAACATCACGCTCTCGCGGCAGAGTTGTGTGGGCCCCAGGTCGAGCTCATCGACATCGCCACCGACGATATGTGGATGCGCGATTCCGGACCGGTGTTCGTTCGCGCTCCGGACGACACGATTGCTGCGGTCGATTTCCGCTTCAATGGCTGGGGCAACAAGCAGGCGCATGCGCACGATGCCGAGATTGCTTCCAGCGTCGCCAAATCTGTCGGGGCCGATCGTCGGGTCTTTCCGATTAGAGGCGAAGGGGGTGGAATCGAATATGACGGTGACGGCACCTTGCTGCTGACCGAGAGCTGCTGGGTCAACGACAACCGGAACCCCGGATTCACTCGCCCCGAGATCGAGCAGCACCTCAAGGAGGCGCTCGGCGTCGAGGTCGTGATCTGGGTTCCGGGCGTCCGCGGCAAGGATATCACCGACGGGCATATCGATGGTTCGATCCGCTTCGTGAAACCAGGGCTGCTCGTGGCCAGCAGTTGGCCAGGCGATACGTCCGAATGGGGTCGGGCTCACGAAGAGGCGCTCGCCATCCTGGCCAAGGCCAAAGATGCTCGCGGCCGTGATTTCGAGGTGATTTCAATTCCCTCCGCCACGAATGCACGCTCGACGAGCGAGGACTTCCTGACCAGCTATGCCAACTACTATGTCGGCAACGGCGCGCTCTACACATCGCAGTTCGGCGACAGGAAAGCCGATGCTTTTGCCAGGGAAACGCTCGGCCGGTTGCACCCGGAACGCCGCATCGTGCAGCTCGACATGGACCGCATCTACGAGAACGGCGGCGGCATCCACTGCGTCACACAACAACAACCCCGATAAGGTGAACCATGCGTCAGCTGATTGCGGCCGCCGTCCAGATTTCCTGCACTGACGACGTCGAGGCCAATCTCGACAAGCTCGAACACCATGTCCGCGCGGCTGCAAGGCGCGGCGCCCAGCTTGTCGTTCTGCAGGAATTGTTCGAAGGCGTTTATTTCTGCATGGACGAAGACAAACGCCACAATGTCCGTGCCCGCCCACTAGACGGTCATCCGACCGTCGCGCGCATGGCTGCCCTGGCGCGTGAGACGGGCACTGTTCTGCCTGTGTCGCTGTTCGAGCGCGACGGTTCGAGATTGTTCAACACGCTGGTGATGATCGACGCCGACGGCAAGGTGCTCGGCCGCTATCGCAAGAGCCACATTCCAAACAGCCCCGGCTATTCCGAAAAACTCTACTTCGCCGACGGCGACACCGGCTTCAGGGTCTTCGAAACCGCTGCCGGCAAGATTGGCGCCGGCGTCTGCTGGGACCAGTGGTTCCCCGAGGCTGCCCGCGCCATGGTGCTGATGGGTGCCGAGCTATTGATCTACCCCACCGCCATTGGCTCGGAGCCTTCTTATCCCGGCTGGGACTCGAGGGATCATTGGCAACGTGTCATGCAAGGACATGCCGGCGCCAATCTTACCCCGGTCATTGCCGCCAACCGGATTGGCGTCGAAAAAGGTGAAACGAACGAGGTGGTGTTCTACGGTTCTTCCTTCATCACCGACCACACCGGCGCCAAGCTCGCCGAAGCCGACCGTGTCTCCGAGAGCGTGATCACGGCCGCTCTCGATCTCGATGAGATCGCGGCTGCCAGGCGCAACTGGGGCGTGTTCCGCGATCGGCGTCCCGATCTCTATCAGGCGCTTCTGGAAACCACACCGGAGCGGTTGCTCGCCGAGGATGCAGCATAGCGCATGCGCCAGTGGCGGCGGCGTTGAAGACTATCGGAGCGTCCACACAGTTCAAGCGACGCTCTGATTAAACGGCTCCGGCAACGATTCGGAGCCCACCAAGGGAGGAAATGATGAAAATTTGGCCCGCGCTTGCCGCGGCATGCCTTTTTGCGACCTCGGCTCCGGCCGAAGAAAAGGTGCTGCACCTCTATTCCTGGGAATCCTATTTCGGCCCCGACACCATCTCCAAGTTCGAGAAGGAAACCGGCATCAAGGTTTCTTATGACCTGTTCGATTCCAACGACATGGTCGAGACCAAAATCCTCACAGGCGGTTCCGGCTACGACGCCATCACCATCAACCTGTCGCCGCACCTGCAGCGTGAATTGCCAGTGGGCGTCTGGGCCACGCTCGACAGGAGCCGGCTTTCCAACCTGGCCAATCTCGACCCGGCGGTGGTCGCGCGCGTCGACCAGATCGACAAGGGCGGCGCGCATGGCGTGCCGTGGATGTGGGGCACGACCGGTGTCGGCTACAACATCGACAAGATCAAAGCCATCTTGCCCGACGCGCCGGTCGACTCGCTGCGCATGCTTTTTGACCCGGAAATCGTCAGCAAATTCGCCCCTTGCGGCGTCACCATGCTCGACGATGCCGAACAGGTCCTGGGCCTCGCGCTGATCTATCTCGGCCTCGACCCGGACACCACCAATCCTGACGAACTGCAGAAGGCGGTGGACGTCGTCACCAAGATCCGCCCCTATGTGCGCAAGTTCCACAGTTCCAGCTACATCAATGACCTCGCCGAGGGCGATGCCTGTGTGGCGCTCGGCTTTTCCGGTGACATGCACATTGCCGACATCCGTGCCAAGGAAGCAAAACGACCATTTTCGATCACCTACCGGCTGTCCAAGGAGGGCAATCTGATGTGGGCTGACGTCCTGGCTGTGCCGAGCGATGCCCCACACCCGGAGGCCGCGCACGCCTTCATCGATTTCGTGATGCGGCCCGAGATTGCCGCGTCGGCCGCCAGGGACACCGGCTTTTCGACCGCAAACAAGGCCGCGCTTGCCTTGCTCGACGAAAAGCTGCGCACCGACCCGGATCTCTACCCATCGGCTGAAGCCCAGAAGCGCTTTCATCTGCCCAAGGCGCTCGATCAGAAGGCCTTGAAGATGTGGTCCAAGGCATGGAACCGGGCCAAGGGCCTGGAATGAAATGCCAAGGCGACTTTGCCACCGCCCGCCATTCTATTCGTTGATCAACCTTTCCAACCGGTCGATCCAGAACGGACTGCCCGTGGCAATGATATCGTAGCCGAAACGCCGCGATTTCTTGATATCCGCCAATTGCTCCGGTGCCGTGATTTCGCGGCGCCGGCCATGCCCCAGCCAGAAGACGCGCAATTTCAGCACATCCAGCGCATGGCGCGTCGTCGCGTGGTCGAGATCCGACCCGTGGTCCTCGTAGACGAAAACGGTATCGCTGCCGAGCAACTTCGTTGCGCCGGAGAACGCGGCTATCTCCACCCCCTCGACGTCGAGCTTGACGACGAATTTGTCGAGCCCGGCAAAAAGCGGCAATGCAGCGAGATCGTCGACGCTGATCGTGTCGCACTCGAGAATGGGCCGCGAGCCATCGGCTGGATCGACCGTGGTGCGCGCCTCATGCTTTGCGCCGAAAATGCGCACATGTTCGCCACTCACCGCGCCGATAGCCCGGTTCAAGGCGCTGTAACGGCCACCGTTGAGCAAACGGTTGTCTTCCAGCACGCGGAATGTATCTGCCGCAGCCTCGATCGCCACAGTCGGCTTGTTGCCGGCCTCAGGACCGCTCGCCAGGATCGACCAGTAGCCATAGTTCGCGCCGCCATCGATGAAGCCATAGTCGACGTCACGTACCGCATCGAGCAGTGTCATCATCGAGCGCTCGTAGGAATAATCGGGCAAAAGCAGGATCGACCAATAGGGATCGCAATAGGGAACACGCATCGATGCGCCAGGCGTCAATGCAAAGACCATCGACCGCTTGCTTGGCAACAAGGCGCGAACAGAGCGCGCCACATAAGAGAACCCGAACTGGCGCAGTGGTAGCAGGACCCGCATCGCCAACCGTAGTGTCTGCAGGGCCAAGGCTTCATGCAGGCTCGCGCCTTCTATACGGCCGCTGCGCGCATTGATGACAATATCTTTTGCCGGGGGCTTCAGCATGTGCGCTTCAATATCCGAGATCGTCTCCAAATACGATGCCACCAGCATACCCAAGATCATGTCCCCCCAATGAGGCTTTTGGCCTCAACCGCCCTTACATCACGTTTGTTGCGCTTCTGCTGGGAAACCAACTGTTAACCTTACCAGTTGGCCTTGCCGGGCTCTGATGGGCTGGCTGTCGCCCCCGTTATCGGAAATCCCACGAAAATATGCCTGCCTCGCGGACCGTCCCACCCGGCTTGACAAGATCGGTTTCTTTCTTATTTTACCGATTAGCTAATTAGCCATTTGGGAAAATAAATGGATCAACTCAGCCTCACTTTCCATGCGCTTGCCGATCCGACGCGTCGCGCCATCCTGATGCGGTTGGCCGAGAGCGACGCAACCGTCAACGAGCTGGCGGAGCCGTTCGACCTGCGTCTTCCCACCATTTCGAAGCATCTCAAGGTGCTGCAGGAAGCATCCCTGGTCTCCCAGACCCGCGAGGCACAGCGACGGCACTGTCATCTCGAAGCCAAGGCGCTGAAAGAGGTGGCCGACTGGGTCTGGAACTACCGCACCCACTGGGAGGAGAGCTTCGATCGGCTCGATGCCTTTCTGAGCGATATCGCAGCGGCGGGAAAAGCCAGCAAGAACTAGCCAAACACTCGACCACACACCCAACCAACTGTTTTTTTGAAATGGAGTAGTTTTCATGTCCAAGACCACCTTTACCGCCGACACGGGTAAATACGAGATCGTCATGACGCGGACATTCGATGCGCCGCGCGAACAGGTCTTCACCGTCTACACTGACCCCAAGTCGATCCCGAACTGGTGGGGGCCAAGCTGGCTGACGACAACGATTGACAAGTTCGAGCCAAGGCAAGGGGGTGTCTGGCGCTTCGTGCAACGCGACAAGGCGGGCAACGAATACGGTTTCCACGGCGTTCACCATGAGATCACGGCTCCTGCCCGCATGGTGCGTACCTTTGAATTCGAAGGCATGCCAGGCCACGTCCTGCTTGAAACCGTCACCTTCGAAGACGTGGGCGGCAAGACCAGGATCGTCGCGCAATCCGTGTTTCAATCCATCGAAGCGCGTGACGGCATGGTGCAGTCGGGTGCCGAGTCCGGAGCTGTAGAGAGCTGGGATCGCCTGAACACTCTGCTTTCCGCCTGAGTGTCCGAAAACAAGCTGAAAGCCGCTGGCTCTGCCGGCGGCTTTTCTTTTGCGCAAACAGATGCTTCCCGGCTTTTGGCGAGCCGGACGAGGCAACGGCACCCGAAAATGATCGCATCGCCCGCCTTGCCCGACATCCTTGACAGCTTCGTTGAAAGTCTGCGATGAAACGTTTCATCGCGTTCGGGAGGAAAGGACGCGATGGCAAATTGTGGAGGAAAACAATGAAGTTCGGAAAGATCATTGCCGCCGGCATCCTGGCGGCTTCGCTGACCGTGCCTGCCGTCAGTTTCGCTGCCGACAAACCTGTTGTCGGCCTGGTCATGAAGTCGCTCGCCAACGAATTCTTCAAGAACATGCTGGAAGGCGCCAAGGCGCATGAAGCCAAACGCGGTGATTACACGCTGAAGGCTGTAGGCATGCAGTCGGAGACCGATATCGAAACCCAGATCAACGCCGTCGAGAGCTTCATAACGGAGAAGGTCGACGCAATCGTCGTGGCGCCGGCAGATTCCCGTGCGCTGGTGCCGCCGCTGAAACGCGCCATGGAAGCCGGCATCGTCGTGGTCAATTTCGACGTGGCGCTGGATGAAAAGGCCAAGCAGGAAGCCGGGGTCGAACTCGCCTTTGTCGGCCCTGACAACCGCGCCGGCGCCAAATTGGCGGGCGACGCGCTCGCCAAGAAGCTCGGCGAAGGCGCCAAGGTCGTCATCATCGAGGGCAATCCCGGTGCCGACAACGCCGCGCAGCGCAAGCTCGGCTTCGAAGATGCGATCAAGGACGGCAAGCTCAGCCTGATCGATTCCCGTACCGCCCACTGGGAGACAGAGGAAGCCAATTCGGTCTTCGCCAACATGCTGACCGCCAATCCCGACATCAAGGGTGTGATGGCCGCCAATGACTCCATGGCCGTCGGCGTGGTCAAGGCAATCGAGGCTGCGGGCAAGACCGGGCAGATCGAGGTTGTCGGCTTCGATAACATCCCGGCGGTACAGCCGCTGCTCAAGGAAAAGAAGATGCTGGCGACCGTCGACCAATTCGGCCAGCAGATGGCGGCCGATGCGATCGACAAGGCACTTGGCGTGCTCAAGGGCGGCGCACCGCTCAAGGGCTGGGTCAAGACCGATATCAAGCTCGTCACCTCGGACGACGTGAAGTAACTTCCTCGACCTGCTGCCGTGCTTCTCACCAGGCGCGGCAGCAGAAGGCGGAACAACCCATGGCAAACCCATTGCAAAGTGCTGTCGCCGAGACAGCCGCCGCTGAGCCGCGTCCTGTGCTCGAGCTGTCGGATGTGCGCAAGCGCTTTGGCGGCGTCATCGCGCTGAACGGCGTCTCCTTCTCGCTGCGGGCTGGCGAAGTGCACGCGCTGGTCGGCGAAAACGGTGCCGGCAAGTCGACGCTCATCAAGATCCTGTGCGGTATCGTCAAGCGGGACGACGGTCACATCACCCTCGACGGAACCGCTTATGAACCCCACTCCCCGGCCGATGCCAAGGCGCATGGCATCCAGGTCGTGCACCAGGAATTCAATCTGCTGCCCTATCTGTCGGTGGCGGAAAATATCTGTTTCGAAGACATTCCGCGCAAACGCTTCGGCGTCGTCGACTACAGGGCCGTCTACGACAAGGCCCGTCAAGCGCTCGCGCGCATCGGGCTGGACGACATCGACGTCCGGCGACCAGTCGAAACGCTCGGCGTCGCGCATCGCCAACTGGTCGAAATTGCCCGCGCGCTGATGGGTGAAAGCCGCATCCTGATCCTCGACGAGCCGACGGCGACGTTGACGGCGCGCGAGACGGAACGGCTCTTCACCATCATCGATGGCCTGCGCGCCAAGGGCGTCGCTATCGTTTTCGTGTCACACCATCTCAACGAAGTCTTCGCCAATTGCGATCGCGTCACGGTGTTGCGCAACGGCGAATCCGTGATGACAGCCGACATCGCCGATATGACACAGGAGAAACTGGTCGCCTCAATGGTCGGCCGCCAGCTTGCCGCCCAGATGGCCGAGACCCGCAACCTCGACGCCAGCAGCCGCATCGCCTTGTCACTGAAGAAGCTTCGGCACCCGGCATCGCCGCATGCCGACGGCGTTTCACTCGACATGCGATACGGCGAAATCCTCGGGATTGCCGGCCTGGTCGGCGCCGGCCGCACCGAACTGCTGCGGGCTATCTTTGCCGCCGACCTGCCACTGTCAGGCACGCTGGAGCGCGACGGCCTGCCACGCCGCTATACAAGCCCCAAGGCAGCGATCCGCGATGGCATCGGCTTCCTTACCGAAGACCGCAAGGAGGAAGGCCTGATCCTCGCCATGTCCATCGCCGCCAATATCAGCCTGGCCAATCTTGGCAAGGTCTCGCGCGCGGGCCTGCTCGATACAGACGCCGAGACCAGGCTGACCGAGAAACTCGGCAAGGAGATCAAGCTGAAATACGGCAAGACCGCCGATGCGGCTTCAACGCTGTCGGGCGGCAACCAGCAGAAGGTGGTCCTGGCCAAATGGCTGGCCAACGATCCGAAGATCCTGCTGCTTGACGAACCGACACGCGGCGTCGACGTCGGTGCCAAGGCGGAGATCTACGCGCTGCTGCGGGGTCTCGCCGACAAGGGCCTGGCCTTGCTTGTCGTGTCATCGGAGCTGCCTGAACTGATCACGCTCTGCGACCGTATCCTGGTGATGTCGAAACACCGTATCGCCGGTGAGGTCGCACGTGAGGACTTCTCCGAAGAGCGCATCCTTTCCCTCGCCTACAAGGACGAGAACAACCATGGACGCCACTGAACTCAACAGCGCCTCGACCGGCTCGCTCGGCACCACCGCCAAGACGGTGTTGCGGGAGGCCGGCATCGGCATTGCGCTGATCGTGCTGATCGTCGTCTTTTCGCTGACGACCCAGCACTTCCTGACATCATCGAACATCACCAACATCCTGACCCAGGTGACCATCAACCTCGTGCTGTCGATCGGCATGACCTTCGTCATCCTGATCGGCGGCATCGATCTGTCCGTCGGCTCGGTCCTCGCCTTTGCCGCCGTCGTCGCCGGCACGGTGATGACGCTCCCGGGTCTCGATCCGTCTGTTGCCGTCCTGCTTGCAACCCTGAGCGCCGTCGCGGCCGGTATCCTGTTCGGTCTGCTCAATGGACTGGTGAGCGCCTGGTGGGGAATTCCCTCCTTCATCGTCACGCTGGGAACGCTCAACATCGCACGTGGCGCCGCACTGCAGGTTACTGGCGCCTCGACCATCTATTCCTTCCCGGCCGCCTTCAACGCGTTCGGCTCGCAGACGATCTATGGCGTACCTGTGCTGTTCCTGATCGCGCTGCTGCTTGTCGCGATCGGCTGGTTCGTGCTGAGCCGCACGGTGTTCGGGCGCGTGCTCTACGGTATCGGCAACAATGAGGAAGCGACCCGGCTCGCCGGCCACAATGTGTTCTTCTACAAGGTAGCAGCCTTCACCATCTGCGGTGCGGCAGTGGGCATCGGCGCCATCATCTACATGGCGCGCCTCAACATCGCGAGCCCGATCATCGGCATTGGTTTCGAGCTCAACGCCATCGCTGCCGTCATCATCGGCGGCACCAGCCTGAGCGGCGGCCGTGGTTCGATCGTCGGCACATTGCTTGGCGCCTGCATCATCGGCGTGCTGGCCAACGGTCTTATCCTGCTTGGTCTCAGCGACTTCATGCGGCAGATGATCACCGGCTTCGTCATCATCCTCGCCGTCGTCCTTGACAAATATCGCGAAAGGCTAACGAAAGCCTGAGGCGGCATAGTCGCCGCAACAGGCGGGTGGAACGAGCGTGATCAACATCAAGGACGTTGCCCGGCAGGCAGGGGTTTCAATCGGAACGGTATCGCGCGTTCTGGCCAAGAACGAAACCGTGGGCGCGGCGTTGCGCGAAAGGGTCGAGGCGACGATCCGCGAGCTCGACTTCAAGCCGAACCATGTGGCACGCGGCCTGCGCCGCCGCCGCACCGACATGATCGGCCTGGTGATCCCCGACATCACCAATCCGTTCTTTGCCGAACTCGCCAAGCATGTCGAGGCCATCGCCTTCCGCTCCGGCCTGTCGGTACTTCTGTCGATCACCAACGACGATCCCGAGATCGAGGTGGCGCAGATCGAAAGTCTGTTGAAGAGCCGCCCAACGGGCCTGATCGTGGTGCCGATCCAGTCCGGCCAATCGCGGGGCTGGAAGGGAGACACCGCGACCGTCGTTGTCGATCGTCGCCTGGCAGGCCACGGCCTGCTGTCCGTCGACCACCATGGCGGCGCCGCACTTGCCGCAGACCATCTGATCGGGCTCGGCCATCGTAACATTGCCTACATTGCAGGCCCTGCTGACGCACCGGTTTCCCGGGCGCGCCGGGCAGGTTTTGTCGATCATCTCAACGCCGCGGGCATCAAGCCGGAGATCGTCGAAGGCCATTTCGACTACATTTCCGGCGAAGCACTCGGTCGCCGGTTGCTCGATCGCGCTCAAGCCAGGCGGCCGACTGCGATCGCGACGGCCAACGACCAGCAGGCGATCGGCCTTCTGCGCACGGCTGACGATCTCGGCATAAAGGTGCCGGATGAGCTTTCCGTGATCGGCTTCGACGACATTCCGCTAGCCGGGCTGATAACACCCAGACTCACAACCATCGGCCAGCCTGTCGAGGAGATCGCCAAACGCGCTGTCGCAGCGGCGATCGATGGCAGCGGAGCAGCTGCCGGAGACGACGATCTGCTTTCCGGAGTGCTTGTCATACGCAGCTCCACGGCGCCGGCCGACAGGAAAAGCACCGGCTAGGCTCCGCGAAAAAGCCCAACGCAAAAAAGCCTCATCACCGCGCTTGACCCTCCACCTGGTGGAGACGGTAGGACGGCCCCATGAGCGAGCAAATGCACACGATCGGTGACCTTTCACGACTGAGCGGCATCTCGGTCCGGCGGATCCGTTTCTATTCCGACAAGGGACTGCTGCCCCCGGTAACCCGGACGGTCAGCAACTACCGGGTCTATTCCCATGCCGACGCCGCCCGACTGGACTTGATCCGAACCTTGCGGGAAGCCGGCATCAGCCTGGCCGCTATCCGCAAAATCCTGTCCCGGCATCTTTCGCTGAGAGAGGTCCTGGCGATGCGGCTGGAGACACTGGAAGCCGAGATTGCTTCCCGCCGCCGCATCGCCTCCGTGCTGCGCACCACGCTCAAGATCGACCAGCCAACCGAAACCGACTTGAGGAGACTTTGGACGATGACGACCCTGTCACAGACGCAGATGCGAATCACGATGGAACGGTTCTACGACAAGGCGGCCGCCAACGCCGACATGGGCGAAGACTGGAAGCGGCAGATGATCGACGCTTCCATGCCGGAATTGCCGGACGACCCGACGTCACGCCAGATCGATGCCTGGAACGAGATCACCGCAATGATCACCGACGAGAGCTTCCTGGCAGAAATGCAGGCGGACACAGCCACGATGTGGAACGGTGAATTCGATGCCGCTGCCTATGCGGAAGCAGCGAATTCAATCCTGGCCAGCGTCAGGACCGCGATCGATGAAGGTAAGGACCCACTCTCACCGACCGGTAGGGCCATTGCTCGGGAGTGGCTGGCAAAATCGGCGAAGGCAATGCGGCGGGAACCGGACCGCGCCTTCCTCGACTGGCATCTAGGTCAATATCGCAAACACCATGCTCGCTCGGCCCGCTACCAGGAACTGCTTGCGATCTTGCGTGGTGAAGAGCCGGATCAAAAGCCCGGCAACGAATGGCAGTGGATCAACCGGGCAATGACGCCGCTGCTGTCCGCACCCGGTCGCTGATCCACCTGCGGATAGCCGGCGCTGCCTCAACAAAAGGCGCCGGCTATTTATTCAGGCGGCGAGAAAATTACTGCGCCGTCCAGCCGCCATCGACCGGCAGCGTCGTTCCGGTGATCTGCTTCGCCGCATCCGAGCAGAGGAACACCGAAAGCGCCGCGATCTCTTCCACCGTCACGAATTCCTTGGTCGGCTGGGCGGCCAGCAGCACATCATGCTTGACCTGTTCTTCCGTCATGTTGCGCGCCTTCATCGTATCGGGGATCTGCTTCTCGACCAGCGGCGTCCAAACATAGCCCGGCGCAATCGCGTTGACGGTCACACCGTCCTGCGCGGCTTCGAGCGCCACGGTTTTGGTGAGACCGGCGATGCCATGCTTGGCCGAGACATAGGCCGACTTGAAAGGTGAGGCGACCAGGGCGTGCGCGGAGGCGGTATTGATGATGCGGCCCCATTTGCGCGCCTTCATGCCGGGCAGTGCCGCCTTGATCGCATAGAACGCCGCAAGCAGGTTGATGCGGATGATTGCCTCCCACTTGTCATCGGGGAATTCCTCGATCGGCGCGACAAACTGGATACCGGCGTTGTTCACCAGGATGTCGACGCTGCCGAAGGCCTTTTCGGCCTCCTGCACCATCGCGGTCACTTCCTCGCCCTTCAGCATGTTGGCGCCGGAATAGCGACACTGGACGCCGAAATCCGCTTCGATCGCCACGCGCTCCTTTTCGATCTCGGCGGGATCGCCCAACCCGTTGATGGTGATGTTGGCACCTTCGGCAGCAAAGGCTCGAGCAATGGCGAGGCCGATGCCGCTGGTCGAGCCGGTGACGAGCGCGTTCTTTGAAGTCAGGGAACCCATGATGATCTCTCGGCTGGCAGTTGAAGTGACATTCTAACTAGGTGCATTGCAGCAAGTTTCCATCACAAACATGTGTCGGTTTCATTTGGGAACCGACAAACGACTGAAATCGTTCATCGACCCGACACAAACCCGTCATGCTGCCATGCAACATGACATTCGTTATTTCTGATGTGACATCCTTCAGTCCCGAGGTGACAGCTTGGAAATCGCCGACGTCGTGAAGCGCGCCTACGCCATGCCGCTGACCAATCCCTCCTTCCCGCCGGGGCCCTATCGTTTCTTCGACCGCGAATATGTCATCATCACTTACCGCACCACCCGCGAAGCGCTGGAAGCGGTGGTCCCGGCGCCGCTGGAGATCGACGGCGAACCGCTGGTGAAATACGAATTCATCCGCATGCCGGACTCCACCGGTTTCGGCGACTACACCGAAAGCGGCCAGGTCATTCCCGTACGCTTCCATGGCGAGCACGGCGTCTACGTTCACTCCATGTATCTGGACGACGATGCTCCCATCGCCGGCGGGCGCGAATTATGGGGTTTCCCGAAGAAGCTGGCCAACCCGAAGATCGTCAATGAGGGCGAGGTCGTCGTCGGCACGTTGCACTATGGTTCGGTGCTCTGCGCCACCGGCACGATGGGCTACAAGCACCGTGAAGCCGACCGCGAACAGGTGATGGCCGCGCTGACCGCCCCGAACTTCCTGGTCAAGATCATTCCGCATGTCGACGGCACGCCGCGCATCTGTGAGTTGGTGCGATACCACCTGACCGACATCACGCTGAGGGAAGCCTGGACCGCCCCTGCGGCGCTCGACCTGCGCCCGCATGTCATGGCCGACGTGGCACGCCTGCCGGTGCTCGAAGTCGTTTCGGCACTGCATTTCACCGCCGACCTCACCCTCGGCCTCGGCGAAGTCGTTCACGACTACCTCGCCGGCGCACGCTGACCTTTTTCAAATCATGTGCCGGAGTTGACCGTGCTGGACCGCAATCGAATAAAGGCGAACACCGCCACCATCCAGGAAATCGCTTCGCAGTATGACCGCGTCGCTCTCGTGCTGCAGGGCGGCGGTGCGCTTGGCGCCTATCAGGCCGGCGTCTACCAGGCCTTGTCCGATGCCGGTTGCGAGCCGACATGGCTTTCCGGGGTCTCGATCGGAGCCATCAATGCCTCGATCATCGCTGGCAACGAACCGAGCCGCCGCCTGCAGCGGCTGGAGCAGTTCTGGCAGACGATTTCCGGCCGTAAGATCTGGGCATACACGCCGGAGGGCGATATCTATCGCGACATCCGCAACCGCACCAGTTCGTGGATGACGATGGCGATGGGACAACCTGGCTTCTTCAAGCCGCGTTTCCCCAATCCATGGCTGGAACAGTCGGGGGCCGAGGGTGCGACCAGTTTCTATGACACGGCGGAATTGAAGGACACGCTTGAGCAACTGATCGACTTCGATGTGCTCAACGACGGCCGCAAACGCCTGAGCGTCGGTGCCGTCAACGTACGTACCGGTAACTTCGTCTATTTCGACACCGACAAGGTGCGTATCGGGCCAGAGCACATCATGGCTTCCGGTGCCCTCCCCCCCGCCTTTCCAGCAATCCGCATCGAAGGCGAATATTACTGGGATGGCGGCATCGTCTCGAATACGCCGCTGCAATATCTGCTCGACCAGGAAGAAGACCGCAGCTCGCTGGTTTTCCAAGTCGACCTGTTCAGCGCCCGCGGTGTGCTGCCACGCGGCATGCCGGATGTGCTGTCGCGCCACAAGGACATCATGTATTCCAGCCGCACGCGGCAGAACACCGACAATTTCAAGCGCATCCATGGCCTCAAGATGCAGCTTCTCGACGCGCTGAAGCGCGTGCCGGCGGAGATGCGGACTCCCGAGGAAGAGGCGCTGATCGCCGACTATTCCGACGCCGGCATCGTCAACATCATCCACCTCATCTACCAGCACAAAGGCTATGAGGGGCACGCCAAGGATTACGAGTTTTCGGGCACCTCGATGCGCGAACACTGGGACATGGGGCTGGAAGACACGCAACGCACGTTACGGCACCATCAGTGGCTGACCCCGCCGACGAATGTGGAAGGCGTGGCCATCCACGATCTGCATCGCGAGGATCCAACCTGAGGGTCGGATCGTAAGGATCAGAATCGCAGGCTGACACCGGCGCGCCGCAACAGCCAATAAAACAGTGCGGTCGCGCCGACGCCGAGGCCGACCGCCCACAGGAAGCCGGTTTCGCTGTGCGTGAACGGCAACCCCGCGGTATTCATGCCGAAGATTCCGACCACCAGCGTACCCGGCAGAAGCAATGCGCTCATCACGGCCATTGCCTTCAGGCTTCGGTTGGATTCATCAGCGAGTTCCGCCGCCATTTCCTCCTGCAACAATCTGGCACGGTCGTTGATCATGACGATCTCGCGGTCGAGCCGTTCAAGCCTTGTCGACAGGCGCTGCAACACGGTGTGAGCAGTCGAAGAAAGCTGCCATTCCTCGCGGTCTTCATCCTCGAACAGCGCAACCATGCCGGAAACCGGTCTGTGCAGGGCAACCGCCAGCCGGCGCACTTCCTTGAGCCGTCGCCGTTCATCGCTCAACCGTTCGGTGACGAGATTGTCTTCCACTTCATCGAGCTGTCGTGCTGCTTCGCTGAGCCTCAGGCCGGTGTTCTTGCAGAAGGCTCCGATGATCGCCTCGAACAGATCGAAGGCCGTAGGCAGCTTCAACCCATCGCCGAGTGCGCGGCGCAGCTGGTCGACGCCCTCCAGGGAATGCCGGCGTCCAGTCACCAGCAGGCGTTCGGTGACCGCGAAATGCAGCCGGCCGATCGTGCTTGATCGCCGCTCGATATCCTTGTGCATGTCGGCCGATACGCCATGCACCACCCCGTCCTCATGACCAAGCACCAGACTGTCGTGCCCCTCCAATATGGCACGCGATGCATGAGGCAGCCGGCACGCGTGCCCGACCCAGCCATGCGCACGCTGGTCGACCAGATCGACGTGCAGCCAAACCCACCCTTCATCTGCGGCGAGCGCGGCTTCGATATCCTTCTGCGCCAGAATGGTGGCTGGGTGGCCTGGCAGTGCGCGATAGGCAAAGATCAGGCCGGGCACCTGTTCGGTGTCCTCATGTCCCGGAAGGTTGAAACGCGGTGCTTCATTCATCGATGCATGGAGCCTTGATTGGGTCGAGCACGATCCGAAAGCCCTCGCGGACGAAGATCATGCGATAAAAACCACGAAAAGGCTGGCGCGGTGAAGCCGCGCCAGCCTCGGTTGTTCGAAGCAGCGCCTAGAACAGCGCGCGCATCAGCACGAACAGGCCGAAGGCCAGCGCGATCGATGCAGGCAGGGTCAGCACCCAGGCCAGCAACATGTTTCGCACGGTCGACCACTGCAGCCCGGAGCCGTTCGCAGCCATCGTGCCCGCAACACCCGACGACAGGACATGGGTGGTGGAGACTGGCAGCCCCAGCATGTCAGCGGCGCCGATCGTGCCCATGGCAACCAGCTCAGCGGAAGCACCCTGGCCATAGGTCAGGTGTGTCTTGCCGATCTTTTCACCAACGGTGACGACGATGCGTCTCCAGCCGACCATGGTGCCCAGGCCGAGCGCCAGCGCGATCGCGATCTTGACCCAAAGCGGGATGAACTTGGTCGCGTTGTCGACGGCCTTGTGATAGGCCGTTACCACCTTCAGATCATCGGCCTCCATCGGCAACAGCTTCTTCTTGTCGATCAGCTTCAGCGCTTCGCCGATCAGATAGATGTCGTTGCGTGCGTTGCTGACCAGCTCGATCGGCAGCTTCTCTACCGAAGGATAGGGCGACACCAGCGTGTTGGTCTGCTGGATGAAGGTCTGCAGCGCTGGCGTCGTCTGGTCGGTCCAGGTCTTTGTGCGAACAGCCTCGCTGACGACAGCCTTGGCATCGGTGACAGTCACACCCGGCTTCACATATTTTCCGAGCACGGTGTCCACTTGCGCCGCGGCAGTCTTGTAGGCTTCCAGATAGTTGACGTCCGGCGTGCGGTTCAGCGCGAATGCGGTCGGAACAACGCCGATCAGGATCAGCATGATCAGGCCCATGCCCTTCTGACCGTCATTGGAGCCGTGCGCAAAGGAAACACCCGTGCAGGTGAAGATGAGCAATGCACGGATCCACAAGGGCGGCGGTGTGTTGCCCTTCGGCGCTTCATAAAGCGCCTTGTTGCGAATGAGCAGCTTCATCACCAGGAGCAGCAAGGCCGCCATGCCGAATCCGAAGAGCGGCGAGATCAAAAGCGACATGCCGACTTCCGTTGCTTTTGACCAATCGACACCGCTGGTGGCGCTGCCGGCCGGAGCCAGGAACTGGTTGGCGAGGCCGACGCCGACGATCGAACCGATCAGCGTGTGCGAGGACGAGGACGGCAGGCCGAGATACCAGGTGCCGAGGTTCCAGATGATCGCCGCCGTCAGCAGCGAGAACACCATCGCAAGGCCTGCACTTGAGCCGACTTGCAGGATGAGTTCGACCGGCAGCAGCGAAATGATGCCGAAGGCGACAGCGCCACTGGCCGTAAGCACCCCGAGGAAGTTAAAGAAACCCGACCACATCACGGCGAGTTCCGCCGGCATGGAATGCGTGTAGATCACAGTCGCCACCGCATTTGCGGTGTCGTGGAAGCCATTGACGAATTCGAAACCGAGCGCGATCAGCAGCGCCAGACCGAGCAGAATCCATGGCACGGCCACAGCGCTGGTCAAATCCTGGCTCAGCGCATAGCCAACATAGGCCAGTCCGCCAATCACGATCGCCAGGAAGACCGGCATGAACCATTTTCCGACCATGCTTGGTCCCTCGAGCGGATGCTCGGGCCGTGGAATTCCTATTTCACTTGAAGTTACGTCCACCATTGTCCCGCTCCTTTTGCAGTGCAGCAAAATTCGAAGGGAACCCTATTTAGGCCAGGTGAACCTGATGTGACGGCTTATCGCCCGCACTTCTGCTCAAACGGTCGAGAACCTGCTCAGGATAAGAGCGCGTATCTAACCGGCCTCAATCCGGAAGATCGGCCAGAATCGAAATTAAGGACCAAGTAATATTCAATATTTTATCGAAATTTCTCTGCTTTCGTTTGCGCTTTGTTAAGCAAACACCTGATCTACACTTTGTTTACCATTCGCCTTAACCGGTCCGCAATTGAAGTCTCGCAAGATGGGCCACGGTTCGAAAAGAGACCGTCGAACGAAAGTCACAACCGGGCAAAGGGTACTACCATGACCAACCTTCTTTCGCGCTTCTTCAAGGATGAATCGGGCGCCACCGCCATCGAATACGGCCTGATCGCCGCTCTCATCGCGCTCGCCATCATCACCGGCGCAACCACGCTCGGCGGCAAGCTCAACAGCCAGTTCACGAACATCTCCAACCAGCTCAAGTAATGGCTTGGCGGCGTTTCCGGTCGATACCGGAGACGCCGTTGATCCGTGGGCTTAATTGTTTGAGTCCGACGATGCCCCAGCTTCTTGTACGTTTCGTTCAGGATAAATCGGGCGCGACCGCAATCTAATACGGCCTGATTGCCACCTTGATCGCACGTGCGATCATGGTCGGGCAACAACGCTCGGCGATAAGCTGAACCTCCAGTTCAAGAACATCTCCGACCAGGTTAAATGATGAAGCCGCCGGCTGTGCATTGAAACGGGCTGCCCTTGGGTGGCCCGTTTCGCGTGCGCAGTCGGAACTGCCGGATGTCCGATTGCGGCGCCCCCAGCGCATTGTACCGATGCAGGATGAGGCCGACGTGGACCTCCCGGCCAGCTGCACTATATAAGTCCGGATGATTGCCCGAACGATATGGTGACGGACGATGAAACGGCATTGCGCAACTGTTATCTGTGGACTGGGCCTGGCCGCTATCGCCAGTTTGCCAGCGGGAGCGCAATCCCTTCAGCCTGTACGCCCAGGCATCAACTCGATCGGCCAGGCAGATCTGCAGGCGCTGCGAAACCAGATCCAGCGGCAGCAATTTCAGCAGCAGCAGCAAATCTACCGTGAGATCGACCGGCAGGTCGTAACGCCGCCACAGCCGGTGGCGCCGGCGCTCCGGCAACCTTGCCAATCGTCAGCCAATGGCGGTAGCGTGGTGGGTGGCTGTCGCTGACAAGACAGCATGGAATTTGCTTAGCCGTCTATTAGAATCCATAATGAGATTGCGGCACACGAGCCATCGCGCGCGTTGTCGACGTTTATGTTAGTTTGAGGTCTGCCTGAACCGCCAGGTGGGTTTGATTGGAAGTGCCATGGCGGCAACCAAAAAAAAGGGCGGGCGCGAAAATGCGCCCAGGAAAAATACGGCCCCGACCGCAGCCAAGCCGTCGGTTGCAAAACCATTGCCGAAAAAACAGGCGGTCGAGCAGGCCAAGAAGGGCAAGACCATCCGCCAGGTCGCTGCCATTCCCTTTCGCCAGGGAGCCGATGGCGGGATCGAAGTGATGTTGGTGACGTCGCGTCAGACACAACGTTTCATCGTCCCCAAGGGTTGGCCGATGCCTGGCAAGAGCGGCCGCAAGGCCGCTACCATCGAAGCCGAGGAGGAAGCGGGTGTCACCGGCAAGACATTAAAGCAGCCTGCCGGCAGCTATTCCTATTGGAAACGCCTGACGTCCAGTTTCGCGCGCGTCAACGTCACCGTCTATCTGCTCTCCGTCAGCGAAGAGTTGGAGAACTGGCCGGAAGCGAGCACGCGCCAACGTGCCTGGCTCAAGGCGGACGATGCAGCCACATTGATCGACGAGCCGGAACTGGCGACGCTTCTTAAGACGCTGCGCCTTCCTGCCGAATAGTCCGCGCATAGGGCGCGGCACGGATGCTTCCCCGAGTTAACGCCTATTTCGTTGGCAGCAGCCGCTCGAAAAGGATCGTGGGCTCTCCATGATAGGTCGTACGCAACACTTCAGTGTAGCCGGCCTTCTCCGCCACTTTCAGCGAAGGCTCATTTTCGGGATCTATAATGCAAACGGTGCGGGCCTCACGGAACGTTTCGTCGGCCCAGGCGACCATGCGCGCAACCACTTCGCTGGCGATGCCTCTGCCATGTGCTTCTGAGGCCAGCCCCCAACCGGCCTCCGGTATGCCCTCCAGCGAAGGCGTGATATCGCGCTTCATGTCGTGAAAACCCGCCTCCCCGATGAAACGTCCGGTCGCCTTGTCTTCAATGGCCCAATAGCCATAGCCAATCAGGGACCACAGGCCGGCATGCCGCAGGAACCGCATCCAGCTTTCTTCACGTGTGCGCACCTTGCCACCGATGAAACGACATACGACTGGATCGGCCCACATCCGCGCATAGGCACCGAAATCATCCAAGGCGTGAGCACGCAGGATGGTTCTTTCGGTCTCGAGAACCGGCGTGGTGCGACTTGTTGTGGTCATTGTTGCCTCTTGATCTCAGCCGCACCTAACAGACCAAATACAGAGAGCAAGGGGCCAGCGGACATACCACTTCCCGGCCAGAAACCGGTCTCGACACATCAACCGAACAAAACAGGACAGCCAGGTTCAACCGTGCCAGGCCATGTTCATGTAGGCACCACCGGTCTTCAACTCGTCCAGCATCTGGTTGAGCCGCTTCATCCGCGTCTGCTCGCGCTTGGCTCTCGCGATCCAGCCGAGATAGTCGTTCTTCTGATAGTCGGGCCGTGCTGCGTAAGCGGCAGCCAGTCGGTTCTGGTCGAGCGCCGCCCGGACATCATCGGGCATCGGATTGATGGCGCGTGTCAATTTCGTCATTCGGCGACAGTAGTCAGTCCCCGATAGAGGTCAATCGTCCGGTGTTCGATCGAGCACCACTGGGCATTTCTCTGCTGACATCGTATGAAAACGCCTCCATGAAGGGGGAATGCAGATGGAAACCACCGATCTCGTCCTGACCATCCTGCATCACCTGCTTGCCTTTTCGTTGGCAGGTGTGATCGCCGCCGAGTTCGTGCTGATACGCAACGAATTGACGCCCGGCACGTTGCGGCGTCTCGCTCGCATCGACCGCCATTACGGCATGCTTGCCGTTCTGATCATCCTTGTCGGCATCGGCCGGGTCTTTCATGGCCTCAAAGGCTGGGAATTCTACGTCCATAACTGGGTGTTCTGGGCGAAGATGGCGATCTTTGCGACAGTCGGTCTGCTCTCCATCGTGCCCACTATTCGCTTCATTTCCTGGCACCGGCAGGCGATAGCGAGCCCTGCGTTCCAGGTGCCCGTTCACGAACTGACCTCGGTGCGCCGTTACGTCTGGCTGGAAGCCCTGCTTTTCCTGGCGATTCCGGCATTTGCGGCCGCGATGGCACGAGGTTACGGTCTCTAGAGCGTTTCCGTTTTTCACGGAAACGCGGAAACGCTCTAAGCTTTTGTTTTCGCCGCATTTTTGTAACGCCAAGTGATTCCACTTGGCTACAAAATGCTCTAGGCGCCTGCCTGGAGCATTTCACCCGCTGGTTCGAGCGGAGCCAGCTCGACCAAAGGCGCGGGAATGGCATTCGTCTTTTCGGCGGCCTTGCAGATGTCGGCGATGATACATGCCTGACAGTCGGGCTTGCGCGCCTTGCAGACATAGCGGCCATGCAGGATCAGCCAGTGATGCGCATGGCGCATATATTCGTCCGGAATGATCCGGATAAGCCCCTCCTCGACCTGTTCCGGCGTCTTGCCGGGGGCGAGGCCGAGCCGATTGCCGATGCGCAGAATATGCGTGTCCACCGCCATCGTATGCTGGCCGAAGGCCATGTTGAGCACGACATTGGCAGTTTTCCTGCCTACCCCGGGCAGCTTGACAAGTTCGTCGCGGCTATCAGGCACGTCGCCGCCATGATCGTCAATCAGCGCCTGCGAAAGCGCGATCACGTTCTTGGCCTTGTTGCGCCACAGGCCAATGGTGCGGATGTACTCGCCCACCTTGGCTTCGCCGAGCGCCAGCATCTTCTCCGGCGTATCGGCGACCTTGAACAGGGCGCGGGTTGCCTTGTTGACGCCGGCGTCGGTCGCCTGCGCCGACAGCACGACAGCCACCAGAAGCGTGAATGCATTCACATGTTCGAGTTCGCCCCTCGGCTCGGGCCTTTGTATGGCAAAACGGCGGAAAATCTCGTGCACCTCGGCCTGCGTATACGCCGACTTGTTGCGCGACGATTTCCTTGCGGCGGGCGGCGACGCCGCGTTGCGTTTGGACGCAGACCGATTTTCCGAACTGCGACGATCTTTGAGCTTGGGGACTGCCATGCGCTTCCTATAATATTACGCGATGAGCGATACAAACGCCCCTTTCGCCGCTGACGAGCCAATCTTTCAAGCTTTGCTCATGCCGCACCGATCGCTTGGCCGCACGGGCTTCGCGATCCTGATCGGCGCGCTGCTGTTTTGCTGGGCTGTCACGGGCGTGGTGTTCCTGGCCAACGGCGCCTGGCCGATCTTCGGCTTCTTCGGCCTCGACGTTCTGGCCATCTATGTTGCTTTCCGCCTGAACTATCGTTCGGCACGCGCCCGCGAGGAAGTCTCGGTGTCGCGTACAGCGCTCGATATCCGCAAGACCGCACCTTCGGGCAGGACCGAGGAACACCACTTCAACCCGTTCTGGTCGCGCTTCTCGGTGGCCCGTCACACCGAGATCGGCATCACCGCAATGGCTGTCGAGTCGCGCGGTCAAAGCGTGGCGATCGGCGGCTTCCTCAACCCGGACGACCGGGAGAGCTTCGCCAAGGCCTTCACCCGCGCGCTCGCCACCGTCAAGGCGCGCTGACCTTCGCAGGAAACGGGTGGAGACCACCCCAGGAAATCCCGATATTCGCGTTCTGAAGCATGATCCCGGAAAGTTGCAGACTTTTCGGAAAGATGGGCGGCATCCGCCGCCCATGATGCGGTGAAACAAGAAGATGAAGCGGAATGCATCGCATTTCGCTCCGGGAGAAATTGCCATGAACGCTCATCTCGCTATGAATACCAAAATGCCGATGAAGATCGCCCCGACCCTCGAGAAGGACATCACGCCCGACGGCAGTGACTATGAGGTCGTGCGCCGCGCCATCGAGAAGATCAGCCTCGACTATCGCGATCAGCCGTCGCTGGAAGCTCTGGCCGAGGACGTTGGCGAAACGCCAACCGGCTTGCAGAAGCTGTTCACCCGCTGGGCCGGGCTGTCACCGAAGGCCTTCCTGCAGGCCGTAACGCTCGACCATGCGCGCAGGCTGCTCGATTCGGGCATGCCGCTGCTGGAAACCTCCCTTGAGGTCGGCATGTCCGGCCCAGGGCGGCTGCACGACCTGTTTGTGACGCACGAAGCGATGTCGCCGGGCGACTACAAGACGCGTGGCGAAGGATTGACCATTCGATACGGCTACCACATTTCGCCTTTCGGCGTCGCGCTCATCATGGTCACCGATCGCGGCCTGGCCGGCCTCGCCTTCAACGACGCTGGCAGCGAGCAGGCCGCCTTCAGGGACATGTCGAGCCGTTGGCCGAATGCCAGCTATGTCGAAGACATAAGCGCCACGGCACCCTATGCCGCGCGTATCTTCGATCCAGCCCGCTGGCGCTCCGACCAGCCGTTGCGCGTGGTGATGATCGGTTCGGACTTCCAGCTCCGCGTGTGGGAGGCTTTGCTACGCATTCCCATGGGCAAGGCCTGTACCTACTCGGCGATTGCCGCCGAGATCGGCCAGCCGACCGCGAGCCGGGCTGTTGGTGCAGCGGTCGGCGCCAACCCGCTGTCGTTCGTGGTGCCTTGCCATCGTGCGCTCGGCAAGTCTGGTGCGCTCACCGGCTATCATTGGGGCCTTACCCGCAAGCGCGCTATCCTGGGCTGGGAAGCGGGCCAGCTTTCGGCTGGCGCAGCTTCAAAGTACTAAAGCATCCCCTGTGCGCCTGGCCGGGCACGCAGTGCTCTCAGCCTTGACCCGAACAGGTTTATGCACAGGCCCGCAATGACAAGGCTGGAAGCGCCGAGCTTCCAGCCTTGCAGTGGCTCGCCGAGCAGTACGGTCGAGCCGAGAAAACCGAAAACCGGCACCAGCAGCGTGAACGGGGCGACAGTCGATACCGGATATTGGGCAAGCAGACTCGCCCAGACCGCGAAGCCAAGCAGGGTCGACAGGTAGACGATGTAGGCAATCGAGCCGACCGACACCCAATCGAGATTGGTGAAGCTCGAAACGAGATGGTCCGGGTCAAGCACAAGCGCGACCACCAGCAGGATCGGCAGCGCGAAAAGGCTGCCCCACACCACCAGCCCAAGCACGTTGGGGGTCGTCGAAAGCTGCGAAATCCGTTTTGAAACGATGTTGCCACCGCCCCAGGAAGCCGCCGCTGCGACGAGCAGGACGAGGCCGATCACGCTGACGTCGCCCCCGACATTGAAGGCCACCACGCCGACGCCGGCGAAGGCAAGCAATGCACCGGCCAGTTGCCATATCGTCGGCCGTTCGCCAAGCAGCAGCACTGACAGGCCGATGGTGAAGAACACCTGCAGTTGCAGGATGAGCGAGGACAACCCGGCGCTCATGCCAAGCTTCATGCCGGTGAACAGGAAGCCGAACTGCATGGCAAAGATCAGAAGCCCGTAGAGAGCGATCAGACGCAACGGCACCTTTGGACGCGGAACGAAGAACACCCACGGAAAGGCCGCGAGCACAAAACGTGCCACGCCCAGCGCCAACGGCGAGACCTGCCTCAACCCGAGCTTGATGATGGCAAAGTTGACACCCCAGATGAAAACGATGCCGAGGGCCAGCAGAAGATGACGCAGGCGCATGGTTCAATTTTCCTGATAAAATCATTTAAACAATTGAATTTATTGTTTTATTTTAACGACACGGCGAGAGGTCCGCAAGATGGCCCGCTTGCCGGCTGCATCACTCTTGATGTCCGAACAATTGCGTAGGGGAAGGACAGCCTGCTTACCGGCAAAGCGGTTTCCTTCGAGGAGGAGAAACGCTAGGGTCCGCGCCAAAATAATCTCAGAACAATCCTGAGGGGCCTGCCTTGATCGTCACCATCGGTTCCATCAACCTCGACCTTATCGTCACGGTCGAGCGCCTGCCTGGCCCTGGCGAAACGGTGCCGGGAACCTCCTTCACAACCGCACCTGGCGGCAAGGGCGCCAACCAGGCGCTGGCCGCCGCGCGTGCCGGTGCCAGCGTTCGCATGGTGGGTGCGGTTGGCAAGGATGGCTTCGCCAGCGATGCGCTGGCACTGCTGGAGGCCGGTAATGTCGACCTGTCGGCCGTCGCTCGAACGCACAGCTCCACCGGCACCGCCCATATCCTGGTGGGCGGCGACGGCGAGAACATGATCGCGGTGGTGGCCGGCGCCAACGACGCCGTGTTGCCCGGCGACATCGTCAAGGCGCAGCTCAAGAAAGGCGATGTCGTGCTGCTGCAGCACGAGATCCCCCTTAAGACAGTGGAGGCGGCACTCGAAGCGGCAAGCAACGTTGGCGCGATCACCGTGCTCAATACTGCACCTGCCCGCATCGAGGCCGCCGGGCTGCTCGCCAAGGCCGACTATGTCGTGGCCAATGAGACCGAATTTGACCTTTATTGCCAGCCGCTCGGGTTGACGGAATCGGATCGTCCAGATCGGATGCGCGCCTATGCAAGGAAAACCGGACGCACCATCGTCGTCACCCTCGGCGGCGAAGGCGTTCTGGCCGCGACGGGCGAAGAGTTCCTGAAAGTGCCGGCTCTCAAGATCGTTCCGGTGGATACAGTCGGCGCCGGCGACACGTTCTGCGGCTATCTGGCGGCAGGATTGGAATCCGGCCTGGCATTGGAGGCGGCTCTGATCCGCGCAGCGGCGGCTGGTTCGCTCGCCTGCCTGAAGCCAGGCGCCCAGCCGGCAATCCCGCAGGCCGCAGAAGTCGAGGCAGCACTCGGCGAGGGCAACCACTGAAATGACCAGTTCTCGACCTGCGAGCCGGCACAACGTTCCACCGGCAGGCGCCATCTGTGCCCTGAGCGCCGTCGATCTTGCCGCAGCGATCCGGGAACGGCGGCTCTCGGTGCGCGAGGTCCTGACCGCCTTCCTCGATCGTATCGAAGCGCTCAACCCCAAGGTCAACGCAATCGTCTCGTTACGCGATCGCGCCGACCTGCTTGTCGAGGCGAATGTCGCGGATGCCCATCTTGCGAGCGGCGGTAAAACCGGCAGCCTGTTCGGCCTGCCCATCGCCATCAAGGACCTCGCCCAGACGAAGGGCCTCAGGACCACGTTCGGCTCACCGATTTTCGCCGATCTGGTTCCCGAGGCCGACGAGTATTTCGTCGAACGCATGCGCAAGGCCGGTGCCATCGTCATCGGCAAGACCAACGTGCCGGAGTTCGGCCTCGGCTCCAACACCTACAATCCCGTCTTCGGACCGACCCTCAATGCCTTCGATCCCGCATGGACGGCTGGTGGATCCAGTGGCGGCGCAGCTGTCGCCCTGGCGCTCGATCTCGTGCCGATGGCCGATGGTAGCGATTTCGGCGGCTCGTTGCGCAACCCCGGCGCCTACAACAACGTCTTCGGCTTCCGCCCGTCACAAGGGCTGGTGCCGGGCGGCCCCGGTTTCGAGGTTTTCCATGCGCAAATGGGTGTCGAAGGGCCGATGGGCCGCAGCGTGCGCGACATGGCGCTCCTGCTCGACGTGCAGGCCGGCTATCACCCGCAAGCGCCGTTGTCTTACGATCCGCCGGGATCGTTCCTGAAGGGTATTGATGACGCGCCCTCAGCCGGCGCCAAGATCGGCTGGCTGGCTGATCTCGGCGGCCATCTGCCCATGGAAGATGGCGTTCTTGATCTCTGCGAGGCAGCGCTCCGGCGGCTCTCCCACATCGGCTTCGAGGTAGAACCGCTGCTGCCGGATGTCGATTTCGAGGCCCTGTGGCAGGCTTTCGTGACATTGCGCCAGTCTTCCAGCGGCTGTGGACTGAAACTGTTCCATGACGATCCGGAGAAGCGCCTGCTGCTGAAACCCGAGGCCGTCTGGGAGGTCGAGGGAGCCGCCCGGCTCTCGGCGCCCGAGATCCATGCCGCAGCGATGCGGCGTACCGCCTGGCATCGCACGCTGCTGGCGCTGTTCGAGCGCTACGACCTGCTGGCACTGCCGACGGCGCAGGTGTTCCCGTTCGAAGTCTCGACACATTGGCCACGCCAAATCGCCGGCCGCGACATGGACAGCTACCATCGCTGGATGCAGGTCACGGCTTTCGCCACGCTGGGCGGCTGTCCGACAGCGAACGTGCCGGCAGGCTTCGATGCCAGGGGCCGGCCGATGGGCATGCAATTGATCGGCCGGCCGCGCGGCGACCTTGCTGTCCTGCGTGCGGCTGCAGCCTATGAAGCCATTTTACCTTGGAAAATCGGCGCCTCGCCCGAGAGCTAGTCGTTTCTTGACCTCCAAAACTCACACTTGACTAATCCATAGCCCGCCAGTTATACGTTAATCCATAGCCAACGGGTTATTGATTTCGATGACGGACGCGCACGATCTGTTGTTCAGAACTCTCGCCGACCCGACACGTCGGGCGATTTTCGAGCGGCTCTGCCGAAGCGGAGAGCAGACAGTCGGAGCGCTGACAACACATGCCGGTGTTTCGCAACCCGCTGTCTCGAAGCATCTGGGCGTCCTGAAACAGGCAGGCCTGGTGCGCGACCGCCATGAAGGCCGCCAGACACATTACAGCGCGCAGCTTGGTGCTCTGTCCCCGCTGGTCGACTGGACAAAGGAAATGGCCGGCTTCTGGGAAAGTCGTTTCGACGATCTCGAAGACCTGCTGAAGAGGATGGACCAATGAGCGAAACACGCACCGTCATTGTTGAACGAGAGATCCCGTTTCCGCCGGAAAAACTGTGGCGCGCGCTGACGCAACCGCACCTGATCGAGGAGTGGCTCATGAAGAACGACTTCAAACCCGCTGTCGGCCACCGCTTCAACCTGCGGGGTGAGTGGGGCGGCGTGCTGGATTGCGAAGTACTGGCCATCGAACCGCACAAGACGCTGTCCTACAGCTGGGACTTCACCCATGACGACCCGGCTTACGGGATGAAAAGCGTGGTCACCTTTACGCTGACGGCCACAGAGAAGGGAACACATCTGCGCATGGAGCAGTCAGGCTTCCGGCCAGACCAGAAGCAGGCCTTTGGTGGTGCCAAGGCCGGCTGGCAGCAGTTCTTCACAAATCTCGAACAGCTCCTGGCGAAGAGCAACTAGGTGCCGGACCAGCAGGTGTTTCACCCGACTTTCGAAAAGAGGGAACCATGATCTGGAACAAGTGGATCCGACAGTCCCATCGCTGGCTGTCGATCATCTTCACCGCCACCGTCGCCGCCAATTTCATCGCCATGGCGATGGGACAGCCTCCCGCATGGATCGTCTACTCGCCACTGCTCCCACTCTTCCTGCTGCTGTTCAGCGGGCTCTACATGTTCGTTCTGCCTTACATCGCCAAGGGCCGTGACGGCCAATCGACCAGCGGCTAGGATCGACAACGATGCCGGATGGAAAAGCTCCGAAACCAGCAAAGAACGCGAAGCAAGCCACAAAGGTCAATGCGGATAGGCCGGTCTTGCTTTCAGGCGGCAACCCCCAGATCGCCAAAGGATACGGCGACGCGCCGGTACAGGCATACATAGCCGCATCACCCGGCTGGAAGCGCGATGTCACCCGCCGCCTCGACGCCATCATCGAGAATACGGTTCCCGGCCTGCGCAAGGCAGTGAAATGGAACTCGCCGCTCTACGGCATCGCCGACGAAGGCATGGGCTGGTTCCTCGGCATCCATCACTTAACCAATTATGTGAAGGTCTCCTTCTTTCGTGGTGCATGGTTGATCCCGATCCCGCCAGGCGCCTCCAAACAGAAGGAGGTGCGTTACTACGACGTCTACGAAGACAAGCTCGACGAAGCACAGTTTGCCGATTGGGTCAGGCAGGCCAGTCAGCTGCCGGGCGAGAAGATGTAGCCGGTGCGAGGCCCCATGCCAGCACACCCAATCCCCACTGAAAAAGACGATAGGATCGAGGAGGCACAATGCTCTTTCTGGTGCTGATTTATCAGGACGACGCGAAGATGGCGGCAGCAACAGCCGACGAACAGCAAGCCATCGGGCGCGACTACGGCAAGTTCAACACGTTCCTCGCCGAAAGCGGCGCCTTGCGCGGAACGGCCACATGGCCCGCCGGCGTCACGACCGTCCGCTCGCACGACGGCAAGGCGCTCAACACGGAAGGATCTTACCACGAGACCGGTGACCGGGTTGCCGGCTTCTTCCTCATAGAGGTCGCGGATATGGTTGCCGCGATCGAATTCGCCAAGCGCGTGCCCGGTGCGCAATATGGCGGCGTCGAAATTCGACCGGTTCAGGTGTAGACGTCATGACGAAGAACTCAACCTCCCCCGAAGATCCCGCCCCCTCTGAATTGATTGACCAGACCATCAAGGCGCTGGGTGATTGGCGCGGCGAGACGCTCGCCCGGCTGCGCGCGCTGATCAGGCAAGCCGATCCCGATGTTGTCGAAGAGGTCAAGTGGCGCAAGCCGTCTAACTCGATGCTGGGCGTTCCGGTTTGGGAACATGACGGCATGATCTGTACCGGCGAGACCTACAAGGCAGCCGTGAAGCTGACCTTTGCCAAAGGCGCCTCGGTGGCCGATCCCTCCGGGCTGTTCAATTCCAGCCTCGACGGCAACACGAGACGTGCCATCGATTTTCACAAAGACGACGTGATCGACGAAGAGGCCTTCAAGGCGCTCATCCGCGCCGCCGTGGCTGTGAATACATCAGGGAAGAAGCCGAAGAAGGCCTGAAGCTCCGGCCAACCGGCTCGCTTGCCCTCCCCTTGCACGTCCAAAGGCAGCGTGCATTGATCACGGTGCCGGTTCAGGCCGGCATCGAATTGGGAGATCCATCATGTCGCCTTCGCTCTACGCCGCTTATGTCGTGGCCTGCATCGTCATCGTCCTGGTGCCGGGACCGACGGTGACGCTGATCATCGCCAATTCGATCCGCCATGGCACGCGCGCCGGTCTCGGCAACGTCCTGGGCACGCAGATCGGCCTCGCCATCACCATCGGCGTCGTCGCCATCGGCCTGACCTCGCTGATCGCCGGGATGGGGCACTGGTTCGAATGGGTTCGTCTCATCGGCGCTGCTTATCTTATCTGGATGGGCATCCAGATGTTCCGCAACAAGGGCAGCCTGAACCCGGATGGATCGGTCAGGAAGCCGCGCGGCGGCTTCGTCCTGCAGGGCGTTCTGGTCGCCGTCAGCAATCCGAAGACGCTGGTATTCTTCGGCGCCTTCTTCCCGCAGTTCATCGATCCAAGCGGCAATTTTTCACTGCAGATGACCGTCATGGGCCTGACCGCCCTCGCCTTCGCCGCCGTTTCCGACAGTTGTTACGCGCTCGCGGCCGGCCGTGCGGGGCGCCTGCTCTCGGCACACCGCATTCGCCTGCTGTCGAAGATCAGCGGCGGTTTCCTGGTCGGCGGCGGCCTGTGGCTGGCCTTTTCACGGGCGAAATAGAATGACCATTGCGCTACCGATTGGGCCGCAAGGGTTCAAGTTGTTCGTGCTGAAGAGCGTGCGGTTGTTATCAGCGGCGCTGCTGATTTTGCTGATAGCCCTGTTTCCACTATGGATATCGCGTTCGGCAAGTCCAGTCGTCAGCAGATCGACCGCAAGCGCTACCGTGAAATCCATATCGCAAGTTCCCCAGCCAGCGTCGGGAAGCCTCGTGGGAGAAAGCTACAGGTATCTGGTCGCCTTGGACGCTGACGGCACGACCGCTTTCGTGAACGATCATGTCTGGAGACCACACCCTCCTGGATCAGCAATATTGCTGGAGCGCAGCATTCATGCGGATGGAACCGTCAGCTACAGTATGGCCGGCTCCCCCCGCTAGCGGCGCTCTCAGTGCAGCCGCCCCAGCCTTTCCGTCAGCAGCGCAAAGAAGCCATCTGAATCGATATCGCGCATGACGGTGGCGTTCTTCGGCCGGTCTGTCACGCCCCACCAGTCGATCACGGTCATGCCCATGGTCAGGTCGGAGGCCGTTTCAACGCTCACATTGCAATGACGTCCCTTGAACAGCTCCGGCTTCAGCAGATAGGCGATGACGCAAGGATCGTGCAGCGGTCCGCCATCGGTGCCGTATTTCTCCTCATCGAAACGCTCGAAGAAATCGAGCAGTGACGCGGTTGCATCGCCCACTTTCGAACCCATCTTGCGGAACGCCTCGACCCGCCTGGCCGTGGTCAGCGCCTTGTGGGTGACGTCGAGCGGCATGACCACGATCGGCACGCCGGAGCGGAACACCACGTCGGCCGCATGGGGGTCGACATAGATATTGAATTCGGCTGCCGGCGTGACATTGCCGCCCTCGAAGAAACCACCGCCCATCAGCACGATTTCCTTGATCCGCGTGGCGATCTTCGGCTCGCGGACCAGGGCGAGCGCTATGTTGGTGAGCGGCCCGAGCGGACAAAGCGTTATCGCACCAGGCTCCTCGCGCATCAGCGTTTCGACGATGAAATCGACGGCATGCTGCTCCTGCAGTTTCATCGTCGGTTCCGGCAGGTCGGGGCCGTCGAGGCCGGTCTTGCCGTGCACGTGCTCGGCGGTGACCAGTTGCCGGACCAACGGCCGGATGGCGCCGGAGAACACCTTGACGTCGCGCCGGCCGGCCAGTTCGCAGATCTTGAGGGCATTCTTTTCAGTGAGCCGCAGCGGCACGTTGCCGGCGACAGCAGTGATACCGACCACATCCAGTTCAGGGCTCGCCAGCGCGAGCAATATGGCCACGGCATCGTCCTGGCCAGGGTCGGTGTCGATGATGATCTTGCGTTTATCCGGCATTTTGTGTCCTTGGTTGGCGGGGCCTTTGATGGCTTGAACTCGCCCGCGCGGCGGACCATATCAATGAAGACCGGGAAAATGCCAGTCGGGTTTTCACCGGATCATGTCGCTCTTGGAGGACAACGGTACGATGAGTCGAATGACGCCCTTTTCCAGTCCGCTTCTTTTGGGCTTCGATGCAATGGAAAAGACGCTGGAACGCTTGGCGAAATCCGGCGACAGCTATCCACCCTACAACATCGAACGGCTGCGCGGCAGCGAAGGTGATGCCGAAAGGCTGCGCATCACGCTGGCGGTTGCCGGCTTCGCGGAAGACGATCTGGACGTGACCACCGAAGAGAATCAGCTGGTGGTGCGCGGACGCCAAAGCGACGACACGGAACGCGAATACCTTCACCGCGGTATCGCGGCCCGTCAGTTCCAGCGTTGTTTCGTGCTGGCCGACGGGATGCGGGTATTGGCGGCGGAGCTGAAGAACGGTCTCCTGTCGATCGACCTCGACCGGCCGGAAGCCGAAAGGCTGGTACGAAAAATAAACATATCGGTGAAAGACTGACTTTGCCGATGGCTCTTACGCGCGGCGGCCCTGGACAGGCGCCTCGCTGAAAGGAGGCTTAAAATGCCCAGAACTATCGAAAGACTGACCATGACCAACAGTGAACTCGCCCATCTTGGCGAAGGCTCGGTCGCCTATCTCAGAAAAGTGTCGAGCGATGACCTGCGCGGCCGCTTCCCTGGCCTCGAGGAAATCCAGCCCGGCATGGAACTGTGGGCGCTGTTTGCCGCCAATGGCCAGCCGATCCTGTTGTCGGATGCCCGCGACCGCGCGCTTGCCGGCGCGATGGAGAACGACCTGACCACCGTCGCCATTCACTGACGCATGACCCGAAAATCGGGATCGATTTTCGGAAAGGATCATGCGCCGCTTAAAGTCGGCGGTCACCTGTCTGGAATGAAAGCGGGCGGCATCCGCCGCCTCTAGAGCGTTTCCGTTTTTACGGAAACGCGGAAGCGCTCAGACTCCTTGTTTTTCGCAATTCCGGACGGAAAACCGTTACACACTTTTCCTGGAATTGCTTCGATGACTTTAATTTTCCGAGATCTCAGGCGGCATGCGATGCCGGCGCCTGCGAAAGCAGCGCCAGGATGGCATTGGCGTCGCGCGTACCGCGGATCTTGGCAACCGTGTCGGCATCGCGCAACAGCCGCGCGATGCGCGACAGTGCCTTGAGGTGGTCTGCCCCGGCACCTTCAGGCGCCAGCAGAAGGAACACGAGGTCGACGGGCTGATCATCGAGCGATTCGAAATCGACGGGCGTCTCCAGGCGCGCAAAGACACCGGCGATACGCTTTACCCCCGGCAGCTTGCCGTGGGGGATGGCTATGCCGTTGCCAACGCCGGTGGAGCCCAGCCGCTCGCGCTGCAGGATGATGTCGAAAACCTCCCGCTCCGGAATGCCGGAGATCGTGGCGGCACGCTCGGCAAGCAACTGCAGGAGCTGCTTTTTCGAGTTCGCCTTCAACGCCGGCATGATCGCCGAAACGTCGATCAGATCACTCAGATCCATCTGAAAAATTCCTTTTTCGCCCACCACCCTCGACCATGCCGAAGCACAGCCAAAGGTCGTTATCCCTGTGCGACCTTTGTGGTCGAGGGGTCGATCCAGCCAATATTTCCGTCCGGCCGGCGGTAGACGATGTTGAGGTGATCGTTTCCGGCGTTGCGGAAAACGAAGACAGGACTGTCCTTGGTATCCAGCTCGATCACCGCAGAAGCGACCGACATGGTCTTCAGCGCCATGGTCGATTCCGCGACGATGGCGGGAGCATAATTTTCCGGGATTTCCTCGTCGTCATCGGCGAGCGGCGCCATCACCGTATAGGCGATATCGGTGGCCGCACCGTTGCCGGCGCCCGAGGCGTGCGATTTCAAACGGCGTTTGTAACGGCGCAGGCGGGTTTCGAGCCGGTCCGCTGCCGCCTCGAAGGCTGCCGTCGGCTCCTGGGCATCCCCGGTCGCCTGCAGCGCGGTGCCAGAATCCAGCCGGATCATACAATCGGCGGTGTAACGCGAACCGGATTTAACCACCGTCACATGTCCAGCAAAGCCACGGTCGAAATATTTCCCGATGGCTTCCCCGATCCGATCGGTGATGCGTGTACGGAACGCATCGCCGATGTCCATGTGTTTTCCCGAAATGCGCAGCGTCATTTGAAAACTGACCTTTCCTGCTCAGGCTTCACACTGTCTGGAGTTTATACCTGTGGTCCGCGCAAACAAGCTTCGCGGTACCTTCCACGCCCGATTTTGTAACCGAACCTTGTCGCTGGCCTTTGGACCGTTCCTTGACCGCCCCCAGGTCAACTTCACAACGGACCGACCACTCCCGGGCCTCAGCCCGTCTCATGCGGGCGGGCTTCTAGCCAACTACCCGACGCTTGTCAACGAAACGAAAAACTGTGGAAATCCGCGGCTTCTCAGCGACCGACGCCAGCCAGCGCCCGCTTTTCGCGCCGACGCTGCACCGAGGACGGAATGTTCATTGCTTCCCGATACTTGGCAACCGTCCGGCGCGCGACATCGACCCCATCGGCTTTCAGCAGGTCTACGATCGTATCGTCGGAGAGCACATCTTCTGCCTTCTCCTCCTCGATCAGTTGCCGGATACGATCCCGCACCGCTTCCGAAGAATGGGCGGCCCCGCCATCGGCCGCGGCGATCGACGCCGTGAAGAAATAACGCAGCTCGAACACGCCGCGCGGGGTCAACATGTATTTGTTGGCGGTCACCCTGCTGACCGTCGATTCATGCATGCCGATGGCATCCGCCACCGTCTTCAGGTTGAGCGGCCGCAGATGGCGCACGCCCTGGACGAGAAAAGCATCCTGCTGCCGCACGATCTCGGCAGCCACCTTGAGAATGGTCTTGGCGCGCTGATCCAGGCTGCGCGTCAGCCAATTGGCGTTCTGAAGGCATTCGGACAGAAAATCCTTGTCTGCCTGCTTCCGGGCCTGGCTGAACACCTGGGAGAAATAGACCTGATCGACCAGGACGCGCGGAAGCGCATCTGCGTTGAGTTCCACCGCCCAGCTGCCGTCGGCAGCCGGACGCACCTCGACATCCGCGACGATGGCATCACTGGCCCCCCCGGAAAAGGCGAGACCCGGCCTTGGGTCCAGCGCTCGGATCTCCGCCAGCATGTCGAGGAGATCTTCCTCGTCAACGCCGCAGAGGCGCTTCAACGTCTGGAAATCCCGCCTGGCGAGCAGTTCCAGATTGGCGACAAGCGCTTCCATTGCCGGATCGAAGCGGTCACGCGCGACGAGCTGCAGCGACAGGCATTCGGCCAGATTTCGAGCGAACAGTCCGGATGGTTCAAAGCTGCGGCAGGCGGCAAGAACACGTTCGACTGAAATCGCGTCCGTCCCAAGACGTCCTGCGACCTCGCCCAGATCGGCATGCAGGTAACCAGCCTCGTCCAGCCCATCCGCAAGTTCAGCCGCGATCAGCCGGTCACCGGCATCAAGGAAGGCAAAGGCAATCTGCTCGCCGACATGATCGCGCAGCGTGACGGCCGCCGCGGCCATGTCCTCCATGTCGAAGCCTTCAGAAGCGCCGGAACCGCTACCCGGCGCCGACTTCCACTGCTGCGAGAGGTCGGGCCCGACGCGCTCGCTGACGCCAGGATCGTCCGGAAAGAGATTTTCGAGCGATGAATCGAGCTTCTCCGAGATGGCTTCGGAGCTCCAAGCTGTTTCCGCCTCGAACCATTCGTCGGCATCCGCTGGCTTCCGCTCGTTCTCGCTCTGCTGGGCGGGCTCTGCCGGCATATCCGGCTGCGGGTCGGCTCGCTCCAGCAGGGGATTGCGTTCGATTTCCTCGTCGATGAAACGATCGAGCTCGACATGGGTGAGCTGCAACAGTCGGATCGACTGCATCAGTTGCGGCGTCATCACCAGCGACTGTGATTGTCTCAGCTGTAATTTGGCAGCGAGCGCCATGTTCCGGGTGCGAAATCCTTACTCGGTGAAGCCGTTGGCAGCCATTCTATCAAATGGCCCGGCTTTTGCTTGTCAAGGCTATCAGCCTTATCACCGCCGGTTTGCCCGAGCGTTAGAGAAGTCATGAAAATCGCATGCAAAGCCGGCACCTTCCGGAGCCGGGCAAGCAGCGCCACAACTGGAGCGTTTCCGTTTCTTAACGGAAACGCTCCAGTTGTTTGTTTTCACGCAATTCCGAACGGAAAACCGCTACGCACTTTTCCTGGAATTGCTCTAAAGCGTGAAAGCTTCGCCGAGATAGAGCCGCCGCACGTCCGGATTGGCGACGATCTCTTCTGCCCGGCCATGGGTCAGCACTTCGCCAGCGTGGATGATGTAGGCGCGGTCGATCAGGCCCAGCGTTTCACGCACATTGTGATCGGTGATCAAGACACCGATACCACGAGCCGTCAGATGACGGACAAGCTGCTGGATGTCGGCCACGGCGATCGGATCGATGCCTGCGAAAGGCTCGTCGAGCAGCATGTAGGCTGGACGAGTCGCCAAAGCGCGCGCGATTTCGAGACGGCGCCGCTCACCACCTGACAAGGCCATGGAAGGCGCCTTGCGCAGATGGGTGATATGGAATTCCTCCAGCAATGCGTCGAGTTCGCGCTCGCGCGTCTTGCGGCTCTTTTCCACCACCTCCAGAACGGCGCGGATATTCTGTTCGACGTTGAGACCTCTGAAAATCGAGGCTTCCTGCGGCAGATAACCGATGCCCAGCCGTGCACGGCGGTACATCGGCATAGAGGTGACATCGAAACCGTCGATTTCGATCTTGCCTTCGTCGACCGGAACCAACCCCGTCACCATGTAGAAGCAGGTGGTCTTGCCGGCACCGTTGGGGCCGAGCAGACCTACAGCCTCGCCAGCACGCACGCCGAGCGAAACACCATTGACCACACGCCTGCCCTTGTAGCTCTTGGACAGGCCGCGGGCCATCAGCGTGCCCTTGAGCTTGACCTTTTCGCCGCCGACAATGGCAGGCGCGGCCGGCTTGGCGTCGGTTTGTTTCAGCAACTGCATCGCGCTTTCGGTCAGGGTTTCTTGGTCGAATCCGGGTTGATCTGCATCATGACGCGGCCGGAACCGCCCTTGCTGCAGCCGTCGACATTGGCCAGGCCGGATTTCATCTGCACCGTCAGCTTGCAGCCGGTAAGCACATTGTCGCCCTGGCTCAGCACCACCTTGGAACCGGTCAGCACCAGAACCTGGCTCTTCATGTCAAAAGTGCCGCGTTCGCCGGTGGCGATCTGGTCATCCGACTTGAGATAAACGGTCCCGTCGACTTCGAGATGGTCGATATTGGTCGAGCCACCAAGCGCCGGACCAGCCATGGCCGCACTTTTGGAGCCGTCCTTGCCGGCGGCGGCATCCTTCAAATAATACACTTTGAGAACGCCGGCCTTCAGCAGGGTCGGACCTTGCACCACGCTGACATTGCCCGTGAAGATGGCGAGGTTCTGTTCCTGCCTGACCTCAAGCTTGTCACTTTCGATCTGGATCGGCTTGTCGCCGGAAAGTTTCAGGCCGGACATGTTGGTCTGGGCCGACTGCGCGAAGGCTGGCACGGATGCAGCTGCCAGAAATGCCGCAGCAGCAAGCCACTTCATGTTATTGGGCCGCATTCGGCTCTCCGCTCTTGTCGCTGGTCGTCTTCAGAACGCCAGGCTCCAGGTTGACTCGCACCCGCTTTTCGAAAACCAGCACCTTGCCGCCGTCTTCCACCGACATGGAGTCGGATTGGATATGCGAGCCGCGCGTGACGATGTCGACCGGGTCGTCCGTCTTCATATTGCCTTTCGCCATATCAAGGAAGGCCGATTTCATCTTCACCACCATTCCGCTGGTGGTGGTCATGGTGATGTCCTTGGCCAACTCCAGCGTGTTGGCATCGCGGTTGTAGACACCCTTGGCTGCGCCGACCACCGCCGATGTATCCTTGTCGAGGGGCAGCTTGGCATCGATGCCCTCTAGGCCGATGATGCTTTCCTTGGAGACGTCCTGGATCGCCCGCAGCGCCTTCATCGAATAAGGCAGGTTCTGCTTTGTGAAACCCTCGAGCTTGGGGTTCGCCATCACCAGCTTGCCATTGGAGAACGCGCTGCCATCAGCCTGAACCGGGGCTGCCGGCGGGGTTTTCAGATAGGAATAGACCGGGAAGGCAATCGCAATGATGCCTGCGATGACAGGCAGGGCCAGTTTAAGGATACGAACGCGGCGCGAATGGCGCTGAGCGCTGTCGAAGGCAACCGCGCGTTCGGACGGGAGTTCGCCGCGTTTCGGCGCGACAATAATCTCGTCCTTGCCTTCCGGGTCGGTCGTTCGTGCCAACATGTAAACCTTCTGGTCCTTTTGCCCGCCGAACCCGCGCCTTATTTGGTGCCGGTTTGCGCCCAAGCAAGCGCATGCGAAGAAAAATCGCAAAAAATGACTTACCCCTGAAGCGAAGAAAATCGCCAGGGGGCATATCAAGACTAGCATGACGCCTTTTTCGCCGCCATGCCTACATTTCGACTATCACGCTGCCCAGTATTGCCAGATCGCTAATGAAGAGTTGATCGACAGGTCCGGAATGCTTGCGGCAACGATGCCGCACGGCGCACAGGCTCGAAAGCGGTAGCCCTGAATTGGTGGTTGCATTAAAAGCGTCTGCTTGCGTGCCCCTAAACTGAGGCTGACATGACCCTGAGAGCCGACGACCTGATCGACCGACGCCGCCTGCGGCGCAAGCTGACCTTCTGGCGCATCGCCGCCATCGCCGTGCTGCTGATCGGGCTGGCCGCCCTGTCCGCCTGGTATTATCGCGGCGGCGAAAGCACTGGCATCGATCACATCGCCAAGATCAAGATCGAAGGCACCATCACCCAGGACGATGAACTGATCCGCCGCATCGAGGCGGTGCGCAAGGCGTCGCATGTCAAAGGCGTGATCCTGCTGGTCAATTCGCCAGGCGGCACCACTGTGGGCGGCGAGACCATCTACGATGCCGTACGCAAACTTGCCTCTGAAAAGCCGGTCGTGACCGAAGTCGGCACGCTGGCGGCATCCGCCGGCTACATGATCGCCAGTGCTTCGGATTACATCGTCGCCCACCAGACCTCGATCGTCGGCTCGATCGGCGTTCTGATCCAGTATCCCGACGTGACCGGCTTGATGGACAAGATCGGCGTCAAGCTCGAGGAGGTGAAATCCTCGCCGCTCAAGGCGTCGCCCTCGCCATTCGCGCCAACCACCGAGGAAGCGCGCGCCATGGTGCGCAAGCTGATCATGGACAGCTATGACTGGTTCGTCGACATCGTCGCCGAGCGGCGCAAGCTGCCGAGGCCGCAGGCACTGGCGCTGGCCGACGGCTCGATCTTTACCGGCCGCCAGGCTGTTGCCAACAAGCTGATCGACGCGTTGGGCGGCGAACAAGAGGCCGTGAAGTGGCTCGGCACCAAGGGCGTCGACGAAAAACTGAAGGTCGTGGAGTGGAAAAACACGGAGCGCAGCAGCCTCTTTCTTCCCAACGCGATGGTCCGCCAGATCGGCCGCGCGCTCGGCCTGCCGGTGGAGAGCGAAGAGGTACTGCGCCAGATCGGCGCCGACCGCTTGTTCCTTGACGGTCTCGTCTCGGTCTGGCACCCTTGATCTGGCGTGGGGCATAAGTCAAAAAGCGAATAAAATCATCCGCATAAAATTGGCCGCCGCGCCTTTACGGGGACCGTCCGCATGATCAAGTCCGAACTCGTCCAAATCATCGCCACCCGCAATCCGCATCTGTTCCTGCGCGATGTCGAAAACATCGTCGGCGCGGTCTTCGACGAAATCACCGACGCGCTCGCAGAAGGCAATCGCGTGGAACTTCGTGGCTTCGGCGCTTTCTCGGTCAAGAATCGTCCCGCCCGTACCGGTCGCAACCCGCGCACCGGAGAATCGGTCGAGGTCGAGGAAAAATGGGTGCCGTTCTTCAAGACCGGCAAGGAATTGCGCGAAAGGCTGAACGGCGACAAATAAGGCGATTTGAAATCGCCTAAGCCGCCATTCCGGCCTCCAGTCGGATGGCCGCAACCAGCCTTCCGACTGGAGACGCCATGTTCAACCGCTTCGCTGTCATCGTCATCTTCGTTCCGCTGGCCATCGTGCTGATCGCGCTGGCTGTGGCGAACCGCGAACTGGTTGCCTTCACGCTTGACCCGTTCAATCCGGGCAATCCGGCGCTGACGCTCACCCTGCCGCTGTTCGTCATGCTGTTCCTGGCATTGGCAGTGGGCATCCTCGTCGGCTCCTTTGCCACGTGGATGCGCCAGGGCCGCTATCGCAAGCTCGCGCGCCAGCGCAGGGTCGAAGCCGAGAACCTGCGCCAGGCGATCGCGCGCGCGCCGTAAAATCAATAAGATCGAACGGGAGACACTTCCATGCTGACCATTTCGGCCGCCGAGGTCGATCGCGCACTGACGTTCTCCGGCCTGGTCGAGACGCTTCGCACAGCTTTCCACGATGGTGCCGTGCAGCCGGTGCGCCACCACCACACGGTCGAGCGGCCTGATGGTGCTGCTTCCACATTGCTGTTGATGCCGGCCTGGACCGATCTCAATGCCGCAGGCACCTCCAAGGATGGCCACATCGGCGTCAAGATCGTCACGGTTTCACCCGACAACAATGCCATCGCCAAACCCGCGGTGATGGGACTCTATTTGCTTCTCGACGGCAAGACCGGCGAACCGCAGGCGTTGATCGATGGCCAGCGCCTGACCCAATGGCGCACCGCCTGTGCTTCGGCGCTCGCCGCCTCCTATCTCGCGCGCGAGGATGCATCGCGGCTGTTGATCATCGGCGCAGGTGCGCTGTCACCATTCCTGGCCAAGGCGCATTCAGCGGTGCGGCCGATCACGTCGATCCGCATCTGGAACCGCACGCTGGCCAACGCCGAAAGAGTTGCGGCCGATCTCCGCGCGGAGGGCTTGCCGGCGGAAGCCGCGACCGACCTTGAGGCTGAGCTTGCCGAGGCAGACATCGTTTCCTCCGCGACCATTTCCAACGAACCGTTGGTCAGGGGCGCTCACGTCAAGCCGGGTGCCCATATAGACCTCGTCGGTGGCTTCACGCCGACCATGCGCGAGGCCGACGATGCGGCCATTACCCGTGCCCGCGTCTATGTCGACACCCGTGCTGGTGCCACCAAGGAGGCCGGCGACATCGTCCAGCCACTCGCCTCCGGCGCGCTCAGCCACGAAGCCATCATTGCGGACCTGCACGAATTGGCGCGCGGCCAAAAGAAAGGCCGAGAACGCGCGGACGAAATCACGCTGTTCAAGTCGGTCGGCGCGGCACTCGAGGATCTTGCGGCCGGTATTGCCGTCTACAAAGCCCTGAAATCCTGATCCGCGATCACGCTTCGGTTATCCTGTCCGTTTTCGGGAAACCGGCTGTCGCGCCGCACGTTTGTTGCGGACAGCAACAGCCAAGGACCGAAGCCATGAACGAAGGCTGGTTTTCGAAAGTCGTACCGGTAGCCACCGGCATACTGGGTGACATTCGTCATATTTCAAACGCAAGGCAGGCTATCGACCTGCTGACCAACCACTGGCCGGATGCAGGCACGCGCAGGCATCTCGATGCCAAGAGTGCCTCGCAGGCCGTCATCAATGGCAACGCTACTGGCGACACGGCGAGAGAAGCTTTCGTCGAAGCCGCTCGCGAGGCCCGTATCCTGGTCGAGTGATCCGCTCGCCGGACGTCGCTCATGGATTGCTTCGACAGTTGATCTCCGGCACTCCCATCGCCTCGGCGACCAGTTGGAAATCATGTTCGCCGAGTTCGACCAAGCCGAACCGAAGCTGATAGCCCCAATTGGACTTGCCGACGGTCAGTTCCAACCTGTCGAGCAGCGGCATGATCGAGGCCTCGTGGGACTTTTCCCAGGCCACGTCGCGCCGGAATGGCTGGAAGCCGTCCCCCATGTCCCCTTGATAGGGTTCGCCAATCCGAACCCGGCCGATGGCGGTAAAGGAACGCAGGCCGTCCTTTTCACCAAGCACCGTGCTCGGTGAATAATAGACGACGCCATCGCCAGGCTTGATGCGGCGCAGAGGGGCTGCCTTGCCGTGGTTCACCTGCATGAAGCCCTCGGCCCGGCCGCGCCTGACATGCGCGGCCGACGCCACCGTGAGCCAGAACCGCGTCATGGCTGCGCATTTTCCGCGTCACTCAGCCAATAGACGCGCAGCCTGTGCTTGTCGGGATCGAGAGCCACGAAGGTGCGGCCGAAATCCAGGTCTGTCGGCGTCTGCAGGATGGAAAGCCCCCGGCCCGCCCAGTCGGCATGCGTTGCATCAACGGCTTCGGGGGCGTCCAGTTGGAAGACAATCTCGGATCCTCCTCCGGCCGCGGCTGGCGCAGGCAAAGCCGTATGGCGGGACCAGAGACCGAGCTTGAAGCCGTTGTCCAGCACGAACAGCACGAAGGTGGGTGAAGATTCGACAGGCGTGCGGTTGAAAAGCGCCTGATAGAAAGCACCGCTGGCTTGCGGCTGCTCGACAAAGAGAATGACGAAGTTGGGGCTTTGCATGGTTGCTCTCCGGTGTTGCGAATGGAGAGAGCGTAGTCGCAGACACTGTCAGATTCTGGCAGCAGTAAATCAGCGTTGCGGCGCGTCCGGCAATGTCGCCCGCCATTGCTTGAGCAAGGCCTGCCGCCGTTTTGGATACCGCAGGCCGGTAGCATTGAGCGCCGCGATCCTGTCGGTACGGAAATGCCGGAAATCCCGCCTCATCTCGCACCAGGCCACCATCACCCGCACCTTGTCGAAAAAGCCAAGCGCAAAGGGCCACACGATGCGCTCGCTGCCGGCGCCGCCGGCATCGCTGTAGGTAATGGCGAGTTTCCGTTCGTCACGGATCGCCTGGCGCACGGCCGCCAGATCGATGCCTTCGCTTGCCCCCGAACGCGGACCGACCAGGAGCGTCGACGCATCGAGATCCTCGCGCAGATCTTCAGGCAGCACGGCAGCGATCTTGGCAAGTGCATCAGCGGCGGCCCTGGACAGCCGGTTATCCGGCTGCTTGGCCACCCAGCGTGAACCGAGCACGATCGCCTCGATCTCCTCGTCGGTGAACATCAACGGCGGCAACATGAAACCAGGCTTCAGCACATAGCCCAGCCCCGCCTCGCCTTCGATCGGCGCACCCTGCCCCTGCAGCGTGGCGATGTCTCGATAGAGCGTGCGGATCGACACGCCAAGCTCCCCAGCCAAGGTCTTCCCGCTCACCGGCAAGCGGTGGCGACGCAAGGTCTGGACGAGATCGAGCAAGCGTTCGGAGCGCGACATTGTGACCTTATACAGCGCAGCCCGTTCTCATGCCTTCGAATTGTCAGCTTCCGCTTGAAGTCTCCCTGCTGCTGCCGTCGCGCCACAAGCCCTTCTTGTTGCGCGGTTCCGGCCCCTATGCCAAAAGCAGCGCGAAACGCGGAGCGTCCTTCTTGAAATTCACGCGCGACAAGCACCGGGACAAATCGGGCCGCCGGGACGGCGGCACCCAGCCGCCGCGCGCGCAGGACGACCGCCGCGACAAGCGTCCCGAACGCAAGGCCGAGCGTCACCAAGGGCAAAAGCCGGCGCTTCGTCCCGAGCCGAAAGCCCAGCGCCGGGAGAACCGGGCACCACAGCCGGTCGAACAACGAGACGAAGCCAATGCAGAAACGAAGGGTGGGACCGCGCAGCGCGTCCTGACCCGCCGCGAAGGCATTCTCCCGGCTGAAAAACTGCCGCTGATCCTGGAAGTCGCGCCCAATGCCGATTATGCGCTGCTGGACAGCGGCAACGGCCAGAAACTGGAACAATACGGTCCCTATCGCATCGTGCGACCGGAGGGCCAGGCGATCTGGCAGCCGGCACTGCCGTCCAAGGACTGGGATCGCGTCGACGCCATCTTCACAGGCGACACCGACGAGGAAGGCATGGGCCGCTGGCGGTTCCCGCGCCAGCCTCTTGGCGAAACCTGGCCGATGAAACATGACGGCATCGACTATTTCGGCCGCTTCACGTCTTTCCGCCATGTCGGCGTCTTTCCCGAACAGGCCTCGCACTGGGACCACATGGCCCGCCTGATCGAGAATACAAGACGACCGGTCAAGGTCCTGAACCTGTTTGGCTATACTGGCCTCGCCTCGCTGGTGGCGGCGCGCGCCGGCGCCGAGGTCACCCATGTCGATGCTTCCAAGAAAGCCATCGGCTGGGCGCGCGAGAATCAGGAAATGGCCGGCCTCGGCAACAAGCCGATCCGCTGGATCGTCGATGATGCAATGAAATTCGCCGAGCGCGAGGAGCGCCGTGGCAGCCGTTACGACATAATCCTGTTCGATCCACCGGCTTATGGCCGAGGACCGAAGGGCGAAGTCTGGCAACTGTTCGAGCATCTGCCGGCGCTCACCGACATCTGCCGCTCGATCCTGACGCCGAAGCCGCTGGCTGTCGTCCTAACCGCCTATTCGATCCGCTCCTCCTTCTTCGCCACACACGCCCTGATGCGCGATACCTTCGCCGGCATGGGCGGACGTGTGGAATCGGGCGAATTGATCATCCGAGAACAGTCGGCCGGACGGGCGCTATCCACGTCCCTCTTCTCGCGTTGGGTCTCCACATGACCGCGCAAGGTAAAAGCCGGTTTTCGGGCAGGATCATGCGGAAGCAAAAGAGTCCGAAATGACAGAGTATGAGAACCGCCGCGCCGTCGGCCAGGTCAAGGAAGTCACCAGCCTGGCCAACCCGCTGGTCAAGGACATCAAGGCACTGGCGCTGAAGAAATTCCGCGACAGCCAGAACGCTTTCATGGCCGAAGGCCTGAAGCTGATCATCGATGCGCTCGACCTCGGCTGGCAGATCAGGACGCTGGTCTTTGCCAAGGCGGGGCGTGGCAACCAGGCCGTGGAAAAGGTTGCGGCCCGTACTGTCGCCGCTGGCGGCATGGTGCTCGAAGTCTCGGAAAAAGTGCTGTCCGCCATTACCCGCCGCGACAATCCGCAGATGGTGGTCGGTGTCTTCTCGCAGAAATACATGACGCTGAAGGACGTCCGCCCAAAGAATGGCGATGTCTGGGTGGCGCTGGACCGCGTGCGCGACCCCGGCAACCTCGGCACGGTGCTGCGCACCGTCGACGCCGTTGGCGCCAAGGGTGTCATCCTGATCGGCGACACCACCGATCCGTTCTCGCTGGAAACCGTGCGGGCCACCATGGGGTCGGTCTTTGCCGTGCCGGTCGCGAGGGCAACGCCGGACGCTTTCCTGTCCTGGCGCAAGGGCTTCCAGGGCCTTGTGGTCGGCACGCATCTCAAGGGCGCTGTCGATTATCGTTCGGTCGATTTCTCAAACAGGCCGGTATTGCTCCTGATGGGCAATGAGCAACAGGGTTTGCCGGACGATCTCGCCGCCAGTTGCGACAGGCTGCTGCGCATCCCGCAAGCCGGACGCGCGGATTCGCTGAACCTCGCGGTCGCGACCGGCGTCATGCTGTTCGAAATTCGACGCGGCGCGCTCACACTGGAGGACCGATCCTGAAATCGCTGACGCCTTACGCCCTGCTGACCATCGTTGCCATCGCGCTCGACCAGTGGATCAAGCAGTGGGTCGAAACCGGCCTGCCCTTTCAGGAGAAGATCGACCTCCTGCCCTTCCTGGCGCTTTTCCGCACCTACAATACCGGTATCGCTTTCTCGATGTTTTCATCGCTGAGCGACACCGGCCTGATCGCAGTTGCCGCGGTGGTGGTTGTGTTCGTGCTTTATCTGGCCCTTAAAACCCCACCGAACCAGGTCCTCGCCCGCATCGGTTTCGCGCTGATCGTCGGCGGCGCGCTGGGTAATGTCATCGACCGCACCGTTTATGGGCATGTCATCGATTACATCCTGTTCCACACGCCGGTCTGGTCCTTCGCGATCTTCAATCTCGCCGATGTCTTCATTTCAGTCGGCGCCGCCGCCGTCGTGCTGGACGAATTCATCACGTGGCGGCGACAATCGCGACCTTAGAGAAATTCAAGCAAGGGCGCGCAATGATCTCGCGTCTGGAAGTGCATAAAAACAAAGCGTTAGGGCGTTTCGCGTTTCCGGAAAAAGCAGAAACGTTCTGGGACGATTGACCATGGTTGTTTTCGAACTAGCCTGACCTCCTCATCCAGGATCGAGGAGCAGCCTGTGCCGGACACCTTCAAAGCCATTCTCGTCTCCCGCGATGAGGACAAGAAGCAGTCGGTCACGGTTACCGAGCTGACCGAAGCCGATCTGATGGAAGGCGATGTCACCGTCGCGGTAGAGGCCACTACGGTGAACTACAAGGACGGACTGGCGATCACCGGCAAGGCACCCGTCGTGCGTCGCTGGCCTTTGGTGCCCGGCATCGATTTCGCCGGCACGGTGCTGTCTTCCAATCATGCCGACTGGCGCAAAGGCGATCGCGTCATCCTGAACGGCTGGGGCGTCGGCGAGACCCACTACGGTGCCTATGCCGAGCGTGCCCGCGTCAAGGGCGACTGGCTGGTGCCGTTGCCGGGAGGCATCACGGCGCACGACGCCATGGCTGTCGGCACCGCGGGTTATACCGCGATGCTCTCGGCAATGGCCCTAGAGCGCCACGGCATCGTGCCGCAGCGTGGGCCGGTGATCGTGACTGGAGCCGCTGGCGGCGTCGGTTCTGTCGCCGTCGCGATCCTGTCGAAACTCGGCTATCACGTCATCGCCTCGACGGGCCGAGCTTCGGAAGAGGCGTATCTGCGCGATCTCGGCGCGGCCGAAATCATCGCCCGCGAAGAGCTGACTGGAGCGGCGAAGCCGCTCGCCAAGGAGCGCTGGGCCGGTGGTGTCGACGCTGTCGGCTCCACCACGTTGGCCAATGTACTGTCGATGACCGCCTATGGCGGTGCCGTCGCTGCGTGCGGCCTGGCTGGCGGCATGGACCTGCCCTCATCGGTCGCGCCCTTCATCCTGCGCGGCGTCTCGCTGCTCGGCATCGATTCCGTCATGGCGCCGAAAGAGGTGCGGATCGAAGCTTGGCAGCGCATCGGCCGTGACCTTGATCTGGCAAAACTCAAGGCGCTTTCCACCACCATCGGTTTTGACGGCATCATTGCCGCCGCGACCGACATCGTCGAAGGCAAGATTCGTGGCCGGGTCGTCGTCGACATGTAGCCTGCCGTAAACGACAGGTCCGCGTTTCAGGCCGCTTCATGTCCAAGCGCCTCCTCGAAAGCCTTGTGTCCGTCCGCGGCAAGCCAGGACCGGAATGAGAGGATTTCCGGATTGATCTGGCGCATGACATTCAGGTCGACATGGTCGGCAAGCGGCCCTGTTTCCAGACTGGCGGCCATGTGTCCGAGATCGGGATTGGCCATGAGAGCCTCTTCGGAAAAGCGCGCATAGGCGATCGGCCGGCCGGCGGCTTGCGTAAGAATGGCCTCCAGATCGCTGCCCGTAACAGTGTCGCCAGCGATTTTCAGCGTTTCGCCTCCAAACCGGCTCATGTCGGCGAAGATCGCGGTTACGAACTTGCCTATGTCATCGACAGCTATGAGCTGCATCGCCTGATCCGGCCGGAGGAAGAATGTGTAGCGGCCACTTTCCAGCCCGAAACCGCGCCTTACCAGCATCTCCATGAAGATCATCGGCCTGACGATGGTTGCGGTGATCGGCAGATTGCGGAGATGCGCCTCTATGCGTGGTTTGGCGTCGAAACGTGCCACGCCAGTCGGCTTGTCTCCCGCACTGGCACCGGAAGAATAGACAAAATGTCGAACGCCACGCTCGACGGCGATGTCCGCGATGGATCTTCCAGCGCGCACTTCTTCTTCCTGAGCCAGATTGCCTGGCAGGACGCTGAAGACACCATGCACGTCCTTCATCGCGGCCCGGATGGCCTCGATATCCTCGAACGATCCCTGCACCAGGTCCACGCCGGCATCACGAAGCGCGATCGACCTTGGCGCGGCAGTGTCCCTTACCAGCGCACGAACGGGCCACAGCGCCTGTCTAAGTGCCCTGGCGACCGCTCCACCCTGCCTGCCTGTCGCACCGAACACCAGGATTGGAGGTTTGCCATTCGTCATTCGAGAGCCCTCGTGTTGAACAAGGGTACCCATATATACTGCTGGAGCGCCGCTGGAAGACGGCACATTTTCCAGCCTCGGGCACAAGGATGATACGCTTGGACAGATCGCACCACGCAAGGCCTGACGAGATTGCGGATCGTGGCCGCCGCTTCACACCATATCCATCGAACGGCGTCTGCGCGCGGCTCGGAGACAAATGGACTGTCCTGGTCTTGTGGCGCCTCTCGGTCGCGCCCGAGAGACGGCTTCGTTTTTCGGCGATCAAGAGCGAAATCGACGGAATTACGCAGCGCATGCTGACGCTTGCGCTGCGTAATCTGGAACGCGACGGCCTGGTAGCCCGCCACTATTTTCCTGAAGTGCCGCCGCGTGTCGAATATGAACTGACCGAGATGGGCGCGGGTATCTTGAAGGCGCTTGAAGGCCTCAACTTCTGGATACAGGACAATTTGCCCCGTATCGAGCAAAGCCGGCGCTTCTACGACGACGCCGGACAATGAGGTAGACGTATCGTCAGATCGCTGCGGAATAGTCTGTCGGACGCAGCACACGCTCGGTTATCTGGCCGACCATATTGCCGGATTCGGCGCCGGTTTTCTCCTTGATCTCAGACCATTCGCCGTCTGCCATGAACTGTGCCCAGGCGTCGGTCATCGTCCGCTCATCAGGCCAGCGGAGCATATAGACGAACTCGGTTCGCCCTTGCTGCTGCGTCTCCCACAGCGCGACAAAGTCGAAGCCATATCTTTTCATGATACGGACGGCGTGGTCCCGGAAGCGAGCATGGAATGCTGCCTTGTTCGTGTCGAAAATCTCATAGATGCGCAATTGATGGATCACCTGGATATCTCCTTTCTGCTCGTCAGCCAGAGCCGGAGAAAGCGCGGACCATCCAGCCATGATCATGGCTGCAAGGATATCCCTGCGGTTGGCAGACAGTCGGCTGGCACCTGCCCTGGTCTGCCAACGCTTCCGGGATTTCTCGCCAATGCTCATCGCTCGCTCCGCTCTGGCTTCGTGTCCAGAATGGGCGATCGGAACATGCAGGTAAAATATATTATATTATACGATTTGATATGATCCAGATATCAAACTGCCGGCCTGTCGCGCGATTTCGAGAAATCTGTCGCGAGCAGGTGCAGATTTCGAAGCGTGCCAGGCGGCGAGCACATCCAGAAACAAGGCGCCCCCCATTCCATCCGCTGCAATACGGCGAAAGACGATACCGTCCCGCCGTCCATGGCTGACGGAGGCCGGTACGAGCGCAACGCCCAGGCCGCCCGCGACCAGCCCGGCGATTGTCTCGATCTGCCGGGCTTCTTGCACGATGCGAGGCGAAAATCCCGCCGCATTGCAGAGCGCAATCATCTGGTCGTAGAACCCCATACCTTCTGAACGAGGCGTCGCGATGAAATTGTCCTGTGCCAAGGCAGCGAGGAAAACCTGCTGCGCGGCGGCCTGGGCGTGCCCCTCCGGCAAGGCCACCACGATCTCTTCGCGGGCGATGCGCTCAAAAACCAGTTCCGGAACCGTGACGCCCGGCCGCCGCATCAGGCCGATATCCGCCAGGCCCGCTCTCAGCGCGGCGACCTGTTCGGCAGTCGTTCCCTCCCGCAACGTCAGTTCGACATCGGGCAGACTGGACCGAAAAGCCTGCACCACCTTGGGCAGGAAATTGAAATGCAGCGTGCCGACAAACACGATTTTCAAGCTGCCGCTCGTTCCGGACGCGACCCGCCTCGCCTGCTCGACCCCAGCTTCGAGTGTCTCCAGCATGATGCGCGCCGTATCCAGAAACGAGATGCCCGCAGGCGTCAAAGCCACATTGCGGTTATTCCGCACAAACAAAGGCGCACCGATTTCGCCTTCCAGCCGCCGTATGGCCTGGCTGAGTGGCGGCTGTGCCATATGCAACCGCTCTGCTGCCCGGTGGAAATGCAACTCTTCGGCAACGGCAATGAACTGGCGAAGTAAACGAATCTCGATCATCGGGCCGACGTTACAATGATTGCGAAGCGGCTCCATACTTCGCATTCGTAGCGGGACGTCGATTAAACAAAGGAAAACCGGCCAATCCCTAAAATTCGAACGGTTCGACCCAGCCTTCCATAATTTATCTGTGGCTAAGATAGCCGCATGATAGGGGACAGAGCTGCCACAAAGGTGGAGGGTAAGCATCAGGCGGACCCGGCTGAGCCGGCAACGCCGCGTCGCGTACTGGCCACAACGCCACCGCTGGTACCAACGCTGGACAGGCGCGAACACGAAGGCCTGCCCTTCGTTATCTTCGTCGCGCTTGTCGTTCTCGCCGGCCTTTCCCATCTCACCGGCGCACCGCCTTTCATCGCTCTAGGCGTGCTGCTGACCGGCCTTGCCGGCCTGGCTCTCTTCGTGCGCAACCGGCGCAGTGAACACACCGCAGTCTCGATTCTCGACGACACGGCGGCTCGCAGCCGTGCCGAAATCGAAACCATGGCCGACCGCATGTGGGAGATGCAGGAAAGCGAGGAGCGTTTTCGTGGTCTGATCGACGCGCTCGGCGACCTGGTCGTCCATCGCGACCGCGACGGCCGTATCGTCTACGCCAATCGTGTCTTCGCCGAACTGGTCGGGCAGAACCAGACCGATCTGGCCGGCATGATGCTGACGGAACTCGGCATCGACATCGGCGTCGTTCCGGACGCAGCTTTCTCCGACCATGAGTGCCTGAGTTCGACCGATGTCGCCATCCGCACGCAGAATGGTCCGCGCTGGTTCTCATGGATCGAACTGTCGATGCGTGACAAAGACAGCGCCGAGGTTTCCCATCGGGCGATCGCACGTGACATCACGGCGCGCAAGCAGGCCGAATCCTCGCTGATCAACGCCCGCGAGCGCGCCGAATATGCCAGCCAGGCCAAGTCGCGCTTCCTCGCCACCGTCAGCCATGAGATCCGCACCCCGATGAATGGCATCATGGGCATGGCCAAGCTTCTCGCCGACACCAGGCTGACGCCTGAACAACGTACCTATGTCGGTGCGGTCTCGACATCGGCCAGCGCGCTGCTGGCCCTGATCGAGGACTTGCTCGACTATTCCAAGATCGAAGCCGGCCGTTTCGCACCCGAACCTCAGCCGATGTCGCCACGCGAGATCGCCGACAATGTCGTGGAACTTCTCGCAGCGCGCGCCTTCGCCAAAACCATTGGCCTGGCCTGCCATGTCGCACCGGATGTACCTCAGATCGTCACGGCAGATCCCGGTCGCGTTCGGCAGGTGCTGCTCAACCTGATCGGCAATGCCGTCAAGTTCACCGAGACAGGCGGAGTTCTGGTCAACGTCACCCGCCGGCGTGCCGACAGCGGCGACCGCCTCGTCTTCTCGATCACCGACACCGGCCCCGGCCTCAGCGAAGCCGATATGGACCGCATCTTCGAGGATTTCGAGCAGGCCGATGGCACATCGACACGCAAGCACGGCGGCGCGGGCCTTGGATTGGCAATTTCACGGCGACTGGCGGCAGCCATGAACGGAACGATCAGCGTTTCCAGCGCGCCCGGCGAAGGCTCGGAATTCATCTTCGAACTACCGGCACGGGAAGCGATTGAAACGACCGACGACCGCACCGGCATGTTGGCCGACCGTCGCGCTGTCATCATTTCGGAAAACCCCATTGAGGCCGAAGCGATTGCGCGTACGATCCGCGCACATGGCGGCCGCGCTGAAATCGTGGCCACCGCCACCCAGGCCTTGCCCTTCGCGAGCTTCTGCAACGTTCTCCTGATTGACGCGCGCCAGGAAGACAATGAGTGCCGGACCCTCAAGCGACTGCGGCAGACAGGCTTCGTAGCCTGCGAGGCAGTGACGCTCATCGCTCCGTCGGACCGTGGCGCACTGGTCGAGTTCCGTGCCGGGGGATACGCGACTTTCCTGGCCCGCCCCGTGCGCGGTGAAACCCTGCTGCGGGTGCTTCTGGCCGGCCACGCCGCTGTCGGCGGCCCACTGCCCGGCCCGAGCCATGCCGCGATCGCACCGGCGGGGCCGACAGCCGGTCTTTCGGTGCTGATTGCCGAGGACAACGACATCAACGCGATGCTCGCCCGCGCCAGCCTGCAGAAAGCAGGGCATCATGTCGACATCGTCAACAATGGCCGCGCTGCCGTCGATGCCGTCGCGACGGAAAACCCCGCCAGGCGTTACGATGTCGTGCTGATGGACCTGCATATGCCGCTGATGGATGGAATGGACGCCATCGCAGCGATTCGCCGCCATGAGGAGGCCTCTGGTGTGGCACCGGTACCGATCATGGTGTTGTCGGCCGACAGCCAGGAACGAACCCGCCATGCCGTTCTGGCGCATGGAGCCTCCGGCTTCGTCACAAAACCGCTTGATCCACAGGCTTTGGTGCATGCCGTGGAAAGTCAGGCAGCCGCCTGAATCCGCCACTTCCGGCCCCTGGAGCGTTTCCGATTTCCTCGGAAACCCGGAAACACTCCAATTCTTTATGTTACGCAATTCCGGACGGAAAACCGTTGCACACCTTTCCTGGAATTGCTGTAGGTAAGCCGGCTAGCAAGGGATGGCTTGCCGTCTTCCCCTTGCTCCTCACTTTGTATCACGGTACTGTCACAATCCTGTAGCACCTACATCGTATCCCGACGCCAAGAGGGATGGCTCGAAGGAGAATCACTCGTGCATACAGCGATGCCGCAAGGTGAGATGCAGGGGAACACCGGAGGCAGCGCGATCCAGAGGATGAGGACGATCGAGTCCATCACCGGCACCTTGGGCAAGATCGGCAGCCTCGAAGTGCGGCTGGCCCGCGACGAACTGGAAATCGCCGCCGCCCAGGAAATCCGTTATCGCGTCTTCTACGATGAGCTCGGTGCCCGTAAGAGCCGCTTGCAATCACTGGAACGGCGAGACGCGGATCGCTTCGATCCGGTCTGCGATCATCTCCTGGTGTTCGACAACGCTCTGCCTGGCCCGGACCATCGCCGCATCGTCGGCACCTACCGGTTGCTGCGCCAGGAAACCGCGGTCCGCGCCGGCGGTTTCTATTCCGAGGATGAATTCGAGCTGCGGCGGCTCATCGCCAAGCACCCCGGCCAGCGCTTCCTTGAGCTCGGCCGTTCCTGCGTGCTGCCCGAATACCGCTCCAAGCGCACCATAGAAGCATTATGGCAGGGTCTGTGGGCGTATTTCACGCACTATGACATCGGCGTCCTGACCGGTTGTGCTTCTTTCCACGGCATTGTTCCAGCCGCGCATGCCGAGGCCCTCACCTATCTCGCGCATCACTGCCGCACCAGCCCGGCCTGGGACATCCGCGCCAACGACGGACGCTATTGCTCCATGGACCTGATGCCGATCGAGGCGGTCAACACCAAGGCCGCGATCGCCGCGATGCCGACATTGGTGAAAGGTTATCTGCGCGTCGGCGCGCGCATCGGCGATGGCTGCGTCATCGACCACGACTTCAAGACCGTCGACGTCTTCATCGTGTTGCCCGTGCGCGAGATCGGCGCCCGCTACCTGAACTATTATGGCGGCGAAGGGCAGCGTTTCGCTGCCTAGCACAGCGATGGCCGACGACTTTTCCGCCATCTTCGAACGCCTGAAGCGGGCAGCTCGAGATCTTTCCGATATTGTCGAGACCACGTCCTATGGCACTCCGGCGCTGAAAGCCGGCAAGAAACTGCTCACCCGCGTCAAGGATGCGGAAACGGCGGTGGTGATGTGCCCGCTCGACGAGAAGGAAATGCTGCTCCAGGCAGCGCCCGACATCTATTTCGAGACGGATCACTACAAGGGCTGGCCGGCGCTGCTTGTGCGCATGAATGCCGTTTCGGATGACGAGTTGCGTCATCGCCTGCAGCGAACCTGGCTGACCCAGGCTCCAAAAGCAAAAGCCAGGGCGTGGCTAGCCGAACGGGACAAATCCTCAAACAGGTAGTCTCACCGATCAGGCTTACGGAATATCTTCGGGCCGTCGTCCTGGACGGCTTTTGTAAGGCGGAAACGACCAGCCGAACTTCAGCGCACCGCCCCGCACCGCGAAAGCCGCAAGCACGCCGGCAGGATAGGAGACCTGACCCGGCAAATGGAGAAGCTCGCCAGCCGTGTAGACCCCGGCACCGATGATTGCTGCCGTCACATAGATTTCCGGCGTGAGCAGCACGGAAGGTTCCCCGGCCAGCAGGTCGCGCAGGATCCCGCCGAAACAGGCTGTGAGCATGCCCATGATGATCGAGACCGCCGGCGAACCGGTGATTGCCATGCCTTTCGCCGCCCCCATCACCGCGAAGACGGCAAGGCCGATGGCATCAAGCCACAGCAGGAGCTTGTAGCGGGATTCGACACGGTGCGCGCCGAAGAACACCACAAGGGCGACCACGGTACAGATCAGCACATAATCACGATTGCCGATCCAGAACACCGGCACGCCGAGGATCAGGTCGCGGAAAGTGCCTCCACCGATACCGGTCACCGCAGCGAGAAATAGGAAACCGACGATGTCGAGCTGCTTGCGCGAGGCAGCCAGCGCCCCCGTCGCCGCAAACACTGCAACGCCGGCATAATCGATGAAGGTAATGGCGGACATCGGAAGCCGGAGGCTGGAGCGGCAGTAAGTCGACAGTGAGAATCTATATGCAGCATCCCGCAAAAGCCAAGGGCGCCGCGGTTTTCACCTGGCGCCCTTTTCCTGTTGCCGACAGCCTGTTGCCAACTGCCTGCTCAAGCATCCTTCTCGGCTTGCTCGTTGACAGGACCGGGCTCGGTTGGCTCGGCAGCGACCTTCGGCCCGCCCTTCGACACGCCGACCATGGCCGGGCGCAGCACACGCTCGCCGATCGAATAGCCGGGCTGCACGACCTGGACGACGGTGTTGGCCGGAACATCCGGGTTAGGCACTTCGAACATTGCCTGATGGAAGTTCGGATCGAACTTCTCGCCTTGCGGCTCGAGCTTCTTCACGCCGTGACGCTCGAGGGCGCCAAGCATGGCGCGCTCGGTGATGTCGACGCCCTCGATCAGGGCCTTGAGGCCGGCATCGGCGGACGCCTTTACCTCAGCCGGAATGGCCTCCAGGGCGCGTGCGAGATTGTCCGATACCGAAAGCATGTCGCGCGCGAAGTTGGCGATCGCATAGGTGCGGGCGTCCTGAACGTCACGCGCGGTACGGCGGCGCAGGTTCTCCATCTCGGCTGCGGTGCGCAGCGCCTTGTCCTTCAGTTCTTCGTTTTCCTTCAGCAGTCGAACCAGCGCCTCATAGTCGCCATCGACGCCACCTTCGGCGCGCTCCGTCTCGGCTTCCACCGCCTCGATATCTTCAGGCGCGCGTTCGTCTTTTGCCTGGTCGCTCATCGCCATTTCCCGTCATGCCGGTTGGTTCTGGATTTGTGCCCGATATCGAGGTTTGGGACACAAAAATCAAGGGGAAAGGGCATTTCCGGCAATCATCGTCTGCCGGAACTCAAAAGCAGCGGATACAGATGAATTAAATCAAATTTTACGCTGTTTTCGTTCTCCGCTTGCCAAATTGACGCAATATGGGAACGATTCACCGGCGGGGAAGTTTCAAGGCCGACTAAGGATTTTGAGGCCATGTCCCGCACCAATGCAGTCAAGCACGATCCATTGACGACGCAGATCAGGCGTCAGTTTTCCGATCGCTCGAACCAGCGGTTCCTGCACAGCTTGCCGACGTTCGAGGTCGTGAACGAGCTTCCCGAACCACTGCGCACCTTGCTTGAAAGGCTCGACGCACAGGAAAGCAGCACGCGCGGCCGCTAGAGCGTTTCCGTTTTTGATCTGGCGCCGTCCGACGATCATCAAGGACCGTCAGGCTGCAGCGACCTTCATCAGGTCGGCCGCCTTTTCCGCGATCATGATTGTCGGCGCATTGGTATTGCCGCCGATCAGCGTCGGCATCACCGAGGCGTCGACCACACGCAGGCCCGAGAGGCCGCGCACACGGAGCTGCGGGTCGACCACCGCCATGTCGTCCGTACCCATTCGGCAGCTGCCGACGGGATGGTAGATAGTATCCGCGCGCGAACGGATATGGTGCATCAGCTCGGCATCGCTGGTGACCCCTGCCGTGTAGAGCTCCTTGTGGCGGTATTTCGCCAGTGCCGGTGCCTCCAGCACGTTGCGCATCATCCTGGCTCCCTTCAGCATCAACGTCGCGTCGCGTTCGTCAGAAAGATAGCGTGGGTCGATGCGCGGCGCGGCGAGCGGATCGGCGCTGGCAAGCGTCACCTCGCCGCGCGAATGGGGCCTGAGTACGCAGACATGGCATGAGAAGCCGTAGCCCATGTGCATCTTGCGGCCATGGTTGTCGACAATCGCGATGATGAAATGCAGCTGCAGGTCCGGGCGCTCGAGTCCCGGCTCCGATTTCATGAAGGCACCGCCTTCTGCATAGGGCGTCGCGATCATGCCGGTGCCGTCCTTGCGCCACTGCAGGATGTGTTTCACCAGCTTGATCGTGCCCTTGAGGCCAAGGCCCATCATGTCGGTTTCCCTGGACTTCCAGCTCATGATGAAATCGAGATGGTCCTGCAGGTTCTTGCCGACACCCGGCAGGTCATGGGTCACCGCGACGTGCCGGGCCGCGAGCTCGTTGCCGGGCCCGATGCCGGACAGGAGCAGGAGCTGCGGCGACCCGAACGCACCGCCAGAAACCACCACCTCGCGTCCTGCCTGGGCGAAGGCTTCGCCATTGGCGGTCCGGTAACGGACGCCCACTGCACGTTTGCCGTCCATCACGATGCCGGTGGCATGGGCACCCGTGATCACGGTGAGGTTCTTGCGGTACATCGCCGGATGCAGATAGGCCGCCGCCGCCGAACAGCGTTCGCCATTGCTTTTGCCACCCCAGAACTGGGTGACCTGGTAGAGCCCGGCGCCTTCCTGCTCGGGTCCATTGAAATCATCGTTCGGCCGGATCTGGTTCTCGCCGCATGCCGCCACGAACGCGTGGCTGAGCGCGCGCGGGCTTTGCTGCTCGGCAACCCGTAACGGACCGTCGCCGCCATGCAGATCGCTGGCGCCGCGCTGATTGCCCTCCGCGCGCTTGAAGTAGGGCAGCACGTCGTCCCAGGACCAGCCCGTGCATCCGGCAGCAGCCCAGTCATCATAGTCGGCCGGGTGGCCTCGAACATAGAGCATCGCGTTGATGGCGCTGGAGCCGCCCAGCGCCTTGCCACGGGGCTGATAGCCCTTGCGCCCGTTCAGCCCCGGCTGAGGCACCGTCTCAAGGGCCCAGTTGTTGATCTTCGGACGGCCCGGCAGCAGCGCCACGATCCCGGCCGGCGCCCGGATCAGCATGTCCCTGCCCTCGCCGCCGGCCTCAAGCAGGCAGACGCTGACAGATGGATCTTCGGATAGCCGCGCGGCCAGCACCGAGCCCGCCGAACCGCCGCCGGCGATGACGTAGTCGAACTTCATGAGGGCCTCCCCGGGATGGCGGCGGATGTTTCCGTCCGTCAGCAGAGAGAAACCTCAAACCTCAGGGTTGTAAAGAGATGCAACCAACCCGGCGAATTGGACCTTTGGCCGATCGTTTCGTGCCGATACGTGGTCAGTTGCTTGGGGTGCGGCGCCAGCTGTAGCCGCCGGCCGGTGCCGAGGTGTCCGCTGCCGGCTGATAATAGACCGGAAGCCCGTCCAGCCGACCCTCCTCCAGGCGCTTGAGAAGCACCGGATGCGAGATCTCGAACTCGTCGAAACCGACACGCAGCATGTGCGGCAGTTGATCGATCAGCACCTGGCCAGTCGCCCGGACTGCGCCTTGGAAACCATGACGGCTGCGCAGCAACGATGCTTTGGAAAAGGAACGGCCATCGGTGAAAGCCGGAAAAGCCAATGCCACCAGCGAGAGCTGGTCGAGCAGGTCGACGATCTTGTCCAGCTGGTCACCTGGCTGCAGCGAAACGCCGAGCCGTTCCCTGGCCGATGCCCTCACCTGCGGATCGAGATCGAGGAACGCCTGCAGCGGCAGGATGAAGCGGCCGTTGCCGGAAAGCGCCTCGGCGGTCTCGGCATGCGTCCAGTCATCCTCGCGGAACCCTTTGGGGGTCCACAGGCGCGGCGCCGGCACGGCATTGGTCTCGGGCTTTGCAGTCTCGGTCATGAAGGCGAGCATATGGCTTATTCTTGCGTTGGTTTCCAGTGATTGCTGTGAAGAGCAGGCAGTTAGGATTAGGGCGGTGAGGCAGTGGCGGCTTTTGCCCTACTCCTCTATTCCCTTCGTCTCACAACGACGCATCCGTCAGCGATTTCTCCAGGCCGGAGAGGTGAATGCCGCATTCGGTCTTGGCGTGACCGGCCCAGCGCCCTGAGCGGGCATCTTCGCCTGGTTGCACCGGCTGCGTGCACGGGAAGCAACCGATCGACAGGTAGCCATAAGCGACAAGCGGATTTTCGCGCAGTGCATGCTGGCGCATGTAGTCGGCCTGGTCCGCGGTCGTAAAACGCGCGAGCGGGTTGATGCGGATGCGCGAGCCCACCGCTTCGAACGCCGGAAGTGCCGCGCGGGTCGAGGCCTGGAAACGCTTGCGCCCGGTGAACCAGGCGCGGTACGGCTCAACGCCGCGCGCCATCGGCTCCACCTTGCGCACGTCGCAGCAGGCGTCGGTATTGGTCTCGTGCAGCTTGCCCGTCGGATCGATCCGGGCGAGTGCAGCCTCGTCAGGCGTCACGACCTGGATGTTGGTCAGGCCGAAATCGGCGGCCAACGCGTCGCGATAGTCGAACGTTTCCTCGAAATGTTTGCCGGTGTCGAGGAAAACGATCGGCAGATGCCTGTCGACCTCGGCGATGAGATGCAGGAGCACGGCGGAATCCGCACCGAAGGAGGACACCGCGGCAAGCTCACCGGGAAACAGCTCCAACGCGGCCCGCTCGATGATCTCGTGTGCGCTCAGATGTCCGTATAGCGCCTCAAAGGCAGCGGCCTGTGCCGCCACGCCGCTTTCTCCAGGCACGGCCTGATCAAGCGGCCTTGGCTTCGCCAGCATAGAGCGCCTCCTTGAACGGCGCCGGGCCGACACGGCGATAGGCATCGAGGAACTTTTCCGACTTATCGAGGCGGACGGTGAGATACGTCTCGACAACGGTTTCGATGGCATCGGTGATTTCCTCCGGGCCAAAGCCACGGCCGATGATCTCGCCGACGGAGGTGTGTTCGTCAGCCGACCCGCCCAGCGTGACCTGGTAGAGTTCCGCCCCCTTCTTCTCGACACCGAGGATGCCGATATGGCCGACATGGTGATGGCCGCAGGCGTTGATGCAACCGGAAATCTTCAGCTTGAGCTCACCGATGTCGCGCTGCCTTTCGAGTGACGCAAAACGCTTGGAGATGTTCTGCGCCACGATGATCGAGCGTGCATTGGCCAGCGCGCAATAGTCGAGGCCGGGGCAGGCGATGATGTCGGAGATCAGATCCGAATTGGCAGTCGCCAGTCCGATCTCCGCCAGTCGGTCGTAGATCGCCTTCAGATCCGCACGTGCCACATGCGGCAGGATCAGATTCTGCTCATGGCTGACGCGCACTTCGTCAAAGGCATATGTCTCGGCAAGATCGGCAACCGCATCCATCTGGCTGTCGGAAGCATCGCCCGGCACCTCGCCGATACCCTTCAGCGAAATCGTCACCGCTGCATAGTCCGGATTGCGATGGGTAACGACGTTCTGGTCGAGCCATTCGGAAAAGCTGCGTGAATCCAGTCGCGCCAGTTTGATCGCCTCGTCGCCCTCGGGTCGCGCAGGCAGTGCCGGCGGGGCGAAATAGGCGTCGATCGCCTTGATATCGGCTTCGGGCAGCGTCAGTTCGCCATCCTTAAGCTCCGCCCACTCGGCTTCGACCTGGCGCGTGAATTCCTCGACGCCGGTCTCGTGCACCAGGATCTTGATGCGCGCCTTGTACTTGTTGTCGCGGCGTCCATAGAGATTGTACACGCGCAGGATCGCCGTGCAGTAGGACAGGAGGTGCTCTTCCGGCAGGAAATCGCGGATCTTCTTGGCCACCAGCGGCGTGCGGCCCTGGCCGCCACCGACATAGACCGCAAAACCGAGCTCTCCGGCCGCGTTCTTTTTCAGATGCAGGCCGATGTCATGGGTCTGGATCGCTGCGCGATCACGCTCGGCACCGGTCACCGCGATCTTGAACTTGCGCGGCAGGTAGGAGAACTCCGGATGCACCGACGACCACTGGCGCAGGATCTCGGCATAGGGGCGCGGATCGGCGGCCTCATCGGCAGCGGCACCGGCGAAATGGTCGGCGGTCACATTGCGGATGCAGTTGCCGCTGGTCTGGATGGCATGCATCTCGACCGAGGCAAGGTCGGCCAGGATCGCCGGAATGTCGGACAGCGCTGGCCAGTTGAACTGGATGTTCTGGCGCGTGGTGAAATGGCCGTAGCCCTTGTCGTACTTGCGCGCGATATGGGCGAGCATCCTGAGTTGCTTCGACGACAGCGTTCCATAAGGGACGGCAATGCGCAGCATGTAGGCATGCAGTTGCAGATAGACGCCGTTCATCAGGCGCAATGGCCGGAACTGGTCTTCGGTGATTTCGCCGGCAAGGCGGCGCTCCACCTGATCAGTGAACTGGGCGACGCGGGCCTGCACGAACTGATGGTCGAACTCGTCGTAGCGATACATGTCTTGTCCTCCGGATGCCGAAGCACCCGCTTGTCGTGATCAGGCTGCGGTCGGGCGTGCCTGTTTGCCGAGATCATTGCGGTTGGTTGGGCCGGCCGCGCGGATTCTCTCGCGCAGCCGCAATGGATGAATGGCGCCGTCCACGATCTCGACGTCGATCAGGTTGACGTCGACGACTTCATTGGCTGCAAAAGAGGCGGCGCCGATCGCTTCCAGACGTTCCTCGGCAGCCTTGTCGGCGGCAAGTTCCGAACTGTCGATCGTCTCGGCCCAGGCACCGCCGGCATACCAGACAGCCTCACCATCTGTGAGACGGTTCGCGGTCAGGATCTTCATGATACAGCCCCCTGGACGACCGGCAGTCCGGTCTCTTGGTACCTGCCGGCCGCGAGCGGCTCGGAGTGGTTGAAATTGGCGCCCGCGACAGCATCACCGATGACGGTCATGACCGGACCGGCGAGGTCGCTGCGTGCCTCCAGCGACGGCAGGTCTGCCAGCGTGCCGTGGAACCGACGCCTGTTGGCGAGGCTGGCATTCTCGACGACCGCAACCGCCGTATCTGGTGAAAGGCCGGCTTCGATCAGCCGGCCGGCGACGTCGGCGGCCACGCTGCGCCCCATATAGACGGCAACGGTTGCGCCGGAGATCGCAAGCTTCGCCCAGTCCGGCAGCGTTCCACCCTTGAGGTCGTGGCCGGTGGTGAACACCATCGATGAGGTCACGCCGCGCAAGGTCAGCGGCAGCTCGAAATCGGCGGCGGCGGCAAAAGCGGCGGTGACGCCGGGCACCACTTCATAGGAGATGCCGGCCTCGCGCAGCGCGGCCATTTCTTCTCCGGCACGGCCGAATACCAGCGGGTCTCCGCTCTTCAGCCGCACCACGCGGCGTCCTTCGCGGCCGAGCGAGACCAGCAGCGCGTTGATCTCGGACTGCGACTTCGAATGGCAGCCCTTGCGCTTTCCGACAGGCAGACGTTCTGCGTCACGGCGACCCATGGCGACGACCGCTTCCGGCACCAGCGCGTCATACACGATGACATCGGCTTCCATCAGAAGACGCTGGGCACGCAGGGTGAGCAGATCTTCCGCGCCTGGCCCGGCGCCGACCAATGCGATGTGGCCACTGAAGGCTGCGTTGGAGAGCAACAGCCCTGAGGCAGCATCATGCGCAGCCGACAGATTGCCGGCCTCGACGGCGCGCGCTGGTGAGCCAGCGAAGAAATCGGCCCAGAAGCGGCGACGGCGATTGCCCTTGGGCAGGATGCGTTCCGCCGCCTCGCGGAAGGTCGCGGCAAGGGCCGCCAGCGGCCCGAGCGAAGGCGACAGCAATTGATCGATGCGGGCACGGATCATCTGCGCCAGAACCGGGCCGGCACCCTCGGTGCCGATGGCAACGGCTACGGGCGCGCGATTAACCAGAGCCGGCGTGAAGAAATCGCACAGTTCCGGCCGATCGACGGCGTTGACCGGGATGTTCAGCGCGCGCGCGTCGTTCGACACCTGGCGGTCGAATGCCTCTTCGCCGGTTGCTGCGAAAACCAGCACAGCACCGGCCAGATGTGCGCTGTGGTAGGCCTCGGCAATGTGGCTGGCATTGTTCTCGGCGATCCAGACGCGCAGCGCCGGTTCTACATGCTCGGCGATGATGATGAGATGTGCACTGGACTGGCCAATCAGCCGTGCCTTGGCCAATGCCTCCTCGCCGCCGCCGACGATGACCACGGCTTCGCCTTCCACCCGCATAAAGACGGGAAAGGCATTAAGCTTGGGGGTGGTATGCGGCATTGCGGTAAGACCCTGAACAGGTTGGCATTTCTACGCGCATGCGGGGAAGATCAGAAGGAACGCACTCGCGCGCCTTCGTTTTGGATGCAATCTCTTTTCTGAAAGCATGAGGGGTCGGAGAAAAATTTTCTCCCAACGCCAAAAATCGATCGACGGGACCGGTCTTTTATATCTCTAGGCGGCCCTTCTAGCGCTCGCTGAGGCTCTCCGCAAAACACATTTTTCTAATTTCTATCTATTTAGTAGAATTAAGCATCGAGGCACCGGGATGGCTGCATGGTTCCTCAAATCTCCCCGCTCGTGCATTTCGCATGCATTTCAATGACCTCGCGGGGTTGCACGGCACCGTCGCCATCCCCATAGTGCAAGAAGGCGGCGGCTCAGGGCGGCGCTCATCCAACATCGTTAGACCAGAAGGGCGCTCCATCGACCATGCCGCATGACACTCCCCTTATCGCAACCATCGTCGTCGGTCTGGGGTTGGCATTTGTCTTTGGCGCCATAGCCAATCGTTTCCGTATCCCACCTTTGGTCGGCTATCTGCTGGCCGGCATTCTGGTCGGCCCCAACACCCCCGGTTTCGTTGCCGACCAAGGTCTTGCGCTCGAGCTTGCAGAGATCGGCATCATCCTGCTGATGTTCGGCGTCGGCCTGCATTTCTCGATGAAGGACCTGCTTTCCGTACGCGCCATCGCGCTACCCGGTGCGGTGGTGCAGATCGGCTTCGCCACCTTGCTCGGCTGGGGCCTGGCCTGGATGCTCGGCTGGTCGCTTGGCGCCGGCCTGGTATTCGGTCTGGCGCTGTCGGTTGCCAGTACCGTGGTGCTGCTGCGTGCGCTGCAGGAGCGCAGGCTGGTCGAAACCGAACGCGGCCGCATCGCCGTCGGCTGGCTGATCGTCGAAGACCTGGCCATGGTGCTGACGCTGGTGCTTTTGCCGGCCCTCGCTGGCGTGCTCGGCGGGGTGGACCAGGCCCCTCCTCCTGGCGGGCTCTATGGGCTGACTGCCAGCTACGGCGTATGGGGCGTGGTCGGCGTCACCTTGGCCAAGGTGGTCGCCTTCGTGGTGCTGATGCTGGTGGTAGGACGCCGGGTCATCCCCTGGGTACTGCATTATGTCGCTCACACCGGATCGCGCGAACTCTTCCGGCTGGCTGTGCTGGCTGTCGCGCTTGGCGTCGCCTTCGGCGCTGCCAAGCTGTTCGGGGTTTCACTGGCACTCGGCGCCTTCTTCGCCGGCATGGTGATGAGCGAATCCGAACTCAGCCATCGCGCTGCCGAGGAGTCGCTGCCGCTACGCGACGCCTTTTCCGTGCTGTTCTTCGTTTCGGTCGGCATGATGTTCGACCCGTTCAGCGTGATGCAGCACATCTGGCCGGTTCTGGGCACGCTCTTCATCATCGTCATCGGCAAGTCGCTGGCGGCTTTCGCCATCGTCCTGCTGTTCGGCTATCCGATCGCGACGGCGCTGATCATTTCCGCCAGCCTGGCGCAGATCGGCGAGTTCTCCTTCATCCTGGCCGAACTCGGAGTCGGCTTGAAGCTTTTGCCCGAGGAAGGCCGCGACCTGATCCTGGTCGGCGCAATCCTGTCGATCATCCTGAACCCGGTGATGTTCCTGGTGGTCGACCGACTGAAGCCATGGCTGGAGCAGCGGCGTGGAGCCGATGGCGTCGCGGTCGCTGCTGCCCCGATCGGCCCGGCAACGACGGTCGGACAGGTAGCGACCACGGGCGAGAAACCAGAAGAGGACGATGCCCCGACTCCCACCACCCTGACCAACCACACCATCCTGATCGGCTACGGCCGTGTTGGCAGCCTTGTCGGTGCCTCGCTGAAACAGGCCAATGAACCCTTCCTGGTCGTTGAAGACGCGGACAAGACCATTGCCCGCCTGAAGGCCGATGGCATCGAGACCGTGATGGGCAATGCCGCCAAGGAAGACATCTTCGCGGCGGCCAATCCCAGCCTGGCCAAGCGGCTGATCCTGGCCATTCCAAATGCCTTCGAAGCTGGCCGCATTGCGCTCCTGGCCCGCGCTGCCAACCCGGTGATCGAGATCGTCGCCCGCGCCCACTCCGATGCCGAGGTGGAACACCTGGAAGGGCTGGGGGCCAACACGGTCATCATGGGCGAGCGCGAAATCGCACGCGGCATTGTCGAGGCCGTCCTGAAACCTGAGCAGGACCAGTCTGCGGCCGAACCAGCGCCGGCTGCCTAGGCCCAGAACTACCTCGGACTGGCAGCTCTTGCCGCCTTGCGAACGTTAGGTTGCCGCACGAGCAACCTAGCGCGGTCGCGTTCCTCGGCGACGCGTCGCGCCCTGGCAGCAAGAAGATCCTTGCGGGCGACCAGGCCCACCAGCCTGCCTGACGCGTCGATCACCGGCACGCGGCCGATGCCGTTTTCCGCCATACGATCCGCCAGATGGCCGACCAGTTCATCCGGCCTGCCAAACAAAGGTTCCTCGACGAGCATGTCGCCAAGGCTGGTGGCACGATCGACACCGCTGGTGTCACTGAGCCAGGCCAGCACGTCTCCCCGCGAGACCATTCCCGTGACAGTCCGGTCCGATGCGATGACAGGATAACTCTTGTGGCGATGATCGGTGCTCATGAAGTAGTCGATCGTTTCGCCCACCGTCCACGACGCGTCGATCGCATCCGGCTCCTTCACCATCACATCCTTGACCCAGGCCTGTTCAAACGGATCGGCCTGATATTCGCGCGTGATGTGAAGACCGCGGCGGGCGATCTTTTCGGTGAGGATGGACCTCTTGAGCAGGAGCACCGTGGTGGCGTAGGCGATCGCGCAGGCAACCAGCAAAGGCAGCAGTGCATGCTGGTCTCCGGTCAGCTCGATCGCGAAAAGCGTTGCCGTCAGCGGGGCGCGCATCGTGCCTCCCATCATCGCCGCCATGCCGAGAAGCGCCCAGAAACCATTATCGGCCTGCGGCAGTACGGGCGACAACAGCGCGCCAAGCGCTCCACCGAAGATCAGCAATGGCGCCAGCACGCCACCGGATGTGCCAGAACCCAGCGCCACCGCCCAGATGATCGCCTTGACAACGAGCAGCAGCAGCACGGCTTGGAAAACGAGATCTCCGGCGAGCAGATGACGGATGTTTTCGTAACCGACACCCAGGGCCGCCGGCTCGATCAAACCGCCAAGACCGACGACAAGGCCGCCGAACATAGGCCACCACATCCAGTGGATCGGCAGCTTCTCGAACAGGTCCTCGGTGCCATAGACCATGGCCGTCAGCAGGCCGGAACCCAGCCCCATGGCGAGCCCAACCAACATCCATGACAGGAAGGCCGGCAATGAGGGCGCCATCTGGCCGGCATAGGCAAACAGCGGCGCGGGATCGAGCAGCAGCGTGCGTTCGGCCGCGGCAACGGCCGCGGCGACGACCACCGGCAGGAAGCTCCTCGGCTTCCACTCGAACAGCAACAGCTCGACGGCCAACAGCACTGCGGCAAGCGGCGTGCCGAAGATTGCGGTCATGCCGGCGGCAGCGCCCGCCACCAGCAGCGCCTTGCGTTCGCTTGAGCTGAGGTGGATCGTCTGAGCGATCAGCGAGCCGACCGCACCGCCCGTCATGATGATCGGACCTTCCGCGCCAAACGGACCGCCGGTACCGATCGAGACGGCCGACGAAAGCGGTTTGAGCACTGCAACCTTGGCGCTGATCCGGCTCTGCCCGATCAGGATTGCCTCGATCGCCTCCGGTATGCCGTGGCCTCGGATCTTCTCCGAGCCAAAACGCGCCATCAGGCCGATGATCAAGCAACCGGCAACCGGCACTCCAACCATTCCCCATCCGAGCGGTGAGCCGGTGATCGGCAAGGCTTCCAGCGAGAAACGGCCGTAATACGCCAGGTTGGTGCAGAGAGTGATCAGCCTGAGCAGGATCCAGGCGGTCCCCACAGACGCGGTACCGACGACGACAGCAATGGCCATCAGCATCAGCACACGCGCATCGGCGGTGAAATCGCCTGGCCTGGGGATGGCGTATGCGGATGAGAAGTGGGCGGAGCGGCCCAGCCCGGCATTGGCTGGCTTATGGGTTTCGGTCGATGTAGGCATGATGTCAGCGCTGTTGATGAATTTATATCGCACTACGATATAAATTCAGAGAAGGAAATGACCCGGTGATCAAAAACCTGAAAGTAAAACCGACGCGATCTCGGGCTGGTGGCGCGCAAAGCGTCGACTATCGGTCACTTGCCGAGTTCCGCTACGCGATCCGCAGGTTTCTTGCTTTCAGCGAGGCCGCGGCAAGCGAAGCCGGCCTGACAGCGCAGCAGCACCAGGCTCTGCTGACGATCAAGGGGGTGGGCGAAGCCGACGGGTTGTCGATCGGCGATCTGGCGACGCGGCTGCTGGTACGGCAGCACACGGCGGCGGAACTCGCCAACCGGCTGGAGGAAGCGGGTCTCGTGCTCCGCCGGTCAGATCCCAATGACGGCCGGCGGGTGCTGCTGACGCTCACGCCCGAAAGCGAAAACCGCCTGCAGGCGCTTTCCGGCATTCATCAGGACGAGATCAGCTCGATGGCGCCGCAGCTCGTCTCCATTCTGGCCAGACTGAGCGGCGCAGGCACAGAAAAGTAGCCGAGAACGCTTGCCGAAAACCGGCAATCCGCAATCTAACCGCCGCCAAGGATGTCGAGGATCGAGGTGCCGCGCTTTTTCGTCGGACCGCCGACGTCGCCCGGCGGCACCGGATGGTCGATCGAGGCGGTGCTGCCATTGTCACGTGGCATCGCGGGGCTGGTGTCCTGTGCCTGCTGGCGAACGGCGCGCTGTTGCGCCGGCTGATCCGCCGAAACCGAAGCAGCGCCTCCGGGCACCGGCGCCGGCGGTGTCAGATCGAGCGGGATATCGTCCTGCACGATGGTATCGGAAGGCGTCGAACGCCAGGTGCCAGGCAGCGGCTTTACCGGAACGCCCTGGTGCGCGGCCATCATGAATTCATGCCAGGCCTGCGCCGGCAGTGCGCCGCCGGTGACGTTCTTCATCGCGGTACCATCGTCGTTGCCGAACCACACACCGGTGGTCAGATTGGCGGTGTAGCCGACGAACCAGGCATCGCGTGAGTTCTGGCTGGTGCCGGTCTTGCCGGCGGAAGGCCAGCCGAAGGCGGCTTTCTTCGCCGTACCCACCTCGACAGTGCCCGACATCATCGAATTCATCATGCCGATGATCTCGGTTCGCGCCACCCGCGGCGCCGATCCTTCCTTGGCCTTGTAGAGCACTTTGCCGTTGCCGTCGGTGATGCGACGCACGAAATGCACTTCAGGTCGGAAGCCGCCATTGGCGAACGGCACATAGGCCGAAGTCAACTCCAGCGGCGTCACTTCCGACGTGCCGAGCGCGATCGCAGTGTTGTTCTGCAGGTCCGACTGGATGCCCATGCGGTGCGCGGTATCGATCACCGCATCGGGGCCGACTTCCATGGTCAGTTGCGCCGCCACCGAGTTCAACGACTTGGCGAGCGCGGTCGCCAGCGTGACCTTGCCGTAATATTTGCCCTTGAAGTTGTCGGGCGACCAGTTGCCGATACGGATCGGCGCATCATTGCGGACACTGTCGGGCGTGCGACCGGCCTCCAGTGCCGTCATGTAGACAAAAGGCTTGAAGGCCGAGCCAGGCTGCCGCCGCGCCTCGGAGGCACGATTGAACTGGCTGGTCGAATAATCGTAACCACCGACCATTGCCCGCACCGCGCCGGAATTGTCGATCGACACCAGCGCGCCCTGGGTGACGTTCAGCTTGCTGCCCTTCGCATCGATCAACTCGCGGATCGATTTCTCGGCCAGCTTCTGCAGCGTGAGGTCGACCGTGGTTTCCACGACGATATCGCCGCGCACGTCGCCGATCAGGGTCGGCAATTCTTCGACGATTGCGTCAGCGACGTAATTTTCCGAACCTGTCCAGTAGGACGGCGCGCGCACGGCGGGAGCCGCCATCGCCGTCTTCAGTTCCTTGTCGCTGATCATGCCCTCTTCGCGCATGGCGCCCAGCACCAGCTGCGCCCGACTCTCGGCCGCCTTGGGATCGCGCGCCGGCGAGAAACGCGACGGCGCTTTCAACAGGCCCGCCAGCAACGCCGCTTCGGAGAGCGTCACGTCGCGCGCGCTCTTGCCAAAGTAGCGGCGTGAGGCCGCTTCGACGCCGTGCGCGCCGGAGCCGAAATAGACCCGGTTGAGATACATCTCCAGGATCTGATCCTTGGTGTGTTTCTGCTCCAGCCAGATGGCGAGCAGCACCTCCTGCACCTTGCGTTCCAGTGTCCGATCCGGTGTCAGGAACAGGTTCTTGGCGAGCTGCTGGGTCAAGGTCGAGCCACCCTGCCGCAGGTGACCGCCGATGAGATTGGTCACCACCGCGCGGGTGAAGCCGATCGGGTCGATACCATAGTGGGAATAGAAGCGCCGGTCTTCGATGGCGATGACGGCTTCGGGGATATAGCGCGACATCTCGTTGAGCCCGACTGCCTCGCCGCCGCTCATGCCACGGTTGGCGATCAACTGGTCGTCGACATCGACGATCTTGATGTTGGGCGCACGGTCGGGAACCGACCATGTGGTGGCCGCGGGCATCTTGGCGCCGTAATAGACGACAACGCCGGCGACGGCGATACCGCCCCATATGGCGAGCACGAAACACCAGTAGACCAGCCTTCCAAACAGGCCGGTCTTGCTGCGCCTGCGCCGACCGCCACGGGCCGACTTCGCTTTGGCCGAGCCACGCTTGCTGGAGGATTTACGGTTTCCCGGCACGACGCGGTCCTCTTCCCGCACCGAGAATCCCGTCGAAGAAGCCGTCTGCGACGGCCCGTCGAAGTTGGGCTCGATGCGTTTGTCCCTGCGGTCCGCCATACGCTGCCGATAGTCCCGATGCCGATGGCGCTTCGGTGAAGACTAGATGAGGCGGTTTAAAGGCCGGTTAAGGGAAGAGCTCCGTGCATCCGGCCTGAGCACGGGTGAGCCAGCCTTCCGATCCACGAAATACGACGCATGTACCCTTGACCCTGTGCTGACTTGCCGTAGCTTCTGCCTCGGCGGGCCGGGACGTGGAGGACATGTCTATGAGATGCACCCTTCTTGCGACCGCGACAGTGGTCGGTCTGCTCCTGCAGGCGCCAGCTTTCGCCCAGTCGGCCAGCCCTACAGTCGAGGATACGAAAAAATTCCTCAAGGATGCCGAGGCCGCGCTGAATGCCGAATCGGTTAGGGTCAACCGGATCCAGTGGGTGAACAGCACGTTCCTCACCGAAGACACCGATGCGCTGGCGGCCGAAGCCGGCGCCCGCCAGACCGAGCTTTCGGTTCGCCTCGCCCTCGAAGCCGCGAAGTTCGACAAGGTCGAAGGCCTCGGCGACGAAGTCAAACGCAAGCTCAACATCCTGAAAGGCGGTATCGTGCTGCCGGCGCCGACCACGGCAGGCGCCGCCGACCAGCTGAACAACATCTCCACCAGGTTGCAGTCGGCCTATGGCAAAGGCGAAGGCTCGCTGCGAGGCAAGCCGATCAATGGCTCCGACATCGAAGAACAGATGTCGCTCAACCGCAATCCCGACGAGCTGAAGGAAATGTGGACCAGCTGGCACGACAAGGTCGGCGCTCCGATGCGTACCGACTATCAGCGGCTGGTCGAGATCTCCAATGCCGGAGCCAGGGAGCTCGGCTACCCGAATGTCGGCGCGATGTGGCGCTCGCAATACGACATGCCCGCCGACGACGTCGCCAAATTGACCGACAAGATCTGGGCGGACACTAAGCCGCTCTATGACGACCTGCACTGCTACGTGCGCGGCAAGCTGAACGAAAAATACGGCGATGTCGTACAACCAAAGACCGGCCCCATTCGCGCCGATCTGCTCGGCAACATGTGGGCGCAGGAATGGACCGGCATCTATGACATCGTTGCGCCCGCGGGCGCGGGTGATATCGGCTACGACCCGACCGAACTGTTGAAATCAGCCGGCTACGACGACAGGAAGATGGTCGAAACCGGCGAAGCCTTCTTCACCTCGCTCGGGTTCGACAAATTGCCGGACACATTCTGGAAACGGTCGATGTTCGTGAAGCCGGCCGACCGCGACGTCGTATGCCACGCCTCGGCATGGGATATCGACAACCAGGACGACGTGCGCATCAAGATGTGCATCAAGGTCAACGGACAGGATTTCGTGACCGTCCATCACGAACTCGGCCACAATTTCTACCAACGCGCTTACAAGGCGCAGGACTTCCTGCACATGAATGGGGCCAACGACGGCTTCCACGAAGCGGTCGGCGACACGATCGCACTGTCGATCACGCCAGAGTATCTCGTTCAGATCGGCCTGCTGCCGAAGGACAAGGTTCCGAGCAGCGACAAGGACATCGGCCTGCTGCTGCGTCAGGCCATGGACAAGATCGCCTTCATGCCGTTCGGCTTGCTGGTCGACAAATGGCGCTGGGGTGTTTTCGACGGCTCAGTGAAACCGGAAGGCTACAATGCGGCCTGGAACGACTTGCGCCTGAAATATCAGGGCATCCAGCCGCCGGTCGAACGCAGCGAAGCGTCATTCGATCCAGGCGCGAAGTACCACATCCCCGCCACAACGCCTTACCTGCGTTATTTCCTTGCCAATGTGCTGCAGTTCCAATTCTACCGGGCCGCCTGCGAGCAAAGCGGCTGGAAAGGCCCACTGCATCGCTGCTCGTTCTACAACAACAAGGAAGTCGGCAAGAAATTCAATGCGATGCTGGAAATGGGCGCTTCGAAGCCTTGGCCGGACGCGCTGGAGGCTTTCACCGGCCAACGCGAAATTTCCGGCGATGCGATCATCGCTTACTTCGCCCCGCTGCAAACCTGGCTGAAGGAACAGAACCGGGGCAAGAGCTGCGGCTGGTAGCCTTGACACGAGAGCGATAGGCCCATCGTCTGCCTGTTCGCGGGCCGGAGCTATCTTGGGCTCCGGTGCCTGCCAGCACATGTCTTTGCGCCTCGGACTGAGACGCTTTTTCCGTCAATTACTCTTCAAAAACAGACCGCGTCACTCTTTCGTGATTGTTGCTCAGGGAACTTTGCCGGGAGCGGGTCGTTGATGGGCACTTCCTGAGGAGTTTTTCGTCCACTTGAAGTCAGGCATGTCCCTCCATGTCCTGTAAACGGCTCGCTGCAACACCCCCTGCAGCGAGCCGTTCAATTTGGATACCTCCCCCAAGATCAATTTTTGAATCCGGCGATCAATCCTGCGTGCGTGGTCTATTCGCCCTGCCAACAAAGGAGTAGTGTCAGCCTGCTCCAATGTCTGGGAGGTAGCCAATGAACCGCCTGCAATTTGTCGTGCCGGTGCGGCTTTCGCGTGGACCAGGCCATCCGATCAAAGAAATCGAAGGCGTTGCCGAAGCGATCGCATTCTTGCGTGAATGGCCTGCAGGGCGTCGCGGCCCCGTTTTCAATTGCGCGATGAACTGCTGCCTCGCCGCCGATGGCGGCCAGATAAGTACCGATGATGCGCGCCGTTCTTTTGCCGGCTTCATCCGCATCAGCGGCATGCTCGTCGATGAGAGGATTGGCCACTATGTGGTCGATCACAGCCATGAAAGGCCGGCGCGCAGAAGCGCCTAAAGCAATTCCAGGAAAGTGCGCAGCGGTTTTCCGCCTGGAACTGCGTAAACAAAAGTTGGAGCGTTTCCGCGTTTCCATGAAAAATGGAAACGCTCTAAGGCCGATCCGTGTAGGACATGACCATTTTTGAACGCCATTCCCAGGAACATGCCCTGGGAATGGATAGTGTATTATTCTGCCGCGACAGCAGTCAGGCCTGTTTGACCAACCTGATCAGCACCAGAAGAATGATCGCGCCGATTGCCGCGTGAATGATCGAGGCGATGATGCCCGAGCCCAGGCTGATGCCCAGCGTCGGGAACAGCCATCCTGCGATGAAGGCGCCGACGATACCGACGACGATGTTACCGACCAGGCCGAAGCCGAAGCCCTTGACGATCAGGCCGGCAAGCCAGCCGGCGACCGCGCCGATGATGAGGAAGACAATCAGACTTTCGACACCCATGGCAGTCCCTCTCGAACATGGGCCAAAACCAGGCAAAGCTGCGAATCAGGCCCCGGTTGCAATGCAGGGACGATAGTTCAACCGGGCAAGAAAAGCCAAGCGCGCGCGATGGAACAGCTCAAGCAAACGTGCGAGCAGTTTGCATCCGCACAACAACAGAGAGCAGGCGTATGAACGTGGAAACGCTCTACGCGTCGTCTTCGTCGTCGGAGGCCGGACGCCAGCTGGTCGGCTCAATCTTCTTCTGGGTGTGGCCGTCGATCGCCGCCCACCAGCCGATGTCGCCGGGATTGACGTCGCCGCCGAGGGCTTTGAGGCGCTCGGCGGAACGGTATTGCGCGATGGATTCGTTCAGCACCCCATCACCGTCCGTCCAGTAGACGGTCACCTTGGACCCGTCCTTCGGCGCGGTATCGATCGGTTGTCTTGCAGCCATGGCTCCAGCCTCTTCGTTTCGAGCATGATCTTTTCCGAAATCCGGTTCCCACTTTCGGGATCACGCTCCATCGGCCCAGGTCAGCGCGGCGCTCAACTGTGGGCGAAAATATCCTCTTCGTCCCATCCCATGAGATCGAGTTTGGCACGGGTCGGCAGGAAGCGGAAGCAGGCATCGGCCTCCCTGGTCCTCCCGTCACGCTCCAATCGGCCTGCCAGCACATCGCGCAGTCGGTGCAGATAAAGCACGTCGGACGCGGCATATTCGAGCTGCTCCGGTGAAAGCGTTTCGGCCGCCCAGTCTGAAGACTGCTGCTGCTTGGACAGGCCGACCCCAAGCAATTCCTGGCAGATATCCTTCAGCCCATGCCGGTCGGTGTAGGTACGCACCAGCCGCGACGCGATCTTGGTGCAGAACACCGGTTCGGGCATCACGCCAAAAGCATTGTAGAGCACAGCGAGATCGAAACGGCCGAAATGGAACAGCTTGGTGACCTTGCGGTTCTTCAGCAGGCTGACCAGGTTCGGCGCCTTTTTCTGACCAGCCGCGATCTGGATGACATCGGCCGAGCCGTCGCCGGGCGAAATCTGCACGACACAGAGCCGGTCGCGATGCGGGTTGAGGCCCAGCGTCTCGGTGTCGATGGCAACCGCATCGACATCGTAGTGGCTGAGATCGGGTAGATCGTTCTGGTGGAAGCGAATGGTGCTCATGGCCGGCGCTCTCAGCGGGTCAACGCATCGAGGATGCGCGCCCAGGAGCGTTGCCCCTTGTGGAATGAGCTCAGATCGTACTTCTCGTTCGGCGAATGGATACGATCGTCCGAAAGGCCGTAGCCGACCAGCAGCGATTCCATGCCGAGGAAATTCTGGAAATCACCGACGATCGGGATCGAGCCACCCATGGCAATCATCACCGCCGGCTTCGGCCATTCATCCGACAGCGCGGTCTTGGCCTTGGTCAGGAACGGTGAGTCATAAGAAAGCTGGATCGCCGGCGAGCCACCATGCGGGTGGAATTCGACCGAGCAGTCGGCCGGCAGGCGATCTTCGACGAATTTGCGGAAAGCGGCCCGGATCTTGTCCGGATCCTGCTTGTGCACGAGGCGGAAGGAGACTTTCGCCGAGGCTTCCGCCGCGATCACCGTCTTGAAGCCCTTGCCGGTATAGCCACCGATGATGCCGTTGAACTCGGCGGTCGGGCGCGCCCAGACCAGTTCCAGCACCGAACGGCCCTTTTCGCCGGAAGGAATCGAAAGACCGATCGGGCCGAGGAAGGTCTCAGCCGTCTCGCCCAGCGCTTCCCAAGACTTCAGCACCTGCGAGGGTGTCTCTTCGACGCCATCATAGAAGCCCGGAATGGTCACGCGGCCGGTCTCGTCATGGATATCGGCCAGGATCCTGGCCAGGATGCGGATCGGGTTGGCCGCAGCACCGCCGAATTCGCCTGAATGCAGGTCGCGATTGGCAGCCTTGACCGTGACCTCCTCGCCTACGAGACCACGCAGCGCAGTCGAAATCGCCGGGGTCTCGCGGTCCCACATGCCCGTGTCACAGACCAGCGCGAAATCCGCCTTCAGTTCCTTGGCGTTGGCGTCGAGGAACGGCTTCAGCGACGGCGAGCCGCTCTCTTCCTCGCCCTCGAACAGGATGGTGATGCGGCAGGGCAGCGCACCATGCTCTGCCTTCCAGGCGCGGCAGGCTTCGACAAAGGTCATCAACTGCCCCTTGTCGTCTGCCGAACCACGGCCGGTGATGACCTTGCGACCAGGCTCGATCTCCTTCATCGCCGGCGCGAACGGGTCATCGTGCCAGAGATTGAGTGGGTCGACCGGCTGCACGTCATAGTGACCATAGAACAGTACATGCGGCGCACCTGCCGGACCTTCGTGATGGGCAACCACCATCGGATGACCGGGCGTGTCGCGCACCGAGGCGTCGAAGCCGATCGACTTCAGATCCGCCACGAGCCATTCGGCAGCCTTGCGGCAATCGGCCGAAAAGGCTGGGTCGGTCGAGATCGACTTGATCTTCAACAGGTCGAAAAGACGAACGAGGCTCTGGTCGAGGTTCTTGTCGAGACGGTCGAGGACGGGATTGAGAGCGGTCATTGCGAGCCTTCTGATCTGAAAGGGCGATTCCGCGGCGACCCTAATGGATGCGTCGTCCAAAGAAAACCACGGCTGGCGGATTGGCTCTATCGTCAGTCGTCGGTGCCCGCAGGCGCATAGACGGCGATCGCTTCCGGATGCACGAGAAAGGATGCCGGGGTCGAAGTGACGATCTCGCCATCGGTGTTCACCGGCTGCGGCGTCTTGGTGGTCACATCGAATTGCACGCACCGTGCCGTTCGAACCTCGTTCCACGCTCCGTGCGTACCGGAGCGGAAGGAGCGCAGCATCAGCGCCAGCTTCCAGACATTGCTCATCTCGAGGCTATAGAGGTCGAGGAAGCCGTCATCGATCGCAGCACTTGCCTCCACGACATTGCCGCCGCCGTAATGGCGGCCATTGCCGACGGCGATCTGGAAGGTCTTGACCCGCACCGTGTCGCCCTTCTCGCGGATCCAGGCCGTAAAGGGCCTTGCCTTGAACAGGACGCGCGAAGCGGCAATCGCATAACCGAGACGGCCCCAGCGGCGCTTGATCTCCGGCCTCAGTCCCTGCGCAAGTTGTGTTGACAACCCAATGCTAGCGACGTTGAAAAAAGCGTGCCCGTTGACCGAACCGAGATCGATACGCCGCTCATAACCGTTCACGATGATGTCGACCGCCTGCATGATGTCCATCGGCAGGCCGAGCGTGCGGGCGAGATCATTGGCGGTACCCATCGGCAGGATACCCATCGGCAAGCCGCTCTCCATCACCGCCATGGCACCGGAGGAAACGGTGCCGTCACCGCCGCTGATGATAATGCAGTCGGCTTGTTCGCGCAGACGGGTGATATCTCGGGCGAGCTCCGGCAAGGCAGAGAATGGCTCGACCGTAACGTCCAGGCCGCCGTCGCGCAGTCTTTTAAGGATCCCATCGAGCGGCATGTCGCCGCGCCGCGATTTCTGATTGATGAGCAGCAGCGCGCGCCGCTTCCGCGTTTTCGGCGTCTTCCGGCTCGCCGTCTTCTGCTGGGTTTCGATGATGGCCTGCTCCCAAAAAAGTGCCGCCGTGGTGGAGGGGGAACCACGGCGGCGCTACTCGAAACAATGCGGCAGCCCGGAGAGGGGGAAAGGCTGCCGCAGATGTCCGGCATAGGCGGGGGACGGGCCTTGTTCCGGACTTTCGGCGAAAACTGCCGATGACCCTTATTTGTGGAGGCGAACGTGGCGATTCAAGGGCACGAACATTACACTTTCGTAACATGCCCGTGAGCGGTCGTGATCGGCTGTCTCAGGTCGGAACAATACCTGTCGTCCTTTGCCGACGACGATGGCGTCACCGCCGATGCCAAGGCGTTTCAGCCTTCTATCGAATGGCCTGCGATCTTTTGTCGGTACTGCTCGACCGGAAGTCCGCCGATGCCCCAATGCTCCATCTCGACCTCGTCTATGACGACGACTGTGGTGGCTGGGTTCTTGTCCAGCACGTCGACCAGGAGATCCGTGACACCCTTGATCAGCGCGGCCTTCTGCTCCTTCGTCGCGCCTTCACGTGTGATCTTGATGTTGACATAGGGCATGGCGTTGTCCTCGCTTCAGGAAGGTTTCAGGTCGAAATGAAAGACCTTGGAAATGATCTGCCAACGACCGTCGACATGGATAAGGGTCAAAAGATCGGTAAAGGATTTCGGTCCTATCGCACAGTTGAGCCGCACAAACGCGGTGACCGGCCCGGCGAACTCGATCGACACGATACGATCGGCCCGCGGCTCGTCGCGGCTGGCTGGCGATGGCCGTTTGTCGACGATCGGAAAATACTCCTGCATCGTCAGATGCAGGAGCTTGCCCTCCGTTGCGCAGGCATAGATCGCCTGCGCATGGAAGATGCGGCCAAGCCTTGCCGTATCGCTGAAATAGAGTCCGTCGAAATAATCGACGAGCGCTTCCGCAACGTTGGCATAGGCCTCGGCGTGGGAAACCTCGACGCTCATGCCGCCTTTCCCCGCCCTTCGGCAGCGATCGCCGCCTGCACCGCCGGACGCTGGCCGACACGTTCCACGAAGCCGGCAACGCTTGGCCACTTGGCAAGGTCGATGCCGGTCGGATGCGCCCAGCCGACGATGGTGAAGAGATAGGCATCCGCGACCGAGAAGTTATCTCCCATGAGGAAATCGCGTCCGTCGGCAAAGACCTGCTCCAGAAGGTCGAGCCGGCTGCCGATCTTTGCCCGCGCGGCCTCTTTCGCTTCCTCCGAAGCGCCCTGGAACAACGGGCCGAAGGACTTGTGCAGTTCAGCCGAGATGAAATTCAGATGTTCGACAAGTCGGGTACGTGCCAGGGTCCCCGGCTCGGGTGCCAGCGCGCGCGCTCCCGCCGCATCGGCCAGATGCTGCACGATCGCAACCCCCTCGGTCAGCACTTCGCCATTTTCCAGCTGCAGGGCCGGCACATAGCCCTTCGGGTTGATTGCCCGGAAGTCGCCACCGCTTTCAGTGACCTTGGCGCGGATATCGACCTTCTCGAGTTCGAAATCATGGCCAAGTTCGCGCAGCACGATATGCGGAGACAGCGAACACGTGCCGGGAGAATAATAAAGTTTCATGAAGGATCCTCATTCAGGAATGAACATCCAGACGGCTAGCAAATGCAGTAACCTATGGATACCACGTAACTTGAGGTGATCCGCTGAATCGGGTATCTCTGCGGTAACCGGAAAAGACGATGCTCAAGGTCCGCAAGAACAAGGCCGTTGCGCCGCCCTACTCGTGCCCGCTCAGCGAATGCATGTCGCTGCTGGGTGGTGCATGGACGCCCAACATCATCTGGTGCCTCAGCGCGGAGCCGCGCCGCTTCGGCGAACTGAGGGCCGACATTCCGGCCATATCGGCCAAGGTTCTGACGTTCAGGCTGCGCGATCTGGAAGAGAAAGGTGTTTTGTGGCGGCGCGTGATGCCGACCTCACCGCCTTCGGTTGAGTATGGGCTGACCGATCTCGGCGCCGAATTCATGCCAGCCATCCAGGCCATCATCGAGATCGGCCACAAGTTCAAGAATCGCAAAGCCGCCAAAGCGACCGTCAAGTCCGAACAGGCTGTTCTGACGGCCTGAAGAGCCCTTGCCGAAAGCTGTTCGAAGAATGTCAGGAGACGGCGGCACAGCGGCCTAAACCATGGACAGCCGCCTGTTGCCGGGCTACCCGTATCGCCATGAAAAAAGGCGATCATCTCTTCCTTGTCGACGGCTCCGGCTACATCTTCCGGGCCTATCACGCTCTGCCGCCGCTGAACCGCAAGTCGGACGGCCTGCCCACCAACGCAGTGCTCGGCTTCTGCAATATGGTGTGGAAGCTGATGCAGGATGCGCGCAACACCAATGTCGGCATCACGCCCACCCATTTCGCCGTTATCTTCGACTATTCGTCCAAGACCTTCCGCAATGAGCTCTACGCGGAGTACAAGGCCAACCGATCGGCCCCACCGGAAGACCTGATCCCTCAGTTCGGCCTCATCCGCGAAGCCACCCGCGCCTTCGATTTGCCTTGCATCGAGATGGAAGGCTTCGAGGCCGACGACCTCATCGCCACCTATGCGCGCCTGGCACGCGAGGCCGGTGCCGACGCCACCATCATCTCCTCCGACAAGGATCTGATGCAGCTCGTCGGACCTGCCGTCGGCATGTACGACCCGATGAAGGACAAGCAGATCGGCATTCCCGAAGTGATCGAGAAATGGGGTGTGCCGCCGGAAAAGATGATCGACCTGCAGGCGCTGACCGGCGACTCGGTCGACAATGTGCCGGGTGTGCCCGGCATTGGCCCGAAGACGGCGGCACAGCTTCTCGAGCAGTTCGGCGACCTCGACACGCTGCTCGCCCGCGCCGGCGAGATCAAGCAGGACAAGCGCCGCCAGTCGATCATCGACAATGCCGACAAGGCCCGCATCTCGCGTGACCTGGTGACGCTGAAGAACGATGTCCCGGTGGTCGAAGGCCTGGACGACCTGATGCTGCAGCCCCCGAATGGTCCGCGGCTGATCGGCTTCCTGAAGGCGATGGAATTCACCACTCTGACAAGGCGCGTCGCCGAGGCGACCGATACCGACGTCGCCGCCATCGACGCGGCGGCGCTGACGGTCGAGACGGGTGATAGCGCACATGGGCCGGACGTCGGCGCGGGTGCCCCCGCTGTTTCGCGAGCGCAGCAGCCGGCTGTAGAGCAAGCCACGCCAGCGGACTCCAGCCGCGGCAACGTGGAAGGCACGGTGGCTGGGCTCATTGCGGCCCGTATCCAGCAGGCGGCGGTGGCGAAATTCGATCCGACGACTTATGCCTGCATTCGCGATGTGGCCACCCTGCGATCCTGGATCGCGGAAGCCAAAGAGGCCGGCACCGTCGCTTTCCGCGCCGAGACAACCTCGCTCGATCCGATGCAGGCGGATCTGGTCGGCTTTTCGCTGGCAACCCGGCCCGGCCGCGCGGCCTATGTGCCGCTGACGCATCGAAGCGCCGAAGACGACCTGCTCGGCGGCGGCATGGCGTCGGAGCAGATATCGTTCGAGGACGCGCGCGAAGCGATCGCTCCTTTGCTCTCCGACCCATCGGTGCTCAAGATCGGCCACAACGTAAAATACGACTGGCTGGTGCTGCGCAGGCACGGCCTGCTGCTGCAGCCTTACGACGACGCCATGCTTTTATCCTATGTGCTCGATGGCGGCACGGCGGGCGGCCACGACATCGCCTCGTTGGCCGACAAGTGGCTCGGTCGCACGATGACCCCGTACAAGGACATCGTCGGCTCCGGCAAGAAGCTGGTGACTTTCGCTTTCGTCGAGATCGACCGCGCAACGTCATATTCCGCAGAAGGCGCCGATGTGGCGTTGCGGCTGTGGCAGGTGCTGAAACCGCAGCTCGCGGCCAAGCGCGTCGCATCGGTCTATGAGCGGCTTGAGCGGCCGTTGGTCGAGACGCTGGCAAAGATGGAGGAGCGCGGCATCTCCGTCGACCGGCAGATGTTGTCGCGGCTGTCGGGAGACTTCGCGCAGCGCGCCGCCGCACTGGAGGACGAGATCTACCAGGTCGCCGGCGAGCGTTTCACCATCGGTTCGCCCAAGCAGCTTGGCGATATCCTGTTCGACCAGATGAAATTGCCCGGCGGCACCAAGACGAAATCGGGCCAATGGTCCACCACGGCGCAGGTGCTGGAAGAACTGGCTGCAGAAGGCCACGAGCTGCCACGCAAGATCGTCGACTGGCGCCAGGTCACCAAGCTGAAATCGACCTATACGGACGCGCTGCCGGAATATGTGAACCCGTCGACCAAGCGCGTGCACACATCCTATGCGCTCGCCGCCACGACGACAGGACGCCTGTCATCGTCCGAGCCCAACCTGCAGAACATTCCGATCCGCACGGCCGAAGGACGCAAGATCCGCACCGCCTTCATCGCCGACAAGGGCAACAAGCTGATCTCGGCCGACTACAGCCAGATCGAACTGCGTGTGCTCGCGCATGTCGCTGACATCCCGCAGCTGAAGCAGGCTTTCGCCAATGGCGACGACATCCACGCCGCCACGGCTTCGGAGATGTTCAACACGCCGGTCGAAGGCATGCCGCGCGAAATCCGCAACCGCGCCAAAGCGATCAATTTCGGCATCATCTACGGCATTTCGGCTTTTGGCCTCGCCAACCAGCTGTCGATCCCGCGCGAGGAAGCGTCCGACTACATCAGGAAGTATTTTGAACGGTTCCCGGGCATCCGCGACTACATCGAGTCGACCAAGGCTTCCGCGCGCGAACTCGGCTATGTCGAGACCATCTTCGGCCGCCGCATCCATTACCCGGAAATCCGGTCGTCGAACCCGTCAATCCGTGCCTTCAACGAGCGGGCGTCGACCAACGCCCGCCTTCAGGGTACCGCTGCCGACATCATTCGCCGCGCCATGATCCGCGTCGATCAGGCCTTGGAAGATGCCCGGCTCTCTGCCCGCATGCTGCTGCAGGTGCACGACGAACTGATCTTCGAAACCGTCGAGAGCGAGGTCGAGGCGACCATTCCGATCGTGCGCGAGGTCATGGAGAATGCGGCCATGCCGGCGGTTTCGCTGTCCGTGCCGCTGCAGGTCGACGCGCGCGCCGCCAACAACTGGGACGAGGCGCATTGACACCTGGTCTGGTGCAGGAAAAGCCCCAGCGCCTGAATGGCGGCTGCTTTTGCGGCGCTTCTCGCTATGAGGTCGAGGACGCGTTCGTCTATGCTGCCAACTGCCATTGCTCCGGCTGCCGGCGCGCAACCGGTTCGGCCTTCAAACCCTTCGCCGGTATCGAGCGCGAGAAGTTTCACCTCGTCACCGGTGAAGATGGGCTGCTGATCTACGGCGACGATACCACGGGTGGCAGCTCCCATGACGTGCACTGCGCCCGTTGCGGATCCCTGCTCTACTCCGTGGTCCGGAATGGCGCTTTCGTCCATGTCCCCATGGGCACCCTGATCGACGCGCCGACCATCCGCCCCGACCACCACATCTTCGTCGGCTCCAGGGCGCCGTGGTTCACCATCACCGACGACTTGCCGCAATTTCAGGAACACGCCGGCGAATAGCTGTCTCCCGACAGCCTTTGAACGGCCCCCGGAACCCACCACGGCAGCGGCAATCAATATTGTATTCACCAAGAGTGATTGTAGCGCGCCACGGCCCACACTCTTAACTAGAAATTATTTTGCCATTTGGTAGAAGGCCCAACCTATTTCAAGCATGAAATGATTTGGGTGGTCATGACGAGGCGTTTCGAAATTGTCCTTGGTCACGCGTTCTTCGGCCTGGGCTTCGGCTTCCTAGCCGTAGCCTTGTGGTCGGCCTTGACACCAACACCACCGTCGGGCCAAAGCCTGGCCAGTCTGGTCATACTGGTTACATTCGGCATGGCGGCAGCGGGTGTCGTGATGGGCATGCTCAATGCACGCAACGTATCGGCGCTCCAACCTGCCAAGGCACGTTATGGTACCAGAAGGACCTTCTTCTATGCACTCGGGCCGGTGCTGATTACGGCGCTCGTCACGCTCATCATCAGTTTCCCGCCACAATAGACCGGGTCACCACCAACTAGGCCGCTGCTTCCGCCTGGCACTTGGCACATGTGCCGCGGAATTCGATCACCGCCTTCTTGGCGACGAAACCGGCGGAACCGACCCACTCGCCAAGCCGCTCGCCGATCTTCTCGTCACAGAACTCGGTGACCTGGCCGCAATTGTCGCAGATGGCAAAAGCGGTCATGCCATGGCTGTGGCCGTGGGCATGGCCGTGATCGTGCGGGTCCGAGCAGGCGACGAAGGCATTCAGGCTTTCCAGCCGATGCACATAACCTTCCTTCATCAAGGTATCGAGGGCACGATAGACCTGCAATGGCGCGCGGAAACCACGCTCACGCAGCTGGTCAAGCAGCGTATAAGCGCTGAGCGGCGCGTTGGCCGCCTCCAGTTTTTCCAGCACGCTCTGCTGGTTCTTGGTCAGCACGTTCCTTGCCGTCATGGTCCCGCTTTCGATACCTGCGCACCTCGCGCGCTCATCAGGCAGCCCGCCACACGCCGACAAACCGCCTGTCGCAGAAATAAGCATGAATCGATGGTTTTGCCATTGTCTTGTGACGCGAAGGCCCGGAGAGCGTCCGGACCGTCGCGTCGCAGGACTCTGGCGCTACTTGCGCGTCGGTCCCGTTCTTTCGGCCGAGGCGGCCCAGAGATTGATATTGGCCTCGCGCGCGTAGCCATCGATCTCGGCAAGCTCCGCGTCGCTGAAATCGAGGTTCTTGAGCGCACCGACGCAGTCCTCGACCTGCTCAGGCCGGCTGGCGCCGATCAGGGCCGAGGTGACGCGACCGCCACGCAATACCCAGGCCAGCGCCATCTGCGCCAGCGTCTGGCCACGCTTCCCGGCAATGCCATTGAGTGCCTGGATGTTGGCCAGTGTCTGCTCGTTGAGGAAGGATTCACGTAGCGACTTGCCCTGCGTGGCACGGCTGCCCTCAGGCATGCCGCTCAGATACTTGTCGGTGAGCATGCCCTGCGCCAGTGGCGAGAACACGATGGAGCCAACGCCGAGGCCGTCCAGGGTGTCGAGGAGACCATCATCCTCGACCCAGCGATTCAGCATGGAGTAGCTCGGCTGATGGATCACGCAGGGCGTGCCGAGCTGCTTGAGGATGTCGGCCGCCTCGCGCGTGCGCTGCGAATTGTAGGACGAGATGCCGGCGTAGAGCGCCTTGCCCGAACGCACGGCATGATCCAGCGCGCCCATCGTTTCCTCCAGCGGCGTGTCGGGATCGAAACGGTGCGAATAGAAGATGTCGACATAGTCGAGCCCCATGCGCTTGAGGCTCTGGTCGAGGCTGGCGAGCAGATATTTGCGGCTGCCCCATTCGCCATACGGTCCCGGCCACATGTCGTAACCGGCCTTGCTCGAAATGATCAGCTCGTCGCGATAGCCGGCGAAATCGGTGCGCAGTATCTCGCCGAACGCGATCTCCGCCGAGCCGGGCGGCGGGCCGTAATTGTTGGCCAGATCGAAATGGGTGATGCCGAGGTCGAATGCCTTCTGGCAGATGGCGCGTTTGACCCGGTGCGGAGTGTCTTCGCCAAAATTGTGCCACAGCCCCAGCGAGATGGCCGGCAGCTTGAGGCCGGAACGGCCGCAGCGGTTGTAGATCATCGACTGATAACGGTCGGCGGCGGGAACGTAAGGCATGGTGTTTCCTTGGACAGGGTGTTCCGCAAATGAATGCGTCCTTCGAGGCGAACCTCGAAGGACGCATCTATAATCCAATAGGCAACTTGGACAAACGCCGCTGGAGCAATTTCCGTAAAGTGCGTAGCGGTTTTCCGTCGGGAATTGCGTTGAAACAAAAGTCAGAGCGTTTCCGTGAAAAACGGAAATGCTCTATTTCTTCGCCAGCAGCGCCTTTGCCTCCTTGATACCCAGCGCAGCCGGTCGCTCGCAACTTGTCTGCAGGGAGACGAACTTGCCGGTTTCCGCCGATTTCAACAGGCTGGTCATCACTTCCACTGCATGCAGCGCCAGCTCCATCGAGCAACGGTGCGGGCGCCCTTCCATGATCGCCAGCGCCATGTCGGCAAGACCGGCCGTGCGATAGTTCGCCATCATGCCCTGGGAGTGCTTCTCATTGGGCACGCCGAATGGATGCGGCCATCTCGGCAGCGCCTTCGCCGGCTTACTTTCCTTGGTGTAGGCAACGTCGCCACCAAAGAAATTCGGATCCGGCACATAGAGCGTGCCTTTCTCGCCGTACAGTTCCATCGGCGCGTGACCGTGAGCCCACACGTCCCAGCTGGTGTTCAACGTGACCACCGCGCCATTGGCGAATTCGAGCAGGCCGTGGATGGTGGTGGGAGTATTGACCGGGATCTTCTCGCCAGCGCGCGGCTTCGAGGAAATGACGCGTTCCTTGGCCGGGATCGAGGCAAAGGCCGCGACCCGCTTCACGGGTCCTACCAGCTGGATCAGGTTGGTGACGTAGTAAGGCCCGATGTCGAGCACGGGACCGGCGCCTGGCTGGAAGAAGAAGTCCGGGTTCGGATGCCAGTGTTCCATGCCATGGCTCATCACCGTGCAGGTACCGCCGGTGATCGCCCCGACCTTGCCCTCATCGATGAGGTTGCGTGCCAGCTGATGCGCACCGCCAAGAAAGGTGTCGGGTGCCGAACCGATGCGCAGGCCCTTCTTCTCGGCACGCTTGCGCAGATCGAGCCCTTCCTGCAGCGACAGCACGAACGGTTTTTCCGAATAGACGTGCTTGCCGGCGTCGAGCACCCGCTTCGAGACATCGTAGTGGACAGCGGGGATGGTGAGGTTGACGACAATGTCGATATCGTCGGCCTTCAACAGATCATCGACCGTTTCGGCGCGCAGCTTGAACTCCTTCGCCCGCGCCCGCGCCGCATCCATGTTGATGTCGGCACAGGCCCGCATCTCGATGCCGCGAAACAGCGGCGCCAGCCTGAAATAGGCCGCCGAAATATTGCCGGCGCCGATGACGCCGATCCCGAGTTTCTTTGCCATCGTCGTTCTCCTAGAAAGTTCGGGCAGCCTCGATCGACCGGCGCGCGAAGCGCTCGATGTCGTTCGGGTTGTCCTGTTCCATGATGAAATACCTGGCGCTGCTGCGCTCGCGCAGCACCTTGGTCAGCGTGGACCAGTCGATGGTGCCGTGACCGACATCCGACCAGCCGTCTTCGTCCAGACCCTGGCCGGGCTTGGCGATATCCTTGACATGAGCGGCAACGATGCGGCTGCCATGACGTTCGATCCAGGGCAGCGGATCCGCGCCGCCGCGCACGACCCAGGCGACATCCATCTCCCAGCCGATATCCGGTGCGCAGGACAGGATGTGCTCCTGAGGAATCGAGCCGTCCGGCAGCGCCTTGAACTCGAAATCGTGGTTGTGCCAGGCAAATCCGTAGCCTGCTTTCTTTGCCGTCTCGCCGACCTTGGCCAGCCGTTCGCCGAAACCACGCCAGCCGGCGGCATCCGCCGGGCGTGCTTCGGCAACCAGATAGGGACAGACCAGCAGCTTGACGCCGAGCGCGTCGGCAATCCTGCGCACACCGTCGAAATCGGTCTCCAGCGCCTCGATCGAAAAATGCCCGGTCGGCATGGCGAGTTCGTTCTTGTCGAGCTCGGCACGGAAGGCTTTCGGGTCGTCATAGACGCCGCCATAACCCTCGACCTGCGCATAGCCGAGGCTACCCAGCAATTTCAGCACCTTGTCCCAAGGCAGGAAATTGCGGGCGCTGTAGAGTTGAAATGACCAGTCCATTCTATCTGTCCATCTGCTTGGGGGATATCTTTTGGGGTGGTTGTCACAGCCGGCTGCCGTCTTCGGCAAACAGCGAGGCGCGCAACGGATCGAAGCCGATCTCGACCTGGCTGCCGGTCCCGGGCGCGCGCTCGGAGGGTATCCGCACCGACAGGCTTTGCGCCCCGAGCCGTACCCAGACCAGCGTGTCGGATCCCATCGGCTCGACGACATCGACAGTGGCCTTGGCCGAGAACGGCCAGCCGGAGCCCGAATTGAGACCGATATGTTCGGGCCTCACCCCGAACACCGCCGGTCCCGCCACGGGCTGTTGCTCGAAGGCATAGGTCGAGAGCGGAACGTTCAAGTCGCTGGTGACGAAGCGCCAGCCGCCATTGCTCTCCTCCAGCCTGCCGTCGATGAAATTCATGCCGGGCGAACCGATGAAACCGGCGACGAAACGGTTGACCGGGCGGTTGTAGATTGCCTGCGGCGCGTCCAGTTGCTGGATCACCCCACCGCGCATGACAGCGATGCGGTCGGCCAGCGTCATCGCTTCGATCTGGTCGTGGGTGACATAGATCATGGTATTGGCGAGCCGCTGATGCAGACGCTTGATCTCGACGCGCAGTTCCGAGCGCAGCTTGGCGTCCAGATTGGACAGAGGTTCATCGAACAGGAAGACATCGACGTCGCGCACCAGCGCCCGGCCTATCGCCACGCGCTGGCGCTGGCCGCCGGAAAGTGCTGCCGGCTTGCGCTGCAACAGCGGCTCGATCTGCAGGATTTCGGCGGCGCGTGCGATGCGCTTGTCGATCTCGTCCTTCGGCGTTCCCGCCACCTTGAGACCGAACGACAGGTTCTTCTCCACGCTCATCTGCGGATAGAGCGCATAGGACTGGAACACCATGCCGATGCCACGGTCTTTCGGCTCTTCCCAGGTGACGTTCTTGCCCTTGATGAAGATGCGGCCATCGGAAATGTCGAGCAGGCCGGCAATGCAGTTGAGCAAGGTGGACTTGCCACAACCGGACGGCCCGAGCAGCACGATGAACTCGCCCTCGGCGATATCGAGGTTGAGTGACTGCAGCACCGAGACGGTACCGAAATTGAGCTTCAGATCCTGGATCGAGACGCTGGGACCGGCGATCATGTTCATGCTCACCCTTTCACCGCGCCGGCGGCGATGCCGCGCACGAACAGTTTGCCGGAGATGAAGTAGACGACGAGGGGCACGAGGCCCGTCAGGAGCGTGGCGGCCATGTTGACGTTGTATTCCTTCACGCCCTGCACCGAATTGACGATGTTGTTGAGCTGCACGGTCATCGGGTAGGTGTCGGGCCGCGTGTAGACGACGCCGAACAGGAAGTCGTTCCAGATGCCGGTGATCTGCAGGATGACGGCAACGACGAAGATCGGCACCGACATCGGCAGCATGATGCGCAGATAGATGCTCCAGAAGCCGGCGCCGTCGACGCGCGCGGCCTTGAACAACTCCTCCGGCAACGATGCGAAATAGTTGCGGAACAACAGCGTCAGGATCGGCATGCCGAAGATCGAATGCACGATGACCAGCCCGCTCAGGCTGCCATAGAGCCCGATTTCGCGCAGGATGATGACGATCGGGTACAGCATCACCTGATAGGGAATGAAGGCCCCGACGATGAGAATGGTGAAGAACAGCTCCGAGCCCTTGAAACGCCAGTTGGCGAGCGCATAGCCATTCACCGAGGCGATGGCGATCGACAGGATCACCGATGGCACGGTGATGCGCACCGAATTCCAGAAGCCGCGCGAAAGCCCGTCGCAGTTGAGCCCGGTACAAGCCGTCGCCCAGGCCTTCACCCAAGGCTCGAAAGTGATTTCCAGCGGCGGCGAGAAGATGTTGCCAAGCCGGATTTCCGGCATGCCCTTCAGCGATGTCACCACCATCACGTAGAGCGGCAGCAGATAATAGACTGCAACCACGATCAGCGTGCCGTAGATGAAGATGTTGCGCTTCGAGAAAGCGTGGCGTGGTTTCGGTCCGCGCGGACCGTCGGCAGCCGGTGACATCGCCATCGTCAGCGCCTCCGCCCGAATTCGAGATAGGCCCACGGCACGATGACAATGGCGACCGACAAAAGCATCATCGTCGAGGCCGCGAAGCCCTGGCCGAGATTCTGCGCGAAGAACATGTAGTCGTAGACATATTTGGCCGGCACCTCGGATGCGATGCCCGGCCCGCCGCTGGTCTGCGCCACGACGAGATCGTAGACCTTGACGATGCCTGCAGCGATAATGACCAGCGTGGTGACCAGCACCGGCCGCATCATCGGCAGGACAATGAAGAGATAGGTCCTCCAGGCCGGAATACCGTCGACCCGCGCAGCTTTCCAGATATCCTCATCGATGCCGCGCAAGCCTGCCAGCATCAGGCACATCACGAAGCCGGTGCCTTGCCAGAGCGCTGCGATCAACACGCCGTAGATGACGATGCTCGAAGTGTAGAGCGGATCGAAGGTGAAGCTTTCCCAGCCGAGCGAGCGCACCACGGCCTGCACGCCGAAATCCGGATTGAGCAGCCATTGCCAGACCACGCCGGTGACGACGAAGGAAAGCGCGAAGGGATAGAGGAAAATGGTGCGGAACGTGTCCTCGAACCGGATCTTCTGGTCAAGCAGCGCCGCCAGCACGAAACCGATCACCAGGGAAAAGACCAGCGAAAGGACGCCGTAGATCGCCAGGTTCTCGATCGACACCAGCCAGCGCGGCGCGGCCCACAGCCGCTCATACTGGTCGAGGCCTACGAAGTTGAGCCGTGGCAGCAGCCGCGAATTGGTGAAGGAATAGAGCACCGTCCACAGCGTGCCACCGACGAACACCACCAGCGCGGTGAGGATCATCGGTACCGAGGCGATTTTAGCATTGAGGTTGCGGAACAGCCGGCTTGGCCGCTTGGTCACAGTGCTCATGAAGGTGCCGTCCCCAGTCCTGGACCTCCGGGAACTCCGGCCCGCCAAGCACTGGGCGGAGCCGGAGCCCGGGAGGATCGGGTGAACAGGATCAGTCCGCGCTGGAGATGATGTCGGCGAAGCGCTTCTGCGCATCCTCGACGGTCAGGTCCGGCTTGGCGAAGAATTCGGAGAACAGGTCCTCCTTCTGCTTCTGCGTGTCTTGCGACAGCAACTGGTCCGTCCACGGGATCACATTGCCCTTGGCAAGAATATCGAGACCCTTCTTCATACACTCGTTGGCGGCGTTGAGGTCGACGTCACCGCGCACCGGCAGCGAGCCTTTCTTCAGATTGAAGGCCACCTGCGTCTTGGGGTCGAGCAGCGTTTCAGCAAGGACTTCCTGCGCCTTGGCCTTCTCTGCGTCCTTGAGCAACGGGAAGTAGAAGGCATCGCCGGCGGTGGCGAGCGCGCTGTTCATGCCGAGGCCGGGCAGACAGGTATAGTCCTTGCCCGCGACCTTGCCGGCCACCTGGAATTCACCCTGCGCCCAGTCACCCATGATCTGCCCACCGGCCTTGCCAGTGATGACCATATTGGTAGCCTGGTTCCAGTCCTGCACATTGGTGCCCTTGGACATCTTGCGAGCGTCGTCGGCCGCCTTGAACACCTTGGCGATTTCCGGCCCGCCGGCAAAAGCGCCGTCCTTGTCCTTGTAGACCTTCAGGAAGGCGTCCGTGCCGCCCACCGCCAGCAGGAGAACATCGAAGGCGCCGGCAGACTGCCAGGGCTGACCGCCCACGGCGAGCGGCACGATGCCAGCTTTTTCCAGTGCGGGCGCAGCCGCGACATATTCGTCCCAGGTCTTCGGCACCGCCACGCCAGCCTTGGCGAAGGCTTCGTTGGACAGCCAAAGCCATTGCCAGGAATGGATATTGACTGGCACGCAATAGATCTTGCCGTCGATGGTGCAGGAATCGAGCAGCCCCTTTGGCCGCACGACTTCCGTCCACTTGCCCTTGGTGGCGATGTCGGTGAGGTCGCGCATCAGCCCGGCCTGGACCAGTTCCTCGGCCTGGCGGCCATGATTGAACTGCGTGGCACCCATCGGATCGCCGCCGGTGATGCGAGAGATCATGATCGGGCGCGCTGTACCGCCGGATCCGGCAATCGCTCCATCCACCCATTTGTTGCCGGTGGCATCAAACGCCTTGGCAAGTTCGGCAACAGCGGCGGCTTCGCCGCCGGACGTCCACCAATGCGTGACTTCAAGATCCGTAGCGAAAGTAGGGCCGGCAAAACCGAGAGCCGTCCCAGCCGCCAGCACGGCAGCTGTCAAAGTGCGTCGCATTCCGATTCCTCCCAAAATCTGAAACGTTACAGATTTTGGATACGGCAATTGTTTCGTTGTGGCAACCCCCGATCGATTGGCGCGCCGAACTATTTTTCGGAGCTCGACAAAATAAGCAACAAAGTCGGCAAATCTGTTATTTTGCACTGCAAAATAAGCGTTCGCAGTGCAAACCAAATCAACCGAGCATGACTTCGGCGACAGCCGGAAAGCTGTCTACCAAGGTCCGACTGGCAAATCTGTAACGTTTCAGTATATTTGCGTGATCGACCCGTCCAAGCCGGGCTGACGAATTCGCGCATTGTCGCCGCCGAAACAGACTGGTATGCGCGCTGCGGGCAGGCTTATGGACAAATCGAACCACAAGACGGATGAGGACGAAGCGGAGACCGGCAGGCCTACGCTGAAGACACTTGCCTTCATGACGGGGCTCGGCGTCACAACCGTTTCACGCGCACTGAAGGACGCGCCGGAGATCGGCGCGGAGACGCGCAAGCGCGTGCAACTCGTCGCGCGCCAGATCGGCTATCGTCCGAACCGGGCCGGCGTGCGCCTGCGTACCGGCAAGACCAACGTCATCTCCGTCGTACTCAACACCACCGAACAGATCGGCGGCTTCCTGTCCGATTTCATCTACGGCATTTCAGAGCGGCTTGCGGCGACACCCTACCATCTGGTTGTCGCCCCCTACTCCCACAACAACGACCCGATGGAACCGATCCGTTATGTGGTGGAGACCGGCTCCGCCGACGGCATCATCATTTCGCGCACGCAGCCCGATGACCCGCGCGTGCGCTATCTGACCGAGCGTGGCTTTCCCTTTGCCGCTCATGGCCGCACGGCAATGGGGATAGAGCATGCCTATCATGACTTCGACAATGAGAGTTTCGCACGGCTGGCCGTGCGGCGGCTGGCCGAGCTTGGACGCCGGCGTCTCGCCCTGCTGGCGCCGCCGACAGCCCTCACCTATCACCAGCATATGCGCAGCGGTTTCCTCGACGAGATAGACCGTAACGGGCTAAGCGAGGTTCCGTTCTCATCCGTCAGCAGCGACAACGTCATCGACGACATCCGCCGCCAGACCATCGAACTGATGCGGCGGACCGGCCGACCCGACGGCATCGTTTGCGGTGCCGGCGGTCCGACATTTGCACTCATCGCGGGCATCGAGGCAGCAGGGTTCAAGCTTGGACGCGATGTCGACCTCGTCGCCAAGGAACCGTTCAATCTGCTTCAGCTGGTGCGTCCCGAGATCCACGTCGTTGAAGAGGACTTCCGGCTTGCCGGGCACGATCTGGCAACCGCCGTGCTCAGCCGCATCGACGACAGATCGGCGGCACCGATGCAGCGGCTGGTGGTGCCTGGCGCGGTGATCGCGCCTAGATAGCCACCTCGCCCCATCCTGTCGCCAGACGGAGGCAGGGACTAGCCCTGTCCCCACGGCCCATGGAACGCGCCGGCTTCATCGATGCGTTCGAAGCCATGTGCGCCGAAGAAATCGCGCTGCGCCTGGATGAGGTTGGAGGTTCCGCGGCCCTGGCGATAGCTGTCGAAATAGGCAAGCGCCGACGACAGTGCCGGCACCGGCGCACCGGCTTCCGTGGCCAGCGCGACCACACGCCGCAACGCCGGGTGTGCCTCCTGCATCAGCTTCACGAAGTCCGGCGCCATCAAGAGGTTGGTCGAGGCAGTGCCAGACCCAAAGGCTTCGGCCATGGTGTCCAGCATCTGTGAACGGATGATGCAACCGGCGCGCCAGATCTTTGCGATCGTCGGCATCGGCAGGTTCCAGCCGAATTCCTTCGAAGCGCCGGCCATCACGGCGAAGCCTTGCGCATAAGCTGCGATCTTGCCGGCAAACAGCGCCAGCTCCAGCTGCTTGAGCAGGGTTTCCTGCGGCGCCGTGATCTGCGCCACCCCGCCGCCGTAGATTTTCTCTGCCGCCAGCCGTTCATCCCTGAGCGACGACAACACCCGCGCCGCCACCGCCGCCTCGATGGCAGTTGCGGGAATGCCGAGTTGCTGCGCCTCGATCGCCGACCACTTTCCGGTGCCCTTCTGACCGGCGCGATCGAGGATGATGTCGACTACCGGCTGGCCGGTCCTGGTATCGTCGGCTTTCAGCACCTCGGCGGTGATTTCGATCAGATACGAATTCAGCCTGCCCTTGTTCCATTCGGAGAAGATCGCGCCGATCTGCTTCGAAGCCATTCCGAGCCCATCGCGCAGGATGCCATAGATTTCAGCGATCATCTGCATGTCGGCATATTCGATGCCGTTGTGGATGGTCTTGACGAAATGTCCTGCCCCATCCGGGCCGAGCCAGGCTGCACAGGGTTCTCCCTTGAACTTGGCGGAGATGGCGGTAAGCACGCTTTCGACACGGTTCCAGGATTCCTCCTTGCCGCCGACCATGATCGACGGACCGTGCCGCGCGCCTTCTTCGCCGCCCGAAACGCCCATGCCGATGAAGGTCAGGCCCGAGCCTTCCAGTTCCTTGAAGCGTCGCATCGTATCGCGGAAATTGGCGTTGCCGGCATCGATGATGATGTCGTTGGCCGCGAGTTCGCCGCGCAGCGCTGCGATCTGTTCGTCAACCGGGCTGCCGGCCAGCACCATGATGATGATCGGTCGCGGCGGGCGGATGGCCGCAGCGAGATCGGCCAGGCTCTCGCAGGGCACGACACGGCTGGCGAGGTCGCCCGCCTTGGCAACGAAATCGTCGGTTCGCGATGGCGTGCGATTGTATACCGCGATGCGATGCCCTTTCTCGGCAATGTTGAGCGCGAGGTTGGAGCCCATCGTACCGAGGCCGATCAGGCCGATTTCGGCTTTTTCCATGCTGTCTTCCTGTCTGCGAATAACGGCTATCGCCGTAGAGGTGACATGATTGGCCTCAGGCACCCGCTTCGTCAACAAGGGGCAGTCGTCCATTCATCGGAAATTTCAATCGATTAAGCCACCATGCCGGCGTCAGGGCCGGATGTGGATCGACCCCTCCAGCTTCACCATTTCGAAATCCGAAACCAGGATGTCGAGCCGCACAGTCCAGCGCCCGGGGAATGGGATGACGAGACCATCGACCCGCCAGGTGCCGTCACCGGGTTTTGTCGCGGCTCGTTTCAACGGCTCGATCCCTGCTTCAGGCCGTGAGAGCACCAAAGTCACTTCCTTGGGATCAAGTGGCCCGAAATCGCCGGTCATCAGCATGATGCTGGCGGATACGGGCCCGGCCTTGCCGGGAGTCACCGTGAGATCGGCCATCGCCTGCAGCGTCATCATATGCGTCGAGACAGGTTCTGCAGCGGCGATCGCCAGCGCACGCGGCGGCGGCGTGAAACGCCAGCCGGCGGCAATGCCGAAGATCGCCAGCACGATAAGGGTCTCCACCGCTATCGAACGGATTAGACGGTGCCGTGCAGCAGTCTGCCCCGCCTCGGTAGGGCGTGTCAGCGCCCAGCGATTGGTAGCCGCGAGCGCGAACAGACCCACCACAAGCGCGAGCTTTGCCAGCAACAGGCGACCATAGTCAGTGTCGACCAGCGCTGAAAATGTCTCCACCTGGATCACCGCAAGCACGATGCCGGCAACCACCAGGGTCGCGACAACCGGCAGAATGGCCAACGAAAAGCGGCGCAGGAACATGTCGGCACCCGGCGTCTGCCGTTTCAGTGCCACGGCCAGCGGTGCCAGCGCACCTGCCCAGAAGGCGATCCCCACTCCATGGAGGAAGACCATGGGGCGCGTCAGCCATTGCGGCGCTGCCGCGCTGGCATGGCCGCTGGCGGCGAGTGCCACGCCGACCGCTATCAGGGCGATGGCAGCGAAGGGCCTGGCATCGGCGCGCGGCAGCACGAGCGCCAGAAGACCCAATCCCAGCGCAATGGCGGCAATCAGTGCGGTCCAGACAAAACTGGTGGCAAAAGCAGTCTTCCAGACAATGGTCTGCGCAAACTGTTCAAACGGTGCGCCCAGCGCATCGAGTCCTTGCAGGCCGAGCGATATAGGGGCGGCGATCAAGCCAACCAGAAGCATCGTCGCCACGAAACGTTCGCCGCCACGCCCCTCGCCGGCCAGCCAGCCGAGTGCGAACGCCCCGCCGACACCAAAGAACAGGCCGAGATAAAGTATGATCTTTGCCACCCAGATCGCGCGATGCAGCCAGGGATCGATGGCGTCGCCCGCAGCGGGTGCAGCGCTGACGGAACCGACGGAAAACAGCAGCGAACCGCCGACCGGATGCCCGTCAGCGGAAATCACGCGCCAACTCAACACATGGGTACCGTTGCCGAGCGGTTGCGGATTGTCGATGTCGAGCGTCTGTCCGTCGCTGCGAAACGACGTCAGCCGTTCCGGCGTACCATCCGGCCGCACAAGGGTAAGCACCAGCGGCGAAACCGGCTCGCTGAAAGCGAGCGAAAACCGGCTCGGACTTTGTTGCAGCATCGCTCCATCCGCCGGCTCGGTCTTGACCAGGCTGGCATGCGCGGAAGCCTGGCCTGCGCCAAACACGGCGAGCAGGGCTAACAGGACGACAATCGCCACAGCCAGACGTTGCAGGGCTGCTCGTGAATTATGGAGCGCGACGTTCCGCATGATCGGTCAACCGGTGAGAGCGGCGCGCCACGAGAGGCGCGCCGCAGATCATTACTTCTTGGGCAGGAGTTTCAGGCCAGGCGCCGGATGCTCGAGCGCGTCCTCGTCCTGACCGGCGGCCGGGATTTCAATCCAGCGGGCAGTGCCGCCGCCCTCGCATTCCTGCACGACAGGAAAGCGCAGTGTCTCGCCGGCAGGCAGATCACCGGTCAAACGCGCCCGCAGCACGAACTCGTCGTAGAATTCGTCCGGCAGGTTGCCACCACTCCAGTTGACCTCGGTCACGCCTTCGCTGACCGTCTCACCCCACAGGGAGTAGGCCTTGGCGTATTTGCCTTTCGCCGTCTCCAGCTTCCAGCCGGCCTTCGGCATCGGCTTCACGTCGATGACACCTTCCGGAATCTTGACGCGCACTGTGGTTGTCGCCTTGCCGTCGCAGCCATGTGGAACGCGGAAAATCGCCTTGTAGGTGGAATCGACCGGTGCTTCCTTGGTCTCCAGAGAGACATGGGCAAAAGCCGCCCCTGCGCCCGCGCCGATGAAAAGGCCGGCAACGACTATGGTTCTGAACATTGGAGTTCCTCTGAAATCGTCTGGTGGTAAAAATCAGTTCGCGTGATCGCCATGCGCCTTGGGCGCAGCGCCACCCACGGCCTCGACATCAAATTCCACCGTGACGGCGCCGGCCTTTTCGAAAGTCAGCGTCGCAGCGAATTTCTCGCCCTGCTTCGGCTGGCGATTGAGGCCGATGAACATCAGATGATAACCACCCGGCGCGAGTTCTGCCTTGCCGTTGGCCGGGACTTCCAGCCCGCCGTCAACCTTGCGCATGGTCATGACACCATCCTTGACCGCCATCTCGTGCAGTTCGGATTTTTGCGAGAGGTCCGAAGCGATCGAGACAAGGCGGTCCGCCTCGCCGCCGCTGTTCTTGATGGTGAGGTAGCCGCCGGCAACCTTGGCACCGGGCGGCGTGGCCCGCGACCAGGGATGATCGATCTCGAGGCTACCGACCTTGAATTCATGTGCGAGCGCGGCCGGCATGCCGGCAAGCAAAACCGCGAAGGCAGCCGACGCAAGGCCAAGCCGGGCGGGGATCGAGTTTCTCAGGGAAGACGCAAGCGAAAGGGTGCTGTTGAAAACAGGCATGGGGTTGCTCCATGGCAGACGCGCCGTTGCCGGACACGCAGGAAAAAACGAGAGGAAGGAACGTGGCGCGGGCTGAGGCCTCGCGCAACGGCAAAGATCAGGCAGACGCCGGTGGCGCGCGCGGATTGCCCGGCGACCAGTCATGGCTGAAACCGATGACATTGCTGGCGGGGAACGCGACGAGGAGGCTGGCGACAAAGGCCAGGCCATCCAGCAAGGGAGAGGCTTCCGGAGGGGCACCGAAGGCAGACGCGTACATGTTGCAGCCCAGCACGCAGCACGATTGCTGGTGCTGTTGCGGCTGCTCGCCCGGCGGCAGCTGGGCGGCGCCGTCATGTGTACAGATGACGTTGCCGAAGGCATCGAGCTGTGCGGGATTAGGACCGGCGCCGGCGGCGAAGGCGCCAAGCACCGATTGCAGGACGAGCAGCCACGCAACGGCGAGGGCTGTCGGCATGCTCCATCTCCTGCGCCCGGCGATCACGGCGTCGCGCACTCCCTTGCCAATCCGTAAAGACCTATCACGAGCCTGAAGGCCGGCAAACCGTCAAATCGGCGCTGCGGCAACAAGCCCGACATGGCGGAGAGCTAAAGTGTCTTGTTCCGTTTCGCAGGAATGGCCTGCCTGCCTTCGGGTGTCGAATCGAGCAAGGTCTGCCGGGCCGAGGTCAGATGCCTGCGGCAAGCGTCCTCCACCTTGGCCGCATCGCGCGACTTGAGTGCCGCGATATAAGCAAGATGTTCGGCCACCGCCGTCTCGTTACGGCTGCGTTGGCCTGCCTTGTTCCATTGGTAGTGATAGTGGAAGATCATCGAGATGACATCGTAGAAATCGACGATGAAGCGGTTGTGCGAGGCGCTGTGGATCAGCCTATGGAAGCGCTCGTCCAGTTCCGAGAATTCGGGATAGCGATTGGCGATATCGCGCGCCAAGGCACGGTGCTCGGTTTCCAGGCGGTCGAGATCGTCCCAGACTTGGCTATCGCCCGGCAAGGCAACGAAGGCGGCTGCCGAGCGCAATTCGAACATCTCGCGGATATCAGCCAGCTCCAGCGCAAAAGCACGAGTGAAGCCTTTGAGAACCCAATGGCTGTTGCGGCGTTTTTCAATCAGGCCGAAGCGACTGAAGCGGATGAGGAATTCGCGCACGCTGGTGGTGCCGACGCCGATGTCGCGCGCCAGCTCCAGCTCGTTGATCTGCATGCCGGCTTCCGCCCCTTCGGCCAACAGCCGCCGCATGAAGGAGCGTTCAATGATCTGTGACAGCGAGTCGGTCTCTTCTTCCGGGAAGAAATCCTCTTCCTTTGGTACACGCAGCACCGTCTTGTCGCGCTTGTCCCAGGTGATCAGCCCGTTCTCAGCCATCCGGGCCAGAATGCCGCGAACCGTGGTACGGCTCACCCCCAATGTCGCTCCCAGTTCGGGCTCGGAGGGCAGGTTGCTGGTTTCCTCCAGCAACCGCAGGCAGCGATTATAGGCATCCTTGTAGACGTTGTTGCTCTTCGACATTCTTTTCTCTTGGCCCGCGCGCCGCTCCCGGAGAGCGCTCTAACCGAAAATGCCAATTGACGCCCAAATGTTTTTTTACGATAAAAGACATTATCTGCAGGATTGCCGGTGTCAATCCGGCATTCACCCAGGACAATCCCAGGAACCATCGTCGTGACCGCCGCCAATTCGATCGTGCTCTCGCCCTCCGACAATGTCGTCGTCGCCAATGGCCGGCTTGAGAAAGGCACGGCATTACCGGGTGGTGGGATAACAGCCGATGCGATCGAATCCGGTCACAAGGTGGCGATCAGGCCGATTCCGGCTGGCTCGGCGGTCGTGAAATATGCGCAGGCGATCGGCCGCGCCACGCAGGACATCGCGGCGGGCGAGCACGTGCATTCGCACAATCTGGTCTTCGAATCCGGCCGTATGCCAGTGGTGCCGCCATCGGCGCCGCTGGAGGCCACTGAGACCGACAAGGTCCGTACCTTCATGGGTTATCGCCGCGCCGACGGTCGCGCCGGCACCCGCAACTTTATCGGCATCGTCGCGAGCGTGAACTGTTCGGCCACCGTCTGTCACGCCATCGCCGACGAGGCCAACCGCCGCCTGCTGCCGCTTTATCCGGGCATCGATGGTTTCGTGCCGATCGTGCACGGACAGGGCTGCGGCATGAGCGCCACAGGCGACGGCATGATGGTTCTGCACCGCACGCTGGCCGGCTACGCACGCCACCCCAACTTCGGCGGTGTGCTGATGGTGGGGCTGGGATGCGAGGTCAACCAGCTTACCCTATACGGCCAGAAGGGCGTTGCCGCGGGCAAGCGGCATTTCAACATTCAGGACGCCGGTGGCTCACGCAGATCGGTTGAGAAGGCGATGGGTGTACTGGCCGAAATCGCCGAAGAGGTCGGCAGGCTGGAGCGCGAACCTATCCCTGTCTCGGAGATCGTGGTCGGCCTGCAGTGCGGCGGTTCGGACGGCATGTCCGGCATCACCGCCAACCCGGCACTCGGCGCAGCAGTCGATCTGCTCTCCGGAGTCGGCGGTATCGGCATCCTCTCGGAGACCACGGAGATCTATGGTGCCGAGCACCTGCTCGCCTATCGCGCCGCCACGCCGGAGATCGCCGACAAGCTCGATCGCCTGATCAAATGGTGGGAAAACCACACCGCCATGCACGGCGCTTCCATCGACAACAACCCCTCGCCCGGCAACAAACGCGGCGGGCTGACCACTATTCTCGAGAAATCGCTCGGTGCCGTCGCCAAGGGTGGCCAGACCCCGCTCAACGGGGTTTTCGCCTATGCCGAGAAGGTCAGTGGCAGCGGTCTCGTCTTCATGGACACGCCAGGCTATGATCCGGTCTCGGCCACCGGCCAGGTGGCAGGTGGTGCCAACGTCATCGTCTTCACCACCGGGCGCGGCTCCTGCTTCGGCAGCCACCCGACTCCATCGATCAAGGTGGCCACCAACACCACGCTGTTTGAAGCGATGGAAGAGGACATGGATGTCAATTGTGGCGTCATCGCCTCCGGCGACAGGACAATCGCGGAGATGGGACGCGATATCTTCGAACTGATCGTCGAGACCGCCTCGGGAAAGAAGACCAAGAGCGAGCTGTTCGGATACGGCGACAACGAGTTCGTGCCTTGGCATCTCGGCGCAACGCTGTAGCTTTGCCCGGAGCGTTTCCGCAAATGGGAGTGTATGCATGAAGACGCGCCGCATCGGCAAAACCGCGCTGGACGTCACCGAGATCAGTTTCGGCGGCGCTTCGCTCGGCAATCTCTATCAGGCGGTTCCGAACAAGGATGCCGAGGCGGTTCTCGATGCGGCCTGGAATTCCGGCATCCGCTATTTCGACACCGCGCCCCACTACGGTTTTGGGCTTTCCGAACGCCGCTTCGGCGATTTCCTGCGTGATAAGCCGCGCGACAGCTATGCGCTTTCCACCAAGGTCGGCCGTCTTTTGAAGCCCGCGCCGGAACACGAAGTTCCCAATCTTGGTTTCTTCAATCCGCTGCCGTTCAAGCTGGAATATGACTACAGCTATGACGGCATCATGCGCTCGGTCGAGTTCAGCTATGCACGCCTCGGCCTCAACCGCATCGACATCCTCTATGTGCACGATATCGGCGTCTACACGCACGGCATCGAGCTTACCAAGGTGCATCTCGGCCAGTTGCTGGGTGGCGGCATCAAGGCACTGGAAGAGCTCAAGTCCGGCGGCGTCATTTCCGCCTACGGCCTCGGCGTCAACGAGGTGGAGATCTGCGTGGAGGTGATGCGCCGCGCCCCGCTCGACTGCATCCTCCTTGCCGGCCGCTATTCGCTGCTTGACCGCTCGGCCGAGGCGGAGTTGCTACCGCTCTGCCATCAAAGTGGTACCACGCTGGTCATCGGTGGCGTCTTCAACTCCGGTATTCTGGCGACAGGCGCAAAGCCCGGCTCGCATTTCGACTATGGCCCGGCCTCGCCTGAGATCCTGTCCAAGGTTTCGGCCATGGAAACGATCGCCGAAGAGGCTGGATACCCACTGGCAGCCGCAGCGCTGCAGTTCCCGCTGCACGAGAACGCGGTTTCGACGGTGCTGATCGGCACCGCCAAGGCCTCCAGCCTGACGCGCAACGTCGACTTGCTCAAGATCAAGGTTCCCGAACAGGACTTCGAAAAGTACCGCCCCTATACGACGGCGCAGCCGCGACTGACGGGAGCCGTGCGCGAATGAACCCGCCCGCGCGTCACGACCGAACAGTTGCAGACAAGCCTGGAGCGATCCCAGGAAAAGTGCGTCGCGGTTTCCGTCCGGAATTGCGTAAAAACTAGAGAGTTAGAGTGTTTCCGCGTTTCCGAAAAAGCCGGAAACGCTCTCAGAAGGACATCGCCTGATGCTGCGCGGCATTCATCCCCTTCTCGGCCCCGACCTGCTGCATGCGTTGCGCAGCATGGGCCATGGCGACGAGATCGTCATTGCCGACGGCAATTTTCCGGCAAGTACGCAGGGCCCCAAGGTCGTGCGCGCCGATGGGCTGGGCGGCGAGGCATTGCTCGAAGCGATCCTCACCCACATGCCGCTCGACACCTATGCGCCCGCCGCGGCGTTCCGCATGGCGGTTGTCGAAGACCCGGACCGTCTTCCCGAAATCTGCCGCTCCTACCAGTCGACCGTCGACCGCCTGGCCGGGCCTTTTGTCATCGCTCCGCTGGAACGGTTCGCCTTCTATGAGCGCGCAGCCAAGGCCGCCTACATCATCGCTTCCGGCGAGCGTGCCTCTTACGCCAACATCCTTCTCAAGAAAGGCGTGGTTGGCTTGGAGCAGGATTGATCGCGGAAGACACGGGGCACAATATGGAATGATTATTCCGCATTGACCTTGTTTTGGAATTGATGCCTCATGTCAGAAAGAGGGTCGTGAGGGTCACACTTGCAAGCCCAGCCACGATCCACTAAAAATCGAGATGCTGTTTTTTATCAATAAAGTCCTGATTGGACTTCGCCTATCCAGAAGGGACTTCGCGTAATCGACCGGGCGACTTTGGGAGGAAGCCTATGAAATTCGTGAAAAGCATGCTCAGCCGCCGCACTTTCGTGGCGCTCGCCGCAGCCTCGATGCTGGCCGGCGCATTCCAGCCGGGGCCGGCGGCTGCCGCCGACACCACCATTCCGATCATCGTGAAGGACACCACCTCCTTCTACTGGCAGATCGTGCTCGCCGGCGCCCGCAAGGCCGGCAAGGACCTTGGCGTCAACGTGCCGGAACTCGGCGCGCAGGCCGAGACCGACGTCAACGGCCAGATATCGATCCTCGAAAATGCCGTGGCCGGCAATCCGGCCGCCGTCGTCATAGCTCCGACCGAAGCCAAGGCTCTCGGCAAGCCGATCGACGAAGCCGCCAAGAAAGTGAAGATCATCGGCATCGACTCTTCGGCCGATTCCAAGGCCTTCACGTCCTTCCTGACCACCGACAACAAGGTCGGTGGCCAGGTTGCCGCCGACGGTCTGGCGGCTGCGATCGGCGCCGCCAATGGCGGCAAGGTCGAAGGCAAGGTGGCGATCATCACCGCACTTCCAGGTGCCGGCTCGCTTGAACAGCGCCGCGAAGGCTTCCTCGAACAGGTCAAGGCCAAATATCCGGGCCTGACGGTGGTCGCCGACAAATATGCCGATGGTCAGGCGACAACGGGTCTCAACATCGCAACCGACCTGATCACCGCCAATCCGGACCTGAAAGGCATCTTCGCCTCCAACCTGATCATGGCGCAGGGTGTCGGCCAGGCGATTGCCGAAAACAACCTCGCCGGCAAGGTTGGGCTGATCGGTTTCGACAGCGACGAGAAGCTGATCAAGTTCCTCAATGACGGCGTCATTTCTGGTCTCGTCGTGCAGGACCCGTATCGCATGGGTTATGACGGCATCAAGACCGCGCTGGCGGCCTCGAAAGGTGAGAAAGTCGAGACCTTCGTCGACACCGGCGCCAATCTTGTCACCAAGGCGAACATGAAAGAGCCGAAGATCGACGCACTGCTCAATCCGAAGCTCAACTGATCGCGTGTCGACGGATATCTCCAGGGCCGTCTCGGCCCTGGAGAGCTTGCCGGAAGGCCTGCGCCCCCGGAACCAGAAGACAGCGGCGAAGCCTGTCCGGTTCGGGCCCTATGCGCTAGGCTGCACTATGGCGTTTCCGTTTTTCACGGAAACGCTCTAACTCTTTGTCTTTACGCAATTCCGGACGGAAAACCGCTACGCACTTTTCCTGGAATTGCTCTAGCTGTCCAAACCGTGCCAATCGGGAGGATTGTCATGACATCGGCGACACAGCACCAGCATCCCGCGCCGGAACTGGAACCCGGCAAGGTGATCCTGGAACTGCGCGGCCTGGAGAAGAAATATCCCGGCACCCATGCCTTGAAACCGGTGAACCTTGCCTTCAAGGCCGGTGAAATCCACGCGATCGTCGGCGAAAACGGTGCCGGCAAGTCCACGCTCATCAAGCTTCTGACCGGCGTCATACCACGCACGTCCGGTGACGTGATCTGGGAAGGCGCCCCTGTCGCGCTTGCCACACCGCATGAAGCGATGGAGCTCGGCATCAACGCGGTGCACCAGGAAGTGGTGTTGTGCCGTCACCTCACCGTTGCCGCCAACATGTTCCTCGGCGAGGAAAACGTTCGCTACGGCCTCCTGCAGCAGCGTGCCATGGTGCGTGACGCCCAGAAGATCATCAACGATCTCGGCTTCAATCTGCCTGCCCACGTCATGCTGGGCGACCTCACCATCGGCCAGCAGCAGCTGATCGCGGCAGCCCGCGCCACCGTGCGCGGCACCAAGTTCCTGATCTTCGACGAGCCGACCGCCTATCTGACCCGCAAGGAAGCTGACCAGCTCTTCGCCTTGATCCGCCGACTCAAGGCCGAAGGTGTCACCATCATCTACATCAGCCACCGCATGGAAGAGGTGTTCGAACTGGCCGACCGTGTTTCGGTGCTGCGCGACGGCACCTATGTCGGCACCCGCAACATCAGGCAGACCGACGAGACCGAGCTGGTGCGGCTGATGATCAACCGCACCATCGAGCAGATCTACCACAAGGATGCATTCCCGATCGGCAGGGCGATTCTGGAAACCAGGCAGTTGTCCGGCAATGGCTTCGACAATGTCTCGATGACCGTGCACGAAGGCGAGATCGTCGGCCTCTACGGTCTGATCGGTGCCGGCCGCAGTGAATTCGTCACCACCCTCTATGGCCGCTACCCCAAATCCTCCGGCACGGTGTTGTGGAGTGGCAAGGAAGTTCACATCCGTTCAGAGCACGATGCCATCAGGCTCGGCATGGCGCTGGCTCCGGAAAGCCGACGCGATCAGGGCCTGTGCCTCAACCTGCCGGTGAGCCTGAACCTCAACCTGCCGATCTACAAGCGCATCAGCAGGAGCGCTCTGATCTCCGGCGGCGAAGAGATAAAACATGCCGAGCAGCAGATCGCCGGCCTGCGCATCAAGACCGCCGGACGACAAGCGCTGGCCTCCAGTCTCTCCGGCGGCAACCAGCAGAAGATCGTCATCGGCAAATGGCTGAACCATGGCGCCAAGCTGTTCATCTTCGACGAACCGACGGTGGGCGTCGACGTCGGCACCAAGGCGGAAATCTACCGGCTCTTCTCCACGCTGCTCTCACAGGGCGCGGGCATCATCCTGATCTCGTCCTATCTGCCGGAAGTCTATGAACTGGCCGATACGCTGCATGTTTTCCGGCGCGGCAAGCTGGTCGCCACGCATGGCTTCCACACCGCCAGCCACGAAGACATCCTGACCCAGGCGCTGGCCGAAAAGCAGGAAAAAACTGGAGGACAACCATGAGCACCGAGGCGATCCCCGCCGAAAAGCCGAAGCGCAATTACAACGCGCTGTTCGGGCTGACGCTGCTGGCGCTGCTGGTTCTGCTGTGGGTCCTGCTTTCCTTCTCGACATCCAGCTTCGCCTCCGCCAACAACATCTCCAACCTGCTGCGCCAGGGCTCGATGATCGCCATTCTGGCGGTCGGCCAGACATTCGTCATCATCACCGGCGGCATCGACCTTTCCGTCGGCGCGGTCGTCGGCTTCGCGACCGTGACAACGGCGATGCTGATCAATTCCGGCCTGCCGGTTTTTGTCGCCATCCTGATCACCCTGCTGATCGGCGTCGCTATCGGCCTCTTTCACGGCTTCGGCATCGTCAAGATGGGGTTGCCGCCCTTCATCATCACGCTGGCCACCTTGACCTCGCTGCGCGGCATCGGCCTTTTGATGACCAACGGCAACTCGATTTCCATCAACAATGATGCCTTCCAGGAATTCTCGCGCGGCTCCTTCGTCGGCGTGCCAAACCTGTTCTGGATGGTCATCCTTGTCGGCGTACCGGCCTATATCTTCCTGCATCACACGCGCTGGGGCCGCTATCTGTTTTCGGTCGGCTCCAATGCCGAGGCCGCTCGCCTCTCCGGCGTCAACGTCCAACGCACCATCTACATGGCCTACACGCTGTCTGGCCTTTGCGCCGCCTTTGTCGGCGTCCTGCTCGCCTCCCGCATAGGCATCGGCAATCCGACCCAGGCGGAGGGCTGGGAACTGCAGGCGATCGCCTCCTCGGTCATCGGTGGTACTTCGCTGTTCGGCGCCGTCGGTTCAGTGCACGGGCCACTGCTCGGCGCCTTCATCCTGGCCACCATCAACAACGGCGCCAACCTGCTCAACGTCAACGCATTCTGGCAGCGGGTCATCACCGGCGTGCTGATCATCGTCATCGTCTATTTCGACGGACTGCGCCGGCGCGGGAGTAAATAACGAAAGGCCGACAGAGCAGCCCCTGCTCTGTCGGCCGCCCTCCACGAGGCTCAGGCCTTGAGCAAAGCCTCGACCGAAGCCGCGATCGCCAGCAGGCGGCGGTCATGTCCATTGCGGCCGACCAGCATCAGGCCCGATGGCAAAACGGTACCCGGCATCGGCAGCGAGATCGCGCACTGGTCGAAATAGTTGAACACCTCGGTGTTGCGCAGCAGAAGGCCTTCCATACGGTCGTTGAATTTCGGATCGGCCATCACCGCATCGATCAGCGGCGCCGCCACCGGAACGGTCGGCAACGCCAGCAGGTCGAAATCCGTCAATCTGCGATCCATCTCGGCAATGTGCCCAAGGCGGCTGCGCATGGTACGGATGTAGACCGGCACAGGCGCCTGGGCATAACGGGCCAGCGGCACGCTGACATGCGGATCGACCGGTACGTCCGTGCCGGCCTTCAGCCAGTCGGCATGGATGGCGGCGCCTTCCATACCCGCGATCGAACCATATTGCGTCGCCTCATTCATCGCGTCGACGAGGTCATCGATGGCAAGGTCGAAAAGGCGTGCGCCCGACCGCTCCAGTCTGCGGACCGCATCCTCGAAGGCGCGTGCGATCGGCTCTTCGGTGTCGCTGAAAAGATGGCCGCGTGGGACGCCGACGCGCAGCCCATCGAGCCGCGCCGGCACGAGCGGTTCCGGCACCTCGCCAGCCAGGATGGCGTCGGTGGCGGCACAGTCGGCAACACTGCGTGCCAGCGGGCCGAGCGAATCCAGCGCGAAAGAAAGCGGGAAGGCGCCGTCCAAAGGCACCCGGCGCGCCGTCGGCTTGAAGCCGACAACTCCGTTCAGCGCCGCCGGGATTCGGATCGATCCGCCGGTGTCCGAACCGATCGAAATGGCGCTGCTGCCTTCGGCCACCGACACGCCAGCGCCCGATGAAGACCCACCCGGCACGCGCCTGGCATCGGCGCCGTTGCCCGGCGTGCCGTAATGCGGATTGAGGCCGAGCGCGGTGAAGGCGAATTCGGTCATATTGGTCTTGCCGATGATGACGGCCCCGGCCTGGCGCAGGCGCTGCACCACCGGTGCGTCTTTCTGCGCTGGGGCAACAGTGCGGCGAAGCAGCGAACCGGCCAGCGTCGGCTCGCCGCCGACGTCGAGCAGATCCTTGATCGAGACGATCTCGCCGTCGAGCGGTCCAAGCTGGATACCGGCCTTCCGCCGAGCGTCGGCTGCGTCAGCCGCCGCGCGGGCAACGTCGGGATAGAGCTTGGTGAACACCTTCTCGCCGGCAGCCCGCTCCGCGAGGCGCGACAGAACGGCTTCAAGACGATCACGCGCTGAGGACATCGGCATCTCACCTTGCTTTGACCAATGGGCTGCCCTGCTGTCTCATGCGCACCATCAAACAGCAACGCTGTTGGCATGCACGGCCGCTGGAGCAATTCCAGGAAAAGTGTGTACCGGTTTTCCGTCCGGAATTGCTTAAAAACAGAAACTTAGAGCGTTTCAGCGTTTCCGTGAAAAGACGGAAACGCTCTGGTCCAGCGGATGGAAATTTCCACGCCAGGGCGTTTTGCGCCAATTCCTTCTCTGGCGAAACGGCGGACAAAGGTCATAATCCGCGCCGTAGAAGCAGGCATCAAGGCCTGCCTGGAATTGTTGGGCCCGCCTGGCGGGTCATTTTTGGGGGTCAGTCATGTCGGATTTCAACCTCACCAGACGGTCGGTGCTTTCAGGTGCTGCATTGTTGCTCGCCTCGACCGCCCTTCCAACCATCGGCTTGGCGCAGGAGCCGCAAAAAGGCGGACGCCTAACGGTCGCGGCCGATTCCGAGCCGCGCAATCTGAACCCGGCAATCGTTGCCTCCAACGGCGTCTTCTTCATCTCGTCGAAGATCGTCGAACCGCTCGCCGAGGCCGACTATGACGGCAAGGATGGGCTCAGCCCTCGCCTCGCCGTCAGCTGGGAAGGGTCGGAAGACGGCAAATCCGTCACCTTCAAGCTGCGCGAAGGCGTCACCTGGCATGACGGCAAGCCGTTCAGCTCGGCCGACGTCGCCTTTTCGGCCTTGCAGATCTGGAAACCGTTGCAGAACCTCGGCCGCGTCGTCTTCAAGGACCTGGAAGCGGTCGAAACGCCGGACGAGCACACCGCCGTCTTCAAATTCGCCAGGCCCACGCCGTTCCAGCTGATCCGCAACGCCCTGCCGGCGCTGACCAGCGTCGTGCCCAGGCACATCTATGAGAACGGCAAGATCGAGGAGAACCCGGCCAACACCGCGCCGATCGGCACGGGTCCTTTCAAGTTCGCCGAACACAAGGCTGGCCAGTATTACCGGCTGGAGAAGAACACCGCCTATTGGGGCAAGAACGAGCCCAATCTTGACGAGATCGTCTACCAGGTGCTGCCTGACCGCTCGGCGGCCGCCAATGCGCTGGAGGCCGAAGAAATCCAGCTCGCGGCCTTCTCGGCCGTGCCGTTGGCCGACCTCGACCGCATCTCCAAGGTGCCCGGCCTGAAGGTCGTCACCAAAGGCTATGAAGGCCTTACCTATCAGCTCGTCGTGGAGATCAACCACCGCCGCAAGGAACTCGCCGATGTGAAGGTGCGGCAGGCGATCGCGCATGCCATCGACAAGGATTTCGTCGTCAAGACGATCTTCCTCGGCTACGCAGAAACCGCCTCCGGACCAGTCCCGAAAAACGACAAGCAGTTCTACACCGCTGACGTGCCGGCCTATACCTTTGACGTCGCCAAGGCCAACGCCCTGCTCGATGAGGCAGGTTACAAGGCCGGCGCCGACGGCAAACGCTTCAAGCTCAAGCTTTTGCCGGCCCCCTACTTCAACGAAACCAAACAGTTTGGCGACTATCTGCGCCAGGCGCTTGCGGCGATCGGCATCGACGCCGAACTGGTCAACAACGACTCCGCGGCACACATCAAGGCGGTTTATACGGACCATGCCTTCGACCTCGCGGTCGGCCCGCCCGTGTTCCGCGGCGACCCGGCGATCTCCACCACCATCCTGGCGCAGAGCGGCATTCCCGACGGCGTGCCCTTCTCCAATCAGGGCGGCTACAAGAGCGCCGACATCGACGGCATCATCGCCAAGGCAGCCGAAACGCTGGATGCCACGGCGCGCACCGATCTCTACAAGGCGTTCCAGAAGAAGGTCGTCGAGGACCTGCCGTTCATCAATGTCGCCGACTGGACCTTCATTTCGGTTGCCAGCGACAAGGTGGGCAACATCGCCGACAATCCGCGCTGGGCAGTGTCGAACTGGTCGGACACCTGGCTGGCCAAGTAATCGGGATCTGTGCTTGAGGTCGGCAGCTGCCAGCGCGTAAGCTGGCGGCTCCGGCCTCGAAGTTTTGTACTCATGTCACGTGCCTTCCTCCTTCTGCGCCGGCGCCTCGTCGGCTCCATCTTCGTGCTCCTGATCGTCGTTGTCGGCACGTTCCTCCTGCTCGAGGCGGCTCCCGGCGATGCGGTCGACGCCTATCTTGTGTCGACTGGCGGCGATGCCGGCATCGTCGAGGCGATGCGACAGAGCTGGGGTCTTGATCAGTCCGCCGCGACACGGCTGGCTAATTACCTGTGGGCACTGCTGCACTTCGATCTCGGTCAGTCGGTGGCCTTCTCGCGGCCGATCCGCGACGTCATCCTGGAACGGCTGCCGGTGACGCTTGTTCTGATGGGCGCTTCGACAGCCGTGTCCTTCGGCCTTGGCTCAGCGCTCGGCATCTATGCCGGCGCAAGACCCGGCAGCTTTCGCGACCGCTTCCTGTCGACGGCATCGCTGGCGCTTTATGCGGTGCCCGGTTTCTGGCTCGCACTGGTTCTCGTCATCATCTTCGCCGTCGATCTGCGCTGGTTCCCGATCTCCGGTTTCGAAACGATCGCGTCTGGTAAGACCGGCCTCGCCCGCGCTGGCGACATTGCCCACCATCTCGTCCTGCCGGTGACCTCTCTCGGCGTGATCTATCTGGCGCTGTATCTGAGAATGATGCGCGCCGGCATGGCAGAGGTCTGGCGGCTGGATTTCGTGCGTGCAGCCCGCGCCAGGGGGCTCAGCCGCCGGCGCATCGTGCTGGCTCATGTGGCGCGCAACGCGCTGCTGCCTCTGGTCACCATGCTAGGCCTGCAGTCCGCCCAGATGCTCGGTGGCAGCGTCGTCATCGAAAGCATCTTTTCCGTGCCTGGCCTTGGCAGGCTGGCACAGGAAGCGGTGGCACTGCGCGACACGCCGCTGCTGCTCGGTATCATCCTGGTCAGCGCCGTCCTGGTCATTCTCATCAACCTCCTGGTCGATATCACCTACGCCTTCCTCGACCCGCGAGTCGGTGCCAGCGAGGCCAGCGCATGAGGCGGTTGACACGCGTCCCGGAGGCCTTGGTCGGGTTCGGCATCCTCTCGGCACTCGCGGTTATGGCACTGGCAGCGTCCATGCTCTTCCCGGGTGATCCTCTCGCCATCAAGGGAGCACCACTGCTGCCGCCGTTCCAGGACTGGTCGCTGCCACTCGGCACCGATCGTCTCGGCCGCGACGTGCTGGCAGAACTCTTCCATGGCGCCCGCACATCACTGGCTGTCGGGATCGCCGCCGCGGCGGCGGCGATCGCCGTCGGCGCGGTGATCGGCACATTGGCAGGCTTTGCCGGCGGCATTGTCGACGAGGTGCTGATGCGCATCACCGACGCTTTCCAGACCGTACCGTCCTTCCTGCTGGCCCTGGCTTTCGTGAGTGTCGTCGGCCCGTCGCTGACGGTTGTGGTGATCGCCATAGCCCTTTCGGCATGGACAGGACCGGCTCGCGTCGCCCGTGCCGAAGTGCTTTCGATCCGCGAGCGCGACTTCGTTGCCGGCGCGAGGGTCATCGGCATGCATCCGCTGGAGATCGCCTTGCGCGAGGTTCTGCCCAACGCCGTGCCGCCGGTGCTCGCACTCTCCTCCGTCATCGTCGCTTCCGCGATCCTGATCGAGGCAGCGCTTTCCTTCCTCGGGCTTGGAGACCCTAACCGCATCACCTGGGGCGGCATGATCGCCGAGGGCCGCACCGTTCTGCGTTCGGCGCCGTTCCTCTCGATCGTGCCCGGCGTCGCGCTGGTGCTGACCGTGCTTGGTGTCTATCTCGCCGGTGAAGGAGTGGTCGAGGGTACCGCCGTCAGGAAAGGTCTGTCGTGACCGGCCCTCTCGTCTCGATCCGCAACCTGTCGGTCTCCTACCGGCGTGATGCGACGTCGCCTTCACTCCGCAACATAGATCTCGATATCATCGCTGGCGAGCGGCTGGCCATCATCGGCGAAAGCGGTTCGGGCAAGAGCACGCTGGCGCTTGCCATCGCCGGACTGCTGCCATCAACGGCAACGGTAGACGGCGCGATCCTGTGGTCGGGGCAGCCGCTGCTGCCACGCGGCGGCCGCGATATCGGCTTCGTCTTCCAGGACGCTTCGGCAAGTCTAGACCCGGTGATGACTGTCGGCCGGCAGATCGCCGAGGTCGCTCGCACGCATCTCGGCCTCGGTTGGGCGCAGGCGCAACACCGCGCGCTCGAGCTGTTGCGACGCGTCAGGTTGCCAGATCCCGACACCGCCCTGGGCGCATATCCGCACCAGTTGTCAGGCGGACAACGGCAGCGGGTGGCGATTGCCGCTGCCATCGCCGCCGGACCCAGATTGCTGATCGCCGACGAAGCAACCAGCGCGCTCGACACCATCGTGCAAGCGGAAATCGTGGCGCTGATCAGGCAACTGGTGGTCGAAGATGGAATGGCGCTGCTGTTTGTCAGCCATGACATTGCGCTCGCGGCTGAACTGGCCGACCGCATCGCCGTGTTCCGTAGTGGCGAGATGGTCGAACTGGGCACCGCCGATGCGGTGATCCAGGCACCCGGACATGCCTACACCAGGAAACTGCTGGATGCCCATATCGGCCTCGACGCTGCGCCTATGATTGCACAGGCAGGGCACGGCCATGTCTGAGCCGCTGCTTGCAGTTTCCGGCCTTACCAAACGCTTCCGTCGCGGCGGAACGACAGTCACTGCAGCCGACGATATTTCCCTGTTCATCGCGCCCGGCGAAACCCTGGCGCTCGCCGGTCCTTCGGGCTCCGGCAAATCCACCATCGCCCGCCTGATCCTGCGGCTGATCGAACCCGATGCCGGCCGGGTGGATTTCGAAGGCGGAGACTTTCTTGCCCTGCGCGGCGCAACATTGCGCACCAGACGCGCGCGGCTGCAGATGGTATTCCAGGACCCTCTTGCCGCACTCAATCCGCGCGCCACGGTCGCACGTGTTCTGGATGATCCGATGCGCATCCACGGACTTGCCAGCCGCGGCGAGCGCCCGGATCGTATTGCTGCTCTCCTCGAACGCGTCGGCCTGTCACCAGGTCTCGCCGGTCGCCATCTTCACGAGATTTCCGGCGGCCAACGCCAGCGTGTTGCGATCGCCCGCGCCATCGCCACAAAGCCGTCGCTGATCGTGCTCGACGAAGCCGTGTCGGCACTCGACGTTTCAGTGCGAGGCCAGATCCTCGAACTGCTGCTCGACCTGCAGCGCACGGAACGGATCGCCTATCTGTTCGTCTCCCATGACCTCGGCGTGGTGCGGGCTTTTGCGCACCGGGTCATCCTTCTCGAAGACGGTCGCATCGCTGAACAGGGCGATGCCCGCGCCGTCATCGACAATCCGCAATCAACCATCGGCAAGGCGCTGGTTGCCGCTGTGCCCAGACTGCCCCGAACACAGGACTGATCATGACCGATCCTCAGGCCCGCGCGGAAAATCTTGCCCGCGAACTCGATTCCGCCTTCCGCAACCGCGCCGATCTTTACCGGCTCATGCTGGACGAACTGACGACGGAACTGGGTGCTGAGCAGGCCGAGACGGTCATGGTGCGCGCCATCGAAAAGCGCGGCCAAGAGGTGGCGGCTGTGGCCTTCGGCAAATTCGGTCCCAACGACGCGCGCGCCATCGGCGAGGCCTTCCTCTCCGTCAGCCCGGATGACGGACGCATGTATCCGACCGATGTCGAGCGCGCGCCGGACCGCATCGCCTTCAAGGTCAAGCGCTGTCCACTCAAGGACGCCTGGGTCGAGGCCGGCGTCGGCGAAGAGCAGCTCACCACGCTCTGCCGCATCGCCGGCGCCTTCGACCGCGGCCTGTTCGAAGCCACCGGTGTGCGTTTCGACAACGTCACCTGGTCACCCGGCCATGGCAGCGGCTGCTGCCACATTGCGCTGACCGATCGCGACGCGGCCTGACCATTACCCCTTGCTGGCCTGTCTGAGTTCCACTCGGCGAATCTTGCCGGAAATGGTCTTGGGCAGCGCGTCGACGAATTCGATCTCGCGCGGATATTTGTAGGGTGCGGTCAAGTTGCGGCAGAACTCCTGGATGTCGCGCGCAAGCTCGTCCGAGGCCGTGAACCCTTTTGCCAGGATGACATAGGCCTTGACGATCTGCCCGCGGGTCGGGTCGGGCTTGCCGATGACCGCGCTTTCGGCGACCGCCTTATGCTCGATCAGCGCGCTCTCCACTTCGAACGGGCTGATGCGGTAGCCGGCAGATGAAATCAGGTCGTCAGAGCGGCCGACGAACCAGAGATAACCATCCTTGTCGCGCCGCGCGGTATCGCCGGTATAATACCAGCCATGGCGGAACGAGCCGGTGTCCAGCGCGTTGCCGGTGTAGTAGCCGTGGAACAGGCCGCCTGGATGTGGGTCGGTGACCCTGACCGCGATATGGCCGACTTCCTCATCCGGAAGGCGCTTGCCGTCGTCATCGACGACGTCGACATCATAGCCCGGCACCGGCTTGCCCATCGATCCGAACCGCACTTCCTCACCGGGAAAGTTGGCGACGATGTTGATGGTCTCGGTCTGGCCGTAACCATCGGCGATGGTCGTGCCGGTCGCCTCCTTCCAGATGCGCATTACCTCCGGATTGAGCGGCTCGCCCGCTCCCAGCGAACGGCGCAGGCTGGAAAGATCGTAGCGTTTCAGATCCTGTTGCGCGAACAGGCGGTAGACGGTCGGCGGCGCGCAGAAGGTCGAGACCTTGAGCTTGCCGATCAGCTTCAGATGCATGTCGGCATCGAAGGCGCCGTCGCCATTGTAGAGCACTGCCGGCGTACCAAGCATCAACTGCGGAAACAGGATGCCCCAGGCCGCCTTCGCCCAGCCGGTGTCCGTCAGCGACCAGTGCACATCACCGGGCCTGAGATCCATCCAGAACAGGCCAGTCGCCACATGGGCAAGCGCATAACCATGGTCGCGGGGCACCATCTTCGGCAGCGAGGTCGTGCCGGAGGTGAAATAGGCCATCATCATGTCGGCGGCGCGGCGCGGCGGAAAATCCTTCCGGTCCAGTTCCGGCGAAGCCTCGACCAGCAACCTGTCGAACGACAGCCAGCCGTCGCGTTCGCCGTCGACGACGATAAAGGTCTTCAGCGTCGGGCATTCGGCCCGGATGGCGTCGACCTTGGCGCAATGCTCTGAGGTGACGATGACCACCGTGGCCTTCGAGTGGTTGACACGATAGGCGATGTCATGCGCGGTGAGCAGGTTGGTGCCCGGCATCGAGACGACGCCCGCCTTCATGCACCCGAACAGCACCGTATACCAGGCTGGCACGCGGCCGATGACGAGGCAGGCAAAGTCGCCCGCCCTGACACCCAGCCTGCGCAAGGCATTGGCAAAGCGGTTCGAGTTCTCCGAAAGCTGCGAATAGGCAATGCGCTGGATCGTCTCGCCGTCACGTGAGACGGCGATCACCGCGGTGCGGTCGTCCCGCTTCGCCCAGTCATCGATGACATCGAACGCGAAATTGAAATGCTCGGGTATTTCCAGGCGAAATCCCGCACGCGCCTTGGCGTAGGTGCGGTCGACCGTCGAAAAATCCATGCTCTCCTCCGCGATGGTGATGCAACGTTCAGGTCGCATCACATAGCGCGGACGAACTTATGAAGCCATCGAACCAAAGGCTATGCCTTTTAGTGCCACTTCTCCTGCATGAGCCAGGAGTCGAGAATGTTGTATTTCGTCAGCCCCAACTCGCTGTGAACAAGCGAGAACGTCCTGATGGTGAAATGCAGAGGGTCCACCTGTTGCGGCAACACCGATCGAGAGCTGTAAAAGAGCGTGATGTGCGGGTTGAAACTCAGCGCCCCGCGCAATCCGTTGGAGATGAGCGCAACACCAAGCCGACGCTGAAGATCCATCAACGCCGTACTTCCGCCAAGAAGCACAGTTGCCCGCCTGTTCGGCCGGCCAGCGGGGAACGTGACGATGCGATCGAAGCAGACATCGAAGGCGTCCGCGACGACGGCATTCGCAGCGCGCTTTGCCGCAAACACATATTTATCGCGCAGACGTCTGTCATCTCTGATGTGCTGGAGGGAGATGTGCAGGCGCTTCAGCTGAAGCAATTCCGCCCGAAATCCGTTTGCCGCCTGCATCTTCGATGCGATCTCGAGCGCCTGACCAGCGATTGACGCTTCGAGGAGCGTCATCAGGATCAACCGCTCCGGTTTCTTGGGTCGACGCGGATCTTCCGACCGGCCGAAATCAAATACACCTTGGGACATGTTTCGCCCACTTCGCAGGGTCGAAACGTCCAAATTGGAACAAAATAAGAACAAACGCAAGCGCGATCCGAAGACCACGCTTGCGCTGCCAGCCCCTACGCCAGCGAAATCCAGGCCGTTTTCAGATCCGAATATTTGTCGAAGGCGTGCAGTGACTTGTCACGGCCGAAGCCGGATTGACCGAAACCGCCGAGCGGCACCGTCATGTCCGCACCGCCATAGGTGTTGACGTGCACCACGCCGGCACGGATCGCCCGCACCATACGGTGCGCCCGGGCAAGGTTCGACGTCCATACCGCTGAGGCGAGTCCATAGACAGTACCGTTGGCGAGCCGCACGGCCTCCGCTTCGTCCTCGAAGCGCTGCACGGCCAGCACCGGGCCGAACACCTCTTCGCGCGCCACGGTCATGCCGGGAGCGACACCGCCGAAGATGGTCGGCTCCATGTAGTAGCCGCCGGTTTCCTCGCGGATGCGGCGGCCGCCGGAGACCAGTTGCGCGCCTTCATCCAGTGCCGTCGCCACATGACCGAGATCCTTCTTGAGCTGCTCCATGCTGCTCACCGCGCCGATGTCCGACTTGATATCGAGCGGATCGCCGACCTTCATCCTGGTCGTTGCCGCCACCAGCTTTTCCACGAAGGCGTCGTAGATCGAGGACTGGACGAGCAGCCGCGAACCGGCGACACAGACCTGGCCGGCGTTGCGGAAGATGCCATGCGCCGAAACCTTGGCCGCGGCATCGAGATCGGGCGCATCGGCAAAGACGACATTCGGGGATTTGCCGCCGAGTTCCAGTTGTACCCGCTTGAGGTTCGAACGCGCCGAATAGTCGAGCAGCCGGCGCCCGACCCCGCCGGAGCCGGTGAAGACGATGGCATCGACGTCCATGTGCAAGCCAAGCGCCTCGCCAGTCACGCTGCCCCGCCCGGTAACGACGTTGAGAACACCCTCCGGCAAGCCGGCTTCCGCCGCCAGCTCGCCGAGGCGCAGCAGGGTGAGGGAAGCCACTTCGGCCGGCTTCAGCACGACACTGTTGCCGGCAGCAAGCGCAGGCGCCACTTTCCAGGCACCGATCATCATCGGGAAATTCCACGGCACGATGGCAGCGACGACACCCAGCGGCTCGCGATGGATGAGGCCGAGCACCTCGGGCGCCGTCGGCGCGATCTCGCCATAGACCTTGTCGATGGCCTCGGCGTAGTAGCGGAACGTGCCCGCCGCCGACAAAGGCTCGGCCTTGTAGGCCATGCCGATTTCGGTGCCGTTGTCGCGCACGCCGAGCACGGCAAGTTCGAGCGCGTGTTTCTCGATCAGGTCGGCAAGCTTCAGCAGCACTTTCTTGCGCGCGGCCGGCGCCGCGCGCGACCAGCTACCCTTTTCGAAAGCAGCGCGTGCGGCGGCCACCGCACGATCGACATCGGCCGCTCCGGCATCGGCGATCGAAGTCAGCGTCGTACCGTCGATCGGCGAGATGACAGGGAGTGTTCCCCCATCCCGGCTGTCGGCGAATGCGCCGCCAATGAAAAGCTTTTGCGCTGCGACAGGTTTCTGCCGCAGCACGTCGATCGTGGCCTGGTCCATCAGGGCTTGTCTCCGAATGCTATGCTCTACGTGAATATTATCTTGGGAGGATGGAAGGGTTGGCCACTTCGAGCAATTCCAGCAAAAGTGTGTAGCGGTTTTGCGTCCGGAATTGCGTTAAAACAAGGAGACAGAGCATTGGAGGTGACGCTTTTCGCCGGAAATGCTCTGGCCAACCCTTCCGACATTTCTATTGCTTTACCTCATTGCCGAGCTGGGCAAAGGCTGCCGGATCCTTGCTCTTGAGGGCAAGGGCCAGAACCAGGCCAAGCACTGCCGCGATCAGCACCAGCGATGGCAGGAACCATGACAGCGTCCCTGACGCACCCGACAGGCTGCCGAAGTTCAGCACGATCTGGAAGATGATATAGGCAAGCACCAGACCGGCGATCACCGGCGCAACCTTCGCCTTCAGCACATTGCCCTCAAGTGACGGGTTGCGGGTAAAGAAGGCAAGCACCGAGAAGGATGTCAGCGCCATCAGCGTGATGATGCCCAGCGTGCCGACATTGGTGAGCCAGGAAAACAGCGCCAGCACCGGATCCTGACCGGTGACGGCAAACAGCGCGATCACCAGGAAGGCGATTGCCGTCTGGATCAAGGAGCCGACATGCGGGCTCTTGAACACCGGATGCGTGACACCAAGCGATTCCGGCAGGAGCTTTTCACGACCGGCCACATAGAAGTAGCGGGCGACGCCATTGTGGAAAGCGACCACGCCAGCGAACAGGCTGGACACGAACAGGACGCTCATCAGCTGCGTCACCGCCGTGCCGACATAGCGGTCCGACAGCGTGAACAGGAAGGTCGTCGGATCCTGAAGCGCCTGCAGCGACGGCACCAGCTTGTCGACGCCCGTTGCATTTGCCATCAGCCAGGAGGTGAACATGTAGAACGCGCCGATGATCAGAATGGAGATGTAGGTGGCACGTGGCACAGTACGATGCGGCTCGCGCGCTTCTTCGGAATAGATCGTGGTGGCTTCGACGCCGATGAAGGCAGCGAAGCAGAAAAGCAGGCCAATGGCCGGCGCGCCGCTCAGGATCTGTGTCGGTGTGAATGGCGCCATGCTGAGACCGGAATCGCCACCTTTGAACAGGATGGCGAGGTCGACCACCAGCACGATGAGATATTCAAGCAGCACCAGGACGGTAAGGATCTTGGCCGACAGGTCGACACGGCGATAGCCGAGCACGCCGACCAGCGCGACACCGATGAAACACCACAGCCACCAGGGCAGGTTGATGCCCCAACCGGCGAACAGGCCTGAGGTCGCAGCACCGAACATGCCGAAGACGCCGATCTGCATGGCGTTGTAGGACAGGATGGCGATGAGCGCAGCAGCCCCGCCCAGCGCGCCGCCGAGGCCCTTGGCCGTATAGGCGTAGAAAGCGCCGGCATTGGCGACATGGCGAGCCATGGCGACATAGCCGATCGCAAAGATCAGCAGCACGGCGGTCACGATCAGGAAGGTGCCGGGAATGCCGGCGCCATTGCCCATCAGCATGGAAAGCGGCACGCCACCTGCCACTGCGGTCAGCGGCGCGGCGGCTGAAACCACCAGAAACGTCACGGCGCCAACGCCAAGGCTGTTCTTTCTCAGCCGATTGGCCTCACCGGATTCCACTACGGTTGTCATGAATTCCTCCTCCTTTCCCCGCCACGCGGGGCCCCACAAGCCCGTCCCCGCGAAGCGGGGCCAAAAAAAGCCCAGTGAAATGCCGAATGGCCGAAAGGCCTGTTTTCGTTTCATTATTTAAAACAACATTTCGAATATAGACTTGCAAAGATGCTCGGCACCTGTCAAGTTAATTCGCGCGTTAAGTATCTGGAGGAGAGACAAACGCAATGAGCACGGTGGCCAAGGCCGTGTCCCTGCTGGAGGTGCTGGGACAGGGCGAGCCGGAAAGAACGCTGGCGGACCTCGCCCGTTCGGTCGATTTCGACAAGGCAACGACACGACGTCTGCTGCTGGCGCTGATGGAGCAGGGATTGGTCGAACAGGACGGCGGCAGCCGCCTCTATCGACTGGGCATCGGCGTGGCGCGTCTCGCCTTGATGCGCGAAGCGCAGTTTCCCTTTCTCAGAACCGCGATTCCCGTTGCCGATGCACTCGCCGCCAGGACTGGCGAGACCGTGCATTTTTCCGAACATTCGAGTCGCGGGTTGATCTCTGTCCATGTGGTGGAATCGAGCAAGGCCAACCGCGTCGCCGTGCCGGTCGGAGAAACCCTGCCGCTGCATGCCACGGCCTCTGGCATCGCCTTCATGGCTTTCGCCGACCGTCGCGTCATGGATGCCGCTTTGGGCGGCAAACTGGTGTCTTATACGCCGCACACGGTGACCAACCCGGCGGCGATCAGGGAACTGGTCTCGGCAGCCCGAGCCCGGGGCTATTCCATCGGCGCACAGGGGTATGAGGATGGCGTCTTCTCGGTCGCCGCGCCGATCCTTGGCGTGCGCGGCACTGCGGTCGGCGCGCTTGCGATCGCGGCACCACGGGCCCGCATCGAACCCGCGGACACGGAATCCCTGGGAGCGGCCGTCGTCGAGGCCGCCTCCCAGATCAGCGAGCGCCTGACTGGCCGCCGTACCACGGCAGCCAACGACCAAAGCAATTCCAGGAAAAGTGTGTAGCGGTTTTCCGCCCAGAATTGCGCAAAAACAAAGAGTGAGAGCGTTTCCGTAAAACGGAAACGTTCTGGAACCAAAGACCATCAGAGCGGAACGAATGACCAGAACGCATATCCCGAAGATTCTTCTGTGCGGCACCGGCGACACCAAGGCCGACGAGTTGCTTTACATGGCCGAACGCATCCGCAGCGCCGGTGGTGATCCCGTCATGCTCGACGTCAGCGTGCTCGGCGATCCACCCTACCGCCCAGAATACGACAAGCATGCCGTGGCCGCGGCGATAAGCACCACCATCGAAGCGATCGCGCAGTCGGGCGACGAGAACACCGCTATGGAACTGATGGCGCGTGGCGCCTCCGTTCTCGTGCGAGACCTCGAAGCCGCCGGCAAGATCGATGCCTTCATTGCCATCGGCGGCACCATGGGCACCGATCTTGCGCTCGACATTGCGCTTGCACTGCCGATCGGCGTGCCGAAATTCATCGTCTCGACCATCGCCTATTCCCATCTGATCCCACCGGAGCGGATCGCACCGGATCTGATGATGATCCTGTGGGCCGGTGGTCTCTACGGCCTCAACGACACCTGCAAGGCCGTCCTCTCTCAGGCCTCGGGTGCCGTTGTCGGCGCAGCACTCACCACCGCGAAACCACGCCCGAACCTGCCGACGGTCGCGATCTCGTCGCTCGGCACGAGCTGCCTTTCCTACATGAAGACTCTGCGGCCCGAGCTGGAGAGACGCGGCTACGAAGTCGTCATCTTCCACACTACCGGCATGGGCGGCCGCGCGCTCGAATCGCTCGCCGCCGACAAACGTTTCGTCGCCGTTCTGGATTTCAGCCTGCAGGAAGTCGCCAACCATTTGAACGGCAGCGTCGTTTCCTCGGGCGTCGACCGGCTGGAAAACGCCGGCCGCGCCGGTATCCCGCAGATCGTGGCGCCGGGAGCCGTCGACATGGTCGATTTCCCGACATGGAAGCCGGTTCCGCAAGGTCTTTCCGACCGGCCGTATCATGCACACAACCGCCTGCTTGCCTCTGTCACCACCGGCAAGGATGGACGCCGACACGTCGCGCGGGCAATTTCGGAGAAGCTCGCCCTGGCCACCGGACCTGTCGCCTTCATCCTGCCGGCTGGCGGCATCGAACAATGGGACCAGGAAGGCGAACCGCTGCACGAACCCGACGCGCTCGCGGCCTTTTCCGACGAGATGCGCAGCGTCATCAAGGCTCCCGTCGAACTTTACGAGATCAAGGGGCACATCAACAGCGCCGAATTCACCACGACGGCGTTGGCGATCTTCGATCGCTGGACGGCAAGCGGGGTAATCGCCCCCGGCGTCCGCCAGGAGCAGACATTATGAGCACCCCCGCGGCCCTCGTGCTCGATTTCGGCGGCGTGGTCACCAGGACGCTGTTCGAGACCCACGAACTCACCGAAAGGGCTCTCGGTCTCAAGCCGGGCACATTGACCTGGCAGGGACCGTTCGACCTGGCTTCCGATCCGTTGTGGCAATCGATGCAGGCTGACGAGATCAGCGAACGCGACTACTGGAAGACCCGCACCCGCGAAGTCGGCCAGCTCGTCGGCGAAGACTGGGATGCGATGGAGACCTTCGTACGCCGCGCCCGTGGCGCCGACCCGGAGGCCGTTGTCCGGCCGGAAGCCGATCGCGCCATCCGCAAGGCCCATGCCGCCGGCGTGAGGCTTGCGGTGCTCTCCAACGAACTCGACCTTTTCTACGGCGCCGACTTCCGCGATCGGCTGCCGCTGCTTTCCCTGTTCGAGACCATCGTCGATGCCACCTATACGAAGATCCTGAAACCGGATCCTCGCGCCTACCAGTCCGTTGCCGATGCGCTTGGCCTGCCGACCGGTGCCTGCGTTTTCGTCGACGACCAGCAACGCAACATCGACGGAGCGATCGCCGCCGGCGTGCTGCCCGTCCATTTCGATGTGGCCAGCCCTGCCCGATCTTACGCCGAAGCGCTCGGCCATTTCGGCCTCACCCTTTAGGAATTGGAGACTTCAGATGCGCGACACCAACTTTTTCGCAGAAAACAATGCCAAGCCGATCTGGCACCCGATGGCGCATCCCGCCGAAATGCGCGCATCGCCGCCGCGCGTGATCATGAAGGGCGAAGGCGCGCATGTCACCGATATCGAAGGCCGTACCGTGCTGGACGCCGTCGGCGGCTTGTGGAACGTCAATCTCGGCTACAGCAGTGATCCGATCAAGCAGGCGATCGCGGCCCAGCTCGATACACTCCCCTATTATTCTGGCTTCCGCGGCACCTCTACCGGCCCGTCAATCGAACTCGCTTATGAGCTTTCACAGTGGTTCGCCCCCGAAGGCATGGTGCGCACCTTCTTCACCTCGGGTGGTTCGGATTCCGTAGAGACGGCGCTGCGCCTTGCCCGCCAGTACTGGAAGATCCGCGGCCAGGCCGACCGCACCAAATTCCTGGCGCTGAAGAAGGGCTACCACGGCACGCATTTCGGCGGTGCCTCCGTCAACGGCAACGCCAATTTCCGCCGCAACTACGAGCCGCTGATGCCGGGCTGCTTCCATACGCCGGCACCCTGGACCTATCGCAACCCGTTCGACGAAACCGACCCTGTCGCGCTTGCCAGGCTCTGCGCACGCGCCATTGAGGAAGAGATCGCCTTCCAGGGTGCTGACACCATCGCCGCCTTCATCATGGAACCGGTTCTCGGTGCCGGCGGCGTCATCGTGCCGCCGGAGACCTTCATGCCGCTGGTGCGCGACATCTGCGACCGGCACGACATCCTGCTCATCGCTGACGAAGTGGTGACGGCTTTCGGCCGCACCGGCGCATGGTCCGGTTCGCGGCTCTGGAATGTGAAGCCGGACTTCATGACCATCGCCAAGGCAATTACCTGCGGCTACTTCCCGCTCGGCGCCACGCTGATCGGGCAGAAAGTGGCCGATGTCTTTGAAGCCGACAAGACCAGCTTCGGTGCCATCGGCCACGGCTACACCTATTCCGGCCATCCTGTCGGCTGCGCCGCCGGTCTCGCTGCTCTGGCCGAAACCAAACGCCTCGGCGTCAACGAGAATGCCGCTGCGCGTGGCATTGAGCTCGGCAAGGCGCTGGAAGCATTGAAAGCCAAGCATGCGTTGGTTGGCGACGTGCGTGGCAAGGGCCTGATGGCCGCGCTCGAACTGGTGTCAGACCGCGATTCCAAGAAGGCGGCGGACAAGAAGACCATGGCCAAGGTGGCCGATGCCGCCTACGACGCCGGCGTCATGCTGCGTGTGTCGGGCAACATGATCATCCTGTCGCCGCCGCTCATCATCACCGCAGCCGACGTCGCCAGGATCGCGGAAGGTATCGATGCCGGCCTGACGGCGGCAAGTGCCTGAGCAAAGGCCTCAGTCGGTGGAGGGACCCAATCGTTCCCTCCGCCAGGCAGCGGGCGACAGACCCGTCGCCCTGCGGAAGAACCGCGAGAAATAGGCGGGGTCGTTGAATCCCGTCTCGAAAGTGATGTCTTCCACCGACCGGATCGTGAAGGCGAGCAGTCGTTTGGCTTCGACCAGGCGTCTCTCATTGACGGCTTGCCGCACACCGATGCCCAGCACCTGCTGGGCGGCCTTGTCGAGCAGGTGTCGGGTCGTGCCCAGCGTTTCGACATAACGCTCCACCGGCCAGTCCTCACGGAAGTTCCGGTCGATGAGGTGCCGCAGCCTTGCGGCCAGCGCTCCTGCCGCAGGCAGTTCGATCGGTTGCGGCCCACTGCCCAGCCGCGCAATGCCGGAGAGCGCCACCGCGATCAAGGACGGCAGGATTTTGTCCATGCCGGGCAGCGCATCGGCATATTCCGCCTGGATTGCCAGCACACTGCTTTCCAGTTTCCGCCACAACGTATCACCACCGCGTCCGGTGACGAAAACCGGACGGTCGAGCCGCAGGAGCGTGTTCACTGCAATCGCCGAAAGCGCATCGTCGGCAACCGAGACGACGATCGCGTCGGTGCCTGGCTCGATGATGAAGCCATGCACCACGCCGCTTGGCACGAAACTGACCGCTGGCGCTGAAAAATCTTCGGAAAACTGTTCGATCCGGTAGTTGCCGCGGCCACTCGTCCAGAAGGTGATCTGGCCCATCTGCGGGTGTTTGTGCGGCTGCACGCGGCCGCGATGGATGCCCTCGCGAGCGCGAACGGTCTCGACGTGGAAGAAACCGACGTCGAGCGCACGCGCAGGTTCGCCGTAGACGAAGAATTCCGGGATGGAAAAATGGCTCATGACACCCGAAAAAGTCCAAGCGGTTTTCGGCTTTTGTCCATAAACCATAGCGCTGCCCGGCGCTACTCTTAAGACACCAAGGGAGGAATACGATGCGAGCGGAAGATTTCCGGGCCGACAAGACGCGCCCGTTCACGGGTGCCGAATATCTGGAAAGCCTGCGCGACGGCCGCGAGGTCTACATCAATGGTGAACGGATAACGGACGTCACCACCCATCCGGCGATGCGCAATTCCGCGCGCTCGCTTGCCCGTCTCTATGATGCCCTGCACGACCCCAAGCAGCAGGCTGCTCTCACGTCGCCGACCGACACCGGCTCCGGCGGCTATACCCACAAGTACTTCCGAGTTGCCCATTCGCCGGCCGATCTCGTCGCACAGCAGGGCGCCATCGCCCATTGGGCGCGCATGACCTATGGCTGGATGGGGCGCACCGCTGACTACAAGGCGGCGCTGATGAACACGCTGGGCGCCAATGCCGATTGGTACGGACCGTTCAAGGACAATGCGCGAGCCTGGCACAAACGCGCGCAGGAATCGGTCCTGTTCATGAACCACGCCATCGTCAACCCGCCGATCGACCGGCACAAGCCAGCGGAACAGGTGAAGGACGTCTTCGTCCACATCACCAAGGAGAACGATGCCGGCATCTGGGTGTCCGGTGCCAAGGTGGTCGCGACCTCGTCGGCACTGACCCACTACAATTTCCTGGCGCAGAGTTCCGCCACCGTGACGGAAGACCCTTCGCTGTCGGTGATGTTCATCGTGCCGATGAATGCGCCGGGCGTGAAGATGTTCTGCCGCGTTTCCTACGAGCAGACAGCCAACACGGTCGGCCAACCCTTCGACTACCCGCTGTCTTCCCGCTTCGACGAGAACGATGCCATCCTGGTGCTCGACAACGTCTTCGTGCCCTGGGAGGACGTGCTGGTGCTGCGCGACGCGCAGAAGATCCTTTCCTTCCACCCAGCGTCCGGCTTCATGCACGGCTACTGTTTCCAGGGTTGCACACGCTTTGCCGTGAAACTCGACTTCCTCGCCGGCCTGCTTGCCAAGGCGCTGCGCGCCACCGGCGGTGACGCCTTCCGTGGCAACCAGGCAGCACTCGGTGAAGTGATAGCGCTGCGCCACATGTTCTGGAGCTTCTCCAACGCAATGGCCTACAACCCGATCCCGTGGGCCGGCGGCGCAGTACTGCCGAACATGGAAGGCGCACTGGCGTATCGCACCTTCATGTCCGAAGCCTATCCACGCGTCATCGAGACAGTGCGCAAGGTTGTCGCCTCCGGCCTGATCTACCTGCCGTCCTCCGCCAAGGATTTCGGCAATCCCGACATCGACCGCTACCTGGCGCAATATGTGCGCGGCTCCGACAACATGGGCCACATCGAGCGCATCAAGATCATGAAGCTGCTCTGGGATGCCACCGGAACCGAGTTCGGTGGCCGCCACGCGCTTTACGAACTCAACTATGCCGGCGCCCAGGAAGAGGTGCGGCTGCAGGTGCTGAAGGGCGCCGAGCGTGGAGGCCGGCTGAAGCAGATGGAAGAGCTCGTTGACACCTGCATGGCCGACTATGACGAGAACGGCTGGACCGGCGACACCTGGCTACCGCCGTTGGGCAGCGGCGAGGGATGAGGACCAGCCATGCAACCGCAGGTTTCCAGGCTCGAATTTCGTGACGCCATGGCGCGTGTCTGTGCGCCGGTCAACATCGTCACCACGGACGGGCCGGCGGGTCGCGGCGGCTTCACCGCGACCGCCATGTGCAGCGTTTCCGACGACCCGCCGACCTTGCTTATCTGTATGAACGAGCGCTCGGCGCAGACGGGAATGTTCCTCGACAACCGGCGTTTCTGCGTCAACGTGCTGACGCAGGCCCATATGCACCTCGCCTCGAAATTCGCCGGCGCCATCCGCGACATGGCCGAGCGCTACCAGGCAGCGAGTTGGCAGACCATGCCATCCGGCATGCCGGCGTTGCTCGACGCCATTGTTTCGTTCGATTGCGAGATCGGGGATGTCAACAAGGTCGGCACCCACAATGTCATGTTCGGCCGGGTGATCGATATCCGTCACGGCAGCGGCGAGGCCGCTCTGCTTTACGTCGACCGCAACTACTCACAACCGACAGCGCTCGGCAGCTTCGGTGGATGAGAAGCGAATGGCAATGACGGACGACCGCACGGAGTCTGCGGTCCGTCCGTCCTCCGGGAGGAAAAACTCAGCCTTCGCTGCTCTCCGACTGGATCAGACTCTCCAGCATGTCGAGCAGCCGCTCGTACTGCTCGGCGCCATAGCGCCCCTCGATGGCCTCGTAGATGGCGATACGCTCAGGCGCCAGATCCTCGATCAGCGCCACGCCGCTTGGCGTGATGGCAAGCAGCGCGCGCCGGCCATCATCCTTCACCCGATTGCGGGTGATGAGTTGGCGTTCTTCCAGCGCCTTGATGATGCGCGTGAGGCTCGGTGGCAGGATCGAAGCGCGGCCGGCAAGCTCGGTCGCCTCGAGCGGCCCTGTCTCAGCCAGCACGCGCAAAACGCGCCATTGCTGTTCGGTGATGTCATGCCGGGCCAGCATTGGCCGGAAATGCGCCATGATCACCTCGCGGGCACGCAGAAGCGTCATCGGCAGGGAGCGTCGTGTGGAAGGCGGCAGCAAGGTGGTGTCTCCGCTCTGGTTCCGTCTGTCTTGCGAACCGGCACACGCAAAACGCGTAGTCGGCTTTTAAGCGCTATATCCGCGATTTTAGCGGCACCGGCAATCCCGCCGCGAGCGGATGGCACAACCATTCAACAGCGCTTGACTTTCGTCAGTCAAGATGTAATTCACATGTTAATTACAAACAGTAGACTTACTGGTGGAGGAACGCCGTGCCCCACATGGCGATCGAATATTCCGCGAATCTCGATGAAACGGTCGATATCCAGGGCCTTTGCACGCTGGTGGCTGACACCATCCTGGAAACCGGCCTGTTCGAGATCGGCGCCATCCGTGTGCGTGCATTCCGTGCCGAAGCCTACGCGATCGCCGACCGGCTGCCTCAGAACGGCTTCATCGACATGAATTTCCGCATCGGCAAGGGCCGCAGCGCCGAGGAGAAGAAGCGCACCGGCGAAGCCATCTTTGCCGCCGTTTCACAGCGGCTGGCCCTGCTGTTTGCTACCCCTCATTTCGCGCTGTCGCTGGAGATCCGCGAGATCGACGCCGAACTGAGCTGGAAGAAGAATGCGATCCACCCGCGACTGCGCGGCAAGTAACGAGGACGAAAGCATGAGCGCCCTGGACGACAATCTGCGCAAGGCAAGCGCCTATCTTGAACGCTTCAAGCGCGACGGCGTGCTCAATCATATCGCCGGCGAAGCGGTGCCGGCTGCCGACGGCTCGACCTTCGAGACGATCTCGCCGGTCGACCTGAAGCCGCTGGCCAAGGTGGCGCATGGCAAGGCTGCCGACATCGACCGCGCCGCCAAGGCTGCCAAGGCCGCATTCCGCGACTGGGCGGCGATGTCCGGCGATGCCCGCAAGAAGCTGCTGCACAAGATTGCCGATGCCATCGTCGCGCGCGCCGAAGAAATCGCCTTCGTCGAATGCATGGACACTGGCCAGTCGCTGAAATTCATGGCCAAGGCCGCATTGCGCGGCGCCGAGAACTTCCGCTTCTATGCCGACCGTGCGCCGCAGGCCCGCGACGGCCGTACCCTGCAGGACTCCGGCCAGATCAACATGACGACACGCGTGCCGATCGGCCCTGTCGGCATCATCACACCCTGGAATACCCCCTTCATGCTGTCGACCTGGAAGATCGCACCGGCGCTGGCCGCCGGCTGCACCATCGTCCACAAGCCGGCGGAGTTCTCACCCTTGAGTGCGCGTCTCCTCGTCGAGATCGCCGAGGAAGCAGGCCTGCCCAAGGGTGTCTGGAACCTCGTCAACGGCCTCGGCGAGGATGCTGGCAAGTCACTGACCGAACACCCCGACATCAAGGCCATCGGTTTCGTCGGCGAGAGCCGCACCGGCTCCATGATCATGAAACAGGGCGCCGATACGTTGAAGCGTGTGCATTTCGAACTCGGCGGCAAGAACCCGGTCGTCGTCTTCGCCGACGCCGATCTGGAGCGCGCAGCGGATGCCGCGGTCTTCATGATCTATTCGCTCAACGGCGAACGCTGCACGTCTTCGTCGCGCCTGCTGGTCGAGGCTTCCATCCACGACAAGTTCACGGCGCTGGTTGCCGAGAAGGCCAAGCGCATCAAGATCGGCCATCCGCTCGATCCCGAGACCGTGGTCGGTCCGCTGATCCATCCCGTGCACGAGAAGAAGGTGCTCTCCTATATCGAGATCGCAAAGTCGGAAGGCGTCACCATTGCCGCCGGCGGCACCAAGTTCGATGGGCCGGGCGGCGGCTGCTATGTCGCCCCGACGCTTTTCACCGGTGCCAACAACAATATGCGCATCGCCCGTGAAGAGGTCTTCGGACCGGTGCTCACCGCCATCCCGTTCAAGGACGAAGCCGAGGCGCTGGCCATCGCCAACGACACCGAATATGGCCTCACCGGCTATCTGTGGACGTCCGATGTGACGCGCGCTTTCCGCTTCACCGAAGCGCTCGAGGCCGGCATGATCTGGGTGAATTCCGAGAATGTGCGCCATCTGCCGACACCTTTCGGCGGCGTGAAGAATTCCGGTATCGGCCGGGACGGCGGTGACTGGTCGTTCGACTTTTACATGGAAACCAAGAACATCGCTTTTGCGACCAAGCCGCACGCCATCCAGAAGCTTGGCGGCTGACGCCGTCCAGCGCGGCTTCGCCGTGCTGCGCGGCCAGACCGCGCAGCGACACATACGAGGAGGAATCTCATGCCTTTGCCGCAACCCAATCTTCATCCCGCTTTCAACATCGTGCGGCTGAGCCATGTCGAACTTGCCGTCACGGACCTGGCAAAATCCCGCGCGTTCTATGTCGACACGCTCGGCCTGCAGGTGACCGACGAGAGCAAGGACGCCATCTACCTGCGTGCGCTGGAAGAACGCGGCCATCACTGCATCGTTCTGCGCAAGGCCGACAAGGCGGAAGCCCGCGACCTCGGCTTCAAGCTGTACAGCGAGGAAGACCTCGACAAGGCCGAGCATTTCTTCAAGGCCAAAGGCCTACCGGTCGAGTGGGTCGAGCGGCCTTATCAGTCGCGCACCTTCCGCACACGCGACCCGCACGGCATTCCGCTCGAATTCTATTCCAAGATGGATCGCCTGCCGCCCATCCATCAGAAATACGCCCTCTACAAGGGCGTGAAGCCGCTGCGCATCGACCACTTCAACTGCTATTCGCCGAATGTCGATGAATCGGTGGCCTTCTACAACGAGCTCGGCTTCCGCGTGACTGAATACACCGAAGACGCTGAGACCGGGAAGCTCTGGGCTGCGTGGACGCACCGCAAGGGTGGCGTGCACGACATCGCCTTCACCAACGGCCGCGGCCCACGCCTGCACCATGTCGCCTTCTGGGTACCGACGCCGCTCAACATCATCGACCTGCTCGACCTGATGGCCACCACCGGCTACATCGGCAACATCGAACGCGGTCCCGGCCGGCACGGCATTTCGAACGCCTTCTTCCTCTATGTCCGCGACCCCGACAACCATCGTATCGAAATCTATTGCTCGGATTACCAGACGGTCGATCCCGATCTCGAGCCGATCAAGTGGGACCTGAAGGATCCACAGCGGCAGACCCTGTGGGGCGCGCCGGCGCCACGTTCGTGGTTCGAGGAAGGCAGTGTCTTCGCGGGCATCGAGCCGCGCGATCCCGATCTCGCCGCTTCGCCCATCATCGCGCCTTGACCGGCTGACACGACAATCGCAAGGAACCGGGCATGAGCGCACGCATCGCCACATTCACCGCCGGCGGCAAGACACGCTACGGCGCCATCACCGACAACGGTGCCGTGGATCTTTCCAGCCGCCACGGCGCTCAATGGCCGACGCTGCGGGAAGTCATCGAAGCCGGCGCCTTGCTTCGCCTGGCGGAGGAAACAGCCGGCCTGCCGGCCGACTTCGCCCTGTCCGACATCACCTATGAAATTCCGGTACCGATGCCGGAGAAACTGATCTGCGTCGGCGTCAACTTCCCCGACCGCAACGAAGAGTACAAGGACGGCCAGGCCGCACCGTCCAACCCGTCGCTGTTCATCCGCTTCCCGCGGTCCTTCGTCGGCCATGGCGAAAATCTGGTACGCCCGCCGGAATCACCGCAGCTCGACTACGAAGGCGAGATCGTCATCGTGATCGGCAAGGGCGGCCGCCGCATTCCGGAAGCAACCGCGCTCGATCACATCGCGGCACTTTCGCTGTGCAATGAAGGCACGATCCGCGACTGGGTCCGCCACGCCAAGTTCAATGTCACCCAGGGCAAGAACTTCGACCGCACCGGTTCGATCGGTCCCTGGCTGGTGCCATTTACCGACGAGGCTCAGATCGCCGACATCAAGCTGGAAACACGCGTCAATGGCGAGGTCCGCCAGAGCGACCGCACCAGCCGCATGATCTTCTCCTTCCGCAAGATCATCGCCTATATTTCGACCTTCACGACGCTGGTTCCGGGCGATGTCATCGTCACCGGCACTCCGACCGGGGCCGGCGCCCGCTTCGATCCACCGATCTGGCTGAAGCCGGGCGACGTGATCGAAGTCGAGGCCGATGGCATCGGCATCCTGCGCAACGGAGTTGCTGACGAGTGAGTGTGACGACCATGACGCCAGCTGAAATCGATGATGCCGCCACGCGCCTGTTCGAGGCCGAACGCGCGCGGCGCCAGATCCGCTTGCTCAGCCTGGATTTTCCGAAGGCCACGATGGACGACGCCTACAAGGTGCAGGCGGCGCTGGTGAAGAAAAAGATCGAGGCCGGCGCGATCACCAAGGGCTGGAAGATCGGTCTTACCTCCAAGGCCATGCAATCGGCACTCAACATCAACATCCCGGATTCGGGTATACTGTTCGACGACATGTTCTTCGCCGATGGTGGAACGGTTCCCGCCGATCGCTTTATCCAGCCCCGCATCGAGGCCGAGATCGCCTTTGTGATGAAGGCGCCGCTGCGCGGCGCGAACGTCACCATCTTCGATGTGCTGAATGCCACCGACTACATAACGCCGGCGCTGGAAATCCTCGACACGCGCATCGAGCGCACGAACAAGGAAGCTGGCAAGGCCCGCACCTTCTTCGACACCATCTCCGACAACGCCGCCAATGCCGGTATCGTGCTCGGCGGACGACCTATCCGGCCGCTCGATGCCGATATGCGCTGGATCGGCGCCATCGTCTCGCGCAATGCCGAGGTGGAGGAAACCGGCCTGGGTGCCGGCGTTCTGAACCATCCGGCCATGGGTATCGTCTGGCTGGTCAACCGGCTGCACACCTACGGCATGGGCATCGCGGCCGGAGAAGTCGTTCTGTCCGGCTCGTTCGTGCGTCCTGTCGAGGCGCGGCACGGTGACACCATCGCCGCCGATTTCGGGCCTTACGGAACGATCAGCGTTTACTTCGCATAAGAAATTCGGCGCGGCATGGCCAATAGTCCGGCCATGCCGCGTTCTGATCACGCCGCCAGTTGCTGCAGGTAACGATCCGCTTCTTCCGGCACAGCGAACCATGGAAACAGGTCCGGTGGATTGTTGAAACCGTTGGCTATCCTTTTGGCCAGCGCCGGATAGGCCTGGGCCGATCCCATGATGTCGAGCACATGCGGTGGCGGCGGCGTCAGCAGCGCATTCGTCCAGCCGACGACATACTGCGCATACTGCCAGTAACGATCGAACGTCGCCTGCATGAAGGCGGCGTCGAACGGCCGGTCGCCATGCGTCAGGATGGCGTCCATATAAACCCTCGCCGCCTTCGAGGCATTGTTCGATCCCTGCCCGGTGATCGGGTCGTTGAGGCAGACCGCATCCGCGAGACCCAGCACCAGCCGCCCCGAGGGCAGGCGTCCGACCGGCTTGCGCACCGTGGGCGGAAACGCGCCTGCAAGGATGCCGTTGGCATCGGTCAATTCGACGTTGCGGCAGCGATCCGCCTCCCAGGGCAGGAACGTGTCGAGGATCCATTTCGACCGCGCCAGATGTTCCTGCGGTGAGCTCACATCCTTCCAGCAATCCATCGGTCCGCCGGGAATGCCTTCCAGCACCATGATCTCGCAGGCGCCGGAATGGGTCAGTGCCGGGAAGACGAAATATTCGCCAACGCCTGGGATCAGGTTGAAGCAGACCGCCGAATGCCCCGGCCGCGGCGTCATGCCGTGGACATAGGTCAGAGCCAATGCACGCTGCGGCTTGTCGAAGGGGGATTTTTCGGCATCGCGTTCGAACAGCTTGGCGATGTCGCCCTTGCCGGCCGCAACGATGGTGAGGTCCGACGATGCGGCATAGTCTTCAAGATCGCCGATACCGGCTTCCTTGATCTCCAGTGTGCCGCCGCGCCGCTCGAACTCGTTCATCCAGACCGGGATTTTCACACGCTGGTCGACGCTTTGCGCTGGCATGTCGAGCTTGCCGTTCCAGTCGATCGCCTTGGCACCTGGCCGATCCGGTGACGGCACGACGAAATTGATGGAATCGACGGTTGGGCACTCTTTTTCCCAGAAGTTGAGGCCGACCTCGCGTTCGTTCTGCAGCGCGGTATCGAACATGCACTGGCTGGACAGCACCTTGCCGGTTCGCATGTCCTCCGCCGTGCGGTTCTGGACGACCTTCACCTCATAGCCGCCATGCTGAAGCAGGCCGCAGGCAAGCTGCAGACCCGCCTGCCCTCCCCCCAATATCGTAATGCGCTTGCTCATCGTGTTCCCTCCCTTGCTTGTCGTTGCGCGCGTGCCGGGCTTATTCCATCAGCAGCGGAATGGCCGGGTCGATGCGTTCCGGCCCCATCGCCGTGTAACCGCCATCGACGCGGATATCGGTGCCGGTGATGAAGCTCGCCGCATCGGAAAGCAGGAATGCCACCGCCTCCGCCACTTCAGCCGGATCGCCGGTGCGTCTCAGCAGATGGAAGGGAGCCGCCACGCCGTCGGTCTTCGGCCGGTTGTCGTTGGAAAGCTGGCGCATGATGTTGCTCCAGGTCCAGCCCGGCGACACCGCGTTGACGCGGATGCCGTCGGCGGCGAGATCCAGCGCCTGGTTGCGGGTCAATTGCAGGATTGCGGCCTTCGAAACCGGATAGGCCCAGCGCCCGACCTGCGCGACACGCGCCGAGATCGAGCCAAAATTGACGATCGCACCTTTGGTCTTGGCCAGATGCGGACGCGCCTCCTGCATCAGCATCACCGAACTGATGACATTGACGTCGAATGCCTTCAGCCATTCGGCGCGCGTGGTTTCCGCACCATTGTCGAGATAGGTGGCAGCGACATTGACCAGGAAGTCGAGCCGGCCATGGCGTTTCACCGTGGTTTCCACCAGCGCCTTGATGTCTTCGTCGCTGGTAATGTCGGTGCGGATGAAACTGACTTTGGCACCGATGCGTCCGGCCACCGCTTCGCCATCCGCTTCGTTGATGTCGGCGATGATGACGTTGACACCGTAGCCAGCGAGAACTGTCGCGCAGCCTTCACCGATCAACGTGGCGCCACCAGAAATGATCGCTGTCTTCCCGCTCAAACCCTTCATCGATTTCCTCCCGATTCGTTTCGACCTACCGGTTCAGGCTGCTGACCGGACGTGTCCCACTGCTGAAAAACCGCCCTCGACATAGACCAGCGATTGTCCATCCCCGAGCACGGTCTCCACCACGTGACCGATCAGGATCACATGGGTGGCGTGCTCGACGACCTGTGCCAGTCGGCATTCGAACGCGGCGAGCGCGCCGCGCACGACCGGCACACCGGTCACCCCGGAATGCCAATCACCAACGCCGAACCTGTCGCCCGCAGCGAGGTCGGTCTGCCCGGCAAAGGTACGCGCCACGTCTTCCTGCAGATGCGACAACACATTGACCGCGAACACGCCTGAATCCGGCACGAACTGCGCCACCCAGGTCTTGCGGTTGACGCAGGCGACCAGCGACGGCGGCTCGGCAGACAGCGAACAGACTGCCGTCGCAGTGAGGCCGCGCTGCTCTCCATCGCTGCCGGTGGTGGTGATTACGGAAACGGCGCCTGCGACCTTGCGCATGCCGGCGATGAAAGGCGCGGACGTCATGATCTCCTCCAGGCATTCCCGTCCCGATGCGTTGCCCATCTCTTGGCGGACTCGCGTTTCTTTTAGACTTCAACTAGATTGAGGGTGAGGTGGAAGCGCCGCGGCCGCAATCCAATACGCGCAAAGACTATCCAGAATGCGCGGCCACATGGTGCGAATGGGAAGGCTGCCGGCATGGACGCAGTCAATCTGAGATCGCCGCTGGCTCGGCACGCCCTGGTGGACACGTTTTCACCCGAGGAAGCGCGCCAGGAGATCGGCCGTATTTTCTGCCCGCATTTCCTGTCGCCGCGCCAGGCCAACGCCTCCGGCTTTCACGCAGTGCACCGCGCCTCGCGCCAGCGCGGCTATTCGCTGAATTTCGTCGGGTACGGATCGGAAGTCGAGATCGATCCCGGCGAACTGTCCTCCTTCTTCCTGTTGCAGATACCACTCGCGGGATCGGCCGAAGTGCGCTGCGGCACCACCACGGCGTTGGCCAATCCTGGCCATGTGGCTTCGCTGCTGTCGCCGACGCTGCCGACCCGGATGCGTTGGTCAGACGGCTGCGCCAAGCTCATCGTGCTGATCGAACGTGAGGTCATGCAGCGGCAATGCGCCGAACTGGCCGACCGCGCCATCGACAAGGTAGAATTCGAGACGGCCGTCGACCTGTCTAGCCTTGCCGGACGGCTGGCGCTCGATCATGTCGGCTTGATGCTGGAAAGCGTCGAGAACGGCAATGCCGCGTTCGGTACCTATCTGGCAAGGCTGGGCGAAAGCCTGTCCTCCCTGCTGCTTTCCTCGCTTGCACATTCGCAACGTGCGTTGCTCGATGCCCCGGCACCTGTGGCGACGTCGTCCGCAGTCGGTCGGGCGCAGGATTGGATTCGTGCCAACATCGAACGTGACTTCAGCGTGGGCGACATCGCCCTTGCGGTCGACGTCAGCCTGCGTACGCTGCAGGAGACTGTCCGGCGCCACAATGGAACGACACTGGTTCAAATGGTCGAGACTTTGCGCCTCGACCATTTGCATTCGCTGCTGACCGGTCCGCAAAGCGGACAATCCGTGACCGAACTGGCTGGCCAGGCAGGCCTCGGGCATCTCGGTCGGGCTGCAGCTGCCTATCGCCGCAGATATGGTGAAACACCGTCCCAGACGCTCCGTCGCGGTCGGTGATTTGAAACCAGCATCGCCTTTTGTCCCCACACAAGTGAGCGCAGATGCCGAAGGGCTTCTGAAGAACGCTCTTCTTGAGACGTCTTAAGCTTCTGTTCGCCAAGCTTCACATCTTCTTCCAAACTATGGCGCTGCCAATCATTTGGTTAGAAGTTGCTGATACGACGCTGCCCATACGTAAAGCTGTGTTCGAGATTGGAAGCGTAGACGTGTTCAGGATTGGCCGAGGCGACAAGCATGCCTGAGATCAGACCGGTAACGGCTCAGGATCTGCCGGCTGTCGCTGCGCTTTTTCAGCGGCTCCTGCGCAGCAACGGAGTGGATCCGCGTGCCCTCGCCGACTACCTGAAAACGCTGTTCCTTGAGGGTCCGAACTACGATCCAGAACTGGCCTCCAAGGTCCATGTGCGTGACGACGGCACCGTGAGCGGTTTCTTCGGTATCTTCCCGCTTGCGATGGAACATGCCGGCAGGACGCTGCGCGCAGCCGTCTGCGGCACCTTTATGGTGGATGCCCGCGAAGACGACCCCTTCGCCGGTGCCCGGCTGTTGCGGGATGTCCTCTCCGGCCCACAGGATCTCTCCTTCACCGAAACGTCGAACGACCTGTCGACAGCTCTGTGGCAGAAGGTGAACGGGCATATCCTGCCGGATTACAGCCTCGAATGGCTGCGTATCCTGCGCCCGGTTTCCTTTGTCGCAGACAGCGTCGCGAAGCGTGTGCCCGGGGCAAGACTTCTCACCCCTCTTCTCCGACCTTTCGACGCCCTGGCGCAGCGCGCCAAGTCCGACTGGTATGGTTATGTGCCGGAGGCCAGTCGCGCGGACGCGTTCACCGATGCCGATGTCAGCGAGGACGAAGCCGCCGAGATCATCCCGACATTCCTGCGCCAGTTCGCGCTGCGGCCGCAGTGGGATGCCGAACGCCTGCGCTATATGCTGGCGGAGGCTCGCCAGAAGGTCATCCATGGTGAAAGGGTGCTGCGGGTTGTTCGCGCCCGCTCGAACGGCGCGCCAATAGGCCTGTTTCTCTACTATGGCGACAGGGGGCGTCTCGGTCGTGTCGTCCAGGTTCTCTCACTGCCCGGTCGCGAAGGACTGGTGATCGACCGGATGATGCGTCATGCCGACTCCCGGAACATGCCGGCGTTGCGCGGACGTACGCAGCCTGCGCTTCTCGGCGCCATGATGGGACGCAAGATCGCATTCGTGCATGCCGCATCCACCATTGTTCATTCTCGCGACCCGAAATTGATCGAGGCCTTCACCAGCGGACAGGCCTTCGTCAACGGTCTTGCCGGAGAAGGTTGGACACGCCTGATCGGCGACCGTTTCACATGACGGTGGCCTGATGTGCGGGGTGGCGGGGTATTTCGGAAAGGGTGTAGCGCCGGCTGAAGCGAAGGCGCTGCTCGCTCGCATGACGAGCAAACTCTCTCATCGGGGTCCGGACGACAATGGCATCCATATCGATGGCGAAGCCGGGCTGGCGCATCGACGGCTGTCGATCGTCGGTCTCAGCGATGGCCACCAGCCGATGTCGGACCCATCCGACAATCTGGTGATTTCCTACAATGGCGAGATCTTCAACTATGTCGAGTTGCGTAACGAACTGATTGCCAGAGGCCGGAAGTTCCGCACGCAGTCGGACACCGAGGTCATCCTGCATCTTTACGCAGAGAAGGGCCTGGACTGCCTCGACGATCTCAATGGGGACTTTGCCTTTGCGCTGTGGGACACGCAGCAAAGATGCATGGTGCTGGCCCGCGATCGCATGGGCGTGCGCCCGCTGTTTCATACCCAGCGCGGCGACACGCTGTTCTTTGCTTCAGAGATCAAGGCACTGCTCACCGTACCGGGCATCGAGGCCAGTCTCGATCCGTTCGCGCTCGACCAGATCTTCACCCTGTGGACGCCGCTTGCATCCCGCACGGCATTCCAGGGCATTTCGGAATTGCCGCCCGGTCACCTGATGATCATAAAAGACGGGCGCATCGACCAGCGCGCCTGGTGGCGGCAGAGCTATCCCGATGCCGGTCATGTGAGGCCGCGACCCGACGCGGTCGAAGAACTGCGGGCGTTGCTCGACGATGCCACCCGCATTCGCCTTCGCGCCGATGTTCCCGTCGGCTCCTATCTGTCCGGTGGCCTGGATTCCTCTCTCGTGTCGACACTCGCCGCTCGAGCACAGCCGGAGCGGCTCAGCACCTTTTCCCTCGGCTTCGACAGCGAAGAGCATGACGAGAGCAAATGGCAGGCCTTGATGGCCACGGCACTCGGCGTGGAACACACCACAGTCCGCTGCACCGCTGGCGACATCTCGGAATTGTTCCCATCCGTCATCCGTCATGTCGAACGGCCGATCCTGCGCACAGCGCCGGCGCCACTCGCCAAGCTCTCGGCGCTGGTGCACCAAAACGGCATCAAGGCCGTGCTCACCGGCGAAGGTGCAGACGAGTTGTTTGCCGGTTACGACATCTTCCGCGAAGCTAAACTGCGTCGCTTCTGCGGCCGCCAGCCCGACTCGCAATGGCGGCCGCTGCTGTTCCAGCGGCTCTATCCTTATCTGCCTGGTCTGCAGCGGCAATCGCCGGAGTATCTGGCTCGCTTCTTCGGTGCCGGGGACGATCGGATCGACGATCTCCTCTACTCACATCGGCCGCGCTTCCGTTCGACAAGTGCTGCCAAGCTGTTCTTCTCGCCCGAACTCAAGCGGGAACTCGGCGACTATGATGCGACGGCAGAACTGGCTTCCATGCTGCCGCCGGACTTTTCCCGCTGGCATCCATTGCACCAGGCTCAATATCTGGAAACGTCGTTCCTGCTGCCAGGCTACATCCTCTCCGCTCAGGGCGACCGGGTCATGATGGCTAACAGCTTGGAGGGCCGGTTCCCATTCCTCGATCCGCGTATCATCGACTTCGCAGCCGCCCTGCCTCCGGACATGAAGCTGCATGGGCTGCGGGAAAAGCATATTCTCAAGCAGGCCGCGAAGGGTTTGGTTCCCGATGCAATCATCGAGCGGCCGAAACAGCCGTATCGTGCACCGGACAGCCAGGCCTTTGCCGCAACGCCGCCTGGCTACCTCGCAGATGCGCTCTCCACGGATGCAGTTGCCAGGGGTGGTTTCTTCAACGCGGCGGCAGTCGAAAAACTGAAAAACAAGGTCTTGCATCAGGAGACGGCCAGCTTCCGGGACGATACCGCCTTTGTCGGCATCGTTTCGACCCAGCTCTGGCTGGACACGTTCTCCACGAAGACCGAATGATGGGAAACACCGGGACAGAGATCATGGCAGACGACACCAAAACGGCGATCCGCGCCTTCATCATCGAGAACTTCCTGTTTGGCGACGACAACCAGCCGTTGCCTGACGACATGTCGCTGATCGACAACGATCTTGTCGATTCCACAGGCATCCTCGAACTGGTCGGCTATATCGAGAAGGAGTTTGGCTTCAAGGTAGAGGACCGTGAGATCGTTCCTGCCAATCTCGATTCGATCGCCCGCATCCTCGCTTACGTCGACAGCAAACGGGCCAAGTGAGGCGGGCTGCGAAATGCGCCTTGAAGATCATCTTCGCGCACGTGCAGCCGATGCAGGCCGGAAGACGGCGCTGGTCTGTGGTGACCGGCGGATTAGCTATGGTGAATTCAATCACTCTGCAGAGCGTCTCGCCGCGGCGCTTGCCGCCGCCGGCGTGCATCGGGGCGATCGCGTCCTGGTCTTCATGGACAATGGCCCCGAGGCTGCGCTTTCCATCTTCGCCGTGTGGATATCGGGCGCTGTACTCGTGCCGGTCAATCCGTCGGCAAAGGCCGGACGCATCGCTTTCCTTCTCAATCACTGCCGTCCGACCGCGATCGTAACGCAAAGCCGGCTGGCCCCCGTCGTTGCCGACGCCGCGCAGCAATTTCCGGCACCGCTGCATGTGCTGTTGACAGAACCGCACCCCGCGCTGCCAAACGCGGCCCTCTTCGCCAGTGCCCTGCTCGCTGAGCCGATGTCGACGATCGACGACGGACGACAAGAGGATGATCTTGCGACAATCCTCTACACATCCGGCTCAACGGGTGACCCCAAGGGCGTCATGATGGCGCATGCCAATCTCGACGCAGCCGCGTCCTCCATCGTCTCCTATCTTGAAAACACCACCGACGACATCATTCTCAGCGTCCTGCCGTTGTCCTTCGGCTATGGGCTCACGCAACTGCTGACGGCCGTGTTCAGCGGTGCAACGCTCATTCTCGAAAAATCCTTTGCTTTCCCCTACGCCGTCTTCGAGCGCCTGCGTGACGAGCACGCCACCGGCTTTCCGTTGGTGCCCTCGATGGTCGCCATGATGCTGCAGATGAAAGATCTCGACCCGGCCCTGTTCGCCAGCCTGCGCTATGTCACCAGCGCTGCCGCACCATTGCCGGTCGATCACATTCGTCGGCTAAAAGATTTCCTGCCTGGCGCCCGCCTCTATTCGATGTACGGCCAGACCGAATGCATTCGCGCCACCTATCTGCCGTTCGAGCAGTTGGAGACACGTCCCGGCTCCGCCGGCATCGCCATTCCCGGAATGCGGGCCATCGTTGTGGATGAAGCCGGCAAACCGGCAGAATCCGACACCGTCGGTGAGCTGGTGGTCAGTGGACCGAACGTGATGCGGGGATATTGGGAGGCACCTGAAGCTACCGCCATGGCGCTGCGCCCACATCCGGAGACCGGGGCGCTGCGGCTCCATACCGGCGATCTTTTCACCGCCGATGCCGACGGCTTTCTCACCTTCATTGCCCGCCGTGACGACATCATCAAGTCGCGTGGCGAAAAAGTGCCGCCGAAGGAAGTCGAGACCGTCCTGCATGCGCTGCCCGGCGTCGCCGAGGCGCTCGTGGCAGGTGTCCCCGACCCGGTGCTCGGACAGGCGATCAAGGCCTTTGTGGTGTTGGCCGACGCGAACCTGACCGAACGCGACGTGCTGCGCCACTGCGCACGCCACCTGGAGGACTACATGGTTCCCAAGGTGATCGAATTCGTCACCGCTTTGCCGAAGACCGACAGCGGCAAGCTCAGCCGCCGGCTGGCGACAGAAATGCACTCCACCAGAAAAGGGCCTGACGTATGACAATCCGCTTTTCGGCCTCGGCGCTCGATTTCGACCCGGCGGCGGAAACCGACCGCATTGCCGGGATGATCCGCGAAAGCCTGCGCAAGGACCTGCGTCGGCGCGGACTTGTGCTTGGCCTCTCCGGCGGCATCGATTCCAGCGTCTGCGCCGGGCTGGCGGCGCGCGCGCTTGGCCCAGGCCACGTCTTTGCACTGCTGATGCCCGAAGCCGATTCCGATCCCGAAAGCCGGCGGCTCGGGACATCGGTCGCCGATACGTTCGGCATCGATCGGACGGTCGAGGACATGGCGCCGATGTTGGCCGCGATGGGGTGCTATGAGCGCCGCGATGCCTTTATCCGCCAGGTCGAACCGGACTATGGCGCGGGCTGGGCATCCAAGATCGTGTTCGACAACGGCCTCACCACCGGCGGCTACAATCTCTCGTCGCTGGTCGTGCGCTCGCCGGACGGTGTGGAGAAGAAGCTGCGATTGCCGGTCGAGACCTATCTTGGCATCGTCGCCGCCACCAACATGAAGCAGCGCACCCGCAAGCAGCTCGAATATTATCATGCCGACCGGTTGAATTATGCCGTGCTCGGCACGCCCAACCGGCTGGAATATGACCAAGGCTTCTTCGTCAAGAATGGCGATGGAGCCGCTGACATCAAGCCGATCGCGCATCTCTACAAGACGCAGGTCTACAAGCTCGCCGAATATCTCGGCGTTCCCGCCGAGATCCGCGCGCGACCGCCGACGACGGACACCTACTCGCTGCCGCAGACGCAGGAAGAATTCTACTTCGTACTGCCTTACGACAAGATGGACCTTTGCCTCTACGCGTTGGACCATGCCGTGCCGACCTCGGAGGTTGCCCAGGCGGTTGGCCTCACCATCGATCAGGTCGAGTTTGTCTGGAAGGACATCGCCGCGAAGCGCAAGGCGGCACGCTATCTGCACATGACGCCGCAGTTGATCGCCGGATAGTCGAGCCCTATCGGCTCGCAGCGAGCGAAAAGGTCGGCAAGCATCAGAAGTATGCAATTTTCGCTCGCCAATCGGCGCTAAATGCAGCGCCATTCTCCTCTCTGACGCAATACTATTCCACCATCACACCTCGGCATGACCGGACGCGACGGCTTCTCCGTTGGCGAACGGTACGGCATTTGTGTCATGCGCCTCACCGTCAGACTGGATCGACAATGGACCTTCTCTATCAGACCCATTCCCCCTATGCGCGCAAGGTTCTGGCCTTCGCCCATGAAGCCGGCCTGGCCGCAGAGCTGCGTGTCATTCACCACGAAACCAGCCCAACCAACCGCAATGACCAGGTCTTCGCGGTCAATCCTCTGGGCAAGGTGCCGGTTCTCATTCTCGCCGACGGCGAGGCGATCTTCGATTCGGTCGTGATCTGCGACTATCTTGAAACGCTCAACAGGTGCGCTTCATTGATCCCGGCTGCCGGAACTCGACGCTGGGCGGCCCTGCGCATGCAGGCGGTCGCGCAAGGCATGTGCGAAGCCGGCATCGGTTTGCGCTGGGACACCTCCCGCCGTCCGGAACACCTCCGTTATCCCGCCCTTGCCGAAGGGATGAAGACGAAGCTCATCGAATCCTATGATTATCTCGAGCAGACGATTGAGTTCGATGAGCCGCTGCATGTCGGCCACATCGCTGTCGCCACAGCGCTTGACTGGCTGGTTTTCCGCAACCTGCCCGACTTCGAAACGGGAAGGCCACGGCTGTCGAAATGGTTCAGGGAATTTCTGCAACGCTCTTCCATGCAAGCCACCCCGTATGATGGCGAAACGCACGACTGATCGTCCAACGGATCCAATCCGCTCGAGACGGAGCTCCTGAATTCGTAGACGGCCCTCTCTGCGCCTTACCGCGCAGAGAGGGCCGTCTCGCGATCGGTTTCGAACCGCATACAAGGGTCTGTGCCTTGGCGACTTTCGGCCGCCCCGCCCCCCGACATGCGTCCGCGATTGGCAAGAAACCTCCCAGCATATCGATACCTCTCGGCGGCTAAGTCCCTCAACCCTCCTTCGAGGGAGTGAGCGCCTCACGATGCGCCAACGCGCGCAAAAACAAAAATTGCGCGGCAAATTTGATCGACAATGCTTGACTCATTCAAAACGATCATTATCAATCATTGCAGGAGGACGACATGGAAAGCTCTCGAACGCGGTTTCCGCATGAGCGGCATCAGCAGATGCTGGACCTCATCGTTGACCTGAAGCGCGTCGGCACCACAGAACTGGCATCCCGCCTGGGCATTTCGCTTGCCACCATTCGTCGCGACCTCTCGGTTCTGGAGCAGGCCGGCCTGGTTGCACGCACACATGGCGGTGTGGTGGCGCGTGGCGTCGGCGAAAGCATCACCGAGCCGCTTTTCCTCGAGAAGCTCCGCGTCCATCAAAATCTCAAGCAACGCATCGGTGTGGCCGCCGCGGCTACGGTTGAGAACAAGAAAGTGGTCATCCTTGATTCCGGCACCACGGCGCTGGCCGTCGCTCGGGCTTTGGCAGGACGTCCGCTGACGATCGTGACGATGGACCTGAAAGTGGCTGAGGCTGCAGCGAGTGGCGACACCGAAGTGCATCTCCTCGGCGGCCGCGTCCGCAATGGTTATTTCAGTATCGTCGGGGCCTGGGTCGCCGACGCTCTAAAGGACATACGCGCCGATACGTTCTTCCTGGCGGCAGACGCCATCGACGAGACCGGCATCACCAATTCCACACAGGACGAGGCGCAGGCGAAGCGCATTGCGATCGCCCAGGCGACACGCACGGTCCTGGTCGCCGACCACAGCAAGCTCAACACCAGGAGCTTCACAGCGGTGTGCCCGCTCGACGCCGTCGACCTGTTCATCACCGATACCGACGCCGAACCGCTGCTTACTCCCTATCGCAGCCGGTTTGGCGCCATTCAGACGGTGTGACGTCTCGTCACCCGCAACGCAGAAAGGCAATACCAGAAATGAGCAAATTCAACGCGCTGTTCGGCGGCAAGAAACCGATCATCGCCATGGTGCACCTGAACCCGTTGCCCGGCACACCACTCTACGACGCCGAGGCGGGTATCGATGGCATCGTCGAGGCGGCGCGCCGCGATCTCAAGGCGCTTCAGGCTGCCGATGTCGATGCCGTCATGTTCGGCAATGAGAACGACCGCCCCTACGAACTCAAGGTCGACGTCGCCTCGACCGCGACCATGGCCTATGTCATCGGCCAGCTACGCACCGAGATCGAAAAGCCGTTCGGCGTCAACGTGCTGTGGGATCCGACCAGCACGGTCGCGCTTGCAGCAGCCACCGGCGCGTCCTTCGTCCGTGAGATCTTCACTGGCACCTACGCATCCGACATGGGTCCGTGGGAGCCGAACGCCGGCGCCGCGATGCGCTACCGCAACAGGTTGAACCGCGCCGATCTGGTGATGCTTTATAACGTGTCGGCTGAATTCGCCGATTCCCTTGACCGCCGCGCGCTCGCAGATCGCGCGCGCTCGGCGGTCTTCTCTTCCATCCCCGACGCCGTTCTCGTCTCCGGAGCCATCACTGGTGAGGCGGCGGAAATGAACGCACTGGAATCGGTGAAGGCAGTCCTGTCGACCACGCCCGTGCTCGCCAATACCGGAGTTCGCCACAACACCGTCGCCGACATCCTCAAGATCGCGGACGGCTGCATCGTCGGTTCTTCGCTGAAGATCGACGGCGACACCTGGAAGGCTGTCGATCCGGAGCGGGCCAAGGAGTTCATGCGCATCGTGAAGACTGCGCGAGGTCACTGAGATCAGCCACTGAGACCGGCGCGGCGAGTGGGAGGAAACATGAACGCCAGACAAGACACGACGAACAGCTACCTGAAGAGCCTCGCTGTTCTGACAGTGCTGATCTTCGCCGTGCTGGCCGTGACCTCCCCAAGCTTCCTGACCGCGACCAATCTGAACTCGATGGGCTTCCAGTTTCCCGAGTTCGGGCTGCTGGCGCTGGCGGTGCTGCCGACCATGATATCCGGCGGCATCGACCTCTCTGTGGTGGCCACCGCGAACCTTGCCGCCATCACGGCTGCCGTCATCATGAAAGCCGCGCCTGAGCTGGCCTGGCTTGCCATCCCCGCGGCACTCGCCGTGGGCACGGCATGCGGCGCCTTCAACGGCTTTCTGATCGCCTATCTGCGGCTCCCGCCGATCCTTGCGACCCTTGGCACGATGCAGCTCTTTGCCGGCTTCGGCATTGCCATCACCCGTGGTCCGGCGATCACCGGTTTGCCGGATTGGTACACGGCTTTCGGCAACTGGTCGATTGGCGGCGTCCTGCCTTTGCCGCTGCTGCTCTTCGCCCTTGTTGCCCTGGCACTCTCCGTGCTGCTGAGGCGAACGCCAGTCGGTCTGAGATTGCGGCTCTTCGGCGCCAACCCGGTCGCCGCCAAATTCGCCGGCATTCGTGAACGCGGACTGCTGATCCGCATTTATGCCATCACCGGTTTCATCGCAGCGCTTGCCGGGCTTGTCGTGCTGGCGCGCGTGAACTCGGCCAATGCCGATTACGGCTCGTCCTATCTCCTGCTGGTGATCCTCATCAACATCCTCGCCGGCGTCAGCCCGGCGGGCGGCTTCGGCACCGTCGCCGGGGTGGTGCTGGCGGTGATCAGCCTTCAGTTCATTTCGAGCGGACTGAACAGCCTCTCCTTCAGCGCGTTCTCGCGCGATCTCTTCTTCGGCGGCCTCTTGGTGGCCGTCATGTCGCTACGCGCGGCCACCGGATCGTCCGGTTTTGCCACGCTGTTCCAACGAAAGGCCAAGCCCTCATGAAGGCGCGTCTCCGCTCTCTGCTTGAATCCCTTATGCTTACCCCCGGCCTGTCTGGCCATGAGGATCGCGTGCGTCGTCTGATCGCGCGAGAACTCGCCGACCTGCCGCTGAAACTGCGCACGGACACACTCGGCAATCTTATCGCCACACTGGAGGGTGACGAGGCAGCACCTTCCGTGATGCTCTTTGCCCACATCGACCAGCTCGGCTTCATCGTGCGCAAGATCGAGGCCAACGGCCTGGTCCGCATCGAGCGTCTCGGCGGCATTCCGGAAAAGGCCCTGCCGGCGCAGGCAGTTCTCTTCTGCGTTGGCGAAGGCAAGGACGTGCACGGCGTCATCGCCAACAAGAGCCATCACGCCACACCGGCCGAGGAGAAGTACAAGGTCACGCCCTATGCCGACCTCTTCATCGATGTCGGCGCCCAGGATGCCGATGCGGTGCGTGCCCTGGGCATCGAGATCGGCACGCCCGTGGTCTATGATCCGCGCGTCATCCACCTCAACGAAAACCGCCTGATCGGAACCTCCGTCGATGACCGCGCCGGCTGTGCCGTTGTCGTGGAGGTCGCACGCCAGCTTGCCAAAAGCGACACCCGGCCGACCGTGCATTTCGTCTTCGCCGTTCTGGAGGAATTCAACCTGCGTGGCGCAATGGTCGCGGCCCAGGCGATCAAGCCCGACATCGCGATCCAGCTCGATCTCGCGCTCAACTCCGATACCCCCGACATGGCGCATCGCGGCGAGGTCGAACTTGGCGCGGGGCCGGCCATGGCTCTCTATTCCTTCCATGGCCGCGGCACACTGAACGGAACGATCCCACACCCGGCACTGCCGCGTCTTTTCGACGAAACGGCGAGCGCCGAGGACATCAACCTGCAGCGCACGGCGCACACCGGTGCCCTGACCGACTCGTCCTATGTGCAGCTGGTCGGCGAAGGGGTCGCCTGCATCGATCTCTGCTTCCCCTGCCGATACACCCACACGGCGCTCGAAATGTGCGACCTGCGCGACCTCGAAGGGCTGACGAGGCTGCTCGTCGCCGGTATCCGGCGCATCGATTCCAAGTTCAGCCTCGATCGCGATCTCTACACCTGATGTCATACTATCTTGGAATCGATATCGGGACATACGAGTCCAAGGGCGTCCTCGTCGACGGTCATGGTGTCATCGCCGCGACCGCGACGCGGCCGCACAAGATGCTTGTGCCGCGTCCAGGCTGGGCCGAGCACGACGCCGTGCGCGATTGGTGGCTCGAATTCTGCTCGATCAGCAAGGAATTGATCGCAACGAGCGGGGTTGCGCCCGCCGATATCCGCTCTGTCGGAACCAGCGGCATCGGCCCGTGCATGCTGCCGGTGGATGCCGACGGCGAACCGCTGATGAACGCCGTGCTCTACGGTGTTGATACCCGCGCGGCAGTCGAGATCGAGGAGCTCACCAACGAGATCGGTCTCGAAGAGCTGATCCGGTCGGGCGGCAATTCACTCACCTCGCAGTCGGTCGGACCGAAGATCCTGTGGTTGAAGAAGAACCGGCCCGATCTTTATGCGCGCACCCACAAGGTGCTCAACTCGTCGTCCTTTCTCATCCATCGTCTGACCGGTCGCTACGTGATCGACCACTATTCAGCCGGCAGCTCCAGTCCGCTTTATGACGTGCGCACGCATCAATGGAACGATCGCTATGCCGAGCGCATCATCGCGCCCGAGCGCCTTCCGAAACTGCTTTGGACGACCGACATCGCCGGAACCGTAAGCCAGGCTGCTGCCGAGGCGACGGGACTTGCGGTCGGGACACCCGTTACTGCCGGAACCATCGATGCGGCGTCCGAAGCCGTCAGCGTCGGTATTCTCGGTGCCGGCGAGATGATGATGATGTACGGCTCGACCATGTTCATCATCCTCGTCACCGACAACCGGGTCGAGGATCCGAGCCTGTGGTACGCGCCATGGCTGTTCGAGGGACAGCATGCGTGCATGTCAGGCACCTCGACCAGCGGAACGCTGACGCGCTGGTTCCAGGAGCAGTTCGCCCGCGAACTCGACCCGCAGTCCGCCCTGCGGCAGCTGGCGGAAGAAGCCGAGACATCCCCGGTCGGGGCAAACGGCGTTCTGGTGCTTCCCTACTTCTCGGGTGAGCGCACGCCGATCCACGATCCGCACGCCAAGGGCATGGTGTTCGGCCTGGATCTCACCCACCGGCGTGCCGACATTTACCGCGGTCTGCTTGAGGGTATTGCCTATGGCGTCAACGACATTGTCGAGACGTACCGGAATGCCGGCGCGCCACTGCAGCGCATAGCGGCGGTCGGCGGCGGCACCAAGAACCGTGTCTGGTCCCAGGCGATCTCCGACGTCACCGGGTGGCGACAGGCTGTGTGCGCCAAGACCATCGGTGCGGCCCTTGGCAACGCCTTTCTCGCTGCCGTCGCCGTGGGCGACGCCCGGCGCGACGATATCCAGAAGTGGAATCCGGTTGAGCGCGAAATCGAGCCGGACGCGCGAAATCGGTCTGTCTATGCATCCGGCTATCGGACCTACAGGGAGCTCTACGCCAGGACGAAGGATCTGACGGTGGGGTTAGCCAGGTAGAAACAGCCCCACAAAACGGGCTGCAACGAGCAAACAAGAAGAGTGGTGGAGGACTTATGACTTTCAACTTCAGGAAAATGGCAACAGGAGCAGCGTTGGGCGCCATGTTGCTCGGAGGAGCCATCGTGGCTTCCAATGCCCAGGATGCCAAGCACACGATCGTCACCGTGGTGAAACTCTCCGGCATCGCCTGGTTCAACCGCATGGAAGAGGGCGTCAAGCAGTATGCGGCGGACACGGGGCAAAATGCCTCGCAGGTCGGCCCGGCCTCGGCCGATGCCGCACTTCAGGTGCAGATGATCGAAGACCTCATTGCCAAGAAGGTCGATGCCATCACCGTAGTGCCGAACTCACCCGAGGCGCTGGAACCGGTTCTGGCCAAGGCACTTGGCCAAGGCATCAAGGTCGTTGGCCACGAGGCTTCGAGCCTCAAGAACGTCACCTATGACGTCGAAGCTTTCGACAATGCCGCTTATGGCGAGCACCTCATGGAAGCGCTTGCCAAGGCAATGGGTGGTGAAGGCGAGTATGCGGTTTTCGTCGGCAATCTGAGCGCCAAGACCCATAACGAATGGGTGGACGCCGCGATCGCCTACCAGAAGACCAAGTACCCCAAGATGAAGCTCGTCGCCGACAAGATCGAAAGCACCGAGCAGCAGCAGGTCGCCTACCAGAAGACCAAGGAATTGCTGCGCACCTATCCGAACCTGAAAGGTATCCAGGGGTCGGCCGGTGAAGACGTCGTCGGCGCCGCCCTCGCGGTGGAAGAAGCAGGATTGACCGGTAAGGTCTCGATCGTCGGCACCAGCCTCGTCTCGGTCGCCGGGCCTTATCTGGAGAGCGGTGAGATCAACATGATCTCCTTCTGGGATCCGGCCAAGGCAGGCATCGCCATGAACAAGGTCGCGGCCATGGCGATCGAAGGCAAGGAGATCACCGACGGCATGGATCTCGGCGTCGAGGGCTACAACAAGGTGCGCCTCAACGGGAAGGTCATCTACGGCCAGGCCTGGGTCGACGTAACCAAGGACAATATGGGCGAATACAAATTCTGACCCTCGGCTCCCAATGACGCCAGCTGCCGTCGGGCCTTGCGCCCGGCGGTCGTGGCGGAGGCCCCATGACACCAGAAGCAAAAGACAAACCCGCCATGCTTGAGATGCGGACCATACGCAAGGCGTATGGTCCGGTACGCGTCCTGGCGGATGTGAGCCTCTCCCTTGCCGAAGGTGAGGTTCGCTGCCTCGCCGGCGAGAACGGCTCCGGCAAATCGACATTGATCAAGATCCTGTCTGGCGTCGTCGGCGCCGATGCGGGCACGGTGATCATCGCAGGCAGGCCGCAGGGCAACGATGCCAAGGCGGCGATCTCGGCCGGCCTTTCGGTGATCTATCAGGATTTCTCCCTGTTCCCGAACCTGACAGTCTGGGAAAACATCGGATTTCTGGCCGCCGTGACGGCTGGCGAAATGGTGCATCGACGCAGCGTACGACGCGCGCTTGCAATCGAAACGCTGAAGCGCATGCGCGTCGACATCGATCCCGATACCCCGGTCGAGCGACTGCCGGTCGCCTCCAAGCAGTTGGTGGCGATCGCCCGCGCGCTTGCCAACAACGCGCGCATCATCGTGATGGACGAACCAACGACAGCGCTCACCCGCAGCGAGGTCGCGCGCCTGCTGGAGATCGTCGGTGCCCTGCGCGATGAAGGCGTCGCCTTCCTGTTCGTCAGCCACAAGATCGAGGAAGTCTTCGCGATCTGCGATACCATCACCGTGCTGCGCGACGGCCGCGTCGTAGTCGAAGGGCCAATCCAGGAATTCGATGCCGCAAGCCTCGTCGAGGCCATGACCGGGCGTTCGATCGACAGCCAGCGCCTGCCGCGGACCCAGGCCGAGCCGGCGTCACCCTTTCTTTCTGCCCGGAAACTTGGCCGGCGCGGTGAATATGCCGATGTCGACATCGATCTCAGGCCTGGCGAGATCGTCTCCGTCGTCGGCCTTCTCGGCTCGGGTCGTACCGAGCTGGCACTTACGCTGTTCGGCGCCCTGGCGGCAGATGAAGGGCGCATCAAGATCGAAGATCGGCCGGTTGTTTTCGCCGGCGAAAGCGACGCCATCGATCACGGCATCGCTTATGTGCCGGAAGATCGCCTGACCGAAGGCTTGTTCCTCAACCAGAGCATTCGCGACAACATCGTCGTCTCGAGCCTTGAGAAGAACCTTCGCGCGGGATTTATCGATGCGCGCGCTCTTGTTCAGCGTGCCCGTGACGCGGTCAAGGCCCTGCGCATCAAGACCCCGGACGTAGCGCCTTCCGTCGCCACCCTGTCCGGTGGCAACCAGCAGCGCGTGGTGCTGGCGCGCTGGATGGAGCGCAACCCGAAGCTGATGATCCTCAACGGCCCGACTGTCGGCGTCGATGTCGGCTCCAAACGCGAGATCCACGAATTGCTGGTAGCGCTGAGTCGATCCGGCACGGCCGTGATGGTCGTGACCGACGACATCAGCGAGGCGATCGCGCTGTCCGACACGATCCTGGTCATGGTGCGCGGGAAAATCACCGGTCGCTTCGACGCAAACGATGTCGATGAGGACCGGCTCTACAATGAAGTCATCAAGGAGGGCCGGGCATGAGCAAGCCTCTTTCCCGGGTTCTGGCAACGCCGCAGGGCGTTGTGCTCATCACGGTACTGGTTTTCGCGTTGGTGCTCGGCATCATCAATCCTGCCTTCTTTTCGGTCGCCACCTTGATCGACCTGCTGCGCAATTCGCTGGTGACCGGCATTTTCGCGCTCGGCGTGATGATGGTGCTGGCATCTGGCGGCATCGATGTCTCCTGTACGGCCATCGGTGCCTTCGCCATGTATGCCACGATGAAGATCGTGCTCGGTGTGGACGTCGATCTTCCGATCTTCGCTTTCTTCGCCCTCAGCGCATTGATCGGCGCTGTGCTCGGCCTGTTCAACGGATTGCTCATCGGCATCCTCGGCCTGCCGACGCTGATCGTGACCCTGGGCACACTCAGTCTCTACCGCGGCTTGCTGCTCACATTCCTCGGCACGACCTACATCACAGCCGTACCGCGCGAGATCATCGCTTTCTCGCGAAAGGTTCTGGTTCGAATGGAAAATGCAGCCGGACAGATGGTCTCGCTGCCATATTCGTTCCTGGTGCTGGTCGGGGTCGCGGCGGTCGTCGCCATCCTCATCAACCTCACTTTGTTCGGGCGCAAGATCTACGCGATCGGCGGCTCGGAGGAGGCGGCTGAACGCATCGGCATCAGGGTCAGGCACGTCAAGGTGATGATCTACGTCCTTGCCGGTGCCATTGCGGGCCTGGCTGGCATGACCCATGTCACGCTGTCGCGCATGGCCAATCCCTTCGATCTCGTCGGCATGGAGCTCAACGTGATTGCTGCCGTGGTGCTCGGCGGCGCTCGCATTACCGGTGGCTACGGCACGGTGACTGGTACCCTGCTCGGCGTCTTCGTCATTACCATGATCAACACGACACTTCTGATGGCAGGCGTGCCGTCCTACTGGCAGAAGGTCGTCATTGGCGGCCTGATCATTGTCGGCACGGGCCTGCCGATCATCATCGAACGCCTGTCCCGCCATCGCGAGCGCATCTCGCGGTCCCTCAGCGCATGATCCCGAAGGAAACAGCGATGAAGAAAATCCTCAACAATCCCGCCGACTACGTCGACGAAATGCTCGAAGGCCTGGTGGCCGCCCATCCGGAATATTATGCGCAGCCAGCGCGCCGGGTGATTACCCGCGCGGGTGGAGCCACGACAGGCAAGGTCGGCATCGTCACCGGCGGCGGCTCCGGTCACCTGCCCGTCTTTACCGGCTATGTCGGCAAGGGCCTGCTCGATGCATGTGCGATCGGCAATGTCTTCGCCAGCCCATCGGCCGAGCAGATGGCGGAAGCCATCCGGTTGGCCGACAGCGGTGCCGGCGTGCTCCGCCTCTACGGCAACTATGGTGGCGACGTGATGAATTTCGACATGGCCGGCGAAATGGTGGAGATCGAGCACGACATCCGCTCGACCACCGTGGTTCTGGCAGACGATGTTGTCTCTGCCCCGAAGGACGAGGCGGCCAAGCGTCGTGGCGTCGCCGGCATGATCTATGCCTTCAAGGTGGCCGGCGCGCATGCAGAGAGCGGTGCGGACCTCGATGAGGTCACCCGTGTCGCACAGAAGGCAGCCGACGCCTGCCGTTCGATCGGCATGGCGTTGACACCTTGCACCATTCCACAGGTTGGAAAGCCGACTTTCGAGATCGGCGAGGGCGAGATGGAGATGGGCATGGGCATCCATGGCGAACCCGGCATCTGGCGTGCCGCGATCAGGACGGCCGACGTCATCGCGGATGAGATGATCGACCGCCTGGTCGACGACCAGCCGCTCGCCGCCGGCGACCGCATCTCGATCCTGGTCAACTCGCTCGGCGCGACGCCTGCCGAAGAGCTCTATATCCTCTATCGCCACGCCAGGAAGCGTCTCGATGCACTCGGCGTCGAGATTGTCATGCCATTGGTCGGCCGTTATGCCACCTCGATGGAGATGACCGGCGCCACGATCACCATCATCAAGCTGGACGAGGAGCTCGAACGCCTACTCAAGGCGCCGGCTGACTGTGCCTTCTGGCGCGTCTAGCCAGCTTTGAGCGTCTCCAGAAGGGATCCCGCGATGATAGACAGCAAGGTACTCAGCTCCGCCCTCCAACGCGTTTCGGCAGCAGCTGCCGCCGCATCGCCAGAACTTTGCACGGCCGATGGCGCACTGGGTGACGGCGACCTCGGCATCACCGTTTCGGAGGGTTTTGCCGAGGCCGCGAATGCCGCGTTGCCGGATGATTTTGGTCTGGCGCTGCTTGAGATTGCCAAGGCGTTCCAGCGGGTTTCCTCTTCATCTTACGGCACACTGGTGGCAACCGGCTTCATGGCTGCTGCCAAGGCGACCAAAGGCAGGCCCGGGATAGAATCGGGAGAAATACCCGCGCTGGTCGCGGCGGCACGCGATGCCATGATGACACGCGGCAAGGGAGCGCTCGGCGACAAGACCGTGCTCGACAGCCTCGATGCCATCGTGAAGGCGATCGACGGTACGACTTCCGGCACGATGATCGGGAAGGCTGTCGAAGCGGCACGCGAGACCGTTGAGACCTTCAAAACCCAGCCGAACAAACTCGGCCGCGCGCGCATGTTCGCTGACAAAAGCATCGGCCTCCCCGATCCCGGCCAGCTCGCGCTTCAACGCATCGTGGAAGGCCTTTAGCCCCTTATCTTTCTTTGCCCGCGGAAGATTGAGCCTGCCCAGGCGCCATCTGAAGACGGCATCACCACCTGTTTTGGCGAAAGCGCTTTTATGCTGGCATCTTGACTGCGATGTCCTCTGCCGTTTCAAAGTAGTGGCATCGCGGAATTCGCGCGCTGAAGGCGTCCTGTGGCAAGAACGAAGGCCTCATTCTCTATCCAGTGCCCAGTCTCGTCGCAATCCTGCTCAGTCGGGAGCGAGAGAAAGGCCGCCCACTGACAGAGGAAGAGGTCATCGAAACTCGGAATAGCTGCGCGGTAATTGCGATTCCGCCCGACGTAGCCCGAAGGATGGACGAGGAACGCGGTTACCTCGATATTGACCCCGAGAACTGCTGGCTGGAATGGCAACAGGCTCGACGAGAGTTGATGGAAAGTTGAGCATCGGCAGCGCCTGATGACCGTATCCAGGAAAACAGGTCAGCGATCTGGCCGTTGAAGGTGCTGGCCAGATGGGACTATGGATCGGTTGCTTTGAATTGCATGTCTGTACTTCATGGAAAGCCGATTGCAGACCGCGACATCCCCAAAAACACAAACGGCCCGCCGCGAGACGGGCCGTTTGTGTTTTGATTTGGTTGCGGGAGTAGGATTTGAACCTACGACCTTCAGGTTATGAGCCTGACGAGCTACCGGGCTGCTCCATCCCGCGTCAACCATATAAAGATAAGCTTTCGCTTACCGAAATTCCACCGGCCAAATGAAAAGGCCGCTTTCGCGGCCCAAGATCCCGTTTGGCGGGCCTTATGACATATAAAGAGAAGTTCTACGTGCGTTTAGCAGACCTGGCAGCGACCTACTCTCCCGCGTCTTGAGACGAAGTACCATTGGCGCTGGAGCGTTTCACGGCCGAGTTCGGAATGGGATCGGGTGCAGCCGC